>Ga0207756_100034_pt1 | contig 215672 bp, 203 predicted proteins | sample A23M1SouthBayCA_FD_187748 | JGI IMG/M metagenome (GOLD analysis project Ga0207756, IMG submission 187748) | Aerobic enrichment media microbial communities from Eden Landing Ponds, California, USA - A23 M1 (3) (SPAdes) | ecosystem: Environmental > Aquatic > Marine > Unclassified | place... | reverse complement strand
ATCGCGCATACCGCTGCTCGTTCGTCCGCACGTCTTTCCAAGTAAAGTAGATAATAAACGGTGCGAGCCCGATCGAAAGGGACGCGAAGATGATGTGAACGGAGATTGTCCATCCGAACTGCATCCGGCTCGCGAGTTCCGGAGAGAGGAACGTCGCCCATACTGGGTCGCCGGCACTCAGAAGCGTGATTGGACCCATTCACCCTACGCTACGGCACGATAGCTTATGAGTAGCCCAACGGTTCCCACTTTGGAGCATTCACCACAACAGTATTCCATTATTAGAACCGTACTTTTTGTACAACTCAATCGCCGTATCAGCATACGAAAACTGATATATTGAGTTAACCGGCACTGTCTAGTTAAGCCAGTTTGAGAAGTGAGCAGGTCGTTGAGTTAGTTGGTTCAGATGCTCGCAGACCTGCTCAGCGAATGCTTTGCGGCGGATTTAGAAGAAACGTGGGAGCGTGAGCGGACGGCGACGTGACGAGACGCTTCGCGTCTCGTTCGCACCTCAGAATCCTGCGGATTCTGAGGACGCCCGTCAGGGCGTTCGCCGTCCGGCTTCACGCGACCGATTGTTCACTCAGAGAGACAACAACGATTCTCGCGGAGGTAGGCGTTGAACGCTCTCACCAAGCGGTTTGGCAGTGGGTACATCGGCTGTCTGACAGCGTTCCCGACCCGCCGACGTTCACAAGAGCAGAGCTCTTGTGCAGTATGGAAGACGAATGCGTCTTCCATGCACACCAGAACGGCGATGCCGTTCTGGGGACAGCCCATCAGAACGGCGAAGCCGTTCTGAGGACGGCGCAGCCGTCGCGGGTCGCGGTTGACGAAACCGCTGTCAAAATTAACGGCGAGTGGTCTTGGTTGTACGCTGCAATAGACATCGACACGAAACTCATCTTAGACGTGGCGTTGTTCGGACGCCATGGCACCGATCCGGCGGCTGCGTTCCTGTCTGGACTGCGGGAGAAACACGATCTTTCGAACGCAACGTTTCTCGTCGATCAGTTCGGCTATCGGACTGCCCTTGCTCGATTAAGATTGAACGGTCGGGTTGACTATACCGACCGAAACCTCATCGAAAAATGGTTTCACACGCTCACAATGCGGCTCGACCGTTTCCACAACTCGTGGGTGGGCAGTCAGCGGAGCGTTCGCCAATGGCTTGCATTATTTGCGCATTATTATAACCGTCTCAGACCGCACCAATCGCTCGATGATCGAACGCCAGCTGACGAGGTTCTAAACTAGACAGTGCCCTATGCACGATATGTTCCGAGAAGCATCACAGTCTCGGAGGATGGACGATTTTCAGATTGAGTCTTTGTTGATTCGAAGTATTTCACCAAGAAATTACGCCGGCTTCTGCCTATTTCGTGCCACACGGTCGAACGAACAAGGGTAATTGCGCGGGTTTTGGTGATACTACAGAGCGTCGCCTCTCCCAACCGCGCCCCAGTTAGGAATCAGCCGCTCAGTCAGGAGCATGACGCCGACGGGTCCGCCTGGAGGATTTCAGCCGTTCTGTCCCGCTGTTCGGAATCAGGACGGCCGCACCTACGCGTTCCGAGGCGAGCGCCATCGGGTGACGACCATTGAGGGCGGTTCGTCGTATCCTGCTACGTGGCTGGCTTCAACTCCCGCGGTACGTCGTGTATCCGCCGGGTGACAACAGGAGCGGCACGTGGTAATGTTCTTCCGTGTCGTCGATGACGAACCGCACCGGGACCGTTTCGAGGAACGACGACTCAGCGGAGACGCTCCGGTAGTAGTCACCGACCTCGAAGAGAAGCTGATACGTGCCAGTCTCCATCCCGTCAGGATTCAAGAGGGGGTCGTCGAGGCGGCCGTCGGCGTTCGTCGTCCCCTCGGCGATGACTTCGGTGTCACCGTCCTCGTCGACCCGCTGGAGGGTCACGTCCACGCCGGATGCGGGTCCTTCGCGGCTAGTGTCGAGGACGTGTGTGGTCAGTCCCGCGGCCATCTCATTCGTCCTCTAGGTCGTCGTGGCTCATCGAGAACTGCTGGAAGCCGGTCGGGCGGGGTGGCTCCTTCAGGACCCGGGCGTCGCCCTCGAGGTCGTCGCGCTCCGTTATCCACGTCCGGTTGTTCGCCTCGAAGTCGACGGATTCGAGTTGGGGGTACCGTTCGAGGATGCGCAGCCCAATCTGGTAGATCAGGTCCTGGATAGAGTTCGAGTTCATCTCGTCGAAGACCACGTGTGCGATGTCCCGCACCTGTTCTGCCGGCACGTAGCGCTGGGGCTCCTCCCCGAGGGCATCCGTCGCGTCCTCGTATGTCCAGAAGATATCCAGGGAGATGAACAGCGTCCGGTCTTCCCGTTCCGGGAGAGTCGTGTATTCGTCCTGAACGTATCCGGTGAACGAACTTCCTTTCACCTTGACGAGCTCGAGCCCGGTAATCCCGCTCGTATGGGAGGTGATGACAGCGCCCTCCTCGCCCCGTTCCAGAGACATCTCCCCGTAGGCGGATTCGTTGTCCGAGACGCCGAAGACAAGGTCACTATCCTCGAAGTCGTCGTCCTCCGGCACGGGACGGCCGTCGAAGGGTATCTCGTCGGCGGAGACTGTCATCGCCTCCATCTGCGAGTAGGTGTCGAGGAACTCCGCACCGACGAACTCAAGGAACCCTTCGAGGGTCGCGCCGTCGTACTCGCCGGCCTGGTGGAGCACGAAGTTCTTCATTGAGTCCGTCGCGACGACCATACTGTTGTCCGCCTCGCTGAACGACGGCAGGAACTCCTCGCCCTCCGTCTGAACCCGCACGTCCATCCCGAACAGCGTGTTCTCACGGCCGTCGAACGGCGATTCGGGAATCGTCCGGACGCCTTCGAGCGGCGTCGCGTAGGTCCGGTACACCGAAATCTTCTCTTTCCCGTAGTTCATCGTTCGCTCGTCCGTTTCCGCTGAGTCGTCGCTATCCGCCACTGGTTTACGTGTTGTCATCGCCACCTGAAAGAAATCACCCTATGTACAAAAGTTTTCCCGTTACTGCCACATGGAGGAGAAAAATCGGATATTTCGACCGCTATACGAAAGTATTGGACCGTGATGTATTTGGAGTGTGGAATCCGTGTCGCCTCGAGCGGAGAGTGCAGCTGTTCCGACTCGTTCGCTACGGCTCCGCTCCGAAGCGCTCTTCGAGGCGGAGTCGCGCGATTTCGTGGACTTCCTCGAGTGCGGTCCGGAACTCCTTGTCGGCGGTGTGTTCGATGCGTTCCTCCATCGTTGATTGGATCGCGTCGGGTGACTCCCCCTTCACTGCCATGATGAACGGGAAGCCGAACTTCTCGCGGTAGGTCTCGTTCAGCCGCTGGAACGCCTCGTACTGCTCGCGACCCAACTCGTCGAGACCAGCGGACGCCTGTTCGCGCTCGGAGGCCTCGGTCATCTCCGTCCGCTCGCCCAGGTCGGGATGCGCGCGGAGTAACTCCAGTTTGGTCCCGCGCGCGGCGTCCTCGACGGTGTCGGCCATTGCCGCTGCTAACTCTTGGACCGAATCGAACGGCCGCTTCGGATACGTCCCCTCGGCCACCCACGGCGATGTCTCGTAGATGTCGCCGAGCAACTCCACGAATGTCTCTTCGTCCGCGTCGTTCACATCGGCCAGCGTCGTCGTGTACTCACTCATGTGTTGTTATCGCTGAGTCGTCGTCAGATTCGCTGTTCGCAGTCGTTCGCCCGCATCTACGCACTCCAGTCCGGTAGGTCGCGCTCGACGAACTTGCCATGGCCCGGTTCGGTGACAACCTCGCCGTCGTCCGCGACGACCGTCCCGCGCACGAGCGTTGTCGCCACGCTCCCGGTAACCTTGCGTCCTTCGTAGATCGAGTAGTCGGCGCGCGAAGCGTTGTCGTCGGCCGTAATCGTCCGCGTCGCGTCGGGATCGAAGATGACGATGTCGGCGTCTGTTCCAGGCTCGAGTGTCCCCTTCTTCGGAAGGCCGAACGTGCGGGCGGGGTTCGCGCTCATCACGCGCACGAGGAACGGGTACGAGAAGCCGCGCCGATTGACGGCCTCGTCGTGGAAGACCGGGAGGCTACGCTGGACACTATTCGCGCCGAACGGCCCCTGCCACCACGGTCGGTCCTCCTTGTCCGCTCGCTTCGCAGCGACATGGTCTGTCGAGACAACGCTCAACGTGCTGCGTCGGAGGTGCTCGAACATCGCCTCGACGTCGTCCGTCGAGCGGATGGGCGGGGCGATTTTCGGGAGGTTCCCTTGGTCGGCGTAGACGGAGTCGTCGAGCGTCGTGTAGTGGACACAGGTTTCCGCGCGGACTTGGGAGCCGTCCTCGTGAAAGTTGTCCAGCACGTCCGCGGACGCCCGGCAGGTCGTGTGGATGCCGTAGTACTTCGCGCCAGCCTCGCTCGCGAGTCGGACGACGTCCTCAGCGGCCATCGCCTCTGCGTAGTCAGGGCGGGACTTCGGATAGTCTTCGGGGTCGTCGCGCCCGGCCGAGCGCAATTCCTCAGTGCGGGCCTCACAGACCGAATCGTCCTCGCTGTGTACGATGCCGACCGCCCCGTGCTCGGAGAGATGCTCGAAGACACGACCGATAAAGCCGTTGGAGAGACCGAAATCATAGGCGGTGTACATCTTGAAGGACGTCACCCCGGCGTCGATAACGTCGGCCAACTCCTCGAAGAGGTCATCGTCCTCGCGGAGAACACCGCCGTGCAGGCCGAAGTCGACGAGCGCCTCCGAGGCGTTCGCACGCTTCTCTTCGACGCCCTCGAGGAGGGGCGCGGGCTCGTCCCACGCGCTCTCGTCACCGGCATACGCCTGCCACGCGAAGTCGATGAGGGTCGTGACGCCGCCGAGCGCGGCAGCCCGCGTCGCCGACTCGTAGCTGTCGATGGAGACGTGATCGTCAACGTGGACGTGTGGGTCGACGATCCCCGGCATGACGAGGTGGCCCGAGGCGTCGATGCGCTCCGTAGCGTCCGGAAGTGCCCTCTCCTCGCCGACGCCGACAATCTCGCCGCCGTCGATAGCAAGCGCTGCCTCAAACGTCTCAGCGGCGGTGACGAGCGTTCCGCCCGCAATTACTGTATCAACTCCCATTCCACTACGCATGTCATCCCAACCGGGTTAGTGGTTCCGATATCCGCAAAAAAGAGCGAGTCACACGAAACTTCCACAGGACGTCGCCGAACATCCGGATGACGACGTATCAGTTAGAAAGACGCGTTCCGTCGGTCGCCGACCCATAGGCGCCGACTCCGAGGACGTTCGTATATATTGGACACATTGGGGCGAACGAGAGGCCGATTTGTTGGCTTTCCCGGATTCACGAGGTGTATACTCACTATACGGCGTCTGGGATGACGATTCTCGACTATCTCCCGAAGTAGGTCGAGAAACCCCTTGAGGAACAGTTCAAGATCGTCGAAGGCGTTCTAGCCTGTAGGTATCCATAGCAGGTGATTTTGTAAGCCACTCGACGGCGAGCTCCCGCCTAGAAACTTACAAAATTATGTTTGTAAATTTCTGGGTTCGAGATTAACGGATCGAGGAGGCTTCGGCCGGTCCATGGCCCTTCTCTCACAAATCGTGGGACGAGTCTTCGTTCGTCTATATTGAACACAATTTCCTACTCTTATTATGTGGTGTTTGTCGAGTAGAAGGCGAAGTTCTTTGATGTGTCGGTGCATGATTCCGATTGGAAATGGGTGAATATGTGAAAGTAGAATCGGTAGAGGAAGCGCAACGCTCGCTGCGCGAGGAGACGTCCGCGACGGTTGTCGCCGGCGGACAGGAGGTCACGCTCGACCTTCGCCAGGGGTCGATTGACCCGCGAGTGCTTGTCGACATTAGTGACGTCGACGCGCTGAACGAGATCGCGCACACGGCGGATGGACTCCGGGTCGGTAGCTGCGTGACGTATCGCGACCTCGAACGTGATAAGGACATTCGTGCGGAGTACCCGACCCTCGTCGAGACGATCGAAGGAATCGCCGGCCCGCAGGTACGGAACAATGGCACCCTCGGTGGCGCGCTCTGCGACGCTGACCCGGTGTTCGACGCGCCGACGGTGTTGCTCGCTCTCGACGCGTCGGTGACGCTATCCGCCGACGAGACGGCGCGGACCGTCCCGCTCTCAGAGTTCTACACGAGCGAGGGTGAGACCGTGCTCGCGGACGAAGAACTCCTCACGTCGATACTCGTTCCGACGCCGCCCGCGCGGTCGGCCGGCGCCTACCGGTCGATGACGCCGCGGCAGGGGGACTCGACGGTCGCCGGGGTTGCGGTTCGCCTCGTCAGGGGGGATGATACCGCCTGTCGCCGTGCGCGCATCGCGCTCACGAACGGCGCGCCGATGCCACGCCGCGTGCCAAGCGCCGAGGCCGCACTCGCGGGGACAACCCTTGACGAGGAGCATATCGAGCGGGCGGCAAATGCCATTCGCGACGCGCTGGAACTGCCAGATGACCTGCGCTCCGCGAGCTACCGTGAGACCGTATTTGGTCGTCTTGCCGGGCGAGCGATTCGGGACGCTCGCGACGGCCTTCCCGAGGTGAAGCCATGACTGACGTCCAGTTGACGGTCAACGGTAACGAGCACACCGTCGCCGTCGACGCACATCGCCCGCTTCGGGACGTCCTCCGACAGGAGCTTGGTCTCACCGGAACGAAGGAGAGCTGCGACAGCGGAGTCTGCGGAGCATGCACGGTCCTCGTTGACGGTGACGCGACGAAGTCCTGTCTGGTCCCGGTCGGAAAGGTGGCGGACACGACGGTGACGACCATCGAGGGCGTCGGCGGCGACGGCCTCTCGGACGTCCAGCAGGCCTTCGTCGACGGATTCGCCTCTCAGTGTGGCTACTGTATGCCGGGGCTCGTGCTGAGCGCCCACGACCTGCTCGCGGACAATCCCGAGCCGACGGTCGAGGAAATCCGCGCGGGGATCAGCGGCAACGTCTGTCGCTGTACCGGCTACGTCAAAATCGTCGACGCGATTATGGACGCCGCCGATGCGAGGGAACGATGACCGCCAACCGACGCGTGAACGATACGACAAGCGCTGAGCACGACGGCGCGCCGGCACGCGAGCAACTTGGGCGTTCACACACGCGCACCGACGCCGCAGACAAAGTCACCGGGGAGGCGGCGTACACGATGGACATGTACCCGGAGGACGTCCTCCACGCCCGACTCGTCACGAGCACGGAGCCCCACGCGCGTCTCCGCGATGTCGACACTGCGGCGGCCGAGGAGCTCGACGGCGTCGTCGCCGTCGCGACCGCGGCCGACGCGCCCGATACCCGGTTCGGTGAGTTCGTCCGCGACCAGCGCGTCTTCGCCAGCGGGAAGGTCCGCTATGTCGGCGAACCGATTGCGGTCGTCGCCGCCGAGACCGAGGCGATCGCGGAGCGAGCTACAGAACTCGTCGCGGTCGAGTACGACCCGCTGCCCTCCGTCACCGACCTCGAAGCTGCGGGCGCTCGCGACCCCCCGGCCGTCGTCCACGAGCACGTCCGGGAGTACGAGACGGTCGACGGCGGCGCGCACGTCGAGGGCGCGGCACGCGAGCGACCAAACCTCCTGACGACCGCTATCGCGGAGAGCGGCGACCTCGAGGCCGCGTTCTCCGCGGCCGACCACGTCTTCGAGAGGGAGTACACGATCAATCCACTCCAGCACTGTACGATGGAGCCACACGTCGCCGTCGCCCGTGCGGACGGGGACGACGTGACTTTCTGGACATCCCATCAGATCCCACACGTCGTGAAGGAGGAAATAGCCGACCTCTTCGAACTCCCTCCGGAGAACGTCGTCGTCAAGACCCCGTTCGCCGGCGGGGCGTTCGGCGGGAAGGAGCGTCCGGTCGTCGAACCGCGCGTGCTCGCTGTCGCCCGACAGACCGACCGGCCGGTTCGGCTTGCGCTCACCCGCCACCAGCAGTACACGAGCGCGCCGAGCCGACCGGAACTCCGTGTCCGAATCAAAGACGGGGTGAGCGAGGAGGGTGACCTCCTCGCACGCGACCTCACCGCCGACATCAGCGTCGGGGGGTACAACGAGGAGGTGTACAACATCGCGAACTCCGTTCCCACATCCGTCCTGGGGTCGTACGACGTCGCAGCCGTTCGCCGGCGCGCGAACGGCGTCTACACGAACCGGCCGCCATACGGCGCGTTCCGCGGGTTCGGCCTCCCTGAGGTGAACTTCGCGGCCGAGCGGCATATGGATCGAGTCGCCGCCGAACTCGGACTCGATCCGCTCGAATACCGAGCGCAGAACCTGCTCGAAGCCGGGGACCAGAACGCCCTCGGCGAGACGCTACACCCCTGTGAGAACCGAGCCGTGTTGCGTGCGCCGATTGAGCGTCTCGGTGAGGTCGATGTCGAGGCCGACTATCCTGACTACTGCGGGGAGGAGTGGACAGTCGGGATCGGACACGCGTACGGCAATAAGGCGGTCCCCCAGGGCGAGACCGAAGTTCGACTTGATGTCGCGCCGTCCGGCGACCTCACCGCGCGGGTCGGCGCACCCGATGTCGGACAGGGTTCGAACACCGTCGTTGCACAGATGGTCGCGAAGGCGTTCGACACTGCTGTCGAGCGCGTCGACGTCGTTGCGGGCGACACGGATAAAACCGAACGTGACTTCCAAGGTCCCTCCGGGAGTCGCTTCACACCGTACACAGGCAATGCCCTCCGCGTCGCCGCCGCCCGCCTCCGTGAGGAACTCGCGAGGCTCGCGGCGCCTCGCTTCGGCGAATCCGACCCCGATGCGCTGCAGGTCGCGGACGGTTCCGTCGTTGACCCCCGCACCGGAAAGGAGGTTCCGTTCGCCGACATCCTGGACGGGGAGCGGGCGGTGGAGAGCGAACTCTTCGAGGACGGTGTTCTCTCCGTGCTCGGACGCTACGAGTACCACGAGGAGGATCATATCTACTGGGTGCCGGTCGCACAGGCGGCTATCGTCGCCTGCAACACGCTGACGGGCGAAGTCAATGTCCTCCGAATCGTCACCGCAGCCGACGTCGGAACGGCGATCAACCCGGCGGCCGTCGAACAGCAACTCGAGGGTGGAACCGGACAGGCAATCGGCGGCGCGCTTTACGAGGAAATCGTCTACGACGACGGGCGCGTGCGCAACGGCACGTTCAAGGACTACGCCGTCCCAAAGTCGACGGACCTCCCGTACGATTCGGAGACAGTCGTCTTCGAGTCGGTCGACACCGAGGGACCGTTCGGGGCGAAGAGCGTAGGCGAAGTCGCGCTCTTCCCGACCGCGGCCGCCATCGCCGACGCTGTCGAGGACGCACTCGGCATCGAGTGTACGGAACTCCCGATGACACCCGAGCGCGTGCTCGACCAGCACCTCGACACATGAAGGACGGTGAGCGCTACGACGCGATTGTCGTCGGCATGGGTGGCATGGGGAGCGCCGCGAGCGCCCATCTCGCCGAGCGCGACCTCGATGTCCTCGGCCTCGAACGCTTCGGTATTCCGCACAGTCGTGGTTCTTCACACGGTTACTCGCGTATCATCAGTCGCTCCTTCTACGAGCGGCCAGCGTACATGTCACTCTACGAGCGCGCGCTCGACAGCTGGCGCGAACTCGAACGCGTGTGGGGAGAGCGACGGATTCTCCACCAGTCAGGATCGATTACCGCCGGCAAACCCGGGACCGATGTCCTCGAGCGTGCGATGTCGACGTGTGAGCGCTTCGACCTTCCCTACGAGCGCCTCGACGCCACAGACGCGAGCCGACGGTTCCCAGGATACGACCTTCCCGCCGATCACGAGGTCGTCTTCCAACCCGACGATGGCTTCCTCGTCCCGCGCTACGGCGTCCTCGCGCATGTCGCGCTCGCACATCGACGCGGCGCCGAAATCCACGCCCACTTGGCCGTCGAGGACTGGCGGCCGACCGCCGACGGCGTCGCCGTCACGACCGACGCTGGCACGGTCCACGCCGACGTCCTCGTCATCGCTGCCGGCCCGTGGACGCCCGCGCTTCTTGATGTCGTCCGTCCCATTGCGACGCCCGAGCGCCAAGTTCTCGCGCGCTTCCAGCCCGCGGACCCCCGTCGGTTCGAGCCCGAGTCGTTCCCCGTTTCGGCGATTACCGCTGCCGACGGTCAGTACTCCGCGTTTCCGATTCACGGTGTTCCTGGCGTGAAAGTCGCGCGCGTCCATCACCTCCACGAGCGGGTCGACCCCGATGAGATGACACAGACGGTGACAGACCGCGACGAAGCGGTCCTGCGCCGGTTCGCTGACGCGTTCCTCGACGGCGGTTCCGGTCCGACGATGCGTCTCGAAACCTGCCTCTATACGAACACGCCCGACGAACGCTTCGTCCTCGACACACACCCGGACCATCCACAGGTCGCCTTCGCGACCGGATTCTCCGGCCACGGCTACAAGTTCTGTCCCGTGGTCGGCGAAATCCTCGCCGACCTCGTCGTCGATGGGGAGACCGAACACGACCTCGCTCCGTTCCGTCTCGATCGGTTCTGAGACTGGGCTACGACGGTTGTCACCACCGCGAACCAGAAGCGGACGGAGGCTTTCGTTTCGGCGGTGAAGCGCGCTCAGTTCGGAGAGTGACTCGCCATAGGGTCTGTGTATCCTCTCGGGCAGCCCAGCGCGTCCCGCGACCGCGCGACCACGCAGCTGTACTTCCGAGTCTCAATCGTCATCGCCGGGCACAGTTTTCGGTGCATCCGAGATGTCCTCCTCCATGTTCGTCGGCGTCTCGGGAGCGAGGCCATCCGTGTACTCGGTCGGGCCGGTGCCGACGCCGCCGCCGGGAATCACGATGTTGAGCACCAGCGCGGCCATGCCGCCGGTGACGAGCGCGGAGCCGAAGAGCGTCTGCACCTCGGTGGGAAAGTTCTGGAGGATTTCCGGGCGGAATGCCACTCCGAGGCCGAACGCCATCGAGAGCGCGAGGATCGTCGAGTTCCGGTGGTCAAGGGTGACGTTCTGCGAAATGATGCGTGCGCCCGATGAGAATATCATCGCGAAGAGAATGAGGGCCCCACCGCCCAACACGGCGTCGGGCATCGCAGAGACGACCGCCCCGACCTTCGGAACGAATCCGAGGACGATGAGTACGACGCCCCCGACGCCGACGACGTGTCTGCTCGCGACGCCCGTGAAGTTCACGAGGCCGACGTTCTGTGAGAAGGACGTGTTCGGGAGCGCGTTGAACACGGCACCGATGGCGCTCATCACCCCGTCAGCAATGAGGCCACCACGGAGTTCTCCGCGGGTCGGATCCCGGCCGGTCGCCGAAACCGTCCCCGAGATGTCACCGATGGTCTCCATGCCGGTGATGACGTATAGGAAGGCGACGGTGAGAACCGCGCTGGGCGGGAACTCCAGGCCGTACTTCAGCGGCGTCGGGACCGTGATCCACCCGGCCGTCGCGACGGCGGAGAAATCGACCATCCCCATCGCGATGGCGGCGAGGTACCCAACGACGATGCCGACGAAGACGCTGATTACGCGAAGGAACCCCTCGAAGAACTGGTTGAGCCCGACGGTAATGACGAGCACCAACCCGGCGAGTCCGAGGTTGGCAAACGAGCCGTAGCCGGCCGCCGAGGGGCCGGCCGACGCGCCCGCGGCGTAGTTCATTCCGGTCGGGATGAGAGTCAACCCGATGAGCATCACGACGATGCCCGTCACGAGCGGGGGGAAGTAGTTACGGAACCGATCGAGCGTGACGCCCATCACCATCTCGACGGGAGCGGCGAGCAACGAGGCGCCGAACACCGCCGCGATGCCGAACTGGTTCCCGATGCCGATGAGTGGCCCAAGGAACGCAAAGCTTGTCCCCATGACAATGGGGAGTTTCGCTCCGACCGGGCCGATCGGGAAGGCCTGAATCAGCGTCGCGACGCCGGCGACGATGAGCGCCATCTGCACAAGGAACGTCGTTTCTCCTGTGACCGATCCGACGGCGCCAGCGAGAATAAGGGGTGGCGCGACGTTCCCGAGGAACATCGCGAGTACGTGTTGTATACCCAAGGGAATCGATTCGCCCAACGGCGGTCTGTCCTCGATATCGTAGAGCACGACGGAGTCGCTTTCCGATTCGCTGGCTGCTGAACCACTCATACAATCTCACACAGAACAAACACACTTTTCAAACTAATCCTTATTCGCCTATTATGTGTTCAAACACAACCAATATCAGATATATACAGAACATGCATCCACTACCTATAGAAATAGCTGGTAGAAGTCTCACTACCTGGGGGAGAAAACGGCGTCGGTCAGGTCGGACGCGTCGCCTATAGTGTCATCCCATCAAGGGCGTCGAGGAGGATGTCGGTACACCGTTCCCAGTACTTCGGCGTGTGACCGGCGTTATGCGGGGTGACGAGGCAGTTACTGAGCGTCCAGAGCGGATGGTCTGCGGGGAGCGGTTCGGGGTCAGTCACGTCGAGGGCAGCGCTCCGGATATCGTTGCCCCGCAGGGCGGCGACGAGCGCGTCCGTCTCGACGACCGGCCCCCGCGCGATGTTGACAAGCATCGCGTTCGTGGGGAGGGCCCCGAACACCTGCTCGTCGATGAGCCCCTCCGTGGTCTCGGTCAGCGGGCAGGCGAGCACGAGATAGTCGCTCCGGGCCGCCGCGGCGAGCGTCCCCCCGAACCCGACAACCTCGTCGGCGTTGCCGCCCTTCTCCGGGGTGTAGCGGACGCCGATTGTCTCGACGCCGAAGTCCTCGAAGCGGGCGAGAATCTCCTGTCCGATGGGGCCCATCCCCACGACGGTCGCCGTCGAGCCCCGGAGCTCGCCGCCCTGGAAGTGGTTCCACTCGCCGCGGGCATCCTGCTCCCACGCCTGCCGGAGTTTCCGCACGTCCGCCAACACGTAGCCGAGCACCTGCTCGGCGATGTTCGGGCCGTGGACGCCGGAGGCGTTCGTCACGGTCACGTCCGCGTCTTCAAGGGCGTCAAGCGGGAGGTGACCCGTGCCGGCGAAGGTACAGGCGAACAGCTCGAGGGATTCGGACGACTCGACGAGCGCCGGGTCGATCTCGTAGCCGGTCGCGATCGACGCCTCCGAGAGATACTCGCGCTCCTCATCGGGCGTCCGTGCGACCGCCACGTCGAGGTCGGGGCGGGCCTCGCGGATGGTGGCCGCGTAATCGGCCGGGTCGAGGCCGTGTATCTTGTGGTGGAGAACGACGACGTCGGTCATGCTTCCACCTCCTGGATGGTCACGTCGAGGACTCCGTCGCGGAGCGTCGTCTCCTCTATCTCCTTGAGCTCGGCCGCCGTCGCGTCGACCGTCGCGAAGTGGTTGCCGGCGAGTTCGCCCGCCGGGCTCTTGAAACACGTCGGCCCGCAGGGAAGGAGGACCTCCTGTTCGTTCCGATAGCCCGGATAGAGCAGGAGGTCGCCCCGCGAGGGATAGACGGTGTGGTTCTCGCGCGGGATTTCGGGGAGCTCGATTTCATCGATGTTGATCCACGTCGCGATGCCGCTCCATCGGACGTGCATCAGTTCCGATTCGAGCGGAAGGAATCCCCGGACGGCGGCGACGGACTCAGGGGCACGGTCTTCGTGCAGTTCGGCGGTCAGGGTCGTGTCGTCGATTTCGATTTCTAACATCAGTTCGTATCTCGGTGGTCGGTTGTCGATGCGAGCCGGACGAGCGAGTCGGCAAGAACGCCGGTCGCGGTGATGCAGTCCTCCCAGTCGGCGTGTTCCCGGGGGGAGTGTGAATGACCGTTCTGCGAGGCGACGAAGAGGAGCGCGGCGTCGGTCACGTCGGCGACCTGCATCGTGTCATGCCCCGCGCCGGAGTGGACGGCCATGGTCTCGATACCGCGGTCGTGGGCCGCGTCGGCGACGGTCCGCCGACAGCGCTCCGAGAGCGGGGTCGGCGGAACGTCGTACCCACACTCGAAGGTCGTCTCGACGTCCCGAGTCGCTTCGAGCTCGTCGAGGGTGTTCCGAACACCGTCCAGCTGTGTCCGTATCTCCGAGCGGTCGGTGGACCGGAGGTCGACCCGGAGCGAGGCGGAGCCGGGGACGACGTTGACGGTGTTTGGCTCGACGCTGAGATGGCCGACGGTGCCGACCGCGGTGCCGACGCCGCCAGCCGCGGCCTCGCTCGCGCGGCGCTCGACAGCGAGCACGAGTTCACTGGCGGCGGCGAGTGCGTCGCAGCGCTCGTCCATCCCGGTCGTTCCCGAGTGGTCGGCCTCCCCCTCGATATCCACCTGACAGCGGGCAGTCCCCGTGATATCGGTGACGATGCCGAGCGGAACTCCGCCATCCCGGAGGCGCGTCGTCTGTTCGATGTGGAGTTCGAGCCACGCGTCCCACTCGCTCGCGTCGATGCGCGCGGTGCCACGGTAGCCGGCCTCCTCAAGCGCGGTTTCCAGCGTCACGCCGTCGTCGGTCATCGCCAGCGTCTCCTCGACGCTCCGCTTGCCGGCCGCGACGGTCGAACCGAGCACGCCGTCGGCGAACCGGGTCCCTTCCTCACCGGTGAAACAGACGACCTCTATCGGGCGCTCGGGCTCGATGTTTCCGTCGCGTATCGCGCGGATGCTCTCCAGTGTCGCGAACACGCCCAGGGGTCCGTCGAAGATGCCGCCGTGTGGAACCGAGTCGAGGTGGCTTCCCGCTGCGACAGGTGCGGCGTCCGGGTCGGCGCTCGCGGGCGTCCACCGCCCGGCGATGTTGCCGACGGCGTCGACACGGATGTCGAGGCCCGTCTCTTCCATCCGGTCCACGAGGTAGTCGCGGGCACGGACGTTCGCCTCGTCGACTGGCAGGGCCGTCCGGCCCTGGCCGTCCTCGGTATCGATAGCACCGAACGACGCGACGCGCTCGATGTCTTCCCGGAGGGTCTGGACGCCGACTCGTGGGCGCGGCGACATCATACGGCCGTGTTTCGGCCGAGGAGTTCCCGATTCGTGAGGGAAACGCCCGACCGCCACCCGGCGGGAAACGCTCGCTGCCCGTCGGCGCGTGTGTGGTCTCGACTTCCCAGGGAGTGGTCTCGCGACCCTGTAAGGTAGTGCATTGCGGATGTACCCACTTATTTACCACACTTATTAAAAAACGTTTCGTACAAACAGGATTTGGGGCCGGAAGTGAAACATATAGCGACTGTTGAAGGACATATGCTCGATACGAGGTAACCGAGGCGCCGTTCCCGTTCGGGCATTTCGAATGCCGCTCGGAGAAGATTTCGAAACGAGGTATAAAATACCTATATCAAAATATTCGTTTTATTTCCAACTCTATATAGGCGCATTTGTTGTTATTTAGTCCATTGTAATTGGGATGTGCGAACCTTAATACCCTCGTGGTCGCTTGGCTCGCCTGTGACAGCAAGCGAACAGGGCGGTGATCCACGGACGCTGAAGACGGTGACGGTGGCCTCTCGGGTCATCGACACCGTACGCGAACACGGCGGTATCGGGGTCACTGAACTCGCCACCGAACTCGACCTCTCGAAGAGCACGGCGTACATCCACCTCAAGACGCTCGAAGAGAGCGGCTTTCTCGTCCAGCGGAACGACCGCTACGAAATCGCGTACAAATTCTTCGTTCTCGGAGAGTACGCACGGAACAAGAGCCCGCTCTACCGCTACGGGAAACCGGAGGTTGACGACCTCGCGGAGGAAACCGGCCAGTACACCCACATCGTCACCGAAGAGGCCGGCTACGGCATCAACCTCTATCAGGTCAAGGGGGACACCAGTATGAGCGACGAGTACCAGTCAGAGAAGCTCCAGCGTCGTGACCACCTTCACTACACGGCCTCCGGGAAGGCCATCCTCGCACATCTCCCCTCAGAGCGCGTCGAGGAAATAATCGAACACCGGGGCCTGCCCGCGCGCACGGAGAACACGATTACCGACCGTGCGGAACTGTTCGACGAGCTCGAAACGACCCGCGAGCGGGGCTACGCGTACAACGACGGTGAGGAAATAGAGGGCTTTCGCGCGATAGGAGCCCCGATTCGGAGCCCCGACGGTCACGTTCTCGGGTCGCTGAGCGTCTCGGCCCCGGCGAGCCACATGCGCGACGAGCGCTTCCACGAACAACTCCCCGAGCGCGTCACACGCGCCGCCAACGTCATCGAGGTGAGCCTCAACATGAACAGTCACTCCTGACGTCGCCGTTCGAAATATGCGAACGCCTTCGTCGCACCAGCTCAAATAATTACGGAGGTACTTCTGTAAAGATATATGATCTCTCGTGAACGTCGCTGCCGCCGTCGTAGCGGATGTGCCGTCGCTCGCGAGCGACCGTTCGGACCGGATCCCGCGGACAGTCGCTGTCGGAGGTTCTGTTCGAGTATTTCGAACGGACTGCCGACGTTCGGCCGTCCGAACGACGGGAGATACGCGATAGGGGGGGAACCAATTTTTATCGCTTAGGGACAACGAACAATTGGTTTTATCTGGTTTTCGCCCTATATTATATCTATAGTGGTCGTAGTTTTGTTCGGAACCGAAGTTTTAATCCTTTGTAGTGGTCTGTCTGAACAGGTATAATGAAAGAGCACGCCGATTCGATACGACTGCGGGTGAACGACGAGGAGGAGTTCCTTAGGCTCGACGCCGGCGAAACGCTTCTGGAGGGACTTCGCGACGCCGGCCACTACGAGGTGAAAAACGGCTGTGACGAGGGGGTCTGTGGGGCCTGCAACGTCATCCTCGGGGATGAGGGGGTGACGCGTTCGTGTCTTGTCCCGGCCGCGCGCTGCGACGGCGAGGAGGTGATGACGGTGAAGGGACTGCTCGACGACGACGGTGACCTCCACCCGCTCCAGGAGGAGTTTCTGGCGCGGGGGGCAGCCCAGTGTGGCTTCTGTATCCCGGGCGTTCTCGTCGCCGCCTACGACCTCGTCCAGCGGAACGAAGACCCCACCGAATCCGAGGTCGCCGACGCGCTGAGCGGCAACATCTGTCGGTGTACGGGCTACGTCCAGCAGATCGAGGCGATTCAGGCCGCAGCCGACCAGGTCGACCGAACCGAGGGGCGCGTGGAGGCGGACCAGTAATGTCACAGAACAAACTGGAGGATGACACCGACGAGTCCGGCGCCCCCGCGGACACCGAGGGGGATACCTCAGCGGTCGGCGAGAGCGTCGAGAAGATGGACGGGTGGGGACTCGTCACCGGAAACGCCCGGTACACCGACGACGTCCCGACCGACGACGCGCTCGCGGGTCGCGTCCTCCGGAGCCCACACGCGCACGCACAGGTCCGCTCGGTCGACACCGAGGCGGCCGAGGCCATCGACGGCGTCAAGGCCGTCATCACCCACGAGGACGTTCCGGAGAAGCGGTTTACCCGCACCGGGTTCCCCTACCCCGCGCCCGCGCCCTTCGACGAGCGCGTGTTGAACGAGACGGTCCGGTTCGTCGGCGAGCCGGTCGCGGCCGTCGCAGCCCGGACGGCGGATACCGCCGAGCGTGCGATAGACGCGATATCGGTGGAGTACGAGGTCCTCGATGCCGTCTTCGACGCGGAGACTGCGATGGACCCGGCGGAACCGACTCTCCACCCGGAGCCCAACGAGAACGCCCAGCCGAACGCCGACCGCGAGCGCAACGTTGTCTGTGAGACCCATCACGAGGAGGGCGACGTGGAAGCCGGCTTCGAGGAGGCCGACACGGTCGTCGAAGGCGAGTACGAGACACAGGTGGTCCACCACCTCCCGCTGGAGGTCAACACGTCGGTCGCGTGGATCGACGAGCGGGAGCGGTTGGTCCTCCGGACGACCACCCAAGTCTCGCACATCTGCCGGGACACGCTCGCCCGCGCCTTCGACCTGAACCGGACCGACGTTCGGGTTATCAAACCCCGCGTCGGCGGCGGCTTCGGCGTGCGTCAGGACGTGCTCCCCTGCCAGTTCCTCAGCGCCGCGCTCGCCCTCGAAACCGGGCGGAAAGTAAAGTTACGAAACGAACGGCGTGAGGACCTCCACGCGGCTCAGACGCGACACGCCCAAGAGGTGTCGGTCAAGACCGGCGTCCGCGAGGACGGGACGATTACCGCCCTCCATGTCGACGTGACTTCGAACACCGGCGCGTACGGCTGTCACGGCTTCGCCGTGCTGTCCAACGCCGCCCACGAGCCGATGTCGCTGTACCCCTGCGAGAACCGGCTATTCACCGGTCGTGCGGTGTACACGAACCGCACCCCTGGGGGTGCGATGCGAGGCTACGGCGCAGTCCAGGGGACGTTCGGCATCGAAAGCCACATCGACGAGGTCGCCGACGCCGTCGGGATGGATCCCGTCGAGTTCCGGCGCCGGAACCTCGTCGAGGCGGGCGACGAGAGCTTCGAACCGGAATCCAGCGAAAGCAAGCGCCTCCTGGAATCGGTCGGCGTCGGAGAGTGTCTCGACCGTGTCTGCGAGACTGTCGGCTGGGATGACCGTCCGGACCGTTCCGGGGAGCGCTACCGGCGAGGGTACGGCGTCGCGGTGTCGATGGCGAAATCCGGGGTGCCCAACAGCGAGTTCGCCCGCTCGCACATCACCTTGGAGGACGACGGAACGCTCACGGTTCGTGTCGGCATTGGGGACACCGGGCAGGGCTCCGAGACGGTCATGGGACAGATCGCCGCGGAGGTCTTCGGGCTTGATGTGGACTCCGTGTACGTGAAAGCCGACGACACCGACGCAGTCCCGTGGGACAACGGCGCCTACGCGAGTAGCACGACCTACGTGAGCGGGAACGCCACGGAGAAGGCGGCCCGTGACCTCGCCGAGCAGGTCCGCGACCTCGCCGCCGAGCGCTTCGACGTGTCGGCGGAAGCCGTCAAACTCGCCGAGGGGGAACTCCGGCTTCCCGGCGGGGAGTCGGTGTCACTCGGCCAGTTCGCGGAGGACGTGTTCGTCGGTGCTGACGGCCCGAAACGCCGGCTGACGGGAAGCGGCCGTCACTTCACGGCGCTGTCGCCGAAGCCGTTCGCCGCCCAGCTCGCGGTCGTCGACGTGGACACCGAGACTGGCGAGTTCGAGGTGGTCCGTCTCGCTAACGCGGTCGACTGCGGGACGGTAATCAACCCCGAAGGCGCCCGTGGACAGGTCATCGGCGGCGCCGTGATGGGGCTCGGACAGGCCCTCTCGGAGAGTATCGACCTCGACGATGACGGTGTGCCGGACCACCGCGGCTTGCGCGACTACGAGGTGATGCACGCGCCCGACCTGCCGGAGACGGACGTTGAGTTGGTCGAGACACACGAGCCGACGGGGCCGTTCGGCGCCAAGAGCGTCGGCGAGGTCTCCACCCTCGGCCCGGCGCCGGCCGTCGCGAACGCCATCCAGGACGCTGTCGGCGTCCGAATCACCGACCTCCCGGTCACCGCGAAGAAGGTCTGGGACGGCCTCGCGGGGGATACGTAGATGCCCGTCCGATACGCGGGTGAGCATGTCCGAGCCGACACCGTTTCCGAGGCGCTCGGATACCTCGCGGACGACACCGATACGCAGGTGCTCGCCGGCGGCTACAGCCTGATGCCCGAACTGAAAGACGGCATCTCGACACCGTCGAGGCTCGTCGACATCAGCGGAGTCGACTCCCTCACGGGAATCACCCGGGGCGCCGGGGAGACCGTCATCAGCGCGCTGAGCACGCACGCCGACGTCGCTGCATCGGCGGTCGTCCGCGAGAACGCACGCGCGCTCGCCGAGGCGACCGACTCCGTCGGCGACTACCAGGCGAAACACCGGGGGACAATAGGCGGCAACCTGGTCTTCGCCGACCGGAAGTACGACGCGCCGGGGGCGTTCCTCGCGCTCGGCGGCGAGGTCGCGGTCCGGAGCGAGGACGGTTCGCGGACAGTCGGCGCGGACGAGTGGTTCGACGGCGCCGACGCGCCGACGCTCGGTTCGGGGGAACTGGTCACCGAGGTCGTCGTCCCCGACGCCGACCGCAGCGGCTACGTCCGGACCTCCGAGTACTCCGGGTACGCAGTCGTCAGCGTCGCCGCGGCGCTCGAAACCGAGGGCCGGACGGTGACCGACGCCCGACTCGCCACCAACGGGGCGAAACCGTACCCGGTCCGACTGCCGGCAGTCGAGGAGCGACTCGTCGGCGAGCCGGTTTCGGACCTCCCGGAGAGTGCGGCCGACGCGGCGCTCCGGGACACGGACCTCGACTCGCTCGTCTCCGACGGCCCGGTTGGCGGTCGCTACCGACGCCGGCTCGTCCGGTCGTACTGTCGGCGTGCCCTCGAAGACGCGACTACGGCGTGACCCACGGAACTGGCTCCGAAAAATCTGCCCGTTTGTTTTCTCTAATGGCTAAAATACCTCCAAAAAACCCTCGCAGCGACAAAAAATACATATACAAGGATGCACAGCACACAATAGTATGAGTTCGACATCCGAGGGTTCTCCCTGGAGTGCGACTCGACGCACCATCCGTCGGACGATGGGGAGGCTTCTGGATACGGAAACCGATGCGGTCGTCGCGACCGTCGTGAACGTCGAGGGGTCCGGCTACCGGCGCCCCGGCGCGCGGATGGTCATCAACTCGGACGGCGAACGACAGGGAGCGGTGACGGCCGGTTGTCTGGAGGACGCCGTCGCTGACACCGCGACCAAGACTGCCTCGGACGGGACGCCCCGTCTGAGCAGCTACGACCTCCGGGACGGGGACGACGACGTGTGGGGGCTCGGGCTCGGCTGTAACGGCGTTATCGACGTTTTCGTCGAGCCACTCGACGCGAGTTTCAGGGCACCTCTCGAAGGGATTCGAGCCAAGCGCCCGGTTACCGTGCTCACGGCGACGGCCTCCTCCGATCCGTCAATCGAGGTGGGTGACCGGACCGTTCGGGGGAGAGAGAGTGCCCCAACCGGGGAGCGCGAGCGGCTCCCGGAGCGCGTCGTCACGGCCGTGGCGGACGAGCTCGCGGACGCGGACCGGGGAGTTGCCGCCACCGTTACCATCGACACCGCTGATGGGGAGGTATGCGTGTTCGCGAACGAGTTGCTCCCCATCCCTGAGTTAGTCCTCTTCGGCGGACAGGAAGACGTCAACCCGATTGCGTCGCTCGCCGCGCGGGCTGGGTTCCGGGTGCGAGTCGTGACTGCCCGGGGCGAGCACGCCGACCCGGAGCGGTTTCCCGCGGCGAGCGAGGTTCGCTCGGCGCGGCCCCCCGACCTCGCCGACCATCTGAGCGCGCCCGAGTACAGCTACGTCGTGCTCATGTCGCATAACTTTCTCGACGACCGACTGGCGTTCGAGTCGGTCCTCCAAACGGACGTGCCGTACATCGGTCTGATGGGCCCGCGGAAGCGCTTTCAGGAGATTCGGGAGTCGATGGACCGGACGCTCACACCCCGCGACGCTGGGCGGGTGGCGGCCCCGAGCGGCCTCGACCTCGGTGGCGACGGGCCGAGCGCTATCGGGTTCAGCATCGTCAGCGAGGTGCTCGCGGTCCACAACGACCGTGACGGCGGCCGGCTCGTCGAGCGCGACGGGCCGATTCACGAACGCCCCGAAATCGCATGACGTCGGTCGGCGTGTTGCTCGCTGCCGGCACCGGTTCTCGATTCGAGGGGGGAAACAAGCTCCGCCAGCCGGTCGACGGCGAGCCGGTGGTCCGGCACGCGGCACGGCGACTGGCAGCGTCACCAGTCGAGGAGACGGTCGTCGTCCTCGGTCACGACGCCGCGAGCGTGCGGGCCGAGCTCCGTCCCCTCGCGGACCGCCTCAGCTTCGTTCACAACGAGCGATATGCCGAGGGACAGAGTACGTCGGCGCGTCTCGGTGCCCGGGAGGTTCTCGAACGCGGCGGCACGCTTGGTGTGTTCGCGCTCGGCGATATGCCGTGGGTCGCCCCGGAGACGTACGAGCGACTCGTCACCACGGCGACGCGGTGTGAGGCCCCGGTCGTTGTCCCGGTTGCCGACGGTCAGCGCGGGAACCCCGTCGCATTCGACGCGACGGCCCTCCGCGAGTTCACGGCGCTCGCCGGCGATGCGGGGGGTCGGACGCTGTTCGACTCGTTCCCGGTCGAGCGGCTGTCCGTTGATGACACGGGTATCCACGCCGACGTGGACACGCGCGCCGACCTCGAACGCTGAGTGCGTCGGGTGAACTACATCGGTGTGGTTCCCACGGCGCGCGAGCGGTTCCCGACCGCGGGGTAACCCATTGCCGGGTAGAATTGGCCGCGGACCCAACGTACTTGCGGGGCGGCCGCACACATCCCCTATGCGATTACTACACATGGTTCGTGAGGTAGGTCGATGAGCGACCCCGTCGATTTGCTCCTCAGGGGACGCGTCGTCAACGTCGCCACCGGGACGGTCGAGGAGGGCGCGGTCGCTATCGACGACGGCGAAATCGTTGCGCTCGCCGAGCGCCCGGCCGAGCGGGTCGTCGAGGGGGCCTACGTCGCCCCCGGACTCGTCGACGCGCACACCCATGTCGAGGCGTCGATGGTGACGCTCCCACGTTACGGCGAGGCGCTCGTCCCGAAAGGGGTCACAGGCGCCGTCTACGACCCACACGAGGTGGCGAACGTCCTCGGGGCGTCCGGCGTCCGGGCGTTCGCGGCCGGGAGCGAGCACACCCCTCTGAAGGCCCGGCTTACTGTCCCTTCCTCCGTGCCGGCCAGCGACCTACAGGATACCGGGGCGGAACTCGACCCGGAGGCGGTCGCCTCGATTCTCGACACCGAGGACGCCATCGCGTTGGGCGAGGTGATGAACACACACGGACTGCTCGCCGGCGAAGACGATATCCACGCCAAGATACGGGCGGCCCGCGAGCGTGGACTGCCGGTCGACGGCCACGCACCGGGGGTGAGCGGGGCCGACCTATCGGAGGTAGCGCGCTTCCTCGACAACGACCACGAGAGCGTCGCCCACGACGAGGCACGTGAGAAGGTGGAGGCGGGCCTGCGGGTGTACCTCCGGGAGGGGTCGGCGAGCAAGAACCTCACGGCGCTCGCCGGACTGGTTGAGGACGTGAATGACCGGCGACTGGCCCTCTGTACGGACGGGACGAACGTCGCCTACACCGACCGCGAGGGCGGCGTCAACGTCGCCGTCCGGAAGGCCATCTCACTGGGGGTCGACCCGGTTACGGCGGTCCGGATGGCGTCGCTGAACGTCGCGGAGGCCTACGGCCTGCCCTTCGGCCGACTCGAACCCGGCGCGCCCGCGGACGCCGTCGTGCTCTCGGACCTCGAATCGTGGCGCGTCGAACACGTCGTCGTCGACGGCGAACTCGACCCTACAAAAGATAGACCTGAACCCCCCGTCTCGGAACTCCCGACGGACACCGTCGAGTTCGACCCTGTCGAACCGTCGGACCTCGCCACCGGTTACGACGGCGAGGGGCCGGTTCGTGTCCGGGTCGCGTCCGCCGTCGGTGACTTCCAGACCGAACGGCTCAGCCGTGAGGTCCCGGTCGTTCACGTCGGCGGCGAACCCGCTCTCGGGGCGGACCACGACGACGACGTGCTCCCGATGGCAGTCATCGAGCGCCACGGCGGGGACGGAAACATCGGCACTGGCTTCGCACACAACCTCGGAATCGAACGCGGTGCGATCGGAACAACCGTCGCTCACGACGCGCACAACTGTCTCGTCGTCGGCGCGGACCACGACGCGATGGCGAAGGTGGCGAACCACCTCCGGGACGTCGGAGGTGGGTTCGCCGTCTACGACCCCGACGGGGGGTTCACGACGCTTGAACTCCCCCTCGCCGGGCTGATGAGCGACGCGCCCCTCGACACGGTCGTTTCGGACTTCGAGGCCGTTCGGGAGGCCGCCGAACGAATCGGCCTCTCAGTCCCAGGCGGGTTGCTCGAGTTGACGTTCCTCCCGCTCGAAGTCATCCCGACCTATCGTCTCACGAACAACGGACTGGTGGATGTGGAGACGATGGAGTTCGTCGACGTGATCGAGTAATCAGCCCTCGAACGTCTTCCGGGCCTCGCGGTAGAGTTCGTCCGTGTCGACGGTCGTGACTTCGCCGTTCTCGTAGACGACCTCGCCGTCGACCATCGTGAACGACACGTCGCTCCCGTTGGCCGCGTACACCAGATAGGAGTAGGCGTCGTGGAACGGGACTCCCCGGCTCGTCGCGGCGTCCACGCCGATAATGTCGGCCTTCCAGCCCGGCTTTAGCTTGCCGATGTTTTCGAACCCGGCCGCCGTCGCGCCGTTCACCGTCGCCATCCCGAAAACCTCCTCCGCCGGGAGGGTGGTCGGCTCGCGGTGTTCGACGGTCTGGAGGAGAGTGGCTTGACGCATCTCCGCGAGGGGGTCGAGCGTGTTGTTGCAGGGCGCCCCGTCGTTGCCGAGCGCGACGTTGATTCCCCGCTCGCGGTAGTCGACGACCGGCGCGATGCCGGCGCCGACTTTCATGTTCGAGGACGGGCAGTACGTGACGTGGGTACCCGTCTCCGCGAGTATCTCGCGTTCGCGCTCGTTCGTGAGAATCACGTGTGCGAAGACGGCGTCCTCACCCGTGAGGCCGACTTCGTGGAGCCACTCGATGTCGCCCATGTCGTGGCGCTCGGCGGCGTCGTCGACGACGGACTCGTGCTCGCTGGCGTGGGTGTGGATGCGCACGCCCTCGTATTCGTCCGCGAGTTCGCGGGCGCCGCGCAGGCACGCCTCGGTGCAGGTTGGGGTAAACCGGGGCGTGACGGCGTATCTGATTCGGTCGTCGAAGGCGCCGTGGTAGGTTTCGATGAGTTCCTCGGAGCGCTCCAGTCCGGTCTGGGTTTCCTCCAGCAGGCCGTCGGGCGACTCACGGTCCATCAGGACCTTCCCCAGCACGCCACGGATGCCGACCTCGCCCGCGGCCTCGAAGGCCCGCTCGGAGTGGTCGACCGTGAGGTGGTCCACACAGCAGGTCGTCCCGTGTTCGAGGAGTTCGACGTAGCTCAGCGTGGCGGCGAGTTCGAGCTCTTCGGGCCCCATCTCGGCCTCGATAGGGAGGATGTGGTCGTAGAGCCACTCGAAGAGGTCCGTGTCGTCCGCGAGGCCCCGCCCGGGGCTCTGGACGGAGTGCACGTGGGTCTGGACGAACCCCGGCGCGACGACATCGAAGGCTCGCTCCTCGTGGCCCGGGTACTCCCCGCGGACCGCTTCCGCGTCCCCGACCGCGACGATTTCGTCGTCCTCGACGGCGACCGCGCCCTCGTTAATGCACGTTTCGGCGTCCGTGAGGACCGTTCCGGAGAGAATCACAGCGGACCCTCCAAGGCGGTGTCCTCCGGACCGAACGGCGTTTTGAACCAACCGGAGAAGGCGTAGGTGTCCTCCACGGCGGCCAGCGCGCGCAGGGTCGATGCGCCGAGGTTGATATCAGTCCCCCGTCCTGTGGCGACGTTGATCGCCTCGCCGCCGTCGGTCTCCACCTTCCGGACGACTGCGTGTGCGTACTCGTTCGAGACGGTGAACTCGGTGTCCGGAAGCGGCTCCCCGCCCGATAGGGTGACGGGGTCGCTCTTGACGCCCGTCGGGTCGGGGACGAGGGCGGCGAGGGTGTCTCGCTCGCGCTGCCACGAGAGGCCCTCCAACAGGAGCGCGTCGAGCGAGAGCGTTCCGCCGGCGTTGATTTCGAGCCGCTCGCCCTTCGAGACGCGTTTGCTGACGGTGACCGTCCCGATGTCGTCCACGACCGCAATCTCGGCGCTCACCTGTGTCCCGGTCATAGCAGGGGAAGGGTGAGGTTCTTCGTGTTCAGTACGGTGTGATCGAGGTACACCGTCCGGTCGGCTATCTCGAAGCTGTCCCCGGCTTCGCGCAGCGTCGTGTGGCGCTGTGCGGAGATGAGGTCGTGGTCGGGCGTATCGCCGTAACTCCGGAAGACGTGTTGGTTGTTGGAGACGGTCAGCGTGTCGCCATCCGTTTCGAGGACCCGGACGTTGCCGATGACGTGGCGCACCCGCGAGCGGGGGTTCTCCGACCACGCGTACTCCTTTTCGAGGCGGCCGACGCGCTCACGTATCATCTCGTAGTCCTCACGGAGGTAGTGGTTCGTCTCGCTGAACTCCGATTGCTCCGATCCCGGGACCTGTGCGCTCCGCACGGGGACCTGGAGGGTCACATCCTCGGCGACGAACCCGAGCCACTCCTGGAGCTCGAACGCGTCGAGCAGGTCAGCCTCCCGGAAGAGGAACTGTTCGACACTGTGGTGAATCTCGCGGTCGACGGTCCCCACGCTCATCGCTCCTCACCCATCATGTCGACCCACGCCCCGAGCACAGTACGGGAGTTGCGCTCGTCGAAGTAGAGGCCTTTCGTCGTCACCTCGGCCGGCCCGTGAAGGGGGTTCTCGACCTGTTCGACCTCGTCGCTCATGGTGCCCATCCCCTGTTGCATGTTTCCCCGGATACCCCGGATGTCATGGGTGAGCGCACCGCTGCTCTCCGAGATTCCCTCCCAAATCGAGAGGTCGTCCGACTCGAAGGCGCCGCCGGGGCTCAGGCTTTCCCATCCGCGGTGTGAGTCGTCGAGGAACTCGTCGTTGCCGGCGAACTCCTCAGGAACGAGCCACCAACTCGTGGTTTCGGTTGTCCCGGGGCCGCGGGGCTTCCACTTCCGGATGCACGCCCACGGCCCTCCCCAGCCGCCGGACTGGATACCGTGGATGATGGACATGTTCGGGAAGACGGTGCCGAAGTGGAACACCGAACGTCCGAACAGTTCGCGCTGTTCGACGGTGAGGTCGTCGCGGAGATGGTCGGTTATATCCTCGGGGTAGCCCATGAAGGTGTCAGCGTCCTCCGAGAGATAGTAGCCCACGGAGTGGCGCTCCGTACACGCCAAGTAGGACGCGCCGGGGAAGTCGTCGAGTTCCTCCCACGGCCCGCGTTCGAGCGTTTCCGTTTCGAGACCCGCTTGGTGGGTCGTGAGGACGTGATAGGAGTCCCCGGAGAAGTTGTCCGCGGAGGTCTTCCAGTCGTGGTCGGACTCCCAGCGGTGGGGTTCGCCGACGACGGTCATCCCGCCCTCCGTCGGGTTGAACAGAAGGTCCAGATACCACGTGAACGCCCCGAGATACGTTTCGAGGTCGGGGCCCTCCTGTGCGATGCGCCCGAATATGAGGCCGTTGTACGTTTCCAGGTCCGCTTCCTGTAGCTCGATTTCCTCCTCGTCGAGGTCCTGGTAGGCCTCCGACATGTGGGGCATCCCCTGGAGGCTCCCGTCGTTTTTGTACGTCCATCCGTGGTACGGACAGCGGAAGTGGGAGGTATTTCCCGTTTCAGCGGTGCAGAACTGCGCGCCGCGGTGCATACAACTGTCGAGGAAGGCGTGTAGCTCGCCGGTCTCGTCGCGGGTGAGGATGAAGGGGTCTTCGCCGATGTAGCGGCGGGCGTAGTCGCCGTTCTCGTCGAACTCGGAGATGTGTCCCAGATACACCCACGCCCGAGCGAACACGCGGCGGAGTTCGGCGTCGTACACGTCGCGGTCGTTGTAGATTGCCATCGGATACCGCCCGGTTTCGAGGGCGTCCCGCGTCCGTTCGACGAGTCGGTTCGTTCGCTCTGTCGGAGTTTCGGCTCCCATCGCCGAATGGTCGAAGTAATCTAACTTAAGTTTTTGTACGTTGTTTTCTGAGGAGTAGATGACCTGTTTCAATGCACTATACCTCGGATATTGTTGAAATATAGATGAAGACAGGACCCAAAATGTGACTCCGGGAGTCCAGACGCACTCTCAGAGGGCTATTAATGACTATATGAACAATAAATCTCCCTATATGGGGCAATTCAGGTGGTATTTTGGACAATAGGAGGAGTTATATGAACCAAAAACGATGTCTGGGTGACTGGTAAAATATGGACGAAGCAGAGGTTCTTCGGATGGAGAACATATACAAGGAGTTCCCGGGTGTCGTAGCTAACGACTACATCGACTTGCACGTCCGGCGGGGCGAGGTCCACGGGTTGCTTGGCGAGAACGGTGCTGGGAAGAGCACCCTGATGAAGATACTCTACGGCCTCTACACGCCCGACAGCGGCGAGGTGCACTTCGAGGGCGAGCGCCTCGATATGGACTCGCCGCAGGACGCCATCGACGCGGGCATCGGGATGGTCCACCAGCACTTCAAGCTCATCCCACGGCTGACTATCGCACAAAACATCGTCCTCGGGAGTCGGGAACCCGCCGCCGCGTTCCGCGACCCGGAGGGACCGCTGGCGTCGCTTCGCGCCTCCTCGCTGGTTCAAGGGTTGGCCTCCCGGTTCACGCTCGGTCTCGATGCCCCGGAGCGGGAGATACAGGAACTCGCCGACCGCTACGGCTTCGATATCGACGTGAGCACGAAGGTCCGCGAACTCGACGTGGGACAGCGACAGCGCGTCGAGATTCTGAAGGCGCTCTACCGGGACGTGGACCTCCTCATTCTCGACGAGCCCACGGCGGTCCTCACGCCGAGCGAGGCCGACCGCCTCTTCGAGACCCTGGAGGAACTGACGGACAACGGCCTCTCGATTATCTTCATCACTCACAAACTCCGGGAGGTGAAAGCTATCACCGACCGCGTAACCGTTCTCCGCGAGGGCGAGGGTGTCGGCACCGTCGACACCGCCGGGATGAGCCGTGCGGACCTCGCGCGGATGATGGTTGGCCGTGACGTGCTCTTCGAACTTGAGAAGGACGAGATGGAGTCCGGGGGAACCGTCCTCGAAGCGCAGAACCTCCGTGCGAACGACGACCGTGGCTTCGAGGCGCTCTCGGGCGTCGACATCGAGGTACAGGAGGGCGAAATCGTCGGGGTCGCTGGCGTGAGCGGAAACGGCCAGAAGGAACTCGCGGAAGTGGCCGCCGGGGTCCGTGAGCCGACCGCGGGCGACATCCGGGTCGGCGGCGATACCCTCACGGGCGCCAGCCCTCGCGAGTTCATCGAGCACGGCGTTTCCTTCGTTCCGGAGGACCGCCACGAAACGGGCTGTGCGGAGGAGCTTTCGGTGATGCATAACGCCGCGATGAAGGACTACCCCGACGAGCAGTTCGGCGACGGCTACGCCCTCGACTACGATGAAGTCGGCGCGTACGCCGAGACGCTCGTGGAGGGGTTCGACGTACGCGGAGTCCACGAAGTTCGGGAAGCCCTAGCGAAGGACCTCTCGGGTGGGAACCTCCAGAAGCTCATCCTCGCGCGCGAACTCAGCCGGGATCCCGACCTGCTGGTGGCGAACCAGCCCACCCGCGGGGTGGACGTCGGCGCCATCGAGTTCGTTCGCGAACAGCTACTCGCCCAGCGCGAGGACGGAACGGGCGTCCTCCTACTCTCGGAAGACCTCGACGAACTGTTCGACCTGAGCGACCGCATCCTCGTAGTCTACGAGGGGGAAATCGTCTACGAGACGACGCCCGAGGCCGGCGAGCGTGAGCGGGTCGGCCTGGAGATGAACGGCGGGCAGACGAGCATGGATGCGTCGGGCGGCGAGCAGATAGCGGCTACGGACGGGTCCGGGAGTGAGGTCTGATGGAGGTCGACGTGGAGTTGACGCCCCGCGAGGAGGTCCCCGCGTGGCTCACGTACGGCACGCCCGTCTTTACGGTGCTCGGCGCGTTGCTCGTGGGTTCGGTCGCACTCCTCTCGCTGGATGTGAACCCGCTGGCCGCCTACGAGACGATGTTCGTCCAGACACTGACCAGCGAGTTCGGCGTCAGTGAGACGCTCATCCGCGCCGTGCCCCTCATCCTCGCCGGCCTCGCCGTGTATCTTCCGATGAAGGCGGACCTCTGGAACATCGGCGCAGAGGGGCAACTCTACATGGGCGCCATCGTCGGCACATGGATCGGCTTGAACGTCTCCTTGCCGGCCGTCGCGCTTGTCCCTCTCATGCTGGCGGGCGCAGCGCTCGGGGGTGCCGTCTGGGCTGGTATTCCCGCGTGGCTTCGTGCGAAATGGGGAATAAACGAAATCATCACGACGCTTCTGTTCACGTTCATCGCGGCCGATATCAAGAACTACCTCGTTCGGGGGCCGATGCAGGGCGGCTTCGGCGGGTTCGCCCAGACGGACACGCTGCCGGGCGTGGCACAACTGCCGGCGATTCCGGGCACGAACGTCCACTCCGGCCTCCTCGTCGCGTTGCTGGCCGTGGGCGCCGTCGGCCTGCTGTTGAACCGTACTCGGTTCGGCTTTGAGATAACCTTCGTCGGGTCGAACTCCGAGGCGGCCGAACAGGCGGGAATGAGCAGATACAAAGTGTATCTGTTCGTGCTCGCGGCCGGCGGCGCGTTCGCGGCACTGGGCGGTATCGGTGAAATTGCCGGGAACCAAGCCCGACTGCGGGCCTTCTTCGCCCCGGGATACGGCTACACCGCCATCCCCATCGCGTTGTTGGGGCGCAACGGCGTCCTCCAGATGACCCTAGCGGCGCTGTTCTTCGCCCTGCTGTTCGTCGGGGGGGACAACATGAGCGTCGCGCTCGGCGTCCCCGCCGCGCTCATCGATATCATCCAGGCGCTCGTGATTCTCTTCCTCATCACCGCGGAGTTCGTGAAACGCTACAGCGTGGACGTCTCGCTCAAACGCGGGCGGCCCGTACCCGGCGCGGAGGTGGCGACGGATGGTTGAGACCGCCTTCTTCACCGGACTGTTGAACGCGACGGTCAGCGCGAGCACGGTACTCCTCCTCGCGGGTTTGGGCGAACTCATCAGCGAGCGGGCGGGCATCCTCAATCTCGGCGTCGAGGGGATGGTGCTCATCGGCGCGCTCTCCGGCGTCATCGGCACGGTGATGACGGGAAGCTACTGGCTCGGCTTCTTCATTGGCTCTCTCTGTGGGATGGTGTTCTCGGCGCTACACGCCTTCCTCTGTATCTCCCTGCAGGCAGACCAGTCCATCAGCGGCATCATGCTCACCCTGCTGGGGACGGGCCTCACCACCTACTTCGGCCAGCAATGGGTCAGCGCGAACATCAGCGGTTTCCCACAGATTCCGTTCCCTGTCCTCGGTCCTGTCCTGACGGAAATCCCCATTGTCGGACCTGCCGTCTTCGAAGGGCCCGCGACGGACTTCATTGCCCTGTTGCTCGTGCCGACCGTCTGGTTCCTCCTCTTCCGGACGAACGTGGGCCTCGAACTCGTCTCGGTGGGCGAGGACCCCGAGACCGCAGACACGATGGGCGTCGACGTGTTCAAGATGCGTTACCTCGCCGTCCTTCTCGGGGGGTTGCTCGCCGGCGCCGCCGGCGCACACCTCTCCTTGGCGTTCAACCAACTGTGGGCGACGAATATGGCCGCGGGCCGCGGATGGGTCGCCGTCGCGCTCGTCATCTTCGCGCGCTGGCGGCCGTCGCGGCTGTTGGTCGGGGCGTACCTCTTTGGGTTGTTCAACGCTTTGCAGCTCCGTTCGCAGGCGCTCTCTCTGACGCTACCACCGGACGCGCCCCTCGCGAGCACGCTGAACCCGGTCATCGAGTTCCTCCTAAACCCGACCATCATGGCGACCTACCCGTACATCGTCACGCTCGCGGTGCTCATCGCGACCGTCGTCTGGAGCGACGACCACCACAGCGCGGAACCAGACGCGCTCGTCCAGCCGTACAGCCGCGAGATAGACTGACTCGCTCCCTGTTGTTTTAGCGCTCGACGCGGGCCGCAGCCTGCTCCATGTCGCGATTACATCTCGAGGTCCTCCGTGCCCCTGTTCACTCGCCCGGTATGCATTGCTGGTCTGGGCTGTGTTCGCGTTGGTCAAGAAGAACTGGTGACGTCCGCTCGAAACGAAAAATCGCTGTGGGACCGATCGACCGCCGTTTTAATCGCTGCTCGGTACCTCCCCCTCAACGACGTCGACGTAGCTGCCGACGTCACCGAACAGTTCGGAGTCGGACCACCCCTCGAACGGCGACCCGGCCCAGACGCTGGTCTCTCCTTCCACGATGGAGGACTGGACGGATTCGACCTCGCTGACCACGTCATCGGGCACCGGGTCACCGATGTCGACGCCGACGACTTCCTCGGGGAGCCCGCCCCAGTAGGCGTCGGACTCCCACTCGTCGTTGTAGATAGATTCGACGGTGGGCGCGTAGTACTGCCCCCAGTCGAACACCGCAGAGCCGCCGTAGTACTCGCCACCTTGGTCGGGCATCGGGGTGTTGTAGGTGAAACCCCACGCGTCGTTCTCGGCGGCCGTCCGGACGGACGCCGCGGAGGAGAGGTGGTTGTTGATGACGTCCGCGCCCTCGTCCACGAGGGCGTTGACCGCCTGAGTCGCTGCGGGCGGGTCCATCCAGGAGTTTAGCCAGCGGACTTTCATCGTCACATCGGAGTTGACGGAGGCCGCACCTAGCGCGAAGGCGTTGAGCTGGCGAATGACTTCCGCGATGGGGAACGAACCCACGTATCCGAGCGTGTTCGACTCGGTGAGCAGGCCGGCCGCGACGCCCGTGAGGTAGCGGGACTGGTAGAGGCGGCCGTAGTAGCGGCCCATGTTCTCGCGGGTCTGGTAGCCCGAACAGTGCTCGAAGTACGTGTCGGGGTAGTCCGGCGCGACGTTGTACATTGGGTCCATGAACCCGAAAGTACAGCCGAAGATAACGTCGTAGCCGTCCTGGGCGTAGCGCTCGAAGACGCCTGCTGCGTCGCCCGGTGCCACCGCCTCCGTGGAAGCGGTTTCCACCCAATCGAACTGGTCTTCGACGTACTGGCGACCGTCGTCGTGAGCCTTGGTCCATCCCACGTCGCCGACCTCGGCATTGTAAACGAACGCCGCGCGTACGCCGGCCTCGGCACCACCGCCCGAGGATGTCGTCGTGGAATCGTTCGAACCGTCCGATCCGTCCGATCCGCCACCGTCGCCACCGCCCGAACAGCCGGCCAATCCGGCCACGCCTGCGGCGCCGATGGTCTTCAGTACGTTCCGTCTGTTTCGAGTTTGCTCCGCCATCTATCTCACCGTTACAGCGACGTTGGTTGTAATACTGTACCGTCCGTTTCGCACGCTTCTCTCCGGCATACCATCCCAGAATTAGGGGCCTTGTTAATAAAACGCCGGGATAGGGCCCATTTTGCCAAACTAATACGCGAAAACAGCGACCGTTTGAATATTTTTACTGCGATTAAAACCGCATGTCCGTAAGCGTTTACTCCGGGGGGTGGGAAGGAGAGGTATGGTAGCGATAGAACCCACTGCACGTACCGCCGACGTAGTCATCAGCGACACGTTCGAGGGCACACGGCGATGACGGCGTTGCTCGTTACGAACGGCCGGGTCATCACCCAAAACGAAACTCGGGACGTTATCGAGGACGGCGCCGTCGCCATCGCGGACGATAAGATTGTCGCGGTCGGTCCCGCGTCGGAGCTCGAAGCGGCCCACGATGCGGAGCGAACCCTCGACGCGGAGGGCGGCGCGATCATCCCGGGGCTTATCAACGCTCATACGCACGTCTCGGACATCGTTCTCCGGGGCGCCTTCGCCGCCGACCGCGGTCTCTACGACTGGCTGTACAACGTCAAACGACCCGCGTCGGCCGCGATGAAACCGGAGGAACACGCCGTCTCCGCGGCGCTTTACTGCACGGAGGCGGCCAAATCCGGCGTCACGACGTTCGTTGAAAACGACACGGAGGTGCTTTGGGACGACTGGGACGACATCGAAGCGAAACTCGGCGTGTACGCCGACTCCGGCATCCGGAGCGTCTACGGCGCCGGCTTCGCCGACGACCCCCCCGACCGGGGCTTCGAGGCCCTCCTGGCGGAGTATCAGGCCCGCGACCCCGATGTCGACCATCCGCCCGCCGACTACTTCACCATCGACACGGACACCGCCCTTGCGGAGACTGAGGCGCTGATGGAAGCGTATCACGGGAGCGCCGACGGCCGACAGTCGGTGTGGCCGACGCCCATCGTCCTCGCGTCCTCCACGCCGGAGGGCCTCCGTGGCGCATACGAACTCGCGGAGGAGTACGACACCCAGACGACGATGCACGTCGCGGAGGCGGAGGTCGAGGAGGCTGACTCGGGGCTCTCCAGCATCGAGTACCTCCGAAATGTCGGCTATCTCGGTGAGCGGACCCTGCTGGGTCACTGCGTTCAGGTCGACGAGCGCGACGTTCGACTCCTCGCGCGAACGGGTACCAAGGTCTCGCATAACTTCTTCGCCAACATGCGCCTCGCGACGGGGTTCGCGCCGGTCGTCGAGATGCTCGACGCCGGCGTCACGGTCGGATTGGGCACCGACAACGCCAACCTCAACGACACGGTGAACCCGCTCAACGACCTCCGTGCGATGTCGGCCGCCCACAAGGGCTACCACCGCGACCCGAGCGTCGTGCCCGCACAGAAGGCCTTCGATATGGCCACTATCGACGGCGCACGGGCCATCGGCCGCGCGGCGGAACTCGGCTCTATTGAGCCTGGCAAGCAGGCCGACCTCGCCGTCGTCGACATGGACTATCCCCACCTCACCCCGGCGCCCGACCCGGTGTTCGCGCTCGTCGCCGCCGCACAGGGGTTCGAGGTCGATACCGTCGTGTGCGCGGGGGACGTCGTCATGCGAGACCGTGAGGTCCTGACCCTCGATGACACGGACGAGCTGATGGCCGACGCGAGGGAGGTCGCGAGGGACGTCACCGAGCGCGTCGGCATCAAGTAGGCGGTCCGCGCGACGCGGACAGGTCGATAGGGCGTGGAGGATACCGCTGGGTTCGTTCTGCCAAATTCCGATATTTCAAACGGTTCGTGGCGTCGCTGCGCTCCGTTCGGGGGGGTAGCGTGGTGGACAATCTGTCCTCAAGGGGCGTTTTCTCGCCCGTTCGACCGTAGAGTGGCCGGCCCTTGTCACCGGAGGCCGATGCTTGCCGGCACCCATTCGGTCGGTTCGCTGACGGCTTAGTCTCGTTCGCAATGGTCGAACCCGTCATCTCCCCCCGACAGTTGTTTCCGAAGATTTGACTGCAGAATTTATCTTTTTACACACTATTAGAGACTACAAACGCCGTTTACTGGCCGTTCGTCTTTCGGGGGCGGGAAATCCAACGGGGAGCGTTCGACTATCTCGGACGGTCTGTGTGAATGACTGTCACAGGTGGGCATAACCGAGGCCACACGATGGGGTGGATTACCTGTTCTCACCGAGGGCGTCCCGGATGTTCGTCCGGAACTCGTTGGCCGTCGTCTCGAAGACGGTGTGCCCCTCCTTGCTCCGGTGCCGACCGACGGTGCCGACCGGGTCGCCGTCGACCCGGATCGTCCAATCGTCGCCGACGGAGGCGTTCTTACACCGGAGCGTAATCGACACGTCGAGTTCGGCCTCCAGTTCGGCGGCGACGCGGCGCGTGAGCGTTCCGTCGGTGAATCGTGCGGGCCGGTACGCGTTGAGACCGCGCGCCTCGAAGTGTTCGATGGCGTGTCGCCACCACGTTGGAAGTTCCTTGATATCGACGCCCGAATACGGTTCGCGGCCCCGGCCGGCGGACGGAGGAACGTCCGTGTCGGGGGGAGGCTCCTCGTCCATCCTGGGTCACCACCGGACGTACAACTCTCCGTCGTGGACGTCAACCTCGTAGGTCGGCTGGCTGTACGACGGTCGGGAGAGATGTTCGCCGGATTCGATGTCGAACTCCCATCCGTGCCACGGACAGCGAACGACCTGTGTGTCCTCGTCGTAGCACAATATCCCGTCCTCGTCCGACGAGAGCGACCCGGTCACTGGACCTTCACAGAGAGGCCCGCCCTGATGAACGCAGTAGTTGCTCACGGCGAAGTATCCGTTTGGGGTGTTGTACACCGCTATCTCGATTCCCTCGACCTCGACGAGCAGGTGGTCGCCCTCATCGAACTCCGCCGTCGAGCCGACGTGATGGGCGTTGGACGGAGGGGATTCGCCCGTCATCAGTAGTCGAGCACCTCCATTGCCGTGGCGCCGTAGACGTCCTCGATAGCCTCGGCGTCGAAGCCTTCGCGGAGCGAGTTGTACAGCGCGTCGGAGTAGTCGAAGTCCGAATGGGGGTAGTCGGAGGAGAACATCACGTTCTCCGCTCCGATCCACTCGATGACCTGTTGGACGTACGCCGGGTCATCGGTTCCCTCGATAGGTTGGGTCGTGAAGTAGAAGCTGTCGTCGACATACTCGCTCGGTGGCTTGGTGAGCGTAGCGACGTCCTCGCGTCGACTCGAATAGTAGTAATCGAGTCGTCGCATCATGAAGGGAATCCAGCCGAGCCCCGACTCCATAACGACGAAATCGAGGTCCGGGAATCGCTCGGGGACACCGTTCACGAGCAGGCTGGTGAACTGTAGCATCTGGCCCATCGGATGCCCGACCGCGCGCGCCTCCATGAACGTGTTCATCGCCTCGAACGGCGCCGGAAAGACGTGTTGCAACGAGAGCACGGAGTTGTGCATGAGAAGCGGGAGCCCGGTGTCCGCCAGCGCCTCGTAGATGGGGTCGAAGCGCGGGTGGCCAATCGGGTCCTTGAAGCTGGGTGGGCCCAGCATCGCGCCGACGATGCCTTCCGTGTCGCCCCACTTCCGAATCTCCTCGGCCGCTCGCTCCGGGAAGCGAGGGCAGAAACGCATCGTCCCGTACAGCCCCTCGCTCGGGTCAAGGAACGTATCGGTCACCCACTTGTTGTAGGCGCTGGCGAGCGCGGAGGCGTATTCGTCGTTGTGTACCGTGACCAGGTTCAGGTTGAGACCGGGGTTCAGCGTCACCCTATCGATGCCAAGGTCCGCCATCACCTCCTTTATATCGGCCGTCGTCGGTGCCGCCTCGGGTCCGATATCGCCTCCGATGCCGTCGAGGAAGAACTTGCTCGTGTTGTAGCTGTCGGGGTCGGCAGCGTCGGAGCGCGTTATCATCTCTTGGAACGGCGATTCGAGATACGGTACCAGGTCCGATTCTGATTCGACGAGGTGGAAGTCCAAGTCGACGACTTGGTTTATATCATGGAACGATCTAACCGATTGGCTACTCATCTGTATCGAAATATACTGCAAGAGTTTATAAAAATCTATCGGAGGGGCGTAACGCTAGTCCGACCGCGGGTGGTTTCCTTGTGCAACTGGAGTCAGTCGCCGCGGAGACGCGGTCTCACGAGATTGATTTTACAGAAATACTTCTGTAAACTATATCTTGATTTTCCATATTGCTAGTTGTGAACGAGGCGTCGTGGGGTGGTCCCGTTTGGAATACACCAATGCGCAGGTCGAGGATGGCGTGAACAGGCGAAGTGTCGGACCGTGGTTATCCCATCGTGTACTTGTGCATGTCCGTGATACGCTCCGTTTCGAGGAAGTACTCAACGCCCTCGACTTCCTCGAAGCTCCGCACCCGATTTACCAACTCGTTCGCCGCTTCGACATCCGGCGTCGTCGCGACGGCGTGGATATCGACGGTGCCGAACCCCCGACAAACTAACCAGAAGTCGTCGTCTCCCATCCGTTCGAACACGTCTTTGCGCGCATTCGGCTCGTTTTCCACAGTTACATCGAGACGGACGACTTCCCAGTCGTTGCCCTGTGGACCCGTCAGCAGGAAAATCGTCGATTCGTCGAAGAGGCGTCCCACGCGGCGCCGGACCGCCTCCGCCGAGAGCTCGTAGCCCGCCTCGCTAAGCCGGGTGGCGATGTCGGCGTACGGCATCCGAGGGTCCTGGGTGAGCGCCTGTAGTATCTCCCGATCAATGGCGTCGATACCCTGTGTGTTGTTCGTCCCCATATGTTCCGAACTGGGACACCGGCGGATAAACATTCGGGAGCATCTTCGGCGGACGCCGCCGTATAGATAGTGGTAATATTACCATCTATTTGCAATATAAAACAGATTTCTGTTACTTTTGGTGTGGTGTCGTCAGCGCCGTGTGATCAAGTGAAAAACGGACTGCGCCGTCCATTAATATGGTGGAGATGCTCTAAACCGAGATCACCGTGATATTTCACTATACTCTACTCTAATAGTTATATCTCTCTAAATGGATGAAAATTTATCTGATGAGTATTCCTTTTCCACTTTGTGCCCCAATTGCGTCATTTTCAGTAGTTAGAATTCTATCCAAGTCCAGAGAGAAGTTCCCAGCTCATATAAATTTCACATAATGTGTTCAATAGAGGTATTTCTTCGAACCGGACCGCATTCCGGGCGTTCGCCAACGCCGTTTAGTGCCGGATCAACGACCCTCGTGGTGTGGCGGATTCTGAAAGGTTCTTCTGGTGCGGGTCGGAACGGCGGGTATGCGACTCGCTCGCGCGCAGACGGCGGACGGCATCGTTGAGGGGCGGTATAGAGACGGTGCCATCGAGACGGAAACCCGAACGTACGAAATCGGAGCCGACGCCGACCTCCTCCCCCCTGCAGACCCCTCTGCGATGTACTGTGTCGGGCGCAATTACGCCGAGACACTCGATCAGATGGACTACGAGCGCCCCGAGCAGCCCGATTTCTTCATCAAACCACCAGTGGCGGTACATCCGCCTGACGAGCCCGTCCCTTACCCTTCTTTCTCCGAGGAGCTCACCTACGCCGGCGAGTTGGCGGCCGTTGTCGACGAACGATGCAAACACGTCTCTGAGGACGAAGTCGACGACGTACTCCGGGGGTACACGGTGATGAACGACCTTGACGCGCTGGACCAATCCGGTCGAACGGCCCGGAAGGCCTTCGACGGCTCCGGTCCGCTCGGACCGTGGGTTGAGACAGATATCGAACCTGTCGGAGTCGAGATGCACACCGAAATCGACGGCGAGGAACGCCAGCGGTCCAACACCGAGTTGATGCTGTTCAAACCCCGAGAGGTCGTCTCGTTTCTCTCCGAGCGTTTCACCCTCCGACCGGGCGACGTGATTGCCTTCGGAAGCCCGGCGAACCCCGGGCTCGTTGAACCCGGCGACGACGTGACGATCACCTACGAGGGCGTCGGCACGCTTCATAACACGGTCATCGAGACCAGTAAGGGGAACGAGTAGATATCAACTAGATTCTGCGCCATCCGTCAATTATACAGTCGTATTCGATCAAATCATCTTGTGAAAGATTCTCTAACCGAATATTCTCGGGAAGTGCTCTATGCCGAAGCGGATTCGTTTATACGCGACTGCTACTCGGAACTCGGCCGGGAGTCGGAAATCGAGGACCGTCTTGATGAAATAGCGGACGAAATCGAACGCCGGGGGCACTACGACCACACGTCGTTCGAACTCAAGCACGGCGCAAAGATGGCCTGGCGAAACAACAACCGCTGTATTGGGCGCCTGTTCTGGCAGCACTTGAATGTCGCCGACGCGCGTGACTGTGAGACGGCTCGCGAGGTACACGAGGCCTGCTGTGCACACCTTGAGCGTGCGCGCAACAGTGGAGATATCAAACCGCTGCTGACGGTGTTCAAGCCAATGATTGACGGCGAGCGACAAGTGAGACTCTGGAACTACGAACTGTTGCGCTACGCCGGCTACCGGACTGAAGACAGCATCATCGGGGACCCCGACGAAGTGACGTTCACCGAATACTGCCGGACGCGTGGGTGGGAAAGCGAAAAAAGCCGATTCGACATCCTCCCCCACGTGGTCCAGATTCGGGAAGAGGAGCCGGAGTTGTTCGAGCTCCCGGCGTCGGCCATCGGCGAGGTGAGCCTTTATCATCCCGAATACGAGTGGTTCGAGGACCTCGGTCTCAAGTGGTACGACGTCCCCGTCGTCTCGAATATGCGTCTCGAAATCGGCGGTATCCACTACACGGCCGCCCCGTTCAGCGGCTGGTACGTGTCGACGGAAATCGGGGCTCGAAACCTTGCGGACGAAGACCGCTATGATATGCTCCCGGTGATCGCGGAGAAGCTCGGGCTCGATACTGAGAACGACCGGAGCCTCTGGAAAGACGAAGCGTTGGTCGTGTTGAACCGCGCGGTGCTCCACTCGTTCGACCGCGCGGGCGTTCAGATTGTTGACCACCACACTGTGACCGACCAGTTTGAGCAGTTCGAACAGAACGAAACGGAGGCCGGTCGGGACGTGACGGGCGACCGTTCGTGGTTATTGCCGCCGATGAGTTCGGCGACGACGCACGTATTCGACACCGACTACGACAATACGGTTCGAAAACCGAATTTCTTCTACCAAGAGGCACCCGCGACGTTAAGTGAGCGGCGTAAATCGCTCGGACGGTGAATATATTCAACGTCGGCCTCCTATAGTCACAGTTGGACGGTGGCCTTCCGACGCGTATATCGAGAGACGCTGTCCACGGTAGCTACGCGTTCCGAGCGTTGGAATTACCAGAATTGAGGCGAGAATGCTCCTTCTTCAACGACATCGCGTCTGGACTCGCCGAGGAACTCAACGTCGAAGCAGTACTCGTAGAAATGAACGCAACGCACCTCTGTGAAGCGATGCGGGGTATCGTCTTGACGATATCTTGAACGTATGTCTCGAACTGCCACTTCCCCGACTCGATGTGCGTCCCGCCCCCGTGAGCAGTCTCAAAATCATCGTACGCGCCAGAGTCCCGCGCCTCAACGTGGTTATTTATGAGATCATCCACACCGTCGAACTCGATCTCTGCGGCAGATTCTGTCCTGAATTGATATTCGATCAATGGCCGGAACAGCAGCGCGTACGGACCGGTAAGCTGTGCCGGAACTGTTTCGCGGTTCGCCGTTTCCACGAGTTTGAAGAACTCGGCTTTGTTGAAATCCTCAAGGGTGCAATACAATCTGGCCATGGACCTAAACGAACGGGAAGAAGAGCTGCGAGACGCAGTCATCGATATTATGCAAGAGGGTGCGCCGGTCAAAACGGCGGGCGCCGTTAAACAACAATTACAGCAGCGTGGGGTAGTGGAACAGATTGATCGGCCAGCAACGAAAACTCTCCTCGAGAACATGCGAGCAGATGATATCCTTGAGTACAGTCACGGTGAGTACGGCGAATTCACTCTCAAGGAGTAGTATATGGCGAGCGGAAACCAACCGAGATTGGTGTAGTACTTGTTCCAGCGGTTGTAACGATTGGAATCATCTAGCGTCGGTGAACCGCCTCGGGGTCAAGCCCCGAGGTACTCGCCTTGTTCATACAGATACAGCGCGGAAACCCACGGCTTTAGCCGTGGGAGGAAGCGCGTACGCTCCATGCAACACACCACCGACGATAGCAGGGCCGACTCCCCAACGTAGCCTTAATCTTTAAGTAATACTGGATTCCCATCTGAGGTGTGTCGGTCGTTCGGAACATCCAAGTAAAGCTCGACGTGCCAGAGGACGCTTACAGCGTTCTCGGTGAGACGTTCGAGCAGTTCCGCTACGCCGCTCAATACGTCGCGGATTACGGATGGGGCGACGACCCAACAGAAATTGTTACTGACCAATCCGACCTCAACACCGCCACGTACGACGACGTGCGTGAGGACACCGACCTTCACTCAAACCATGTCCAATCAGCACGAAGCCTCGCTGCTGAAGCTCTCGACAACTGCCAAGACCGCCTCTTTAAAGACGGGAAAACAGCGAGCAAACCCACATTCCGTGGAACCGTCGTCGTGTACGGGAAACGCACCATCACGTACAACGACGACCATTGCACGCTCGCAACCGTCGATGGCCGCATTCGCGCCGAGTACGTCACTCCTGAAGACGATGTAGACACGCCGTTCGAGGACTACTGGAACAGCGATGAGTGGGAACGCAAAGAGGCGACCCTACACAAGCGTGACGGCGAATACTACCTCCACGTTGCCGTGGGGAAAGAGCCTGACACAGATGCGTCAACCGTCGAGAACGGAGCGGTTCTCGGCGTTGACCTCAACGTGGACGGCTACCTCGCCGTCACCAGTACGGGAACGTTCCTCGGCAACGCGGACTACCTCAACCACAAACGTGACGAGTACGAACGACGGCGTGGTCGCCTCCAACAGACAGGCACTCGTTCGGCACACCTCACCATCCAGAGTATCGGGAACACATTCGAACGGTGGAGTGAAGACTACCTCCACCGTGTCTCGAAAGCCATCGTACAGGAAGCCTGCCGATACGACTGTTCTGCCATCGCGTTCGAGAACCTAGAGAACATTCGGGTCCGTATCTCGAACGCGTCGAAGTTCCAACAGTGGGCGTTCCGCACGATACAGGAATACACCGAGTACAAGGCTGAAGAGTACGGGATTCTGGTTGATACGGTGCAGCCAGCATACACGAGTCAACGGTGCAGTCACAGTGAGTGCGGATTCACCCACGAGGATAATCGTGATGGCGACGAGTTTGAGTGCTTGAAGTGTGGGAAGGAACTTCACGCGGACTACAACGCTGCTCGGAACATCGGGTGGCGGCTTGTCCAGCACTGGCTCAAGTCTGGTGCTGGACGCGCCAACTGTCAGGTGGCGCTGAGGTCAGGGACGGTGAACGCGAACGGCGAGTTTTCGCCTACCACGTCTCGTGGTCAGAGCGGGAGTCCACTGACAAGCCCACCGCTTTAGCGGTGGGTACCTGACTGCACCCCTCTATGAACCTTTATTAGTTGACAGCCTGCTCTTTCTGTCGTGTCATTTTCTCGGGCCAAGCCGGTTGACGACCTCTACGAGGAAGTCGCCAGGTACGACCTCGTTGTGGTTCCAGACGCGCCGCTGGCCAGCGCGTTGAACCGCCGTCTCGACAGGCCACACCTAGGTTCGTTCGCGATCACGCCGCGCCGTCTCGCAGCGGGTCGCCGGGAAGAAGCCGAGGACCGCATCGCCTTCCTGGAACTCGTCGAACAGACCGATCTCGACTGGAAGCGTGGCGCCTACGCCATCGGGAATATCCTCCAGTGCTGGGAACACCACGGTCGGCTCGAGGCAATTCTCGACTACGACGCCTACGCCGACGACGCCACACGCCAAGCCGTCGAGCATATCGCCGACCTCGAGACGACCTCGCAGCGACTCACCGACTATCGCATCAACGACGACCAGGACGTCGCCGTCGTCGGCGACGACCAGCTGACTCAACTGGAGCGTTCCATCCTTCCCGACGACTACGATACGTACGACACGTTCGACGAGCAGGAGTTCGACCATCCACCGTTCCACATCTTCGACTCCTCGACGGCAATCGTCGACACCGTCGTCGACGCCGTTACCGAGGAGAACGCCGACGACGTCGCTGTCGTACTCGACCAGGGGAGTGAATTCTCTGTGCTCATCGAGTCTGCCTTCGAGGCTGAGGATATCCCGTTCTACGGTGGTCCCGGGTTCGTCGACCATCCCGACCACCGCACGTTCGTCCAGTTGCTTCGCGCTGCACACGGCGGCACCGATACTCGCGTCGGCGAGATACGGCCACTCCTCTCTCGACTCGACGTCTCGCTGGATGTCGAACACGACGAGAAACGTCTGTACGAACTCGACGACCGCGAACTTGACTGGGTTGTCGACTTCTGTGACCGCATCGAGAACCGGACGTTCGCCGAGGTGCTCGATAGGTTCGAGGACAGGGTAGACCGCCGGCTCGACGCGTTCCGTGACGAACTGGAGACGCTCGGCATCGCCGACACACGCGCAACTGAGCGCGCGGTGGACCAGCTCGTGTTCTACCTCCAGAGCTACGAGGTTCCCGTCGACCGCGAGAACGAGGGTGTGTTGCTCGCCGACGCGAAGTCGGCTGCCTACGTCGACCGCCCAGTCGTCTTCTACCTGGGACTGGACGAGGACTGGACACACTCGGCGCCACAACGCCCCTGGGTCAACCAGGACGCTCAGTACACGCGCAACATCCAGCAGTTCCAGCTCCTCCTCCAGAGCGGCGCGACCCAATACTACCTCGTCCAGGATGCGAAGGGAGGTTCGCCGGTGACGCCGTGTCTCTACTTCGAAGAATTGCTTGACGAAGAGTTCGAGCGCTTCAGCGACCTCGAATCAGAAACGCACACGCGACGGTTCGATCGTTCTGGTGGTGAATTCGAGAAAGAATCAGTTGATGCCACCACCACCGAGGTGTCGACGATGAGCCAGTCGAGTCTCGGCACGTATGTCAACTCGCCGCGGGACCACTTCTTCGGCCGACTCGTCGATGGCCCAGACAAGGATTACTTCAAAGAAGGCAACTTGTTCCACGATTTCGCCGAGTTCTACGTCACCCATCCGGAGTTCGTCGACGACGATGTCATCGACGATGTCGTGGAGTACATCCTCGACGAGACGCGTCCGTTCGTCCGGTCGGTCGACGAGGCGACGCGCCGGACGAAGTACCGCGCTGGTCTAGAGACCATCGTCGCGTTCTTCGATGTGAACAGGCCGGTCGACGGCGAGTTCCTCACTACCACGAGCGACTGGGGGAACAACGTCTTCGCCGAGCGCTTCGACAAGCCCGTCGACTCTCCAATCACCGAACGATGGTTCGAGAACGACGACCTAGGCCTGAAAGGCAAGATCGACCTGATCCACTCCCAGTCGCGGCTGGTCGACCACAAGAGCGGCCGGCGCAAAAGCGCCGGCCAAGTCGTCAAGAATTCGGCGCTGGACCCGCCGAGCGATTCGCCGAACTTCCAGGCACTGCTGTACCTCACCCACTGGCGCTCGCAGTACCCCGACCAGGAACTCGAGTTCACGTTCTTCCACTTCCTCGAGACGCTCGACGACGTCGTCACCGGCGATGTCGACCTCGACGACACACTGACGACGGTCTCGTACTACCCGATGGCGTTCGACGACTACGCCCGCTCTGAGACGTTCTTCGACGAGCTCGTCGAGGACGGCTCGAACAACTGTCAGAAGACTCTCTCCCAAGTGGACTACGAAGACTACGCTGCGGTCTTCGATGAGGCGGCCATCCCGGACACGACTGACAGTGACGAACTCATCGACTCGGCGTTTGGCGAGACACTGACTGCCCGAATGAAGGACTGCGTTGGCGACTACAAGTACGTCGAGTCGGGCTGTAAGCAGGCGATGCGCCAGCTGACACGTGTTCGTGGGCAAGCCTACTTCGAGGATGACCTCGACGCGTTCGAGGCATTCGTCGACGAGCGCCTTGCAGAGTTGAATCGGCGGCGCGCTGGCGAGGAGCGCTTCCCCGTGGAGGGACTCGGCGGTGAACCGAACTACCGCTACGTGGACAACCGCGACCTACTCTTGGAGGGCGAGCGATGACCGACCTCGAACCGAACGACCAACAACAGGACCTCATCGACAGCACGGACGGACTCCACCTCGTCGACGCCGGCGCGGGAACGGGCAAGACGTTCACCGTGACGCGCCGCTACGCGAATATCGTCTCACAGGATAGCGTCGATCCAGAGGACGTCCTGCTGGTGACGTTCACGAACAACGCGGCGGCCGAGATGAAAGAGCGCATCGTCGGGAACTGTCACTACGGGATGCGGGAACTCGCGGATGCACCGATCCAGACGTTCCACTCGCTGTGCCACGACGCCCTCGAAGAACACGGCCACACCGCGCCAACATACCTTGGTATCGACGACCGCATCACCGGGTCGACGCGCATCATCGAGGACGAACTCGTTGAACAAGCGTTATTCGGGGAGTTCATCGACCGGTTCAGCGACGACCACCCCGAGTACGACGATGTCTTCCGCGCGCTCTCGAACCCAGACGAACTGCTCGGGCTCATCAACCAGCTCGCATCGAAGGGGGTATTCCCTGACTCCGACGGCTGGTACAGGGACAGCGAACCCCACCTCGATGGCGACTTCGCGGCGTTCAAGCAGCAGTTCGACGAGCTGAACGAACCGCGCAACGGCGGAAGCAAGCAGTCGCTGCTGCGCTCCAAACTCGGCCGGTACGGCCGCAACAAAACCTACCTACCTGATGCACCCGAGAAGTCGGAGATTCGCGGCAGCGGCAAGCAGGTACCCGACGACATCGCCCAACTCGTCTTCGAAGAGGACCGGACGGAACTGAAGGCCTTCGTCCACGATGTCTACCACGAGTACCTGCGGTTCGCGCTGCGGCGGAACTACTTGAACTTCGGGATGCTCCAACTGTTCGCGTTCGTCCTGCTTTGTGAGAACCACGAGCTGCGCGAGGAGGTCGCGTTCGAGTACGTGATGATCGACGAGTTTCAGGACTCCAGCGAGATTCAGTTCAAACTCGCGCTCCTGTTGGCGGGTACGAACAACATCTGTGTCGTCGGGGACTGGAAGCAGAGCATCTACAGCTTCCAGTACGCCGACGTCGACAATATCGTCGAGTTCGAGAATCGACTCGATCGGTTCGTTGGGCAGTTGAACAGCGACCACGAACGTGTCTCGTTCCCCACGAGTCCCATCACCACCATCGAACTCGTCGAGAATTACCGTTCCACCCAAGAGATCCTCGACTTCTCGGAACACGGTCTACGGGTCCCCGCAGCGAATCGCGACGACGTCGACGTCGATGCTGTCGACGACCGCATCGTCTCACTCGAGTCGAACGCTGACCACGAGAACACCACCATCGAAGCCGTCCAGAGCGACGAGGAACAGGAAGCGGTGCTGGCGAAGATACAGGAAATCGTCGGCAACGAGGACTACCGTGTCGAGGACGAAGACGGCGGCCTCCGGGCGCCAGAGTATAGCGACGTCGCAGTATTGACGCGTACCCGTGACTTTGGTCGCGAATTGCTCGGGACTGCCGAGGAGTACGATCTCCCGATGGCCTACGAGGGTGGAATCGAACTCTTCAGAACTGATCAGTCGAAGCTCCTGCTCGCCTGGCTGCGCATCCTCGAAGACGACACCGACCGTGGCTGGGCGGTCGTACTCGAGCGCGCGGGCTACACTCTCGACGAGATCGATGCGATCCTCGAACGAGAGACGTACCCCGAGAACATGGTCGAGTTCCGCGAAGAGCTCCAGGGGATGGAGACGCTGGGCGGCGTCGCACGCCGCGTGTTCGCCCGCTATGGCTACGACGGCCCGACCGCCGACGTCGTCCTCAACACGCTCCAATCCGTCCACAGCGCGACCACCCAGACGCGTGGGGACCTCATCCGGTTCATCGAGCGCGCGATTGAGGCCGGGAGTACCCACGAGGTCCACGCAGGCGCGGGGACGAACTCAGTGACCGTCCAGACGATTCACGCCACGAAAGGCCTCGAGTACCCCATCGTTATCCTCGCGAACATGAACAGCGGGCGCTTCCCGCCAGGCGGCGGTGGTGGCGGCGTCATCAGCTACGACGACCCCATCGGCTTGCGTCAGCGTAAGGTCTACTCGGAGGAAGTACATGGACTGCCACACGTCTACGACAACTGGCACGCCGATGTCCTCCAGAAGTGTTTGACTCACAACTACGACGAGGAGCGCCGGCTTCTCTACGTCGCCATCACGCGCGCCGAGAGCCACGTCGTCTTCACCGCTGGCGAGGATCCGAACAACTTCCTCGAAGAACTCCCAGTCGAGATCGAGGCAATCTCTCCCGACGTCGCGGAGAGCACGCAAGAGGAGACGGAACAGACTGCGCTCCAAGTCGAGATGCCAGTCCCAGAGGGACCACGAAGCCACACCCCGCACACGCTCATGCGTGACGACGTCTTCGAGAACGTCGAGGGTGGCCGGGGAACCGAGTTCGGCACGCAGGTTCACGACTTCGCAGAGGCGTACGCACTTGGTGAAAACGTCGAACCGCGAAATACTGACGAAGAGCACGTTAAGCAGTTCCTCGAAGGACTTGAGGGCGACCTGTTAGTCGAAGAGAATGCCCACCTCCCACTGTCGGTCGACGGTGATCGCGTCACGGTTTCGGGGATCGTTGACCTCGTACACGTGACCCGCGACTGTGTCGAGATTGTGGACTACAAGACTGACCGTGGTCGGCATGGTGAAGAGGAATATCGCAAGCAGTTGAGCGTGTATTACCACGTCGCTCGCGAGGTCTATCCCGACCGCGAAATCGCTGCCAGCATCTTCTACACGGAAACTGGAGACCGGCAGGTGATTGACCAACTCACTATCGACGAAATACAGCGTCTCGTCGAAGCGATCGACCCCTCCACAGGGGGTGTTGGCAAAGCGATAGACCAGTGATTGTATCGTCTGGCGAACGTCCGGCAGGGAGACGGGGTCAATCCGTCCGGTCCTAAAAGGACTCGCGCTCTCCCTCGATCTTTTTCAGATACCGGATAGCACTCTCTTCAAGAACTGTGGCGTAGTCGTCGTACGTATCTACGTCAGGATTGGTGGCGAGTTCGATCGAGCGGAGTGAGTACGTTCCCATCACACTCGACTCTTTCCGCTCGCTCCCCGTCTGCGGATAGACGATCGCACCAGGTGCTTCGAGGGCCAAAATGTACGAAGTCAGTTGGTACACGTCGCCGGACGAGGTCGATCCCGTTTTCCACTTGGCGTCAGCCACAGTGACCGGCGTGCCGTCGTCACGAGTGACGAGCACGTCGGGACGCATTGATACCGCGTGTGGGCCTTCAACTACATTCGGTATCGAGGCCTGCCCTTCTACCCGGAAATCGTCAAGGTTCTTCGCCGCCGCTCGGAACGCTCGTTCGACGATTCGTTCGAACACGTCGTTCATATTGACGAATAACGCCAGTGAGCGTCGTTCCGCAGTGGCGACACTCGTACAGGGTGGTCGTACGAGTGCCAACGACCCCGCGAAGCGTCTCGGCGAGACCCATGCTCCCGGTGATAGTGTCGCACCCGTTGTTAATCCCCAGCCTCCGATAGCATTCCCGTTGTAAACCCCGTCGTCCCGCCGTCGTTTGTTGTGCGCCCCCGAGGGGTGCGGCGCGTCCCGACCTGACGGAGACATCGTCGTACCCGATGTGATGCAATCTATGATAACAGCCAGTGAGCCGTCGGTGTCCTTCGAGGAGACCGACACGCGACACGACGAGATGCACAGTACCATCGAAGACTGGATCGACGACCTCGTCGCCGGCGTCGACGAGGCGAAAGATAGCCAGCAATTCCAGGAGTGGCTCGACGTCCAGTCCCGGTTCCACGACTATTCGCATCGAAACACGCTGTTGATCTCCCTCCAGTGTCCCGGGGCGAGCCGGGTGGCGGGCTACCGGACGTGGCAGGAGGAGTTTGACCGCCACGTCACGGAGGGCGAGTCGGCCATCTGGATCTGGGCGCCGATCATCACCACGCAGTGTCCGGAGTGCGAGAACTCGCCGAGCTATCACGAAGACAGTGACTGTGAATACGACGAGACACCGCCCGAAGAGTGGTCGGAGGGGCTCGTCGGGTTCAAGCCTGCGCCAGTGCTCGATGTCTCCCAGACGGAGGGCGAGCCACTTCCCGATCTGGACACGGAAGCGACCGAGGAACTTCGGGCGTTCCTGACGACAGTCTGACCGCCGCCAGTCCGGAAGCACCGAATCGAACGAGACAGTAGTGATGTGCCGTTGTACGAGGCTCTACTGATTCCTGGAAGAAACCAGAGCCATAGATACGTCGCCCCGTTTCTTCAACAATTCCGGTCGGCACACATTGGAATTGACCGTAGCACAGACCGACTGTTACAGCGGTAGCAAGGCGAAAGCCCACCCCTTTAGGGGTGGGATGGAGCCGACAACTGGGAACCTGTCCACTTTTGTCGGCACGGCTGGGGTTGGATGCTTGCGTAACATCTTTAGGTAAATATGCTCTATATAACGATGATGCCTCGTGGGTTCGACAGGGAACGTACCACCGTCCACAAACTCCAGTACCACTTCATCTGGTGTCCGAAGTACCGCAAGTCGGTACTCGAAGGCGAGGTGCGTGACCGTCTCGAAGAACTCATCGAGGAGAAAGCCGACGAACTTGACTTGGAGATACTGGAGTTGGCGATTCGCCCTGACCACGTCCACCTATTTATCACGGGCGACCCGACGCTCGCCCCGAACAAAATCATGCAACAGGTCAAGGGCTACTCCTCACGGCACCTCCGCGAGGAGTTTGACTTCGGCCTGCCGTCGCTGTGGACGCGCTCGTACTTCGTCTCCAGCGCGGGCGACGTATCCAGCGAGGTCATCGAGGAGTATATCGACGCCCAAGCAGGTGAATAGCCATGCAACAGAACGTCTCAACCACGGTGCGGGTCAAACTCTACTCGTTGACCAACAGGAAAGCCGACCTGCTCGCCCGTGAGTATGAGGCGTTCCAGACTGAGGTTCATGGTGGAGACGCCGACCTCTACTCCGCAACCGACCAGCAGGCGTCGAAGGTTCAGCGACAGAAAGACCCGAACCCCGACACCGAACAGCCTGTGGTCCTCCGTAATGACGTGTTCGACGTGTCCTACGACGACAACACTGTTCTCTCGTCGTGGTGGGTCAAAGTCCCTGTCTACGACCCTGAGCAGGGAGAGGGCAACTCCATCTGGTGTCCCGCCCACGTCCCTCGGAAGGACGAACAACTCGTCTGCGAGGGGGACGTTCGGGACAGCGAGTTAGTGCATCGTGACGGTGATTGGTACGTTCATCTCGTCGTCAAGTGGTCTGTGACCGTCCAAGGCGAGTACGACGACGTGCTGGCTATCGACATGGGCGCACGGTGGGTCGCCACCTGCGCGTTCCTCTCCGACCGCAAGACCACGTTCTACGGCGAGGAGGTTCGCCGTATCCGCGAACACTACAAGCAGTTGCGGAAGTCCATTGGGAAGGCCAAACCCCGACAGGGACAGCAGGTGGTTGAGCGTATCGGTGACGCCGAGGCACGGAAGGCGGACGACCGCCTCCACAAGATTGCTCGCTCAATCGTGGAGGACGCTGAGGAGCGGAACGCGGTTATCGTCGTGGGCGACCTCGGCGGGAGTCGCAAGGACAACGACAAGGGACGGTACGTCAACGATAAGACCCACAAGATGCCGTTCGCTCGCCTTCTCAACTATATCGAGTACAAAGCCCACGACGCGGGCATCGACGTGCAGTTAGTCGATGAGTACGATACGTCGAGGACGTGCAATCGGTGTGCCTGCGAGGGCATTCGAGAGACGCAGGGGCGTTTCGTGTGTCCCGAGTGTGGATTGGACGACAACGCGGACAAGAACGGTGCGTTGAACATCGGCAAACGAGCCTTGGGCAAGTTCTCGAAACCACTGTCCGAGGCGGGGGCTGTACTGGCACAGCCCGAAACGCAGGTCATCGTCCACCGTGACGAGGAACCTGCGAACCTCTCCATATCCGGTGGGTTCAACCCCCAGTGGGGGAACCCCACGGCTTTAGCCGTGGGAGGATATCAGAGCGGGGCAAGCCGGACGCTGACTGCGGAACAGTGCCATCCCCTCGATTATGGCCATGATCCGCTAACGGGCCATTGTGACTGGACGAAATCTGCGGCCCGTCGAATCGGACGCCTAACGGTTTCTCGCACCGGTTGACTGGGCGATTCAGGTGCATCCATGGACCTTTCGTCCGCTGACTCGGGAATCGGGCTCACTTTGTAGAACACTGCTTCCGGATCGCGTTCACGGCGCCAGTGCCACCAAGTCTGCGCGACGAGTCGGAGGTAGTCCCGACTGTCGAGACTCGGGGGGGACGAGAGCACGTCGAAGTCGCGCTCGCGAATGAGTCGGTGGTACTCCGCGTATAGCACCGCCGAAAGGAGGACAGGGAATTGACAGTCTTTCGGAAGCAGTCCGATACCCGCGACACCCTCCCGGTACCGCTCCTCGGTCCGTCGGATCTCTGTCCGCATGGCGGCCGAAAAGCCCTCCGTGGGGTGCAGTCCGTCGATTTCGTCCTCGGAGACGCCATACTGAGCGAGCGTCGTCCGGGGGAGATAGATGCGACCGTACTCCGTGATATCCTCGCGGACATCGCGCAGGAAGTTCGTCAGCTGAAACGCTTCGCCGAGCGCTCTCGCGTGAGATCTGGCGGCCACTTTCCCGTCCGGGTTCATCACGTCGAGCATCATATAGGCTACTGCGACAGCCGACCCTCTGAGATAGTCCTCGAGGTCCTCGTAGGTGTCGTATCCCTCCGGTTCCACATCTGCCTCCATCGCCTCGATGAATACTTCGATTTCGCGGTCGGAGATATCGTGACGCCGGCGCATCTTGTCGAACGCCGATAGCACCGGCTCGTCCGTCGCTCGGTTTCCCAGTGCCGCCTCGCGGAGTCGTTCGAGTTCCGCCCGTTGGTCCTCGATTGGCCCCGGATCGGGATCATCGACGATGTCGTCGGCCATCCGGAAGAACGCGTAGAGTACGTACGTCGGGTGACGGACGCGCTCCGGGAGGAATCGAGTCGCGACGTGGAAGGTCCGACCTGTGTGTTGCTGTATCGCTTTGCTCTCTGCGAGTTGCTCGGTTGTTACCATCTATTAGGGGACGAAGGAAGTCGGCAGGGGCACCCTGATCACTGGGCGACCCACTACAGTTCTATGACGGTTCAGCCACAGTATGTAGTACTGCTCCGAGGGGCATGAGGAGAATACCCTACTAGTCAGGTATCCAGCTTCAGCGATCGAAAAACTCCCCGATGAGTTTCTGTTCCGCCGCACGGAGATGCTGGTGAAAGGTCGACCGGGAGATACCCATCGAAGCGGCTAGTTCTTCCCCGGAGGTGGTGCGGTTCGACTCGTAATATCCACTCAGGTACGCCCGCTGAAGCGCTGTTAGCTGTCGGTCCGTCAGGTTGTTCTCCAGGTCCTCAATGAACTCCCGTTTCGTCGTCGGTGGCCGCTCACGCTCGCGGTACGCTGTCAGTTCAGTGTCAGCGTACGTCTCGGTGAGCCACTCCGAAATGGTCCGGGGAGCCGCGTCCGTGGCCACTTCGATACCGAGATGGCCCGTCCCGGACTCAGCCGTGATGAATTGGGTTTTTGCACCCCGCTCGGCGAGTTCGGAGACGATCGATCCCCCACTAATCTCGAACTCGAAGAGTCCGGCGTCGGCACCGCTCACGAGCGTTATGTCCTCAACATCAGGGTGGTCAGCCATACAGTCGGAGAGGTCCGAGAGGGGCACATTCGTCGAGAAAAACATCGAGAACGAACCTCCTGACCGATACACTGAACCCCGATATTCGATTTGACAGTTACACTGCGCCGAGAGGTCCACAAAGAAGAGGTCGCGGTCGCATATCTCGAATTCGAGTTCGGCGATATTGTCGGCTGTGAGGGTTCGCCGGCTCTGAGCGGCGTTGATCGCCGTTCCAATTGTCCGTCCCAGCGTTTCGATGACGATCCGTTCGTGTTCGTCAAACGTATTTGGGTCGTCGGCATAGACAGACAATACTCCATAGGCGGTCTCACCGTAGGCAATTGGGACTGCGGCCATCGAACGAGCATCTGGAATCCGTTCAGCGCATACAGTCTCTTCGATGTCAGCCGTCACCTGGATCGACCGGGATGCAAACGCTTTGGCCGTGGGGTCCTCTGCATCAAGGTCGATTGATACGCCCTCGGCTGATCCTTCTCCGGCCCATGACGAAGGGACGATTGTCCCTGCGACCGTATCCGGTTCTCCGAACCAGGCAAATACGTACGAGTCAGTATCGACGATTCGCTCCGCCACCTCGCGCTCGTTTTCTTCCCGAGACGTTGCTCGCATCAGTGTCTCGGTGACATCCTGCATCAGCCCGTTGATCCGGCTCACGAGACGTTCAAGGTCCTCCTTGCGCTGTTGTGTCTTGAATTCCGCCTCGCGACATGCGGTGACGTCGGATTGAAATCCCGCGAAATGGGTCACATCGCCTACTTGGTTTCTTATCGGGGTGACCGTAACTTCGTTCCAGAACCGTTCCCCGTCAGCGCGGTAGTTCACGAGTTCGACGGTGACTGGCTCCTCGTCGTCAATCGCTTTGCGTAACTGTGTAACCGTCTCCGGGTCCGTGTCCTCACCGTGTAGAAACTGGCAGTTCCGCCCGAGAACCTCGCCTCGCGAGTACCCCGTCAGGCGCTCGAAGGCGTCGTTGACGTAGACGATCGGGTTGTCCTCGCGGTTGGCGTCGGAGATAGTGATGCCAATCGGCGCCTCGTCCATCACCCGTTCTTTGAGTTCGAAGTCGATGTCGAGCGCCGGTATGGTCATGGCCGGCGTTGTCAAAGCAGGATAATAAATACTCGTGTATGCCGAACGGTGTGGGAGTGTCACCCTGCGATCCGCTAGTTTGCGGTTCCCTCGACCGCGTCGAGGCCGTCTGTCACCTGTGTCCACACGACCAAGAGGCTCGGGAGCACGAGGACGCTGGCGAGGAAGGCGAAGCCGATGGCCAAGCTTGTAATGAAGCCGAAGCGCTGGAGCGAGGGCACGAGCGCGACCATCAGCACGCTGAAGCCCGCAATTGTCGTGGCGGCGCTCGCGAGGAGCGCGCCCCCCGTGCCACGGACCGTCCGGTGGAGCGCCGGAGCGGGCTCGCCATTCTCGACCTGTTCCTCGACGAACCGCTCCCCGATGTGGATAGCGTAGTCGACGCCGATGCCGATGCCGATGGAAGCGATGATGGCCGTCTCGGTCGGGAAGGAGGGCCCCGCGAGATACATCGCCCCGAACAGCCACGCCTGTGCGAGCAACACCGGGAACAACACGACGGCGCCGAGCGTGAGCGAGCGATAGCGCATCCAGAACGTGAGCGTCAGGAACGCGAGGATGGTGCCGAAGGTGATGAGGAAGACGTTGACGAGGGTTGTCAACAGCGAGCGCTGGGCGATTTCCTCGATGATCGGTCCGCCGGTCGCGGTTACCGTGAGGGGGCTCCCGTCGGCCATCGCCGACGCGACAGTACGCATTTCCTCGTGTTGGTCCCCGTGTCCGCGGTGCCCGAGAGGCCGACGGCGAACCGGAGCGCACGGTACTCGTCGCCCTGTCGGTGAATCGTGGCGGCCGTCGGTGTCGGCGTCGTCAACGACCACCGCGACGGTTTCGTTACGCTGTGCGACCGTCCGAACTGTCTCGACGGGGCCTGTCACCTGGAGGCTGTCGTCCGCGAGCACCACCGCGGAGGAGGTGTTTCTGAGGTCGGCTCGGGCGTCGACGACCCGGTCGAGGGTTCCCCCTTCGGCTACGGGACCGGTGACGAGGAACTCGGCACGGGGCTGCGCGAACGCGCCGTTGAGGTACTCGACAAGAAGGTAGGTGGGGACAAACCAGCGGGCTGACTAGCCGGACACACCACCGTGTCCGCAATTACAATCAGATAATATCAGTATGTGGCGTAGCGTAATTACGGAAGTACGAGGAGAAAGCTCCGCGTTTTCGGGTGCAACGAGACGCGAAGCGTCTCGTCATGCTCCTTTAGGGCGGGGAGGATGTCAAGCGGTTGCTATCGGGAACTCTGTACGACAATAGACCCGGGGGCCGTTTCACAGACTGAAGCACGGTCCAGGAAGTTACAACCGTGGCGGGGTGAGACTCATATTGGTATGGTGACTGGTGACGATAGCGAGACGGACACGGAATCAACTATCATGCGATTCGGGAAGCTGTCCGTATCGATTGCAGTGCTGACCTTCGTCACCGTCGTGGCCGGCTATGGTGGATGGGCCCTTCTCACCGTCAGCGCAAAACTCGGAGGTCCAGATCCCGAAACTAATGGCGGTGAGTTGCTCCGGAAGCGGTTGCTGGCGTGGCCAGAGCGGAACCGGAATTTCATGCGGAACAACGGCCACGGAACGCTCCCATTAAAACCATGAGCCGAGCACGCACAGTCCCTCCGAATTCCGAGACGTAACTCGACACCAAATTATGGTATTCAAACGCCTGAAGACTGGATTCGCACTCGCACGACGGAGTGGCCGGGCCCTCCGCGATCACCCGAAACTACTCGTCTTCCCGATCATCGCAGGAATTGCGAGCCTCGGGTTCCTCGGCGTTCTCTGGCTCTCGGTATTCTCGATGGACGGGGAGCCGACAACGATCACGTACGTCGGTCTGTTCGGCTACTACCTCGGGACGACGTTCATCGCGTCGTACTGCATGGCCGCGCTGATGTTCTGCTCTCGACAAGCATTTCGGGGGGAGGCACCAGCAATCGGTGCCGGGCTCCGTGCGGCGTCGCGTAACATCGCGCCTTTGCTCGTCTGGGCGATCGTCAGCGCGGTCGTCGGCGTGCTGATTCGGATGCTCGAGGAGAACGATACGCCACTCGCCGAGATTACTGCGGCCGTGTTCAGCGTCGCGTGGTCCGTAATGACGTTTTTCGTCGTCCCCGTCGTCGTGTTCGAGGACGTCGGGACTGTTGAGATGTTCTCGCGCTCGAAAGACACCGTCAGAGACACGTGGGGAGAGTCAATGGGCGCCGTTGGCGGCATCAGCGTCGTCACCATCGTCCTCGGATTCGTCGGGGTGATTCCCGGTATCCTCGTCCTCTGGTTACTCCCAGAGAGTGCCGGTCTGATCGGATTGCTCGCGCTCACCGTGTCAGTCCTTCTTGCGCTCCTCATCGGCCAGACACTCACTGGGATCGCCAAAACCGCGCTGTACCTGTACGCGACCGAAGAAGAGGCACCCTCCTACTTCGAGGGCATTGACTTCGGTGATGAGGGTAGATCAGACGGCTCCACACCATCAGGAAATCTACCCGGGTCCGGCGGTGTCATCTGACGGAGAACCGGTTTCGAACCTTCGATTCGCCTCTGCCTGGACGTTCCCCGGCGGCGATTTTACCGGCACGATTGTCTCCAAGCATCTCACTATGGAGTCGATACTCGCGGGGTGGGGGCCGTAGTGGCGTCCTGGGGGCACGCGATGTATTCTGCACAATCCCCACCTCTGGACTAGTTTGTGGTCACACAATCAAACTACCCGGAATGATCGCTACTGGTGCCGTCGAACGGAAAGCCACGCCAAGTTTCCGAGGTCGGTAATGAGAAACGCCCCGACAGACGCGACGAACGGAGAGAGATCGGCAAGTTCTGCTCCGGCGGTGTAGAGACCGATGAATTCGATCGTAGCGATGGCACAGGCGACGAGAACCCACGCGATCGCCTTCCATGTCTGCTCGTACCGTGGCCAGTACTCGTCGTACGCGGTGGGCACTCCCACAGCAAGCGTCATCAGCAAGAGGAAGTCACCAGACTGACCGTTCCCACCGACCATCGAATGATAGGCGTACGCGGTCGGAACGGCAATGAGAATCGCGGTGAATATCGTGAGGTTGCGTTGCGTCATAAGCCGCGCAGAGATGTCGGATGACGTACTCTGGGACTCCATTATCGTAACCTGCGGTAGCCGGTCGTAAAAACGGCATAGCATTTGTGTCTCACTTTGAAACAGATGGCGATTAGTGGATCACCTACCACGAAATTCTGTGTATCGAACTGTCCGCCGTAGGGGCATCCGTACGTCAGACCGGATTGGAGACCGATGACACCGTTGATACCTCCAATAGGATACTCTGAGACAGCTGAGCATTCGCATACGACGTTACAGCAGGCGAGTCGGTCGAAACCAGTTCTGGATCGCAACGACACCAATCCCGGTCAACATGCTGACGCCGACAAACCCCGTCACGGCGACAAACAACGGCGATACCGGCGTTGATGTCGTTGTCAGTCCGAGGAGGCCGAAGGCGGGGAGGTAGGCAATGAGTAAGAGAAGATTCCCCGTCCCCGCCCCTGAGAGGGCGGTCTCGGGATACACCAGATACACGACCGTCGCAACGAACGCCCCCCAGAGCGCCACTGAAAACGGGACTAGATAGGGCGCGTAGATGATCGGTCCAATCGAGAGTGCAAACCGTGCCCCCGCCGCGATGATGACAGCCCACGCACCGCCAACACCGACAAACGCGAGTACGACCGTCTGTGAGACAGCAAGCATGAACGCCGTGACGACCAGCGCCAGAAATATCTCCGCATGGGAGTACGGTGCTGCGAGTAGCGTTTCGAACTCGCCGCTGGAAACCCGCCGACCCGCGAGTGACCGCGCGGTCGGGGTCGCGACAACTACTGAAAAGATCGATATCAGCACGGGCGCTTGCACGACGACGAGTGCGACGGCAAACCGTGGTCCGGATACGGACGTGAAATACTGACCGAGCGCCATTTTGAGACCTGTCTGTGTCGTCCCCGTCAGCATGCTCGGCGATATCACCGCAATCGCCGTCACGGCGACGAACAGCATCCCGAAACCGACAGGATAGAACGCCAATGACCGTCCACGGGCCCCGACCTCTGCTTCGAGTAGCGTCCGCGTGAGCCGCCAGATACGACGCCAGTCCGTCATCGTTGGGCCTCCAGCCGTCGGTAGAGGTCGTTCAAATCGACGTCCGCACGGCGGATGCCCGAAACTCGGACACCTTGCTCGACGAGTGCGGCAACGACATCAGCTGGTTCCTCGTCGGCGCCGAGCGTCACGACCCACGCATCGCCCTGGCGGGTCGGATCGTATCCGAGGGACCGAAGCGGGTCTTCGGCGTCAACCCCTGCATCAACGGCAACTCGTCGGTCCTCTTTCAGCCCCGTCTTCGCCAAGAGGCTATCTACCTCGTCGTGGGCGATCAGTTGCCCATCCAGAAGAAAGGCGATGCGATCAGCGAGTTTCGCAGCTTCGTGGAGGTTGTGTGTCGCGTAGAGAAGCGTTCGCTCTGCCGCAAGAGTCTCGAGTTCAGTACGCAAGCGGTCGGCAGTCGTTGGATCAAGGCCGGACGTCGGTTCATCGAGGAACAGTACGCTGGGGTCGTGGAGGGTTGCGCGACCGAGTGCGACTCGTTGGTGCTGTCCCCGAGAGAGGGCCTCGCCGGGCCTATCGAGCAGGTCCGCGAACTCGAAGCGGTCAGCGACGCGAGCGATCCGGTTCTCGCGCGCAGTTTCGTCGAGTCCGTATGTCCGGCCCCACGAATCTAAGTTCGCACGAACGCGTCGGCGGCCATCGAGAGCGGCTCCGTGACCGAGGTAGCCGACGTCGGTCTTCGCCGCTGGGTCCGTGAAGGGGTCGCGCCCGGCCAAGTATACGGTGCCAGTATCCGGTGGGAGAATCCCAGCGCCAACGCGGAACAATGTCGTTTTGCCCGCGCCGTTCGGCCCGAGAAGGGCCGTCAAACCCGATTCGAGCTGGAGCGTGACCGTAGAGAGCGCCTGGATGTTCCCGTACGACACCGATACGTCTTCGATAGCGAGCGGGGAATCGTTCGCTGGTGTCGACAGTGCCATGGTTGGAATGTCTATGACTGGTATCGTTGTGCGCCACGAATCATCCAGACGGCGATGACAACAACGAGTCCGACGTACGCGTACCAGTACCACGATGTTCCATCGCTCGTTGCGACATACTCCACGCCGCCCACGGCGAGTGTCAGGGCTGCGAGCGCGAGTACTCGAGTCCCGACGAAGTCTGCGAGTCCCTCTTCATCGGTGACCTTCTCCGGGTCGTATCCTGCGATAAGATTCGTGTACCCGAAGTACTTGATCAGGACCCCGGCGACTGCGATAAACAGCCCTGCCCCGATGATACTGAGTGGTTGTGCAATGCTCATCGTGGTCGTTCGACCGTAGAGCCGTCTTTTTCACGATAGCTGGCGCTCCCGATTGTTTCGGACCGAGATCGGTTTTGCTCACCGTCGTGCTCGGCGTGCGGTGGTTTGATATTTGGTACGAACAGCGACCGCGTCGAAATCGGCCGTTGTCGTTTTTCCGGGGGGGTTCCGATTCGCTTTAGGTGTGTTGTTGAGGTCATGGGTGATGTGGGAGATCGTCGAATTCAACTTGGTGTGCGTGTGAGGGGCTAGCGCCGACGCAGCGTCACCGTCAGCGCGTCAGGATCGACGCTGACGGTGATCGAATCGCGGACGAGACGAAATTGCTTACAATGGTGTCCGTCGGGGTCAAGGACTACCTCAGCCGCCACAAAGCCAGTTTCCACCAAGCTGTTGAGCCGTCGATAGACGGTCGAGCGTGACGCGTCACAGACACCAATCAACTCACGCCCTCGTTTTGGCCCCTCAGTGAGCGCTTCGAGGATCGCCAGCACGTTCTCGTCGTCAAGTAGTTCTAGATGCGGTGAGGATTCACCGCTGACGCGAGAGACGATAGGTTCGTCGTTCGATTCGTCTCGACGGCTGTCTCTCTCCGGTTGCGCCGGAGGTTCCTTGATCGTTGTGCCGGTAGTCGACACCATCGCGTTTCAGTACTCGCCATCTATCTCCCTATTCGTGCTGTCATAGCAAACTGATACTCCTGGAATCAGGAGCTATCTATATTGATGTGCGCTCAGTTCGCGGGACAAGCGCAACTGGCGCGGTGTGTCTCTCAGTCCGTGATATCACGCGCCAGGTCTCCGACGTCCGAGTCAAGAAGGTGGCCGAACGCGAGTGAGCGACGCGCACACACCTGCCGTGTAACCCCAGAGAGCGTTCCTGAGACTCGCGTCCCGTCGGCATCGCGACGAAACGCCTCCATCGTAGCTAACCGTCTGTGTCGCCGATCGACGTACGCATCGAGTGCGTTCTCAACCGGCGAGGGGCCGTACGTCAGCGCATCTGCGAGAACCCAACTGTCCTCGATTGTCAAAGCCGGTCCGAGACAATCACCGGGGATTGACGCGTGGAGCGCTGGTCCGAGTAGTGCGACGTTGTCGGCGGTCCAATTGACAGGAACCGAGTGGGGGAGCCGCCTGTACTGGATTGTTGACTCATCGAGTTCGGTGATTGCCGGCCCCAGGGCGCTTATCAGTCCACCAAACTGTTCGGCGAGTCGGTTGAGTGCGAGTGGCATCGTCGGCACCGCACTTCGGTCGGCGACGAGGATGGTCCGAACTCGTTCATTCGTCGGAATAGTGAATGCGGCAAAATCTTCTGCCCAGGCCTCGACTGGAGCGTCCGGCGCAGTAACTGCTGCCGGCCAATCGAATTCCCACACGTGAACGGGGGTAGGCTGTTCAGTTGGGTGCCCCTGAGTAATGAATGTCCGATCGGTCGTTACCAAAGCGTCGAACGTCTCGGTGACCCCCTGTTCGAAAGACACCTGAATCCCCTGTTCGATGTGGTGAACCGATTCAACCCCCCAGTTAAGCACGCGGATGCGGTCGGCCAACTGTCTGTCTAACAGCGACACGAGACGTTCGGTCGGAACGGCGACCAACCACGGTTGGGACGAATCTGTCTCACCCCGCGTCTGCGATGGTTTCGTGGATCTAAGGACATTCAGCGACCGACCAATTGCTTCCACCGAACGTCGGATGCCGATTCGCTCGAGAAGTTCCAACCCTGACCGCCAGATGGGAATGACCTCCGATGCGAGCCGATTGTTTGATCCTTCGACAAGAACCGGTGAAAGTCCCGCGTGGTCAAGGAACCCGGCAGTGACGTACCCTGCAAGATTTCGACCAACGACAACTATCTGGCGGTCGTGGCCTACTATTCTGGTGAGGTCGTCTGGTAGTACTCGTTCCCCGTCTTCCGAACCGGACGTCGAAGCGTTCGGTTGGGAAAATGGGGCCATCAGTTTAGCTACCTAGCAGTTCGACCCCGCCGGTGAACAGCTCTGCATCCAACGACCTCCAGGTAAGACGGTGACTCAACACACCTCGAACCAACGTTCGTGTTTCGGATAATCCGTGACCACATATCTCATTCAGAGAAACACCCCCCTCTGTACTCGTTGCTATAGAAGAAACAGTGTTCGAATGTCAATATTGATAGCGCCGCTGTGAATGAACACCAGTCAGTGTAGTCACCAGAACTTGGGGGAACGGAAGAATCTTAGAGAATAATGCCACCCAAACCCCGGGAGAACCGATACGAATCAGCGCCGCGGTTCGACGATGCGGTTGAAGTATTGAGCGATGAGTACGCCTGCCGAATTCTGTCCGCACTCGGAGACAGCGGAATGCCTGCCGCCGACATTGCAGACGAGTGCCCGATGTCTCGCCAAACTGTATATCGGCGTCTAGATCAACTGGAAACACTCGGATTTGTGACTTCACAAGTAGAGTCAGAACCCGAGGGCACTCGACGCCGTTATTTCCGAGCTGTAGTGGACGAAATACACTTCGAGATTCACGCAGACGGTATCGACAGGAAGATCTCGGTCGACGATTGTGTCACGGACTGAGAGAACCAGCCCGAGACGATGTCGGTCCTACTGGTGCGAGAGTAACTGCTCCTAGGCTGAACTGCGTTTGGGGGAGACGCACTCATGTAAGTATGGAAATGTATGTGCACCACGAATAGCTCGAACAAAATATCCTTTAATCATTGTGGGAATTCTACAGTATGATCAGCCCGGGCGTGGAATCCCTTGAGGTAGTCGTTGCTGACGGCGAGCGAGCGTTTGCCGAAAGCGTGGTCGACTCCCTCGAAGCAGTCGGCGAAGCGGTATCGGCCGACGCAGTCACGTCATCTGACGCGATGTTCAAGCGCGTCCGCGATTCCGGTGGTTCCCCTGAGGTCGACGGTGTTGTCATCGGTGACCGACTCGATGCACCGCTGGACAACATCGAGCGACTCGCCGCCGAAAGAGGCCCCACCATCATATTACTGACCGGGACCCCTGGTGACGAAGCCACTATCTCCGCTGCTGTGGAGGCTGGTATCGACGACTACTTTTCGAGGACGACGGCAGCATCACAGTGCGACCTGCTGGTCGAGCGAATCGCGTGCGAACGATCCGAGGAATCCGGCGGGAGTGACGAGTGGGACGAACGCCAGTACGAGCAGATTTTCAACAGAATCAACGATACGATTGCCGTATTCGACCCGGAGACCGGTGATATCGTGGACATCAACGAGACGTATCTCGACGTATGGGGCTACGACGACCTCGAAACGATCCGAGAACTGGGTATCGAGGGATTGAGTGCCACCGAAGAAGGATTCACGGAGGAACGAGGTCGCGAATTCATCCGCGAGGTCGCCGAAACCGGGACGACCCAAACCGTCGAGTGGGTGGGGGAGACGAAGGAGGGTAAACGCCGCTGGACAGAAGCGAAGTTGACGCCTGTCGAAATCGGCGGCCAAGAACGGGTCGTGTCGATACAGCGGGACATCACCGAACGGCGACGGACTGCACGGCGATTTGCCGCAATCGTAGAGCGTATCGACGAGGCAATATACCTCTCACGAGTCGACGAGATAGCGAAGCCGCCTCTACAACCGGACGACGCGAGTGCAGGCTTCGAAGAGATCTGGGGACAGCCCCTAGAGGACATCCTACAGGACTACGACGAGGGGCTCCTCGGTCCGATACATCCCGACGACGCGGACGAGTGCCGCGCGTTGCTCGAAAAAATAAACGACGACGTCCACGCCGGGACGGTGTCTGGCCGATATTCCATCGAGTTCCGCATCGAGCGACCGGAGGGCGCGATTCGATGGGTCGAGGCCGACCTGTATCCGACCGAGTGGGAGACCGGTCCGCTCCGAGTCGTCCTCGTCAACCGAGACATTACTGAACGAAAAGAACGCGAACAGCGCATCGCGTCGTTCCACGAGGCGACGCGTGAACTTACGGCGGCGGACTCCCGAGAGATGGCGTGTCGACAGGCCGTGACCGCCGCGGAGACGGTTCTGGGGTTTCCACTGGTTTCGACGCACCTCTACGATGAGGGAAGTGGGGAACTCTCCCCAGTCGCCGCGACTAGTCGCCTCGAGGAGAACACGACCGACCTCCCATCGTTCGGCCCGGGCGAGTCGCTGCCCTGGCAGGTGTTCGTCGAGGGCGAGTCGGTCACGAGCTCCGAACCCTCCACAGAGATATACGGACCGGGGCTCTCCGGGCCGGACATCGTGCTCTCGCTGGGTACCCAGGGCGTTATGCTGGTCGGTGCACCGGAGAAATCGTTCGATTCCGAAGACATCGAACTCGCGCAGGTACTGGCCGCGACGCTGGAGGCGGCGCTCAATCACGTCGCCGGTGAACGTGCCCTTGCGGAGCGCGAGCAGGAACTCCGTCTGCAGCAGGAGCGGGCTGAGCGATTCAAAACGCTCAATACAGTCATCAGGGACATCGAGCAGGCGACAGTCGATCAATCCTCACGGGCGGGTATCGAGGACGCAGTTTGCCAACGACTAACTGACATCGACGTTCACGAACTCGTCTGGTTCGCCGAACCGACGGTCCAGGAAGACGAACTCCGGGTTCGAACGAAGGCTGGGGAGGGAGACACATACGTGGACGCGCTCCGCCTCGATCTCGACACCGGCGCCGGAATGCACCCCGCTGTCAGCGCCTATCAAAACGCCGAAACCCAGGTTGTCGAGAACGTCGCCACCGACAGGTCCGGCGGGAGATGGCGGAAAACCGCTCTCCGGTACGGTGTGCAGTCGGTCATCACCGTCCCGGTTAGATACGAGGGGACAGTTCACGGGGTCCTGACCGTTGGATCTGAGGAGCCCGCGACGTTCGACGAGTCGACCCGGGACGTATTCACGGAGTTAGGACGCTCAATCGGATACGCAATATCCGTTGCAGAACGCGAACGAGCGCTTGAATCCGAAGGGACCGTCGAACTGGAGTTCGCGGTTGGAGACGAGGGATTGTTCGCCGTCCGGGCGACGGATTCGGCGGACTGTCGGGTTAGCCTCGAACGGACGATCCGGCGAACCGGCGGCGATTTCTCGACGTTCTACGTCGTGGAGGGTATCCAGCCAGACGAGGCCGTCAGGATAGCAGACACCACCCCGAGCATCGAAAACGCCCAAGTCATCAGTGAAGAGGACACAACGGGTCTGATCGAGGTGACCAGGCCGACCTGGTTCGGCTCAGTATTCACCGACTACGGTGCGGTTCTTCGCAGGGCGACCGCGGAAAACGGCGAAGCCACTGTCGTAGTCGAGGCGCCACAGGGAACGGACGTTCGGACCCTCCACGAACGATTCCAGGACCAGTATCCGGATGTAGAACTAGTCGCGCAGCGACAGCGCGAGCGGACGAATCGTTCACTATTCGAGATACAGGATATCCTCCAAGAGGAGTTGACCGAACGACAGTGGGAGGCGTTTCAGACAGCGTACTCGGCGGGCTACTTCGAGTGGCCCCGCGAAGCCAGCGGGGAAACAGTCGCCGATCTGCTTGACGTCACCCAACCGACGTTCAACAAACACCTCCGGCTCGCGGAACAGAAGGCGGTCGAACTCTTGATGGAACGTGGCTATCCTAACTCAGGGGGCTAGGAACCCGAGTTCGAGAGACCCGGACCCCGGACAGTCAAGGGAAACGGTGACGCTGCGGAGCGTGTCAGAGGGCACATCCTGCCGTCCGCCCGAATCTCGGGAGCTTCCGGTGTAACAGAGACTGCGACACGGGCTCTGTGATTATGATTCGTGCCCCTCTACGTCGCCTATGATGGGTGATTTCCCTCCATGACCCCACTCTATCGCCAGTTTACACGCATCGAGCGCCGACTGAAAAGGCCGCAAAACGACGTGCTTGGGAGGCCTGACCGATGAACGACGCACTACGGAAGACGTTCAACTTCGTCACTGAGCACAACCTGCTCGTACTCGCTCTCTTGCTCTTGGTGACAGGAGGCGTCGCCATGGGAACGACACAGTTGCAGTTGGGGGAGGGGAGCCGCCCGACCGCCGACGACACCGAGGTCGCCCAGAAGATGACGTACATTCAACAAAACTTCGGGGGCGGAAACGAGTCTAGCGGTTCGGGGACTAGACCGGCCGCGGTTTACGTACGCTCGGAGGGCAACGCGCTCTCGAAGGCCGCGCTACTGGACTCGTTGCGCTTCCAGCGGGCCGTCCGTGAAAACGAGTCGCTCGCGGCCGCGCTCGGTGACCAGAAGGTCATCGGCGTCGCCAATCTCGTCGCCTCGGGTGTCGCGGACGCTGCTGACCCCACCTTGGCTCAGCAGATTGCTGCCCTCGAAAGCGCGGACGCATCCGAAATCGAGCAATTCGTCCAGCGGACACTCACCCAGGACTCACGAGCCTTGCGCCTGCTTCCCGACAGTTACGAACCAGGTACGGCGACCGCCGAAAGTCACCGGATAGTGTTCCCCCTCGCCGACACCGACACTCGATCCGCTGCGACAGCCGCTCTCCATGCAGTCTCGGACGCTCGTGAGGACCCGGAATACTTCACCCGAGGCGAGCACGCCAGCGCGGATCGAACGTCGAAGGTGTTGCTAAACACCATAGAACTCATCGTGCCTGCTGCGCTCCTGATCATTCTCGCAGTGTTGGCGTTCTCGTACCGAGACCTCGTCGACGTGGCGGTCGGGTTCACCGGCGTCGTCCTGTCGGTGCTGTGGATGTTCGGTATTCTCGGCTGGCTCCGAATTCCGGCCGGCGTCTCGATCATCATCGGACCAGTTCTCATCGTCGGGCTCAGCGTCGACTACGGGCTCCACGTGTTCATGCGGTACCGTGAACAGCGGGACGAAGACGAGGGCATACGTGAGCCGATGGCTCGCGGACTCTCCTCGGTAACCGTCGCACTCGGGTTGGTGACCTTGACTGCGATGATCGGCTTCCTCTCCAACGCGGCCAACGAGCTCACGGTCATTCGGCAACTGGCGTTCGCCATCACGCTTGGGGTCCTCTCGACCTTCGTCATCTCACTGACCCTGGTACCCGCGCTGAAAGTGACGGTGGACCGGCTGCTGGAACGGGTCGGTATCGACCGACGTAAGCAGCCGCTGGGTAAGACCGGACGACTTCGGCCCGTACTGAAGAGCGGCGCGTTACTCGCCCGACGGGGCGCCCCGTTCGTCATTGTCGTCGCGCTCATTGTGGGCGCGGCCGGCGCAGTTGCCTGGACCGACCTCGGTAAGCAGTCGGTAGAGCAACGACAGGGAGGGGTCGCTGACTGGAAAGAGGATCTCCCCGGGCCGATAGGCTGGGACGTCGCCGAGGAAACGAAACACCGGAACTACGTCAGCGACAACTACCGGGCCGCGAGCGAAGACCAACGAAGTCGCTCGAACGTACTCATCGAGGACGACGTGACCGATCCAGCCGCACTCGAAGGGGTGCGTGCCGTTCACAACGCCGCTGACGAGAGCGACATTGTCTACCAGCGGCGTGGTTCGGGCGCCGTGACCTCACCCTTGACTGTAATGGAGGCTGTGGCCGCGCGGAGCGAGCGATTCGCCGAAACCTTCCGGGAAGCCGACACCGATAGCGATGGCATCCCGGACCGAAACGTCGAGGCGGTCTACGATGGACTGTACGCGGTCGCTCCGGACCAGGCCAGCCAGGTTATCGACCGCAAGGGTGGCGAGTACCGCTCGCTCCGAGTGGTCGTTCCGATTCAGTCTGACGTCACGCTCTCCAACCGAGCCGAGGGGATGCGTTCGATTGCTGCTGCAGGGGAGAGCTACGAAGCCGTCTCAACGCTCGCCGTCGGAACCGGCATCCTCCAGCAGTTGCAACTCTCTCAGACAGCCGACAGCATCTTGGAGACGCTGGTTATTGCGCTTGTGGCGGTGAGTCTCCTGCTCATCGTCGTATATCGGCTTCTCATCGGGAGCGCCTCACTCGGCGCCGTCACGGCCCTGCCGATCATGCTGGTGTCAGCGCTGGTCATCGGGGGCATGTGGATGTTCGAAATTCCACTGACGTTGCTGACGGCCCTGTTGTTGAGCCTCGTCATCGGCATCGGTATCGACTACAATATCCACATCAGCGACCGCTTCGTCCAAGAGCGCGAGCAGGGTCGCCCGGTTTACGAGGCGCTCATCGAGGCGACGACCGGCACGGGTGGTGCGCTGCTTGGGAGCACGCTCACTTCGGCCGGCGCGTTCAGCGCGCTCCTCCTTCACCCGAATCCGCAGTTCGAGAACTTCGGGACACTAGTCGTGCTTGCAATGATAACGTCATTCGTCGTGTCGGTGTTCGTCCTGCCCAGCCTACTCGCGTTGTGGACACGCTATGGACCTGCCCTGAAAACAGGTAGCGACACCCCCGTTGAGCCTGCTATGGAAGTCGACGACTGAGAAACGCCCGCTCGACTGGGTCAAAGACGTCTTTCCATCATCGTTCCTTTCGGTGTGAGCGCCACAGCCACGGCCGATGAGCTCAAGCGAGATGCCGGAGGAGCGCTTCGGTTACCCCCTCTCGCTCGTCATGCTGTACCCAGTGTGAAGCATCGGGATACAGCTGTAGCTGCGCGTCATTACAGTACTCAACGCTCTTTTCGGCCATCGAGGGTAGGAGGGCGATATCATCTTCGCCCCAACAAATTAATGTCTGATTAGATATGGTATTCTGTGCCGGACGCTCGGAACGGCGGAACCCGCGATACCAGTGTATCCTCGGTTCGATACCGGTGTGTTGCCACGCCGCCCGGTAGCGATTGATCGTCTCCTCGTCGAACGTCTCGGGGTTGGACGTGATTTCCAGCGAAGCGACCATATTAGCCATGTCGTTTCGGCGGAGCATCCACTCTGGAAGCTTCGGTAGCTGATAAAACCAGACGTACCAACTCCGGACGATCTGCTCGACGCTCGAACGTAACGTCTCTCGATACACCGTCGGATGAGGGACGTTCAAGATGCCGAGTCGGTCGACCACCGACGGGTGCCGGAGCGCGACGTTCCAAGCGACGAACCCGCCAAAGTCGTGCCCGACTAGGTGGGCTGTTTCTCGGCCCTCGCTGTCGATCAGTTCGCACACGTCGACCGATAGTTCTGATTGCCGATAGGCATCAATCCCGTCGGGCGCCTCACTCAGATTACTGCCTCGCTGGTCCGGGACGACCACACGGAAGCCAGCGTCGACAAGCGGTCCGATCTGGTTCCGCCAGCCGTACCAGAAATCTGGATGGCCGTGTAAGAGGACAACCAATGGATCGTCGGGGTCGCCGGCCGCCACGACGTGGAGCTCCACGCCATTGATGTCACGGTAGGTGGATTCGATGTCGGGGTCAGTGAGCAACGATGCGTCAGTATCTGTGGGTGGGTCTGTGACTGCCATTAGATCGAGGGTGAAGCAGTAACTGCGTTCGCAATCTGTGCCACGCACAGCGGACGATATCCTGACATGGGGGGACATACGCCCCGGACCTGAATGGGATAACTGCCCCACCCATGGGGATACTTTTAACCAATCTCCAATCTGCATCGCATCGGCCGGGACCACGAAGACCAAGCCGTCCCCTCCTTCACGACAACCCCGAACTACCCGTTAGTGAACGATTTCGCTAAAGACCCGTTCTTCGACTTTTCGAAGGTGTTCGCCAACCGTTCCTGGTGTGATTCCGACAACCTCGCTAATGTCCTCGAGTGACGCTTCCCGCGGTTCACTATAGTACCCCAAGTCAACTGCGGTCTCGAGCACTTCTTCTTGGCGTGACGTGATTATATGACTAAACGAGGGACCGTTAGTCTCGTAATCTCCCGTTTCCAAGATCTCGACAGACATATATCCCACATCCCCAATGTTTTCATATAGTCTTTTGAACACTTCATCAGTTCCCAAGTACGTAACCTTGAGATGATCCTCAGCGGTGAAGCGAATGGGTGTGTCAACCACCAGCAGTGATTCCCGTTGGAGTTCCAGTGCTCGACGAACCTCGTCCGTCGGTTCGAATTGGCTTACTGCTGTCCACCGATCTTCGCCGGCAGTGAGATAACTAATGACGTGGGGCGAATTGGCCATGATCTCCCGGTAGCGTTCCTGGCTGCCGCTCGCTTCGGCAAACAGCAAAACAGTATCGTCATCTAGAAGCTCGACATAGTGTATCGCTCTCCGCTCGATAGCAGGGTCATCTGATAGTTTCCCACCAAGCGGATGGAAGGCCCTATCCCCAGTTGGTTTGACTAACACCGTGAGATACCGCATGCAAAAACGTAGCACGCCTCCGAATAAAATCACCACGGAGAATCTCAATTTATATCCCCTCAGTGGTGAGGCACCGCTCCTACCGTACGACGCCAGAAACTAACTGGTCCGAACGATGCAATCGTCTGATGAACGATGACCGACCTCTTGATTCACGATGCCATCGTCGTGACGGTGGACCGAGAGAACCGACTGCTAGAGAACGGCACCGTTCGCGTGACGGACGGGACTATCTCGGCAGTCGAGCCGACTGAGCCGGCGGACCGTAACCCAGACTCAACTGTTGAGCACGTGATTGATGCCAGCGGTAAGGTCGTCATTCCCGGCCTTATCGACACGCACCGACACACCGATTTCACGCTCGTTCAGGGGTTGTTCAGCGAACTCGATGGGGGAGAACTGCTCAAGGAAGCCTTCGCATTGTACCACACCGCAGAACCGACGCTCGGAGAGTCCTTCTTCGAGGCCGCGTGGCAACTCGCTTGTCTGCGACAGCTCACACACGGCGTTACGACGGTGAACGCGATGGACTTCACCCCGGAGATCGGGGCGGAAACCATCGGGGAGAGCGGGCTACGCGGCGTGATCGGACCGGAACTCTCGGACTTTCTCGACCCCGCGTCCCCAGACGAACAACTCGCAGATGCGCGGCGATTCATCGAAACCCATCACGATACCTACGAGGGGCGTGTCAAAGCGAGCATCGCACCTGGCGGTGAAGCCGGCTGTTCACGGGAACTCTGGGAAGGCGTGGCTGAACTGCGGGCAGACTATCCCGACCTCCGACTCCACACCCATCTCTACGACTCCGCTGAGGCCGACACGATGGCTGCTGGAGCCGGTGTCGACGATCCGCTCGCCTTGCTTGAGAAGTACGGTCTCCTCGACGAGCGAACGCTGTTAACCCATCTGTTGCACGCGGACCGGGACGACGCGCGCCGAATCGCCGACGCCGGCGCGCACGTGCTTCATTGCCCGACTGTGTACAGTTACTTCCAAGCCGGGGAACGAAGTTGGTTCCCACTCCCAGCGCTCCGAGAGTTCGACGCAAACGTCGTCATCGGCCTTGACGACCCCTTCTGGTTCGACTCGTGGGACCTCATTCAGGAAGCCAAGCACGCCAGACTGTTGTCCAACTTCGAATACGGGGCCCAGCAGTGGTCGTCGTACGAACTGCTCAAAATGCTCACCATCGATGCGGCTCGCGCACTCGGGCTCGACAACGACGTCGGGAGCCTCGAAGCCGGGAAACGCGCCGACCTCCTCGTCATCGATGTCGATACGCCGCGCCATCGACCCTACAGCAATCTCCCATCCGTGCTGATGAATTCAGTGACCGCGGGAGATGTCGAAACAGTCGTTGTTGATGGTGACGTTCTCATGGAAGACCGCGCGGTCAAATCAATGGATGTCGAGAGCGTTCAAGCAGCCGCCACGCGAGAGCGAACTCGCCTCGAAGAGCGTACCGGTTGGGAAACGTCACTTGCCGGTAGTAGCCCACCGGAGGAATCGATACTCCGGCGCGTGTCCGCACGGCCTCTCATGAGAGCAATGAAGCAGTACGGCCGCGGTGTCGTCCACCAGCACCTGTAGTCGTCAAAGAGAGTCGTGAATCGGTCGCTACCGACAGTACTCGTGTGACAGTTCATGGCCACATCGTATCGTTTTCGAGTGTGTTTCTGAACACAGGACACGGATTGACGTACTATATCGGTTCGCCTTCACAACCCGCACGCCACCGATGACCGATTCAACGTCCATCACACGCACAACCCCGCTTCAAAACTATCGCAATATTTCGTCGGTTGAGGACCATCCATTCCTCGTACTCGGAATCGCGGTGCTGCCTGTGCCGCTGGCGACAGTATTCTTCATCGTCCATAGCTGGATTACAGGAACGCCCGCGAGTGCCTACAGTATGCCGATGGGATATCTCATGTACGGACTCGTGAACGCATTTGTCGTCGGCGTTCTCTATGCACTACTTACCCCAGAAGAACGTACTCGAATCTTAGCGTTCGAGCGGCCATCGTTGTATGAGATCGGGGCCGCTTGCGTCGCGTTTGTTGCTGGGCTCGGCGTGTACCAAGCAACAGCGTGGGTGAACTCGATGCTCGGCTTTCAGTTGCAGGGAATGTCATACCCGCTCACGGATTGGACCGCGCTAACCGCGATAATCATCGGAACGGTCGTTTTGGCCCCCCTTACTGAAGAAATTCTGTACCGGGGACTCATCTTGAAAACCCTCACATCCCGTGGGTTCGGAAGCGTAAGTGCTGTCGTACTGATGACGGCAATCTTCGCATTAATACACCTCCCCAACTTCGGCGTCGCCGGGACGATTTTCATTTCTGTCTGGGGACTCCTCCCAGCGTGGATGCGACTTCGCTTCGATAACCTCTCCGGAGCAGTCCTGATGCACGCCATGAACAACTTTTTCGCATATGTCGTCGTCGCTGCCGCCGGCTGGACGTGACAGCCACCTCGTCGGCAAACGGCGGATTCCTCAGAAAGACGGGTGATCTGTTGGCGTATGTTTCGGGGTGCGTTTCTGAGCGCGAAACACGGGTCCAGACACTATTAGGAGCGGGACCGACAGTCCATATGCCCGCCTTGCCCGGGGCGGGCAGAGGCGCCGAAGCCCATCTCCCACCCCCCAATCGGCCCTCCACATTCGATACGTGGAGCCACTTCGGGAGCAGTTGATGCCAGAATCCGTAGCCAACGTACCTGAGACGATATCCGAGAATGACTGCAATCGATACAACTGGTTTGACAAAGCGATACGGTGAAGCGCTCGCCGTTGACGGCCTCGATCTTTCGATTCCAGACGGAACCGTCTACGGTTTCCTCGGTCCGAACGGAGCAGGAAAGACAACGACGATGCGGATGCTCACCGGGCTTACGTCGCCTACCAGCGGGACCGGTTCCGTCGCCGGTGCGGCAATCACCGACCGCGACGAGTTGCGCAGTCATATCGGATATCTTCCCGAGGATCCGCCCCTGTACGAACAGGCGACGTGTTACGAACAACTTGACTACGTCGCCGGCCTCCACGGCCTCCCATCGGACGCGATCCAAGACCGAATCGATGAGCTTCTCGACGAATTTGACCTCGCCGAAGATGCGGGGACGCGAATCGCGGAGTACTCCAAGGGAATGCGCCAGAAAGTGGCCTACATCCAGACCGTTCTCCACGACCCCGATGTCGTCTTGCTTGATGAACCCACGTCAGGACTCGACCCGCGCGCTGCTCGCACCATCCGAGAGATGATTACTGACCTCGCCGAGTCCGGGACGACGGTTTTTCTCTCGACACATATCCTCCCTGTCGTCGAACAGGTCGCCGATACGGTCGGTATCCTCTACGATGGGGACCTCGTCGCCGAGGACGCCCCTGACACGCTCACACAGCGCGTCGAAACCGGCCAAAAGCAGACCCTCGAAGAGGTGTTTCTCGAACTGACTGGAACCGATCCCGCTATGGACGGAGGGGATACGAATGGCTGAACCCGAATGGCCACGTAACGCGCTCCGCGTCGGCGTCTTCGAGTTCCGCAGATCAATACGCGCACTCTGGCACGATAAATCCCGACTTGGATTCGTGGCGCTCGGTGTGCTGATTCCTGTTGTCGTTTTGATATCACTCACGCTCGTGTTCGCCGACGCGATTCGTGATGCAGAGGCCATGCACGTTCAAAGCGCCGTCCGAGGGACGATCGCCCTATTCTGGCTGTTCGGGGTGTACATAGTCGGCCAACGCACCGTTTCAGCACGAACGCATGTCGACTCCGAGTCCCTGATGTTGACGACTGTGTCGGTACGAACGGTCGCCGTCGGACTGCTGGTCGCGGAGACGCTACGAGTGCTGGCCAGCGTGGGACCCTCCGCATTCGTGTTGACTGGTATTGGCGTTATTCTGCTCGGTTCGCCCGTCAGCCTCGTTCTGGTTCCGGGCGCCGTCTTGCTTTTTGCGACGACCCTTGTGGTTACGGGGTCCACGCTGGGCTACGCGGCGGCGTGGCTGGTTTCGACCTCGCGGTTCGTCGCCCGTCACAAGACGGTACTCGGTACTGTGGCCTCACTGCTCGGTGTGGGGGGCTACTTCGTTTTTCTCTCTCCGCAGGTCAGCGGCGTGGGTCCGGCAGTACTCTCGTGGTTTCCAATGGGGTGGTTCGTCGACATCGCTATCGTCGGGACACGGTTTATCGGCTCGCAAATCCGAGCGGTCGGCGTGGTCGTCGCTGGTATTGCTCTTTTCGCCGCTGGCGGGATGATTGTCGAGCGTGAGACTGCCGATCTCTGGTTCACGGAGCCCGTCGATCCCGAATCGAGGCGTTCGGAGCGGGAATCCGAGACGGAAACAGCAGATGAAACACCATCTGAGGGCGGTCGTAGCGACGCACTCACTGCCGCCGTGGCCCCCTTTGTCGTGCCCCGTGTCGTGTCGGTTCCCGTTCGGTACGTCGCGGAGTGGGCGCTCCTGCGCACACGTCGAGATCCGAACCGGTTGATGTTCCTCATAATCCCTCTGTTCGCCGTCGGCAGTCCCCTCCTTAGTATGGGAGTTCAGTCCGGATCTGTCGGCGAACTGGCGGCACCGCTCAGCGTAGTCGTAATCCCCTGGCTTGCGGGCTCGCTGTTCTCGATGAACCCACTGGGCGACGAGGGTGCCGTTCTCCCCGTGACACTCACGGCTGTCTCGGGGAGACAGTTCGTCCGCGGACTCATGGTCCCAGGGCTGTTTGTCGGTGTTCCACTCGCGGTCGTCGTGACGGCAATCGCAGGAGCCATCTCACCGTATCCACTCTCCGAGCGCATCGGCCTAGTCGCTCTCGGGGTGTATCTCACGTGCATCGCTGTCACGATTACGCCGGCGATAGGAATGGCGTTTCCGCGTTTTAGTGCAATCAGCGTTGGGCAGAGCCGCGATATCCTCCCGCCAAGAATGACCGCTATCATCGTTCACGCCGCGTTTTCGATACTACCGGGTGCGTTACTGGCGGTGCTCGCCGTCGCGCCGAGCACCGGACGAACTGTGCTCGCTGGTTTGGTCGGGGTTGTCCCTTCACTCTTGATTGAGTGGTTTGCCGGAGCGGACGGGTCGCTACTGATGGGGACGGCGGAGTGGTTCATGAACGTTGGCAACGCCGTTCAAGCACTCAGTATCCTTCAAGTTCGACTCATCGGGGGTGGTGCCGTTCTCGCTGGCGGCGTTCTGATTTCGATACTGTTGTATCGAAATGCTATACGTCGCTTCGAGCAGTACTCGTTAGCCTAACATCCTCCAACGACTGCAGTGGTAGGCTGTTCCCCTCCTACGCTGTGAGGGGAAATACAATCGGCTTCCTGAGACGAGAGCTAGATCTCCGGAAGGGAGTTAGGAATCGGATACTCTCGTCACGATGACTCGTTCCGATTCGGCTCCGTGTCGTCGGCTGCCAGCTCGCAGAACCGCCTGAGGAACGTCTTGCGGTCAGTTCGGCCAGCGCCGGCGGCAACGAGCGTCTGTTCAAGTCCGTTTCGGCACTGGTGACAGCAATCGCGGTGACAAGGCTTACAGAGGTACTCGAACTCCTTGCCTTCGCGGCTCCACCGGTCGCCGTGTTTGTCGTATTCACGGGCGTCCTCGCGGGCGAGCGTCTCGCCACAGGCGATACACGTTACCTGCTTCTCTGAGTGGCGCCACCACGTCATTGAGTTGCCCATCGTTATCGATCGACCTCGCCCATGATGGCGTCGAGGCTCCCGAGGGTTGCGACGAGGTCGGGGACGTACTCCCCTTCGGCCATCGTCGAGAGCACCGACAGGTTCGAGAACGATGGGCCGCGAATTTTGAATCGTGCGGGGGTCTCGGTGCCGTCAGCACGAATGTAGATGCCGAGTTCCCCTTTGGCGCCCTCGACGGCCCTGTAGCACTCGCCGGACGGCTTCAGCGTCCGTGGAACGTTAGCCTGACAGACGCGTTCGTCTTCCGGCCAGTCCTCGAGGAGGTCGACACACTGATCGATAATGGCCGCCGATTCCTCGATCTCCCGCAATCGAACGAGTACGCGGGCGTAGTTGTCGCAGTCGTCTTCCGTGACGACGTTCCAATCGAGGCGGTCGTAGTAGCCGTACGGGTCATCCCGTCGCAGGTCGTAATCGATTCCTGAGCCCCGTGCGACCGGCCCCGTGACCCCGTGTTGCTTTGCGATGTCCGGTGGTAGTTCACCGGTGTCGACACAGCGTTTCTGGAAGATCTCGTTTCTCGTCAGTAGGTCGTGATACTCGTCGAGTTTTCGCGGTAGGTCGTTGGTTAGAGCGCGAACGTCCTCGAAAAACTCCTCACGGGGTTCGGGGACGTCCCAAACCACTCCACCGAGCCGAAAGTAATTGAACATCATCCGCTGACCGGTCAGCTCTTCGACGATGTCCTGGACGCGGTCTCGGTCTCGAAAGCAGTACATGAAGGTCGCCGAAAACTCTCCCGTGACGTCCAGCGCGTACGTGGCAGTCGCAAGCAAATGCGAGAGGATACGCGACAGTTCGGCGCTCATCGTCCGAATGACCTGGGCGTATTCGGGGACGTCGATGTCGGCCAAGTCCTCGATGACGCGGGCGTAGGCCCACTCGTTGAGCAGGCCCGCCCCACCCCAGTCCCAGCGGTCGGGATACGGCATAATCTGATACCTATAGTTTTTATTCTGGCACATCTGCTCCTCACACCTGTGGATGTACCCGATGTCAGGTTCCACGTCGACGACCGCTTCGCCATCAAGGGTCGTCTCCAGGTGTAACACCCCGTGAGTCGATGGATGGTGTGGACCGATATTGAGGAACATCGTCTCCCGCTCGTCATCCTCGGCAGGATGGTCCTCCTGTAACGGATTAGCGTGTTCCGGGAGCGCCACGATCTGGGGTTTGGTCTGGTTGTAGTCCATCGAAAGCGGATGGCCTTGCCAGGTCTCCGGCAGAAGGATCCGCCGTAAATCAGGGTGATCCGAGTACTCGATACCGATCAAGTCGTACGCTTCCCGCTCGTGCCACTCTGCCGTCCGATAGACCGACGTGGCGGATTCGCTGACTGGTTCGTCCTTCGTCGTCGGAACGACAACACTCAGCTCCTCGGTCGGGTCGTCGTACGTTCGGAGATGGTAGATCGTCTCGAACCGGTCGCCGTACTCTTGGGCGGTTACACAGGAGCAATGATCGAATCCTGCCTCCTCCCGTAGCGTCGAAAGCGCTTCAACGACTTCGTCTGCTCGAATCACGATCCCCTCGGCATTGTGATGGCTTTCGTGGCCGATGATGGCGTCACCGAGTATCGATTCGATCGTGTCCCGCTCAGAGTCAGCCGTGGAGTCGCGAACCGCCTCGGGCGAGGCGTCAGCCGATTCCCCGGAACTCACGGTTCGACACCCCGATTCACACTACTGGTGTCGAAACGGGTCGCGTGCATCATATGTGGGCGTTGCAAACGTGGAAGAAAAAGCCGGATTCAGTATGTCATTGCCTGAAACACAGGTCGGCGCAGCACGTGTTCCAGACAGTGAAACACGAAGCATCACCCTACGTGTCCGTCCATCGAAATCTCACTATGGCCGGCAGAACGGAGGCGAAGACAGGCGTGGGCGAACGGGACATCCTAATCGTCGGGGGCGGACTCGCTGGTCTCACGCTCGCCGATTACCTCCGACGCCAAGGTGAAACACCAACGATCATCGAAACAGCCGCCGACTGGCGGGACGATGGCTACGGAATCGGCCTCTGGGACGACGGTTTAGCGGTCCTCAGAGATCTTGGCTACATAGACCGCGCCCGGAAACTCGCCGCCGACCCGAGCGGCTTCACGATCCGAGCCAGCGGGGACGTCCTCACGCGGGCGACTCTCCCCTCGGATCGGACGCTCCTATTAGCCATCCATCGAGGCGACCTCCACACGGTGCTACGAAACGGCGTTCCCGAAGACTGGGTCCGCTTCGATACGTCCCCAGCACGCATCGAGGAGCGACCAAAGGACGTACACGTCACCTTCGCAGACGGGACCGCCGAGACGTACGACCTCGTCGTCGGAGCGGACGGCGTCCACTCGGCAGTTCGAGAGCAGTGTTTCATGGAGTGGCGCAAGCGCGAACGCGATACGTTCGTCTGGTCACTGTGGGCCAACCAAGACGTCGATATCGGTAGTGATATGGTGAGCGTGTGGGGGCCCGGCTCCGAGGGGTTCGTCGCACGCGTCGGTGACCACGTTGGATTCAACCTCGCCGCACGACTCGACGAGCAGCCCGATCCGCCAGCACGTGACCAACTCCGCACGCAAGCAGAGGCTATTGGATGGGAGCTCCCGACACTGTTGGACGAAACCGACGAGGTCGACCCGTTTTTCGACCGCGTCCGCGACGTAACGTGCCAGCGGTGGCACACCAACCGCGTCGTCCTTATCGGCGATGCAGCCCACGCTGTCCATCCGATTTCGGGGATGGGCGCCTCGCTCGCGCTGCAGGACGCTCGTGTGCTCGCACAGGAACTCGCGACCGCGCCCGTCCCGGACCCGAGCAGCGCACTCGAACGCTTCGAACAGCGGCAGCGACATGACGCGAAACAGGTCCGGCGGGGAGCGCGGTTTGAGGCCGCCATCGCGTTCCTCGAATCCGCGTCAGCCCGTCGGCTCCGCAACTGGGTGGTCGAACAGACCCCGTTGTTCGACTTGTTTGTCAAACATCAAATATCGAAAGTCTGAACGTATGAGTATCATTCATCGTGCCGCTGTCGAGGATCTATCAAAGAACCACTCGTCGAGATTCTCCGAGCTGGAACCTCTGAGTGAGGGTCTGTTTCACCGGCTGATATACAGCGACTGGCTATATTTCCGGTTCGCTCCGATTTCCTGCTATGTTGATCGCTAAATCGGTCGCAGTAGGCGACATGCCATCCAAAGAGTGTGCCACTCCCCCGACAGAGACATGACACAGGGTGATCTCCGTAGACGCCGACTCCTCCAAGCGGCCGGGACCACGTTGTTCCTAACGACGGCAGGCTGTCTTGGCTTCGGATCTAGCGACGGGGAAACATCAGACCCGGCAACCAACCAGTCGGGGACAGAAACCTCGGATTCAGCCGACGTCCCGACTGACACGACAACAGAAACACCGACAGCCAAAACGGTTGCACGGTCCGTTATTGAGAATCTGATAGCGGGTGACTACGAGGCGGCGCGGTCATCGTTCGCATCCTCCCTTGCAGAGCAGTTTCCGACACAGGGCCTCAAAGAGCGCTGGAAGAAACAACGGTGGTTCATCGACGGTGCTGAACAGGTCCAGAAGGTGTCGGTAAGAGCGACTGAAACGACACAGAGCGAAGCAACGACGACAGAGGGCGTCGAGACAGTAGTTGTCCACATCAAGGGAGGACATGGACGACTCGCTGCCACGGTTGACGTTCGCAGCGGCGCTGTGACCGGGCTGTCGTTCTCACTCGAACAAAACGAGTCCTATAGCCTCCCCAAGTACGCTCAAACAGATAACTACACCGAGCGCTCGGTGACTATCGATGCCGATACCGGCTACCCCCTACCCGGGACAGTAACCCTTCCGACAGACCGTGATGGCCCCGCCCCCGGACTGGTACTGGTTCACGGGTCGGGACCACAAGACCGGAATTCGACGGTCGGGCCGCAAAAGCCGTTCAAAGACCTAGCGGTCGGGTTAGCGAGTCGGGGTGTCGCTGTTCTTCGCTATCGCAAGCGCACTAGGGAGTACAATGTCGACGACGTAACGAAGCTAACACCGGAATGGATTACCGTCGAAGACGCACGTGCGGCCGTCGAGACACTGGCCAACGAGACTCGTGTGCAAACTGACGGCGTGGGGGTTTTCGGTCATAGTCTCGGTGGCTATCTCGGACCGATGATTGCGGACCGAAGTGATACCGTCGCCGCTCTCGTACTCGCAAATGCGCCGGGAAGAGCGCTCTGGCGCACGAATCTTCACCAACTGCAGCAGATCTACGCCTGGGACGGTACTATTACTCAGGGGGAACAATCGAGATTGAACCGCGTCGAACGGGTCGGCGAACAAGTTTCGGCCAATGGGTTCCCAGCGGACAGAAAAGTGTTCAGTCAGTATGGAGCCTTCTGGAACGCCGTGACCGATTACGACCAGACCTCGGTCGCTGCAGAGCTGTCAGTTCCAGTCGCGGTTCGGCAAGGAGATAAAGACATCCAGGTGCCGCCCGGGCCGAGCACGACAGCGTGGCGGAATGGTCTAAAGGATAGTACCGACGCTGTCAAACGATATGGAGGACTGAACCATTTGCTCCTTCCAACGGATGGTCCGTCTTACCTTGGGCGGTACTACACCGAATCACGTAATGTCGCACAACCGTTGATCGAAGACATAACTCGCTGGTTGACCAGTGTGACGAATCAGTGACATCCTCCCCGTCGTGAACGCCGGGGCTTCCCGTACCGCAAGTTGGGATATTTGCCGGTCTACGATACAACCTGTTCTCTCGTGCGAAACATCCCGCTCTCGCGGTCGAACAGGTGTACCGATGGCTGTGCCACACAGCCGTTACTCCTATCCTCACCGTGAGGACTCGGAGTTATCTTCTGGCGCATATTCTCCGCCCCATTACAATCCGCATTCCCGACCAACTCGCACGACGAGCAGACGTACAAGCCACGCTCGACACGGTTCGATTTCGTATCGTCACCACACGCCGAACACGTCTTGGAGGTGTTCCATTCGTTCTCCTTCAGCACCTCAACACCACGTATCTCGCCTTTGTATTCGAGATACTGGTAGATGCGGTTGAACGCCCACGTGTGGAGTCTCTTGTTGCCGGTCTTGCCCCAGTCCGACTCTCGAACGTCTTCGGGCCAACTCACCGCGAGCGTGCCCACACCGCGTTCGACACACTCAGTGATGATGGTGTCTGTGAGCGTGTGGTAGAAGTGCGTTTCACGGTCTGTGAGTTTCTTTCGTGCCCACATCGACTTCGCAGACGGGCCGTTCTCACCCTCAGTATCGTACTCAGCACGTTTGAAGTAGTGTTTGTCCTGTTTGAGCGAGTCGCCTGGGTACAGGACGTACTCGTCGGGGAACGCGACTGTGGCGATATTCGTGATGCCGAGGTCGATGCCCGCCACACCGTCACCTGCGGAGTCGGTGGTTTCGAGGGTGAGTTTGCAGACGAAGTGCAGTTCCCACTCCTCGCCGTTCCAGACAGCCCGAACGTTCTGCACCCTACTGACTTCTGAGAGGTCTACGTCTGGTCGGGTCTGGTACTCACAGAGCAGGAAGTCCGACCAGTATTCTTTGAGGTTCGAACCTTTGCTGAGGCGGACACGATTGTTCTCAGGGTCGTGTTTGAACCCGTCTGCTTTGAACGTAACCGTGCTTCTCGGTCGGGTGTCGCCGTGTTTGCGGTAACCGGGCGGATTCGCCCTGTCGTCTTTCTGTCGCAGGTCGAACCACGACTGGAAAGCATCAGAAAGTTCTTCAATGACTTTCTGACTGGATTGTGCGTTCAAGTCTTTCCAGCACGACTGGTTCTTCATGCACGATTTGAGCGAGCCTTCATCGGGGATTTCTCCGGTCTCGTTCCAGATGCGGTCGGCTATCCAGCGTGCAACGTTCCAGATTTTCGAGGCGGAATCTCCGAGCGAGTTGAGGCCATCGCAGACCTGTTGCTGGTTCTGGATGGAACCAACGTAGGTGCGCGTGGCCTGAATCGCCATACATAGCCTATGTCGAACTGGTTACTTAACGATGTGGGTTGTCGTTGAATATCCAGACACAGTGTCGTTAGTGGGTTGGTCGGAAAGTGTCGGATTCACTCCCGCCGTTTACGGCGGGATTCTCTCCTTGCAAAAAGATAGAGAACTTCATTTCGCCTTATCACGGAAACTCTCGTAATAGCATATTCAGCAGTTGCACTTTAAGAAAACGGACTACCCCTGTTCTTTCAATTCTGTTTGAGACTAAACTGCCAGTAGAGGACGAAGAACCCGGCGAACAGTCCACCCCAGAGATAGAACCCGCTACGCAGTCCCCACAGCCCAAGGGTTCCCACGATCCACAGCACACATAACAACGCTGAAACCACAACCCATCCCAGTCGCTTGGTGTCTTGTTCTTGAATATCGATAAGGTAGCGAACGACACCGACCACACCGAACACAATCCAGAAAACTCCTCGGAGCTCAGGTGACGACCGGTCTCTCCTCTTGGCTTCCCGATAGGTGTACTGGCCGATCAGAGTGAGAAAGAACAACGAAACCAGTCCCTCCGCTAACCATGCCATATTCCGTTTAGCACTTCTCAGGCCAATTAACCTCACGCTTGGAAGTATTTAACTATCTAACAAGTTTTCCAGTCGTGTAGCTCGAACTCCATCTAAACCCCACTTACCTATCTTTCTGCGAGGAGAGAATCCCGGCCTTCAGGCCGGGGGTAAATCCGACAACGCCTCCACAACCCACGTTCTGACGTTCAGACGGATATTTAAGTATGATCGGGTCGTAGTATGACGCACACCGAGGCGGTTTCACCGCCACCTAAATGCACAATATCGGGACTCTGAGGACCAGAACGTTCGAGACACCCTCTCGAACCGCTGTGGTGTCTCGGCACAAGGATAACTCCGAGTCCCATGCCGGGATAGGAGTAACGGCGGTGTGGCCCCGCCATCGGCCCGTCATACCGACGAGTCGTCAACCAGCAAATATCCCAACCCAGCGTTGCGGTGCGGACGTGGGAAGCCTCACCGTTTACGGTGAGGAGGAGGTCACAATTGAAGTCCCGGTCGGTTTTTCCATAGTGTCCAGTAGATTCTGCAGCATTATCTTGGGGGGTTACGCATGAGAGTTCGAGTCCTGCTGATCTCAAGCACGCCGCCTGTACCGAGTGCGGGTTGAATGTCTGGGTTCGACGGCGCGAGCATCCGACGGGACGACTCGTTTTCGCCGCCCGTCTCGTTCCGTGTAGACGAGTCCATTTCTCGACGAGGTCGCTGACGGCACGAGAGAGGTAACTCTCGCTGTGGTCGAGTTTCGTCGCCAACTCGGAAATCGTATCGCCGCGGTCAGCCGGTGCGAGGACCTCGAGTTCGATGCGCTGGAGCACGCTGTAACATAGTACGAATCTACTATTTTGAGTAGTGTTACAGTCAGCAGACAGGTGAACCGTATTCATACCCTTAACCAACAAAACTATGGATTAGCGGGTTGTGTTGGTTAATACGAGAGTAGCCGATGTCCGACGAACCCCCGACCCCACCGGCGAGTCTCCCGACGGAAATCGTCAACACGCTCAACGAGTCGGACCCGGAACGACTCCGGGACGTTGCTATGTACGCCGAAGCGCTCGCCGAGCATAAGGACCGAGAGGCCCGTCTCGAGGAGTCGGCAAATCAAGAAGAGGTCGAAGAGCGACCAGACGATCTTCCGGACGACGTCCCGGCCAAAGCAACGATCACGATCAAGGAGATCAACGACAATCGCTACTACTACTGGCAGTGGCGGGAAGGCGATTCAGTGGAGTCGAAATACAAGGGTCCAGTGAACAGCGACGAGTAGGGCTTAACCAACACCTAGACTTCTACTCCCCCCACTCGTTGGTTAATTTCGGCCCCCTCATTGCAAGTGTTCCTGGGGTTCGCACACCCCGGGTTGTAAGTGTTCCACTGCGAGGAGACCCCCGATTGTAAGTGTACCAAGCGGCGGGAACATCCCCGATGTAAGGACGCACTTAGTCGTTGACCACACCCCTGATTGTAAGTGTATTCGGTTCTCAGATACCGAGTTCGGTCTGAATATTGCTGCGTGTGTCAGCCTCATACGTATCCAAGAACTCCTCGGGACTGTCGCCGAAGATATCTTCGAAGCGCTCCATGTTGTAGAGCGTCTTAATCACGACTCGCGGCTCGTCAACAATCGAGTGACAGTTACCGCAGGGGTTTATACTAAATCCGGTGGTTCTGCCTGAACTCTCCCCTGCCTTCAAGGGCGGTAATACACTTACAATCCGGGGTAGGAGTGGGTGGTGTAGCTAGGACGATTTCATGTCGTGACTGTCGTTTGAGCCTCGTAGTGGCGTCCAACGCGTCTGTATCGGCAGAATCGGAGTCTCCCGACCAGCCCACCGCTGAAGCGAGATGACGGGACGAGCTGATTCATGATTAACCAACACTCGGGAGTGGTATCACCGCTGTGTTGGTTAATAATTATCCGGACCAGCGCTTTCGTGCCATAGCTCTCCGTCCATCTAGGTTCGCACCCACCCCTGATTGCAAGTGTTCTTCCATGCTACTTGATCCCATATCTATATTCATCGGATCGGACGGACAACCGGGGAGTACACCTATCCGGTGTCGGCTGCTCCGTTGTCCCAACGGAATCAACGACAGATGTCACGCCACGAATCCATCGACGAAATCGAACTTGACGAACAACCCACCAATACCGTACTTGAGGCGACCTGCCAAGCGTGTGGCACGCCCACCCGCTTTTCCACGTCGGGCGACTACACGATCGGCGAGGCGTTCGACCAGCACTGTCTCAGCTGCACCGCCGGCCAACAGCTCGTCGGTGGCGAGGTAACGACCTTCCGCGTTACCGACCTAGACCCATCGCTTGACGAACCCGCCGTTTCGCCACACTCACCGCCGATCTACAGTCCAGATGAGTGATGCCCTCTCACATCCTGCCGTCCCCTCCTCACGGATTCGGTCTATCGCGAGGCAGGCTACCGCGGGCCGGCGTGGTGGATCGCCATAGAACCAACGTCGTTACCGGCCACGCTCACCGTCCGATTCGAAATCACCGGGAACCGCCCGACAGTCGATGGCGAACCGGTTGTCTGTTGGCGCGAGACCGGCCACCGGATCCCCTGGGGTAAAAGTCTCGAGAGTACGCTCCACCTTTGCCCGCCGCCGTCCGATTACACCTTCGAGCAACACCGTGAAGCCCTCTGGGACCGGCATTCCGTTTACGACTCTCATCCCATCGAGGTTAACTGAGCGTCACGCCAAGCGACCCGGTTGTCCCACCTATCCGTAGCTGTGGCCGGCTGTCTCAATGTATCTGATTTCGATCGGTATCTAGTTCACAGAGATGTGAGGAGGAAGCCCACAACTTCAGTTATGGGTTGATGACTCGGCTTGGACGATCTCCTCGAGGGTAAACAACTGGAGGTCGTCACGGTCGGCGACTGTTTCGCGAACGGCTTGTGTCGCGCCGTTCCGCGTGAATAGCGCATATTTCACATCGATGTCTCCCCCGTTCTGGGGCGTCCATCGGACCGCTTCGGCGTGCTCTTCTAGTGCTGTGAGTGCGTTGTAATCAAGGGGCGCGTTCGTGAACTTGCACTCGCCGACGACCATCGTTCCTCCATCGGTGAATCCGAGGACGTCGATCTCGTGTTCCTTGTACCACCAGCGCCCAATGTCCAAGAAGAGCTCGTCCGGATAGAGTGTCGGGAGCGCGTCCTGGCAGAGCGTTTCGAAGGTCGGGCTAACGAAATCGGCCAACTCGGGCTCGATAAGTGACTCGTAGGCGTTTTCGCCGAGACGTTCGTAGCGGTCTTCGTTTCCGTAGACGAAGCGGAACCAGAACCGGAACAACGGGTCAAGGAGTCGATACCGGCCGCGGCGGGACTTCGCCTTCTGCTCCGTGAGGGGGACCTCCCGTTCGATGAGCCGCAACCGCTCGAGTTTCTGTGTGTACGTCGAGATCTGCTTTCCATCGATGCCGACCGCTTGCGCGATCTCGTTCGAGGTCGTCTTCCCAGCCGCAATCGCAGTGAGGATCGCGAAGTACCGATTTGGGTCGGTCAACTCGGTGCGGAGAACGTACTCCGGCTCGTTGTGGAGATAGCCTCGCTGTGAGAGTACTTCCTCGGTGAGTACCGTTCCGAGGTCCCGGCTCAAGTCCACGCCGTCGAGGTAGTATGGGACTCCCCCGAGGACCCCCCATGCAAACATGCGTTCTTCGGGCGTGTACGCGTCCGGGAGGAACTCCTGGGCGGCGGCGAAGTCAAGGGGTCGAAGATCAAGTTTCACGGTAGCACGGCCGTAGAGCGGGCTGTTCCCGAGGAGAGCAGCCTCTTCCATCATGCTGATGGAGGACCCGACGAGAACGAGCGTTCCGGACGTGTGTTGGAACTGCTGATCCCAGAGCCGCTGAAGAACGGAAGGAAGACTCCTGTCGGCGTCGATGAGATACGGGAACTCGTCTAAGACGACGACGGCGTTCTTATCACCGAGATATCCAAGGAGTGCCTCCCAGTTCTGTCTGATGTTCGTGATCCCGGGGAACGTCTCGGCCGCGATGTCGACGAACTCGTCAAGTTGGACCTGTGCAGTAGTCTCGGTCCCCTGATAGACGACGGCGTCGTCTCGATTGCGGAGTGAGTGTTGCACGAGTTGGGTCTTGCCGAGACGGCGTCGGCCGTAGATGACTGCGAGTTCTCCCCTGTCGGAGTCGTAGCACTCGCGCAGTCGGGATAGTTCTTCGTCCCGATCCACGAAACGTTTCATAGGTCCCTGTCGTTGCCCACCGATAAAATACCCTCGAATAGCCTAATCTGAAATTGGCTATTTTGAAATTGGTTAATTAGATTTTGTGTCTTACCTGCTGGAAGCGCTCTTACTGTAATTTTCAGGTAGATCCGCCTCTCACTCCTTGCCTACAACTGGAACGTGAAATTGCGGACACGATGGTGTGTCCCCCTTCGTCATTTCTGACTTCGGGACCGACTTGGAACAGGAATACGCTCTAACGAATCCACCTTCAGGATTCACCGTGCCCTCGCACTCCGAGTGACTTGTTACTGAGCGGTGGTATACCAAGTTACTCCTCGCCGAATAGGTTCGCCACCTGTGCTTCGACTTTTGCCTCCGAATACGCCCGTGGGTAGTCGTGCACATCGTCAAGGACCGTCTCGAATTCCTCGTCGTCAGCGTACGTTTCGCTTTTCTCGACGTCCCAGTAACCGTCCTGCTCTCGGGAGAGATACCGGATATGCTCTGCCGTGATGACGATGATGTCCTCGGTTACCTCGGCGTCGCCCTCCGAGGGTTGTTTCCACGTCACCGAGAGCGCACGCTCGACGCCGTCGGCGTTATCGATCTGATCCAGGTTCGATTCTGAGAGCGGTGCGTCGGGGAGCGCGGACACGATGTCTGCCATACGTCGTATGGGCGGCGAGGGACAATGAACGTGGTTTCTCGCGATGCGGCGATACAATCAAACCAGCAGCGCTGACTACCCGGACACACCACCGTGTCCGCAATTCGTTCGCACGACGGCGGTCAGCACGCCCCGCCGCCCGCGGCGCCGGCCGCACCCGCACCGGCACAGCTTGCAGCCGCAGCGCTCGCGCCTGCGGCGGCAGCCGCCCCGCCAGTGACGACAGCGGCGTTGTTTGTGCGACTGTAATCTTTCGCCTCGCCCCACGCGACGGGCGCGATTTCGTCATCGATGTCGTCCGCTTGCTCTACGGCATCGCGGAGGTTATTGAGGTTGAATCCCGCGTCCGTGGCGAAACGATCCACGAGGGCGTCGGTAAGTGCGACGCGCTGGCATTCCTCGGCCTCAAAGAGTTCGTCGCCATCAAAGGTGAACTGGATGTCGTAGTGGCGGACAAACACATCGTCGAAGGGGTCGTGGAGAGCGCTTGCGGCCTCCCCAACGAGATCCCAGACGAAATCCATGTCCGGGTTTTCGACGTCCTCGCCGAGCGAGAAGCGCGCGATAGGCACGACGACGGGTTCGCCGTCCGGCCCTTCGTTCACGACGGCGACACCAGTCACACCACACTCCTCAACGTCGAAGGTGTCGACAACGGCATCGCGAAGTGCTTTGTCCGCGTCTTCCTGGCGGGATTCGAGATCAACCTGTTCGTCGGGCGTATCGTCGCCAAGCAACCGTTCGAGTAGGGAGGGCATCATCGGAGTGTGTGATGACGAGGTACTTCGTCGTTGCGCCGCGTTGCTGGATGAATCTCGCTTCGTTCGAAAGATGATCCAGTGGGACCAATCAAATTCGACGGGGGAAGGGGGATTGCTTAATTGTCTTCGGGACGAATCACTGTACACGGAATACGCTGGCTTGATCAGATATGTGGAACGATGAATCGCGTTCGCTTCCGGACTGGATTAAAGACGGCTACGAAATCCTCGCTCCCGAAATCCAGGAGAGTGACGGTGGACTCTCGCAAGCGGAAGCGCAGAACCGGCTGTTGGATCATGACGCGTTCCCAGCTGAACCTGCTGATGCGGAATATGCGATCGAACGGCTCCTCGATTCCGGTTGGCTCTACGAAGTCGATACATCCCTCCGGGTCACCGACTCGGAGCGCGACGTGAACGACGAAAGCTGCTAGCGCTCGGGTCGCGGAGCGGTCTCGTATCGTTTGATATCGTCGGTTTTCTCTACTCGGTCGTAGATCGCACGAAGTGTGTCCTGTGCTCGCAGGAGTTTGTGTTCCTCAAGGAACTGCCGCCCACTCTCATTGATCCCGTAGAACTTGTATGGCAGGTCATTCTGCCGACGCTCATCGGGCAAGAGCACTTCCTCGACGATGCCGGCGTCGACGAGTTGTTGGAGATGCTGGCGAATCGTTGTCCGGCTCTTGCTTGGGTTGACGTAATCAAGTTCCTTCAGCGTCGGCAGTTCCGACGGGTGCCCGAGGATGTCTTGAAGGAGCGCAAACCGGGTCTCCTGGGTGACGACGTTGAGCCGCTCCCGAACCGACTCCAGGTCGCTTGGCGGATGATCGGAGGTACTCATTACACTACAATTCGTGTAGTGCGTTCAAAAGCGTTTCGCCGAAATACGAATCGGTCTATAGCGATACGGTTACTGATTCGTTCGACGCATTAAAGCAGGATACGGAAGAATACCCGGATAGATGAGTGAGGATCCAGTTACTGTTGACGAACTGGCAGAGAAAGCTGACGAGTATCTTCGTGAGACCTCGCTCACGCCGGAGGAGTACGAAGCACTCAAACAGAGTGTTGCGGAGCTCACACCGATCTTCTCAGCTGAGCGTTCGTACTTCGTCCTCGGCAGCTATGGAACCCCCGAGATCCGCCGTCTCCAGCTCGTGAAAGACCGCCTCAACCGGCAGCCTAGTGCATACGCGTTCCTGATGGTCGATATTCGGAGTGAGTGGACGAACACGTATCTCAAGTTCCGACTGCTCGCTGATTACACGGACATCATCGTGGGTGTCGCTGAACACGCGCAGGGCGGCTTTCTCGTCGAACAGGGGTACTTCACTGCCCTTGATGAGTACTTCACGAAGACACACGTATTCAAACGCGAGTACGAGGCGCTGGATGTGGATGCAATCGACACGGGCATCGATGTTGACAACCCGTATAGCGGCATGCAAACAGCGATCTTCGAGATGCTCGACGATGCTGAGCGTCTCTGTCAGTGGACATCTGAAGACGATCTCGTCGAGTGTGCCGAGGCTCTCGTGAGTGAACGAGTAGACCCGTAGCAGACGGTAACTGATATATTTAGCATTAACCAACACGTCCGGATTCTCTCGAGTTACGTTGGTCCTTGATGGTCGAGCAGATCGTCCCGTTCTGCTCGTTCGAGAACTGCCTGTGCGAAGTCCGTACAGTGGGATTCATGCTGCCCAGCGTACTTCGAAAGAGCTTCTCGCCAATGCATATCCAGCTCGAACTCGGCTAGTCGGATTTGGATCCCGTCTTTCCGTTCGACGAGGTCGACGTCCTGTCTGCGAAACTTCGAAATTTTATATAACAGGCAAGAGAAATTCGCGATGGAATGTCTGACCTCATCGTCAAAGCAGCCGTGAAGGACGCATTCTCGGACCACAACGTCTCGGCCGATTTCTACGACGCCCTCAACGAGGAAGTCGCCGAACTGCTCGACGACGCCGCAGAGCGTGCCGAGGCCAACGACCGGAAGACGGTCCAGCCTCGCGACCTGTAGTTCTAGGGAATCGCACGCTCACTTGAAGGCAGGTCCTGGCCCGGTAGCCATATTTTCTCCGTGTATCAGCGCTATCTCTCGAAGAAAGATAGCAGCGAAGCAATTAATTATGTGTAGATGCTACACATAGTGTGATGGTCGAGGAGAAAACTCGGATTAATTTCAACGCTCCGAAATCCCTCATTGAGCGTGCGGACAGTGTCGTCGAACTCCTCGACATCTCGCGCACCCGTCTCCTCATCGATGCGCTCGAGGATGAACTCGAAGACCTCGCAGAAGACGACGAGTTCCGCCGTCGGCTCAGCGACGCCTATTACGACGGCCGCGTCGAGTACGAAACCGTCGAAGCAATCCTCGGTCGCGAAGAGGCAATGCGGATGAAACTCCTCCGAGAGTCAATTGACCGGACGCCCCCAGTACCCGAACTCGAGGATGAGCTCCCGAGTGACGATACCTTCTACGACGGCGAGATCTCGGAATGGACGGACTCGAGTTCGTCTGATTCCGATGATGAGTCACACGCCTGAGGATGTCCGAGCGCGCTGTTGCCGTCGTTGACACAAACGTACTGCTGCATCTCGCGACGCCGGTCGTTGACGGACGTCCGCAGGCGCCCTCCGGTGCCGACCCGCTCAAAGCGCTCCTCACCGCGTACGATGTCCACATACCGGCGAGCGTTCTCGGTGAGGTTACTGACGCAACGGGAGACGATGATCTCTTGGCTGCAGCCGCCGATCTTGTCCTCCAAGCCGCCCACCATCTAACGACCCACGATGTCGAGGCCCGGACCGACGAGCCACTCGAGTACGGATTGGATCGTGGGGAATCCGATGGAGTTTGGTTGGCTAACGAGTTGGGGGCGGACCTCTTCATCACGGACGAGTTCAACACCACCAATTATGTGCTCATCAATCTCGCGCTTGAGGACCGGAATACGCTCTTCACCACACCGCACATTCTCTGTGCGCTCGGCGCTCACGAAATCGTACCCGAGGAGTACGTCGCCGCTGCCCTCACGTACTACGTCGAAACCAAAGGCTGGGATGCCCAGTATATCGCCCAGTTGCGGCAGCAGTATTAACCAACAGAAGCTGCGTCGTGTTGGTTAAGGCCGAGAATCATCGGTCAGATTCGGAAAATCGTCGGGTGTCGCCTCTGTGTCGTTGAGATATTTCCGACCGAGATCGCTGATCACGTAGTAGTCATTCCGCTCGGGGTCCCGCTCAACGAGGTTGTTTTCTTCGAGTTTCCAAAGTCGGCGATTGACTTGGGAGTAGGAGACGGCCGTGTCAAGGTTTGTATGGATGACTTTCGGCGTCGCAGCAATGTCCTGCTCATCAAGCCACTCTAAGACGACATCGTCGACTTGACTCATCCACGGGACAATCGGTCGCATACTCGTACCGGTGAGAGGGTACATATAATAGTCACTGAATTGCGCTTCTGAGACGCAATATGCATACGATTATATGCGTGAGTTTAAGCGCCTCCATGGCTAGTACAGTAGCACGGCAAATTTGAGATGATAGATATTCGGCGTCTACAGCCCCACCTGGATCGGTATCAGGCGGCGAGGAGCCGACCTGATGCAATCCATTCCCCGGGGTCCGAGACTTCGCAGTCGGGACGCCGCTCCGATTCCCTCCGATAATGCGCAAACACACTCATCGTACGTCCTCTGAATCGACTACCGAGCAGTCCTTGATCAATCACTTCGCTTCAATGCTTTCTGAACCCATTCGCGCGCTCGTGTCCCGCCGTTCGCTGGCTCTCCACCTCAGTATCGGTGCCGCGTTCCTCCTCGTCGCGACCGGACCCGCAGTCGCGGCGACCGACGTTGGGAGCGTCTACTGTGGGACGGGCGTCGAAACCGGGATCGACCTCGTGTTCGGTGCCGTCGCCGGGCTCGGTCTCCCGGCTGCTGGCTTCTATACGGGGAAGGCTGGCCTCTCGTACATGCACGCTGGCGGAAATCCTGAGAAGAAAAACAAAGCCAAAGAGAAGCTCGTCATGGCCGGCATCGGATTCGGCATCGTTGCCCTCGCACTCGTGTCGCCCGAGCTAATCGACAAAATCGGGAGTCAGATGGGATTCGGGTTCTCGAGCTGTGTCAAGCCATTCTAACCGGGTAACGAAAACCGACACCCTCCCAAATGGCATCCGCGTACACGTTGACTGCCGCTCTCGCAGGCCTTCTCGTTAGCGGTGCTGCTATCGGTCTCGTGGGCACTGCGGCGGCATCAGTGGAGAACACGTCGATGCCGGATGATGGTCCGGCGTACGGCGTCAACAACCGCTCCTACCAACAGCTTTGGTCCGGAGATAGTGATAACGGGCAGTTGTCAGGAGACGCAATCAGCGAGATTCCCTCGGAGGCAGCGTTCGCACGCCGGCTTGCGCAATCGACGGATATCCCGGCCCCGCATCCGCCACACGCGGCTGCCGCGTGGACACGTGGAGATTTCCAGGATTATACGCCGGGCGGGCCCAACACGTCCGTCCATCCCGCTGGAGCGACGCTGTCGGATAGCGTCTACATCAAGGATGCATTCGTTAGTATCTACGCCGTCCAGCCGTCGACACGCTTCCACGACGGCAACGGCACCACTCGGTATATCAGACCGGATGGCAACGTCCTCGCGCTCGGCGATTATCGGATCGCGACGCCCGAAGCCAACCAGAGCGGCCCCACACGCGTACAGTGGTCAGTCGTTCGGACCAGCATGGAGAGCGTCACTCTCAGTACTGGCAATCGGACACTCGATACAGCAACAGGTAAGCAGGCGACCCTGCAGTATGCGAATCTCACGGGGAACCATACGCTCAGCTTCGAAGCGACGATCACTGCCGACCTGCGGAAAGTCACGCGCATCTGCTCCCGCTGGAATACCTCGACGACGAGTTGTGCGGGGTCCTGGGAACGAAGCGCCACTGCATTCAGTACCTCGAAAACAGTTTCTACGGCCACGAGTGTCACCAGCACGCACCTTGAGAACGTCTCGGGGCGGCGGGTTCGGTTTTCGACACGAGATGAAAGGGGTGGGGCTGTCGTTCGGACAGGCGTCCCCTGGACAACGCTCACGGTAGACAACGGTGCTCGGATCCACAGCAACGTCTGGTTCTACACCGCCGGCACGCCGGGCTGGGAAACGATACAAACCAGCAACAGGACGGCGACAACAGAATCACCGTCCTCAGTCCGTCCTGTTCAGGTTCACGCGTTCCCGAGACGCGGTGGTACCTACGTCGCTCAGGACCAGACGAACGGGACCGACCAGGCCAAAATCGTCGATATGTGGGGAGACTCCCGACACGGACCACAGTTGCCGACAGCTATCGATGTTGATCCGGCCAGCACATACCAGCGTCTGGACTCCATTGCGGTAACATCCCCGACGCTCGCCGATCGCACCGTCCAGAATCTCACCGTTACGGGAATCGTCGCCGGCCAATCCCGAACTGTACCCCTCGCCGAGGAGCAACTCGTCCGGGAAACAGACCTCACAGTCACAATCGCGGAACGCAACGCGACACACGCAGTCGTCGAGGTCAGCGTTTCGGAGAATGCGACCGGCACGCCGGTCTCGACCGGTCACGTTTCGGTCGCCGGGCAAACGATCGGCCTTAATCAAGGGGGCGTCGGCGTTGCCACGATTTCGAACCCGTCACTACTGGTTAGAGGGGCGTATCAGCCGTCGCCGTGGTGGCAGACGAACCAGGCCTACAGCAGTGCGACAGACCTCGCAAAAACCCATCCTACTGTCCCGGCCGGCCAGACGATTATTGACCTCGTCGTCGTCACGATGCTCTGGTTCTTCCCCGTCGGTGCGCTCGTTTTCGGCCTCGAGTATATGACCGGCGGCGAACTCCTCGGGCTTTCTCGTCGAAACAACCTATGAGTATTCCTGAAATCCATTCCATACAGCGTCGACTGCCGATACGAACTGACTCCGAACGACCGCTCCGAGCACCGACGAAGAGCGTATCACAGCCCGCTCCGCGGGGCGCGATCCGTGGTGGTCTCTAATGGGCTGGCTCGAAGAGGAGGTCAAGAACGCCATCACGGACGTTCTGACCGCTCTCAAGGGGTCACTGCTTGACTTCGCGAACGATATCTTTCGGGCGCTCCTTCGACCGATTGTCGGCGTACCGGCGCCACAGTCGAACGACCGATACATCGTCGCTGGCACACCCGACAACCAGCCATGGAGGGACCTCTACGCGGAGGTCTATCTCCAGTACATTCTCCCGCTGACGGTCATGCTACTGGTTATCGGCCTCGCGTATATCGGTCTCCGTGCCGGGTCGATCAGTGAATACCGTCGCAAACGTCTCCTCCGCCGCATCGGCGTCGTCTTCATCGGGTCGTTCGTTTGGTTCCCGCTCGTCTCGCTTCCCCTCCAGTTCGTGAACGCCATCGGCGTGACGCTTGCGCCGATTGGGGATATGTCGGCGAATCTCGGGAGTCTCATCGAGTCATCGCTCGGTGGCCTCTTCGTCGTTCTCACGGTTGTCATCATCTCGAACGTCCTCTTGTTGATCGCCGGAATCGTCTACGGTCTGCGCTGGCTGGGAATCCTCGTTTTGACGCCGCTCATGCCACTTCTCGGTGTGTTCTGGGCGCTCGATATCTGGCCGTTGAGTGCCGTCTCCGAGATTGCCCGCCGTGCAGCGAGCCTCTATCCGGGCCTCGTTCTGTCGGGCCTTCCGGCGGCCGTGCTCTTCAGAATCGGGTGGCAGATGGATCTGACTGCGAGTGGGGGTGGGCTGTTCTCCCTGTTCCTCGGGTTGACACTCATTCCTGCCGCCTGTCTCGCCTCGATTATGACTGTCTACTATTCGGCGCCGGCAGTCCAGACGATTGCACGGAACGGCGCCACGAAGACGAATCCGGCTGGGGCGGTGTCGGCCGCGAAACACGGCACGGGAGAGGCCGTTCGCGGAGCCCGGAACGTCCACCGTGGTCTCTCGGAAAACCAGGCGGGAGCGCTCTCGAAAGACGGCTTGAAACCGGGGGCTGGCGATTCACGGGCGTACAAACTCGGCTCCGGGATGCGGTCGGCGAGGAAACACGCGAGCGAGTACAATACCCTGCGGAAATCCGATACGGGCCGGATGCGAGACAAAGCGAAGGCCGACGTGAGTCGGTCGGCACAGATTGCAAAGACACGCTCGAAGCAAGCGTTCGAACAGACGAAGCGAACGGTTTCGCGGTGGTGATCCTTATGACGACAAATCCAGCAGACAACGAGTACAGCGCTCGACGTATCCATCCCGCTCTCGGCGGGACAACCGCGTTCTTCCGGGGCTATACAGTCGGCGAACTACTGCTCTTCCTGGGGACGGCATTCCTCACACTCATCGGGAGTGCGCTCGTCCCGGCGGCGTTCACGCTTCCCGTCATCGGCGGTGGCCTCATGCTGGCGCTCAGTCTCGGCCTGCTTCACATGGTCAAACCGGGCCATCTATGGCTCACCGAATGGCTCGTTGTTCGACTCAGTTGGGCAGTGAAGAACCAGGAATACGCCCACGGAGAGGACAGTAGCGCAGTCCGGTATCTCACTCGCGCCGGGCGGGTCTTTCCTCACGCTATCGAGCGTACGGATGGTGCCCTCGTCGGTGCAGTGCGTATCGAGCCGGCGAATATGGCACTAGAAGATGACGACGCATGGTCGAACGCCGTGCAATCCCTCTCGGAATTCGCCAACGCCACGCTCGATTTCCCGGTGAAATTCTACATCACCAGTCGGGAGGTGAACCAAGAGGATGTCGTCCGCAACCACCAACAACGGCTCGGTGACGCTGACGTTCGCTCGCGGCCTGTCCTGAAGCGATTGCTTGAGGAGTACATCACCGACAACACGGACACAAACGGGGATATCGACGCCGAAACCACGACTGTCCGCGAGTACTACCTCATTACTGCGGTCACGGATGCGGACATCAGGCAGGACACCGAATCCAGCGATAGCGTTCTCGCATACCTCACACACGTACCGGTAATCGGTAGGTTATTCACCCGATTCCAGTCCGGCGACCTGAGCGCGGATGAGCGTGCGCGGCTCAAGGAAGACGCGCTCGAGAGCCGACTCACCCAGATTCGCCGCGGTGGAACCTCCCTCTACCGATGCTCGATATCGCCCGTCGATGCTGACGACCTCGCTCGCGTCACCAAGGAATACTGGACGGGGGACACCGAAGCCTACGGTGACATCGAAGCAGCACTCGGGACGTTCCCGGTCGTCACGCAGGGACTCGATGAGCGGCGTTCCGAAACGCCGGCCGCGTCCGTGAACGAGGAAGACACGGAGTCCTCGGCAGCCGAGGATGGTGGGGGAACAGCTGTGTCGGCTGACGACGCGCTTGACGACGCGACGACGATGCAGCAGTCGGTAATTGCACCGACGACGGTCGACTGGGAGCCGACATACGCCGTTCTCAACGACGAGACGTTCGTTCGGACGTTCTGGATCGAGCAGTTCCCTGAGGAGCCGGCGGACGGAATGTTTGAGCGGTTGCTCTTGGAGACCGACCTGCAGACGGACATCAGCATCCACCTCGACCCGTTCGATACGCAGTCAGCCACCGATATGATGGCCGACTGGATCTCGGATTTGAAGGTCACCCAGCACGACGCGAGCAGTCTGAAAGCGGAGGACCTCCAGGAAGACATCAACCGCGGGAAGTACATGCGCTCGCTCGTCCGGGCGAACAAGGCGTCGTTCTACCGTGGTGGCGTCTTCATTCGGCTGTCCGCGGACTCCAAGCAGGAACTTGACAATCACACGACCCGGCTTCGGTCAATCGTCAAGGGCGCACCGGCGAACTGCACACTCAAGGTCTCCAACCGATGGCAGGAGAAGGGCCTCGTGTCGGCCTCCCCGCTGGGTCGGAACGAACTGGGCCGCGACCGAATGTCCACGATGACGAATCAGGCCATCGGCGCAATGTTCCCGTTCAGTTCGAACTATCTGCAGATGGACGGCGGCGTCGAATACGGCTATCACGGCCACAACGGGTCGCCGGTTCGGATCAACCCGTGGGACCTCGAAACGGGGCATAGCGAACTCGTGGTCGGCATGCCCGGCGCCGGGAAAACCTTCGGCGGCATCATGCGCCATCTGCGGATGATGAAGCGCCGCCAAGACTCGATGCTCGTGTTAATCGACCCGGTTGGCGGGTTCAAGGGCATCGCCGATGCGCTGAACGCGAAGACAATCACGGTCGGCGGCGACACCCACATCAATCCCCTCGAAATCAGACAGACGCCGCAAGCCGCACTTGACGCAGGGGATGGCATCTCGCCGCTGGCTGCGAAAAAAGACGAGGTTCACGCCGTCCTAGAGAATTTCCTGACGGCACGCGACATTCATCTCGGCACCGAGACGGGCGTCCTCTCGTATGTTATCGACGAGGCCTACCGCCAGTCCGGTGTGGTCGCCGGTGACGTGTCGACGCACACTCCCGAGAACTCACCGACGATGACCGATATTCATCGGATTCTCGCGGATATTTCGGCGAACCCCGCCGAACACAGTATCGCGGCGTCCGAATCCGCTCAGGAACGCAGCGCCGAATACGCCGACGAGTTGGCAATCGCCTTGCAGCCGTTCCACGAAGGCGGTGGTTACGATAACCTCGCGGAACGCTCGGATGTCGACATTCTGGCGGGCGACAACAAGGTCGTCTACATCGACCTCGGCCAGATCGAGGGGACGGCGTCGGGCATTGATCGACAGACGTTCCTGATGCAGTTGCTGTTGAGTACGGTCTATCAACAAGCCAAGCGTACAGAGCGCAACGTCGAACTCGCCATCGACGAGGCGCACTACCTCTTCGAAGACCAGGCGAACCTCGATTTCCTCGAAACCGCGTTCCGCCACCAACGGCACGCAGGCCTTCGAATGGTGCTGTTCTCACAGACGGCACAGGAGTTCTACGAAACAGAGCAAGCGGAGAAGATCCTCAGCATGTGCCCGATCAAGATGTTCCACAAACTCCCAGGACTCGACGATGAAACAGCGGAGAAGATCGGACTGACCCGTGAGCAACGCCAGTACGTGCGTCAGGCCGATGCCGGGAAAGAGGACCTCGGGTACAGCCAGGCGCTCGTCCGCGTCGCGGAACACGGAACCTATCCGCTACACGTCGTCGCCGACGAGTTCGAACGACGCGTCATCGAGTATACGCCTGCGGACCAGAAATTCATCCAAGAGGCGATTCACAGCACACCGGACGACCTGCTCGAATTCGAGGCGCTCGTCGAACGCGAGGCCCAGCACAACGCCCTCACGAACCGGTTCGGCCTCTCGGAGGGAGCCGCAGAACGCTTCCTGGACGAGGGGTCGTCGATAGAGGACCTCCTTGCGGACCTCATCACAGAAACCGACGGACAGTCTTCCGTGGCTGACGGCGGCGCAGTCAGCACCGAGGAGAGCACCGAACAGGGTGGTGAGTGAGTATGGAACGCGAGTACATTCGAGTGACACCGACATCGGAGGCGTATGCTGTCCGCGGGGTTCCGGAGACACTCACCAGCCTCTCCAAACTCACCACCACCGCGTCGCCGACGCTATTCACCCGTTTGAACCCGTTCGCCAGTTCGTCGCCGCCCACCTTCGAGTTTCTCGCGCTGAGTGAGGGCGCGGACGAACCGGTCGGGTTCTACTACGGCACAACGGACGGCTATTTGGACACCCTGGAACGGCGCCTTCACAAGATCTATCCGCCGTCCTTCGATATCGAAACGGTCGAGATCGACCCCGTTGCCAAGCTCATCGCTCCGGCATCCGCACCTACCGGACCAGACACTGGGGACGTGCATGCTCACCCGCCGATGGATGAGGTATCGCCTGTCGGTGTCCGCTGGCACGGGTACGGCGACCGGAAACGTGACTGGATGACACCGCTCGCCTCGTTCACGAACGCGACGGCACCGGAAACGACCGAACAGGGACGTGCACCCCTCGCGCCAGTCATCGATGTCCTCACCGAAGCCGAGGAACCGATAGCGTTCCAAGTTGTATTCCAGCGCAAGCCGGACTGGCGATCCGCAGCGACGAACCGCCAAGCGGACCTTCTGGCCGGCCGCGACACACGCGTCCAGAAACTGCTCGGGCTACTCCGCGCTCCGGACTGGGACCAAACGCCGGAGGATCTCCATGGAGACGCTCACGAGCGATACGAACTGATTGCGGATGCGACACCGGAGCAGTCGTTCACCGCCAATGTCCGGGCACTCTCCGTCCCGGCCGATGAGGCTCATACCCAATCGATCGACTCAACGCTGGACACACTGTGTTCGGCGCTCGACGCTCTCGACGGGGATTTCTACCGGATACAGGGACAGCGTCTCCGCGAGTCCGGCATCCGTCAAACAACGAACGAGCGAGCCGCACGGGCGGAACTGGAGCGCTTTGCAGACCGTACAATCACCACGGGAACAGGGGAACACCGCCCGGACCTCACCCTGAGCGGAGATGAACTCGCGAACTTCGTGCTAGCGCCCGCTTCTGATGACCTCTCGGTCGAAGGGACACGAGGAACGCGAGCCGAACAGCAGAGCCGGAATCCGCTGCCAAGGCCCAACCCGGACCTGCTTCAGCAGTTCCAGGAGGGGATGGCTATCGGCTACGCCCTCGACGAGAACGGCGACCCCGAAGCGGTCCCGACACACATTCCGCCCGGACTACTGCCGATGCATTACGGACGGTTCGGCACCACCGGCTCAGGCAAGTCAAAGGCGCTCCTCAACGATATGCTCTCGTTGTACGACAACACTGAGGGGCCGGTCATCCTCGTTCTCCCGAAAAACGACGAGATGGCGCAGAACTACATGCGGGCCCACGCGCGTCGATTCGGGATGACCGACCTCGAGGAGAACGTCGTCCACTTCCCGATCCCGGATGTACTTCCCGGGTTCTCCTTTTTCGATCTCGAACCCTCGCTAGAGAGTGGGCGCCGCCGTGAGGATGCAGTCCGGCGAAAAGCCGACCACTACGAAGAGATCCTGAAGCTCGTCATGGACGAGGAGCGATACAAGCGGGCGACGGTCGCCCCGACCCTCATCAAGACGCTCATCACTGCGCTGTTCGACGAGGAATACGGCCGTGAAAACGGCCAGTATCGGGAGTCGACCGATTACTTCGCCCACCGACAGCTCGAACACGTCATCGACCAGCTGTGGGAAGCCGGCCCGCCACAGCCGAATCTCGCGGACGCACCGCGGTCGAGCGACGAGGAGGTCGCCCGCATGCTCCGGCGGCAATTCCAACACGATTCGACCACCTTCGACAACGTGATGGGTGGGGTCACACACCGCCTCAACTACATCTCACAGAACCCCCACCTGCGCCGCATCTTCAATAATACTGAGAATAAGTTCGACTTCCGGGAAGTGCTCGACGACAACCAAGTCATCCTGTTCGACCTCGGCGACCTCCGTGACGAGGCCGCCCGGATTATGACGGGGATGATCCTCACTAATCTCGACGACGCGCTTAAAGATCGCAAGCGCGACCTCACCCAGTATTCCGACGACTACGTCGTGAACCTCCTCGTCGACGAGGCGGCCTCGGTCGTGGTCTCCGACATTATGAACGACCTCCTTGAGAAAGGACGGGGATTCAGGCTTTCAGTGGGTCTCTCAATGCAGTTCCCCGAGCAACTGGAAGCGGAAGGCGGGCGGAAAGTCTACCTGAACGCTCTGAACAACATCGGGACCTCACTCGTCAGCAAGATCAATGTCGACCGAGAGCTGGCTCGAGCGATGGCCCACGAGGAGATGGACCCGGAGGATTTCGCCAACCGGATTCGCTCGTTACCCCGTGGGGAGTGGATTGGCAGCGTCCCGAGCCCAGCATTCGGAGAGACCGGGCCGTATCCGTTCAGTCTCACACCGCTCGAAATCCCGCCGGGCCATCCCGAGAGTGAGTACCCGCTGACACAGCATGAAGAAGAGCAGTTCACTGAGACGCTCGCCTCGATGCACGAGGACATCAGTGACGGCTACGGGGTGCCAGCGGAATCGAATGTCTCCACAGCGAGCGTACCTGCCGAATTAGACGAAGTACTCAGCATCGAAAGCGACGATTTGGACGTCGCGCTAGCGAAGGTCGTTCGAAGCCGCCAGCTTCGAGACGGCTGTCGGGAGGAAAACGGCCGGGTAGGTGTCGAAGCAGTTGACGAGGATCTCAGACGGCTCTTCGAGGAGGTCGACGCCGACCCGCCGTCGTATGAGGAACTGGCAGATATCCGCGAGCGGTCACGCCATCTCGATACGACTGTCGATGTCACTGCCGACGAGATACAGATTCGATTGACTGACGCTGGCGAAGACGTCGCGACACCAGAGACTGGGGGCGTACAAGCCGCCGGCGGGAACGACCACGATACGGCACTCCTCCAGATCGAAGAAGAGCTCACCGAACTCGGCTTCACCGTCTCGATCCTCGCCCAGGATGGCAGCGAGAAACCTGACGCGAGGGCGACCCACCCCGATGTTGACGACCGCTTCGCTATCGAGGTCGAGACGACGACCCCCGAGAATCCAGCGAAGGTACTCACGAACCTCCGGAAAGCCCAAGATGCAGGGGATATCCCGCTGTTCGTCGTTCGGCCCGGAACGGACGAAACAGCGTGGGCCGAGCGTGTTGAGGGCATTCTCACGCCACCCGTTCGAGAGATCCAGAGCGGTGAGACGCGATTCTACACGACCGACTCGAATCTCACATTCAACGGCGGGGCGACCGAAGATGGCGGAGTGACGGCCGTGCGACCGGCCAACGACGACGAGAACGGGACTCAGAACATCTGGCAGCGTGATGGGGACGAAATCGTCCTTCGTGATACCAGCGGAACGGAACACGCCCGTGTCCCGTCGCTTGCGGACCTCTCGAAGGATCGTGTGCCAGCCATCTACAGCTACGACCACGCTGCCGAGGAGTACGTCGTATACGAACACGGTGAGCAACACGTCTACGAGACGAAATCGGCGTTCGAGGACGACTGGGTGCGCATCAAGAAGCCGTTCGTCCCCGAAGCCGAACTCCCCATACCAGACTACACGTGTTCGACGTACGGCATCGTTATTCTTCACGATGAGGCGGAATCAGTCGTGTATGAAGAGGGTGAGAAGCAACCACTCTCGGCACTTACCGACGGATCGCTCCGTCCGGAATCGCGCGAATCAGTGGCCGCTGAAGAAGCAGCTAGTCAGATCGACCTGCTAGATGAGACAATCGAGGAAGAGCAGGAAGACCCATCGCCCCCGTCGTTCGAATCGTTCGTCGACGACTATCTTGTCGAAGACGCGGAGGAAGCCGTACCGAAAGATGACGTGTTCGACCTCTACAACGACTGGGCTGAGGCACATGGCATCGACGATCCACTGAATAAGAGTTGGTTCACACGGAAACTCAATACCCACATCGAGGTAGACTCCACGAAGAAGCGAATCGACGGGGAGCCCGTACGGCATTACACTGGTATCCGTATCCGCTCTGAAGAGGAGTCTCAGCTATGAAATGGAAGTACGCGGTCCAATCTCCGAGATTATCGCGACTTCTCGGGAGCTGTTCCACCCAACCAGAATTATGACTTCAACCCACCAGACATACGGGTTAGAAATCACCCGACGGCGGCATGTTCCACCCAAATCCCCGATGGCTGGAACACCAACGAAACGATCGAAATGGGTGGAACGCATTCACGCCCGGCGATTTGCAACCACCTATAGCGGGTGTTCCACCCAACAACCAACTAGGATAGAACGGGGGGTTCCCGTTGGGACCAATGGATTGGATCGAAGAGCGGAGCTGCGTGAATTCTGTACTGGCCCACAATCAGTGAGGGCCATGCGAGGTGCTATGAGAGTATGAATGAGCCTATCATCGACGAGTCAGAGCAGATCCCCGAGACGTTGCGCGAACGTGACCAGTGGGTGTGCTGGCGCGAAGAGGAGCGGGACGGCAAACCGACAAAAATACCCATAACGCCAGAGACAGGCGGGTTCGCGTCATCAACAGAGCCTGAAACCTGGGCGAGTTTCGAGGCAGCACTCGACTACACCGAGACGGAGAATGCTGATGGCATCGGGTTCGTGTTTACCGACGACGATCCCATCGTCGGCGTTGACCTAGACGACTGCCGCGATCCCGGGACAGACGATATCGACGACGCGGCGCTGGATATCATCGAACGACTCGACTCCTATACCGAGGTCTCACCCTCCGGAACCGGCTATCACGTGCTCATCACGGGTGAACTCCCGGAGGGACGGAATCGGCGCGGGCACATCGAACTGTACGATACAGCGCGGTTTTTCACCGTTACCGGCGACCATGTCGAGGAAACACCCAGTCGCGTTGCGCGCCGACAGGACGCGCTCAGAGCGATTCACCGCGAGTACGTCCAAGACACCGAGCGTGACACAGCATCCGAGTCCGAGCAACGTGAGAGCGCTGACGGCGAGTCAACGATGACCGGTGCAGCCGACATTGACGTCGACCTCGAAGACGAGGAACTCCTCGAGAAAGCGCGAAACGCATCAAACGGCGAGAAGTTCGAGCGGCTGTGGAGCGGGAATACGGTGGGGTATGACAGCCACTCCGAGGCCGATATGGCGCTGTGTTGTCTGCTGGCGTTCTGGACCGGTGGTGACCGGACCCAAATAGAGCAGTTGTTCCGCCAGTCGGGATTGATGCGAGAGAAGTGGGACGAGGTCCACTACGCTGATGGGTCGACGTACGGGGAGAAGACCATCGAGCGAGCGATCGCGAGTACCTCGGACTTCTACGATCCGGACGCCGGCGACGAGGCTGTGAACGACACCTCCACTGACTCGTCTCCAGAGGCCGACGCTGTCGACTCAGACCGGAGTCGTGCGTATCTGGCAGAGAAAAACCGCTTGTTGAGCGAGCGCGTCGACGATCTCGAAGCAACACTCGAACAGAAGACTGAGCGGATCGAGACCCTCGAAGGAGAAATCGAACGACTCACCGACGAACTCGAAGCCCGTGACCAGGAGATTGCGCAATCCCATGAGGAAGAACCCGGTACTGCGAGGGAGACCAGTGATGGCTCAGAGCCAACCTCTCTGTTGAGTCGATTCTTCGGTGGTCGGTCCGAGTAGTGGCGCCGCTTCACCGCCATCCGAAAAGCCCTCCCTCGAGCGTTCTGATTCCGCGAGCCAACAACCGGGAGTGCCATTGCCGACGCCGCCGACTGTGATCCCAAGACCGTCCGGAAGTATCTGGGCTGGTTCGACGACCTCGGCATCGTCACCCGCCACGACGGCCATCCAGCCACCTACGAGCGCAATGACGCGTACTTCGAGTGGCGACAAATCAATCAGCTCGCAGCCGATCACTCCGTCGAGGAACTCCAGAACCGCGTTCGTGAGCTCACGGCACGCATCGCCGAGTATGAGGAAGCATACGACGCCACGACACCGGCTGCTGTCGACGCCGTCACCGTGGCAGAGGCGAGCGACGAGCGAACCATTGACGATGTGTATATCGACCTCAGTAACTGGATAACGGCCCGGAAAGAACGCGAGCACTTCGAACGGGATCGCCAACGACGCGCCAGCACCGACAGTCCACAGCTACAGCCGAAGAAGCGAAGTCGGTAGCGTCTTAACCAACATACACCGCGTCGAGGCCAGACTGTTGGTTAACGAGAAGGTAGTGTTACCTTCCATCTCGTTTGCCCCAGTCGCAACGAGGACAGTTCCGTTAGTGGGCTTATCGGCGTCAAAAGGTGGATCGCTTGGGCTCAACCGTGCAGACACCGATATTCTTCGCTGTCAGATTGTCGTCGAAAGACGTTCAATGCGATCATCGGTTACCTCGACCGCGTCTTTCTCTTTCAGACGACTAACAATATCCTGCAGTTCAGCCGTAGTGTAATCAAGTTCCTGCTGTAGGGTGGGCATCGATTTCGGTTCCTCGAGAGCGTGAAGCACCTCGAGCTCCTCGTAGACACGCTCTGTGGTCTCTGCAACAGGGCTGTGCAGAGCTGTCGTCACATTGTGTTGTTCGGTGAGATCTGCCAACGCCTCGTTCACGTATGTCACGAACAGCTCTTGATCCAGGAGGTCGATCTGTGCGGTGAGTTCTGCTTCGACAACGTCAAAATCGAGGTCAGTCTGCAGCAACGAAAACATATCGTCGATATCGTCCACCCGCCCGGCGACCGCCTTGAAGAGGAAGATGTCTTCTGGGCTCACGAGTTCGACCACTAAGTTGCCGGGTTCGAGGTACCGCTCACTTCGCTTCCGAATCCCGTCGGAAAGAACTAGTTTATCGATTACCTGCTGGTGGAAGATGTCGATTCGACACCCGTCATCATTCTCAAGGATTCGCTGAGCACCGAGCTCTTCGTATTCTTCGTCAGGTTCCCGAACGATATCGTATCCAAGTTCGAGCAGGACTGCTTGTAGCTGCCCGAGATCATCACCGGATGCGACGATGAGATCGATATCCTTGGTGGTGGTCTTGAGATCACGGAACGCCATCGCCCCACCGCCGATCAGGAAGACAGTGAGCGGGTCGTCTAGCTGCTGGCCGATGCGCTCGAGTTCTGAGCGAATGTACGAACTGTCGAAGCGAGCCCTCATACTGTCACCCCGTAGTCCGCAGCCAGTTCCTGGAAGTCCTCCCACTCGGGAAGTCGAGTTGTCCGCTGCTCACCGCTCGTGTCGAGATATGTGAGTAGGGCCTCGACGAGATCGTCGACGCCGTACTTCGTAGCCTGGGTGCGCAGTTCGTCACGGGCGACATCAACGTGGCTGAGCAGGAGCAGGCAGTATGACTGAGTCCGTGCGCCCGAATCGATCACGAGCATATGACAGCATAGCGTCGCCGGGGAGATGTCGCTCGTCGTCTCCGAATAGAGGTAGTATCGGCGGTCACGAGCCAGAAGGGGCAGGTCGTACGTCTGGAACTGCTCTGGTCCGGTCGGAATGAAGGCATTGTCGGTGATCTTGTCGGCGGTCTGCACGAGGAACTCATCAAGGGACTCCCAGAGTATGGTGTAGGTGTCGGTGTGTTGTTCGACGGTTTGGCGATGGAGGTGGTGGGCGAGTTCCCGAGCAAGCGTACTCAATTGTTTGAAGCCTTCGTTCAGCGCATAGGCATCGTCGTCAGTCTGGTAGATGATCCCCCGATGCTGGAGTGGATCAAGAGCGCGATGGACGGTACTCCGGTGGACGTCAGCGCGACGTGCGAGCTCCGTGGCGACCCGCGGTGTTTCAAGATAGTAGAGAACGCGGAGCGTCGCGCCCGACAACAGTTCAGGCCATTCGATGTGCGAATACTCTTGGGTGATGTCTGCAAGGAGTTCGAGTGCTTTCGCGTCCGATGGCTGAACCTGCTTTGCCTTGCCTTGTCGACGTGTCTCGATGAGCCCAGTCGCTTCGAGACGATCGACGAGTTCAGACGTGTAGCTGAGACTGCGATCAAGCTGGGTTGCAAGCTCGGAAACTGTCCGCTCACCGTGAAGGACAGTAAGCACGCGGAACTCGCCTTCGGTGAACATCTGTTGCGAAGTTACGAACCTATATTTAAATAACTTCGGTATCTCGCAACGAATTGCAATTGAGTCAGCATCGACCATTGGATGGACAATACGAAATCCCCGGCTACTCGACATCCCGGGCCCACACTCTGCTCCTCGTGTCTGCGGTGCCAAGACGGCCTTTCCCTTTCTGAGTCCACTAGAACAAGAGCGGTTGCGCCGAGCGGTGTAGCCAGTTGGTAGGTAGTCCTCGACGGCCCGCCCCACTCGCCGCGTGCCGCCCTCTGCGTCCCGCTCCCGTCCGACTAGGAAGGGGGGCCAATTGGACGCTGACTGCTTGGGAGTCGTGCTCGCACCACAGGTCTGTCTATCAGCACCAGGAGACGTGAGGCGCGCTCAAAGCGCGTGCTGTATGTGATTCCTAATGACTAGTCCAGACCCACTTGACGACACGAGGGCCGATTACGAACGACTCGAAACCGAACTCCTCGCCCAAGACCGGGATGCAGCGCAGGTGTCGACGGCGGACATCGATGAAGTGACTGCCCATCGCCTCGTTAGTGACCTCGTCGAGGAGGATGTGGTGACGCCAGTCGCCGACCAGCACGTACTCGTTCACCAGCCCAGTAACGAGGCCTTCGACTCGGTCACCCAGCTCACCGTGTTCCATCGTGGCTGGCAGGCTGCTACCGACGCGGAGGACGACTAACGCAACAAAACGGTCCCAGGGTGTGTATCTGGGATTCACCGCCTGGTGGAGCGACTACTGTCTGAGCACGTCATTTATATCTCTGTAGTACGATAGTACTACTATAAAATACGCGAGTGTCAGCGTCAAGTTCCCGGTCGAGCTTGACACTGAGATCGAGCGGTTCCTCGATGAAACGGGGGTCTACACCAACAAGAGCGAGTTCATCAAGGAAGCGTGCCGCGCTCATCTCCGCGAGCTCAATGACGACACGGCGATTGCTGCGCTGCGGCCCGAACAGCTCTTGGCACAGGCTGAGCAGAGTCTCGAGTCCGATGGCGATATTGACGCTACCCTCGCGGCACTCGGCGAGAAAGTCGATTCGGATGACCTCGAACAGGCCGTCGAAGGCGCTCGTGAGGAAACAGCCGCGCAAGTATACGAATCCGACGCGTCAGTTACCCACGACTGAAGTCGTGGGCTTGTCAGTGGACTCCCGTTCGACCGACACGGGGGTGTCGGACGCCACGCCAGTCGCGTTCACGGTCATTGTCCCTGACTTCAGGGCGTACTGACTTGGGGCAACGAAACGCTCCCGGGTGTGCATTCTGCGACGCCCTGCCCGGCGTCGATGTCCTCGCAGTTTGTCGTCGCGTCGGCTGCCAGCGGGACTATCCGCCCAGTTTACTCGCTTCCGGGGGGTTTAGGAGATCTCGAGAGACCACTGCAGTTCTGTGCATGGTGTAGTCCCAGGGCCCCTGACGTACTGGACGCGCGCCCTCGAACTACACATCGTCGAAGAGCGTCCGAGGGGAGACTGACTAAAGTGCAGTCGACCACCGTGAGATGCGTCTTTAATGGCCCCCACTCGACCGTCTTAGCCGAACTGATCAGCAACGAGATTTGCGATGAAACTTCGACCTTCGATAACCGACGTGATATCTCCGACATCGGCGGCGCTGAGCACGTCTTCGATGGCCTGTTCAGCCTTCGTATTGCTTACAAACAGGGTAACGTAGGTTGCGTCGCCTGTCGCGTATTGATAGGCGAGTCCCGCGAGAATCGTGTCCGTTTTCTCAATCTCGTCTTCGGTGACGTCCTCGGCGGAGAGATTCAACATGCGCTTCCGCGTTTTATCGACAACCTCAGAGACGCCAGGCGTCGAAAAGTCGATTCGCCCCGGTTTGAGCCATCCAGCGTTCTGTGCCGCCCGGAGTCGATCTCGCTGGTAGGCGTACGCATCCGGGCTTTCGCCCATCTCTTCGGCAACGTGCCCCGGGATGTACACGGTGAGGGTTCGGTCTTTCACGAACTGCTCGAATGCCTGGTACTGTTCGTTGTCAGGCCCTCCCATCGCGATGAGAACGCTACTATCGATGATGGCCGTACTATCGCGTGGGATCTCTGGCTCCGGAGCCATCAGTCGGCCCGGTCAAGATACGGATCGTATTCCGCAGCCTCTTCGATTACGTCTTCGAGGGCCGTGAACACCGTCATGCCCTCGACGGGATGGACGCCGAGCTTGTTCGCGCCCGTCCGCTGGGTGAAGTCCCCATCCATAATCCGGAGCGTGTAGTGGAGAGCGGCAGCCAGTTTGGGGATTCCCTGACGGTCGACGAACACGCGGATATCCTCCGTCTCACGTTGCCGGCCAATCGCATCGATCAGGACGGGTGTAGCGGTGACGACGCCATGCTCGGTGTCCAACTGGAGGTGAATCGGCTCAACGGTCACCGTGGTCGGCGTCTCGTCGTCATGCCGAGTGAGGACACCCATCTCTTCGAGCCGTCCGAGATACTTGTATGTGGTCGAGTGCGGCATGTCGAGTTCCGTTTTGATCGTCTCGATCTCGACAGGGCCATCTCGGAGGATGAACGTGTACAGCCGGGCGAGCTGGGGCGTATTCAGCAGTTCGGCGTAGGTGAGGAAGTCATTGAACGTTTCCTCAGGATCAGTCTGGGTGCCCGCGATTCGGTTGTCGGCCGACATCACAATACATATTCTATGGATAGTGTATTAACGCTTTCCCCATCGGAGCTGCGCTGGGTAGCTGATTATCAGACAACATTCTCTCACTGTGCCTTCGTTGCGCAGGCTGCCGGCTTCCCTGCCTTCGTTCGCTCCGATCACGAGGATCACTGCGCACCTCGTACCTGCCGTACTTGCGGGGTGGGGACGTTCATGGCGCTCCGGGCGTGAGCTCGGAAGACATCTTCTCCCGGTGGCTGAGACGGCCTCGCCCTTTCTGAGTCCACCAAGACGAGATAGCTGCATCGGGCGGTGGAGCCAGTTGGGCAAGTGTGTGCGAAGGCCGCCAGCTCTCTCAGGCCGAGGGGCCGTCATCGAGATCTTGGATCCAGAAACGTGTCATATTTGGATCATAGTTTGAGCGGGTGTGTTCAGGTGGAGTCTGTAGCCCCCGCGGGGGGGTGGCGAGGCGCATCAGGTGCCCCCAATAGACGATGGCTTCGGAACGACGCAACAAGGTACGAGCAGCGCATCACCCAGAAACTACCCCCGACGGCAAGGCGCCGTGGGCAGACCTTGAGGTGGTGGTCCCGACCGACCGAGATCACACGTCGGTGGTTGCCCTCGTGGAGTGTGCTCTCGTCGAGCTCACGCACGAGGCCGTGGGCGCCGTAAGATTCCCGCGTTGGTGAATCGGTCCATGATTCGTTCGCACACCAGCAATCAAAGATTTCTAGAGACCTCCAGCCCCGGGAAAATATCAATTGTACGTGGTTGGCGGCCGTTCCAGAATCTCAAAGATTTCGCTCGCCCGGTACTCCCGATGACTCTCTTTGCCGGTGACTTCCTCAAGGACGCCGTCCTCCTCAAGAGAGTGGATTGCTCGATAGGCCGTCGGTCCAGAGACGTCCAGCATCTCTTCAACATCGTTCGCGGTCAGATACGGCCGTTCGAAGAGTTGCATCGCCAGCCGCGCATCAGTCCGCTTGCTATCGCCGTAGGTCTCCTCGTAGCGCTCTTGGAGGTCGTGGAGTTCGAGCGTACGCTCGTAGGATTCCCGTGCCTGTTGTTCGAGGCCCGTGAGGAAGAACTGGAGCCACGCTTCCCACGCGCCGTCTCGGCTCACCGCTCGCATCCGCTCGGCGTAGGCCTCCTTATTCCGATTGAAGTACTCGCTCAGATAGAGGTTCGGGCGGTCGAGATACCCCTCGTCGTAGAGCTGGAGTGTGACGAGCACGCGCCCTAAACGCCCGTTCCCATCGCCAAACGGATGGATCGTCTCGAATTGGTAGTGAACGAGCGCGATATCAATCAGTGGGTGATAGGCACCACCGCTTCGAATGTAGGAGAGGAGCGCATCGATGAGACCCGGAACGCTGCCCGGTGACGGCGGGACGAAGGACCCGAGATGAACTGGCGTGTCACGGTACTCGCCAATCACCTCCGTATCGCTCCGCACACCCCTCATCAGTGTCTTGTGGAGCGACTTGACGAGGTCGGTGGAGATAGATTCGCCTCCATCCAGCGCGTCGATACCCCGAGTGATGGCATCCTCGTAGTTGAGTACCTCCTGAACGCTCTTGACGCGGTCCGGGTCGCTCTCGTCATCCATCCCTTGCGTCTCGAAGCGATAGACAGCGTCCATATCCACGTCCGCACCCTCAATCTCGGCCGACTCGACGGCCTCCTTCCGGATGAGAGAGGTGTAGAGGAGTGGCGGGTAGTCCACCATCTCACTGAGGCCGCTCAGCTTCCCGAGCCAGAATGACGCATCCGAGATCGTGCCCGAGAGCTCCTCATCAATCTCTAACTCGCGTGTCGGTGGGAGCGGCTCGGGCTTGTAGTACGAGCGTTGGCCGTAGGGTACGCGCTCCCCCGGCGCGTCTTCGCTAAACTCCCACGTCTCCATTGTATACCACGCTCGTATCTCGGCATTTGAGTTAAATTTAGTGGGTGGAATTGTAACCTACGCTGCTATATTCTTCGGTCGGTTACAGCCACTTTAGGAATTGAATTCGAAACAGTGTCGTGAGAAAATACACTTCACCGAGCGCACTATTTTGATTTCCACCACCGAATCAAAATAACGCCCGTACTATTCGGACCAGTACAACTACTCGGGTTCTCCTCACTGGCAGGTCCAGAGCTGTGGGAACCTCAAGGGAGTGACCTCTTCTTCACCACTTCCCGTCATCCATCAATCGCCCATCATCAGTCATCGCGTAACTGGTCTACATTCGCTTCCAGTACCTCTCGCCTGCGCCGTGATTTCCGCTCCTCGCTACGTTGGTCGTAGTGCTTGTCGAGCACCGGAACCGAGACGTCGACGCGGTCGCTCAACAGTTCCTTCGGAACGCCTTCGTCCTCCCTGAACGAGTGTACGAGGAGCTGATCGTCGACGATCCGGACGTCGAGGACGTGCCAGTTGACACCGCGCTCGACGAGGGCTGGGCGACGGTTGCGGCGCCGCTTGAGTTCTCCGAGCCTGTCGTCTCGCGGGTGATGGACGGGATCCAACGGATGAAACGCCCGTCTGTGCATATGCGAGTTCATCACCGCGATACCTAACGGTGGATTATTTGTCATACATCCAATGGACCACGAGGCTCGAACCAATTACTGTGTGAATCCTTCCGAACTCCGAAGCGTGAAGTACGTCATCGAGTCACATTCGACGATCTGAATCCTTGATACTGTTTCCCAGCCACTCCTTTGGGCTACAGATCCCGCCACTGCGTGACGCGGACGCTCACGACGAGAGCGAGGAGTGCTCCAATACCGAGGATGGCAAACGGAAGCCCCACACCATGGGTGGTGTCCAGTACCATCAACTGGCGCAATCCACGATGGAAGTGATAGACCGGTGTGAGCGTCGCGACCGTCTGCAAATACTCTGGCATCAGATCCAACTCCCAAAACACCCCAGAGACGAACATCATCGGTAACGCGATTGCCATGCCCAGGCTCGTTGCTGCATCCGACCCATCAACGAGACTCCCCAGCGTCATGCCGAAGCCAGTAAACGTGATTGCTCCGAGAAGGATTAATCCGATTGCGAGCGGGCCGGGAATGACCGTCACCTCAAAGGCAAGATGAGCCACGACCACCATCACACCCGTGATGAGCAGCGCCAGCCCGGACTGCTGGAGGACGTTCGCGAGAATCCAATCCCGCTTTCGAAGCGGGGTCGCGGTCAGGCGCTTGAGCGTCCCATCGCCTCTGAACTCGGCGAGCAGCGCCGGGAGCGTGATGAGTCCATTAATCATCACCACCGCAGCGATTAATGCCGGGAGGTAGTAGTCAACCCCCTCGACATTCCGATGCCCGAGATCTTCACTCTCGATGGTCGTCGGCGGTGTCTCGACCCCGATTGCAATCGAATTAAACTGGGCGACAACGCTCGACAGGACGCCTCGAATCGCGGGAGCCGCTTGATCATCGCTCGCCGAGAGGAACCTGATCTTGGCTGGTCCCGTCGCGTTCGTCCCGTTCACCGTTGCGTTTGCTCCTTGTCGAATGCTTGCTCGGTTGGTCTGGTTGATCTGATCACCCGCTCGAGATATCGTATCCAGAATGACGGACCGTCGAGCCTGACGGCTGCCCGCCCGGACCTGATCGGCGAATCCATCCGGTATGATCACGACCCGCGCCGCACCGGCCGATCCGCGTTGCCGACTCCAGTCCGTGATATTCCGTCCAGACTCGATTGAGCGGACTTGCAACGCTTCTACGTCCTCGAGAGCATCGACAAACGATGTCGAGAGATTCGTGGGATCTCCGTCTGCTCCGTGGTCATTGTTCTGGACGTAGAGGGTAAACTCGGAGGCGCCGGCGCCGAAAACGGCACTGAAGATGAGCAGCAGGATGACGGGGAAGAGAAACGCGAAGAACACGGCTTCGCGATTCCGGAGCCAATTTTTCGAGAGCGCGACCAACAGCGGCCAGATTCGAGTCATTGAAGCTCACCGCCGCTTCCCAGGGTTCCACCAGCGAGTTGGAGGAAGACGTCCTCCATCCCGGCGCCGGTGAGTTCAATCGAGTGTTCACCATCGATATCGAGTAACTGGCCGAACGCTTCCTGCGCATCATATCGGTCGTCGAAAATCCCGACGAGGTTGCCCGTGTCATCTTGATAGACATCGGTGGCAATGGAGCGAAGGCTTGCTTCGAGTTCCGCGTGGTTGTCGTCCGCGGGGGAGACGACGAGTTTGACATCGCCGCCGTACGTCTCGACGAGGTCGGCGACCGTATCGACGGCGACGATTTCGCCATCAACCAGCAGTGCAGCCCGGTCGGCTAGTTCCTCGACCTCTTCCATGTAGTGGGTTGTCAGGACGACCGTTGTTCCTAACTCGGTTAACCGTTCAATCTGCTCCCACGTGGACCGTCTAGCGGCCGGATCAAGCCCAGTCGTCGGCTCGTCAAGAAAAAGCACGTCCGGATCGCTCACGAGCGCCATTGCAATTCCCGTCCGTCGTTGGTACCCCCCAGACAGGTCCGCAAACCGCGTGCCGGCATACTCGGAAAGATCGAGTTGCGTGAGTACCGCTCCGGGGTCACGCCCGTTCTCATACATCTGGCGAGCGAGCGTGACGTTCTCGCGGACAGTCAGTCGATCGAACGTGTGAAACGATTGTGGAACGACCCCGATCCGTTGCTTGATTGCCCGTGATTCCTCGCCCACCTCATAGCCTAGCACGCGAGCGACACCACTCGTCGGGGTCCGCAAGCACTCGAGTATTTCCACAGTCGTCGTTTTGCCGGCCCCGTTTGGACCGACCAGAGCAAAAATCTCGTTTGGATGGACCTCGAAAGAGATATCCTCAACCGCTGTCGTATCGCCGTAGATTTTGGTGAGGTCGGTAGTAGCAATAACTGGATCGGTGGGTTCTGCGGTCATCGGCCGATTTGAGGGGAGTGCCTCTTCCTCGTTTGGTTAATTGTGTGTCGGTGAGTGGTGGCGGACGAATCTACCCTTTGAGGGACTGGAGGCTCGTTCGTCTGACATATGCGTCTCTCTAGCGCGAATGGTTTAAAATTACCTCTGATCCGAGAAGTTCCGACATGCAAGATATATGCCCTCCTCGGGCGCGCCTTCGCGAGCGCCCTACCGGGCGCGAGCGAGAGCGCACAGATGGTTCTGTCGGTCGTTGTCGTCGGAAAACCGCGATGTTGGAGCATCGCGGAGTCGGCGCGTGTGCGCCTTCGGAATCAGGTCGATTTCAATGTCTAGTACCAACGCTAGCAGAAAGGTCGTTTCGGTCGATGAACAGGCATTCGAGAAAGCGGGAGGTCAGACGGTCGATGAAGACGGTTTCCCGGTCGTCGACGAGACGCCGGAGTTCGAGGCGGCGGTCGAACAGGAGACCCAAGCGAAGGTGGATGCGAACCACCCGGACGGGATCGCGGACACGAGCGAGGACCGGATTCACGGCGTCACCCTCGAACAAGAAGAGCGCATTCGGGCGCGGGAAGCCGAACTGGAGCGCATCAGTGCCCAGGCCGAGCTGGGAACGCAGGAGGGTCGGGAGCAGCGCACGCGGGAGGTCGCCGCGCAAGGGAGCAAGCAGCGCCGGCGGAAGTTTCAGAAGCGTGCCCCGAGCGTGGACCCGGTGGCCGACCCCGAACGGGATGATCCCCGAGCGGAGCTCTCCCAGGATGAACTGGCGACAGTGAACACGGAGGCAGACCGACTCGCGACGCGGTTGGATGGCTGGTCGCGTGCGGCGGTCAGTCGACGCCTAGCCGAAGCGGTCGTCGACGGCACGGACATGACGAGTGCGGTCGTGCGGGTGTTCGAGGAGTTGCAGACGGCCCCGGGGGGCACCGTGCCCATCGACGCCCTCGAGGACGTCGATCGCAAAGAAGTGAGTGTCGAAGGTCGAATCGAGGTGCTCTGGGATAGTGACTCTCCAGCCATCGCTCAAGTTGGCCTGATCGCAGACGAAAGCGGGCAAACGAAGGTGACGTCGTGGGTCACTGACAGGTCGCGGTGAAGCCTGTCCGAGATCGCCAGCCTCCATAGCGGCTAGGCTTAACCAACGAATCCCATCGATTCCGGTACAGCGTTGGTTAATACTGAAGCTATATACACCCCTTCGCCTCGTCCTGATACTTGAGTGAATGCACGATAGCGGCCGGTCGACTCGAATGGCCGTCGCGACGGGTTTTATCGGGTCGCTGTTCGTCGAGAGCGAGTATGGTCGTCGTCGAGGAGGTCACCAAACTAAGCGAGCGCCGCACCCAAACCTCGTCCGAGACGTTTCCGGACGAGTCGTTGGCGTTGATTCGGTCGGCCGTCGAAGCCGTCCCAGCAAGCGTCTTCGACGACTCGACGAAGCACACGGAGGTCAGTGGGTTCGATGCCGCAATCGCCGACGGCCTCTCGCAGTACGAGTACGAAGGGGACGCCGCCGGCGGCTACAACCCGAACTGCAAGCTCTGGTCGCATCAGGGGTTCAACTACAGCGTCGACCTCTACGACGCCGACGCCCGCATCGCCATCGAGGTTGAGAAAAGCGAGCGGAAGAACGTCAGCGACGACCTCCTCAAGTTCCAGAAGGGGTACCGCACCCAGAAGGACGGCCGGCCGAAGATCGAGTTCGGCTGTCTGGTGGTGCCGGTGAACTACCTTGGCCGGCATAACCTGTACCAGCATAGCCTGACCAAGCTCGACTTCATGAAGGGCGTCCTGTTCATCGACGACGTCGCCGTCATCGGCTATCGCGACCCGCGACCGGACTGACGCTGTTACTCCTGACTGTTTGTCGGCGTCCCCAGAACGCGGAGTTCCGAGTTGAACTGGGGCATCTGGAAGGCCCGTTGCAACTGTGCGCTCGCTGTAGTCCAGGCGGGCTCGCGACGTACTGGATGCGCGACCTCGAGGCACATCTCGTGTCCGACTGATGCCGGACCGAGCGTGGCTCACGTTGTACACACGAGAAAGGCTAAGTGGACTGGCTCACAATGTACACATAATGAGCAGCGATAAGAAACGCGTCCAGTTCCGGGCGCCACACCGGCTCATTGATCGGACCGACGCCCTCGCGGAGGTACTGGGCGAAGACCGGACGAACATTCTTGTGAGGGCGCTTCGGGAGTATCTGCAGGAAGCCACGCACGACGACGCACTCACCCAAGAGATCGCAGCCGCCTACTACGACGACGAGATCAGCTTCGAGCAGCTCAAAGCACTCGTCGGTGCCGAGGAGGCGGCGAATCTCCGGGTGTTGAAACAGCAGTTGGACGAGGACTTCATCGACGAGGTCGCCGACGCATAGATGCCGACACTCGTCGCCGATGCCTCTGCCCTCGTCAGTCTCGGGATCGTTGCTGACGATGATCCCGATCCGCTCGCGCTCTGTCTCGCCCAATACGAGGTCGTCGTTCCAACGGCGGTCATCGATGGGCTTCGAGAAATCGCCTCGTACGATGACGTCCATGGACACGCCGCCTCCGCTGTGCTTGACCAAGCGGAATCATTCACAACACAGTCGGTCGACCTCGATACCGAGTTTCCGCTCGATGACGGTGAGAACGCGGCGGTTACGCTCGCGAACGATCTCGAGGCTGCGCTCTTCCTCTGTGACGAGTTCAACCAACTCGGCTTGATCCACGCCTCACTCGCCGATACCCGGCTCGTCACGACACCGACGCTGCTCTCGGTTCTCGTTCGAACTGAACACCTATCAGGTAGCGATGCGCGACTGCTCCTCGATGTAATCAGCGACGCCCGTAGCTGGGGGGCGAACAGTTACGTGCAGCGATATCGCTCGTTGTTCGAGAAAGCCTGACACCAAGGCTGTCGTCGCACGTGCTCTGGCTGCTCATCTCCGTTCTCTTATCGATTTGAACTGTCTCAATATCGTGTTGGCTGGGAAATAGAGCACCTTCAGGACGCGCACTTCGAGGAACACTTCGTCACGGCGCCGGTAGAATGACCGTCAAGCACTCTTTACTGTTTCGCTGTACACTGTAACCAAGAACGGCCCTGCATCGGCCGCGCCAGTGTCGGTTTCGCTCATACGTGATGATCCGATGAGGGGCGCTATAACAGTTAGAGGTATCCAAGTTGGTTAATTCAGTTTTCGATAATCCACTCTCCACCCACGGATCTGTGTTATCGAAATTCTTGGGCTGTGATTGATTCGAGAAATTCGACGCTGACGTACCGGAATTCGATACGGTCGCTGAAGCCGTGCTGTGGGATCAGCGTCTCGGCCGCTCTCCCCGCCGGCTTGTCGGTCGTCAAGAGAACGACGTGGTCCGCCTCTCCAGTGTCGAGAACCTGCGCAGCCAGCCCAACGAGCGCCGTGTCTGCTTTCTCGGTGATGTCCTCGCTGCGGTCTGTCTCGTTGGCGATGAATCGGCGTGCTTCGTCCATTACCGTCGAGACGAGTGGATTGGTGTAGTCGAGGTCGTCGGCGACCACAATCCAGCCCTCCTCGAACCCATCAGGATACGGAATGTTTCCCGAGGGATATGCGTCCGCTGCAGGATCTCCGCCGAGTTCTGTGTAGACCCGTTGGGGTATCCGCAGCGAAACACCAGCCTGTCGGAGTGCCCGACGAAGTCGTTGAAATTTGTTCTTATCTGGCCCGCCACACCGGACGAAGACGCCGGTATCGGCGATGTAGACCGTCGTCATGCAGCCGCGCCGACGTACTCGGTGGCGACTGGTTCCAGCGCTTGGAGGATGATTTCGGCCTCAAGCGGTGAGAGGTCGAGTTCCCGGGCTGCAATACGATGATTGACCGTCCCGTCGACGTACTCGTAGGCGTACTCGAGGGCGATAGCAAGCCCGTCGAGACCATGGCGCTCGATGTAGACATCGATGTCCTCGTCCTCCTCGCGGCGGGCGACGGCTGCGATAAGTGCTGGTGTGATCGTTTGGGTCTTACCGTCCGTCGAGAGCGTCAGTGCGATCGGCTCCGCGTCGTATTCGTATGGGCGCTGCTCACGAGTTTTCTCGACTAAGCTAGCGGTTTCGAGGTTCTGCACGTAGTCGTAGGCAGTTCCCTGTGGAATGTCGAGCGTGTCGACGATCTCGGACACGGTGACCGGACCGTCGTGCAAGATATGGGCGTACACCCGGGCAAGTGCTGGTGTTTCGAGGAGGTCGGCGACCGTCTGCAGCTGCTGAATGGGTGGTCGACCTGACCTGGGCGGTGATTGCGCCATCTCGATTACGAATTATGGATAATTCAAGATAAGGTTTCCGGTGGGAGAGCCGAACCAACAACCAATCCAATGTACGAAGTGAAACGTCCATACTTCCGATAGGCGTAACATCGCCAAATAGCGCCCGCCTCCGCAGGTTTTTATCGGCCCCCGAAGGGTGCGGGGCGCCCTCGAAAGGCGTCGCGCGGAGTTCCAGTATGTCTGTGTACAATACGACGTTCGACGAGGAGAGCGGCAACCAACTTCCGAACGAGACGATGTGCCCGGAGTGCGAGGGGCAAATCAGAGCAGACGGCGGCGAGCGAGCCTGCCAGGAGTGTGGCCTCATCGTCGAGGAACGACGCATCGACCACGGCCCGGAGTGGCGAACCTTCGAGGAGGACACCGAGTCGAAATCCCGAGTGGGCGCACCGCGAACGCCGACGCGTCACGATAGAGGCCTCTCGACGAACATCGGGTATGGGCGGGATAGAGGTGGACGAAACCTTTCAGCGGCAAAGCGACGACGCCTGACGAGACAGCGTCGGGAACACAACCGGGCGCAGTTCGACTCGAAGCAGGAGCGAAACGAGATGTACGGGCTTGAGGAAATCCGGCGGCTGTACGGGGCGCTCGAACTCCCGCGGTCGATGTGGGAACGGGGATGTGAGCTCTTTCGGGCGGCCCAAGAGAAAGATCTCTTCGTGGGGCGCTCGTTGGACGCATTCGCGCCGGCGTCGTTGTACGCGGCGTGTCGGTGTGCCGGGCTTCCCCATCAGATCGAGGAGTTCGCGGAGCACGCCCGGTGTTCGTTACAGGCGATTCGGAACGCCTACGCGGCGATGCGAATGGAACTCGATTTGGCACTTGAACTCCGCTCTCCGAGCGATTACGTCCCGAAACTCATCTCAGCCGGTGGACTCTCACCCACAGCAGGCCGCCTCGCGCGCACTCTTGTAGACAGGGTGGAAACGATGGAGGTCCAGCGCGGCGCGAAACCGTCGGGCGTCGCGGCGGCGTGTGTGTACATTGCGTCCCAAGAGGCGGATGCAGAGCCGGTTACACAGAAGAGGATTGGGGAGGCGGCGCACGTTTCGACTGCGACCATCAGAACCCAGCGGGATACGATTCGGGAGGCGATTGATGTAGTGACGTTGGGTGAATAGCGAGACGGGTCAAAACACCGGAGGATGTCACTGTCTCGGCAACTGCCACGCGGCACTCACATCAACTAGGTCATTCGGCTCTGGAAGGCTTGGCCCTGGCCGTTCGACGATATCCATGATTTCCTCGGCGCGGTAGACCCGGTGTCGTTGCTTCCCAGTGATTTCGTCAAGAACCCCGTCGTCCTCCAATCGGTAGACGGCGTTCTTCGCCGCTTCGTAGGTCATCTCAATCATCTCCGCGGCTTCGTTAATGGTAAAATACGGCTCCTCGAATATTCGCATTGTGAGACGACGAACGGAATCGGGGCCGTCGCCGTAGCGGTCCTCGTAGGCATGTCGTTTCTGTAGGAGCAACTTCGCTCGCACGAACGCTTCTGCGGACTGTTCGTGGATTCCTCTCAGGAAGAACTGTAGCCACTCTTCCCATTCACCGCGTTCGCTGACGCCGAGCAGGCGCTCCGCGTACTCGTCGCGATGCCGTTCGATGTACGAACTCAGATACAACATCGGATAGTGAATGAGGTCCGTCGCAAGTAACATGAGGACGACCAGCAGACGCCCGACTCTGCCGTTACCGTCCTTGAACGGATGGACTGTTTCGAACTGATAGTGCGCAACGGCAACGTCAATGAGCGACGGCCATCGACTCCCTCCTTGGATAAACGTCTCCAAGTCAGCCATGAGGTGGGACACCTCGTCGCTTTTTGGCGGGATGAATCGGATTCGTTTCCCCGGTGAGTAGGGGTTGTCCTCCTCGATAATAGCGAATCCGGGCCGAAACTCGCCAGGAAGGGGATCGTCCTCGTCCGTTCGACCGTTCTCCATGAGCGTTGCGTGAAGTTGCTTGATGAGTTCTGTCGTGAGGTTCTCTCGGGAGCGTCCAGCGGTCCCGAGATAGCCGACCGCTTCACCGAGTGCTTGGATGTAATTTCGCGCTTCTTGAACGTCGCTTTCGTACTCGTCTGTCGGCCGGCCGTCAGCGAACTGTGCCTCGTCGATTTCGAAGCGATAGATGTCCGAGAGCGTAACTGCTGTCCCTTCGACCTGCGAGGATTGTTCGGCTTCCTTGTAGACGAAAGAACCGAAGACGGCACCCGGACTGTCAACCTCACTCCCCAGCCCATCGAGGCGACCCAACGCCCACATCGCATTGCCGTAGGATTTGATAAGCTCGTCCGAGAGGTCGAAGTTGGGTGGGAGATGGTCCGGGAAATACGCCTTCGAGAGTTGCCTATCCTCTCGCAAGGGCCGATATCGCCCCGGCGCTGCTTCAGGGAGATCGTATCCATCTATCATAGAACACCTTTTGGGAGAGATGTAAGGAAACACTTTCGGGATTTAGTTGTTTTAGACACGTTCAAAGAGAAGGCAGTACAATCTAATCGGCGAAAATATTTCTTAGGCGGTGCAGTCTCCTCAGATATCGGTCCTGATCGCGCCCGAGTTGCATTACGCCCCCGGTTATCGGAGTTAACCAAGCCAGAAAACCGATCTCTTGCTTTAGACCCTAGAATCTAGTTGCCTGAGAACGGATTCTAGGTCACCGATTCCACGTACGGCGTCTCGATTAGATGTATTATTCTTCCTAGCAAAAAACTATGTTATCTGAGGGCGTACGACCACCAATGACTGATTCAGAGGAGGAGAACGAAGAACCGGCGTACGTATCGCGGTGGAAGGCGGCGACGACGGGGTTCGACCGGGTACGGTCGGTGGCGTCGTCGCTCGAAGAGCCCCGAACAGCGGGCTGGATTGCAGCGGAGGCATACGTTTCGGAGCCAACGACGCGAAACCACCTCAACCGGCTCGTCGACCTCGGTGTGCTCGTCACTGAGGAGCGCGCACGGGGAACGACGTACTATCCTGACCCAGTCTACACGCGTATCAATGCGCTTCAAGAACTCGTCTCCGAGAACTCGGAAGCGGAGCTGACGACGCAGGCGACGGAGATACAAGCGGATATCGCGGCGTGGAAAGAGGAGTACGACGTCGAGACACCGCGGGCGCTTCGTGCGTCCGTCGCGGAGGAAATCGACGTTGAGGAGGCCCAAGAGCGCTTGGATGTCGCGGCCGACTGGGAGTCCGCACAGTACCACCTCTCCTTGCTCAGCGACGCTATCGACCACTACGACACCTACACTGCACGCCCCTCCGCCTCGGCATGAGCGACGGTACCGGAGCGTATGCGGGTGCGCTCACCCACCGACCGTGGCGGGCCGATGGTGGCCGGGAATCGTCGCAGGACGTGGGGAAACGCCATCGGATTCTGCGTTCGCTGCGCGACGAACTCGAACGATATCCGTGCGTCGTACACGCACGAGGGGTTCCGGAGGGCCGGTATGCGGAAATCGAAGCGGAGCTGGAACCGACGTACTTCGGACGTGAAAGCACGCAGGCCTCACTACGTGTGACGTGGCAGCCAAATCCACGCTTTCCACCGGGAGTGAGCCTCGATGACCGAGTCCGAACAGACCTGACGTCGAATTTCACGATCCACTACCACGAGTCATCAGGATTCGAATGTGGCGTGCATCTCGAAGCGAATCCCCATGTCGAGGGGCACCTCCATTACCAAGAGCGAGCGAGTTCAGACAATGCCTACACGTATGAGGAAGTGAGACTCGACGCACGTTCGCCGGTCGGTGTTCTGTGGGAGGTTCTTGAAACCATCAGTGATAGATTGGAGAGCCACTGACGGCACTTTGGGACGTGTAGCAACCTCTTTTACCGGGGGCATCGGCGAGCGAGGACGCTCGCCTCAACCCCCGGCAAAACCCGTTGATGCCAAAACCCGACGGCTCAGCCTTCGGCTTCGCCGTCGGCGAAACGCCTCGCTCCGCTCGGCGTATGCGACGTTCGCCCATCTACCTACCACCCTTTTCGCTCCGTCACGACCTCGAAAAGAAACTCCACCTGGAACGGTTCTCAGATTCCACTTCGTCTTCGAGCGCTTCAATGCGCTCTGCTAGCTCCTCATTTGCCTCGCGCTGTGTTGCGAGCGCCTCGCGGAGGTTCTCATTCTCCGCTTCCAAGTCGCTCACCCGAGCTTCGAGACGCTCAACGTCTGCTTCGAGCGCCACAAGTCGATTATCGACCTGTGGCGAGGGTTCCGTAGTCTCGCTTGACTCGTCGGTCGCCTCTGTACTCGTCGCGCCCTCGGAACGCCCCTCCGTATTCCCGGGCGAATAGAACTCGTCCGTTCCGCGAATCGCTTTCTCAATCGTTCGTTCGCCGTAGGTACTGCCATCCGAGAAGTGCTGGTCGTCCCACTTCTCGCGGTACAACCCCGACTCGCGAAAGAGCCGATCTACTTGGGCTGCATCGCCTCCCGTCCAGAACGCGAGCATCGAGGTGAGGGCCATATCGGCCTCGGAATGGCTCTCGTAGCCACTCGTCGAACCGTTCCAGAGTCGCTCGAACTTCTCGCCGTTCTTTGCACTTTGAGCGCGTTCGAGGAGTTCCTCGTCGTCGAGGGCGAGCCCTTGGGTGGGTTCTTCCTCGGTGTCCGTTTCCTCTTGAGTGAATTCGTCGGCGACGTGCTCGCGATGGACTGCTTCGAGGGCCTGCTGACGCTCTTTGATTTCTTGAGGAGTGCCCTCGACGTGGTCGCCAGTCACCGTGAAGAATCGAGACGCTTCGTACATCTCGACCTGCCCTTTCCGATTCCCACCCTCGGGGAGCGAGCCTTCCAAGAGAACGTGATAGCCCGTCCCCGAGGGGCTCACTTCCGTGTAGGAGTCCAGTTCTTGGACGAGTTCCTTCGCCCACGTTTCGGGCTGACCGGTTTCGTCGTCGCGGCACTTGTCCAAGTCGACACCGACCAAGGGGTCTGATTTAGCAAAGACGAACCCTAACCCGAGGTCGTTCGCTTCGGCGTGGTTGAGGGCCGTCTCGTAGTCGCTCCACGTCTCGGCATCGGTTGTGGAGGCAAACGAATCCGTGTGGGGGTCGACGGGGAGTTTTGTGAACTGACCGTCGCGTTCCTCTTCTCGCCAGCAGATCCAGTGGTCGTAGGTGAGGAGGGCGTCAGGGAGGGCGTCAGTGGGGACTGCGGCACTCATTCGATAATATCGCTACGTGTTCACGGATATACAGGTGTTCCGGCTCTGCACCCCCAGACAGCCCGTCAATTAGGCGGGCTTCGCTTCCGCGCTCGTCTCCTCAAGGTACTCCTCTTCCCATTCGCGTCGAGCTTCTAGCTCGCGTTGGCCGCGCTTCGTGAGTGTGTAGGAGTTGGTGCGCTGGTCGATCTCGCCCTTCTCGACGAGGCCTTTCTCGACGAGCGTGTCCAGATTGGGGTAGAGGCGACCGTGGTTGATATCGTTCCCGTAGTAGTCCTCCAGTTCGTCCTTGATGGCGAGGCCGTGGGGGCTGTCGAACCCGGCGATGACGTACAGGATATCGCGCTGGAAGCCAGTCAAATCGTGCATATGTGTATATTACTAAGAGAGGTACTAAATATTCCGCTAATATTCTCCCGAGACTCCTCGGAGAAGGTTCTCAGTATTCTGCCTTGATGATTTGAACTTCTCGCGCGCTCTCTGGTGCTCTTCTCACCGTCCGCATTCGAAGCGACCCGTGTGTCGTATCGGTGCGATTAGCACGCACCGCCCGCGCCCGCAGCGGCACTTGCGCCGGCGCAACTCGCGGCAGCGGCACTGGAAGCGGCTACGGCGGCCCCGCCTGTAACGACGGCGGCGTTGTTCGTCCGAGCGTAGTTTTTGGCCTCACCCCACGCGACAGGGGCGATGTCATCGTCGATGTCGTCGCCATCCTCGATTGCGTCACGTAGCGCTTGCAGCGTAAAGCCAGGGTCAGTCGCGTATGAATCGACGAGGTCGTCGGTGAGTGCGATACGCTTGCACTCCTCGGCCTCGAAGAGCTCGTCGCCATCAAAGGTGAACTGAACGTCGTAGTGGCGAACGAAGACATCATCGAACGGTTCCTGAAGGGCCTGTGTTGCCTCCCCAACGAGGTCCCACACCAAGTCCATATCGGGAGTCTCGACATCCTCCCCGAGCGAGAAGCGTGCGATGGGGACGATGATCGGCTCGTCGTTTGGCCCCTCGTTGACGACTGCGACACCAGTCACGCCACAGCTCTCGATATCGTAGGCGTCCGTGACGGCATCGCGGAGGGCGTTGTCGGCTTCTTCTTGGCGGGCTTCGAGGTCGACCTGTTCGTCGGGTGTGTCCTCACCGAGCAGGCGTTCGAGTAGGGAGGGCATCATCGGAGTGTGTGTGAAGGGAGTACTTCGATGTTGGGGGCGCGTGAAGCTGAGTGAACAGCGTATCCCGCCCCGCTCGCCTTTGCCACCCTCCGCTTGCTCACGGTTCGCGGTGCTCACCGTTCGCATCGAGACGCTCCCTACGGTCGCGTCTCGCTTCGCTCGCGAGTCGACCATTCCGGGCGTGCGACTCGTGACGCACCGCACTCGTCGTTCCGGGCGTATGGCTTCGACGCCATCGGGTAAGCGTCGGGGGTTCGCAGGCTCACCCCACGACGCTTACTCCGATGGACGCTGGCTCGGGTGGCTTTGTGCGCGCGGTGCTGGATGTGTCTTACTTTGAAGGCGCGGCCGCTCGCGCCCCTCTGGGGCGCGTGAAGGCGCGAGCGGCGCGCGCAGACGTAGTTGTGACTGTTCGGAGTCGGTCTGTGTGAAAAACCGCGAGTAGAGGTCGCGGTGTGTGGCGCGGTGAGCGCCTTCGGAGCAAGTACTCCAATGTCTAGTCAGTACGTAGTCGGTGAAGAAGTTTCGGACGAACAGATAGTCGAAGACGAAGCGATCGATGCGCGAATCGAGCAGCGGGCGTCAGTCGAACAGGAGATCCAGGCGAAGGTAGACAGGAACCATCCCGATACGAAGGGGTTGACGCTGGAAGCGGAGGAGCGGATGCGGGCCCGAGAGGAGGAAATCGGTCGGACGAGAACGCGATACGATAGTCGTCAGGACTCGGATCGAGAGGCGCGGACGCGGCGGCGAGCGTGTGAAGGAAGTAAGGAGCGACGTGAGGAGTTCCAGGTACGAGCGGCGAGCGTGGAGCCGTGGGCGGACCCCGAACGTGAGGACCCGCGGGTAGAACTCGAACGGGAGCAGTTGGCGAACGTGAACAGAGAAGCGAAGCGATTGGCGGAACGCCTAGAGGGCTGGAGTCGGGCGGCTGTGAGTAAGTGCTTGGCAGAGCGAGTGGCGGAGGGTGCGTCGCTGTGGAGCGCGGCAGTGGGCGTGTTCGAGGACCTCCAAACGGGACCCGGACAGGTGATCCCCATCGCTTCACTTGCAGAGGTGGACAGGGGCGAGGTGAGCATTCGGGGTGAAATCAAGGTACTGTGGGAGAATTCGAGTTCGAAGATCGCGCAAGTGGGACTGATCGAGGATGAGAGCGGATGTACGAAATTCACGAGTTGGACCCGTTCAAACCAACCCGAGGTGCGTGAAGGCGAGGAAGTCATCCTGCGGGGCGTCAAGAAGAGCTGGCACGAGGGGCGTGTCTCAGTCGCTGTCACTGGGTGGAGTGAGATAAGCTTCCCCGAACGAGAGGCGTGGTGGGCTGAGTAGGCGCTCTCACTCTCTTCTTTCTTTTTGCCGTCCCTCCCCAACCGTCGTCCTCACGTACGTTCGGACGCCCCTCGCGCGTTCTCGCTACAGCGATTCATCGCGCGCCAGGTACACACGATACCCAGCTTGATCACGCGAATGTCCCACCGGCTGTCCGAGTGAGGCACTCCGCTAGGAGAGCTTGAGGGCCGCAGTGAGGCCCGTGTTTTCAATCCCACGCTGGGTTTCTAGTCCGTTGCAACCTTTGATACGACCGTGTCAAAAGGATAGGATCGAGGGGATTCAGACTTCAGATTATTCGTGCCCGAGCCCAATTCGCGCCGGGTGCACGTCCTCGGATAGCCCGACGACACAAGCAATTGGACGCCCAATTTATCTGTTCGTAGCCTGTACCACCTCGTATGTCCACCGACACGGAGGAGAGTGAGCACGTCGAAGCGGAATCGACGGTAAACGACAGTTTCGGGACGACTATCCCGGCGGAGGTCCGCGAGGCCCTCAACGACGCACTCGAACCTGGCGACAAGGTCCGATGGGTCGTTGAAGACGGGAAGGCGTCTATCGAGATCGTCCAAGAGCGCTACGGCGTGGCTACGGAAGCCGGAACGTTCGACGGTCCTGCATGGGAGGACAGTGAGGATGTCGTCGAAGAGTCCTACAGCGAGGAATAGATGCCCGAGGTTCTGATAGACGCGAACGTGATTATCGCCGCACGGAACTCCAACGCGGGGGACCACGACCGCGCATGGCCTATCTACGCGGGGGTGGACGGCGGTGAACTCCCCTGTGCCCGAGTGACGAACCTTACAGTTCCAGAGGTTCTACACCCGATACAGAAGCGAGCACGCAAAGAGATAGCTACAGAGACACTCGACATTCTTCAGCAAAGCCGCGGATTCCGTTTCGTCCATCTACCGCAGTCCGTCTATTCCGACGGAGAACGCATCTTTCGGCAGTACGACAACCCCGAATGGACCGACGCCCTCCTCGCGGCGTATATGCGCTCGGAGGGACTCGAATACATCTACACGTTCGACGACGACTTTGAGGAGGTCGACGAGATTACGCGCCTGAACTCGGCTGTCAATCCCTTTGACGCGTAAGAACGCATCATCCATGTATTAGGAGCGTACTCTTTTGAGAACGGCAAGACGGGGATGTGGTCTTAACCAACAATACCTCAAATTCGGTCCGTTCTGTTGGTTAATCGATCGGTTCCTTGGCCCTACAGACACACCACCGTTTCCGGAGCTTTTCGAACGGAGCTTCGGTTGGGGGCGAGTTACCAGAGTAATCAGAGGGTGGTTTGATTCGGGGGGAGGGGGGTGTGTCCAGCAAAATCGTTCGGGGAGATGCCCCCACGACTCTGAAGAAAGTGCTCGCAACGTGGTTCGTACTGGTTTCTCGGGGACGAGCGTGGTTTGCTGGACATACCCCCGTCCGTTTCGTTTACACCTACTGCCGAATTCCGGACATGGTGGTGTGTGATGGAGCTGGTTAGGGTGCCACACCACCGTTTCCGGAGCTTTTCTGCGTGGTTCGTTTGGACTCACTGCGAGACGCATATACACGGGGGGAGGGGGATACGTCCGACAAAATAGCATATCCCCAAACAGGGGTGGGTGTTCAGGCGATGAGGGCCTGATTCGGGGGGCACTAACGTCCAGTAGATGCAGCACAGGATACGGGCGACGCACGGGAGGCGATTCGATTGCTCTTCCGAGCGGCGCGCTTTGCCGATGACGCTGGCGAGACACTCGTCGAGGAACGGCATGTCCATGAGGCACGTGATTTCTTGGAGCAGAAGGCAGTCGAATCAGGCATTCAGGCGCTCCCGACGCAGAAACTTCTCGCATTGATGAGCGTCACGCGTCACGTTGTCTCCGGAGAGGGTGACGATGTTGCGACGACGCCGATATTCGATCAGTACACTACGTACGCAGAGCGCGAAGGAGTGGCGGTGTTATCGAATCGGCGCTTCCGGGACCGCTTGAACGATTTGGCCGACTCGAACATCCTGAACAAGCGCCGAGGGCGTGGAAAGGGCGTCCAGAACCGCTACTCGCTCGCGATTGATGTCGGAACGGCTATCGAGAATCTCCCCAAGTCGAACGAACGCCTCGGGCAGACAGCGGACGAGTTACGCTCGCTTCGCTGAGTGGGGGTTCGCTTGTGTGGGTTTTGTCGGACGCACCCCCCTCCCCGGGTGGAGGGATTTCTGCCGCACGCTTGGCTACCTTACTCTGAGTTCGCGTGAAGCAGCGTCTGAATGCACGCGTATTGGTCTTGTAAGTTCAGTACTGTCCGACCGGACTCGAGCACACCCGTATCCGTGTTCTGAATGACCGGCGTCGCGTGAGCAACGTCATTTCGTAACTCGACGATCTCGCTCAACTGGCTCTGTGCCTCGACTGGGTTCTAAATCGGATCTTGAGTTTTATCGTTTGGTCAGGCAGCCTAGTGGTTTTATATTGTTTGAGTAGGAAGAGACAGTTGGAATAGTTGGAGTGGTTCGAATACGATGGGAGACAACAAACAAAACCGATTCGAAGAAGCCTTCGAGCGCGGTCAGCAAGGCCAAATCAGTAGCTACAACGCTTGGCTTCAGAACCAAGGAATCAATCCAGACAGACTCGACGACGCATACCTCACAGAACACCTTCAACAGCACCCAGAAAAAGCGCCAAACCACGATAACCAACTTGAGGAACTCGCCGAACATATCGGCTTCTTCACACAGCAAGGAGGTATCCATCACCTCTCAGTTGTCGCACCAACAGGATTCGGGAAAACTCAGCTACTACACACCGTTGTCCAGATGCTTGAGCGGCAGGGAGTTGACCTACCGTACAGGCACCACTCTGCAACCGAGTTCATAGAACAAGGCGAACATGAACTGGGAATCCACGAGATTCTGGACGAACTTGAAGAACTCGATACAGCGATACTCATTCTGGACGATTGCGAGCAGGACAAGCGGATCGACCATTCACTCGAAAAAATCCGTGGCTGTCTCGACGACCTGCTCATCATCACTGCTTGGCCACCAGAACATTGGAGAGTTGAACAGGACCGAATCAATGACGTTCTGCCTCTGTCCCAGGAAATCACGCTCAATACACTTACGGAAACCAATACTACAGATGCACTCAGAATAGCTGTAGAAATCTACAGCAGTGAGGATGTCGAGTTCGGACCTGAACTGTACTCTGCGATATATGCTTCGAGCTTCGGAATTCCATTACTGTTCCACGAACTGCTCAGGGAGACTTTCAGGCAGTCATTCTTGGGTGATCTCGATGAAGTAGACGTTGAAGCGGTCCAAGGGGCTGTTGAGAAACTCCATTTAGACAGTATCCGAGACCGGGTCTACAGTCTTTCTGAAAAGAAGATTCTCGTATTGAAACACGTTCTACTGTCTCGGCATCCGAAAGGACAGAGGCCGTCAGAACTTGTTGAACGGCTCAGTAGGGACAAGTCTACCGTTTCATACCACCTCCAGAGTTTAGCGGATGACCGCATTCTGGAGAAGGAGAAACAGGGGCGCTCGGTGTTCTACCGTGTCCGTGAATTGGTAAAGCCGGTTCTCCAACAGCGGATCGAAAAGGAGGGCGAATTCCGTGCCTAGCTTCCAGATTATCCCTGTTCCTCAGGAAAAAATTGACCTTGAGGGGGTTGAGGAGGTGATGCAGAAGCTATCAATTCGGGAAGACACCAATCAGTTCAAACGCGGTACTCTATCGGGTACACTTGGTAGAAGCGACGACGGCCCGATCTGGTTCAAATACGGCGTTCAAGACGAATTGCAGTACAACACGCTTGATGGAGAAGGGACCGCGAAATATCTTGAAGAACACGTGGTAGCATTCCTTGGAAACGGTTTTATCGCTATCTCAAACACCGATAACGATACCACCGATGATCTACTGTCGCTAATCAAACACCAGTTCCTCAGCGACATCTCTCCTGAGACCACCGAATTCAGTGAGGAAGCACTCCGCAGGATCATCAATGACGCAAACGAGACTCTGCTTGCATATCTCACTCCTAGAGAACGTTCCAAACCAGAAAGAGTCTCAGGCAAAGACCGTGACCTTCCAGGAACTGATTTCTGGGACGAATACGGTGATGAACCGCTTGATAAGATCAAAGTCAACGTTGATGGTGAGGAGACGGAGATCAGAGTTGGCTTCGACAAGTATGGCGTTGTAGTTCTGTACAAGCAATCGCTTGACCTATCGGAACAAGTTGAGGCACTCCGGATTCTTGCAGAAAACCTGTTCTCCCAGCTGATCGAACCAGGTAGCTACCAATCAACGCTTTCAGACGAGCAGGACACCTAAACAATGAGTTCCAACCAGATCCCCAACGAAACACACCAGGGATTCCGAGAATTCGGAGAATGGCCGAAAGGTGCTGTACGCCGCGTACAGCCTCAACAGGCCCATGAAGATTTCATGGAAAAACTGAGCGGCGGCGACACAGTAATGATGAAAATCTCTGCCGTGGAGACGTTGCTTCGTGCCAGAGGAGAGGTCCGAGGTACGTACTTCCCTGACAACGTGACCGTGATCACCAGTGGTATTATTCAAGACGATGAGTTGAGCGAGCTTCGATGGAAGCGTGAACGCAACGCCGTTGAGGCCTTTGGACCGGACTTCCACATCCCAACTGATTATCCTGTCTACGGGGACATGACGGCTGATGACCGCATCGAAAACATCGAGAAAATGGTGGATGGTGCCGAATGGATGGTGAACAAGCTGGAAGGCACCGATATCCGCCTCATCCCACTTATCAAGGGTTATACACCGTCTGAACGACGTATTTGCTACGATCTTCTCCGCCGTCACAATCTGCAGTACTGTGCGTATTACGGCTCACAGTACTTTGGAGGCAAAATGGGTAATGGCATTCTGAAATTGGATCACGATGTCCGAGATGTCGTATCGGAACTCGCTCTTGAAGGGATGATGTTGATTGGGTTGCAGTCCGCTAATGACTTAGCTCGCATGCCGCCAGAGGTTGTGGCGGCGGCAGGCCAGCGCTGGATCTATAAATCCAATCTCCGCGACTCTTCAGTCGACGAGGCTGTTGAAGAATACTCTCGCTGGCGTCACAGCCTTGAAGCTGAACTTGGAGGCGGTCAGGCCACCCTGGGCTCCTTCGCTACGGATTCAAACGGGGTGATGATCCATGGGTAATTCACGAACAGGCGGATACGAACCTAATTCAACCGGTGGCGCAGGCAGAGGACCAGTCCAAGATAGCGGTACCCAAACCTCGCTTGACGATGAGACTGATTCTCAGCACCAAGCTGAGCGGGAAATCGAGGACTCACACGAGGAATATGCTGAGGAGGCAGAGATCACGGACCGGCAGGCAAAGACGATGCATGAACGACGTGAGAACGTCGTTGACTCGTTAGAGGAGGAAGGACTCCAAGTTGAGGAGGATCACATCTTTGGTTCGGTTATGCAGGGTACGCAAACCGGGCCGATGGACGAAGATTCTGACGTCGACGTGCTCGTAGTGCTTGACGCTGATGAGCACCGTGACTGGGCTCAAGACAAGAATGGACCTCGAAACGCGCTGAATGCGGTGAAAAGTCGGCTCGAAAAGAAGTACCCAAACCAGGAAGTTCGAGTTGATCGGAATGTTGTTGCTGTGAAATTCAGCGATTTCACTGTAGAGGTTGCTCCTGCATTCCGATATAGTAACGTCCGTAATCCAGAAAGCCCTGTAGGATCGGTCAGTGTGGGTGGTATGACACTCCCTGTGAACGCAATGAGTGCAGATGATCCCAACGATGGCTATGCTATCCCTGATACGTATGGTGGGCAGTCGTGGGTTGGAACGGATCCTAGAAAGTTCCAGTCAATGTATAATGCGGTGAACAGAAATAACGGTGGTAAGCTACAGAAGGTGGCTGTCTCTGCGAAGAGGTGGAACGAGGAAAACGGGAAACCGGTGAACTCGTATCACATGGTGATGATGGCGTACAAGTATTTTCAGAAGGACGCGCCGGCTGGTGCCTCAACGAGCCAGCACATGAGCAACTTCTTCAGAAATCTCCCACAGTACGTCAATGAGGAAACACGGGAACCAGTATACCAAGAGCAGATCGACCGAGGAATGGGTACTGACGAAAAGAAGCAGGCTGCTCAGAAGGCATACAAGGCAAGTGAAAAAATCGGGGAAGCAGAACGGCTCAAGGAGCAGGGTAAAACTCAGGAGGCCAAGGAGAAATACCGCGAAGTCTACGGAAGCAAATTCAAATGATTGAATTGGGTGAATCTGGCTATGTCTGATGACTTTGATTATGACGAGCATGAACGTCTCCGCGGACGTGTAGCAAACGAGGCGGATAGTGTTCTATGGACGTTCAAAGCATATTACGAACGAGGAGATTACTACACGAAAATAGATCGATACTTCGATTGGGGAGTATTCGGAATTTCGGCTATTCTTACAATTGCACTTATTTGGGATAGCACTCCTCAGATTATCCTAATCGGCTTGGCCATCTTTACCGCGGTTGTATCTGGGTATCGACGGATGGCGGAACCGAGTGATGTGGCGGATAGCTCATACAGGGCTGCTCATGCGTACCAACGGTTGTTTGATGATTTCCGTGATTTCATTCAGCTTGATCTTGCGGATGAAGAGACCGGGCTTGAGGAGATGAGGTCCCGATACGAGGAGCTGGCAGAGCGCCGTAGGGATTTGAATGAAGATATGCCTGAGATCACGAGCAAGTGGTATGATCGATTAGATGAATCGATCTATGACGAGGTGGATAGCTCTGAAAAGGCGAGAGATCGTTTGACTGGTGAGGCAGACTTGTTCGACCCCAGTAATCATCACAGCAAGTCTGACGAAGAGGTAAAAGACGATCTGACAGGTGACGCTGCCCTCCGCGAGGATGATTTATGATTCCAACGAGTCAGTTAGAGACTTGGAGTAATTCTGGGGCTGACGACTCGGCAATGAAGACTCAGAACAGAGTGCGAAACGTTCTGAAATCTGATGACTCGGTCCTCGTTGAAAAAGAAATAGATTTTGATGTGTTCCTACAGGGATCGTATAAGAACTCGACCAATATCTACGCCGACAGCGATGTCGACCTCGTGGTAAAACTCAACTCCACCTTCAAACGCGACCTGTCTAATCTGTCCGCATCTCAGAAGTCTAAGTATAAAGATTCGATGAGTAAGGCCAGCTACGACTGGGAGCAATTTCACGAGGATGTTGTTGAAACGCTCAAAGATTACTATTCGATCTGGTCGGTTTCTGTTGAGGACCGTGCATTAGTCTTGGATAGCTCATCTCTCCCATTAACGGCTGACATCGTGGTTTCTCAGCAGTATAGGAGATATAACCGTTTCAGAAATATGTTTAATCAGTCGTATGACGAGGGCATGGTATTTTGGGATGTTTCGACCGACGAGAGAATGATCAGCTATCCGAAAATCCATTATAGTAACGGAGCTGAGAAAAACGGGTCAACGAATGGGCGGTTTAGAGAGACGATTCGGATATTCAAAAACGCGAGATCTTATCTCGTGAGTAAAGATGCTATTTCTGAAGGTCTTGCACCATCCTATTTCATCGAGTGTCTCCTGTATAATGTCCCTTCGAAGAAGTACGATTATCAGCTCCAGAATCGGTACTGTAGCATCGTGAACTGGCTTGTGGAAGCGAACATCTCTAGTTTCGAGTGTCAAAATGGGATCCAGGGTTTGTTTGGGTCCGACTCGATTCAGTGGTCGGTTTCAGATGCGAGGAAATTCATTCAGATGCTAGTTGATCTCTGGAACAACTGGTACGACTATTAGATTAGTATCTAGTTGAAACTATCTCGAATTTGCTTCCGGAATAATCTGAGGTCTGTTTGAGCTCTTGATTATCTCTTTCTAACTACTCTACTTGTTTGATGGGTTCTTCGTGGGGTTTGGTCGGTGTGATCGGTTCCTTGTGACGGTTGGGGGCTACAACATTCACGAACGTGGATCAGTCCCGCAAATCCTATTGGACTTAGGGTCCCTTCGTAGACGACAGCATCTCCATACGCTTTATCAGACCCACCGACAACAATCGGAATAGATGGTCGAGAACTTCAACGAGAAGGCGGATTTTATCTGGTCTATTGCAGACCTTCTCAGAGGGGATTACAAGCAGTCGGAGTATCAGAAAGTAATTCTCCCGCTAACTGTACTCCGACGCCTGGACTGCGTTACCGAACCCAACAAAGAAGAGGTCCTCGAACGCCACGCAGAACTCCAAGAGGCGGGCATCGAGAACGTCGCGCCCTCCCTTCGGAAGGCAGCCGGCGGGCAGGTCTACAACACGAGCGAGTACACGTTTAGCTCGCTCTGTAACGACCCGGACCAGATCGAATCCAACCTTCACTACTACATCAACTCCTACGACGAGGACACACAGGAGATATTCGAGAAGTTCGACTTCTCGCATCAAATTCAGCGCCTTTCTGAGGCGGACCTGCTCTACAAAGTCGTTCGCCAGTTCGCCGAGATCGACCTCCACCCGGACGAGGTCCCCAACGAGGAGATGGGGTACATCTACGAGGAGCTCATCCGGAAGTTCAACGAACTCAGCAACGAGACTGCGGGGGAACATTTCACACCTCGTGAGGTCATCGAGTTGATGGTGAATCTCATCTTCAACGAGGACGACGAGATTCTCACCACGGAGGGCGCGGCGCGCACGCTATTCGACCCGGCCTGTGGGACCGGTGGGATGCTCAGCGTCGGTGAGGACCACGTTCGCGCGATGAATGAGGACGCGAACCTCCACGTCTTCGGCCAGGAAGTGAACCCCGAGAGTTACGCCGTCTGTAACTCGGACATGCTCATCAAGGGGAAGAGTCCGGACAACATCGTCTACGGGAACTCCTTCACTGAGGACGGGTTCAAGGACCAGACGTTCGACTACATGCTTTCGAATCCTCCCTTTGGGGTTTCCTGGAAGAAGGTCAAAGAGAAGATCGAGAAGGAACACGAGGAGAAAGGGTATGCTGGACGGTTCGGGGCGGGCCTTCCTCGTACCAGTGACGGTGCGTTCCTCTTCCTCCAGCATATGCTGAGCAAGATGAAGTCGAAAGATGAGGGCGGTTCACGCCTTGCTATCGTGTTCAACGGCTCACCGCTGTTCAATGGTGGCCCGAACAGCGGAGAATCCGCGATTCGGCGGTGGATTTTGGAGAACGACTGGCTGGAAGCGATTGTCGGCCTCCCGGAGAATCTCTTCTACAACACCGGTATTCGGACGTACATCTGGGTGTTGTCAAACGACAAGCCCGAGGAGCGAAAGGACAAGGTCCAGCTCATTGACGCCCAAGACCTGTACGCTGAGATGGACGAGAGTCTGGGCGAGAAGCGTCACGAACTCACCGATGAGCATATCAACAAGATTACTCGGATATTCGGTGATATAGAGGCAAACGGCCGTTCGAAAGTTGTCGACAAAGAGGAGTTCGGATACCGGCGCATCGTCATCGACCGCCCACTCCGAATGAGCTTCCAAGCGACCGGGGAACGCATCGAAAGCCTCGACGACGAGACTGCATTCACGAACCGAGACGAAGAGGTTCAGGAGGCGGTGAAGGAAGCGCTCTACGAGTTGGACTCGGAGACGCAGTGGATGGACCGAGACGAATTCATCGATGCGGTGGATGACTGCTTCGAGTCTCACGGCGTCGACGTGCGAAAGAGTGTCTACAACGCGATAGAGCGGGCGCTCGGCGAGCAAAACGACGACGCGAACATCGTCACGGACAGCAAGGGCAACCCCGAGCACGACACGGACCTACGCGACCGTGAACGCGTACCACTGGGTAAGGACCCGCACGAGTATTTCAAAGAGGAGGTGGAGCCATACGTCGAGAACGCATGGATCAACGAGAGTAGCAAATATCACGACGACCAAGACGGCGAACTGGGCGTCGTCGGATATGAGATTAACTTTGACCGGTACTTCTACGAGTACGAACCACCACGCCCGCTTGAAGAGATTGATGCGGACATCCGCGAACTGGAAGACGAGATTGTTGAATTGCTGAGCGAGGTTACGGAATAATGGACGAGCAAGCGAACATCGGACAATTTGTGGAGGACCGGGCGGAGGAGAGCGAATCGGAGACGGTTCGGCTGAAACATCTGGCTGAGATTAATCCAAAGAAGTCGGAGATTTCAGATCTACCCCCCGATACCGACGTGAGTTTCGTCTCGCTGGATGACTTCGGAACGGATGGCGAGATAAAGAACAGAGAAACACGCGCACTGGAGGATGTCTACGACGGGTATACGTATTTTAGAGAAGGGGATATCGCGATAGCGAAAATCACGCCATCATTTGAGAATGGCAAGGGGGCGATTTGCCGGGACTTGGAGAACGGGATTGGATTTGGCACAACGGAACTGCATGTGCTTCGACCTCGTGACTGGGTTGACCCCCGATATATTTGGTACGCCATTCGGTCAGAGAAATTCCGCCAAAAGGCGATAGCTGCTATGAGAGGTGTCGCTGGACAGAAAAGAATACCATCTGGGTTTATTGGGAATTATTCCGTACCAAATGTAGAGAAGCACCTTCAGGAGAGGGTCTGCGAGAAGTTAGATCAAGAGACGACAAAAATAGATGAGGCCATATCACGTAGTAGATCTCTTCAGTCCATATTGAGAAATAGGAGAGAGAGTTTTCTCAAAGAGTACTTTGACGAATTTATAGGAGATGCGGATATTCCCAAACTAAAATATGTGTCTTCTAGAATCACTAGTGGCCCACGAGACTGGGCGCAATACTACGCTGATGACGGAGATGGACACTTTCTTAGAATCACAAACATTCAAAAGAACAGTATAGATCTGACTCTGGACGACCTAAAGGGGGTTAATCCCCCTAACAATGGCGAAGCAGAAAGGGCCAAACTTTCCACAAATGATGTACTAGTTTCAATCACAGCAGAAATTGGGTCTGTTGGAGTGGTGCCAGATTTGGATCAGGATTCATTCGTGAATCAGCATATTGCCGTTGTCTCCCCAAGTAAACATACCCGATCCCGATGGATTGCTTATTATTTGTCAAGCTACTATGGGCAGAAGCAGTTGCTTGAGCCAGTAAGAGGTGGGACGAAAGACGGCTTAGGTTTGGACGATGTTGGCCAAGTTCGGATTCCTCACCCGACTGTTGAAGTACAAGAAGACGCAATCAGAGAAATTCAAGAATCTCTCTCTAACCTTTCCAAATTACATACTCAGCTGAGAGAAGTAATTGAACATTTGAAAGAAAGAAAGCGTGCTATAATCACCAATAGTGTGGGCACACGCTCTGATTTAAGTGGATAGAAACTAATCCTCGTACAGAGCTAACCTAGATGAGCAAGTCCTACCAAGAGCAGGACTTCGAGAAGTACATTGAGTCCCGGCTCACGGCCAACGAGTACGACTCTCTCCCCACCGAGGCGTTCGACCGTGAGCGCGGCATTTTTCCCGACGTCGTCGTCTCTTTCGTCCAGGACACCCAGCCCGAGCAGTGGGCGAAACTCGAAGCCGCCTACAAGGACAACGCCCGACAGCGCTTTCTCCAGGACCTCACCGCTGCACTGGAATCCCGTGGCACGCTCTATCTCCTTCGCCACGGCCTGCGCACCACGGGGACAACCATCAAACTCGCCGCCTTCCAACCTAATACCGGGAAGAATCCCGAAGTACAGCGCCGATACGAGGAGAATCGGTTGGGCATCACGACGCAGTTCTACTACTCGCCCACAGATACGGGACAGAGCATCGACCTCGCACTCTCTGTGAATGGCCTCCCCGTCGCGACGGCGGAGCTCAAGAACCCGTGGACCGACCAGACCGTCGAGGACGCCAAGAAACAGTACAAGAGTAGTCGTGACCCCGGCGATCCCGTACTAAAATTCAAACGCGGCGCGCTCGTGCATTTCGCCGTCGACACCAACAACGTTGCGTATACGACCGAACTCGACGGTGATGACACCCACTTCCTCCCGTTCAACAAGGGCCACGAGAACGGTGCCGGCAACCCACCGCGCGAGGGAGAACACCGAACGGCCTACCTCTGGGAAGAGGTCTGGGCGAAGGACAGTTGGATGGAAATCCTCCAGCGCTTCATGCACATCGACACGGAGGAGATCTACCAGGACGGCGTGAAGGTGGGCGAGGAAGAAACGATGATCTTCCCGCGCTATCACCAACTCGAATGCGTCCGGCAACTCGTTTCGAGCGCCCGCGAAAACGGCGCTGGCGAGGACTACCTCATTCAACACTCGACGGGAAGCGGGAAGAGCAAATCCATCGCGTGGCTCGTGCATCGCCTCGTCTCGCTCCACGACGAGAACGACGAGGCGGTCTTCGACGGCGTCATCGTCGTTACTGACCGGACAGTCCTCGACGAACAGCTACGAGACACCATCTACGAGTTGGACCACAAAACCGGGGTCGTACACGCCATCAAAGGCGAAAACCAGTCGAAATCCGCCGAACTCGCGGAGGCACTCGACGCGGGTAAGCCGGTCATCATCACGACGCTCCAGACGTTCCCCCACGTCATCGAGCATACCCAGAACCTCCCCGAGCGGGATTACTCCGTCGTCGTCGACGAGGCTCACAGCAGCCAGTCGGGCGAGATGGCCCACGAGATGAAACAGATTCTCTCGGGAATCGACTTAGACGAGGACGCCGATGCGGAAGACGCCCTTGTTGAGGCGGCTGAAACCCGTGGAAAGCAGGAGAACCTCTCGTTTTTCGCGTTTACTGCGACGCCGAAGGCAAAGACCTTGGAGACCTTTGGCACTGTCCCCGAGAACGGTGAGGACCCCGAACCGTTCCACCTCTACTCGATGCGGCAAGCCATCGAGGAGGAGTTCATTCTTGACGTCCTCGAACACTACACGACCTACGACACCTTCTACAACATCGCGAAAGTCATCGAAGAAGACCCACAAGTACCTGAGAAACGCGCGAAGAAGGCAGTCGCGCGCTTCCTCAAACTCCACCCGCACAACATCTCACAGAAGGTCGAAATCATCGTCGAGCACTTCCGCAATCACACGCAGCACAGAATCGGCGGGAAGGCGAAGGCGATGATCGTCACGTCCTCACGCATCCATGCCGTCCGCTACAAGAAGGCTATCGACGAGTACGTAGAGAACAACAACTACGACCTTGGAACGCTCGTCGCGTTCAGCGGGACCGTCGAGGACGACGGAGCGGAGTACACGGAACAGGGGATGAACGACGGCATCAAGGAGTCCGAACTCCCAAACGTCTTCGACACGCCGGAATACCGCGTGCTCGTCGTCGCAGACAAGTACCAGACGGGGTTCGACCAGCCACTCTTGCATACGATGTACATCGACAAGAAGCTCTCCGGCATTCAAGCCGTGCAGACGCTCTCCCGTCTCAACCGGACCCACCCCGGAAAGGAGGACACCTTCGTCCTCGATTTCGAGAACGACCGCGAGGACATCCACGACGCGTTCGAGCCGTTCTACGAGAAGACGACCCTTGATGAGAAGTCCGACCCACAGCACATCTACCAATTAGAGGCTGAGTTGGACTCGCTCCGTATCTACACCCAACAGGAAGTAGACCAATTCGCCGAGGCGTTCTTCGACCCGGAGAACAACGCGACCGAAGAAACACACGCGAAACTCAGTAGCTACGTCCAGCCGGCGCGGGACCGATTCATGGCGGCGAGCGAAGAGACGAAAGAGGAATTCCGCTCGAAACTCCGCTCCTTCATTCGTCTCTATAAGTTCCAATCGCAGGTGGTGAACTACGCGGACACGGATCTAGAAAAGTTGTACACCTTCGGGCGGTTTCTCTACAAGGAACTCCCGAAGGCGTCAGGGCACTCTGAGGTTGAGTTCGACGACGAACTTGCACTCCAGTACTACCGTCTCGAAAAGAACAGCGAGGACAGTATCGACCTGAACGGGAAGGGTGGCGGGGTCTCTTCACCAACGGAGACGGGAACCGGAAGCCAGTCCGACGACGAAGTCGAACTCTCCCGAATCGTCGATAGAATCAACGAGGAACTCGGGACGGACTTCACGGAGGCGGACCAACTGTTCTTGGATCAGCTCAAGGAGGACGCCCTCGACGACGAGCACCTTCGCCGTTCGGCACAGGTCAATAGCCGCGAGAACTTCGCGCTGGAGTTCGACCAAGCGTTGACGGAGATGTTCATCGACCGGATGGACCAGAACAAGGAGCTCTTCGCCGAGTTCATCGACAACGACGAGGTGCAAGACGCAATCACGCGCCATCTCAGACAGGAAGTGTACGAAGAAAGCCAACCTGCCGAAAGCTAACGCGGTCGTGGGCTCACAGAGCCTCTCCGAACTACGATTCCCCCTATCCCATGTGTGTTGTTAGTATCATAACGACGGGCGCGAGTAGTTGAATCATCGGTGCGACGAGTCGGCATGCACGCTGGACGACTTCGAGACAAAGCCGCGCTGTCTCAAGTCGAGCGTGGAGATCGCTGTGGCTGTCGCTCTTTGTATCTGAGGAGGTCATACGTGGATTCACACCCCGCGGGTACCATCTCCGCGGAGCGACAAACCGAACAATTCCGGGTATGAACAAGTATCTAGGGCCACTTACTGTCCGAGATGGCTCTATTTGGTGGGTAGCCGGCCTAAAAACGGGTTCAATGAAAACCGCCTCTGGGAGTGGGCGAAATATTATAAAAACCCCCACCGAGGCGGGTTGGTTAGAGGCTGGTAGTTCATTAGATGACAAGATACAGTTTCGAAATTGACAGGGTAGACTCGATGGAGGTATCTTTCGCAGTTGTCCGTTTGTATGTTAACGCACTCGCTGATGTCATCGGGGACTTCTCAGTATAACCCTTCGAAACGACGAATTTGCTGGTTCAGTGTACCCAGATAGATTCAACTCTGGTCCCCGATTTTCAGAAGCCAGCCCACATCCGAATCCGTCTGAGACCGTGATACTCCTCGACGAACCACCACGCACCCGCCCCTACACCAGCACTCACTACGATTGTCCAAACAAACCATTCAGCACTTGGGTACCGAATCGACAACCGTGGAAGGATCCAAATCCCTCGCTGTACCTCCCGAAATAGGAACGGGAGCAGAAACGCGGTGAGGCAGGGCACATACACGCGGTATTTCGTGGTATTCGGCTCGTCCTCAAAGAACGTCGGGCCATACTTTCTGAGAGCAAGGAATACGCGTGCACCAAGAACCGCAAGCACGAGGAACTGTGCCGCGACCAGCTCGCCAGCCAAGTCAACAAGGCCAATCTCGACGATGCGTCCGAGGAGGACTGTCCCTGAACTGACGTAGATAAAGAGAACGGTCGCCCCGTTCAGTGTCTCATCGATGAAAAAGTCGAGCGGGATATCGAAGGTGAGCATCTGGACCAATATTGCGTAGAGGAGCAATCGTGTCGCGTCCTGAAGGAGGTAATACGGCTGTTCCGCGATGAAGGGGAGGAGGCCGTACCCGATGCAGGCGACGGTCAGAACGATCCAATTTCCCCTGATAACAGTAGCAGCCTCTTCGGCGTACTCCTCCAGTGCTGGCGTGCTGATTCCCCCGCTCATCTATCCCACCACCCGTCGAATACCGTTCGCAAGTAACTGGCCGATTGAGAGGGCGAGGAGGAAGAACATGAGGACCATCCCCGCAGTTACGAGTGCGTTCGGGGTGGCGAGTGTGGTTCCGTCGTCGAACCCCGCTACTGCCAAGAACGCTCCCCCGGTGAGAAGGAGGAGTGAGAGATACAGCCCTGCACCCATGAGCCGGCTCATCGCCATCTCGTTACGGAAAGTGACGAGTTCCTTCGCACTCGGGTAGACTTCAATTTCCTCGTCCACGAGCGCTTCCTTGGCCGCAGGGCCGAGCGGCCACTCGGATTCGGGATGATCGACGTAGTAGAGTTTCATCGTATCAGGATACTCCTCAACAGCGACGATATCGATCTCTTGGAGTTCGTCAAGCCGGTTCCGAACCGTGCCTCTCCCCACGTCGGGTTTGAGCCGTGATTGCAGTTGACTGATCGAGAAGAAGGGACGGTCTGCTTCGAGCATCGTCTCAACGACGTGGCGCTGATCGAGCTTGTTGTTGAGGTTCGGATTGAGTCGGTCTTCGACCCAGTCTGGGATATCCGCCATGACGGTTCATTCCATCAGACGGGTTATAACTAAAACCCCGAGCGGCTCAGGTACTGGGAGGACGCCGATATGTGCCCACGCAACGCCGTTCAGCGGGCACATAACGGGTCATTAAGAAAGGTTTCAGACGCTCACAAGGCGAAAATGAGTGTATTGGAGTCAACCCTCATTCAGAGCCCCCGCCTCCGGATTTTATCGCCCCCTGAAGGGTGCGGGGCAACTCACCTCGCAGATTCGATATGGGACATAGAGCACTCATCGCGTACAAGCGACCGGACGGACAGTACAACCTCCATTACTCGCATTGGGGCGCACTCAATCTCAGACTCAAACACAAACTCACCGAGGACACACCCTTCGGAGGTGAGAAGAAACACGACGGGCTGTGCGAATACGCCCACGATCTCTTGGTGAGCAACGTCTCACTCGATCGAAGCCAGTACGCCGAGGACCGACCGACGACCGAAGTCGAACCCGAGCCACTCCTCATTGGTGTGGAGTTCGAGACGATAATCAGAGAGCACCTCGATTATCTCCATCATGAAGCGTTCTACGTCGTCGAGTTGGATTTCGAGGTCACGGCCTACCGAACGCTGTGGTTCGGCCTGCAGTACGAAGCGGAGAGCGTCGAGTCGGACCCGACGATTGGCTTCGGTGCGATTCGAACCGTTCGTTGGTACGACGGCGAGCCCGTGGGTGATGGCTTCGCGAAAGGCGAATTCCAAGGCGCGAAAGACGTCGTCGGCGACATGCTCGATAGAGATGTCTTCTCGCATACGCAGGCACTCGGTTATCTCGAAACGAAGGTCGTCGAGCAAGCCGGAAGCGAGGAACTCCTGATTCGGACGCCACGTATCGAGCAATAGTGTTGGATGCGGCGGAATTCTTTTGTGACGATACGGCCTCATTTGAGGTATGACGGCGGACGACGGGCTCGAAGCGGTGTTCGACGTGATTGAGGAGTCGGTCTGTTCCGACGCCAATATCGAGTTCGTGGTTGCGTTCGGTTCGCAGACCACGGGCGCCTCGACCCGTTCGTCCGACATCGATCTCGCGGTCAAGTTTAGTGACGAGCTTTCGGACCGCGAGCGCTTCGAAAAACAGTGTTTTCTGTCGGGCGACCTCCAAGAAGAGGACACTCCGTTCGTCGACCTCTCCGATATCGAGACGCTTCCCCTAGATGTCGCCCACGATGCAGTGACTGGGCAGTTCGTCTGTGGGGATGAAGACGCGTTCGAGCGGTTCAAATCGGAGATTGAGGAGAGGTTCGCCGAGCAACGCGACGACCTTCGACGTCGACAGCGGGCGGTCATCGAGCGCATCGCGGAGGACGGGCTCCGTGGCTGACGAGCGCGTTGTTTCGGTCAAGCTCGAACAGATCGAACAGTACCATGCCGAGTTGGCGGAAAAACAGGGGACGCTCTCTCGTCGCGAGTTCCTTCAGAGTACGACCGAGCAACGTGCGGTCGAACGAATGTTCGAAAACGCGATTCAGGCATGTTCGGACCTCGGTCAGCACGTTGCAACGCGTGATTTCGGCTACGAGGGCAGTACCGCGAAAGGAGCCGTTCGCCTTCTCCACCAAGAAGGGGTACTCGACGAGAAGACAACGAAAACACTCGTCGCTGCAATCGGGTTCAGGAACGTTCTCGCACACGAGTACGGCCGTGTCGACGCAGCCAAAGTGTACGAGACGCTCCAAACTGGCCTCGAGGTGTACGATACCTACAGCCGCCAGATCGCACAGTGGGTTCGAGACGCGGAGAGTTGATTCGAAGGCACTGTATCGGCTACGCTGTGGTCCTACCGTCTAGCTACCCCTCTGAATCCTCACCAAGCCGTCTCGAAAGTCGGTCGAAGCGCTCCTGCGCTTGCTCTTTCCGTTCGGCGGTTTCTTCGGCCAGATAGTCCAACTCGTTAATCTCGTCGTCTTCGAGACGCACTTCGAACACCGCATCCTCATGGCGCTCGTCCTCGGGAATCGTCTCAGCTTCGACGAGATAGTCGCCTACGTCTTCATCGCCTTCCTGCACCACTAGCACAGCGTACTCCTCCTCAAAGCGGTCCAAGACGGCGATATACTTCCCGTCCATTAGTATGACTCCTCGATGACGACCTCGCCTGTATTCGTTGTCACCGTTACCGTATCGCCGCCGTTGTTCCAGACGGCACTCCCGTAGCCCCAGTACAGATCACTCGCCGTATCGCTCCCGCTCCCGGTGTGCAACGTCACCTGCGCGCCGGCGATGATCGATGTCGACACGAAGTCAACTCCGATTCGTGGAACGAGTGGACCAGGACGGCGAACCAACCGATGACGACCGCGTCGCCCAGGTGTACCGACATTCGGACGGCTACCCGGAGAGTGTGCTTCGCGATCTCGTCCATCTGAAAGAACTTCTCGATGCGACCCGTGCCGAGCGCGGACCGGGCTACACGGCGGCGACGTTCGTGTTCCTCGACAAGCTCTCGACGGTCGGCCTCTACCTGGATGGCGACCCGGAGCGAACGATCGACGCGGCTCAGCCAGCGGATCTCCTCAAGCCGGCCAATATGGAGCACCTCGACCAGCCACTGTTCCTGCTTGGCCACGGCGTCGAGGATCCAGCTGACGGCATTCACGGCGACGAGGAGTATCTCTACGTCGTGGAACTCCCGACGGAGAACCCGTTCGACGAGCCGACAGAGTGGACAGTCAAAGTGAGCGGTCGCTCTGCATTCCCCCGCTGGGACGGCCCGACCGACGAGGCTTTCGAACGGGCAAACTGGCAATTCCACGGACCTCTCGAGGACGCACTCAGAGACGTCATCACCGAATAGGAGATTCATCAACCTAAATCCAAAAACGTATTTATACGAGTGAGTATTAAGGTATACACAGATGATTTCAAAGGCCGGACTCGCCGTGATTGACGCGCTGAGTACCGGTCGCGAGGCGACGCCAGTAGACCTCGCAACGGAAACCGGGTATTCACAGGCACACATCTACGAGGTGCTCGATGACTTGCTGGACGCGGGGCTCTTGGTCGAACGCCGTGGGCCCAACAACCAGCGGCACGTCCGTGTCGCGGACCACCCGGTCATTGAAGCATACCGGACGTTGCAGTCGGAACTCAGCCACGTTGAATGGGCCGACCTCCTCTCGCCTGCTACCCTCCAGGTGTGCTGGTTTCTTGACGAACCCCGCCGAGTATCCGAGATTGCAGAGCGACTCGAGATTACTCGACAAGGCGTTCATAAGGCGCTGTCGCCGCTCAAACATCGGGCGATGCTGTCCCCGTCCGGCCCCGAGTATGCGGTGAGTGAGGACCTCGTGCCACTGCTGGCATTCGCGCAGGCCGTCGTGACCCACGAACACCGATCACGAGCACGGGAGATCGCGCCGAGTGCGACTGTCGAGTGGTGCGATCCGAAACGCGCACTCGTCCGCGTGCAGACCACCGAGGATACGGACACGCTCCTAGACAGACCTGATTGGCAGGTCACTGGACTCGGTCGATTCGAGAAGTACGGGCTACAGTTCTTCCTCGCGGGCGAACCTGCGTTCTGGTATGCACCCGACGAGGAACTCACGCCCGCCGACGTAGTGTGTCACACCCTCGTCCGCGATAGTGAATCCCGTCGCGTTAGCTATGCAATGCTGTTGATCGAAAAGTTGGACATCGACCAAGAGACGCTCACAGACACTGCAACGTGGTACGATCTGGAATCCACGATCGCTGCGATGTACCAGGCACTGCAGGAAGGGGTTGAGGACTCGGACGAGCTCCCTGTCGTCCTTCCAAGTGAATCAGAATTTATGGCGCTCAAAGAGCAGTACGGAGTCGCATGACTGTATTCAAGGGTGGGGAGGCGATCAAATATTTCCTCGAAGAGTTCGATAGCTGGCTGTCGGAGTCCGTGACGGTCTATCTCCTCGGCGGATCAGCGATGACGGTCCGGGGATTGAAAGACCAGACCGAAGATATCGATCTTGCGGTGGGTGTTGTTTCTGAGTTTGAACACGTCTACCAGACGCTCACGTCACAGGGATTCACGGTTGTCGACGAACCAACAGAGTCGTTCGAGGGCGTCGGAAAAACCGTCGAACTGCATCACGACAAGCGCGGGTTTCGAATCGATATCTTCGAACAGCAAATCGTCGGGAAAGTCTGGATCACAGACCGGATGCGCGACCGGGCCGAAGAGTTCTGGACCGGGAGTTTCGTAACAGCGTTCATCCTCTCGGATGAGGATATGTTCCTGCTGAAAGCGGTTTCCGGCGGTGATCTAGCGAGTGGCCGTCGACGCGACATTGAAGATATGCGGAAATACGCCCAGCGTGGCCTGGACTACGAGTCAATCCTTACTGAGATCGACGAACAGCGACCGTTCAATACCGGCACGACTGAAGCACGGCAGATCCGTGATCGTTCGCATCCCCTATTCACTATCGAAATGGCAGTAAACTCACTGTCGGGGCTCCCAAACAAGTTCACCGCTCGTATCGCAGAGTTCGCGACGGAGTTCGAGGTCGAATATACCGTTCTGGGTGCTGTTGACGATGGGATCGACAACGTCGAAGTACTTCGAGATAGAGTTCTCGCGAATGTGCGAGCACTTTCGGACGACCAGGAAGACACCGTCGATGAAGCGATTGATCGACTAGTCGCAAAGCAGATTCTCGAGTGCGACGGAGATACAGTTCGACACCGGTGAGCAGGTACTACGTGTTTGAGTACGGATTGACTCGCCTCCCCGTCGCAGGACTAGCGAATCGGAGTACGGACTTAGATGATGCCGCCACCCACGAGCAGGACAATAACCGCCAGAAGCGCCGCGACCACACTCCCTCCGGCCAGTAGCTTGTTCTCCATCGCTTTCTCGTGGAGGGGCATAGCGGCGTACTCCTCGCGGAACGCCTCGAGGTTCTGGTCGTCGTAGAAGTACTTCGTCTTCAGCGCGAACCGCTCGGTGATTGCACAGCCCGTACAGATCGGTTCGCCTTCCAGCCGCTCCGTTTTGGTGTGACTGGAGCAGGCGATGGCTCTACAGTTGGGACAGTAGGTGTACGTCTCATCGACACCGCTCGTGTCACAGTGGACGCACCGATGGATGCCGTCCTCGGCGGTTACTCGTGACGGGCCTGCCGCGTAGTACTCATAGGGGTAGGTGTACTCCTGGATGTCGGTGGTGTGCCGAACCTCGGGGAGGTACACTGGTTTGATCGACTGGACGGAGATGTCCGAGCGGTTCGGCTCACAGGTCTTGTTGTACGTGACGTTGTTGTCGCCGGTGTAGGTGACCGTCGTCGTGTGGTGCTGCTGGAGCCGCTCGACGGCCCACTCCTTGTACCCGGTTTGGGTCTGCCCGAACCGGCGCTCCTCGACATCGTCGAACACCTCCGCGAACTGCTCGGTAGCGAGGTCGACCGTCGCGTGAAGATTCTCGGTGACCAGCGTTGCGACGTCCTCGTCCCCGACCTGTGGCTGCCCGCGTTCGGCGTGGGCGACGAATCGCGATCGGTCGTTGATCCGGTGGATGACGCCCACCGACGTCTCGAAAACGGCGTTCGTGTCCGCGGTGACCGCGACCACTGGGCGGAACGTCACCGATGAGTGCGGTTCTGGAAGGTCGGCGGCTTCGATGTTCTCGATGTCGCGGAACGCCTCCGTGACTGGCGCGTCGACGTCGGCGGCCGGGTCGTACGGTCGGAGCGTCTCGTCACAGAGAATCTCGATGCGGCCGTTGTAGAGGTCGAGGCCGATCTCGTCGGCGATCTCTCGGAGGTCCTCGCCATCGAGCAGCTCGATTGGGTGTGGGTCGTCGTTCTGCTGGAGGCGGTTTGCGTACTCCTGAGCAGGGTTCGTAAACCGGCCGGTCGTGACGACCATTCCGCGTTTCGGGCCGTCGAAGTCGAACGTCGCGATCGCCGAGTGGAGCTTCTGGACGACCGGCCGCCCGACAGTCCCCGTGTGCTTGCACTCGACGATGATCGCACGCCGCGTGCCGTCGACGACCTCCTCCATGATGACGTCGCGACCCTCATCAGCCGTGCGGTCGGCCTGGCGGACGTTCTCGTAGCCGAGGTTGCGGAACACGTCCTCAATCACGTCCTCGAACTCGAACCCCGAGAGATCGTCCAGTACAGCCATCCTCAATTATGTGGTTAGTACGTTGCAACTGCCAAATACGTTGCCGAACGCTACGCTGTCCTGTTTGTTGATCCCCTGAGGGAGGTGCAGGGGTCATCGACCCACCCGCCAGCAACGGATGAACGGGAATGTACCTGTAGACAGTTCGGAAGCGCAGTCTCGCGGGGATACAGTGGGGTACGCCGACTCCCGCGTCGACGGCACGAACGTACCGAGGACGATTATGCAGGTGTTCGAGGAGTTGCAGACGTCCCCGGGGGTACCATGCCCATCGACGCACTCAAAAACGTCGACCGCAGAACGGTCACAGTTGAAGACGGGTCGAACCCTTCTGAGTCAGTGATTCGCCGACGGTCCAACAAGTGGAGCCGATCACGGGCGGCAGGACGGAACCGAAAGTGAGGAATCGGACGATATCGGATACTTCTCGGAGCGCGAACGGCCAAGCGCGTAGCCGAAGATTAGCTCCTCTTTAGCACTATGAGCCAAACCGGCCCAAAGCCCCGTCGCCCCACCTTCCCCTCCGTGCTCGCTTCGCTGCGCGCGCGGCCACGACCACGATAGGGGTTTGCGTATTTAGTGGCTCGTAGGTCAGGATCGTGTACATCGGTAGATATCGCTGGAGTTGTCCATCGGTGCCGGGATTTACTGAGAATCTCCCGGCCGTTGCCTGCAAGCGCGAAAGCAGAGCAACTAACTGCGTGTCAGTGTTCCTAAGAGTATCCATGGAGATCGCTCCCGGGACTGTGTCCCCAGGCGACCGGCTACAGACGGTACTCACGATTTCGGATGACGGCTTCACGGCGACAGAGTTAGACTGCCAATTATTGCTCTCCGAAGGGTCCCCCGAATTGGACAAGGAACTCGAAGCCGGTGACCGTGTCTCGGTCGAATTCACGGTCGACAGTTGTAGATGGGCGACTGGCCCCCAAGGCGATCACATGTTCTTTGTGACTATTGAACAACAGAATCGGATTTCCGCCGCCGAGGAGTCCGAGCAGGACGATGGTGGGGGGAACGTCGATGAAGAGACCGAGGAAGCAGGTAGTGAAGGGGATGAAGGGCAAGCACAAGAACGCAGAGAGACTGTTTCAGAGATCGACTGGGACCCCAATCAACCGCTCGACAAAACGGTACTCCGGCGACTACTCAATGGAGGCCAGCGCGTTCCAACGAGCGACGAGAATATCCGACACGACCAATCAGAGCGAACGGCGATCGAGTTTGCAGACAAGTTGATACGACTTGCCGACGCGCTTTCAGTCTCGCCAGCCGTCTGTTACCAAGCTGCGGAACTATACGGAGAGGCGTTGGGACGCGATATGATAAGGGAGAAGAAAAAGGACGTGGCGCTGGCTGCGACTTTCAGACTCGCAACCCTCGTCCAAGACGAACACCGGCCCATCGTGGCGATCGAACGAGAGTTCGAAGAACTCGAGGCCAACTGGATAGCTGACAAGGAGCGACAACTGATCCAGACGTTGGACGTCGACCCCTCGGTAGTGCTGATCCCCCCGCAGAAATATCTCCCATACCTGCTCTCGAAGCTCGATATCGATCCCGAGGTACCGATCGCGAGAGACGCGAACACGTTGGCCCGAGAAGCATCCTTCGGTGGACGAAACCCGTGGGTCATCGCCGCAGCAGCGGTCTATGCTGCGGGGATCCGTGACGGGAACCAGAAACTCAACCAAAAACACATCGCAGACATCGCCGATACCTCAACGGTCTCCATCCGAAACATCTACAGAGAACTCCTCGACGACTCATCGTTTCAGGATTAATATCGGCGCGCCTCCTCGTCTTTAGATATCACCGGTCGACTGACTGGGTGAGCGCGTAGAGGAACAACGCGACGAGGAAGGCACCGAAGAACCCCTCGATCGCACCGAGCAAGCGGAGCGACTGTGACGGAACGTTCGCCCCGCCGAAAACGAGCGTGGTAAATGCCTCCAGACTCAGGAGAGACACCCCGAAAGGACCGGTGTATATGCCATCGAGACCGGTGGCCATCGAGGGGAACACTACCATCAACGCGGCAAACACGAGGCCGAACACTGCGACCATTCGGGCCGACGTAAGGAAGACCAAGTACGGAGACTGTCCGTAATCCGCCGTCTTCTCGAAGAGCAAGTTCATCGTGAACTCTTTCCATCGACCTGCCTTGCGGTGAGTGGCCCGCCGGTGTGTGAGTTCCCGAGAGAAGAACTCCCCCTCCGAGACCGAGTCACCGACGGCCGACGCCCCGTTTTTCGCGTTGAGGTACGTCGTCTCGAGTGTATTCGGATCCGGCTCGGTGGCCTCCGGCAGATCGAACGCCTCGAGAGATCGCTCGGATTCGCGAAGCCCACTGTGTTCGGCGAACTGGAACCCGTCGTAATTGGTCAACACGAGTCTGTACGCTGTGTACTGTTCGGGCTCGCCGTCAACTCCACGGAGTCGTATATCGCCGACCGTAGCGCGTGTCAGGTCGAACAGCGGACCGCCATCGGAACCGGTTCGTAACATCCCTCGGTGTAGCGTCGCGTCGGTGCAGTCGACGAGATATCGCTCTGACTCCGCCTCAAATCGAAGGTTCGCGACATCGACGTCACGGAAGCCAACATCGCTCCCGAAGGAAGTCCCGGCGAACCGGACGGTCTCCTCGAAGTTCGTGCCATTGAACGTCACCTCGCCGCCGAAGTCAGCGTCTTCGAACGACACGATCCCGTCGAACCGAGCGTCCACGGCCGTGGTTGAGCTATCGACGGTGATCTCGTCGAATCGGGCTGGACCGCGCAGACGCGTCCCATCAAGCGACATCGACCCCGTCGTTACCGTCACTGATGAAAGATCGAGGCTCCGTCCGAAGACACCTTCTTCGAAGGTGAGTCGACCGCTGATAGACGCATCAACCAGTGAGGTCTCTCCATCGAACCTCGCCCGGGCGAACGAACAGTCATCGGTGACCGAGAGACAGTCAAACGTGGTCGTTCCACTGAACCTCGCAGCGTCGGCCGACAACTCTCCTCCCAGAGTCGCGTCCTCGAGATTCAGACCCCTCGAGAACTCTGCAGTATCGAGAGTCAGTGACTCGGTATTGGTCACAGTGACGCGTTCGAACGACGCTTCCCGAGCGAACGTTGCCGCTTCAAACGTTACCGGTCCGCCGATCTGTGCATCGTCGAACTGTGCAGTGCCGTTGAACTCCGTATGTGCTGCATCGAATTCCCCGTCGACAGTTGCGTGGGGGAACCCGGCGAGATGTGCGAACGAGACGTTCTCGAAGGTAGCGTCCTCGAGACACCGAAGGCCAGCGAATCGTGCCGTGTCGGCGAACCGAACATGGTCGAACCGTGCCGACCCATGGAACTCCGTACCGACGAACTGCGCGGGCCCGGTGAACCGAGCGTCGTTGAACTCCCCATCACCGCCGACGACTACGTCCTGAAACATACTCTCATCGTCGAACGTCGTGCTATCGGCCGAAAGATCGTCACCGAACGTCGACCCGGAGAAGTTCACCGGCCCATCGAACGTGGCATCGTCCAGAACAGCTCGGTCACAGACTTCGATATCTTGGAAAGATGCAGTAGACCCAACACTGGCGTTCGAGAAGTCAACCGACTCGTAGAAGACAGTGTCGTCGAGTTTGAGTTCGCCACCGAACGCTGCCCCTGTCGCGTCCAGCGGGCCGTCGACGCTGTCAATACCTGCCGTATCGACCTGCCCCGAACAGGCAACCCGATCAAGAGAGAGAGCGCCGTTGACCGTACCGTCGAGGACGAGACGACCGTCGATATTCGTCTGGTCGAACCCGAGCGAGCCGGCCGTGGTGACCCCATCGAATGTGACGCCGTCTCGGAACGCACAGTCGGTGAAGGCACAGTCGCCGTCGAACACAGCGTTGCTGACTGCCAGCGTCCGGTCGAAAATAGAGTCGCTCACAGTCCACTCCCCGGACACGGTAGCCGGTGTCGCCTGTGAACCAGGGGAATCACCGATTAACTTCACGCTGTCGCCGAAGGTCACATTCACGAGTGACCCCTCGTCAAATTCAGTAGCGATGAATCGGGTTTGACCATCGATATCGACGTGTGACCAGTCGAGTCGGTTGACCGTCGACCGTTCACATCGCAGTGTGTTTCGGCAATCAGTATCCGTAATCGACAGTGTCGCTACCGTTGCATCGGTCAACTGCAGTGGTCCAGCGACCGTCGACTCCTCGATTGCGAACGCCCCCTTGACGTCGAGACTATCGAGGCCGAGCAGCTGGTCGAACCGCGACTGGTACAGCGTGAGATCGTCGTGGAACGTCGCGCCGTCCAGTCGACACTCGAGTCCGAATCGGTTCCGGCGAAGTTGCACGTGGCGGTGAAAATTCGCGTCATAGAATGTCGAGTGACCCGACAGCGTACAGTTGGAGAATCGAACGATGTTGCCAAATTCCGAGTCGCCGAAAGCGAACCCGCTGTCGAAGGCCGACTGCTTGCACATCAGTCCATTACGGAACTGTGTGCCTGTTCCGATGATAGTCGCACCGAACGTAGAGAACTCGGCACGGACCCGTCCGTGCACGACAGCGTCACTCAGCGAAAGTAGCCCCTCGAGTTGTGAGCCACGAATGTGTATCGAGTCGGTAATCTCTGCGTGGTCGAACCGTAATGGCTGGTGTAGGTGACTATGGGTGATCGAGACCTCACTGATGCTCGCGTGCCTGAAGTCGACAGGATAGCGCTGTGCCGAATCGATTTCGTGTGACGCAAGTGAGAATGTGTCTAATGAGGCACCGTAAAACTGCAGGTCACGGCGGGTGGTCGCCGTTTCGACCGCCTCGTGAAACCGGCGACGCTCCAGCGTCCCATCCGTGTCTTCAGGGGGGGTATGGAACACGCACGTCTCTGTGCCGTCCTCAGCGCTGTGAGGACAGTACCACTTACCTGACTGGAGCGATCGCCAGTCGATAGAACTGGCCGTGTCAGTGTGCCGTTGCCACGCTTTAACGTCGAAGACGAACCCGCAGCGGCCGTCATCGCGGTCTTCAATCCGAGCGACCCCAGCGTCGCGTAATGTACTGCCTGTTGGCAGTGGGTCGGTGAACGACTCGGGCGCAGGAGACTCCGGTTCGGTGCTTCCCGTGTTGGAGGGTTCAGGAGCAGTGACAGCACCACGGGTTGTCCCCGGGGCGAGCGTGGTGTCTGTGACTTCGCCGCGCTCATCGCGAATGACGACGCTTTCCGCATCCGTCTCTAGACGGCGGTTGATACGTGTTGTGACGTAGTTGGGCGCACCCGTGATCCGCAGACGGACATGGGCACCCGTAGCTTCCAAATCATCGAGTTTCTTCCAAGCCTCCTCATAGGTCGGTGGCGCCTCGAAGGATATCTCCCTAGTCCGCAACGGCGGGGCGTCGATAGCGATGCGGTCGAACTGGGGTGGTCCGCTTTCCCTGAAAGTTAGAACCGACACGCTTCCGGGGTAGTCGCCGTGCTCCAGTGGGAAATCGTCGATTTCAGGTACGAGCACGGAACTGTACGCGAGCGCACGTCCACTCTCGAATGACCGATGTTCACTGCCGCTTCCGAGTAGCAATGCCTCGACACACTCGTCGATAAGCCCGATAAACTGCCCGAGGTTCCAATCTGCCGTCGCTGCCGGCGCCGGTGGGCTAACCTGGGCAGTTGACGCAACAACTCCATGGGTAGAATCCGGCGGTGACACGCCCGCTATCTTCTGGTGGAACTGGTCACGCGTCAGACCGTGAACTGAAAGCGTCCCGACGCGCGTCCCAGCGGCATCCAGTACGTCAACCAACTGTTCCTCCACCATCGAGTCGAACGGTTCGTTCCCCTCATTTTCGGGGACCGAAAACACGGACACGTCAGCCTCGGAGAGTCGTATCAGGCTGCGTCGGCAGTACTCGATTGCATCGGGCAGGGGAGTATCACCGAACAGCGCCCCGGTCAGAACGACCGCATCTACCTCTTGGTCGATCGCCGTTCTGATGACTTGGTCGAACGCCTGCTGTGGCTCACCTGCCTGCGGATGGTCTGGAGCGAACTTCCCGAACTCGACTGCGCCAACGTGCAGAACCTTCGGAGGATTACCACCTTCAGGTGCGCTGTCAGTAGCTTGTTCGACCTCATCGTGTGGTTCAGCAGAGTCACCTTCAGATATCTCCGTAAGCCCCTCAAACTGTGGAGTTTCCCCTTCCCAGAGCATCGCTTGCGCATCTAAGGCCCCAGCACGCTCGAACGCCTGCTCGGCTGGCCGCCTTTCCTCCGGGGAGCCGACAAACGCCGTGACGACTGAGCCAGCGGCTGTCTGGTGATCGATATCGGCCGCGAGTGTGTCAACGTCTACTCCCTCGCTGTAGTTGACTCGGTAGGTGCGGAACGGGCGGATGTCGAGTTCGTGACTGCATTTGTGAATTCCCGAATCGTCAAACGTGAATTCGACGACCTCCGCAGACTCGTCGCGGTAGCCACGGGTGGTTCGCTCCGTTCCACCGGCGTACTGTCCCGGTAGTTCGCCATTATCGTAGTGTTTCGTATAGTGAGAATGGCCGAGCAGTGCCAGATCGAACGTAACCGAAGACTCCCGCTGGAGTCGGTCCAGTGTCAACTCGCTGTACGAGGCCGCCATGAGCGGGGCGACAGACTGGTGCAGACAGATGACCTTCTTGGTGGTGGATGATCCAGCACTGAACGAGAGGTCCGGGTCTTCCCACCACGACTCGTCGTGATAGTCGACCCCGTACAGTTCGACAGAGCCACAGCGACGCGGCTCTCGACCGAGTTCAATTCCGAGTCCGTCGTCGACGATTGTTTTGGCCCATCGCTGCTCACGGCCGACCTCGTCGACGTCGTGGTTCCCGAGGACGAAGAAAAAGGGAATATCCGCGTCGGAGAGATCCTCGAGCGCCAAGCGGGCACGCCTCGGGAGTCGTTCGTTCCAGTCGGCGCTGTGGGTGATGTCGCCGGTATGCACGACCCCGTCGACGTCACGGTCGATCGCGATAGAGATAACGTCGGCGAAAGCCTCCGTGAAGTCGGCTTCCCGGCTCTCCTCGTCGTACGCGGTATAGCCGAGGTGGGTGTCACTGACGTGTAACAACCGTGTCGGGTCCCCCGTCCCCGCTGCGTCCATGTGGATAGTCAACGAGTACCCCCTCAGGGTGTTGAGCGTTTCGAACCGGCACTCGACGGGGGGATGTCGGCAAGTGAGTCACCAACCTGACGTTGTCGTCGGCCAGAAGTCAACTGACTGCGGGAGAGCCCACCGATGGTTGAACTGTTCTGACTACGACTACGAGGAGGTGGTGTCGCCTGTATCGGCGTGGAGCCTCCATTTGGACGAGCTACCGCGGCGTGCTGGCACCTCACCGGCGAGGAGATCGACGCCGCGATGGCGACCCTTACCGACGACATCGTCTCCCTCCCCGACGGCGGACGGCCGTCGCCGACGCTCCCCAAGAACTGTGGAACCGTCTCCCGCCCGGACCGGCCGGTCTTCCAGCGCGCTGATCGCGACCACTACATCGTACTCGGGGATGGAAGCGACGAGTGGCTGGTCGTTCTCTGCAGCCAGGGCGACCGTGCATATCCTGCCCCGCTCGCACATCGGGCGGTTGCCGAGGAGGCTGACGTGGAACGGGTAATCCGGGAACTCGCCGAAGAGAGCAACGACCTCATTGAACCCCCGGAGGGGGAGCTCTGATGGAGACACTTCGACTAGCGCGAGCCACTCACCAGCTTCTCGAACGGGGTGCCAAGGCGCTTGAGAAAATCGGGCGTGAACTAGAGTGGTACAACGACCGACAGGAGGTCTCTGGTGATGCTGACTAATCGTCTATACTAATTATAGAGGAGACTCGCCTTCGTTTTCCGGCGGAGTCGTTAGCATTGCGTCGAGGAGTGCTGGTTTGAGTTGTTCCAGCTTCGTGAACACCTCGCCGTTTGAGATGTACTCCACTGATTCAGGGATCACCACATCGGAGGGTCGAGACGGAACGGTTCAGCGCGCTCGTCGAGCCGAGTCGAGCTCGGGAGCAGGCCCGAGATGAGGACGCAGATACGGACGCGTTGTTCCACGTTCCCACAGACAGTTACGCGATCATCAACCCAGTCGACGACTACGGGCCGCTGGAGGAAGTCCTCCGCGAGGAGACCATCGACGGGACGCCGCTGAGCGAGGTGATGCTAGGCGAGATTCGGCGCTACCGGGGCGGCAGCGAGGTCCATATAGACATCATGTTCGACGGCCTCGAGGTGCGCCTTCCTGACCGGTCGGACCCGATCGCGATGGGCGTGACCTCCGGCTACGATTTCTTCGGTGAGCACGCCGTCTACGTGGAAGGTTTCGCTCAGGATGGCTACTGCTCGAATTCGATGCGCTCGCTCACCGACAACGAGATCATCAAGCACGTCGGGGACGTTCGGGACTTCCGGACCTGGTGGGAGAAGATTCTCGCCCAGGTCGAACTCGTCGCCGACGACCTCTTCGGGTTCATCCGAGATACGCAGGAGATCGATCTCGAGTTCTCCGAGCTCCCGTTCACCGTCACCGAGTTTTACAGCCTGCTGGGATTCCCGGACTATCTCGCAGAGCGTCCTGCCGAGGATGCAGAAGCCAATGCGGCGTCTCCGTTCGAGATCGATATGTGGACGCTGCACTCCGGCGCGACGTACGCGCTCACCTACTTCTTCCAGGGAAAAGAAGGGGCGTCTCACGATCAGTACGTCCGCATTGCCAACGACATTCTGTTCAACCCGGAAGGCACGATCGAGCGCGTCGAGCGAGCCTACGAGGAACAGCTGGAGGCCGATGGCGACGACGGGTCGCAGGCGTCGCTCGCCGGCGAGCGGGCGATCGCGAGCATCGAGCGCGTCAGCGACGATCTGCAGGAGAAGGTCGACCAGTTCGAGGACCGGGAGGACGCGCTCTGTGAGGAGTTCCAGAACGCGATGAGCTGACCTCGCGACGATGCTGTAGTCGGCGGTCTGTTTCTCTCGCCTTTGAGGGGTGGAGGCCAACAGAGATGAGTCAGTCTGCGGAGTGCAACGAAGACGATGACGAGTTCCCGCCTGAGAAGCGCCTCGAAGCGCCCAATCACCGCCTAATCGAGGCCGGAATCACGACGATTCCCGATATGGAGACGCTCCGGGAGTGCGTCGCGTGCGAGAACGCTCACCAGAATCGAACGGCGATCCTGAAGCGACTCGACCGTAAGGCATCTGAACTCCGCGAGACAGAGGACAAGGAGTAACTCGGTTAACCAACAGTACCTCGCCGGTTCCCCGGGTGTGTTGGTTAATCGGGGGGTTGTCAGTCCCCCCCGGAAGGGTTCGGGGTCGATTCAGACCAAAGGCTAAGTAACTGGGAAGGAAGAAGTTAGTGACGGAGTTTTGAATATCTAAATGAGTGCACGGTCGGATCTTCGAAAACTATGTCGCCGTGAACAGCGCGACCTCCTCCTCCAACTCCGCAACTCCAGTGGGTGGCGGAAGGAAGGTGACCTCGGCGTCGGTAACGAGGCGGTATCAGAAGCACACGACAATCGGACGATTCTCGAACTGATTCAGAACGCACGGGACGCGATTCGACGGGGACGCGACGAAGCCTCGGCGAGTAGTGACAGGTCTGGCTCCGTCGCAGTGATTGTCGGACCCGACTCGCTCTACGTCGCGAACACGGGACGTCCATTCCGTCTCCACGACGAGCAGGTATTCGAGGCCGTGACCGCGCTCAACCGATCAGAGAAGGCGGACAAACGTGGGGCAATCGGTGAGAAGGGCGTCGGGATGAAGTCGATCCTCCAGACTGCCAAGCAGTTCTCGATCGAGTCGATCGTAGCCGACGAGCGGCTATCGGTCGGCTTCTCTCGGTCACAGTCTGTCTCGATGCTCCTGGACACGTACACGGAGTTCCTCGACAACCCAGACTTTCGGTCCGTACTCGACGACGAGTACGACTCGAACGTCGTCAACGCCTGCGAGTCGATCGTGGGCGATCTCTCGCTTCCCGTCTCCTCAGCCACCCCCGACGACCTCGAGGACGAGGATTTGGCAGAACTCCAGCCAGTACAGGCGGAGCAGATCCCACCGAACCCACTCGAGGTACTGCGGGATATCCCCCGACTCTCGCTGTTTCGGTACCCGTTCGTTGATGGGCACTCCTCAAGTGACGGTACTGGCTTGACCGAGGCCCTGTTGAAACCGACAACTCCGGTATCGGACATCGATGAGTCGGTCGACGACGAACTCGAAGCTCGCCTCTCGGCCCACCAGGGGAAGTACCGGACCGTTCTCGAACTTGAGTACGACGACGAGCGGTGGACGAGATTCCTCGACACTATCCTGGAACTACTGACGGACTCACCGCTCTCCGATGAACACCCGGACGCCGCACGCCAGTTCCGTGACCAGCGGAGCGACGGGGACAACGAGTCTGCAACACAACTGTGGGAGGAGTGTACCGATCTCGGTCGTGAGACGCTTGTCTTACTCGGCGAAATTAGAGACATCGAGTTCCTCAGAGTCACACGCGATAAGGTGAGTGGCCAGCTCGAACTCGCCGAGTCCAGACAGGTCGAGATCACGACCGGTGAATCTCGGAACATCGAATCGAATACCGAAGTGGATCGGCAGTCCGTCACAGTCTCCGAAGCGACCGACGACGTGGACGAGCCAACCCAGAAGCAGTTCCGGCTCTACTCTTGTCCGGTAGACATCGATCCACCGGACGACGAAGACAGCGACGAGGACGAATGGACGTTCGATGAGCCGATGCGACTGCTCTTCGAGTCTCCGAGACCAACGGACGATGGTTGGGCTCCCGAACGAAAGACGCTGTATCTCTTCTATCCGATCGAAGACGCCCGAACATCGTTTCCGTTCGTGGTACACGCTCCATTCCAAGTAGGGTTCGATCGACAGGATCTAGACGATAGCGACGTCAATCGACAGCTCCTGTCCGCAGTTCCAGACTTCGTCGCGGAGGCTGCGGTCGACCTCGCTCGGCCAGACAGTCGAGGCGCTCACGATAACTACGACGCCTGGATGCCGTGGCTGGTGATGCCGTTCCGGCAGCGAGACGAGAGCTCTCTCGACGTAGTCTCGCGGGTGTGTGAAGTCTTGCGCGAGACTCCAATCGTGCCGTCCTATGGCGGCGAGATTCGAGAGCCGACGGAAGTACTGGTCGATCCGGATCGCCTCTACTCGTTCGAGCCGCTCCGTGCCGGAGAATCCCCACCAATTGTTGCGAAGGAGTCCATCACGAACGGTGACCGCTGGCTGCAGCGTGCTCGGGGCGACGGGGAGATCCAAGCCGAGAATCGCGAAGTAGCGACTCGAATCGGTCTGACCGCCGTGGTCGACCAACCGTTCCATCAAGACGGGACGGGGGGATCGGGTCTCGTCTCAACACTCCGTGACGTCTGGGGGAACCATCCTGACCGCTGGGCCGTTCCGATCGACACCGAACTGTACGCTTCACGTGATGACAACGAACCGTACGCGCGCCACTACTTCGAGTCTATCTGTGCTGCACTCGACAGATACGATTCGGAGGACGACGAGCCCCACGATCAGGAGGCCGACAAAGATCCCGCGAAAAAATTAGGGGAGTGGCACGTGCCGCTGCTCCCCGGAGAGACACACAGTAACGGCCCGAGCGACGAGACCGATATGGGGATTGGGTACCTCGTCCGTGCGTCGACACGCGAACCTGGCGGCCACTCGGATCGGTATGAACGGAGCGATCGGATTGTGTTCCGCCGGTCGAAAGAGACGAGCCAGTCAGCAGAGACATCGATCGATCAACTTGTCGCACCACCTAAATCACTCGACATCTACATTACCCCGTTCGACGAGGACTGGTCGGGCACGCTCGCGGCCAACTACAACGAGTGGGGGACACGAGAGCTGCGAGGGCCGGCCACGTACTACCAACGCGTCGCCGCAGAGATCGGTGGGTTCTCCGCACCTAGAGACGCTCGGCTTGAAGGCGACGACGCGACGCTTGGGTACTTGTTGGATCTCTATCAGACAGTCTGTGTCGAAACGTCTCTCAAGAGAACCCCATGGTTACGCCCCACACCGCACCGGAATCGACAGTTCAGCGCCGGTGAAAATGAGACGGGCGTCGAGGATCTGCTGGTCGGTGAGAGCCTCCGAAACCGGCCTAGCGATTACGACACCTTCCTCGAACGTCGCTACTCACAGCGCGTTCCAGTGCCCACTGCCGACGGCGGTGTTGCGCCGGCAGAAGGACTGGTCTTTGGCCAGGGGTGGGTCGATGCGTTCGAGAGCATCGCCGACGATATTGAGTCGGGATCCGTTCGCGACCCGTTCACTGGGAGTCAGGAAGAGGGACCCCCGGCCCGAGCGAGAGATCTCCGTCGGTGGGCGGCGGTCATCGAGTGTACGTCGGTGGTAGATCGGGAAGGAACACTTGCCGTCGCTCCCCCGAGTGACGAGCGGTGGCTCGAAGTCGTCGCAGACACTGAGGTCCGCGACGGCGACCATGCTCTGTGGTTGCTCAACTTCTTGATCCACGTCGGCGTGCAAGTCGGCCCTCACGTCGAGTGGGGGTGGTTCTTCCCTGGTAGCAATGGTCACGACCGGGACACAGGCGCTATGACACTGACCGAGGCGAGCCAGTTGACGAGAGGCGGGGATGTCACCGTGGAGGACAGTCCAATCGATCCACCGGCGGCGGAACTCGACACGTACGCGTCAATCTGCTGGCGGACCGAACACCACCCCGCGGTCAGCGCAGGTCACACGTCAACTTGCCGCGGCAACTTGCTCGAAGACGCCGTTGGCGAGTGGATCCAGATCGCCGGGAACGACATCGTCGTACCGACGTGGTGGCGTTTCACCGAACTCGACAGTCTGGATGATGACACGACCACGGACTTCCGACGGGCCATCCTCCTCCTTTGGCCCGAGCTGTCCAAGCACCTCTTCGAAACGGCTTGGTTCTGTACCGATACCGGACACAGCCCAGCCTCGAACAACACCACGATCCCAGCGTTGGGACTCGTCCAACTCCAAACGGCTGACTTGTGGCCGACCGACTGGCCCAATTCTGGCCTTTGGGAGTCCGGTGAGGGGCGGGAGGGTGCGTATCAGCCGGGAGTGAACCCAGCACGGCAATTGGTGTTCGACCCCTCTGACGGTGGCTCTGGCCGACGTGCCGAGGCCGAACTCCCGACGATTGACACGGAGGCCCTACGTGAGGACGTCAGTGAAGCCTGCGAGCCGTTCGAGATCGACCCACCCGAGTTGGATCTTCGGGCTGTCGCTGGTACACTCGGCGCAAAACCGATTGCAGACTATACGCCTGCGGAGGCGGCGGCGCAACTCAACTGGTTCTTGCGGACGTACGAAGCGGCCGCTACCGACACGTCGAGTGACAACGTCACCGAGTTGCCGGCGGAGCACACGGAGTCCATACGGAGGGCTACGTTCGGCCTCCTGCGCCGGTTCGTGACTTGGGATCATCTCAAAGACCATATTCCCGACATAGACGACGAGTTGGAGCGGGCTTGGCAGCGTAGGGACATTTGGCACGTAGGGACACGCCTCCTTGTGAATCGAGGTGGCGCGCTCTGCTCGGTTACGGTTGGCGAGGGGAGATCGGAGTCACTGTCGATCCCGATTGATGTCTATACGGATCGCCTCCCCGAGTATGCTCGTGACATCTTAGAGGGGCAGCGAAGCGCGTTCGTCGAGTTGCCCGCTACCCACCCCGGTGGTCTCGCGCTTGTACTGGGCGACAATCTCCACGAAGACCCGACGTTCTCGTTCGGTATTCAGACGAAAGGTGAGGGTGAGATCCCGAAGCTAGAACCGGTCGAAGGCCCGAGTACTGCCGCTGAGTCGTACGACTCAGCACTTCAACGAGTAGCAGAAACGATTGACTGCAGAGTTCCATATCTCGTCGCTGCCTACGACCGTGCCACGACCTCGCAAACCGAACTCGAAGCGGTCTACACGGCGCTCCAGAGCGCCGCAACCAACGAGATCGGAATCGTCGATCGCTCGGGTGACAGACCCGGAGACCGTCGATCGGCACTGTGGGCCCCTACGGAGGAAAGTGACGAGACGCGGATCGCGTTCTTTGAAGAGAGTCTCCGAGTGGCCGACGATGAGTCAATTCCTCCGTTCTATGCAGCCGAAGGCCTGGTCCAGATCCTCGATGATCAGCCGTCACGACGGGTTCGTAACGCGTTCGAGAACGTCTTGATGAAAGCAGAGCCACAACTGGATCGGGAGTACGAGGACGATCTGGCGGAAATCGAGCGACAGATTGCTGCGTTAAACGAGAGACGACTGCGGCGGATCCACGCTGCTCTCGAGACGCTACTTGAGCATCTGCACTTGTCCGACTCCGAGTCGGGGGGTTCAGACCGACGGTCGTTCCCCGAGGTCGAGTGGTCGTCGGTCAACGCCGAAAGGGTCCTCAACGCAATGACCGATGTCGATCCCGAGGCTGACGAACCGCTCAGCGATCTCGATCCGATCGCGACGTGGCACAGACACCTTTGTGAGCCCGGCGGCCTCTCCGAGGAAGATGCGACGCGTTGTACTGTCGCCGCGGCAAAGAGCCATCCAACTGATCGGCAACGGCTGCTTGCACCCGTCGCGAGACGTACACGACACCTCGATCTCGCCAGCCTCGCCAAGTCGGACCCGTGGGCCGATCTGGACGAGTGGGGTGAGTCGGCAACTTACAGAACACTCGAAGACTACGTCACCGCGATCGCAGCCGTCGAGAAGTTCTGGGCCGTCGTCACACAGACGACCGATCCCGGAGAGGATGTCCTCCTCGACGCCGTAACCGAGGCACGTCAGCGGACCACGCCGAGCCCGACTTCCTCAACATCGGACGTGATTCCGACTGCCACGTCGTTACCGGCCCACCTTCAGGACATTCCGCTGGTCGCCCTTCCGGCCAACGATTCGGAGCCGATTCCCCCGGAACTCCGTGACACGGTGGTGTCGTGGTGTCGGACTCAGCGATCGGAAGTCGTCGAGATGGACGTCGTCTTCGCCGACGAAGCCAACCTCGAACTGTTCGACAGCCTCTGTGAAGCGCTGGAGTCGCCAGCCAGTGCCGAGACGACGGTGCGAGAGGTGCTCAAGACGGTCACTGAGGACAGAGGGCGATCGTCTCCCGTCGAGCAGGAACGAACACGGAAACGCCGGACAGAAGAGTGGTTCTCGGAGGAGTCGCCGGTTTCGTCGATCGACTTCAGCCAGTCCGACCTTTCAGCGTCGGATTCCCCAGAGTCGCGCGGCTCCCCATCGGTTGGCAACAAGAGCGGCAACTCCTCATCGTATAGTGACGCCGAAATTGCCACGGGTCGTGGCCGTGATGGCGAACTGATCTGTATCGAGCGTGCCTGGGACCGCTTTGAGTCGCTAGCTCCCAACCAACGGTCGCGTGTCGTCAACGCGGTCGAAGAGTGGCGAGACTGCGATCACTGGCGCATGAAGTCAGCGTCCGATGCCGTGACAGACGCTGCTAACTCGGGACTGGAGGGTATCAACGACTACGCCGTCGCCAAGCGTTACCTTACGGCTGCAGAAATCAACGACAAACCCACCGCCCGAGCCGTCTTCCACGCACTCGTTGATACATCGGAGGAACGGGGGCCAGGATTCGATTACATCGATCCGTTCGGTCGGCAGTACGGTCCCAACGCCACCGACGGGTGGGAACGAGCGCAGATGACACGGACCGAAGTGAAGACGGTGTTGCTCGAGGAGACCGCCAAAGGGCGGTTCAAACTGACCGGGAATGAGTTCCGGATGGCTCGTCGACCCGGACCCAGAGCTGACGTGGGGAATCCTACAAAGATGACCGTCGACCGATATCTGGTCCGAATGGTCCGCTTACCCCGTGGGTGGGAAGAGGGATCGGGATGGCAGGAAATCGAGTTTCGGGACATCGAAGACGTCGTTCGCTTCGGCGACTTCGATCACGAGGAAGACCCCGTCTGGGAGAAACTCCGCGGCGGAAAATTCTACGTGAACTTCGAACTCTGAGGGTGACAAACCAGCTGTCGTCCAGAAATCTGTACTGATCGTACCGCGAGAGACCCTATCAATTTCAAAACTCCAATTTGTATGTCTAATTAATAAACGCGGCGACGAACAGAGGATCTACTTCCCTCAGTGTGATGCCGCGAGTGGTGTTTTACGCCCCCAGAGAGGGCGAGGGCTCCTTCGAAAGCTCTCAGAGGTGACTTCCAGTGAGTCAACAACAGAGTCCCGACAACGTCTCGATCGACGAGATCCCGGTCGATATCGATAACACGCAATCAGCGGAGGTCGATTCCGCCGACGTCCCCGACGAAATCGAATCCATCACCCGTGGGCTCGCCGGTGAGCAGCCGCCGACGAATCCGCTGGTCGTGCTGAAAGCGGCCCGGTGGTGGTACATTCACGGCAAGGGCGGCACGGATCCCGCCTTCCAGTGGGCCATCAAGTGGGCGCGCCACCTCGCGACCGACACGCCTAGCGACATCAAGCGGTTCAACGAGTTCCTCGAGTACCTCGTCTCGGTTGGCTTTGCGGACGAACGCCACGAGCTCCGCTGACCGACAGAGCGGTTTTTTGAACGCCCCTGAGGGGTGCGGCGCGGTCTGAACAGACGCAGTCGCCGTAAACTCGATTCGATGAATCGGCACTGTCTAGTTAAGTCAGTTTGAGAAGTAAGCAGGTCATTGAGTTAGTTGGTTCAGATGCTCGCAGACCTGCTCAGCGAATGCTTTGCGGCGGATTTAGAAGAAACTTGGGAGCGTGAACGGACGGCGACGTTGACGAGACGCGAAGTGGTTCGAGAGGCGCGACGCGCCTCTCATCATGCCGAGAGACGGCTCTGCCGTCTCTCGTAGCACGTCTCGTTCGCACATCAGAACGCGAAGCGTTCTGAGGACGCCTGTCAGGGCGTTCGCCGTCCGGCTTCACGCGACCGGTTGTTCACTCAGAGAGATAACAACGATTCTCGCGGAATTAGGCGTTGAACGCTCTTATCAAGCGGTTTGGCAGTGGGTACATCGGCTGTCTGACAGCGTTCCTGACCCGCCTGAGGCGCGGGCGAAGCGGGTCGCGGTCGACGAGACCGCTGTCAAAATTAACGGCGAGTGGTCTTGGTTGGATACTGCAATAGACCTCGACACAAAACTCATCTCGGACGTGGCGTTGTTCGGACACTATGGCACAGATCCGGTGGCGACGTTCCTGTTTGGACTCGTGGAGAAACACGATCTTTCGAACGCAACGTTTCTCGTCGATCAGTTCGGCTATCGGACTTTACTTGCACGATTAGGATTGGACAGTCGGGTTGACTATACCGACCGAAACCTCATCGAAAAGTGGTTTCACACACTAACAATGCGGCTCAACCGTTTCCACAACTCGTGGGTGGGAAGTCAATGGAGCGTTCGCCAATGGCTTGCATTATTTGCGCATTACTACAACTGGCTCAGATCACACCAATCGCTTGATGATCGAACGCCAGCTGACAAAGTTCTAAACTAGACAGTGCCATGAATGCCTTGAGTTGGGCATGAAAGCAACTTGTCTGAACAGTACCTACACTGGTGCAGCCAGCTTTAGGAGACTCTCCGTATTTTACGACTAATTCTTTGTAAAACTCTGTAGGAACACCGAAAACGACTTTTACTCTAACGCACTTCCTCTCCGTACCAACCATCATGATTTACTCACCCGTCGCCGGGTGGGAAGCTGATAGCGTATCGGTTCCCCACATGAGTGGCACCGTGCTGAATTGGACGATCCACCAAGAGGAGCGCCAGTCGGTAACCGGCCTATGTGGAATCTCTCCGGTGTAAACATGACAGAGCCAATGTCAATCCCAGTTCAGCACCACGACGGAACGCCGAAGACATCCTCAATAGCCGCTCACGGACCCGTTTCATCTCCGTCATACGATATTCTGGTTCCTCTCCCAGATGCTAAGACGGCCGATTACGACCGGTTGGATATCCATCGGCTCCTACGGACTCCGCTCGCACTTGCTGATGATCGAAACGGTTCGGTGACGATAGCCAGCATCGTAACTGCCCCGAGTGAGATCAGTCTGGATACGGTGGGCAATGCGAATTTCTCGGAGGAAATGACCCGGATTATCGATCTCGCACGGAACCGTGTGGCGAACATCCGGGATGCCGTGGCCGATTGTCGGGAAGACGTGCCAGTGTCAGGGCTAGTTATCGTGGGGCACGTACCCGATGACGTGTTCGCTGAGTGTACAACAGGTGAGCGCTACGATGCCATCTTTCTCGCTCAGAGTCGTGGGAGTGGCCAGCAACTATGGGATGAATCCCTATTCAGCACGATTTTGGAGACGGCGGCTTGCGCCGTCTATCTCGAAACACTGGGGACAAAGACGGACCTCTTGGTGGCGGATCCCGAGGACGAAACAGACCGAGACAAGATATCGTCTCTAGACGGCCTCTCTAGTATCCTACTTGCTGTTGGCACAGGCCCTCATTCGGTTCTCGGAGCGGAGACTGCGCGAGCCCTAGGGAGTACCTACGGGGCGAGTATCCGTGGTGTTCACCTTTTCGAAAGTACGGACGCGGAGCGTCTTCAACAAGGGCGCCAGGCGCTCGACCTCACGGAATATGTCCTCTCGGATCTCCCCGACGTCGACTGCGAATCACGAGAATCTGACAATGTCGTCGCTGAACTACTGCAGGAGATCGAGAAGTACGATGTTGCGATCCTTGGCGCGCCGACGAAGCAACCGCTTCTCCAACGATTGTTTGGTCAGTCGGTTCCTGACGAGTTAGAACCCCAACCGACAACCTCCATACTCACCGTTCGACAACCCTCCCATGCGCTGAATTCGGTTTATTATCGGTGGAAACGGGCCATTGAACGAACCTCCGTTAGTGAGGAGTCTCCGTCTCTAGAGGAGGGGTTTTGAGCATGTCTGACTTGTCGGGGCTAGCGGACCGATTTGAATCGACCACTCCTCTGGCGACGCTGATCGATGACTCGGAGATCGACTATCGGCGATTCCAGGAGTTGGTAGCCTCGACTGATTCACTTGCGATTCTCTGCCACGACAACCCCGATCCGGACACGATCGCAAGTGCCCTCGCACTGGAAGCGATTGCTAAGGAGTGGGAGGTACCGACCGTCGATATCGTATACGGTGGGACAATTACCCATCAACAGAATCGAGCGATGATCAACGTTCTCGATATCGAACTGAGGTCGATTACTCAGGTTACCTTCTCTGATTACGGTCTCGTTGCGTTCGCCGATCACGGTATTCCGGGCCGAAATAACTCCGCACCTGAGGATATGACGCCGGACATCGTCATTGACCACCACCCGGCCGACGAGATCGAGGGCCAATTCGTGGACCATCGGCCTGCGGTTGGGGCGACGGCGACACTACTGACCCGATACTTGGAAGTGTACGGTATCGAACTGGATGAACGCCTTGCGACAGCACTCTTGTTCGGACTCCATCGTGAAACGCTCGATTTCAACCGTGGGACGACGTCGACAGAACACGCAGCTGCGTGTGTTCTCCACCCGCATGCGGATCACAATATCATTGAAGAGCTGACCAACTCGGTGTTCACACCGGAGACGATTAGCGGCATCGGCGATGCGATTGCCAATCGAGAGGTCCGGGGATCCTGTCTCGTTTCCTCTCTTGGACGGATTCATGAACGCGATATTATTCCCCAGGCTGCTGACTACCTCCTCCAGTTGGAGGGTGTGAGTACGACCGTCGTGTACGGCATCGTGGGCGACAACATCTACCTCAGCGGCAGAACGAGTAATGCCCAGATTCATATCGGCGATGTGATGAAGGAATCGTTCGACCAGGTGGGGAGTGCGGGTGGCCACCACGATATGGCCGGTGGACAGGTGCCCCTGGGCTTCGTCGGGTCGGTCGACGACGGTGATGACGCCGCGATCGATCTGATCAACCAGTCGATGAAAGCGCGCATCTTCGATGCTCTAAAAGGGTGGACTGAGACATGACCACTCCCTCAAAGTCTGAACATACGTGGGGTTCAGTGTATGAGACTGATGCTATCGATGCGGGGATTCTCTCCGACCTCTTGCTCAATGCACGCGATCATTCATCCCCGGATACAGCCGCACAACTCGATGTAACACCGGGCACAATTCGAAACCGAATCGATAAACTGGAATCGAACGGGGTGATCAAGGGCTATGAAACCCGCATCGATTACCAGCGGCTCGGGTTTCTCCCGGTACTTTTCGTTTGCACAATACTGTCGGATGAATACGAGAGTATATCCCAGGAAATCGGACAACTTCCCGCAGTAACCCGTACTCGGATCATCCACAGTGGTAGTCACAACTTCCATGTCGTCGCTATCGCCAACTGTCAAAACCAGCTTGCGGCCATTCGAAATAATTTGGTCGGGTTCGATATCGAGATTGAATCAGTTTCGCTGATACACTCCGAAGAGACGTTCCAATTCTCGGGGTTTGGAAGTACAGAAGAGGACACCCTCGACAAGTCATGACCATTGAAGAGATACTCGCACCGCCCGATTCAGAATCGCGATACCGCCTCCTTGTTCCCGTCTCGGAGTACATAAGCGACGAAGTAATCGAGGAGTTATTGATGGCTGTCGAGGCCGTCGCTCGGGAGACCTTTTCTTGTTAGCTCTGGTCGAGACTAGACCGGACGGACAAGCGGATTCCGGAGCGAAATCGACCGGGGTCGAGACATTTCGGGAAACAGTAACCGACTTGCCTGCCGTGCTCGAGCGCGAGGCACTCGCGGCCTCCCTTATCACACATCAGCTGTCGGGGGTTATTTGAAAGTCCGGAGTCGTTGACCCAACAACACAATGTTGTCACTGCTCACCGTCGCTGGTATTGCTGTCGCCGTGTTCGTCGGGTTCAACATCGGCGGCTCGTCGACGGGCGTGGCGTTCGGGCCGGCTGTCGGCTCACGGCTCGTCCGGAAGGCGACCGCGGGGGTCCTGTTCGTTGGTTTCGGCTTCCTCGGGGCGTGGACCGTCGGGCGGAACGTCATCGCGACGATGAGCAGCAGCATCGTACCGGCAGCCCAGTTCACGCCCGTTGCAAGCGTCGCGGTGCTGTTTTTCACGGGCGCGTCGCTGTTGATATCGAATCTGTACGGTGTTCCGGCCTCCACGTCGATGACGGCTGTCGGCGCTATCGTCGGGTTGGGACTCGCGTCGGGCACGCTCAATCAGGCACTGATGTTCGTCATCGTCTCGGCGTGGATCGTCGCTCCGCTGGTGAGTCTCGCCATCGGGCTCGTGGTCGGGCGCTACGTCTACCCGTATCTCGACCGCTACGTCGCGTTCACGAAGTTCGATCTCCACTTCGTCCAGCTCGACCGCTCGGGGACGATTCCACGCCCGCATCTGAACCGGAACGCGTCGCCACGGGACGTTGTCGGGTCGCTCTCGGTGATCCTCATCGGTTGCTACATGGCCTTCTCGGCGGGGGCGTCGAACGCGGCGAACGCGGTGGCGCCCCTCGTCGGAGAAGGCGGCGCCCTCACAGTTGATCAAGGGGTCTTGCTCGCAGTCGCGGCCTTCGGGCTGGGTAGTTTCACCATCGCTCGGCGCACGCTGGAGACAGTCGGGGACGACATCACGGAACTCCCGATTCTCGCGTCGCTGATCGTCTCGATTGTCGGCGGAACGGTCATCACCATCCTCTCGTACCTTGGCATCCCCGCGAGTCTCGCGGTCAGCACGACGTCGGCGATCATCGGGCTCGGGTGGGGGCGGGCGAGCCGGGCTGCAACGCTCGCGGAGTTAGCGACGCCGACGCCCGAGAAGCCGGAGATGGACGTCGCGACGGGGGCGTTGGTCACCTCACGCGCCGAGGAGGCGCCCGCGGGTCCAACCATCGGGGACGTCGCACGACACGAAGCGCCCGCGGAGGAACGGGAGGAGGTTCCGGACGTCCCGGACATCGGGGCGGAGGGGCCGGCTGACCTCGACGAGCGGAGTCTCTTCGACCCAGCGGCAGCGAAGCGGATCGTCGCGATGTGGGTGTTGACGCCCTCGCTGGCCGTCGCCGCTTCCTACCCGGTGTTCGCAGTGCTGCTGTAACGATGCTCTAACGAAGACACCTGTCCAGCCGATTACGTCGTTCGGTGGGCCATCTACGGTCTTGGCGGACTCAAACCCAGTCACCGTTCCGTGACTGGAAGTCAAATGGCACCTTCGCTTGACAGGAACTGGTCACGCTCGATTATCAGATAGATCCCGACGCAGAGCAACAAGAGGGCAACTAGGAGTCCTACGGGTTGCTGAAGGAAACTCCCGACAATACCGATGACGGCCAGTACGATGGCACCTTTCCATGCCCACGAATGGGTTTTCCAGAGGCCGATACCGACCACGAGGTAGGCAATCGAGAGTCCGCTGACCAGACTGAGCGGAAGCAAAATTGCAGATGACACTGGTCCGGTAGTAACAAGCTGAACGATCTGTACCCCATTCAACAGACCCATCAGCAACCAGATGATAGAGACGACGCTGATTCCGAGGGGTGGATGCGAACGGCCCATAGTTAGCTATCGAACCCAGCCCTCATAACGGTTGATGTGCGTCACTGTTGCCTACCACAAAAGAACCGATACAAATTCGAATGCCTGTGGAAGGACAAGGTAGATGTCAGTGATGATGAGGAAGCCGCCAACGAGTGTGTATCCGACGAGAAGAATACTGGTGACGAGGCTCGCAGCTACACTGACGACAACGAGGCCTCCGAGAACCGAGTCCGTGTACGTCCACCCGACGAGGATGCTCGACAGTTCGATGGCCTCGTCTGGATCCCAAGCAGTCGACCCGCCTCAAGAGGCAAACGGGCCTCGTGGATTCAGGGAAGTGAACGTTCGTCAACCATCACCGGGTATCCTCCAGGTCAGCAGTGACCTCTCGTGCAACGGACATCCATCGGTCCTCCCGTTCTAGATCCGCGATCACGAACCGATCGCCATCGAGGGCTCCCATAACGGAACAGGCTGTATCCGCGTCGGGGTCGGTTCCTTGAGTAATGTACATCGTTTGGAAATGTTCCTTGTTCGTCGTTGCTCTCTCCGGCTGAATCTGTTCGATACGGCCCGGCTCACGCGTTGTTGACGCCGGCCGCGCTGCGTGAACCGGTTACGGCGCGCTTCAGGACTCCGGGGGCACCTCCCCCTGCCACTTGTGCATCAAGATCGAGCACTGTGCAGCACTAGCGATCTTGTCGGTTTTCCGACCGAACAGCGACTTCCTGAGCCACCATCCCCGCGAGGTCCCGATAACCATGACGTCGTGGTCCGCGGACAGCTCGCCGAGCGCATCAATAGCGTTGCTTGCACTCTTGAGTTCAGTCTCAGCTTGAACCCCGTATTCGGCAAGCCGTTCGGCCGACTCATCAAGGAGAGCGCGTCCCTCCTCTTCCGTCCCCTCGCCGCCCGCGACGTACGCGAAGGTTATCGAGGCGTCGGTTCGTTGGCTCATGATCGCAAGCATTTGGAGCCGATTTTCGTCCGGTTGAACGACCACCGGCACCAGTATCGAATCAGTGTCTATCGGGTCCCGGTTGGCACTGAAGACGATGACGTCACAGCTTGCTTTCCGGAGGAGTTTATCGACGAGACTCGATACCGAGTCCTTGTCTGTCCAGCCGATGAGAATGGCGTCCGCTTCGTACTCCTCGGCTTCCTCTAGGATGCCGTCCAAGGCTGTCGAGGCAGTCCGGATCGTCCCTGTACTCTCGATCCCTTCTTCACGAAGGGTATGCTGGCTTTCGGCGACGCTATCGGACCCCGTTCGCCAGTTCTCTTGGCTTCCAACGAAGCTCCGATCCGTCGTCACGTGCGTGAATCGAACCGCACCACGCCTCGGGTCTACTAGGATGCTCGACAGCTCGGTGAGCATGTTCGGGTCCGACTTGTCACCGACTGGAACGAGCACGCGCTCATAACCGATTTCGTTTCGTGCTGACATTATCGATCACCGTCCACTATTTCGGGTGCGTTCATATCGTTGTTCTGGTCGGTCGTGTTCTGCTCGTCGAGTGCGTCTCGGACCATGATGTTGAGTTCGAGCACGTTCACGCGCTCGTGACCCCAGATACCGAGCCACGGTTCCTTGGTCGCCTCGTCGATCATCTCGTTCAGGCGCTCCTCGGAGATGCCGGTCTGATTGGCAACTCGCAGCACCTGATACTCCGCTGCCGCGGGGGAGATGTGGGCGTCGTATGAGGAGCCCGACTCGGAGACGAGGTTGACCGGGACGGAGTCGTCCGGGGTTTCGTACTGCGAGATGTTCTGGAGGTCCGAGCGGACCCGCTCACTCAGGAGCGGATTCGTCGGGCCCCAGTTGGTGCTGGCAGACGTCATCGCGTTGTAATCGTTCGCCGAGGGACGCGACCAGAAGTACTGGACGTCCTCCGATTGACCGGGCCGGAACTGCTGGCCTATCATCTGTGAGCCCACAGGCTCCTCCTGCCCGTCGATGTGGATGGGGCTCCCTGCCGTGTTGTTCGGGAACAGTACGTCGCCGATGGCCATCAACGACCCCTGGTAGAGCAGCCCGAAGACGAGCAAACTCACACCGAGGAGCCGCAGTGGCACCATGATGTCGTTACGGTTCATTATTGGAACACCCCCAAGGCGACGAACAGCATGTCGATCGCCTTGATGAAGATGAACGGAGCGATGAGGCCACCGCCACCGTAGACGACGAGGTTCTTCCGAAGCAGCTGTGCACCGCTCTGGGCCTCGTAGTCAACACCGCGCAGCGCGAGGGGAATGAGCAGCGGGATGATGAACGCGTTGTACACCAGTGTCGCTGTCACTGCACTCGCCGGCGTGGACAGGTTCAGAATGTCCATCGCCGCCATTCCAGGAATCGCGGCTGCGAGGATCGCGGGAAGCAGCACGAAGTACTTCGCGACGTCGTTGGCGACGGAGAACGTCGTCAGCGACCCACGAGTCATCAGCAGCTGCTTGCCGATCCCGACCACCTCGATGATCTTCGAGGGATTGGAGTCGAGGTCGACCATGTTCCCGGCCTCCTTCGCGGCGTTTGTCCCTGCGTTCATCGCAAGTCCCACGTCGGCCTTCGCTAGTGCCGGGGCGTCGTTCGTCCCGTCACCGGTCATGCCGACGAGCTTCCCGTCGTCCTGGATATCTTCGACGAGTTCAATCTTCTCCTCCGGGTCGAACTCCGCGTGGAATTCGTCGATGCCGACCTGTTCGGCGACCCAGCGAGCGGTCCGCTGATTGTCACCGGTCGCCATGATCGTCTCGACACCCATCTTCTGGATCTCGGCGATCCGGTCAGCGATCCCCGGCTTCAGTTCGTCCTGCAACTCGATGATGCCGACGACCTGCTTGTCGACGGCAATTGCGAGCGGCGTCCCGCCGCTCTCACTGATTTCGTTCGACTTCTGCCGGAGTTTCCCCGGAACGCTGGTCGCGTACTCTTCGACCGCGTCGACGGCACCCTTTCTGATCTCCGTGCCGTCGGAGAGGTCGATCCCACTCATACGCGTCTCCGCGGAGAACGGGACGAAGTTGCTTTCGGACAGCCCCTCAGCGTCGAGGGTGACAGACACTTCACGAGGTGCGTCGACGGAATCACCGGGTTCGTCGAGCTCCTCGGAGTCAGACTGCCCGCCGTCGGTCTGTGACTCCCCGTTCATTTTCTCGGCGAGCTTGACGATCGAACGACCCTCGGTCGTCTCGTCGTACAGTGACGACTGGTAGCTCGCGCGGACGACGTCCGTGTCGTCCGCGTCACCGAGCGGGTGGAAGTTCTGTGCGACGCGTTCACCGGTCGTAATCGTCCCCGTCTTGTCGAGGATCAGCGCGTCGAGGTCGCCGGCCGCCTCGACTGCTCGACCGGACTTCGCGATGACGTTGCGCCGCGTGACACGAGTCATCCCTGCGACGCGAATGGCTGCCAGCAGCGCACCGATGGTCGTCGGCATGAGCGCGACGAGGAGCGCAACCAGTTCGGCGGCGTCCAGGCCAGCAAACCCGCTGGTGAAGCTGGCGAGGTACTCGCCGAAGAAGAACATCGTCCCGACAGCGACGACGAACACGAGCGTCAGTCCGCTCAGGAGGATCGTCATCGCGATCTCGTTCGGCGTCTTCTGCCGCTGAGCGTCTTCGACGAGGCCGATCATCTGGTCAAGGAACGATTCGCCCTCCTCGGAGGTCACTTCGACCTTGATCCGGTCGGAGAGCACTTCGGTCCCACCGACCACTGACGTCCGGTCACCACCGGACTGGCGGATAACCGGTTCGGATTCGCCGGTGATAGCGGATTCGTCGACCGACGCACTTCCTTCGACGACGGTCCCGTCGCGGGGGATGATTTCGCCCTCGTCGACGAAGACGACGTCATCCTGCTCGATCTCGTCGCTCGCGACGACCTCGTAGTCATCCTCGTTGACGTCTTCGATGTCGACATCTTCATTCTGGAGGCGTTTTCCCTCGGTTTCCGTCTGCAACGCACGCAGACTGTCTGCCTGCGCTTCACCTTCCAGTTCCGCGTACGCCTCCGCGTAGTTCGCGAAAATCACGGTGAAGCCAAGCAACACCGTGATGATCGCGTAGTACACGCGCGAGCCGGTCGCGCCGAACAGTCCCGGAGCGATCGTCATCACCAAGCCGATTATCGTCCCGAGTTCGACGACGAACAGTACCGGGTTCTTGACCAGGTACCGCGGGTCGAGCTTGGCGAACGAATCGCTGATCGCCTGCTTCTGTTGTTCCGTGTCTATCGTGAGTGTGATTTCTGCCATGTCAGATACCTCCGCTCAGTAGTTCACCGATCGGGCCGAACACCAGCGCCGGCAGGAACACCAGCGCACTGACGATGATGATGACACCGATCAGGAGACCAATGAACGCCGGCGTGTCAGTGTCGAGGGACCCCTTGGATTCGGGGCTCACCTTCTTGTTGGCGAGGTAGCCGGCGATCGCGAGCTGTGCCGTGATCGGGACGTACCGGGCCAGGAGTACCTGGAACCCGTCGACGATGTTGAAGTACAACGTACCGTCGCCCAGCCCCTCGAACCCGCTCCCGTTGTTCGCGGATGCGGAGAAGAACTCGTAGAGGATCTCCGAGAACCCGCGGAACCCGGGGTTGTTCATCGAGTCGATTGCGCCCTGATACACGACGGCGTGAGCCTGCGGTATCAGTACCAGTATCGGGAGTACGAGGATAGTGACGAAGACGTACCGCATCTCCTGCCACTCCAATTTCTTCCCGAGATACTGCGGGCGGCGGCCAATCATCAGCGCGCCGATGAAGGCGGTGAGGATGACGAACATCAGGATGTTCAACAGCCCTGTACCGACTCCGTTACTGACGTTGTTGGTGGCGAACGCGAACAGCAAGGAGAACGCACCGAGCGCGCTCCAGCTGTTGTGCATGCTGTTGACACCCCCGTTCGTTGTTGAGGTGGTCGTCAGCCCCCAGATGGCACTGGCAGTCGGCCCGAAGCGCGTTTCCTTACTCTCCATGTTGCCGACGGCCTGATCGACGCTCAGGCCGTTCTCAGTCACCGCCATACCGGGATTCGCGCCGGTCTCGCCGACGACCGCGACACCAGTGAGGGCCATGTAGATGACGAAGAACGCGGTCACGATTGCGACCCCGTGGCTCCGATTGCCGACCCACGCGCCCCACGCGTAGATTGCGCTGAACGTGCCAATCGGCATCGCCAGCGTCAGGACGAGGTTACTCAGCGGGGTGGGGTTCTCGAACGCCGTCGCCGCGTTCGCAGCGTTGATCCCACCGCCGTTCGTCCCGAACATCTTGATCGCCTCGATCCCCGCATGGGGGCCGATACGGATGTTCTGGATGCCCATCGTAAACGTCTCGACGGTGAGCTTCCCACTGAGGATCGTCTGCACCGAACCCTCAGCCATCAGGATGACGGCGATAATGAACGAGATCGGGAGTAGGAACCGAACCAGCCCCTTGACGACGTTCTCGTAGAAGTTCCCGAGGCGTGGGTCCTCCTTGTTGGTGAACCCACGGGCGAACGCGGGCATGAGCGCGAGCCCGGTCGCCGGTGTCAGGAACATCGCAATCCCAATCCCGAACGTGTGGGTGAACACCGAGAGGTTCTCACCGCTGTAGTGTTGCTGGTTCGTGTTCGAGGTGAACGAACTCGCGGTGTGGAAGGCGAGGTCCCAGCTCTCACTGGCGACCCCTACGAAGTTCATCGGGAGGATGTCTTGGAACATCAGCACAGCGAACAACAACACCCAGATGAACGCGTTGAACACGAGTACGGATTTCACGTACCCCTTCCAAGTCATCTCCCGTCTCGGGTTGATTCCGGACAGGCGATATAGCCCTTTCTCGATGGGGGTGAATATCCTGTCTAACCGTTCGAACCACGAGAAGTAACTCGGTGGTCGATGGTCGCTGTTCGCCTGGTCGCGGAACACCCACGCGAGGTACTCGCCAACGACGAATATCAGAATCGCCGCTAAGACGAAGAACACCGCGTACTCGACGACCGGTGGTGGACTCGCCATTGTTAGAACCTCGTTGGGTATACCATGACGTACGTCAGGTACGCCACGACCGCTACAGTCGTTACTGCCAGTACCGCTTCGCCGATTAGCATGTGCAATTGACCCGGATGTCGGTTCCTTATTTATACTTGACGGAGAAAGACTGGGATTTTACATCGAATTCAGAGTAAAACTTGGGCGAAGTATACCCGCCCAATCTGAGCCAAAGCGATACTTCACTTAAAAATAGAGTCCAGTGAGCCTCGATTTTTGCCTCGCTCCCGATGGGGATGCTCACTACCTCGATTGTGCATCTACCGGTGTTTTATATTACTCCTCCATGAAGTCGCTATCACTATGACGACGGTAATCGTTGGTGCCGGCAGGATAGGTTCGAGTGTAATCGAACTAGCGGCCGATGCCGACATCAGCGTCACTGTAATCGAACAGGAGCACGAGCGAGCTCACGAGCTTGAAACGGACGCGAATTGTCGCGTCATCCATGATGACGCCACCGAACGCGAAACACTCCACGAGGCTGAGGTGGGCGAAGCTGATGCAATCATTGCAACCACTGACCAAGACACCACGAACCTGATGGTCCTGATGATAGCCCGTGACTTGGGCTGTGAAACACTCGTCAGTGTTGTTCACGATGAGGAAAACATTCCACTGTTTCGACAGCTGGGCGCCACTATCATCGAAAACCCGCAACGATTGATCGCGGAATTTCTATTTCGGGGTACCCATGATCCTGGCATTCAGGGCTTCATGCACGTTGGCGATAGAGACGGTGGGGCTGAAGTCTTTGAGATCTCGGTTGCAGGCGGGGCTCCAATCATCGGGAAGACGCTTGAAGAGGCAGACGTAGCGGGGTTTCTTCCTCCGAGTATGGTTGTCGTCGCAGTCGAACGTAACGGTGAAATCATCATTCCCAGGGGTAACACACAGATAGAGGAAGACGACCTCGTCACCGTGTTTTCCAAGGAGGGGATCATTAACGAAGTGATTGAACCGTTCAAACCTGAAGCGGAACGGTCCTGTGATACTGACACGGAGTAAGTCTCCGAACCTTTTACAGCATATTCGTTGTAAACTGAGTCAGAGCGTCGAATCGATCACTCCTCCGAGGCGAAACTCGCGGAGATAACAGTGGTTTGGTCGTCACCGAGGGCGTCTGCGTCCTCGGGAAGGAGAGCTACAACCAAATAGGGCGCATAATCAGCGAAGTAATCAACCAGCGCAGCAATCCGCTCGGCGTCAATTGCCTCCAATGAATCCAACAACATCATCGGAATAACCTTGTGGACATCATGCACGAGATAGCCCGCTAACGCGACTATCAGACCCACTACTTCCCGTTCACTCTCGCTTAGGCTCTGGACAGTATCTTCGTATCCACGTCCTTCATCAGTTTCTCGAACGACGTGCAACTCAAATTTGGTCGCAGATCCACCTCGATACCCCCCGTGGCTCGAATTGAATTCTGCACCCTCTTTCCGTTCTATCCAGACACGGGCGATGTTCTTGTAGCGAAGTACATCCAGGATCTCCTCCATGTGGTCATTGAATGCGGTGATTGCGCTCTCCTCGAGATCCCGAATTTGGGTTCGTTGACTCGCCAATTCCTCTTGAACCTCATCCTGCTGTGCCTGTAGTTGGTCACGTTCCTTTTCAAGCCGGTCTAATTCGGCGAGCTCTTCTCGAACAGAAGATAGCTCCTCTTCGAGTTGTCCCCGCCGGTATTCGAGTTCACTAAGCTGCTGGTACTGCTCGGTAAGTTCGCTCTCCTGGAGAGCTTCTCGTTCCGAGACGAATTCTTCGAGTTCAGAGAGTCGTTGGTGGACGTCTTCGCGCTCTTCTCTCAGTGATTCTAGGGTCTGTTCCCGCTGTGCAATCTCCGATGAAATTTTGTCAAGACGCTGTTCGATTTCATCCCGTCGGTCGATTACCCCCTGTAACTCCTGCTGCGATTCACGCAGTTCCTCGATCTCTGTTTGCACCTCGGTCCGCTCTGTCCGTTTCTCATCGACTAGATCGCGGAGTTCGTCCAACCGACCAGCGATCTGGTTTCGTTCGACTTGCGTCCCGCATGTCCAACATTCGACTGTCTCCGACATCGGGTTGAGTTTCGAGACCGGTGATTCTGATGTTTCTCCGGAATGAAGAACGTCTGAATTAGCATTCGAAACTAGATCTTCGTTGAAATCGACAATGGCAGAGAGGTCATTAATTGTCGTTGCAAGCGAACGCTCACGAGAGGTGAGTTCAGATAGCCTCGTTTCGATCCGCTTCAGTTCCTCCTCTGAGGTTTCAATAGACTCTCGTTCTGTTTGGAGCTCGCTTTGCTCATCTCGCAGGGCTTCCCGTGTGTCTTCCTGGGTTCGAATTCGATTTGTAATCGATTCGAGCTCCTGCTTTCGTTCTTCCAATGACGTGAGTGCCTGTTCGACTTCCTCTGCTTCTTCCGGGTCGGCATCAAACTGTTCCAGTTGGTTGCGTAACTCATCGATCTCTTTGTCACACTCCTCCAGCTCACCCTCCAACGTGGCTTTTCGGCTCGTGAGCGTCGTGTGTTGTTCGAGATCGTTTTCAATTGTTCTGATCCGCTGTCCGATTCGGTTCCGCTCACTCTGGAGCTCCTCGATGCGGCGCTGAATTGAATCCGTGTCGACGGGCCGCATAATCACATCCCGTAAGTTTCCGTCCTGAACGATTGCCCGGCGGGCAGGGTTCTCCGCAGTCAAACAAACGAACAGATCGACCAGATCATTTCGTTCCGTGACGGGCTGGCCAGCAGTTTGTACTGTCCCATCCTTGCGTGTGTAACGCTGGTTGTACGTGGTCCCATTGAACTCGAGTCGGACCTCCCCCTCTTGTTCGTCTCCCTTGAGTACGGGGGCACTGCCTCCAAGCACACCGGCGAGGCCGTTGAGGAGTGACGTTCTACCTGTGGCGTTCCGCCCCCGTAAGACGGTTACTCCGGGTTCGAACGTCACTTCACACTGTGAGATACCGCCGATATTTTCGGCGTATACAGAAATACGCCCCTCCGTGTTATGTTGGCTCATAGGCCCCATACTCGATAGCGATAAATAAGCGCCACGGCATTCGTCTCTGTCCCGCCGACTCACGTTGCATCGGTCTGGCAGTCGCACCCCCCCTGTTCGAGGAAATCTTCGATCCGGTAGGTCTGTCCGCAGGCGGAACAACCCACTCGAACTGACAGGGTGACCTCGGTCGGGGTGTCGGCTACGTTCCCTGCGTTCCTAAGACGTTCGAGAGTCTGCTCAATCACACCTTCCGACCGTGCCTGAGCCCATTCAATGGTTTTCTCGGCACCATCAATATCAACCGTCGATTTTCTCCCGGTATCGATTGCTTTGCAGTCATGCAGATGGTTCCGAACCGTCTGATGGGAGACGAAGTCACGCTCGACCGCCTCGATATCGATGCCGTTTCCATCGAGTTTCGAGCGCAACTCTACCTGACGGCTTCGATTAACATCGTTCCCCCTCAGGACCTTATAGATACTATCTGCATCACCGACCACTTCTCGTGTCCCAGTATTGAGAGATTCGGAAAGAATCCGTTTGTTCAAGTATGCGGCTAGGTCTCGGAGGCTATCGCCCTGCTCTCGTCGCTCAATCAGTTTCGCGTCTATCTCTGAAATGTTGTAATCGTTAGCAACGCGGACGATTTTACAACAAGGCTGGGTCGCCTCAGACTTCATTGGTACACCAAGTGCCCGCTAACTAACGAGTGTAACGGTTCTTAGCGGTGTTCCGGTCGAGGTGAATCAGAAAGATGCACTTGCATATATTGTGGCAGGATGGTTCAGACTGCTCCCACTGGCTTCGTCAATAGATATCCAATCTCAGCTTTCAGTGGGTGTCTCGTTGGCACCCTTAACACGCCCAACATACGCCCAATGGAGAGACTCAGACCCATCAATCTGTTTCTCGAGAGTCACACGATAGAGAATCGGCTGTGGATCGTCCGGTAACTGTTGAACGACCAGGAACCCTTTCACGACAGAATCCAGACGCAGAATCTCACCAGGGGCCTCATCACGAATGCGGACCGCTACCGCTTCTTGGCTTTCAGTCGAATCCATTGCCGTCCCCCATTGCGTCCATACCTTGTTCCCAGCGGTAATAGAGCGACCGCATCGCCTGATCCGAATCTCTGGCCATAAGGACTGCTACGTCATTCCGCTGTGTGAGTGTTTGCTGGACCGGATCGAACACGAGGTGTTCCAGTCGAGATTTCTGCTCGGGTGCCCCGATTGTAGTGAAGTCGTGCGTCTGGGCTTTCTCGACGATTACCTCGGTCGTATCTGTCGCTTCCTGAATTTCGGTCTCCACCGTCACCTCTGGACCCAAAACGTATTCCGTAAATTTGAGGAGGTCTTTGGCTTCACCCCTTGATCTCCCTGATGCGTCTGGATCGACCACGTGTAGAACCGTCACTGGTGCATCGGCGGCCTTGGCTACCGCACGAGCAGCTTCCGCAGCCAGTGCGGAGTGTGGTCCCGTCCCGACCGGGAGCAGTATCGATTCGATGGCCTCTGCCTCGGATTCGGCCAACGAAGCGACCGTATGTCCCTCGACATCGGGAATATATAATGCGTTGTTTCCACCGGGGGTCCCGAGATTCTCGACGAACACGTCGCATTCGGCCTCGTTCAAGACTGCATCTATCGTGCTCCGGGAGAGGAACCACCCCTCATCGAGGCTGGTTCCCCGAAGCAATAGGACAGCCATCTCACTTCCAGACCCCAGTGTTTCCAGCACCCCCCGTGTCGCGTCAGTCACCACCCGAACGGTCGCCTTGACGAGGACGTTCGGATTGAGGTCCTGCGCAATATCGACGATGCGTGCCAGCTGAGACTGTCGTTCGTCGACAAATTCGAGTGCCGGTGTCGAGGCAGGTGTGTTCGGTTCGTCCGTCTCTACGAACTCTCGAACGGTCGTAAGCGAGGCTTCGTCATCGACGGTTGCGAGTCCGAGCAGGAGGACTTGTCCGTCGTTGTCCGTAGCGAGGGCGAACGCCGTCTGCAGAAGCCGCCGAACGTTAACTCCCGTCTCTGGATCGAGAAGTTCGCCAGTAACTGGCACAACGACTGTGTAATCCGGGGTGTGAATGACGGGACCGCTTCGAACTGGCTCGTCCGATTCTGCATCCTTGGATGGATCTTGAACGGCGATGCGGACCGCAGACTCCATACCGTCAGTCGTCATGGTTAGGTCCTCGAGAATGCATCTGTGACTCGATCTGTCGCCCCGTTTCTGGCGAACACGGTCACAGTGTCTCCTGCCTGAATCTCAGTTCCGCCTCGCGGGATGAGCAGTTCTCCATCTCGGACAACTGCAACCATAATTGTCTCTTCGGGGAGGAGATTATCCTTGTCCGCGTCGCTCAGAGTGAGCCCGTCGACCGGCGCCCCCTCGTCGACCGTTACCTCGAAGATTTCGGCCTCGCCCGCGATTTCCATGAAGTCCCGTATCTGCGGGCGCTGAACAGCTCGATAGAGATACTGGCCGTTGAGTTCGTGTGGGCTCTCAACGATGTTCACACCGAGGTCGCCGAACAGTTCCCTGTGTTGTGGGTCGTTGATGGAACTGATGAGATTGTCGACGCCGTACTGCTTCCCGAGCATCGAGATCATGAGGTTTACCGAGTCGCTCTCCGTCGTCGAGATGAGTGCGTCGGCCTCTTCGACACCCGCTTCGAGGAGGATTTCCTTTGACGCGGCATCGGCGTTGATGACCATACAGTCGTAGGTCGAGCTCGCCTCCTCGGCCAGCTCCGTATCGCGTTCGATAACGACGACTTCGTGATCGTCCTGCGTTGCGAGTTCGATGACTTTGCTTCCGGTGCGGCCCGCGCCGACGATGATGATGTACATTGTGAGTGTGTGATGATGGTTATTTAGCGGACGAATCTTCGAGGGCTACCCCGGCGTCGGCGGTCCTGGGACGTCGAGGACGCGCGACGTGGGAAATTTTCGATAGTGCATACGGTTCACCGACGGAAGATGCTGGTTATCAGGACGAGGACGGGGATGATTTCGAGGCGACCCATCCACATCTGGATGATGAAGAGGATTTCCGCAACGACCGGCATTCCGGGGCCAGTAATACCGGACGATAACCCGACGGTCCCCTGTGCAGTTGCGACCTCGAAGATCGCGTCCGCGAGCGTGAAGTCCGACGGGAGGACCGCGAGCAGAACGAACAGCGACAGTACCAGAAGGATGAGATACGCGAATGCGAAGGTCGCCGCAGCGCGAATCTCGTCGTTCGCCTCATCGGCTTTGAAGATCTGTTGTCCGATCCGGAGGTCGTCGATTGCGTGTTTAGAGCGGAACACGCGGGAGACTTCCCAGCTGATTCCGCGCCCGATGATGTAGCCCCGGAGGATTTTGATCCCCCCGACCGTCGCGCCCGCCGACCCACCGAACAACATCGCACCGAAGACGATGAACATCACCGACCCGCTGTTCCAGTCACCGATTGCGGACGTCTGCCAGCCGGTGGTCGAGGATGCGCTGATGAATTGGAACAACCCGTCGCGAAACGCCTGGCTCGTCACGAGGCGCGGAAGATATCCAATCGGGTCGCCGTTGTACGGGACGCCGACCCAGCGAGCGAGGAACGCTGTCAGCCCGATGACGCCGACGACCAAGACGGCAAAGAGCGTTCTGACTTGCGGGTCTCCCGTAAATTCGCGAATATCACGCTCGGAGAGGGCACCGTAGTACACGGGAAGTGAAATTGCCCCCGTGATCATCGCGGGGATGTGGACGAGTTCCATCGCGTACGACCCGTAGCCCGCAATCGAGTTGTCGAGCGTACTGAACCCGCCCGTCGATTGCCCGGTCATCGCGTGATTGATTGCATCGAAGATCGTGTTCTCGATGCCGTAGCCGGGGTGGACGAGGAACGTCGCGAGGGCGAGATACGCGGCGACGACGGCGGTTACGCCGACGTAAATCTTCCAGATGGCGCGCGCAGTGCCAGCGATGCTCGGGCGCAGTTTCTCATTGCGACCTTCGGACTCGTACAGCGATATTCCCGCCGTTCCGTGGGGTTGGCGCAGAATCGCCAGGGAGAGGACGATCATCCCTGCGCCACCGATCCACTGCATCTGTGATCGATACCAGAGGAAGGCATTACCCACGGACGGTTCGTGGACGCTCATGGTCAGGCCAGTGGTCGTGTACCCGCTCATGCTCTCGAAGAACGCGTGTATGGGGTCCTGGAAGTTCAATAGGCTTGATTGATAGCTCGCGCCTGCGGTGACGAAGGAGTCGAGAACTGCCGGCGGGGTAATGTAGGCCGCAATAATGAACGGGAGCGCACCGAAGAATGCGGTAGCAATCCATCCCAGCGCAGCAACGATCATTGCGTGGTGTTGTTTCGGCTCGGGGGCGTCCTCACAGAGTTTGTACGCAACTCCACCCGCGAGCGTTGTGATGCCTGCTGCGATGAGAAACGACAGTCCGGTGTACCACTCTTGATAGAGGAGCGATACGAGAACGGGGACGAGCATCGAGCCACCGATGAGGACTTGGAGTCCACCGATGTCTCTGATAACTGTCTTCGAAGCAGTGAGGAAATTCAAGCGGCCAGCGTTGGGCGTCGACGATGAGTTGGAAGTAGACATAGTTCGGTGGTCCGTGTTTCAGGGTGACGATGGCTTGGTTTCTGTGGCAGGGGGGTCCCGCGGGATGGGCCCCATTTTTGTTGTCGTGCTCCACTGGGGCCCCCGCCGCATATAAAATATCCGGTTTGATTACTCGAAGAGAAAAATAACGCGGTGTATATTGGGCGAGGCAAAATCAGGGCCAACCTACGCAAGTTCAAATCGATTATGCCCCTGCGGAGAGAGGAGCGTGATATGGGCGACCGATTAGACGAAGTGGACAAACGAATCCTGTACCACCTAGTCCGGGACGCGCGGAACACGTCTGCGCCGGAAATAGCCGAGGAAGTAAACGTCTCGGCAGGCACGATTCGAAACCGAATTTCACAGCTAGAAGAGGCCGGTATTCTTCGCGGGTATCACGCACTCGTCGATTATCCGCAAGCAGGTAGCCGTCTGACCTATCTCTATATCTGTACCAGTCCGGTTCCGGATCGTGACCGGCTTGCAAAACAAGTCGCCGAAATCCCCGGTGTTGTCAGCGTTCGACAGCTGATGAAAGGGCGGAATAATCTCCATGTGACTGCCGTCGGTGACGATATGCAGGAGCTCAACCGGGTGGCGAACGACCTCTCCGCGATCGGGTTGGAGATTGAAGAGGAGAACTTGCTCCAGAGCGAACAACTCCTCCCATACCACAAATTCGGCCCCGAGGAGTCGCAGGATGGGCATACGATTGCTGACTTTATGGAGCTCTCCGGCGGCGCCGAAGTCGTGGAGCTTACTGTCTCTGCTGATGCTGACGTTGCAGGCCTCACGTTGAGTGAAGCGAACGAAAATGGCGCGATTCAGTCGGATGTGCTAGTGGTCTCGATTGAGCGTGATGACGAAATGTTAACTCCCCGCGGCGATACGACGGTTCGCCCTGACGACCTGGTGACGCTCTTCTGTCGAGGTGGCCTGATGCGCGAAACCGTGGAGGCGTTCGGCGACCGCAAGTAGAAACGCCGCTGTCTAGTGAAGCCAATTTGAGAAGTGAGCAGGTCATTGAGTTTCTTGGTCAGAATGCTCGCAGCCCTGCTCAGCGAGTGCTTTGCGGCGGATTTAGAAGAAAATTGGGAGCGCGAACGGACGGCAACGTCCATCAGGGCGTTTGCTGTCCGGCTTCACCCGACCGGTTGTCCACTCAGAGAGACAACAACGATTCTCGCGGAATTAGGCGTTGAACGCTCTTATAAAGCGGTTTGGCAGTGGATACATCGGCTGTCTGATAGCGTTCCTGACCTGCCTGAGGCGCGGGCGAAGCGGGTCGCGGTCGACGAGACCGCTGTCAAAATTAACGGCGAGTGGTCTTGGTTGGATGCTGCAATAGAAATTGACACAAAACTCATCTCGGACGTGGCGTTGTTCGGACGCCATGGCACGGATCCGGCTGTCTGGACTGCGGAGAAACACGATCTCTCGGACGCGACGTTTCTCGTTGGTTAGTTCGGATATCGGACTTCCCTTGCTCGATTAGGATTGAACAGTCGGTCCACTACACCGACCGGAACCTCATCGAAAAACGGTTTGACACACTCACGATGCGGCTCGACCGTTTCCATAATTCATGGGTGGGCAGTCGGCAGAGCGTTCGCCTGTGGCTTGCGTTATTTGCGCATTACTACAACTGGCTCAGACCACACCAATCGCTCGATGATCGAACGCCAGCTGACAACGTCCTAAACTAGACAGTGCCGTAGAAACAAAGATACCAGATTCCAGCCATTTTAACCCGCTACTCTCTCTTATGATTTTTAGTTGTACGGCACGCACGTCGTGCGGGTCGAAGCGGCAGGAACGATGAAGGAGTGCGCATCGTGTGATGTGAAGACTGCGCTCCCTACGGACACCACTCAGGTGTCTGCAAAGCACGTTCGCCAGACTACGTCTGGCGGGCTGTCAGACTCAGCGAGTCTACAACGTCATCGAAGCAGGAAGCCCTGCCAGTGGCTGCGTAGGGTGGGGTAGTTCACAGTGGCATATTCTCGGTGTCCGACTTCACCCGGTGGCGTTGCTCCTGAGTAGTGACTTCCTGTTGCGTAATATAACGGCTTGTCCCTCTGGCGTAAATCAGCCAATTTAAAGTCCCGTTCAGCAAACGGAAACTGTATGGCCAATCGTATTGGGACAATTGCTCGCGACCTCGGGCGGATGCTCGAGGCGCTAGCAGGTCTTATTCTCATTTCCGTTCTTGTTCCTCTCGTCTGGCGAGAGTGGTGGGTGGTTCCTGGAATGATCGTTTCAGGAATGCTCCCCCTGCTCGTTGGGTTTGGACTCTCACGAGGCTTTCAGAACGCGGACGATCCGGGTCGGTTGCACGGGATGATGATCGCCGCCTCTGGGTGGTTCTTCGTCGCAGTCTTCGGCTCTATCCCGTTCCTGCTTATCGCTTGGACGGCGCGTTTCGACCCCGCAATCCTCGACATTCCGACTCGGTTTACGATCAGCGGTACCAGGACGTTCAGTACGCTCGCCGCGTTCCAGAATCCCCTCAACGGATTCTTCGAGAGTATGAGCGGGTTTACGGGGACGGGACTGACGATGACCGATAATGAGGCGGCCCTCCCGCACACACTCCAGTGGTGGCGGTCGTTCATTGAGTGGGTCGGTGGCGTCGGCGTCATTGTCCTCACGACTGCTATCCTTGCACGCCCGGGAAGTGGATCATTAACGCTCTATGAGAGTGAGGCACGCTCTGAGAAGATACACCCAAGTATCGTCTCGACCGTCAGGACGATCTGGTGGATCTTCCTCCTGTTTACGTTCTTCTCGATTCTTCTCCTGTGGCTCGCAGACATGCCGATGTGGGACGCGATCAATCACGCAATGACCGGACTCGCCACCGGCGGATTCTCGATCACCGACAACTCGATTGGAACCTACAACAGCGTCGCCATCGACTTCGCGTTGATCCCGGTCATGATACTGGGGAGCATCGCCTTCCCGATTCACTACCTCATCCTGCAGGGCGATCTCCGCAACTTCTACAAGGACCTCCAGACGCGGTGGGTGTTCATCTTCTTCGCCATCGGTACACTCGTCTTGACAGTTATCCTGTTCGACCAGGGCTTCTATCAGACCGAGACGATAGCCGTCGCCGGCATCGTGTTGCAGGGACAAGCGGCGACCCTGTTCCAGACGTTCCGGTACGCACTCTTCCAATTCGTCTCGGCGGCCTCCTGTACCGGGTTCCAGACCGCGGGCTCGCTGGGACCAGGATGGACCGCACCCGCCCAGTTGACGGTGGCGTTCGGAATGGTTGTCGGGGCCGCGGCAGGGTCAACCGTCGGCGGGATCAAACTCATCCGACTGCTCACCCTGGGTAAGGGGATTCTCTTCCGGATTCGCGGGATATTCTACCCGTCGAGTGCAGTCAGAACGTTCCGTCTCGACGGCCGCGCCCTCTCGGACCAGGAAGCTGCCCAAGAGTTCGAGGAGGCCGCGATCATCACGTTCCTCTGGCTCGTTTTCTTGGGGCTCGCCGCGTTCGTCTTCATGCTGGCGCTCCCGATGGGCGCAGGTCCCGACGCGTTCACGGTTGAGAACGTGCTGTTTGAGGTGGCCTCCGCGCAGGGGAACGTGGGGCTCTCCTCAGGGATCACCGGCCCGGGAATGCCGACGGTCACGAAAGTGATGTTCCTCTTCAATATGTGGATCGGTCGCCTCGAGATCATTCCCGTGCTGGTACTGTTACGCGGCGTTTTTGCGTCTCTGGAGGTGTATGAATAATGCGACTCGAAGAGATCCCAGTTATTGGACCGCTGCTGGCGGCCGGAGCTGATGACCGTGTGTTCGATGCGCTCCTGGTGTTGGGGCCGGTGATCATCATCGCGATCGCTCTTCTAGGCCGGAATCTAGCCTCGATAATCCTCGCCGCTTCCTACACTGCCGGATTCAGTGTGTACATTGGGTACAAGGGGATCCGAAGAACACCGGAGAGAAAAACTTAGCAGGCGTGAGATTGACGTTTCAGTATGTACGTTATAGTTGTCGGTGCTGGGGACATAGGTTCGCAAGTCATCGACCTGCTCACCAAAACTTCGAACGAGATTGTGGTCATCGAGACCAACGCCGACGTCGCTGACCAAGTCAGTCGTAACTACGATTGTCTTGTTTTGAATGCTGATGCAACGAAGAAAGAGACCCTGATCGATGCGGGGTCCGAGCAAGCAGACGCCATCATCTCAACGACTGATAGAGACCCGACGAATATTATGGTCATGTTGTTAGCCGACGAGCTCGATATCGAGTCGAAAGTCAGCGTCGTTCACGACCCCGACAACATGGAAATATTCCGTCGGATCGGGGTGAACGTTCTCGAGAACCCACAACGCCTCATCGGGGAGTATCTCGTCCGGGCCGTACAGCGGCCCTCTATCAAGGACTTCATGTCGCTGGCGGGGGACGCTGAAGTGTTCGAAATCACGGTGACTGAAACAGCCCCGCTTGCAGAGAAGACGTTACAGGAGGCGGACGCCGAAGGACTGCTCGGCGACGATGTCTTGGTCGTGGCAATTGAACGCGGTGATGAGGTTATCACACCACGCGGGAATACGACGATACACGCAGGCGACCTCATTACGGCGTTCTCTAAAGACGGAATTACAACCAGTGTCATGCAGACGTTCACAGGGTCCGATTGATATCCTCCACACGACGAAAGTCGTGAGATTCCCGACCGTTTGGGATACTGTGGTTACGACGTGACCGGTTCTTGAGGTACGAACGCACCAGTTTCCTTGTCAAACAAGAACGCCGATGGCTGTGCTAACCAGCCGTTACTCCTATTCACCGAACCTTTCGGTGAACCCAGAGGTACTTTCTGTCGAATGTTCTCAGCGCCGTTCACGTCCGCGTTTGCCACCATACCGCAGTCGTCGCAGAAGACGTGACATCCGGGTCCGCGATGGAACTCGGTATCCGCTTCCATCCAAAAATACCACTTCCAATTACTATATTGATTCCTTACAATTCGGATATCAGACGTTGTCGACCTACCGTGGATACCTGGGTTCAAAAGGTCTGTTGACAATACACGCGGACTCGGACCACGTTGCGGTCGGCGAGATCACGACACGACACATTGACCAACGGTTCCAGTCGTACGCCGTCCTCAGAACGCTTCGTGCTCTAATGTACGAACGAGACGATTTGTGTCCTGTTTTCACACCCTTCCCCGTTGATTTCACACGCGGTTTGCAGGCGGCGTCCGACCGGTACGGCCCCGATGCAGTACGGAAAACACCGACTCCGAGGGCACGCAGAAATGTGTGAATTTGAATAAAATCTGTAAATTAATGTTTTTCTGATTTGTGAAACTCTAGAATTGAGGGCGTCGTATCGCACTTGCCTTCGCACGGAATCGCGCCATCCGAACACACCCAGCGGGAGACACCACGCTTGCAAGTGAACGCCGCCGACACACCACCGCTGCATGTGAAGGCGCGCCCGGCGGCCGGCACGCTAAATTACGGGTGTACGAATGTATTATTAGTCGGCCTGCTCGCCACACACCGGCGCGATACCCGACCGACGGCGTCGCATCGATCGAGTACAAACAGTTATAGGTGTCGACGGAGGAAATGGAACCATGACTGGGGCAGAGGTCGTAGAGCAGGCGACCGTCAGCGCCGAGCACGTCGGCGGTATCGACCACACGGAGGTGTCGCTTTCGCCGGGCGTCACCGTCCTCAGGGGACGAAACGCGACGAACCGGACCTCGTTCCTGAAGGCCATCATGGCGGCCTGCGGGAGCGAGACCGCTCCGCTGAAGGGCGACGCCGACACCGGCCGCGTCGAGTTGTCGCTGGGCAACGAGACGTACACCCGGACGCTCGAACGCGACGGGGGTCGCGTCCGGACGGGTGGGGACCCGTATCTGGACGACCCGACCGTGGCGGACCTCTTTGCCTTCCTGCTCGAATCCAACGAGGCACGCCGCGCCGTCGCCCGCGGCGACGACCTGCGCGAACTCCTCATGCGTCCCGTCGATACGGAGGCCATCCGGGCCGACATCCGGGAGTTGGAATCCGAGAAGCGCCGTCTCGACGGGGAGCTTGACGACCTCGACGACCTAGAGGATCGCCTGCCCGAACTCCGCGCCGAACGCGAGCGCCTCGAAGCGGAGAAGGCCGAGGCCGAGGCGGACCTCGAAGCCAAACGCGAGGAGATCGAGGCCTTCGAGCGCGGCGTCGAGGAGACCCGCGCCCAGCGCGACGAGCGCGAGGACGTCGTCTCCGAACTCCACGACGTCCAGTTCGACATCGATACTCAACGCGAGAGCCTCGAACGCCTCCGCGAGGAGCGTGAGGAGGCGGCCGACCGGCTCGCCGACCTCCCGGACCCTGCGGACGGGGCGGATATCGAGAGCCGTCTCGACCGCCTCCGCACGGAGCGCTCGGAGCTGACCGCGCGCATCAACGAGCTCCAGCGCGTCGTGGAGTTCAACGAGGACATGCTCGAGGGCGATACGGGCGTCGCGGAGGCCCTCCACGAGGACGAACGGGACGTGACCGACCGCCTACTTCCCGACGACGGGACGGTCTGTTGGACCTGCGGGAGCGAGGTAGCCGAGGATGACATCGAGTCGACGTTGGGTCGCTTCCGCGAGTTGCTCTCCGGGTGGGTCGCCGAGCGCTCCGAACTGGGAGCGGAGATTGACGACCTGGAGTCGGAGCTCGACGAGCGCCGCGAGCGCCGCGAGGAGCGTGAACGCCTCGAATCCAAGCGCGAGCGCCTCGCCGACGAAATCGAGGAGCGCGAGGCCAAACTCGAATCGCTGGCCGAACGCGAGGCCGAACTGGAGGAACGAGTCGACGAACTGGAGGAGACCGACGACGACCTGCTCGAAACCCATCGCGAGGCCAACGAACTGGATTTCCGCATCGATTCGCTCGCCGACGACATCGCCGACACCGAGGCCGAAATCGAGCGCGTCGAAACCCGACTCGACGAGCGCGGGCGCATCGAGAGCGAGCGCGAGGAGGTCAGCGAGGACCTTGCCGAGCGACGCACCCGCATCGAGTCCCTCGAATCCGCGGCGGTCGAGCGGTTCAACGAGCACATGGCCGAACTCCTCGACGTGCTTGGCTACGACAACATCGAGCGCGTCTGGATCGAACGTGTCGAAACCGAGGTCCGGGAGGGTCGCGAGGTCGTGACGAAGGGTCGCTTCGACCTCCACGTCGTGCGCACGACCGAGGACGGGCGGGCCTACGAGGACACCGTCGCGCACCTCTCCGAATCGGAGCGGGAGGTCATCGGGCTGGTCTTCGCGTTGGCCGGCTATCTCGTCCACGACGTCCACGAGACCGTCCCCTTCATGGTGTTGGACTCGCTGGAGGCCATCGACGCCGACCGCATCGCCCGCCTCGTCGATTACTTCGAGGGGTATGCCCCCTATCTTGTCGTCGCGCTCCTGCCCGAGGACGCCGACGCGCTCGACCCGGCGTACGAGCGGGTCGAGGAGATATAGGAGAGGGGAACCGTTTTGAGGGTCAGGCACCGAGAGTCAGATGATGGGACGGCAGTGTAAAGTCGAGCGCGTCGTCGACGCCTACGACCTCGACGGGATGGAGGAGGACCTCGCGACGCGCTGGACAGCCGACGGCGAGGCCGGTCGCTCCACGCGCGAGCTCGCGGACTACTTCAACCGCGCCGTGCTGGAGGCCGCGATGCGCGAGGCGGGGATGCGGCCGCTGGACGGCGAGGCGGCGAACACCTATCGGCTGCTCACCGACGAGGACGTGAGCGCCGGCGCCGAGACCCAAACCCGCCGAACGCTCGAACGCGAGGGGGTCGACGTGGAGTCCGTGCTCGGCGATTTCGTCTCCCACCAGACGGTGTACGTCCATCTCACCGAGCACGCCGGCGTCGAGTACGAGGAGTCGGGGCCCGACCCCGTCGAGTCGGTGCGCGAAACGGTCGGCCGCCTTCGTTCGCGGACGGAGGCCGTCACCGCGTCGAGCGTCGAGCGCCTGCGCGACGCAGGCCACGTCGACATCGGGGGCGTCGACGCGCTCGTCGACCTCCGCGTTCGGTGTACCGCCTGTGGGACGACCCACGACGTGGACGACCTGCTCGCTGGCGAGGGCTGTGGCTGTGACTCGCCCGAATAGAGTGGGATTAGACCGCGTCGATGACCTCGTCGCCGAGGCGTTCTAGCTCCTTGGCGGGGCGCTCGCCGGCCACCGAGACGAGCACGTGGTCGACGCCCATTTCCTCTAAGGTCCGGAAGTAGTCGACGAACCACTCGCTGCCGGCGCGGTAGCCGAGATGGAGCTGTTCGGGTTCGGCCGTCGGGTCCTCGGCCAGTTCGGTCCGGACGGCCATCGCGTAGGGCTTCTCCCCGGCGAGTTCGCGCCACTCGTCGAGGTAGGATTCGAGGGTGCGCTCGGGCAGGTGATAGAAGAACCAGCCGTCGCCGTGCTCGGCGATCCACTCCGTGCTCTGGCGAGCGTTGCCGGTCGGCAGGAGCGGAATCGACCCTTCGACGGGCTCGGGGACGAGGTCGAGTTCCCCGTCGAGTTCCCCCCACGCCCCCTCGATTTCGGGGAACTCCTCGCGCCACGCTGTCCTGAGGAGTTCGATTGACTCGCGGAAGCGTGCGCCGCGCTCCTCCCGTTCGACGCCGAACGCGGCGTACTCCGGGTCGCGGTCGCCGGTCGCAACGCCCATCACCAGTCGGCCCCCTGAGAGTCTGTCCACGGTAGCGGCGGACTTGGCGACGTGCAAAGGGTGACGGAGCGGGAGGACGACGCTCGCCGTCCCGATGGCGACCTCCTCGGTGTTGGCGGCGACGTGCGTGAGCCACGGCCACACGTCGAATGACTGTCCCGCGTCGCCGAAGGAGGGCCAGTAGAGGGGCACGTCGCGGGCCCACAGAGCGTCGAAGCCCACCGACTCGGCGCGCGCGGCGAGTTCCGTCTCCCGCCCGACCGGCGGCGTCTCCTCCCGGCTGTCGGTGAGCGGGAACCCGACCCCGAAGGTCATTCCCTCGCCGCCGAAGACCCGCTCGTAGCCGGCGTTCCGGTGGTCCATACACTCACCAAGGGGTCCGCTCCGATGTGTGCTGCGCTTTATTTGGACGGTTCCGCGAGACGCTCCGTTTCGGGGCCGGTTCGCGGGATGCTCGAAACGGCCCTCACGGCCGCCACCCCCGCAAACTCGCCGTCGCAACCCCACCGGCGCCGAGCGCGAGGAGCAACGAAAGGGTCCGGACCACGAGCACCGCCGCCGCGGCGCCCGCCGCGGGAGCGCCGGTCACGGCTACAATCGCGCCGGCCAGCAACACGTCGTAAGCGCCCAGACTCGCCGGGACGGGCACGACGCTCGCGGCCTGAGGGAGCGGGACGACGGCCAGGACCGGCAGAAACGCCACGCTCGCGCCCGTCCCGCCGAGCGCGACGGCGAGCGCCGCCGCCGTGAGGAGTTGTTCGAAGACGCCGCCGAGCGCCACCAAACCGAGCAGACCGGGCGCGTCGCGGAACTCGAAGGCCCGCGTCCAGAAGCGCTCGACGGCGTCGGAAACGGCCTCCCTGCCGTGGGGGTCCTCGTGGAAGAGCGCCGAGACGCGCCGAACGACGGGCGCGAGAACGGCGACGAGGACCCGTGAGAGATGGCCGTACCCCCACACGAGCAGGACCCCCGCGAGTAACACCGCGAGCGCCGCCCCGCCAAGGAGGGTGAGGACGTAGCGTGGAACGGGCCCGCCCAGCAGGAGGACGCCGGCGATGACGGTCGAAACCAGCAGTTGGGCGGCGGATTTCGCGTATTTCGCCACGCCCCGCACTCCCAGGGCCTCACTGTACCCTGTGTCGGTGGCGACGCTGAAGAAGCGCGCCATGATCGGCTCCGAACTCACTGGCCCCGCGGGGCTGAGCGTATCGAAGAAGTCCCCTGCGAGTGCGAAGCGGGCGCTCGACGGGAGACTGACGCCCCCGTTCAACGGGCGGACCGACGCCCACACGCCGATGCCGTCGGCGAGCGCCTCGGCGACGACGAGAAGGGCCACGAGCGCGAGGGCGGAAGTCGGGACAGCCGTTGCCCGTTCCAGTACGTCGCCGGGGCCAGCGTAGAGGAGGTAGGCTCCCAGCGCCGCCGCGCCTACCCCGGCGCCGACGGCGAATCGGAAGGCGTCGCGCACACGCCTCCTCCGCGGGGCGCCCACAAAAAGGCGCCGTCAGCGTACCGACGCAAACGCGTCCCGATGGTCGGCGATGAACGCCCCCAACGAACGGGGTTCGCGACCCAACACGCGCTCGGCGTCGTCGGTCGTCCGGCCCGCGAAGCCGTGCCTGGCGACTTCGTACTCCGTGAGCATGAAGGCTATCAGCCCGGGGTCGACGCCGCGCCGGTACATCTGCCACGCGAACGCCGTGCGCCCAGGGTCGGCGTACGCGATGTCCCTGTCGAGTTCCGCGCTGAAGACCTGCGCCATCTCCCGAAAGCCGAGCGACTCCGGCCCGGTCACATCGTACGCCCGGTTCCGGTGACCGGCTTCGGTGAGTGCGGCCGCGGCGACGGCGGCGACGTCGCGGGCGTCCACGAGACCCAGGGCACCCTCGCCCGCGGGGACGAACAGTTCGTCCCGTTCGACGATTTCCGGGCGGTGGATACCGCTGAGGTTCTGCATGAAGTACGCTGCCCGGAGGGGGGTATAGTCGAAGCGCCCCTGGATGTGGCGCTCGATGCGTCGGTGGGGGAGCACCGGCACCTTCTCCGCGCCCAGGACGGAAAGACAGACGACGTGCTTGATGCCCGTTCGGCGCGCAGCGTCCACGAACTCCCTGACGGGTCCGACGCCGACCGAGGGCGGGAACATCAAGAAAAGCCGATTCACGCCGTCGAGGGCCGGCCCCCACGTCTCCGGCTGTTCGAGGTCGAACCCCACGCGCTCGACCCCGGCACGCTCGGCGACCGAGTCGGGGTTCCGCGAGGCGGCCCGCACCGGCGCGTCGCCCGCGAGCTCCCGAACGAGCGGTGCTCCGACCCGGCCGGTCGCACCCGTCACGAGGATGCCGTCGTCCATGCCCGCGATTGGGCCGCCCCGCGGGTAACTCCCCGGGACGGGGACCGAAGCCCTTTTACCTTTAGGCCGGCCTAAAATACTCTAATGGCACCGGACACTGAGCCCCGTTCCGACGCGGACGCCCGCCCCGAAAGGAGCGAGACGCCCCGCGTGAACGCCCGCTGTGTCTCCGATGAGCGAACCGTGTTCACCGAGGACGGAAACCCCGACGGCTGGATTTCCACGGACCTTACGGTTCCGTCGCGGGAGTAGCGAGCGAGTCGTCGGCGAGGTACTTTTCGAGTCTGTTGGCGTCCTCCTCTATCGTTCGAATCCCCCCGCGCAGGAGTTCGACCGTCGTCTCGTCGCCGAGTTCAATTGCCGTCTCGATGTGCTCGCGGAAGCCGACGGCGAGCGTCGCGTAGGCGTCGAGGTCGTTTTCGAGCGCGGAGCGCACGTCGTAGACGTCCCCGGCTTCGATGCGGAGGGGCGCGTGCTGGCGGATTCCCATCGGCCCGTTCACGGGCACCCCGCCGAGCGCGTGGACCCGAATCGCGAGGTCGTCGGTCAGGTCCGCGAGGCGGTCGGCAGCGTCCTCTAAGAACCCCTCGACGTCGCCGCTCTCGGCGCCCTCCAGCGTCCAGTAGTGTTTTCGCACCTGATTGAAGGCGATGTAGAGCCCCGAGAGCGCATCGTTGAGCGCCCGGACCACGCGCTCGGCGGCCGCCCGGGGAATGCCGAGTTCGTTCTCATCAATCGTGTTCCACTCCCGGCGTAGTTCCGAATCGTCGGGTCGTCTGAGGTGTGACTCGCTCATCGTACCAGGGTGTCGTCTTCGAGGAAGTCCTCGATGGTCGATGCGTCCTCCTCGAGTTCCTCCAATCGCTCTTGGAGGAGTTCGCGGGTCGCCTCGTCACCGACGTCGTCCGCGACCTCGATGGCGTCCCGGACGCAGGCCGCGAGGGTGGCGTGAGCCTCCAGGTCGCCTTCGAGGGACGCGCGTAGACTGTAGAGGTGCTCCGCCTCCAGGTGGACCGTCGCGTACTCCTGGATGTCGGGGGGCGTGCTCGCGGGCACGCCACCGAGTTCGTTGATGCGCTCGGCGACGTCGTCGTTAGTCGTCCGTAGGCGCTCGTACACCCCTTTGAGGAAGTCGGCGACCTCCTCGGCCTCGGCGCCCTCGGCAGTCCAGTAGTGTTTGCGCGAGAGGTAGAAGAGGTTGAACGCCCCCGCGTGGACGGCGTTCAGCGCCTCCACTACGCGCTCGGCGTCCTCGGGGTCGAGTCGGACGGCGTTCTCCCGGACCGTCCCCCACTCCTGGCGGACGTCGGCACCCTCCAACTCGCGGACGAGGCGGCCCTGTTGGCTGTCGCTCACGGCTTACTGGACGAGGGTGTCGTCTTCGAGGTAGTGGTCGATGTCGTGGGCGTCGTCCTCCAAGTCCTCGAGGACGTCCCGGAGGAGTTCGCTCGTGGCGTAGTCGCCGAGGTCCTCCGCGAGGCCGACGTGCTCGCGGACGTTCTCGATGAGCTCACCGTAGGCGTCGAGGTCGTTTTCGAGCGACGTGCGGATGTCGTAGACGTCCTCGCCCTCGAAGTCGACGTAAGCGTGCTCCGCCTGCTTCGCGGGGCCGGCGACCGGCACGCCGCCCAGGGCTTGCGCGCGCTCCGCGACGGAGTCGGCGTGGTCCTCCACCGTTCCGGCGGCGTCGTCGAGGAAGTCGTGGAGGTCCCCCGATTCGGCGCCCTCGACGTTCCAGTGGTGCTTGCGCAGTTGGTGGTAGAGGACATAGGCGCTTGCCAGATCGCGGTTGAGCGCGTCGATTATCTGTTCGGCCTTCTCCGTGTCGATGTTCAGCGCGTTCTCCTCGACCTCGTCGGCGCGCTGCCGGGCTTCCTTCTGGGTGCTCATAGTCACCCAAACGTAGGTTCTCCTCGGGCTTAAACCTTGTAGCCAAAATTCGGCGAGTTCGGGGGTTTTAGGCGCTTCAAAACCGGTTTTCGAAGGTTTCTATTTGGGCCTACTCGGCGCCGCTTTGTAGGATACTCGTCACTTCGTTCCGGTCGAAGAGCCACTCCGATTCGGGGAGCTCGGGGTAGGGCTGGCCGTCCTCGTAGCGGGGCCACTCGCCGAAAATTTCCGGGTAGAGCTGTTTGGCGCCCATCTCCGTCTGGAAGAGGTTCATGATCGGGCCCTGATAGCGCATCCCCGCGGGGTAGACGCGGTCGTTCTCGACGGCCGTGAGGGTGCTGCCGAGCGAGTGGTCTTCGAGTTTCTCTCTCGTGTCGGCCATGCTGTAGTTCGGCGTCAGCCCCCAGAGATGCAGGAGGACGTCAGGGTCGGCCTCGGCCATCGTCTCGAAGTCCACTGTCCCCCAGAGCCCGCCCCAGTCCTCCTCCGCGAAGGCGTCCCGGGCCCCCAGCGGCCGGGTGTCGGCCAGCCAGTAGCCCGGTTTGTTCAGGTGGTAGGTGTAGAAGGACTCGCCGTCGGCCGCGAGCGTCGCGCGGACCGCGGTCGGGCGCTCCTCCTTGGGCGGGAGCTGCGATTGGATGGTCGCGACCAACTCCTCGTGGATGGCGTTCAGCGCCTCGTAACGCGCCCGCTCCTGGAACACGTCGGCGACGTGGCCGAACAGTTCCCAGAGGTCGTAGAACTCGTAGTCGGGGTAGCCCTCGGGAACGCCGTTCTGCGTGCCGCTGTAGAAGTTCCCGAACCACGGCGCGACCTGCCCCTCGATGTCCGCGATGTCCGTCCCGGACCAGCCGTCCTGCGTCGAGACCCACGCAGGGTCGACGAGGTGGACGTCGCTGTCGGCCGCGATGACGGCCTCCTTCGCGAACCCGCCGCTAAGGGGGTCTTCGAGGCCCTCCCACGCGAAGGACGCGCCCTCTAGGCGCTCCGCGTAGTGGTTCAGTGTTGTGCCGGTCATCTCGGGGACGTACACCGAATTCAGGGACTCGGCGTGCCCGAGCGCGAACGCCATGTCGGCGTACTGCGGGTACACCGTGAAGACTTCCTCCGGCACGGCGTCGAACTCGACGTCGCCGACGGGCGAAACCGACGCCGTGTAGGGCCCCGATACGTCGCTCTCGCCGCTCGAACTTCCGCTTTGGTTGCCGTTCGTTTGGTTTTCTCCTCTATCGTCCGTCCCGTCTCCGCCGCCCATACAGCCGGCGAGCAGCCCGCCGAGGGCGACTCCGGCACCGCCTTTCATGTATTCGCGCCGCGTTCTTTCCATGTTTTTAGGCTGGCCTAAAAGTTCATAAACACTCCGATTCGGGATGGTTCGAGAAATCCCGCTGACACGCCCCGGGTGTGGGGCGGAGGTGCACGACAGCGCCCCGCGGGGTGGCGGCCGGCACGGCCGGCGCGGTCCCGTCCTGTTCGTGGCGAGGGGCCCTACAGTTGACCTAGCGCTTCCTGTCGGCGCATCAGGTACAGGAAGTACGGCCCGCCTACCAGACCGGTCACGATGCCAACGGGCATCTGTTGGGGCGACCCCGTGACCACCGTGAAGAAGAGCCGCGCGCCCACGTCGGCGGTGACCATCAGCGCGGGCCCGGCGAACAGACACCCCACGAGCACCTGTCGGTTGTCCCCGCCCACGAGGTTCCGCACCATGTGGGGGACGATGAGTCCGACGAAGCCGACGATGCCCGCGACCGCGATGCTCGCCGCCGCGGCGAGCACGGCGACCCCGGAGAGCGCGAATCGGACCTTCTCGACGCTCATGCCCAGTGATTTGGCCGTCTGCTCCCCGAGCAGGAGTACGTTCAACTGCCGCGCGGCCAACAGCGCGAGCGCTAGCGCGAGGACCGTCCACGGGAGCGCCATCCGGAACTGCTCCCAGCCCACACCGGTCAGTGACCCCGTTGTCCACGCGATGGCCGACTGGACGACGCCGAGGTCGTCGGCGAAGTAGAACATCCCGGTCTGGAGGCTACCGAAGACGGTGCTGACGATGACGCCCGCCAGCACCAACCTGACCGGCGAGGTCCCGTTCTTCCAGGCGATGACGTAGACGATGAGGAAGGCGCCGGCGCCGCCGAGCGCCGCGATGACGGGTAGGAGCGCCGACGGCGTGAGCGTGATGCCCCCGAGGGCGATGGTGACGCCCGAGAGCACGACGAGCGTGAGCAGAATCATCAGTCCCGCGCCCGAGGAGACGCCGAGAATGAAGGGGCTGGCCAGCTCGTTTCTGGTGACCGCCTGGAAGATGGCGCCGGAGACGGCGAGGTTCGCGCCGACGAGCATCGCGACGAACACCCGCGGCAGGCGGATGGACCAGACGACGAGCGTCTCGGTCGCCAGGTCGGGGAGTTCGCCCGTGAAGCCGGTAACCGTCCGCATCAGTTCCTCCCCGAGGAAGAAGTTCAGGAGCCAGCGCGGGTCGAGGAGGACGGCCGGGTCGAAGACCCCGCGCCACGCCTGTCCCAGCGTCATGTCGTAGGAGCCAAAGCGGACCTGTACCAGCCCCATGACGGCGACGATGGCGAGACCCCCCAGACAGACCGCGGCGAGCGAGCGGGTGAACCAGCGCTCCTCGCGCACCCCGCTCATTCTTCCAAGTAGGCCGCTATCGTTTCGTCGTCGAGGGCGTCCAGGACCCGCTCGGCACCGAGTTCCATGACGAGCGCTTCCGTTCCCCCGCGTTTCCGTGCGTCGGTTTCCTCCCGGTCGATGACCTGCTCGAAGCGGTCGTCGATGTACGTCTCCCGGAGCTCCTCGTAACGCGCCTCGCTCAGGTCGTGCTCGCCCGCCTGCTCGGCGAACCACTCGCGCCAGCGCTCGCGCTCGGCCCACTCGCCGGTGACGTTGCGCTCCTTGCGGAGCCAGTCGTAGTAGGGAACCGTTTGCTCCGGATAGCCCGCCTCCCGGCGGCGGTCCTCGATGAGCGCCCGGGCGACGCGGGCGCCGTTGCCCGCCGCGATAATCGCCTGAGCGTTGCGCCGCGCGGCCGGCGCCGCGATGTAGAGGCCGTCGACGGGCGTTCTGCCCTCGGCGTCGGCGTAGTCGGGGTCGAGGCTTTCGGCGGTCTCCTCACCGTGGCTCTCCTCGACGAAGAGCTCCTCCCCGAGCGGGCGGAGATAGCTCCCGTCGTACCACGCCGCCGCGACGACGCTTTTGGCTTTCGCGACGGTCCCGTCGCCGGTTTCGACGCGGAAGCCATTCTCCGCCCGTTCGACGCGCTCGACGGTCTCCTCGACTTTCTCGCAGCCCGCCTCGCGGACGTGGCGATCCAGCAGCCCGTAGAACGTCGGGATGTCGATCCCTTCGGGGAATCCGAGGTAGTTCGTCAGGTACGCCGAGCGCGCGAGCGCCGCGTTGCCAGCGTCGAAGACGACGGTGTCGAGGTCGTACCGGCCGGTGAAGACCGCCGCGGAACTGCCGCTCGGGCCGCCGCCGACGACCGCGACGTCGTAGCTCTCCGCGGCCATCTCAGAACTCGCCGTTGACGATGTCCGAGACGCGCTGGGCGTCGTAGAGGCCCTCCTCTACCCCGTAGAGGTCCTCCGCGAGGCGCTGCGTGAGGGTGAGGTTCGTGATGGGGCCCTGATAGAGCCCGCCCGCGCGGTAGACGTTCCCCTCCGCGATGGCGGTGATTTGGCTCGCGGTCTCGTTCTCCTTGAGGAAAGAGACGACCTCCTGGAACTCCGATTCGGTCTTGCCTTCCTGCCCGCGCAGGAGGAGGGTTTCCGGGTCAATGTCCAGTAGCGTCTCGAAGTCGATGGAGCCCCGGCTGCTGTGGAAGTTCTTCACGTCGGTGTCCGCGAGCGCGTCGCGCACGTCGAGGTCGCGCATGTGCTTGAAGCTCGTCCCCTCGCCGATAATGTAGGGTAGGAAGGACTCGGGCTCATTGCCGGCGGCCCACAGCACTGCGGCGGAGGGGCGCTCCGAGCGCTCGGCCGGGACGACCGGCGCGAGGTTCTCCTGGAAGTCCTCGTGGACGGTCTCGAAGGCGGCGTAGCGCTCCTCGGCCTTGAAGACCTGTGCGAACTTCTCGAAGGCCTCCATCAGGGAGTAGTAGCGGTAGTCGCTGTGCCATCCGTAGCCTCGTGAGAAGATGGAGTTCCCGAAGAAGGGCCCGATTTCCTCGACGTCCTGGATGTCCGACTCCGACCAGCCGTTGTACCGGTTCTGGAGGAAGTTCGGGTCCAACACGTGGAGGTCGGCGTCGAGGTCGTAGAACAGTTCCTTGGAGACGCCGCTGTCGTACAGCGACACCATCTCGGATTTGTCGACGGACACGTCGGGTATCGGGTCGTAGTACGTCGTGTGGTAGCGGCCGGTGAGCCAGACCGCCTTCGGCGCTTCGAGGCCGATGGCTGCGCCCATGTCGGCCCAACTACCGTTGTTGGCGACCCACGTCTCGGGGACCGACTCGAACTTGACGTCGCCCATCGGTTCCATGGAAACAGTGTAGGAGTCGACGGAGTCGTTCGCGCCCCCGGAGCCCGTTTCGTTGCCGTTCGACCCGTCGCCGTTCCCTTGCGTACACCCTGCGAGCAGGCCGCCGGCGGCCAGTCCGGCCGCGCCCTGCAGGTAGTTTCGCCGCCCCATCCGCGTGCCGTCGTTGTCGTCCATACGTTTTAGGCCGACCTAACATCTTAAATCGGTTTCGAAGTTTAGGTGGGCCAAAATACGTCCTGCCCCCAGATATTTACGGCCGCTGGCGGTACCTCCCCGAGAATGATACCGACAGGGATGACGACCGTCGAGATCGCCGTCCGCCTGGTGGCCGGCATCGGGCTCATTCTGACGAACGGCTTCTTCGTCGCCATCGAGTTCGCTTTGACACGTGCCCGGCAGTTCACCGAAGAGGAGTTCGTCGGCGGGAACCCCGCCCTCGAACGAGCGTGGGAGATGACGAACAACCTCGAAATCTATCTCACGACCTGCCAGGTCGGGATTACCGCCTCGTCCATCGCGGTCGGTATCGTTGCCGAGCCCGCGCTGGCGGCGCTGTTCGCGCCGTTCTTCGCGAACACGGCGCTCGCGTCCGTCGGCGCCGGTGGCGTCATCGCCTTCCTCATCATCAACCTCCTCCACCTCACCCACGGGGAACAGACGCCGACCTACTTGGGCGTCGAGCGCTCGCGGACCGTCTCCCGCTACGGCGCGGCGCCCCTCTACTGGTTCCACTACGCCATCTCGCCGCTCATCACTCTGGGCGACTGGATCGCGAAGGCGACCCTCAAACTGTTCGGCGTCGAGATGACGGGCGCCTGGCTCGAAACCGAGGAGGACGTCATCGAGTCCCGCGCGGACCTGCGCAACCGGATGGGCTCCCTGCTGGAGGAAGGCGAACTCCCCACGGAGCGCCGGGAGGAAGTGATGAACGCCCTCGCCGTCGACGCGATTCCCGTCGAGGACATCATGGTCGGCACCGAGGGTATCGTCGCGCTCTCGACGATGGCCAGCGTCGAGGACAACCTCGAAACGATCAAGGAGACGCCACACACCCGCTTCCCGCTGTTGGGCGACGGGCTCGAGGACTTCATCGGCATCGTCTACGCGCCCTCCATCCTGAACAACATCGAGGCGCTCGAGTCCGGCGAGAAGACGTTCGAGGACATCGCGGCCCCGCCGATGACGCTCGCCGCGAACACGACCATCAGCGACGCCTTCGACCAGTTCCAGGCCGAGAACCAGGAGATAGCGCTCGTCCTCCGGGACGGCGAGGTCGTCGGCCTGCTCACGGCGACGGATGCCCTGGAGGCGGTGATGGGCGAACTGGAAGACCCGCTCGACGAGTAAGAGCCGTTGGTTGCCGCCCGTTCTACGCCTTTCGCGCTCGTTGCCGCGACGCCTCCGCGATACCGGCGTTCGCCGAACAGTCGACGCAGGCGTGAATCTCGCCGTGCTCGTCGGCGAACACGCGGGCGAAACGCTCGGAGACGTGCGCGTCGCAGTGGTCACAGGTGGGCATTGGTAATCGGGAGCATTTCGCTCCACCTATGGGTACGGCTATCACGGGAAAGAGGGTTTTCCGAACTCTCACCCAAATTCGACCCAAGAGGGGGAAAGCACTTCTCCCGTGGCCCGAATCGACCGGTATGCCGACCTGTCCCGACTGCGACGTCGCGATGGAGGAGACCGAGTACGAAACGTCCTATCAGGGCGACGGCGTGCGAATCGACCCCGGGAGCGGCCTGCTCGGCGCGCTCGACTTCGGGGGGTCGTATCTGAACTGCTACGTCTGTCCGGAGTGCGGGCTGGCGCGCTTCTACGCGGAGTGACTCTTCACTTGCAAAGGTGCTGTCGCCGGAACCATCTTTATACATTTGTACGTACAACGTATGCACACGGGGTTGTAGACTGAACATGGGAACGAAGAAAGTCAACTTCCGGCTCCCGGACTCGCTCGTGGAGAAAGCCGACGTCGCCGCCGAAGTCACACACAAAAACCGGACGGAAATCGTCACCGAAGCGCTCCGAGAATACCTCGACGCCGTCGAAGACGACGAGAAATTCAAAGAAGCCGTCATCGACCTCTACCTCGACGACCAGATTAGCTTCGACGTACTCAAGGAGTTCATCGGACGGCAAAACGCCGAATCAATCCGAGCCTCCAAAGACGTACTCGACCGAGGCGAAGAACTCGCCGACGACCTCGCAGAACTGTAGGCTCCTGAAGAATGATCGTCGCGGACACAAGTGCCCTCATCTCCATCGCCTCCATCGACCTTCTCGACACGTTCCTGACAGAGTTCGACGTACACACCACAGAAACAGTCGTCGAAGAACTGGAGGAAACCAGTGAATACGACGACCGACACGGAGACGCAGCCAACGCCGTATTCGAAAACCTGGAACAGATAGAGATTCACTACGTCCAGGAAGGGTTCACTTCTTCCCGCGTTGACCACGGAGAAGGGGGCTGCGCACTCCTCACCGAAGAAATAGACGCGGCGTTCCTGATCACCGACGACCTCCGAGCGTTACCCGAACTCCAGAACGTCGCGGACGCAGACGTGGCTATCTCGCCAATCGTCCTGAAAGCACTCGTCAAACGGGACGTACTCGAACAAGAAGAAGCAGTGAGTACATTGGACGAACTCGCGGACCAACGGAGCTGGCTCGGCGCACCCATCTACCGACGAGCCAAGAACCTATTCGACCTGGAGTAGAACACCTTCGAATCGAATACCGAGCAGAACGGCCCCGGCTTCGTTCTCAGCTCTCAGTCTCCGATAGTGCACGCAGATACGCATCGATTCGCCGGGTCACGTCGTTGAAATGCGGTTTCTCCGTCACCAGCCGATCCAATGCTTGATTCCAGTACGCACGAACACTGTCAATATCCTCTTCGGGCACCCCGTTTACCAGATCTAACTCCACGCCTTGCTGCTCTGCCTTCCTCCGTAGCGCAGCCACGATCTCTGCATCCACGAACTCTTCCTGATTCAACAACCGGTAGATATCGTAGTAGTCTCGTGCCCGTGCACGCTGGTAGATACTCCGTAGCTTCTCCACCAGCACCTCTTCGACACGGTACGCCTCCAAACTGAACGTGGGAACATCCTCGAAACTGTGTTCGTGAGTCTCTGAGTCAAACGCTAACTTCTCGTCAAAACTGATATCCAGTTTCGTCGTATTCCGCTGCCCCAAGACGGCATCGTACTGCACATCAACCTGAACGTACTCCACCGGATCACCAGCAACGTGGTAGTTACTGATCTCGAAGCGGATACCGGATATAGCCTCGACACTGCTTAACGCGGACGCCTGCTTCGACTGCAAATCCCCCGGGTCCGAAGCAGTGAAATCCAAGTCCTCCGAGAACCGCCAGATCTCCGGGAAATACAGTTTACTGAGCGCCGTTCCACCCTTAAACACGAAATCCTTCGCCAACTCCGAGTCATAAATCGCATAGAGAATCCACGAGTTCACGTAGTTCTTCTCCGCTAGCCCGGCTGTGACGCCGTCCTGACGCGCCAAGACACGCACCCGATTATTCGAGATCACTGTATTTCACCCACTCGTCGAAGCTCGCTTTCGGAGACGTTACACAACAGTCGATATTTCCGAGTATGTGTGCCCTCGTCTCCGCGAGTCGGGTCCAACTTCGAATACCCCGTCGTAAACTCGTCTTCCAACTCGCTTCGATTCTCCAACTCGATATCGTAGAAATCCGCGAGATACACCACTCGCTTGACGGCGGCACCGTTCCCCATCCGCATCAAGTACGTGCCAAGTTTCGCTGTATCCAGTTCTGATGCGTTCTGCAATGCCTTGGCGAGTTCGAGTATCCCACCGCAGTACTCGGGATGGTCCGCACAATCAGCAATCGCCTTCTCGGCCGACGCAACGTTCACTGTCTGTCCCCCGACCGCCACAGGCTCGTATCCGAAGAACTTCCGCTCGGAAAGAGCGACGAAACGATACTCCACGCCATGGATTTCACGGGTCGGCACCTGTTCAGTCGCCGCCGCATACACAGTTAAGGGCACCTGCTCAGTCAAACTGTAGTAGTTGAGCGCACTCCAGTACGAGATATACATCGGGGAAGCGAGATGCGACGCAATAACGTACTCGTGCTCAGTGTACTCACCCTTTTCACCCGCCTCTAACGGGACAATCAGATACGTTCCACGCTTCAATCGGTCCAGCCACTTCTTCCGCGCCAGATTACTGGCAATCTTCTTCGCCACGCTGTGAGAGACATCAATCGCCTCCGCGATATCCTCAATCGTGATAATCGTCCTGTTCTGAGCCGCCAACCGAGTGAGAGCTAGAGCCTCTCGCTTCGACAGCCCGCTCTTTATATTCTCTATCGAATTAGTCCCCATAATCGACACTCATACGATGCAAACTATAACGCTCGGCTTATAAACATACCTTTGTAGAGATACTGGCCCGCCGTGAACGGCGTGGCGTCTTCGACGCCACGGGAAGACGGCCCGAAGCGCAGTCGACAGCGGGACCCTCTCGCTGTCAAAGAAGAAAGGAGCAGTCTAGAGGAACGGAATCGGCGGCGCGCTGTAAATCGAGGTCACACCCAGATACAGCGTCGCGAACACGCCCGCGAGGACGAAGGTCCGGAGCGACCAGAGCCACACCGTCGCGAACGTCTCGCCCCCGCCGGTGCCCTTCTTCACCTCTTCGACGGCCTCAGGGCCGTACACCCATCCGACGAAAATCACACCCAAGAGCACCGACACCGGAAGGAAGACGCTGTACGCGAGCGTGTCGAACCACGTGAGCCACGCGGTGTTCCACGCCGAGAACGTGCCCAGCAAGAAAAGGCCGCCGCCGAAGCCGAAGGCCACTCTGGGCCGACTGTAGCCGTAGTTGTCGACGCAGTAGGAGGTCACCACTTCGAGCAGGCTAATCGCGGAGGAGAGCGCCGCGATGAGCACGACGCCGAAGAACGCCACGCCGAGCACCCGTCCGGCGAGGCCGAGGTCGGCGAACGCCTGCGCGACGGCGATGAACAGCGCGCCCGGGCCGCCGCCGGCGGCGGTGTCCGGAATACCGTTGAACTGGACGAACAACAGGGGAATCACGACGAGTCCGGCGAGCAGGCCGATGGCCGTGTTCAACACGACGATGAGCCCGCCGTCGCCGGGGAGGCTGTCGTCCTCGCCCAGATAGGAGGCGTAGGTTATCATCGCGCCCATCCCCAGGGAGAGCGAGAAGAACGCCTGGCTCACGGCAAAGGGAACGACACTCCCCAGATTGTTCGCCAGGTACTCGAAGTCCGGCGAGAGGTAGTAGCTGTACGCCGCGCCCGTGCCGTCGAGCGTGACGGCGTACACCGCGAGCCCCACGAGGATGAGGACGATGGAGGGGACCATCAGTTTGGTCGCGCGCTCGATGCCCTCCTCGACGCCGAACGCGACGATGCCCGCCGTGAGGAGCATGAAGACGCCGTGCAGGGCGAGGGCGTCCCATCCCACGGAGACGGCCCCGAAGTACGCGGCGGGGTCGCCGAAGTACGCGCCGGTCGCGCTCCCCCCGATGTACCGGAGGACCCACCCCCCGACGACGCTGTAGTAGGAGAGGATCCACATCCCGATAAACAGCCCCAGCGCCCCGACGACGGTCCACGCGGGGTGTTTCAGCCGTTCGAACGCCTCGACGGCGTTGATCTTCGCCCGACGCCCGACGACGAACTCGCCCAGAATCGTCGGGAGGCCGATGAAGACGGCCGCCACCAGGTAGACGAACACGAACGCAGCGCCCCCGTTCGCCGCCGTCTTGAACGGGAACTGCCAGATGTTGCCCAGTCCGACGGCGCTCCCGACCGCGGCGAGGATGAACCCGAGCCGGGACGCCCACGTCTCTCGTTGTGCCATTTCCCCTCGACTATGGACGCTGAGAGGCAAAAGCGCCACGACCATGACGCCACATAAGAATGGAACAAAACGGACAAACGAACTCGGATTGGACCTATAATACAGAACTGTAGAACGAAATTAGAATACAAATAACGTGGGATAGGACAAAAAGAACCAACAACGTTAATTTTATATGTCCTACTGACAATGGTGTGATAACGCCTCACAGGTGCACTCGACCATGACTGACTCACCGCTCAGCGCGACAATCAGCCTTCGTGGCGTACTGTTCGCACCCAACGACGACGTCCTCCTCGTCAAGCGGACGAGCGACGGCGGCTGGGAGCTCCCCGGCGGCCGTCTCGACCCCGGCGAGGCCGTCCTCGAAGGGTTGGCCCGCGAACTGGACGAGGAGACGGAACTCGCCCCCGACGTGGACCGACCGGTCCACACGTTCACCTGGGTGAACGACGACGGGCAGGGACGATTCGCCACGTGCTACCGCTGTCACACCGACGAGCGGACAGTGTCGCTGAGCGAGGAACACACCGACCATCGCTGGGTCACCCCGACCGAGGCGATGGCCACCCTCAGTACGGCACAGGGAACGGCCGTCGAGCGCGCGCTCGGGACGCCGGCGGCGGAGGGGACACCCACGCCCGAAACGGTCGGCGTCAGCGCGACGCTCAACGACTGACGCCCCGCCAAACAGTTAAGTCGGCGTCGGCTGACTGCTTAGTCAGTCATGCCGACAGACACCCCTATCCCGGACCTCCTCGCGGAACTCACGCTCGAAGAGAAATGCGCGCTCGTGCACGGTGCCCGCGACCCGGAGGGCCGCGCGGCGGGGTATATCCCGGGCGTCGAGCGCCTCGACATCCCGCCGTTCCGGATGGTCGACGGCCCGCTGGGGGTCGGAATCGAAGGGGAGTCCGCCACCGCGTTCCCCGCGGGCCTCGCGCTCGCGGCGACGTTCGACACCGACTTGGCCCGCGACCACGGCGCGGCGCTCGGCCGCGAGACGAAGGGTATGGGGATGGACTCGCTGCTGGCGCCGGGGACGAACCTGATTCGCGTCCCGGAGAACGGCCGGAACTTCGAGTACTTCTCCGAGGACCCCCTCCACTCGGGCGCGTTCGCGGCGGCCGTCACCGCGGGTATCGAATCGGAGGACGTCGTGGCGACGCCGAAACACTACGTCGCCAACAACCAGGAGACGGACCGCGCGACGGTCGACGTCGACGTGAGCGAGCGCGCCCTGCACGAACTCTATCTCCCGGCCTTCCGCGACGCCGTCGAGGCCGGCGCCGGCGCCGTTATGACCGCGTACAACGCGGTGAACGGGACCTCGATGAGCGAACACGACCGCCTCATCAACGACGTGCTCAAAGGCGAGTTCGGCTTCGAGGGGTACACCGTCTCCGACTGGTTCGCCACCGAGGACGCAGTTCCCGCAGTCAACGGCGGCCTCGACGTGGAGATGCCGGGCATCACGATGGCGGAGATGATGGCCGCGATGGGCGGCGCCGGCGAGTCCGAGGAGGGAGGGCCGGGGGACGGGGAAACGCCGGGAGACGGAGCGGGAGACGGCGAAACGGTCGACCAAGGGGGACCGCCCGACGGGTCCGAGATGCCCCCGGAAATCGCGGGCGGCATGCCCGACCCCTCGACCTGCGAACGCTACGCGGAGGCCCTCCGCCCGGCGGTCGAGTCGGGCGCCGTCCCGGAGGCGCGCCTCGACGACATGGTCTCGCGGGTGCTCACACAGATGGCGTCCCACGGCGTCCTTGACGGCTCCCGCGAGGGCGGTGCCGTCGATACCCCCGCGCACCGCGCCCACGCCGAGCGCGTCGCCGCGCGCGGAACTGTCCTCCTCGAAAACGACGGTGTCCTGCCCCTTGACGACGACGCCGACGTGGCGCTCATCGGCCCGAACATCGAAGACTCCCTACTTGGGGGCGGCGGCTCCTCCGAGACCGACCCCGCCCACGCCGTGAGCCCCCGGGAGGGAATCGCGGAGCGCGCCGCGGGCGACGTGTGCGTCGAATACGGTCTCCCGCCCGTCGCGGACGTGTCGATGTTCGATATGTTCGCGCCCGGTGGTGACGACGAACCCGAGCGCGACCCGGACATCGAGGGCGCCGCGCAGGCCGCCGAGGACGCCGACGTAGCCGTCGTCTTCGCGCGGGACACCGCGACGGAGGCCATCGACCGGGAGGGTCTCTCGCTCCCCGGTCGACAGGACGAACTCATCGAGGCGGTCGCCGCCGCGAACTCCGACACGGCGGTTGTCCTCAACACCAGTGGCCCGGTCGAGACGCTGTGGCGCGACGCGGTCGGCGCCGTCCTCGAAGGCTGGTACCCCGGCCAGGCCCACGGTACGGCGGCCGCCGCCGTTCTCTACGGCGACACCGACCCCGGCGGGCGGCTTCCCGTCACCTTCGCCCCCGCGGAGACGTACCCGACGGCCGACCCGCGTCGCTTCCCGGGCGAGGACGGAACCGTCCACTACGACGAGGGCGTCTTCGTCGGCTATCGAGCCTTCGACGCGGGCGCGCCGAAACCCGATTACCCCTTCGGCCACGGGGAGTCCTACGCCGAGTTCGCCTACACGGACGCCACGGTCGACGGCGATACGCTCGCCGTCACGGTCGAGAACACGAGCGAACGGGACGGCCGCGAGGTCGTACAAGTGTACGTTCGTCCGCCGGAAACCGACGGCGAACGGCCGGTCCGCGAACTCGCCGGCTTCGCCGCCGTCGACGTGGCCGCGGGCGAGCGCGAAACCGTCGAGGTCGCGCTCGCGGCGGACGCCTTCCGGCGCTACGACGAAGGGGAGGGGTGGGTCGTCGATTCGGGGGCCTACACCGTCGAGGTCGGGCGCTCGTCCCGGGACGCCCGCCTCGAACGGACCGTCACGCGCTGATTACTCGAGGGAAACGGCGAAGCCCCACGTCGCGTGCTCCCCGTCGCTCGGGAGGGTCCCGTCCCCGCGTGAGACGCTGTACGTCGCCTCGAAGCGGTACTCGCCCACCGGCAGGCAGGCGTCCTCCCCGGGGAGGGCGTAGAGGTCGACGAGGGCCTCCGTCGAGTCACCCGGTTCCAACTCGGTCACCCGGTACTCCTGTGTGGTCGCGATTTCCTCTTTCAGACGCCAACAGCCGGCCTCGGCGGGGTACTCTTGGCCCGTGGGCAGGAGGGTGAGGTTCCCACCGGTGTCGCTGACGTACTGGAAGCGGATCTCCCGCCCCTCCCCGACCCGAACGGTCTCATCGCCCTCGTTGGTCACTGTCACGCGCAGCTGTGGCGGATGGTCGTCGGTGGCGGTGTCCTCGGTGATTTCGACCGACGGGACGACCGGCAGGTCGGGGTCGTTGTCGACGCTCCGGATCGAGATGCCTGGTCCGCCGGTCCCTTCGGGGCGCGTGCCGCCCGCGTCGCTTCCGTTGTCGCCGGGCAGGTCGGAGCCGTTGTCACCGGGCAGGTCGCTTCCGTTGTCGGTGCCGTCGTCGGTTTCGTTCCCGTCATCGCCGGAGGGATTCGTGCAACCGGCGAGGCCGGCAACGGCCGCCAGGCCGGCCGAGCGGATGAGTCGTCTGCGTGTCGCGTTCATATCCGATACATGTAGTGCCGCAGGGATAACCGTGTCCTACGTACAAACGCGCGTTTGTGTCTCGGTGCTGAACGCCCGGAGCCCTCAGACCCGCTCCGCGAGCGACCGGACGCGTTCGCGGAGTTCCGTCGGCTGTCGGGCGAACAGCCGGCACATCGCTTCCTTCCCGACGGCGCCGCGGTCGTATATCGCGTCTGGGAGCGTCTCCCTGTCGGCCATCGCGCGCTCAACGGTCCACGCCATCGTTCCCCCAGCGCGTTCCTCGGTCGGGTCGGCGTCCCGCTCCTCCGTCCGGTCCACTTCCGCGGCGTCCAGGGATTCCTCGACGGCTGCCGCTATCGCGTCGTTCAGGCGGACGTTCGCCGCGGCGCGGACGGTCGAATCGTACTCCCGGGCCGCCAACAGGAGGCGCGCGACGTGGCTGGACGCACCCATCGCGGCGGGGCCCGCCGCACGAACCCCATCGGTCACGCTGTGGATGCGGCCGTCGACGGCGGCGACCTCCTCGGTGTCTGTCGCGTACGGCGTCGCAACGGCGACGTTCATCCCGACCTCCGGTACGAGCGCTTCGACGCCGCCGGATTCGAACTCGCGGACCGCCGCGCGGACCGCCTCGACCGTCTCGCGCTCGCTCGCCTCGTTGCGTATCCCCACGAGGTGGTGTACGGGTCCGGGTCCCTCGCCCACGTCGAGGCCGTACCGGACGGCCCGTGCGATGAGGGTCTCGCCGTCCGCGACCGCGTCGGGCACGTCCGCCCCCCGGGCGAGCGATGCCGCGATAGCCGCGGAGAGGGTACACCCGCCGCCGTGGGTGGCGTCGGTATCGAAGCGACGCTTGCGGAACGCCTGCGAGCGCTCGCCGTCGTGAAGTACGTCAACAGGGTCGCCGTCCAAGTGGCCTCCCGTCACGAGCGCGGCCGGTCCCTTCGCGGCGAGCGCGGCGGCCGCCTCGCGCAAGCCGTCTTCGTTCTCGATGCGCTCCCCCGTCAGGGCCTCTGCCTCGTTGATGTTCGGCGTTACGAGCGTCGCCTCGGGGAGGAGCGTCTCCCGGAGCACGCGCTCGGCTACCTCGTCCAGCAGGCGGTCCCCGGACTCCGCGACCATCACGGGATCAACGACGAGGGGGAACTCGGCGTCCGAGAGCGCGTCGGCCACGGCCTCGATGATGGCCGCGGAACTGAGCATCCCGGTTTTCGCCGCGCGCACGTCGAAGTCCGAGACGACGGCTTCGACCTGCGAGCGCACCGATTCTCGAGGGAGGTCGTGGACGCCGTGGACGCCCGTCGTGTTCTGGGCGGTGACGCTCGTCACCGCGCTGGTTCCGAAGGCGCCACACGCTGCCATCGTCTTCAGGTCCGCCTGTATCCCGGCGCCGCCGCCGCTGTCCGACCCCGCAACCGTCAGGGCGACCGGCCGTTGGCTGTCCTCGGTCATACCCGCGCTTGGCGCCCGTCCGATGATATAACTAACGTATACCACCAAGTAATAGAGAGAGTCCTTCGAAGCGTTATTGGTTTCTCGCGGAGAGAGCCGTACACACCACCCGCCATGTCAGACTCCCCTCCATCCGAGCGCGGTTCGCCGGTACCGGGCGGCGGCCCCCTGCGGACCGTCCTGGCCGTGATCGCCGTGCTCGCGCTTCTCGTCGCGTGGTTCGTTCGCCCGTGGATACACGGGCTGGTGTACAGCCTCTACACGACGCCGATGCTGGCCGTTTCCGTCGTGCTCGCGGTCCTCGCCGGCGCGCTCTACCACCGTCTCGCGCCCTCGGGAACGACCATCGAGAACATCGACGGCGAGGGGGGCGACGCGGAGGTCACGCCCTTCCGGGTCGCGATACTGGTACTCTTCCTCTCCGCGATGGTCGTCTCGCCGGTCGCGAACGTGCTGGCCGGCGCGACGATGAGCGACGAGACGCTCGCTGAGACGACGGAGGTGGACGAACTGGCCAACGTGGACGCCGGGAAGCCCCGTATCGTCCCCCGCGCCGTCGCCGAGCGCTACGCCTCGAACACGCTCAACCGGCCCCGGTACCGCACCGCCGGGACGGACATCAGCGTTGTCAACGGGACGCCCTACTGGGCCGCACCGCTCGCGCCCGACGGCCTGTTCAACTACCTCACCCTCGGGCAGGGGGGAACGGTGCTGGTCGACATGACGACCCAGCAGGCCAACGTCCGCACGGTCGATGGGGACGTCGCGAAGGGCATCGGCACGGCGTTCATTCGGAACTACCGCTGGCACCTGCTGAAGACCGGCACCTATCTCGCCGATTACGGCGACCCGAAGATGGTCGTCCACGAGGGCGAGCAGTACATCGCCGTCCCCTACACGCAACCTGAGTTCCACCTCGCGCCCCTTCCCCACTCGACGCCCCAGTGGGGCGGCGTCGCGCTCATCGACTCCTCGGGAAGCGTCGAGATGCTCTCGCCCGAGGAAGCCGCGAACAACGAGGTACTGGAGGAACAGGCGCTCTACCCTGAGACCCTCGCCCGTTCCCGGGTCGCCGCGACCAAGTACCGAAACGGCATCGTGAACACGTTCACCAGCCACGAGGGCGAAATCGAGGTCGCGGCCGTGCCCGGCGAGAACAACGACCAACCCTTCTACGTGCTCACCGAGGACGGGCCGAAATACGTCGTTGCCGTCGAGCCATACGGGGATGCACAGGGGCTCCGCGAAGTGTGGACCATCGGCGGGCAGAGCGGCGAGTACGAGGTGTATCGACCCGGTGACTCGCTGTTCGGCCCACAGAAGGCCGCCGACCTGATTCGCCAGTCCTCCACCGAGACGGACTGGGACCGCTTCTACCCCGCCGAGCCCATCCTCACGGTCATCGACGACCGGGAGTACTGGCAGGTGCGGGTCGTCCCCGAGGACAACAGCGGCATCGCCTACGTGGCGTTCGTCGACGCCAGAACAAGCGACGTGCGGGAGTTCGACGACACGCCCGAAATCAGGCAGTTCCTCCGCGGCGAGACGCCCACGGAAGGCGGCGAGCCTTCCGAGGGGCAAGTGCCCTCCCTCGTCGTCCAGCGGGTCGCGACCAACGGCACCGTGCTGGAGACGATGGAAGTCTACGGCAACCAGACGATTCAGGTCAGCAGGGGCGATACGGTGAACGAGACCAACGCGACGGCCGTCTGAAGGGCCTTACTGTCGCAGGTCGTACAGCCGCCGAAAGGCGCTCGGCGCGAAGCGCAGTTCGAGCCGGCTGGGTGGCCGGCCCTTCCCGCTCTCGCGCTCCGAGCGGACCCGTTCAACGATGCCGAGTTCCGCCATCTCGTAGAGAAAGCGCTTGACGGTTCCCTGTGAGAGGTCCACGGACGGTTCCGCGCTAATGGCCTCCGTCGTCGCCGCGACGGTGGCCCGTTCCTCGGGGTCGAGGTCCACGAGCGCCCGCAACACGAGTTGCTTGTTCGCCGGGAGCGCGAGCACGCGGGCCAGCGAGACGGAGCGCTCGGGCACTTCCCCGATGGCGCCGTCGACGTCGTGCTCCATGACCCGGGTCCGCTCCGCCCGCTCGGCGGTGTCGGCGGCGACGAACAGCGCCGCCAGCGCGTCGTGGGCGTTCCCCGCCGCCCACTCGGCGATACGCCGCGCCAGACGGTGTTCGAGGCCGCCCTGTGCGAGGCCGGCCGCCGCGCGCGTCATCAACACGTCCACGAGAGCCCCCCGGCGGTAGGGGTCGAGGCGAACGGCCGTGGCCGTGTACGTCGTGAGTTCCGTCTCCTCGGGACTCGCGCGCCCGACGGCGAGCCAGCTCACGTTGCTCGGGAGCCCCGCGAACAGGTCGATGAGCTCCTCGGTGTCGGTGTCGTCGGGTTCACCGACGTGGTCGACGGCGACGACGGCGCCACTCCGTCCAGCGAGCAACGCCCCGAGGCGCTCCCGGAGGTCCGCGGTGCCGATGCCGTGTTCGGGCACCCGTTCCTCGACGAGGCCGTCGAGGACGGCGTGGTAGAAGGCGAACTCGCTTGCCGTCTCGCGCATGTCCACGTAGGCGAACCCCGGGGTCCCGGGCGTCGCCGCCCGCGTGCTCGTGTGAATCGCTCCCTGGCCGGTCGAGAGCCGTTCGAGGCCCGCGAACAGGGCCGTGACGACGGCGGACTTGCCGGCGCCGAAGGGCCCGTGCACGTAGGCGTTGGGCGGGAGCACGCCGTCGAACACCGGGTCGAGGTGGTCCAACAGGCGCTCGACGGCGGGACCGCGACCCGACGGCTCGTCCGTGTGGACGACCGGGGAGAGGGCTTCGTAATCCCGTACCAGCCGGTGGCCGTCGTCGCGGCGCTGGCGTCGTTCTATCCGCGCGTCGATATCCATAGGGAATGCCGGGGGTGGTCGTCGGGCGTTTTTCCCCGACGATTAAAAGGGCGCGGTTGCACGCCGCTCACAACCCCAGGTACCCCGCGTTCGGGAGAACCCCGAGCAGGTAGAGGACGCCGACGATGAACATCACGAGCGCGATGGCCATCGCCGGCGGGTCCACGTGGGTGCCCGAGTGCGAGTAGAGAACCCGCTGGGTGAACTCGCCGGCCAGCCCGGCGAGCACGCCGAACCCTCCCGCCGTCAGCAACGCGAGGAGGTCGCTCCCGACGAGGGGGAGCGCGACGACCGCGCCGACGGCGCCCACCAGCGTGATGTGGTGGGTAACGGGGATCTTCTCGACCCCGAGTTCGAGG
>Ga0207756_100033_pt1 | contig 228039 bp, 180 predicted proteins | sample A23M1SouthBayCA_FD_187748 | JGI IMG/M metagenome (GOLD analysis project Ga0207756, IMG submission 187748) | Aerobic enrichment media microbial communities from Eden Landing Ponds, California, USA - A23 M1 (3) (SPAdes) | ecosystem: Environmental > Aquatic > Marine > Unclassified | place... | reverse complement strand
ATAATTTCAGTTACAACACCAGCGCCTACGGTACGTCCGCCTTCGCGGATCGCAAAGCGCAAGCCTTCTTCCATGGCCACCGGCTGAATCAACGACACGTTCATCGTCACATTGTCGCCCGGCATCACCATCTCCACGCCTTCCGGCAGCTCGCAGGATCCGGTCACATCCGTCGTACGGAAGTAAAACTGCGGGCGATAGCCTTTGAAGAAGGGGGTATGACGGCCGCCTTCGTCTTTGCTCAGCACATACACCTCACACTCAAACTTCTTGTGCGGGGTAATCGAGCCCGGCTCGCACAGCACCATACCGCGCTGGAGGTCTTCCTTGTCGATCCCGCGCAGCAGGATTCCGGCGTTGTCCCCGGCCTGCCCTTCGTCGAGCATCCGGCGGAACATCTCAATGCCGGTGACGACCGATTCCATCGGGTCTTCCACAATGCCCACAATCTCAATCTCATCGTTCAGCTTCACCACGCCGCGTTCAATACGGCCCGTGGCCACGGTGCCGCGGCCGGTAATGGAGAAAATATCCTCGACCGGCATCAGGAACGGCTTGTCCACGTCGCGCTCGGGCGTCGGGATCGTCTCGTCGACGGCCTCCATCAGATCCAGGATCGCCTGCTCGGCATCGTCATCGCCGTTCAGGGCGTTCAGCGCTGATCCCTTGATGACGGGAATCTCATCGCCGTCAAATTCATAGGAGCTCAGCAGCTCGCGGACTTCCAGCTCCACCAGCTCAATCAGCTCTTCGTCGTCGACCAAGTCGGTCTTGTTCATGAACACCACAATCTGGGGTACCCCTACCTGGCGGGCCAGCAGAATGTGCTCGCGGGTCTGCGGCATCGGTCCGTCCGTGGCCGCTACCACCAGAATCGCCCCGTCCATCTGGGCCGCTCCGGTCACCATGTTCTTCACATAGTCGGCGTGGCCCGGGCAGTCTACGTGGGCGTAGTGCCGGCTCGGCGTCTCATACTCCACGTGCGCCGTCGATATCGTAATGCCCCGCTCCTTCTCCTCGGGGGCGTTGTCGATGTCGGCAAACTTCTTGGCCACCCCGCCGTAGTTCTTGGCCATCACCGTCGTGATCGCCGCCGTCAGGGTCGTCTTCCCGTGGTCCACGTGGCCTATCGTTCCTATGTTTACGTGTGGCTTATTTCGCTGAAATGTCTCTTTTGCCATGAGAAAATAAGTTTACTGTTAAATGTTCAGATCATCCATAAATGTTAGCGCTGCACTTTGTGAGCCGTTAGTCGGAATTGAACCGACGACCCCTTCCTTACCATGGAAGTGCTCTACCCCTGAGCTATAACGGCTTATGGGTGCGTCCCTTTCGGGTGAGCGGGCGACCGGAGTCGAACCGGCAACATTCACCTTGGAAGGGTGACACTCTACCAATTGAGTTACGCCCGCTTGATGTGGAGGGAGAAGGATTCGAACCTTCGAAGTCTCACGACAACAGATTTACAGTCTGCCCCAGTTGGCCACTTTGGTATCCCTCCAAAAATCAATATGTCAAAATAATTACTTTCGACTGAGCCGACAAACCTTATGAGCCAGCGGCCGGATTCGAACCGACGACCGGCTGTTTACAAGACAGCTGCTCTACCCCTGAGCTACGCTGGCTTGTCGACTTTTTCAAGCCTTCAAAACTGATTTCTAACTTGTTTATCAGCCTCTAGCCGAAAGACTCGAAAGCTAAGGACACTTTTTATTTTTGTCAACACTGAAAGTCGAATAAAATTTAATTTCTTTACGACAGATCACGATGCTCTTAAACAGCCTGTTTCTTTCGATAATAGTAAATAGCAAGACGTATTAGAACAAAAATGACAATGCCGGCCAGTATAATCTGGCTATACACCGAGAGATATTCGCCAATCATTCGCCAATTCTCGTGCACCACCCATCCAAAGCCGAGCAAAATCGCGTTCCACAAAATTGAACTGATGGTTGAACTGATAATGGTATAGCTAATCCGGGTGTGGCTGAGGCCGGCCGTGAGCGAGATCACAGAACGGGTACCCGCTAAAAATCGATTAGCCAACACCACGCCCATTCCCCAACGCTGCATCCAGGACCGTACTTTATTTATATATTTCAGCGGAATGAAGCGAAGCAGCCAAAACCGTTTCTTATTTTCTTCAATTTGCATTCCCCACCTACTGCCGATCCAGTACATACTCATAAAGCCCATTACCGAAGCCACAGTGGTAAGCACCAGAATAGGCGTTAGCCCAATTACCTGTTCGGCTGCCAAATATCCGCCAAAAGCCACCAATACGTCGCCCGGAATCGGCGGCATTATATTCTCCACATAGGCGATGATAAAAAAGACCCCATAGATACTCACCGGTGGCAGCGTATTAATCAGCTGAACGACATCCTGTATAAATTGTTCGATCATTGCTCAACCCGGTTTAAAAGTATTACTGCTCGAGCTGACATGCCGCGCTCCTTTCCTTCAAATCCCATACCTTCGGAGGTCGTCGCTTTTACAGAAATCGCTGTAATATCAACATTTACATCATCGGCGATATTGTTACGCATCTTCTCAATATAAGGGGCCAACTTGGGATGCTCAGCCACCACCGTGGCATCAATATTTGAAATTGCAAAACCTTCTTTGGCAACAAGTCCATATGCCCGGCGCAGAAGCTCGCGACTGTCAGCGCCCTTAAACTTCTCATCGGTATCCGGAAAATGCTGCCCGATGTCCCCCAAAGCACAGGCTCCCAGCAAAGCATCCGTAATGGCATGCAGCAGTACATCGGCATCGGAATGGCCTTTAAGTCCCTTGGCAAAAGGAATTGTTACGCCGCCCAGGATCAGCGGCCGCCCTTTCTCAAGGCGGTGGACATCATACCCATAGCCTATACGCATGCCTGTCATTTTCTTTCTCTATTACTGATTAATAATTCTGCCAGCGTCAAATCCAGCGGATAAGTGATCTTGAAGTTTGACCGGTCGCCTTCAACCATCCTTACCTGTCGCCCGAGCCGCTCGACGAGTGACGAATCATCGGTACCTACAAAATCATCTTCCCGCGCCTTGGCATAAGCACATATTAAAAGCTCTTTGCGGAATACCTGTGGTGTTTGGGTTTGCCACAACAATTTTCGTGAAGGCGTATCCTGAATAAAACGGTCTTCATCAATTCGCTTAATGGTATCTTTAGCCGGCACGCCCAATACCGCACCCCCAACTTCGAGAGCCGCCCGACAACAAGCCTTAATATGCTCAGCTTCAACAAATGGGCGAACGGCATCATGCACGAGTACCAAGTCGACATCCCCGACTTTCTCCAGGGCATTCGAAATTGAATGTTGCCGGGTCTCCCCGCCTTCTATACAAAGACTGATGATACCTTCAGGCATGAATGACGCCAGGATCTCTTCAGCTCCGGCAAGGTATTCGGCCGAAGTGGATACTATAACCTGCCGGAGATCATCCAGCGATAAAAAACGCCGAATAGTATGTTCCAGAATTGTAGCTTCGCCCAGCTGCAGATAGGGCTTGGGAGTCTCTTTATTCATTCGACTCCCGGAACCCGCAGCCGGAATAATTAGGGCTTTTGAACTCACGCTTACTAAATGATCAGCATTGCATCTCCAAAGGCGAAGAAGCGATAGTCATTTTCCTGAGCTTCCTCATAGGCCTCCATCAGAAAATCATAGCCGGCAAATGCCGCGCCCAGCATCAGCATCGTTGATTCCGGACGATGGAAATTGGTAATCACGCCTTCAGTAATCTTGAAGTCATATGGGGGAAAGATAAACTTATCGGTCCACCCGGTACCCGGTTTCGAAATACCACTGGCGGTAATACTGGTTTCAATCGTACGAACCGCTGTTGTTCCGCAGGCGATCACGCGCCGATCTTTATCCGCAAGCGCTTCGTTAACCTTTGCGGAGGTTTCCTCAGAAATATAGTAGTTTTCGGAATCTGTGCGATGTTTGGTCAAGTCTTCGACTTCACAGGGACGGAATGTACCCCATCCTATGTGCATAGTGATGGGAGCCATCTCTATCCCTTTATCCTCAAGTTTCTCAACCAGCTCTTCGGTGAAGTGCATCGCTGCAAAAGGTGCTGCCACCGATCCGCGCTCCTTGGCAAAAATAGTCTGGTACTGCTCTTTATCCGCTTCGTCAGCTTCACGCTCAATATAAGGAGGAAGCGGCATCTCGCCGATATTATCGAGGATCTCATACAACTCTTCGTTAGAACCTTCAAAGAGAAACCGAATGGTGCGGCCGCGGGAGGTCGTGTTATCAATGACCTCTGCCATCAGATTCGGCCCAAAGTACAGTTTATTACCAATTCGAATTTTTCGGGCCGGCTCTACCAAAACGTCCCAGAGCATATTCTCGGGTACAAGCTCTCGCAGCAAAAAGACTTCAATGTCGGCATCCGTCTTCTCCTTTTTACCTTTCAGTCGTGCGGGAAACACCTTCGTGTCATTGTAAACAAGTACGTCACCTTCGTTCAGATATTTAGGTAGATCGGCAAAAGTTTCATGAGTGATGGTCTGCTCTTCCCGGTCGAGCACCATCAATTTAGCGGCGTCTCTTGGTTCAACAGGTTTCTCCGGGACATTAAAATCATCGGTCTCAAATTTGAAATCGGTAAGTTTCATTATCGAATAACAGCCTTTTATTTGGTTTTATTAACCAGTATTTTCATTAAATTCAAAGCGTTCCAAATATACTCTATTTTCGTCCGCAGGACAAGTATCATAATTTTGCCCGGAGGTGTGCCAGAGTGGTCGAATGGGGCGGTCTCGAAAACCGTTGAACCGTTTTCGGTTCCGGGGGTTCGAATCCCTCCACCTCCGCACAATTTAAAAGGGTCATTTTTTTACTTTCCTGAACGTTCGGCTCTTTATTGTAGCTTCATACTTTATTATACTTTAGTAAGTGCTTACAGCGTTATGTTCGCACAGGGAGGAACTAAATATGGACTCATATATGAAAAAAGTTACGTCACTTTCTATAGCAAGCATCATGATGATCTTCGTGCTGGGCATTGCCACCACATCCCATGCTCAGCTTCGCGAAGATCAGAATAAAAAATCGGAACTCATGGGACCGGTAATCAAGCAAGATCCCAGCGATGGTGCAAATCTCGGGAACTTGTTTAATATGGAAATGGATCATTCCTACTCCATGATGTTCTCGAGTTATGGCGGACAGTTTCAAAACCTGAATGCCTACACAAATACTATGCATTTCTTTTTCAGTCCGAATTTAACCGGGCGTCTGGATCTGTCAATACTGCATTCGCCATTTGGCAACAGTTTTATGTCTAACGGACAGGATAATGGCATGAACACCCAGTTTTTAATACGCAATGCCGAATTGAATTATCAAATTAACGACAAGAGCAATATCAGCATCCACTTTCAGCAAGTACCCGGTTATGGATACGGATTTGGCATGAGCCCGTGGCAGTCGGGATTATATCACGATGATTTCAACAATCCCTTTCGCCCGGATCGTAATTTCTGATCTATGCAATTAATTGATGGCTAAGAACAACAGCGAGACCAATTCTTTTGCCCTTAATGCCGTCATCGGTTTTCTGAGCCTATTACTGGTATTGCTGGTATTCGGACTTTTTACCCGCATCATTTATCCGCGCATTGAAAATCAGCGAGCCGAACAAGATCCCAAGCTGATTGGCAAAGTTATCCAGCTTGAGGTATTGAACGGATGCGGCGTGCCGGGACTGGCAAATGATGTAACTTCAACATTGCGCAAGAATGGATTCGATGTCGTGGAAACCGGAAACTTTGAAAACTTTGACATGCAAAACACCGTCATCATTGCCCGGACCTTTAATAAGCAGAATGCTCAGCGAGTAGCGGATGCACTGGGCGTTAAAGACGAAAATGTTTTCATTGAAGCCTCCGAAGATTTTTATCTTGATGCAACGGTTGTGATCGGCTCCGACTATAAATCACTTAAACTTAACTGACACCGTATGAGCAAAACTTCTCCGCAAGCAGACCAACAATTTACGAGCGTTAATAATCATAAAACCGCGGATTCCGACAAACTTATTGAGGTTATTACCGAAGCCCTGCTGGATCGCAAGGCCGAAGATATCACCATACTGGACGTGCATGAACTCACTACGCTGGCCGATAAATTTGTTATTTGTCATGCCAACACCGATGTTCAGATCAAAGCTATAGCGGATAACGTAAATAAGGAGACCAACGAACAGCTAAATGAAAAAGCCTGGAAAGAGGAAGGTCGGGAAACGCGCCGATGGGTGATCCTGGATTATGTGAATGTAGTCGTCCATATATTTAAGAAAGAATTGCGAGAATACTACGCTCTGGAACGCATGTGGAATGATGCTCCCGTCACCAAAATCGAAGACACAAAATAGAATGCCAAAGGTACTCCTCCTTTTATCTGTTGCTCTTATTCTCATTGCAGGTTGTGCCTCTTCATCCAATAACGAAATTCACCCCGATTCTTTTCCGGACTTGGTTAAGTTGCAGCAACCCGGGCCCAATACCAAGCACCAGCCTTCGAAAGTATATATCGACTCGGTGGAGACGGCTTCGCTGGATCAACAGCCGGTGCTTATCATTCACGGTACATTTCCGGATGGGTGTACGAATCTGAAAAGCATATCGCATGTCGTTAAAAACGACTCCCTGTTTGTTGATATAACAGCCTGGCGTGATCCAGAGAAATTGTGCACGCAGGTATTAACTCCCTTCACCTATATTTATCAAGAAATAACCGCGGACGAACTATCTTCGCATTCCGGGGTGACAATCAACGGCTCAACCTACACTTTTTGATATGGAAGAACGCGTACTAGTTACCGAACCGATCATTCCTTCTGTCATTGAAAAACTCGAAGAACATTTCCAGGTAGATGTAGGTAACCGGGGTGATTATAATGATGAAGAATCGCTCATTGAAGTGATCCCGAAATATGATGCGCTGCTCCCGATGCTATCCAATCCCGTTACCGGGGAAGTTATTGCCGCAGGCGATCGGCTTAAGATTATCGCCAATCATGCTGTGGGATATAATAACATCGACCTGGAAACCGCCCGTAAGCAAGGCGTGTTTGTTGCCAATACCCCGGATGTCCTCACTGAGTCATGTGCCGAATTTACGATCGGACTGATGCTGGCAGTAGCCCGTCGCTTTTTTGAAGCCCAGCGTTATCTGCTGGAAGGCAAATTTGAAGGTTGGGAGCCACTAGGTTTTCTGGGAAAAGAACTCAACGGAAGCAGGTTAGGAATCGTAGGTATGGGGCGCATCGGTACAGCGGTCGCCCGTCGTGCCAAAGCACTGGGAATGGATATTTTGTATCACAACCGAAGCAGGGCCGATCGCCAAATCGAGAAAGAATTGGAAGCCCGTTATATTGAGAACGTTCAGGATTTAATTCCAAAATCGGATTTTATCTCACTCCACTGTCCGCTTACCGAAGAGACCGAGCATCTTATCGATGAAGAAAGTCTGGAAAACATGAAATCCGACGCCATACTGATCAATACTTCGAGGGGACCGGTGGTCGATGAGGCCGCGCTGGCCGAAGCACTGCATGAAGGAACCATCGGAGGGGCCGGAATTGATGTATTCGAATACGAACCCGAAGTGCATCCACGTTTACAAACAGCCCCTCATTGCCTGCTGACCCCTCACATGGCCAGTGCCAGTCACAAAACCCGTGAAGCGATCGGTATGCTGGCGGCTAATGCAATTATTGATGTCCTGGAAGGCAAAGACCCATCCGAAATTCCCAACTTGATTCAGCCTTAATTTCGGTTCATATTCAAATACCTGATAAATTTGGTTTTTGTTTATGAAACGATTGGTGGATATTAAGCGCCTTCCCTCGATTCTGGGATGGACATTCCTTGTATTACTACTCCTCTTGTTGGCCCTTGAAGGATGGCGCTATGGTATCAAGCCAACACAATCCAACAATGAACAGGTTATCGAACTTAGCCTGGAGCGGGCAAGTGATTATTTTGTACAGCAACAACATGACCTGCTGGCCAACTCCCGCGGACTTTCGGCAACCCTACGTCGGGCGCTGCTGCAGAATCAATCCTCCCGCTATTTGTATAATATCCTGAATCAATTTTCTGGGTTTTGGAGCATCGCCCTATACCATGAGAATACTCCTATAGTGTGGAAAGGCTTTGCCATTCAAAATCGAGTTCCATCCCGCGCCGCTCAACGCGGACAAGCATCCATCCACCTGCAAAAAGACAATAATGTCATTTACTGGCAGGCCCATATCCCCTTTACGATTCAGGACAGCACCGGTACCACCTCATATGACCTGCTTACCTCCTATCGCGTGGAGCAAAACAATCCCCTGCCTATAGGGGATCGCAGCGAATTTAACCTTTTCAATAACGCAAATTTTTCTACGGCGTATCCGGTTGATTACAGCCTGTTCAGTCCGCCCCCCGAGGAAGTTTATAAATCGCGAACTTTGCGAAATCTGCAGGGAGATTCGGTCGGCGTAGTATATGCTACTGCAAACAAATTTCAGCAAACACAGGCACAGTGGGAACAGAATACCCGTTTCTGGCGATCGGTATATGTCCTCATCTGCTTTGTAGCAATCATGATCATTCTATTCTGGGCCGCCGACTTTTTGAGTGCCTGGACCGGTCTTGGGCTACAGCTAATTTTTATTCTGATTGGCTGGGCAATCTTTGCATACACCAATATGCCCTCATACTGGATCTTAACCCTGTCCGACATTTCTGACACTCAGTGGATACATACTACAAAAAGTCTGAGTGCCAGTTTCACCAACGCTATTTTCTTTTTGCTGGCTGCCGCCGCTGTCAGCCGTAAACTCAATCAGCTGAAATATAAAATTGAGGCCGACTGGTACCTGACCTCTATAGGATTTTCAGTATTAATTGGCTGGGTCAATGCGATCTCCCTGTCGCTATTACTTGATCTCGTAAAAAACGCTGCCACAAATACTGGAGTATCGCTACTGGATCTGCAAATCTTTCCTAACTGGACCACTATTATCCTGTATCTGAGTATCGGCCTCACGCTCTTTGCCGCCGGTATTATTCTGGTATCGGTCAACCGGCTCCTTTTCCGGGTTACCAAAGAACACTTTAAGCTCTCGGCATCGGTACTTTCCACCACTTTTTTGCTTGCCCTCTTTGTCGCCCAGCTGCTTATTTGGGATTTGCCCGTTTTTAACTGGATCTTTTATTCAAGCGTCATCGCTTTTGTACTTATTCTCGGCATTGCCTCTGGCTTTTCCCAGAACTGGGCAGGTATACCCACTATGTCGCCATTGCGCAAGGTTGTGCTCAGCAGTCTGTTCGTTTCCCTCGTCAGCCTGCCTCTGATCTACCAGGTTTCGCTCCACGGAATCAATGAAGAACTTAGGACAACAGCTCAAAACTTTTCGAAAGAAGAGGACCCGCAAGCCGCTAATTTAACCGGCGAACTTCTAAGCACGCTCGAGCAAAATTTCAGAAATATTACCACCGCTGATCTGCAGGAAAACCGATCTACTCTGCAGGCTCGTTTTACCCAGACCATCCAAGGCTTTCTATCCCCGAAATGGAATGCCTACTCCCTTGACCTGCAACTCATTAATACAGACGGTGAGCTCATCGCCGACTACGCAACCGACCTAAACTCACCAAACTGGTTGAATATCTATAATATCGCCACATTGAAAGCCGTCACTGAAATTGAGCAGATTACCAAATCTACCATACGTCCGGTCGTACAGTTGCCGCAGCTCGTCAACCAACAGGATTATCGTACCTTTTACCGGGGATGGATACCACTTTTCGGATCTAACGAAGAATCCCCGATCGCCTGGATCCTGTGCTCGGTCTACAAGGAACGGCCGGAATTTAATAAGCCCATTCGAGCGGTAATGGCTTCACTGACCTATGACGACTGGAATACCCCTTACCTGATGCAAAAATTCCAGAATGGGAATCTGGTCAAATCGGTACAGCAGGGCTTTACCGGATATTTTCCAAAATTCCGTACCCTGGGAGAAGACCGGCTACGGGCAGTCAACAAAGATTCGTTGATTTATCTAACCGAATCGAATGATGATTATTCCTATCGTACACTGCTGTGGAAGCTCTCCTCCAACAGTACTATTAAAGTAAGTACAACCCTCCCGGATTACAGGGTTATACTGTTTTCTTTTTTCAGACTGAGTTTTACCCTGCTTCTTTTGGGATGTTTCGTACTGCTCTTCGGCCAGCTTTTTTCCTGGGGTGGCATTCACTTTTTCGGCAAGAAAAAACGATTTCAGGATCGCTTGCTGGACAGTTTCCTGGTTGCCACCCTCCTGTTTATGGCCTTTCTGATTGCAACCTCTCATTACGCAATCAAGCAACAAAACCAGGACATCGTCCGGCAGGAACTGGTTGATAAACTGGAGAGCCTGTCGGAGGCTGTGGAATCCAACCGGAGCCTGCAGGACCAGCAACGCCGGCAGCCGTACCTTTCACTGGCATCACTGACAACGCCATTCAATGTTGATGCCACATTTTATGCCAATCGCACGGTAACAGAAACCACCACACCGCAAATATATCAGCAGTCGCTGCTGCCGGCCGTCCTGCCTTTCCAGATTTATCATCAGTTATTTGTTCAGCGCAAACAGGATGCCTACACCACCGTTAAGCTTGCCGGGCAATCATTACTTATCGGATATCGCTCCATATTAAATGAAGACAATCGGCCGCTGGCCACTATTGCCATACCCACATTTTTACAATCCCCTAAATACGACCAACAGCTGCTCGAAACTACCAGCTACCTGATCCTGATCTATCTCCTCGTATTCGGATTGTTTATCCTTGGCTCCACCTTTATTTCACGTCAGCTTACCCGCCCGCTCGTATATATTCAGCGCGGCCTCAACAAGATTTCTGCCGGCAATCTCGATACTACCATTCCCGTAACCAGCGACGACGAAATCGGGAATTTGGCAAAAGCTTACAATAATATGGTGAACCGTCTGAAGAAGCTGCAAAAAGATCTGGCCGAAGCCGAACGCGAAGCTGCCTGGAAAGAGATGGCCCAGCAAGTGGCGCATGAGATCAAGAACCCGCTGACCCCTATGAAACTGAACGTACAACACCTCGAACGGCAACTAAAACGCGATGACCAGGATCCGGAGAAGCTGAAACGCCAGGTTCAGAAAATCACCAATAATTTGATCGAACAGATTCAAACGCTGAACAACATTGCCTCGGACTTTTCGAAATTTTCCCAGCCCCTGGAAAAGGATTTTACCAAAGTTAACCTCATTGCTCTTTTGAAATCGGTAGCCGAACTCTACGAGCACGACGAAAATCTGAGCATCCACCTGCAAACACCGGATGAAACAGTAAGCGTCAGCGGTATGGAGGACGAGTTAAAAAGAGTGATGATTAACCTGGTGAAAAATGCATATGAAGCCATGCCTGACGGCGGGGAAATTATCCTGCGGCTGTATCGCCGCCAACGGCACGTATTTATTGAGGTGGAAGACAACGGCACCGGTATTGCCGAGGAAAATCGATCCAATATTTTTGTACCTAACTTTTCCACCAAGTCAAGTGGTACGGGGCTCGGACTTGCAATCTGTAAAAAGATCATTGAAGCCCACGAAGGCAGTATCAGCTTTGCATCGGTCGAAGATGAAGGCACCACATTTGTAATTAAAATACCGCAGGCTAATCAAATATAAAGGCGATACCCAGGGCGGCCAAAGGGGTCTTGTAATCCTCAACGTAGCCCATATTGGCAAAACCGCGAACATGCATACCCGGGCCGGGGAGACTCGGTGTTTGCCCCATAATACGCACTCCATACCACCGGATACGAAATGGTTCTTCTCCGCCGGACCAGCGTTCGGCATTGCGCACAAACTGCATGCGCTGGCTGCGATAGAAAACTCCCAAACTTAACCCTCCACCTTCTTTCTCAAGAACCGGATGCTGCAAAATGAGCTCGGTTCCGTTCTGCGAAATATTATGGTTAAACGTCGCAAAAGTTTGACCTATCGTTCGTACGGTTGCGTCGGCATGGAACCCTGCAAAGGGAAGTCCGGGGGTAATTCCGATCGCGATTCTCCGCCCCTCCCCAAAAGAAAAGCCAAAGCCCGGCAACCCGCCCGAATACATGTATTTACGATTGAGATCCCCGGCTGCACTGCTTCCATGGTAATCAACAGAAGCCTCGCGAAGCCCTGAAAAACCAACCATTGATGTAGTATTCACAGCCATACCATACCGAATAAACGCCAAGATTTCTGCATGGCTCTTGCCATACGGCTGACTGGATGAAAACACGAGTCCTTCGGATACCGGCATCTGAATGCCGCAGCCACCTACAAATATCCCCGCTAATATCAAACCAATACTGTAAGCTGCAACTCTTGACATAGTCCTATTTGAATACATAAGTGAATAAATCAATCTCATGAATTTTGAGAAACAAGTCCAGTCTAAAGAGTGAAATTTTTAAAAACAGTACCCTTACTATTCCTTCACTTTTTTTGTACCATAGGCGATTGTCAAAGATCGGAATTCTCAACCATTTCCAGCCGCGAATAATGTTCGCATATTTAAAGTCAGAAAAATACAATCTGCGCAAAGAAGCCGGGCTTACCCTAAAAATCGGCCTGCCGGTCATTATCGCGCAGCTACTGCAAATGTCGATGAACTTTGTGGATACCGTGATGGCCGGAAACCTATCGGCCGAAGCCCTGGCCGCAGTAGCCGTTGGCGGAGCTATATTTATGCCATTCATCATGATGGCTGCCGGCATATTGATGGCGATCACTCCTATAGTGGCGCAACTGGTTGGCGGACGCAATCTCACGGAAATTGGTGTGAATGTGCGCCAGGGATTATGGCTAAGTCTGATACTGTCTATCCCCGTTTTCTTCCTGATTCGGAACCTTGAAATTGTAATGCACCTGTTGGAAGTAACTCCATCCATCATTCCGGTAGCACAGGACTATCTCGACGCTATTTCGTGGGGCGTGTTTGGAATCTGCGGCTATATGGCGCTGCGCTTTTTTAATGAAGGAATGTCGGTTACCCGTCCGGCTATGTATTTTGCCCTGTTGGGCGTCTTCGTTAACGTCATTGCCAACTTTATCTTTATGTACGGCAAGCTCGGCTTCCCCGAAATGGGCGCTATCGGCTGTGGTTATGCCTCGGCCCTGGTAGGCTATGTCATGTTCCTTGGGATGCTGCTGTTTACCAAAAAACACAAATCCTACGAACGTTTTGAAATTTTCTCCACCTTTCGCTTGCCGGAGTGGCAACACGTGAAAGAGATTTTGCAGGTCGGTATTCCCATCGGGCTCAGTTCAACAATGGAAGTAACCATGTTCGCCCTGGTAAGCCTGCTGATGGGGTCATTGAGTGCGGTCGCTGTGGCCGGCCACCAAGTGGCCATCAACTTTTCAGCGATGACCTTTATGGTTCCTTTCGGACTTTCAACGGCCATCACCACCCGGGTGGGTAACGCCATTGGCAAAGGATCGGTGCATGAAGCGCGACTTCGGGGGTATATCGGCATTTTCCTAGCTACCCTTTTCATGAGTACAACCGCTATAATCATGTATTCCTTTCCCGACCTTATTACCAGTATGTACACGCAAGACCCGGGCGTTCAGGAAGTAGCAATCAGCCTGATTTATATGGCCGCAATTTTCCAGATTTCCGACGGGCTTCAGGTAAGCGGCTACGGAGCGCTACGCGGACTCAAGGATACCACCGTACCCATGATCGTTAACTTTATCGCTTACTGGGTTGTGGGCCTTCCCCTGGGCTACTATCTGGGCATCGTCCAAGATATTGGTCCGCAGGGCTTGTGGATGGGACTTATTGCCGGCCTCACTATTGCCGCCATTCTGCACAATACCCGCTTTTATCTGCTGACAAAGAAAGACAGTCGCCACTTGTAATTTTGGGGCACACCAATGCTATACCGTTGGCTCCCAGCCTAGCTCATAGTCACGATCCCAAAACTCCATTGCTTTTTTGTCCTTAATTTTACCGTTCGATGTATTGACTTTGAACGGTTTATCTGCACGATATCCAATATTAGCAAGATGACACATGTGTACACTTTTGGCCCCTTCATCAATGGGAGAATGTAACTCATCGGCCGTACCCCGGATATTTTCCAGGAAGTTCACTACGTGGCGAGTAGACATGCTGCCTCCTCCCCCCAGCGCAGTTCCTGATTCCTCTCCACCGGAGCCGCGTGCCTTCACCATATTTCCATCACGGTCGTTTAATTGATAATAAGATCGATTGACAAAAACTGACCCTTTAGTACCATAGATGATGGTACCGCGACCAGAACTATAAGTGTTTATTCCATTTCGGCTCTTACCATCCCAGTTGATCACTTTGTCATCCCCAAAACGGAAAGTAGCATACATAATATCATACATCGTCCAGCCATCATCCTCGAAGTGCTGCTTGGCAGCATCTACATACACCTCTTCAGGGTATCCCACATCCAGGGCCCAGCGTGCTACATCAATTTCGTGGGTGGCATTATTTCCGGTTTCGGCCGTTCCCCATTTCCAGCCGTACCAATGCCAATTGTAATCCCAGGTGTCGTGATGATAATGCTCACGCGGTGCCGGTCCCTGGAACAGCTCCCAGTTCAAATCTTCCGGTGGAGCTTGCTTTACGGGGTTTGGAGTACGCCCGCGATTATTACTGTAAAAGGCAACGGCTTTATAGGGATCGCCTATAGCCCCATTGTGAATCTCATTTATAATCTCGATCGTATGGGGTGAAGAACGCTGCTGATTCCCCATCTGTATAATCTTGTCATACTTTTGTTGTGCCTGAACCAGCATCTCGCTTTCAGCCGGGTTGTGGCTACAGGGCTTTTCTACATATACATGCTTCCCTGCCTGCACGCCCATTAATGTACCGGGGGCATGCCAGTGGTCGGGCGTAGCATTAAAAATGGCATCAACTTCGGGATCATCCAGCACTTCCCGAATATCATCCGTCATTTGGGGGGTATAGGAAAGTGACTTTAAATCGTTGGCCACCCTAATACGCTGACTCTTCTTGACATCACAAATGTATGCCAATTCGGTATTGTATTGATCCGACAAGCTCTCATAATAAGCGGGCACACGGCGTCCACAACCTATAAAAGCCACACGAATGCGGTCATTTGCCCCCAATATTTTCCCATAACTTTTGGCCGATAATCCCAACGCCAGTCCCCCGACTCCTAATGCGGTTTTCTTAATAAACTCTTTACGTGATCCCATAGTCGGTTACTTTAAATAACTTCGATTTATAATTCCTTGATTTTAATACTTCTGTAACTCACTCTATTGCCATGGTCTTGCAATAGGATGGGGCCCTGCAGCCATCGTCCAAATCCTTTCCAGTCCTTGTATTTACTTTTTTCAACCAAGGCCGCAAAAATCTGAGAAAATCGATTGTACTCAACCACTTTGGCGTTATTGAGCCAATGCTCTACATGTCCATCCCTGGAAACGATGCGGGCCTTATTCCATTCTCCAACCCCTTTGAAGGGCTTATCTCTGCTCGGAACCGACAAATTTTTCGCCGGAATCAGATCATAAAGTGAAGCAACCGTTCGATTGCCTCCTACTCCTTTTGTGGCATCGGAATGGCGCTGGTCATCAAGAATTTGGTACTCCGTACCAATAGCCGAACCGCCGCTCTTATTGAGGTCGGGATCTACAAAATACTTGATTCCGCTGTTTGCCCCCTCTGTTATTTTAAATTCTAATTCCAGCTCAAAGTCACTGAACTGCTCTTTGGTAACAATATCTCCCGGACCGGTTGCTTCCTTACCATCGGTCTGAAGGATGGTTAACACCCCATCGGTCATAACCCATCCACTCTCAGGAAAATCGTCTAGCTTTGCTCCTCGCCATCCCGCTGATGTTTTTCCATCCCAAAGCAAACGCCAACCGTGATCTTTTTCCCACTCAGTAAGTTCATTCTTCAGGTAGCTTATTTGTTTCACGCGTGGATCAGGGGTTTGTCGATGTTCTTCAAGCTCAGTAGTACGAATGCGCATATTTCGCCATTTAATTTGTGCCCCTTCCGTAGCTTTATCATTACCAATGCTGTGCACCTGCAGGCCAATAAATCCTCTGGCAGTCATGTCATCAACCAAGCGGGCCGCATGTATACCATTTATCCATGTATTTATATGAGACCCGACCGCTTCCACACGGACTTTGTTCCATTTACCATTTTGAAAAGCTTCACGTGCGCTCGGGTTTTCGGTCAGTTTATACAACCATCCCCGTCGGGCTTCATCATAAATACCGCCGCTCCAAGACCGATTGGAGGGATCCAGCTCTACCTGGTATCCGTGCACGCGTCCATCGCGGTAATCAGACGTACTCAAACTGCGAATCTGCACCCCGCTATTTATTCGGGGATCAACCTTTACTTCAAACTCCAGGATGAAATCACCATACTCTTTGTCGGTAGTCAAAAACGAATTGGGCGTATTAGCTACCGCTTCTCCTACGATAATACCCTCTTCCACATAATAGTTGGCCTCTCCGTTGAGCCTGGTCCAGCCCTCAAGATTATCAGTTATTAATTGCTGCCAACCATCTTGGGCACAAAGCACTTGTGGAGCAAACACCAGTGCAATAAGAAAGAATAATTTTAGAAATTTCATAACCAACCTGTCATTAACTTAGATTTAAAATATTGCATAACCCGAACTTGCGTGGATTTATGAATACATAAATATTTTACATTCCCAATCTGGCTGGCTAAATCATTAAAATCAAATCCTAAATTAGGATTTCGGAATTTTATCGACAAAGTTAGAGTATAGTAGTATATACTCCTAACCAACGAGCATGGCTCTTAATGGCAGCATATATACACAACATCTCAACGGCGGTACCCGAGCAGTCGTACGATCAGCAATTTCTGCGCGACCGCATGAAAGAGTATATCACCGAGGATGAGACCACCCGACGCATCATTCACCGGATATACTCCAAGTCCGGAATCAATAAACGACACACTATCATCCCCGACTTTAATGCAAACGGAGATCCCCGTTTTTTCTTTCAGCAGGATGGCTCCATGACGAGCCCTTCGACCGGTGAACGCAATGCTATCTATGCCCGAAAGGCCAAAGAATTATTTGTTGAAACGGCTCGAAAAACCCTGGCTGATAATCCCGATATTAAAACCGGGGACATCACCCACGTCGTTACGGTTTCTTGTACGGGATTCTTTGCCCCTGAGCCGGGATTCGAAATTATTAAACAGCTGGGGCTTTCGCCCTCAACGGAACGATATCACCTTGGTTTTATGGGATGTTTTGCCGCATTCCCTGCTATGAAGATGGCCCGCGCATTCTGCGACTCCCAACCCGGGGCCAAAGTACTGGTCATTTGTCTCGAACTTTGCAGTATTCACCTGCAGGCTTCTGAAGCCTCCGACCATCTAATTTCGGCATCGGTCTTTGCTGACGGCGCAGCGGGAATGATTGTCAGCAGCGACGCACCAAAGGAGGGATACAAACTCGAACGATTTTCGACCGCCATTGCCGAGCAGAGCGAAGAGGATATGGCCTGGACCATTGGCGACACTGGTTTTGAGATGGTATTATCAACTTATGTACCGGATATCATCGAATCCAATCTTACCAAATCACTACAACCGCTTTTTGACGACTATCAACAGAAACCGGCAAATATCCGGCACTGGGCCATCCATCCGGGCGGCCGGGCCATCCTCGATAAAGTACAGCAAAGCTTTAATTTAAGAGATGAGCAACTAGCCTCTTCTCAAAAGGTACTGGCAAATTTTGGGAATATGAGCAGTGCCACTATTCTGTTTGTACTTTCCGATCTGCTCAATCGTCCCACCAACGAAGAAAATGAAACGGTACTCTCAATGGCTTTTGGTCCCGGCCTAACAATTGAAAGCGGCTTGTTCACTAAAATTACATCCCGCTGATGCCCTTATTCCTCTCCAGCCGTGATATTACCAGCGAAGAACGAATGGACGATCCCGATTGTAACCAAAGGGAGCTGGAAAATACCTACCGGCAATTCCGCACGGTTAATACGCTTATTTCGCAGTGGTATCGAATTTATAAGAGGGAAATACGGCCATTCCTGGTCCATGATCAATCTGTTACCCTCCTCGATATAGGATTCGGTGGTGGAGACATTCCGCGCAAACTGTCGCGTTGGGCGCGTAGAGACGGCTTAAACCTTCAAATTACTGCTATTGATCCCGACCCGCGCGCCTTTCATTTCATACAAAAACTTGATCGCATTCCGCAGGTGGAGTTTCTGCAGTGCAACCTGTCAGAAATGGATCCTTCTCAGCAACAGTTCGATTTTGTAGTTTCCAATCATCTGCTGCATCATCTTGATGCAAACGAATTCTCAGCCTTGCTCGCAAAATCCAAAAGACTCTCTAAAACAGCTGTTATCTTTAATGACATTCAGCGTAGCGACTGGGCATATTTTTTGTTCAATCTCTTATCCCGGCCGTTTTTTCATGGATCCTTTATTACGGAAGACGGACTTATTTCTATCAAACGAAGCTATACGCCGGAAGAGCTTCGGCAAGCCGTCCCGGAAGAATGGGAGGTTCAAACCGTTTTCCCCTTTCGGCTGCTGTTAACCTATCACCCATAATTGGCGAATCTGTAAGCACCATGCCCGAATCCAGTCGCTTATATGAAGTTGCCATTGTCGGCGGAGGCCCTATAGGACTGTTCCTGGGGCTTTGCCTGGAACAAGCTGGAATTTCCTGCATCATCCTTGAAAAGCGGCAACAACCTCGATCCGGCTCACGCTCCCTTGGGATCCATCCGGTCTGCCTGGAACTGTTTGACTCCCTGGAAATGGCCGGAAATTTGGTCCGTGAGGGCTTGCATATTCAGGAGGGCCATGCTTTTAATAATAACCGACGACTCGGCTCACTTTCCTTTGAACACTGCCCGGAACCATACAATTTTATCCTGGCACTCCCGCAACAGCGCACCGAAGCCCTGCTGGAGACTGAACTCAACAAACGCAACAGCGATATATTGCTGCGTGATGCCGTAGTAAATCAGATTCAGGAAAAGGAAGATGAAGTAATTGTTGGGTTTCATCATGCCGGTGGTACTGAAAGCGTATCAGCCAACTATCTGATAGGATGCGACGGTAAAAACAGCTTTGTCCGTCAAAAATGTGGCATACCGTTCGAAGGCAAGCATTATCCCGACACCTATATTATGGGCGACTTCAAGGACAATACCTCTTTCGGGAATGATGCGGCAATCTATTTATGCCGGGAGGGACTCATTGAATCCTTTCCTCTTCCGAACAATTTTCGACGCTGGGTGGTTAAGACCAATCGCTATAAAAACACCACCACCAGGGAGGATATTGAATCCAAAGTCTGGCACCGGATCCGTCATTCCCTAACCCATACCGAAAATATTATGCTCAGCAGCTTCGGTGTCCAGAAACTGATAGCTCAGCCGATGGTTCGCGGGCGAATAATTTTGCTGGGAGATGCCGCCCATGTTATCAGTCCCATTGGCGGGCAGGGCATGAATCTGGGCTGGCTCGATGCTTGGGATCTTTCAAAGACCCTATCTACTTTGGTTAACCAACGATCGCACAACCCACAGCTGCTTAAACAGTATGAACAACGACGCCGAAAAGCATTTCGCAATGCGGCTCGCCGGGCAGAGCTGAATATGAGGCTCGGGCGCCAAAGTCCATTCCCCCTCCTTCGGGATACTCTTGTTTCCGCCATGCTGCGCTATCCGGTCTCCAAACTAATGGCCAATCTCTTTACAATGCGTGGTATTGAAAAGGGACTTATCTAGCAACGGATTTAGCTGTCGCTTTCAGTCTGCAGCAAAAGAATGTTTTAGGGAGCTTTGCAAAACTCTGTGTCACCCTGAATTTAGTTCAGGGTCTATAAAAAAATCTCGTTATTAGCTTTAGAAGTACGATAATTATAGATACTGAAACAAGTTCAGCATGACATGGTGGGGTTTTGCAATGCTCCCTTTTAATAATTCGGCCTATCGCTTGAAGCGGATCATGAACGATGTGCCGTTATCCTGACTGATATCAAGAGCTGCTTCCAGGCGTTTTAACAGGGCTTTTACCAGCCATCCCCCCACTGATTCCGAAGTATCAAATCTAAAATTATCACCAATCCCCTGACCATTATCCGAAACCTTGAGCGTTATATAATGATCCTTTGATTCGTTGACCTTGATTGCGATCACCCCTTTCTGCTCCTTATCCGTAAAAGCGTGCTTATAACAGTTCACAATCAGTTCGCTGAGAATCAATCCACAGGTAATAGCGCGCTCAATATCAATTTTGAGTGGTTTTGACCGTATTTCGATTTCGATCTGCTGTGCGGGATCAGCGAACGTCTGTCCAATTTTGGAGGCAATTTTCTTAAGATAGGCAGCCAGGTCAATCCGGTTATCGATACCGGCATTATAGAGCAGATCATGCACCTCTGTCATCGACTGTATACGCGAACAGGTTTTCCGAAGCACATCCTTGGCATACTCATCTTCCAACTCGGCAACCTCCATCTCTATAAGAGCCGTAATCATGGAAAGATTATTCTTGATCCGGTGATGCACCTCAGTTAGCATCATCTCCTTTTCTTTGAGCCGATTTTCGGTACTCTTCAGTTTTTTCATCCGATCAACAGCGATACCTATATGCTCGGCCAAAGCTTCGAAAAGGTTATAATCTTTTTCACCAAATCCTGAATCAGCCGGACGGTTCATTGCCTGCAAAACACCAATAGGCTGTTCCGAATCGTCAAAGATAGGAGAACAAATAATATTACGGGTTACAAAATCCCCTGAAATTTCACCTACGAAATGCTCATCCTCTTCGGGATTATTTGTAAAATAAGTCTCTTGATTTTCAAACACCCAGCCGGCAATCCCTTTTCCTTCGGGAATACGTTTGCCCTTAACTTCATGCCGAACCGGACCCGTAGGCATACTGAGGATAAGCTCACCGGAGGATTCATCGAACAGCATGAGTGATGCCGCTTCGGCATTCATTAACTTTTGCACCATATCGATGCTTGCTTCAAAGATCGACGACATTTCTGCAGCCCCGGTAAGGCTGCTCAAATTCTGTAAAAGTGATGGAATATTTTCCCGCGTTTCAGCCTGCACTTCAACCTGTCCTGCCCCGTTTTTCTGTTGTGATGACATGTGATCCTAATCCCTAAAAATAAAAATGACTCTCTGATTGATTTTTTTAAAGCGCTTCTGATTGTTATTTAACATTTTTTGCAGAAACTTAAAAGTACTTAAATAAAAAAGCCCGGCCTCCTTAAGGAAACCGGGCTTTGCTTGTAGCAGACTTCTTTAGTTTTAAGCCTCTTTTTCTGCCCGATGGTACTCGCGCAGAACATAGTGAAGGATACCACCATTGCGATAGTATTCGATCTCAACAGGAGTATCGATTCGACACACGGTCTCAAAGGTAACCGTTTCCCCGTTGGCTTTTTTAGCTTCAACTTTTACCATCTGGCGAGGTTTCAGCTCATCCGTAAGCTGGATGTCAAACTCTTCCGAGCCATCCAGTCCCAGCGTGTCAGCAGATTCTCCTTCCTTAAACTGCAGCGGAAGCACGCCCATACCTACCAGATTGGAGCGGTGAATTCGCTCATAGGAAGTAGCGATAACTGCTTCAACTCCCAACAGGATGGTGCCCTTGGCTGCCCAGTCTCGTGAAGAACCCGTACCATACTGCTTGCCGGCCAGCGCAACCAAAGGAGTATCGTCCTCTTTATATCGCATGGCGGCATCGTAGATAGTCGTGACCTCATCATCCGGGAAGTACTTGGTATATCCTCCCTCCTTGCCCGGGGCCAACTGATTCTTGAACCGCACATTGGCAAAGGTTCCGCGGGTCATGACCCGGTCGTTTCCGCGACGTGACCCGTACGAGTTGAAGTCTTTAGGTTCTACGCCGTGCTTAATCAGGTATTTACCAGCCGGGCTGTTCTTTGGAATACTTCCGGCAGGTGAAATGTGATCGGTCGTGATTGAGTCGCCCACTTTAACCAGCGCACGTGCTCCGTTGATGGAGGTAATGGGATCGGGTTCTTCTCCCATATTCATAAAGAAGGGCGGCTCCTGAATGTAAGTGGAATCGTCTTTCCACTCATACAGCTCGCCTCCTCCAACAGGAATTTCATCCCATTCTTCGGATTTGAAAATGTCGGCATACTGCTCTTTGAAGAGCTCCGGACGAATGGCATTGTCAAGGTGTTCGGCAATCTCATCGGATGTGGGCCAGATATCTTTCAGGTACACATCATTGCCGTCCTTATCTTTACCCAGCGGTTCGTGCTCCAGGTCGATATCCACCGTTCCGGCCAGCGCGTAAGCGACAACCAGTGGTGGCGAAGCCAGGTAATTGGCTTTCACATAGGGATGGATGCGACCCTCGAAGTTTCGGTTACCCGAGAGCACTCCGGCCACAATCAAATCGCCTTCCTTGACGGCTGTTTCAACCGGTTGCGGAAGCGGACCTGAGTTGCCGATACAGGTGGTACAACCGTAACCTACGAGATTAAAGCCAAGCTTATCCATATAGTCGGTCAAACCGGCCTCTTCGAGATATTGCGTAACTACGCGAGAGCCCGGTGCCAGCGAAGTCTTCACATAGGGCGGTACCTTCAAGCCTTTTTCGAGGGCTTTCTTGGCTACTATCCCGGCCCCCAGCATTACGCTCGGGTTGGAAGTGTTGGTACAGGAAGTAATAGCCGCAATGACTACATCCCCGTGTTCCATTTCGATTTCCTGACCGTTTTTATAAACACCTTTGTTGGCCAGCTTTTCCTGTGCCAGATCAAATCCCATAGTAGGATCATCACTGGTAAGGCTGTTTTCGAAGGTAGACTTCATATTTGGCAGCGCGATACGATCGTGCGGCAGCTTGGGTCCGGCCAGTGATGTTTCCACATCGCCCAGATCCAGCTCCAGAGTATCGGTAAATTCGGGATCCGGCGTATCATCCGTACGGAACAAACCCTGCTCCTTCATATAGCGCTCAACCATTTCCACATGCTCTTCATCTCTTCCAGTGCGACGCATATATCGCATTGCCTCGCTATCCATGGGGAAGAAACCCATTGTTGCCCCGTATTCCGGAGACATGTTGGCTATGGTTGCACGGTCGGGCAAACTCATGTTACTGAGGCCGTCTCCGTAAAATTCTACAAACTTACCAACCACTCCATGTTTCCGCAGCATCTGGGTTACGGTTAAGGTGAGGTCGGTGGCGGTAATACCTTCGCGAAGCTTACCGGTCAGTTTCATACCCACAACTTCGGGCACCAGCATATAAATAGGCTGGCCCAGCATAGCCGCTTCCGCTTCAATACCACCGACGCCCCAGCCCAGGATACCCAGACCGTTAATCATCGTGGTGTGCGAGTCGGTACCCACCAAAGTATCGGGATACACAACGGTAGTACCGTCTTCTTCTTTACGGCTAAAGGCACCTTTTGCCAAGTATTCAAGATTCACCTGATGCACAATACCTCGTCCCGGTGGTACTACCCGGAAATTATCGAACGCTTTTTGTCCCCATTTCAGGAATTCATAGCGCTCGCGATTACGCTCAAATTCTTTTTCCACATTATGCATAAAAGCATATTCCTGGCCAAACTCGTCTACCTGCACCGAGTGGTCAATCACGAGATCCACAGGCACCTGGGGATTTATGGAAGTTGGGCTACCTCCCATACGATCCATAGCTGAACGCAGAGCCGCAAGGTCCACAACCGCGGGCACTCCGGTAAAGTCCTGAAGCACTACGCGTGAAGGCTTGAAGGGAATTTCACCTTCGGGATTCTTGGCATTATAATTAGCCAGCGTTTCAACATCATTTTCGGTAAATACATATCCATCATACTCTCTCAGTACAGCTTCCAGAAGTACTCGAATAGTAAATGGCAGTTTATCAATATTACTATATCCCATCTCCTGCAGTTTCTTTAGACTGTAAAGATGAGCCTGTCCCGCTCCCGTGTCAAAGGAGGTCTTGGTCTCGGAAAATTTATTCTCTTTGCTCATTGTATTTCAAGTTTATCAGGTTACAACTTAACTGGTATAATCTGTCGTTCTTTTATCGCTCAAAGTTACAACTTATTTCTAAGAAAATCCTGTTTAGCATCCATTAAAAAGGATTTCCCTACAATATATTATTGATCAAAATAAGCAAGACGGACTGCCATTTTCGAGTCCTGAAATTTTTAGCACTCTTACCGTTGCAAATGGATATAAATAAGCCTATTTTGCGGGACTTCACATAAAAGCAATTTTAAACAAGTTTTAACCGTGGATACTAACAGTTACAAGACCTACTCCCCCAAAGCGAGTGAAATCGATAAGAAATGGGTTCTTGTGGATGCCGAAGATTACCCGCTTGGACGCGTGGCCTCCAAAGTGGCTACTTTGCTGCGAGGAAAGCACAAGCCACAATTTGCTCCGCATATGGATACGGGTGATAACGTTGTTGTTATCAATGCTGCCAAAGTCAAGTTGACCGGCAACAAGTTGCAACAGAAAGAATATTTCCGTTATACCGGATATCCCGGCGGGGAAAAATTTACTTCGGCTGAAGAGATGCTGGATCACCACCCTGAATTTGTCATCACCAATGCCGTGAAAGGCATGCTGCCCAAAAACAAGCTGGGCAACAAACTGATGACCAATCTTCGGGTCTATGCCGGTCCGGTTCACGAACAAGAAGCACAACAACCAGAAAAAATCGAGCTTTAATTACGAATGGAACAGAAAAATTTCATCGGAAGAAGAAAGACATCTACAGCGCGCCTGTATATTCAGCCTGGAACGGGTGAATTTACGGTAAACAAACGTTCTCTGGATGACTATTTCAGCACTCAGGCTCACCGTAATGTAGCATCTCTCCCGCTTGAAGTTACCGAAGCTAATGGTCAGTTCGACATTAAGGTAACCGTACGCGGCGGTGGACACACCGGTCAGTCTGGTGCAATCCAACACGCTCTGGCTCGCGCTCTGGATGATCACAACGAGGAATGGCATGACGTGCTGAAAGCACATGATCTGCTTACTCGTGATGATCGCATGGTTGAGCGTAAGAAATACGGACAGCCGGGCGCACGCAAGAAGTTCCAGTTCTCCAAGCGTTAATATATCGCGCTGGATCTTTCTTTTTTCCAACGACACAATTTATCAATCACACATATGCAGAGACTCAGTTGCGCCGAGTGTCCGCCAGATGGCGGATTAGCGCCGGGGACGACCTGCATAGAGGATTAACTCAAAAATAAATCAAACCTATGCCTAGTACACCTAATCTAGAAGAACTATTGAAATCAGGTGCGCATTTCGGACACCTGACCCGCCGATGGAATCCCAAAATGAAGGAATTTATCTTCATGGAGCGAAACGGGATTCACATCATCGACCTCAAAAAGACCCAGAAATTTTTCCAGGAAGCCCTGGATGAAGTTACCAAGCTTGCCCGGGCCGGAAAAACCATCCTTTTTGTAGGAACCAAGAAGCAATCCCAGGATATTGTAAAAACCGAGGCCATCCGCTGTGGTATGCCCTACATTACTCATCGCTGGCTCGGTGGTATGCTCACTAATTTCAGCACGGTTAAAAAGAGTATCTCCCGTATGGAGGAGATCGAGCGCATGAGTGAAGACGGCACGTTCGAAGAGCTCACCAAGAAAGAGGCTCTAATGCTCGAACGCGAACAGGATAAACTCGAGCAAACTCTGGGCGGTATTGCTAACATGGGTCATCTGCCCGGCGCCGTTTTTGTGGTCGACACCATCAAAGAACACATCGCTGTGAATGAGGCCGTGAAGCTTAACATCCCCATCATTGCCATGGTGGACACCAACAGTGATCCGGATATTCCCGACTACATTGTTCCCTGCAATGACGACTCCGCACGAACTATTCAGCTGATTACCTCTAAAATTGCTGATGCCATTATTGAGGGTAATGCGGAACGTGAAGCGCAAAATGAAGAAGAAATTTTGGAGCAGGCGGCCGAAGAAGCTAAGAAAGCCGAAGAACAAGAAGTTCAGGAGAAAATTAAGGCTACCGGCAAACGCCGCTCACGTCGACGCAAAAAAGATGAGGAGCAAGACGCTTCCGATGAGGAAGAGTAAAAGGCTGGCCTCGACGCACCATTTTTAAAAACGAAACAACAATTTAAACAGCGCAACTCGAACATGAGTATTTCTGCAAAAGACGTAAAAGCACTACGTGATCAGACCGGGGCGGGCATGATGGACTGCAAAAAAGCCCTCCAGGAATCTGATGGCGACTTCGACAAAGCGATTGAAATCCTTCGCAAAAAAGGACAAAAACTTTCCGAAAAACGAGCCGGCCGAGAGGCTAACCAGGGACTTATCGTTGCCAAGGTAAGCGATGACGGGTCCAAGGCTGCCGCTCTCGAGATCAATTGCGAAACCGACTTCGTAGCTCGTAACGAAGATTTCCAAAATCGTGCACAACAATTTCTGGATCTCGTTTTTGAAAAAGAGATCGAATCTGTTGATGAACTGCTCGAAACCGAACTTGATGGCCTCAAAGTGGCTGACCACCTGAAAGACATGGTTGGCAAGATCGGTGAAAAAATTAAAATCAATCGGGTTGTCCTCGCCAAAACCGACGGACAGTATATCTCCTACATCCACCCCGGAAACCAGCTGGGCGTGCTCGTCGAATTTGAAAACGACATTGATGATGAAGAAACCGGAAAGGATGTGGCCATGCAGGTTGCGGCCATGAATCCCCTGGCAGTTACCCGCGACGGCGTGGACAGTTCACTTGTAGAGCAAGAACTCGATATTGCCAAAGAACAGCTTCTAAACGAAGGTAAATCTGAAGAAATAGCTGAAAAGGCTGCCAAAGGCAAACTTCGCCGGTTTTATGAGGAACGCGTTCTTCTGGAACAGAAGTTTGTAAAAGACAACAGCGTGTCGGTCAAGGAATACCTCGAGAAAAACGACACCCCGCTGGTGAAATCGTTTCACCGGCTGCAGCTGGGCGAAGATTCCTAGTCAAATTGAGTCGCAAAAAAGGCTACCAATTCGGTAGCCTTTTTTTTATGCTTAAGGGATTCTGTTTTGGTTAGCAGTTATCTCTGTAAATACATTTCAATTCTTTAACAAAAAGGGATGAAAGTGAAAAGTAACTACAAGCGCGTTCTCCTGAAATTGAGCGGTGAGGCACTACTCGGTGAGCAGGGACATGGAATTGATGGTGATATTCTAACTCAGTATTCCGAAGAGATAAAATCGATTCACGATGAAGGCTTTGAAGTATCGGTAGTCGTAGGCGGAGGAAATATTTTTCGCGGCGTTAAAGGGGCCACCGAAGGCATGGATCGCGTGCAAGGCGACTATATGGGTATGCTGGCAACCATGATCAACAGTATGGCCCTGCAGGATTCGCTGGAACGAATGGGCGTACACACCCGCCTGATGTCGGCCATACGTATGGAAGAAATTGCCGAACCTTACATTAGGCGCCGGGCCATCCGTCACCTTGAAAAAGGGCGCGTCGTGATTTTCGGAGCCGGAACCGGTAATCCCTACTTTACCACAGATACGGCCGCATCACTGCGCGCTATTGAGATCGAAGCCGATGTGATTCTGAAAGGTACCCGGGTGGACGGAATTTTTGATTCCGATCCCGAAAAAAATCCCGATGCCGAGAAATTCCAGACTATCACCGGCGAAGAGGTGCTCAATCGGCGCCTGGACATCATGGATCTGACTGCCTTTACCTTGTGCCGCGAAAATGAAACTCCCATCATTGTTTTTGACATGAATAAGGTGGGGAATCTCAAGAAAGTATTGATGGGCGACACCTCGGTAGGCTCCAAGGTAGTTTGGGAAGATTCCTAGATTTCTTACATTCATTTTGAAGAATGAATCTTTGATTCATCAACGCGATACGATAATTAGACACTTAGGTGCATTATGATTCCACCAGAATTACAAAGCATTATTAAAAAGGCCGACAAAAACATGGATGAAGCGGTCTCCTATTTTAAAAAAGAGCTTTCCCATATTCGCGCCGGTAAGGCGCAACCATCACTACTGGATGGTGTTAAAGTTGACTATTACGGATCCAAGACGCCCCTGAATCAGCTGGCCAACGTAAGTGCTCCCGAAGCCCGGATGCTGACGGTTCAACCGTTCGACAAATCGGCCATGGAAGATATCGAAAAAGCCATTATGTCGGCAGGACTTGGGCTCAATCCCAATAATGACGGTAATATCATTCGCATACCACTGCCAATTCTTTCCGAAGAACGTCGTAAAGATCTGGTAAAACGCGTCGGTGAACTGGCCGAAGATGCCCGCATCTCCATTCGTAATACGCGCAGGGATGCCAATGACGAAATAAAAAAAGCGGTACAAAGCGAATCGCTACCCGAAGATTCAAAGTATGAGGCCGAAGAAGAGATTCAAACAATTACAGACCAGCATACCGAGAAAGTCAGCGAGTTGCTTGAAAAGAAAGAAGAAGAAATTATGACGGTCTAAGCCAGCCTGATAAACCGTTTTTCTGCCTGAGAATCCAAAGCCATGATCTGCCGGTTTTGGATTCTTGCATTTATAGAATTGAATAACCAGTGATCTCAGTAGATGTATATATCTGAACTCGAACTTCAGGGCTTTAAGAGCTTTGCCTATAAAACGAGTGTCTCTTTCGACAAAGGGATAACCGCCATTGTAGGCCCCAACGGCTGCGGCAAATCCAATATCGTAGACTCCCTGCGCTGGGTTCTGGGAGAACAACGCCCTACCTTGCTGCGCTCTTCCAGCATGTCCAACGTTATTTTTAACGGAACGGCCAAGAAAAACGCCCTGGGCATGGCCGAAGTGCAACTTACGTTTGTCAATAACAAAGGACTTCTGCCCACAGAGTATAATGAAGTAACGATCGGGCGACGGTTGTACCGCTCCGGTGAAAGCGAATACCTGATTAACGGTACCACCTGCAGGCTGAAAGATATTACTGATCTGTTTATGGATACCGGAATGAGCTCAGATGCCTACTCGGTGATCGAGCTTAAAATGGTGGAAGAGATCCTGAACGATAAAAATAATGACCGCCGCCGACTGTTTGAGGAAGCAGCCGGGGTCACCAGCTACAAAGAAAAGCGCAAAAAGACGTTACGCAAGCTTGATGAGACAGAAAAAGATCTGCAGCGCGTAGAAGACATCCTCGTTGAGGTCCGAAAGAAAACCAATTCCCTGGAGCGTCAGGCCGAAAAAGCCAAGAAAGCCAAGAAGTACAAAAGTGAGCTGGAACACCTTGACAAGGCGATGAACAAGCACGAGTATCTTCAGATTAAAGAAGAGCTTGAACCGCTGGAAGAACGTATTGCAAACGCCGACAAAGAGAAAAAAGAAATTCTCTCGAAAGCGGAAAAACTTGAGGAGGAAGCGGAGACAGCCCGCAATGCTTTAACCGAAAAAGAACGCAAGCAGTCGGAAGCGCAGCGACGGGTCAGCCAGCTTCACTCCAAAATCCGGGATACCGAGACCAATCTTCAGATCACGCGCGAAAAAATCACGAATGAGAAAAATGTCATAGAGCAATACACCAAAGACATAGAGCAGGGCGAAAAAGATTTGGCTGACTTGCGGGATGTATTCCAAAGCAGTAAAGAAAAGCTGGAATCCCATGATGAAGATCTCCGCAGGGCCGAAAAAAATCTGGAGGAATCCAAAGAACGATATTCCGAAATCCAGCAACAATATTCCCAGGAACGCGAAAAGCTGAACCAGCTGGAACGTGATTTTTCACAGGCCAACCAAGATCTTAACGACCTGCAGACCAAGCGTATTAAAATAGAGTCGCGACTGGAAAATACTGAAGGCGACCTGATTCGCATCCGCGAAGAGATCGAGGATCTTGAAGATGAGATCATGAACTTTCGCGGGGAGAAGAAACTGTTTGCCGAAAAATTGGAAGAAGCCAAGCAGGCACGGGAACAACAGCACGAAAAGCTGCAACAGGCCCGGAAAAAACGAGAGGAACTTAGCGAGCGTCGTGATAATCTGAAAGATCAGATACGCAGTCGCCAAAGCAACCTCGATTCCGTAGAGTCCGAAATTAATCTACTCCAGGATATCGCCGATTCCAATGAGGCTTTCCCTTCCAGCGTGCAGTATCTGCTGGAAAACCACGCCGGAGACTTTGCACTGATGGACGTGGTATCCAATGTATTGTCAACCGATGAAATGTATGCAGTAGCTCTTGAAGCGGTGCTGAGTGATACCCTGAACTATGTGGTGGTAAACTCACTGGAAGACGCCCACCGCGCCGCCAGACTGCTTAAAGAACATGACAAGGGTCGGGCAACCTTTATCCCTCTGGATCAGCTTTCCGATTCTTATGATGTGGAGTCCGGCTCCCTGGTAGAAGAGGTTGAGTGTGACGGTAAATTTGAAGGCCTCAAACAGCTTCTGCTTGGACATGTAAAAGTGTTCGACACCGTGGATGAAGCCTACGATCAACTGACGGACGGCAAAACGATTGGCGTCACGTTGGACGGCGAAGTAATAACCTCACACCAATTCCTGCAGAGCGGTAGCAAAAGCAAAAATGCTGGTATCCGGGTGGGTTTGAAAGATAAGATCAGCAAGCTCAAGGAGAAGGCAGCTATTATATCCGATAAGATTGAAGCTTCCCAATCCGAACTGAATGAAGTACAACAGGAATATGAAAATATTGACCTGCAGGCTCTTGAACAGGAGTTGAAAAAGAAGGAACAGGCCCAACGTGAAATTGAGAACAAGATTAGCAGCTTCGAGCAAAAGATTGAGATCTATCAAAAAAATATCGGCGAGCTGAACAATCGCCGCGAGTCGCTGATCAATAATGAGGACAGCTCCCGACAGGAACTGGACCAGCTACAGCCTAAACAGAAGGAGCTGCAGCAGAAACTGAAGGACCTGCACGAACAGCAGGAAGAGAAAAAACAGGTGCTGCAGGAACTGGAGGAAGAGCGATCCATTGCCCAGAGCCGCTATAACGACGCACAGCTGAAGCATCAGGATCTGAAAAATAAAGTGCAGAACCTGGAGCGTGATATTAAACGCGCCGAGGACGGTATTAAGAATATCAAGGAGCGGCTGGCTTCCCGATCCGAGAAGACCGAAGAAGCCAAAGAACGCATCGAGAAGAATACCTCTTCGATCGAGCAGCTGGAAGACCAGCTTGAGGCCCTCAAGAAGAAAAAACAAGAAGCCGACAAGCAGCTTGAGGCCGCTGAAGAAGCTTCCGGGAAACAGCGCGGACGCATAAACGAAATTGAGAAAGAACTGAAAGAAGTGCGACGCCGCAAAGAGGTGAACATGGAGCTGGTACACCACCTGGCGATGGCCAAGGAAAAGTTCGAGATGCAGATTGAAAACCTCTCGGATCATATCTGGGAAACCTACGGCATACTAATGGATCAGATCGAAAAGGAACTGCCCGATGAGATGGACGCCGATGAAGCCAAAGAGCGTGTTGCCTGGCTCAGACAGAAGCTGAACAAGATCGGCGAAGTGAATCCGCTGGCCATTGAAGAATATGAAGAGGAGAAAGAGCGACTCGATTTCTATGAAGAACAAGTAGGCGACCTGCATCAGGCGGCCGAAGAGCTTCGTGAAACCATCAATAAGATTAATAAAACGGCTACCGAACGCTTCAACGAAACCTTCGAGAAGATCCGCGTTAACTTTCAGAAAGTCTTCCACAGCCTCTTCAATGAGGATGACTATTGCGACCTGGTGATTGATGAAGAGGCCGAAGACCCGCTCGAAGCCAGTATCCAGATCAAGGCTAATCCCAAGGGCAAACGGCCATCAACAATTAATCAATTGTCGGGCGGTGAAAAAACATTGACCGCTATCGCCCTTCTTTTTGCGATTTACCTGGTGAAGCCCTCCCCTTTCTGCGTGCTTGATGAGGTAGATGCCCCTCTGGATGATGCCAATATCGAACGCTTTGCCGACATGATTCGTCAGTTCAGTGAAGACACCCAGTTTATCATCATTACCCATAACAAAAAGACCATGAGCAAGGCGGAGATGATGTACGGGGTCACGATGCCTGAAACCGGTATCAGCCGGCTTGTAGGGGTTAAATTGGATGAAGTAGCTGAGGCTTAGTTTAATAGTGAGTATTGAGTCGTGGGTCTTCGGTTATGGGTGGTGTTTTTGTTGCAATCAGCAGGCCTTTTAAAGATGCTATCCGGTGATGATGTTTAATACTTAGCTCCGTATATTTAGGGGCTAAATTAAATCCAGTAGTTACTATGGCTCGCAAGAAGTTTGATATCCCTGAAATCTACCAATCCCCAATCATTCGCAAGGTAAAAGATGCGAATAAAGTGGTAGATCCACGTAAAAAAGATCTTGATCCCAGTGTCCTGGATTTTGGTCCGGTGCGATTTTTTGTCCCCCGTCATTTCGGTTTCTGCTATGGGGTAGAGAACGCTATTGATATCGCTTACAAGACCGTAGAGCAGCATCCCGAGAAAGATATCTACCTGCTCAGCGAGATGATTCACAATCCAACGGTCAACGAAGATCTGCAAAAACGGGGCGTCAAATTTCTTTTCGAAACCGACGGCACCGAACTTATCCCCATTGAGTCGCTGGATAAAGATGACATCGTGATCGTGCCGGCCTTTGGAACGACCATTGCAATACAGCAGAAACTGAAGAAGCAGGGCATCGATCCCTACGAATATAACACCACCTGTCCCTTCGTGGAGAAAGTCTGGAAGCGGGGCAAGCAGCTCGGCAAAAAAGGCTATTCGCTGGTCATCCATGGCAAGCATTATCACGAGGAAACCCGGGCGACCTTCTCTCACAGCTCCGATCACTCCGCCTGTGTGGTGGTACTAAATCCTGAGGAAGCACAAATCCTCGCTGATATTCTGACCGGCGACCGTCCCCAATCCGACTTCGACCAATATTTCGGACACAAAAGTACCGAGGGATTTGACCCGCATGAAGACCTCAAAAATTTCGGGGTTATCAATCAAACCACCATGCTGGCCACCGAAACCCAGGAAGTAATGGATATTCTGAAAGAAGCCGCTATCGAAAAATATGGCGGAGCTGATATCCTGGATCATTTCGCCGATACTTCAGATACCCTGTGTTATGCGACCAACGAAAATCAGTCGGCTACCCTGGCACTGGCCGAGACTGACGCCGATCTGGCTATTGTAGTTGGGGGGTATAATTCTTCAAACACCATGCACCTGGTTGAAATACTAGAGGAGGCTTTCCCCACCTATCACGTCCGTGACGCCGAGGAAATCAGCTCTCCCAAACAAATACACCACTATGACCAGTGGGACGACGAGATCAAAGAAACCGCCGACTGGCTCTCACAATATGACACGCCGGTAGATATCGCCATTACTTCCGGAGCTTCATGTCCTGACGTGTTGGTGGATGAGGTTGTACTTAAAATACTCGATTTCTTTGACGAGACCCGTTCGGTCCAGGAAGTGATCAAGCCGTTTGAAGAACAGCTAACCGAAGTTGCCTGATATTCATATTCGTTAGCAACCGTTCATTTTGTAACGCTCGCCAAACCGGCCGAAATTAATTGTCATCCAGCACGATGAAATAGGCCGCCCGACGCGGCTGAAAGGACCTGACCCTTATGTGAAAGCTATTGGCCACCTGCTCAATCTGCGGCCGGACAAAACCCGTAGAATCGCTGGCAATCTGCTGGTAAGTTACAAAGGCATTAAACAGCTTCTTACCTTTTATTTTGGTGTATTCCGTAAGCGGTATATCATACTTTACAGTAAGCGATGATGGACTGTAGCTGACCATCCGTCCCGTCGGTAAATTTCGAGTTATGATGTCCACATTCTCTTCTCCCTCGGTAAATTGTGCGACCCGTGCCCGGTAAGTCACCTGCGTAGTTGAAAGAGTAATAAGTTCACCTGGATCTTTCAGAGGCACTACTTGATTCACATCCTGAGACACAGATTTGATCTGCACCGAATCGGTCGACCACTCATTAATAGATCGGACCAGTGACTTAGCCCCGCTGATGTTCACGCTGTCGGGCACTAAAACGGGAGACTCCAGAAAATCATACTGCTGTTCAAATGACACCTCCACATTTGAGCGTAGTGGTATTTTTTTCGTTATGCGATCCTCGAGGTCAAGAGTTAAGATCAGCGGCTGAACTTTTTGCAGCTCAATAGCGGCAGCGGTCATCTGCTGCTGCACCTGGTCATAGAGGTTGACCTCAGAATCGTTAACGTTAATATTAATGCTGGGCGGATTGTTATACAGACTTATGAGCTTCCATCCTTCCCCGGTCACGCTTACCGTCGCTGTTTCCGGAAAATCCTCGGCAAGGGCTTTATTCTGAGGCAGACCTGTAAGATTGATTTTCAGGTCGAGATTCAAATTATAATCTCGGCTCAGGTTTACCATCAGCCACAAACAGAGCGCCAGTATCAACGCTACAATAAATACCACGATCCGCTCTCGGCCCATCTCAGCAATTTCATCCTCATCCGATTTCCGGATAATATTACTCCAGACGGACTGCAGCTTTTCTTTAATGTAATCGTATCGTGATGTTTCCATAGCGGGTATTTAACAAGCCAATTTAGTCGGTGCCCTTCACCTTTGCAACAGCAATGGTATCATAAATTTAAGAACGAACCACAATCTCCTTGATTATCTTTTCCTCAACTTTATCATTGAGCTTTTTGGCGATGCTGTATCTTTTCATATGAATTTCCTGTCGCCAGGCCGGATTCTTTACATGCACCACTAAATTACCGTGTTCAAAGTGTATATTCTCGGTCTGCTCGGCAATACGCTCGCCAACCGTCTGTTTCCACAGCGACAATATCATTCCTCGCTTCAGGCGCTTACGATGCGGATAGTTATCCAAAAAATCCTTCAGCGCATCTTTGAGAGACTTCGGCTTATGTGATTTATATCGTCCCAATAGCTAATCCTCCACGGTCAGCTGAGTAACCGTTCCTTGATCTACTTTATATTTTCGATTCTTTTTTCCATCAAAAGTGATGTAATCATCAAAAGGAATAGGATTTGCAGCCGTAACAAACGTTTGTCCGGCATGATCGATAAGGGCATTTAGTAACACCTCGGTTCGCTGGGCATCCAGATCCCCGAATACGTCATCGAGCAGAAAAATAGGCAAATCGTCCAATTCCTTTGAAAAATACAAAAGTTGGGCCAGTTTTAAAGCCAGTGCAAAGAGCCGATGCTGCCCCTGAGAGCCAAACTTGCGCAGCTCAAAATCATCCAGGTAAAAAACAATCTCGTCGCGGTGCGGTCCTACCAGCGTGAGCTCCCGTTCAATTTCATGATTCCGCTCTTCTTCCAGGGCCGCCTGATAGCGCTCATGCACTACTTCGGGATCTTCATCCGGCTCACAAAAAGTCTGGTATTCGAGATGGGGCTCATGACGCATCCCGGAAATCACCTCATATTCGCTGGCCAGATACTCCTGAAAATTATTCAATACTTCGGTGCGCTTGGCAACAATACGGGATCCGTATTCCATCAGCTGTACATTCCACGGTTCCAGATAAGCCTCCAGCACTTCGCGGTTTCCCCGGAACTCCTGCAACAGCTTGTTGCGCTGCTTGCGCACTTTCCGGAAGGCCAGCAGATCCTGCAGGTAAGCGGGCGATATCTGGCTAATAAAGGAATCGATAAACGAGCGGCGTTCACTGGGCCCCTCGCTGGTAAGCTTCTTGTCTCCCGGAGAAAGTACTACCACCGGCACCATCCCGATCAGGTCTGACAGACGGTCCAGCGGGCTCTCATTCACAAAAATCTTTTTCCCTTCGCCCCGCGAGTAGGAACACCCCACATCAAAGCTGGAGCGTATATTGCCTTCAAAATGTCCTTTAATCATAAAGAAGGTGGCATCCTGGTTAACCACGTACATATCACTGGAGGATACAAAACTACGGCTCATGCACAGGTAATGGATGGCATCAATGAGATTGGTTTTTCCTGACCCGTTTTTACCGACGATTACATTCATATGCGCCGCCCACTCCACGTTGGTTTCCATGTGGTTTCGAAAATTTTGTAACCGAAGGCTCGTAATTCGCATACTATTTATGGTCGGTAGCAGTACCGAAGATTGTTCGGGAGAACACCTGTAATGGGATTAAACTTCCTGAATATAAATATAGAAATAGCGCGAGCCCAGGGCCCACGCTATCTCCATTCTGTGCGTATCTGACTATCAGCGATTATAATCCGAAGGCGTCCTTGCCGAGAAATATGGCATTGTCACCAAGCTGCTCTTCAATACGCAGCAGCTGATTGTATTTGGCAATGCGGTCGGTTCGGCTCATCGATCCGGTTTTGATCTGTCCGGCGTTGGTTGCCACTGCCAGGTCCGCGATCGTGGTATCCTCGGTTTCGCCGGAGCGGTGCGAAATAACGGCCGTATAATCGTTCTTATGGGCCATCTCTATAGCGTCCAGCGTCTCGGTAAGCGTACCGATCTGATTCACTTTGATGAGAATAGAATTGGCTACGCCCTGCTTAATACCTTTGGCCAGTCGATCGGTATTGGTGACAAACAGGTCATCGCCCACCAGCTGCACTTTGTTTCCAATGGCATTGGTAAGCTTTTTCCAGCCGTCCCAGTCGTTTTCGTCAAGCGCATCTTCGATAGATACAATGGGATACTTGTCTACCCATTCGCTCCAAAATTCCACCATGTCTTCATCGGTTCGTTCACTGCCGTCACTCCACCGGAATTCATAAACGCCTTTCTCGGCATTGTAAAACTCAGCCGTTGCCGGATCAAGGGCAATCACCACTTCATCGCCGGGGACATAACCTGCTTTTTCGATAGCCTGCAGGATTACTTCTATCGCCTCTTCATTGGATCCCAAATCGGGCGCGAACCCACCTTCATCACCAACGGCCGTACTGTAGTTCTTGCTAGCCAACACTTTTTTCAGATGATGGAAAATCTCAGAACCCATTCGAATGGCTTCTGAAAAGTTAGCGGCTCCGCTCGGCATGATCATAAATTCCTGCAGGTCCACGTTGTTGTCGGCATGCGAACCACCGTTGATAATATTCATCATGGGAAGCGGCAACACTTTGGCATTAACCCCACCGATGTATCGCCATAGCGGCAAGTTCAGAGCATTGGCCGCGGCTTTGGCTGCGGCAAGCGACACGCCCAATATGGCGTTGGCACCGAGGGTTCCCTTGTTTTCGGTACCGTCAATCTCGAGCAGCAGGTTATCGATTTCAACCTGGTTAAAGACTTCAACACCGCGCATTTCATTATTGATAATAGTATTTACATTCTCGACCGCTTTGGTGACTCCCTTTCCCATAAAACGATCAGAGTTTGAATCCCGAAGCTCTACGGCTTCGTGCTCACCGGTGGAAGCGCCGGAGGGTACCGCCGCACGACCGACCACGTCGTTGGTCAAAATTACATCAACTTCGACGGTTGGATTTCCTCTTGAATCAATAATCTGGCGTCCAATAATTTCATCAATTAAGCTCATCGTAACTAACAATTTTGTTTAGGTGGAATTGAGGATAAAGGTACAAGGTTTTGGACTGCGGATAAAGAGGAGAGGACAAATCAAATATTGGCAGGTTTCAGGCTTCAGGATACAGGATGCAAGATTCAGGATGCGAGATACAGGATACAGGATGCAGACAACCTGCATCCTGTATCCTGTATCCTGCCTTACCACATTGCACCGAACGTAAAGGTAATTTCCGGAGTACCGAAGTATTGTTGCGAATCGTAGAATTTCTCTCGGGTCGCCCATTGACCATTGTCTGCATAACTGGTGGGGCGATAAGGCTCCATAATCTGCAGTCCCTCCTTGAAGTAATAGAAGAAATAGCCAAATTCAATCGTGGTTTTGGTTTTGAACTTGGATCCCAGGTCCACCCCGATCTTAAGTTCCCCGTCGAGTCCCCAGTGGGTTTCACCGTTTTTCCATCCGCTGAAAAAATCGTTGACCCGTTCGGTGGGCACAAGAAATTGCTGACCGCCCTGGCCGATAATTTCGAAAGTCCGGAAGCCACTATTATCGTTATCCTGTACATACGGATAGGTAAATGCCATGGCCGGCCCCACTGAACCGCTGATAAACAGGCGCATGTTATCGGCAATCTTTTCGGCAAAGATGCGCTGCTTCAGTCCAAAAAGGAATGGAAATCCAAAAGCGCGTTTATATTTGTTCGGGATGATCTGTTCCCCGGTAAGAAAACTCTGAAAATTTTGCTCACTTGCATCGCGGATACCGGTAATACCGGTACGGAATACAAATTGGGTATAAGGACCTAAAATTCGGGAATAACTGCCACCGATTCCGAAACCGAAATTGTTCAAAAAGATATCGCCGCCGATGCTATTATGAAATCCTTCCCCAAAGGGAGTTCGGGGTTTGTCCATCTCCTGAACCTCGGGTTCCTCAAGCTGTGCGAACGCCGTCTGTGTTGTGAAACCAAACCCCGATAATACTACTAAAACAAGTATCGCCTTTACTAAACCGCTAATATTTTTCATGGATAGATGCAATCCGTATTAATGTTATGTGCTTCTAACAAAATGTATAGTTAAAACAGTCATTTTGCCGAAAAATTATTCAGAAAATTAAAGATTCATAAATAATTCTCAGCAGACCTACAACTTAATTTGACTATGGTTTCAGAAAAACTTTTATTCAGGCTCTTTACAACCTAAGCTAATAGAAGTTAACATATTATGTCAACGGTAAGCAAGTATCTTGTTTTCGGCCCGGCCGACACCCTACGCAGAATGCCTGGCCAACTATTCAATACCATCGAACCGAAATATTTGTATGAGTACAAATCTTCCGAGTCGAAAGATGAGGTACATGTTGCGGTATATGAAGAATATGAGAAGCAGATCAATTCGAGCGTAACGCTCACCTGCATTATCGAATATACCGGCAAACAAACTCGGTTTGAGCTGAAAAAGACCGGTGGGCGTATGGGTTTCCGGGGCAGTTCCCTGGACGAAGAAAAACGTACTATCGACGATGAGGTAACCGATTTCATACTTGACTTCAGCAAGCGATTCGGTCTCACCGTACAGCAGGAAAAAGAACAGGAACCCGAAAGCAACGCCTAACAGTGGTTCTGTAATGCATGAGCTCAAAAACTAAAGAATGGACCGTCCTGTCGATGCTGGAATGGGCGACCGATTTCTTTGAACAAAAAGGAATCCCTGACCCGAGACACAGTATTGAATGGCTGCTGGCGGAGACGCTGGACATAAAACGGCTTGATCTATATCTCAAGTTTGATCGACCGCTCTCCCAATCCGAACTGGATACGCTCCGTCCTCTCGTCAAACGGCGTGCCCAGCACGAGCCCCTTCAATATATTATCGGATATACTGATTTTATGAATGCGCGTCTCTCGGTAACGGAAGACGTACTCATCCCGCGCATTGAAACCGAACAACTCGTTGAAATTATTCTTGATGACTTTCCCGACAAAGAGGAAGTCCATACGGCTATAGATCTGGGTACCGGTTCAGGGTGCATCCCCATCGCCCTAAAAATGGAGCGGCCTCACTGGCAGGTATCCGGTATTGATATCTCAGAGGAGGCCCTGGCATTGGCCCGAAAAAATGCCGCACAGAATGAGGTGGAGGTGACCTTTAATATGGGCGACATTCTTAGCCCCGATTCCATTCCCGTTCCCGATCAGCCAGACCTTATAGTTTCCAACCCGCCATATATCACCCCATCCGAAGAAGAGGTGCTCGAACCACAGGTTCGTGAATACGAACCGCACCGCGCACTCTTTGTCGATGATATGGAGCAAATGTACGGGCAAATCATCCGTTTTGCCGAGCAAAAGCTTCCATCCGGGGGTATGCTATACCTGGAGATCCACGAGCACTACAGCAGCAAAATTCACGCCCTTTTTGAACGTTCTTCGTGGCAAGCGCAGATCAAGAAGGATTACGATAAAAAACCTAGGTTTATCGTAGCTAAAATTACGTAATTTTACGCTTGATACTTTGTCTTTTCCGCCACTCTAATTGTTTGACAAAGTAGTCAATAAACAATGTGGATAACTTGTGGAAAACTTTTTTATGGCCCGGAAACCTATGTTTCCAAATGGTAAAATCAATGTTAGCACAACATTATGTACTGTCAAGTTAAATTTGATAGAAAAGTGGATAAACATACAATTCATTGTGCGCCATGAGGTTACGCTGTTTAGAGAAATGTGGATAACTTTTCATCAAGTGCCTAATATTTTTTTGACATCAGCCCTCGAAATTATCATCTTCATTTCGCGCCAATTAAGAACAGCACACAAAGCGTGTGGATAACTAGTAGGCTTCCGAGCAATAACATTTACAATTATTAAGGAGGAAAAGGGACGTTGAGTACTATTTCAGCCGATGCTGCGTGGGAGCAGTGCCTGGAAATTATCAAGGACAATATAAGCTACCAGAAGTATAAGTCTTGGTTCGAGCCGATTGACCCCATTAAGTTAGAGGATAACACCCTTACAATTAAGGTACCCAGTCAGTTTTGGTACGAATGGCTGGAGGAACATTATTATGGAATGTTGCGATCGACACTGGCCAAAGTGCTTGGCAAAGATGGCAAGCTGGAATATTCAGTGGTGCTGGAAAAATCAGATAACAAGGGCGAAAGCAAGTCGGTAAATTTGCCCCAGCGACCGATGCCGCCGGAACAACATAATAATCAACAGGACATGCAGGGTTATTCCGAGTACAGTCCGGGGAAAATCGAGAATCCATTTGTAATTCCGGGAATTCAAAAAACCAAAATTGATTCCAACCTGAATTCAAACTACGTCTTCGAACGCTATATCGAAGGCGACTGCAACCGCCTGGCGCGCTCAGCTGCTATGGCTATTTCCGAAAATCCGGGCAGCAACTCCTTCAATCCTTTTTTCATTTACGGGGGTACCGGACTCGGTAAAACGCACCTGATCCAGAGTATCGGCAACAAGGTAAAGCAGGAACACGGCGACGAGCTGGCTGTCCTTTATATATCTTCGGAAAGTTTCACTAATGAATTCGTTCAGGCCATTCGTAACAACCGCGCCAGCGAATTTACCATGTTCTACCGACAGATTGACGTGCTGATAGTGGACGATATCCAGTTTTTCAGCGGTAAGGAGAAGACCCAGGAAGAATTTTTTCACATTTTTAATGCCCTTCACCAGGACGGCAAGCAGATCATTCTGAGCAGCGACCGCGCACCACGCGAGATACCCGATATTGAAGAACGACTCATCTCAAGGTTCAGCTGGGGACTCAGCGCCGACCTGCAGGTACCCGAGTACGAAACCCGCTATGCCATTCTCGAGCGCAAAGCCAGGGACAACGGCATCGAACTTTCGCACGACGTGCTCGAATTTATAGCTCATAATTTTAAATCCAACGTGCGCGATCTTGAAGGCGCCATCATTAAATTGCTGGCCTTTGCTTCGCTGGAGCACGTAGATGAGATCGAGCCGCAGATGGCCAAGCGTGTGCTCAAGGATATGATCCAGGAGTCGCATACCACTATTTCTATCGAACAGATTCAGAACTACGTCTGCGAATACTTCGGTATTGATACCAACAAGGTGCGTGAGAAAACGCGCAAGCAGGAGATCGTAGAAGCGAGGCAGATCGCCATGTACTTGGCCAAACAGTTTACCGATTCCAGCCTGAAAACCATCGGGCTTCATTTCGGCGGACGCGACCACTCCACCGTCATTCACGCTATTTCCACTGTGGAGGAACGCATGCAGACCACGGCCAAACAAAAGCGCATTGTAGACGAATTGTATCAGAAAATAGAAGTCTCTACGCTGTAAGATGGAAACGCTGACGCTCAAAAGCCTGCGCTTTCGGGGGTATCACGGCCACTACGAACAAGAGCGCGAGCAGGGCAATGATTTTGAAGTCGACCTCGTATTTTCCGGAGAGCTGCGGGCGGCCGGCGAAAGTGACGAGCTTGGTGATACCATCGACTACCAGCAGGCACAGGAAATTGCGCGCTCGGTCATGGAAGGCCCCTCTGTAAAACTCATTGAAACGCTGGCTAAACGGATCGGCGACCAGATCTTTGAGGCCATCCCCCAGGCGAAAACCCTTGAAGTGACCGTCCGCAAACTGCAACCGCCCCTCGACATTAAAACTGCATATTCCGAAATCCGCATGCAATGGCAACGGTAGTCGTAGCACTGGGCTCGAACGTGGGCGACCGGCATCAGCACCTGACCGATGCGCGGTTGTTCCTGGAAGGGCTTTCCGAAAGCCCCCTGCAACAATCCTCCATCTATATTACCGAACCGGTAGGTCCATCAACTCGTGACTTTTATAACGCCGTAGTGGTCATCACCACCGGCGGAAAACCGCGACCGCTCATCCGGCAATTCAAGGATTTTGAACGCCGGCACGGCCGCGATGCCGAACAGCCGCGGTGGAGCGCCCGCACCATCGATCTCGATATTATTTCGTACGGCGACTTGGTGATTCAAACGGATAATCTTATCATTCCGCATCCGGAATATCACAAGCGTCTTTTCGTATTAAAACCGCTTGAAGAAGTGGATCCTCAATGGAAAGATCCAAAAACGGGACGGTCTATTACACAGCTAATTGCGCAGGCCCCGGACCTGAGACTCCAGAAAACTGATTTACGTTGGTAACCATGGAAAACCAATTTGAATTTATCGCCATCGAAGGTGTCATCGGCGTTGGGAAAACCTCATTGGCCAAACTGCTTACCGAACGGCATAACGCCCGGCTGGTGCTCGAGCAGTTTGAAGATAATCCCTTTCTGCCAAAATTCTACCAGGATCGCGAACGCTACGCTTTCCCCACGCAGATGTCGTTCCTGGCCAGCCGGTTTAAGCAGCAGCAGAATATGCTGGATAAAGACTTGTTTCATCAGCTGACGATCTCTGACTACATCTTTGAGAAAGACCGCATTTTTGCGCGCCTGAACCTCGACGACGATGAACTGGCGCTCTACGACTCCATCTTTAACATTATGACCGGTATTTCCGCCCGTCCCGACCTGGTGATCTACCTGCAATCCAATGTTGACCGCCTGATGAAGAACATCAGGGAACGCGACCGCGACTACGAGCGACAGATTACCCGCGCCTATCTTGAGGAACTAAGTGATGCGTATAATCATTTTTTCCATCACTACAATAAATCACCGCTGATGATCATTAATACATCAGAGATTGATTTCGTAAGTAACGAAAAACACTTAGATTATATAGAAGAACAGATTTTTAAACAGCCCATACGCGGCAACACGCATATTCACATTATTCCCGACTAATTTCGATGATTTTTCGTACCCTATTATTCTTTGTGGTGATGTATTTTCTGGTGAAAATCATCAGCCGACTATTTTTGTCCTCCAGTACCGGTAGCAGCAATCGCAGCCGGAAACAAGGCCGAAACGGAGCTGATTTTTTTTACCGCAATTTTCAGCACTTCACCCAGCAAAACCAGCAGAAAAACCGCCGGCAACAGCAATCGCCCAACGGCTCTCACCGTTTTGAGGAGATTGAAGAAGCCGAATTTGAAGACATTACCGAAGAAGAGTCCTCAGGTAGCAAAACATCTGATTAACCCCTTAACTTTGCTTATCTTTGGGGGAGCAGAACATTAACTCAAACCAATCTTACAGCTCTTATACGAATGAATTTTGAAGACAAGCTTGAAGAAGGACTATCACTACTTCATGAAGGCGACTACGATCATGCATTAGATATCGCGCATTCCCTGCAAAAACAACAGCCGGACTACGCCGACGGCTATCACTTGGAAGGCCTCGTATTTCAGAAGCTGAACCAGTGGGAGAAAAGTATTGAAGCTCTCGAAAAAGCCATTGATCTTGAAGAAGAACACAGCGGTTATTACAACCTGCGCGGCTTTGCCAATCTGCAGCTGGAAAACCTGGAGCTGGCTATCGAGGATTTTGAAAAAGCGATCGACCTGGATGATTCCCCGGCTGCACACCGCAACAAGGTGTTGTATATGATCATGAGCGACAACGGGAACGAGGCCATTACCTACCTGCTGGATCGCATCAAAAAAAATCCGAAGGACGTAGAGAACTGGATCCTGATGGGCGATATTATGCAGCGCGCCGGACAGGAGGCCAAGGCCAAAACCTATTACGAGCAGGCCAGCAAGATGGATCCCGAAAACGAATATGTGCAGAAGCAGTTGGCAGAACTGTAGCAGCCAGCCCTCATCCGGGGCGACGCTGAGTATCGCACCGAGTTGGGAAAGTGAATTATGAGCTGGTTAGCAACCAGATCACTTTTCAGCCATAGAAATTTTCAGATAAATTTCGTTTCAAATTATTCGGATTATATCCTATATTTGAAGCCGTTTCAAACTATGACCCTACGGCCTATTCCTTCACTTAAAGATTCGAAGGAAGTATTGAGGCTAACGTGCGAAAGGAAATTAGTTTGAAACGTTACATATTGTTTTGACCCATGCCCTGGTGGCGGAATTGGTAGACGCGCTGGCTTGAGGGGTCAGTTCCCATTTTGGGAGTGCTAGTTCGACTCTAGTCCAGGGCACCATAACCCTTGCAGGCTTTTTGCTTGTGAGGGTTTTTCTTTTCCTTCCATATCTGATTAATAATCTGCTGTTTCCTTTGATTTCGACCTTTATCCCTGGAACAACTTGTTCATTACATCTCTTCCACTCTTTGGCTTTCCTATTTTGGCGATTAAAACCATTATACAATTTCTCATGTGATATATTTATTGGTTAGCTATATTTCCCAATATCTACGGACGACAATACGCAAGAACAATTCTCTCATGAAATATCTGCTGGCTTTACTTTTTTTCATCCCAACCATTCTCCACGGGCAGCCCCTTAGCCAAAAGGCACACTGGAAATTCAAAAGCGACGGTAAAATCATCGGCTCCCCCGCCCTGGACAACGGGAGGATATATGTGGGGACTACGGCCGGCAACCTATATGCCCTTGACACGCAGACCGGCGAGAAAATCTGGCAGTTTAAGGCTAAGGGACGCTGGGCTTCCCAACCGCTGATCGGGAAACAGCTTCTGTACCAGCTCAATGGGGACGGCACCTTTTACGCCCTCGACAAAACCGACGGCTCCGTGCGGTGGACCTTTACCACCGGCGGGGAACACCGCATGAAACGTCGGGCTAGTACTACTACCTATGATGACATCTGGGATTACTATTTGTCTGGTGCCACCTTGGATGAGAATGTTGTCTATTTTGGCAGTAGCGACGGGCATATCTATGCGCTGGATGCCGGTAACGGCACCCTTATTTGGGAATATATCACCTCCGGAGAAGTCCATGCCACACCACTGGTTCACGATTCCCTGGTTTATGCCGGGAGCATGGACGGGCGGCTTTATGCCCTACGCACCACCAATGGAACGCCTGCCTGGGTCTTCGATACAATCGGTGCCCGCTACTTCCCTAAAGGCGCTGTTCAGCGGGCTCCAACCCTAACCGAAGATGCCATCATTTTTGGCAGCCGGGACTTTAACCTTTACGCCCTGGATCCGGCTACCGGCATGGGCCTATGGAATTACAAGGATCCAGGCGGTTGGATCGTAGCCACGCCCGCCGTAAAGGACGGCAGCGTATTCGTGGGCACCTCCGACTCCCACCTCTTTTACAGTGTTGGCGCCCGCAGCGGCAGGATCCAATGGGAAAGGCCACTTAACATGCGGGTATACGGCTCAGCCGTTTTTGATGACCGGCGGGTTTACTTCGGCTGTTTTAATGGCTACCTCTACGGACTTAACCGGCAGGACGGCACCATGGAATGGACCTTTCAGACTGACGGTAGTAAAGCAAATTACCACCGGGTTTATAATGAGCGGGATAAATTTAGAAACGGTTTTGAACTGTACGGTAACAGCATCGAGGATATGCTTGACAGCGAAGCAAAGATACAGGCTATGGGTTCCATCCTGTCCACTCCTGTTATTAAAGACAATACAATTTACTTCGGCAGTACCGATAGCACCTTTTACGCCGTTCCGCTTCCAAAATAATCACATCCCGGAAATACGATTGCATAATACAATCCTGCAGGACAATTTATATGCAGACTATTTTATAAGGCATCTTCTTTTCCCACCTCACATTATCATGTTATTTAAGTCCTTCTTTTCAATCTTTTAATTATATGCAGAGCAACAACTTAAAGCCGTTCAGAAAATTCTGTTAATAAATTTTACGTTTATAACCAGGATTGACAAGATCCCCTGGTTCCAATAAATTCACTAACAATAATTTCTTAAACGAAAACTATTATGAGATACGCAAAGCTACTGACCGGTATTTTTTCTTTGATCCTTTTGTTCTCTGCCTGCACGGAACCTACGGCCATGAAGGACGGAGAACTGCAAATTGAGGGCGAAGTCACCTATAAAACCATTGAAGGCGGCTTCTGGGCTATACAGGACCAGGATCAAACTTACGTGCCGGTAAATCTGTCGGAAGACTACCAGCAGGATGGCCTGAACGTTGAGGTATCGGCCAACGAAACCAAAGACAAGGCCAGCATTTACATGGCCGGACCGATGATTGAAATCGTCTCTATCCGCAAGCGATAGTATTTACCGGATCCGGGACACGGCAAAGCCCTGTTCCGGTTTCCTTATTGATGCCTTTTTATCCCATTACTATTCAACAAGATGAAATACCGCAGCTTACTGCCGTTGCTGCTGGCAGCGGCCCTATTATTTACCGGATGTGGCGACAATCCCACAAACGCCCCGAAAGAAAAGGTCACAAATTATGGCGCCCTTGTATATGGGGTATACCGAATTGATAATATATCCTATCCGGATCCCAAGGTGCAGGTAATTTATAAAAAGCTGGATGGCGAGATTGTCATTGACAGCGTGAAGGCTGACTGGACGGTATCCTTTGATTACAGCTACGATACTTATCCCGACTCGCTAAAAGATTTTGACGCCTTCCTGATTGTAAACTACCAGGGCGACCCGGTCCCGATCGACACCAAACTCCATGCCGAGGAATCCAAAAGTAATCTAAGAATGGATTCCTCGTTTACGGTCAAGCTCACCAGCACCTTTAAGATTAAGAAATGAGGCATTGGCTTTCATTACCTTCCTTCCGATTCCCCTTCACCGGCAAATAGAAGTTTAGAAAACAAGGTATACTGGCTTTTTAGCTCACGGATAGTTATTTAACTAATCAACATTCATCAGACACCATGATGCCCTGGGCTATTCAGCATCTGTGTGAGCGCAACTTCAAATTATTACTATGGCTGACAATCTCTTCAAAAAGAAAATGGAGGAGAAAAATGAGACGCAGCTTCTCCGGGTCATTAATAATCAGCAGCAGTTTCGTCCACAAGCCGTAGAAGCGGCAAAGGAGGTTCTTAAGCAACGCAGAGTTCGGAAAGAGAAACGGAAACAGCAGGAGGACGCTAAAAATCGAGGGGGCCCCTGACTTCCCGGACGAAGATCCTGCAACTTCAGAGACCGAGAAGATCAAGCCTCAATATTCGCTGCGGGCAATCGCAGCCTACCAGATTGTGGGTTCACTGATTATTATGCCCTCCATATTCAACCTATATCCGCAGGTGATCAACGATATCCAGAATATGGGGATTCTTGTTTTCTTTACCCTCCTGTATCTCACAGGCATTGTTTCAGGAATCCTGATCTTCAAAAAGAGATACGAAGGCATCATTGCCGCCCTGGGCTTCAACTTTTTCCAGTCGCTTTACATCCAGATGGGAACGGTAACCTTCTTTTCTACCGGCTTCTTCTCCTTTATCTACCTGTTCCCTTTCGGTTTTGATGGAAACTTTGGAAATCCCAGCTTCCTGTTTCGACTTCAACCAACGGATGAATGGATTTTGGGAATCAACCTGGTGGCATCTACCGCCTTTGCACTCCTTTTAGCTGCCGAGTCTGAATTTCATGAGAAAAAGATCTTTCCCGAGCACCTGTATTAGGCGGAAAAATTCTGGAGCAGTGAGAATATATACTACTGCTCTTACCTCCTATTAATCCACCGTACATCCGCCGGAAAAGCCGTCAGCTGAGAATTCGGTCTTAAAGCTGCCAAATTTGTCCTCATAAACGGCCCGCAGTTCAAGAGTATGCTGTCCGGATCGTTTCGGAGAGCAGTATTCAAGCACGTAGTAAGAGTTGGACTCTGCCTCCAGGCGCTCGGCCACAGCTAAAAAGCTTTCGTTGAGGTCCAGGGAATCCTGGGCCAGCTCGAAACCGTCCTTGCCGATGCTGGAGAGCACTTCCTGGTCAATCTCCCCACCCAGTCCAATAGTAAAGACCGAGCGATCGTTACCGGTGGTATTCACAGAGTCCAGCGCGACCGAGGTATCCACCCAACCGGCCTGGTCGGTGCCGTCGGTAAATACCACCATCGATCCGGCGGTGGCGATATCGGAGTCGTCACGGTTTTCCTGCAGGCGGTTCTGAATGATCGACAGCCCCTGGATTACCGCCCCGTTCAGGTTAGTGGACACATCATTGCTCATCTCTTCGTCAATCGACTGAATACCCGATACGAGGCTATCCCGGTCGGAAGTAAAGGAAACCAGCGGATGCACATTCTGCTCACCGTCAAACCAAAAGACCGACATCTCGCGCGTGCCATACAAACTCTCCCCTTCGGCCGGCATCGTTTTGTTGATGAAGGAGCTGGCCGCCTCCTTGAGCTTTGGCAAGTCGCCGCTGTTCAGGATACTTCCGCTCAGATCCAGCATCAGTACCGAGGAATACAGGAAGTTGCCCGGCTCCCGCTGAATCTGGGCCTGCGATTCCAGCGTGGAAATCTTGGAGCCGTCCTCGTAGATCTCAAAGTTCGAGGGCTCCAGTGTGGTCAGCTTCAGGTCCTCTCCGAGATCAATCTTGAAAAAGAGCCGGATTTTGGAAGGCACTTCCGTATTGGCTTCAATGAGATTGACATCAATCTCCTGCCCGGCGTTATCATTCTGATCACAGCCGGTAAAAGCGGTAATCATCACTGCAAAAATTATCGTTACCAAAGAGACGCTCCGTAGCTTCATATCTTTTTGTAGATGAGTTTAACCTATGAAAATTTTACCTGCTGATTCCATTGCTTTAAAAGCGCCTGACCGCTATTTGTTCCCACAATAAGCCCCAAAACTCGCCATAACTATTATCGATGGCCAAATCCTCTCTTTAAATAAATGTTTTTGCGCCACTTACCTTTTAAAAGAAGGGCTAATTTTTCACACCATTAATCCACACCTAAGGAATATTTTCACATTAGCCGAAATAGCCACAGTTAAATTTGATTATCCTCCCTCCCTATAAGCTTTTGCCGCATAAACCCTTAAAAATTATTGTCTTACCAAAAATACATTGGCACGTTAGTTGATATTAACTGTTGAAAGAGAGTGTGCCACATGGAGCAATGCAGTTACTCTGAGTCCCCAAGTAAACCACCCTATAATGAGATCCAGCATCCCCAACCGACACAATGATCCATTGAAACCAGAATTGAAATGGCTTTTTAGGCTCTCCGTTATAGCTGTGGGCATCTTTTTCCTTGCCAGATGTGACAAGGCCGATCCAATAGAATTGGCAAATTCACCGAATGTAATTTCTACCACTCCTGAAAGAAATGCCAGTGATGTGGCCGCCAATATCCCCATAACCGCTCGCTTTAGCGAGAAGATGGATCCATCCAGCATTACTGACAACACCTTTCTACTCAAAGAGAACTCCAGCCCCGACACGGTATCAGGGGTTATCAGCTATGCAGACAGTATTGCCACCCTTACTCCGGCCAGTGATCTGGAACCAGGCAAAACCTATACCGCTACCATCACTGCTGATGTGAAAAACTTATCCGGCAACACTATTGAAAGGGATTACGGATGGAATTTTACAATTTCGAAGGAGCCCACCCAAAGCGATATCAGTCCACCTCAGGTCATTGCTATGAGTCCTGCTAATGAGGCACAGGATGTCGCTATAGATGCCGGTATCACGGCCAGTTTTAATGAACCCTTAAATCCATCTACCGTAAATAAGTCATCCTTTACGGTCAAGCAAGGCACCAATACAGTTTCGGGTGCGGTTTCCTACGACAATAACACCGCTTCCTTTACCCCCTCCGCTGCTTTGGCTTTTGGCACTTCCTATACCGTTACAATCACCACAAGCATACAAGACACCGCCGGAAATTCACCGGAAGATAATTTCAGCTGGAGCTTCGTTACCGGTAACGCTCCGGATAACACCCCGCCTGCAATCGTTTCCACCCAACCTGAAGACATGCAGAAGGAGGTAACCCCCAATACCAATATCACGGTTACTTTCAGCGAGGCTATGGATCCGGCTTCAATAAACAACTCGACCTTTACCTTACGACAGGGAAGCACGGGTATTTCGGGGACGGTGAGCTATTCCGGGAATACCTCCACCTTTAAACCCTCGGGCGATCTGGCTTTCGACGCGACCTATACCGCTACCGTAAATGCGGGAATTCAGGACCTGGCCGGAAATAAACTCTCCAAGAACTATTCATGGAGTTTTACGACCGGGAAAGAACCGGACAATACCGCTCCACAGATAATTTCCGTTGATCCTGCTGTTAATAAAACCGATGTACCGGTTAACACCAATATTACGGCGGAATTCAGTGAACCCATGAACTCGGCAACCATCAACAGTACAACGTTTAAGATCAGCCAGGGAGGCAATGCCGTTTCGGGAAATGTAACTTATTCCGGGGTTACTGCCATTTTCAATCCCAATAGCAATCTTGACTACGGAAAATCCTTCACCGTTACCATTACCAGCGGAGCCGAAGATGTGGCCGGTAATACGCTAACGCAAAATAGGGTGTGGACCTTTACCACCGTACAGGAAACCATACCACCTACGGTAACGGGCACCAATCCTGTTGATAAAGCGGCAAATGTATCGGTCTTCACCGATATTACGGCGACCTTCAGTGAACCTATGAACCCGGCCACCATTAACGGCACCACTTTTACGCTCAGCCAAAACGGCAACCCGGTAAGTGGGACGATCAGCTATTCGGGAAATACCGCTACTTTTACGCCCAATTCCAATTTGACCTACGGAAACACCTTTGCCGCAGTAATTAGTACTGGTGTGGAAGATGAAGCCGGCAACAACCTGCAAAACAATGTCACCTGGAGCTTCACCACCGAGAACGCCCCCGATAATACGGCTCCGCAGATTGTTTCAACCGATCCCCCCAATAATGACAGCGACGTGCCGGCCAATACCAACATCACCGTTACCTTCAATGAAGCCATCAACTCATCTACCATCAATTCTTCTACTTTTAAGGTAAATCAAGGAGGAAGTCCGGTTGGCGGAGTCATATCCCTGTCCGCTTCGGGCATTACCGCCACCTTTGATCCGTACATCGATCTGGCCAGTAACAAAACGTTCACCGTTACTATTACAACGGCTGTTCAGGACCTGGCCGGAAATCCCCTGGCCCAAAACCAGTCCTGGAGCTTTACCACTGCCCAGGAAACCACGCCGCCCACGGTAATTTCAACCAATCCGGCTAATAATGCCGGTAATATTGCCGTCAATATCAATATTACCGCCACTTTCAGTGAAGCTATGGATCCGGCTACTATTAACAATACTACGTTTACGGTACGTCAGAACGGTAATCCGATAAGCGGTACGGTTAGCTATTCGGGCACCACGGCCATCTTCAATCCCAACAGCAATCTTAATTACGGCAGCACTATCACGGCCACTATTACCACCGGGGCCCAGGATCTGGCGGGTAACAGCCTCGCCAACAATTTTAGCTGGGAGTTTACTACCGTCCAGGAGACCATCCCTCCTACCGTAATATCAACCAGTCCCACTGACGGTGCAACTGATATACCGGTCGGTACGGCCATCACGGCGACCTTCAGTGAACCTATGAACCCGGCCACCATTAACGGCACCACTTTTACGCTTAGCCAGAACGGTAATCCGGTTAGTGGGACGGTCACCTATTCGGGAAATACCACTACTTTTACGCCCAATGCCAATTTGAGCTACGGAAATAATTTTACCGCAGTACTTAGCACCGGTGTGGAAGATGAAGCCGGAAACAACCTGCAAAACAATTTCTCCTGGAACTTCACCAGCGAAGAGGCTCCCGACAATACTCCGCCGCAGATTGTCTCAACCAATCCGGTCAATGATGCAACCGACGTGCCCATAACTACCAACATCACGGTTACCTTCAGCGAAGCTGTAAATCCGTCCACCATTACCTCTACCACCTTTAAAGTCAGCCAGGGTAAAAAAGCGGTGGACGGAGCTGTAGCTGTTTCCGCTGATGGCTCCACGGCCACCTTTAACCCCTATCTCGACCTGGAAAACGACAAAAAATTTACCGTTACCCTCAGCACGGGCGTTCAGGATTTGGCAGGCAATAACCTGGCCAGCAATTACAGCTGGAGTTTTACTACCGCCCGGGAAACCACCCCACCCACGATTGAATCCACTATTCCGGCCGACAATGCCGCAGATGTTGCCATTAATACCAGCATTACGGCCACCTTCAGCGAATCTATGAATTCATCAACCATCAACGGTACAACCTTTACCGTCACCCAAGGTGGCACTCCTGTCAGCGGAACCGTCAGCCACTCGGGCACCACGGCCATCTTTAATCCCGATAGCAACCTCGATTACAACACTACCATTACCGCCACCATCACTACCGGGGCCCAGGATCTGGCCGGCAACAGCCTGGCCAGCAATTATAGCTGGAGCTTTACCACCGTCCAGGAAACTATCCCGCCAACGGTTACCTCCACTTCTCCAAATAATGGCGCAAAAGATGTATCGGCGGGAACGCTTGTCACGGCGACCTTTAGTGAGCCCATGGACCCGGCCACCATTAACGGAACAACCTTCACGCTTAGCCAAAACGGCGGGGGTTCTATTGCAGGAACCGTAAACTATACGGGCAACACCACCACCTTTACGCCGGATAATGCTCTGCCCTTCAGTACTACTTTTACAGCCACCATTACCACCGGGGTGAAGGATGAAGCAGGGAACAACTTGCAAAACAGTGTCTCCTGGAGCTTCACTACCGAACAGGAAACCATACCGCCCACGGTTGATGCCACCACTCCGGCCGTCAATGCCACCGATGTCCCCATCAACACGGATATCACGGCCACCTTCAGCGAAGCCATGGACCAAAATACCATTAACGGCACGACTTTTACCGTCAGCCAGAATGGAACTGCTGTCAGCGGTACCGTCAGCTACTCCGGCACCACAGCCACCTTTAATCCCAGTAGCGATCTGCCATTCAATACACAGATTACAGCTACCATTACCACCGGGGCCCGGGATCTGGTCGGCAACAGCCTGGCCAGCAATTACAGCTGGACCTTTACCACCGTCCAGGAAACCACCCCGCCCACGGTTGAATCTACTTCGCCAACTAATGGCGCAACAGCAGTACCGGCCGGGATTAACGTCACGGCCACCTTCAGCGAAGCCATGAACACAGATACTATCAACGGAACGACCTTTATCGTCAGCCAGGGAGGCAGTCCTTTAAACGGAACCGTCGACTATAGTTATTCTAACCAAACAGCTAAAGCTACTTTTACGCCCAGTACTAATCTGCCATTTAATACACAGATTACAGCTACCATCACTACCGGGGCCGAAGATTTGGCCGGCAACAGCTTGACCGCCGATTACTCCTGGAGCTTTACGGTTGAAACCATCTCCAAGACCGGGACCACTCTTGACAGCCGATCGCAATAACGCTTTTATCTTTGAAAATAATATGAGAAAAAAGAAAGGGATGAGTCTTATACTCATCCCTTTTACGATCTGCCAACCCAATAAGATAGGGTGTTAGTTTAATGCACTACCAAATTGCCTTCATAAACGGCAATAGGGTATCCCTGCGGCAAATGGCCGGGTTCATGGCAGGGGCTGGACTCCGATCCGTACAGGCGATATTGCAACCGGTCGGTTTCGACAAGACTACCCTGTCCGTTATCCAGCACAGAGAACAGGTAACATTTTCGCTCTACAGTGCCTTGGGTTACCTCCCCTCCAAAGAATAGTTCGCCGGGTGCTCTTCCTGCCTTCACCCATGTGACGGCACCGCTGAAAGTAACGCCCTTATATTCGCCTACGCCTTCGAAGGTCACGGATCCCTTGGCGCGTTCATGTTTGAGCTGGGCATCAAACTGCAGGTAGAAATCCCGGGCCGGGCGGGCGCCCTGGCAATTTTTACCGTCGTCATGATCTTTGTCTCCGTCATCTTCCTCAAAATCACTACCATGATCATCTCCTCCTTCTCCCATATAGCCATCATCGATTTCACCATGTCCGGAATCGTTTTCCTCTTCGCATCCCTGCCAGGCGGCCCAAAGCTCGCCGGTGGCTTTAAGTCCGAACCAAGGCTGACTGCTTTCCAATTCAAAATCAGTCGTCAAGCTTTGTTCTAAAGTTGAACCCTGATAATCAACAGGGGTTTCACATCCTGTCAATATTCCCACCGCCAGAACCATACTAAAAATTATTACCCTTTTCATGGTAACACCTCTCTTTGATATTAGATTTATAACCTGTGGACCGATTCAAAAGAACCGGCCCACAGGATTTTATTATCTGAGATTAGCCAACTGTTAAATGTTTGCTCATGATTAATACACGGGCACCTGATATTCATGAACAAAATTAACTACCAATCGGGCATCATCCACAGCTTGGGTATAAACAGCCGCTCCACCAGTTTCAGTGTAAGTAACACCACCAAAAATGTAATTAAATACATTTACGGTTTGTCTCTCATAATAACCGGGGGCTACTTCAACCAGAATGTCAGCATACTTATTTCCATATGCTGCTTCGCGATTATATGTGAAGCCTAATTCGGTGAAGCTGACGTATTTAGTACCGTTTTGCACGATTGTACCATCCAAATCCAATATAACATGGGAGTAGATGATTTTATCCATTGTCACTGGAACTGCTTTGTCAGTCGCACCGGCAAAAAAGCTTTTGGCCGCCAACAAGTCAGCAGCATCCGGAGCCATGTCACCATCAAACATCACTTCCAGGCCGTCTTCGATAACCACCGAACTTTTCAGGGTTACCGGTAAACTACCTTTGTTGATTAACTCTCTATACAGAGCCAGGTTTTCAATAGGTGCATCGGTGGTCTTGTCTACTCCACCGATATTAATGACCATCCGACCTGCGGCATCTGTTTTTATGGTATCGGCCTGTACAAGAAAGCTCATAACTTCTTCGAGCCCCCTGTCAATTGTTTTTGAAGGCGAACGGACAACATTGGCACGTCCCAAATCAACTTCGATCGCAGCATCTTCATCTAGTGGGTGGCATTCCTCATCCAATGGAAGCGCAACTCCATATTCATCAACTGGTTGCAAACAACCGCTTGGGCTTAAAACAGGAACACCGTTTACGTCACGAAGGATCACATACATATCGCCGTAAAGATCACCTTTTTTACCACCGCCGCCGGTTCCGCCGCCATTGCCGTTACCTTTACCAATGCCTTTACTGCCATCGGGTCGATCGGGGCTACCTCCGCCGACTCCACCGCCATTACCGTTGCCACCGCCACCGCCGGGTTTATTTCCACCATTGGTCAGCATAAGCCGTACATCGATGTAGGTTAGATTATTAATTGCCTCAACATAGGCGGTACCCCCGTCAGCTTCGGGCTCTTCTTCGACGGTTACCTCACCTTCATCCGGGTTTACAATGGCAGTAATTCCATCAAAATCGGTATTGTGCTTTACGGGACTGTTAGGATCCAGAACAAACGTAATGCGGTAATCACCGGCACCGGAACCCGTTTTACTGGTTATCCAGTTGTAACCGTAAAGAACTTTGCCTTGCACATTCACTTCAGATGAATAACCGGCCGGACCATCAGTGGCATTCCAGACTCCACCTTCGAAATCGGGTGCTCCAACGTCTCCCGTCCATCTGGATAAATTGGGATCCCAGGTCAGGTCAATGGTTGGATCATCACGGTCCTTGGCAAGTTTTTGAATAACAAGTTTAGCCGTTCCCGAATAAACCGTGGCCTCGTTGGTGGTATAAGTCTCACCGTTAGTACCCCACACCTCGGTAGGACCCGAGATTGAAGGATCTTGTTGGTACATTGTATATGCCGTTAATGGATTCTCAAGGGTTTTCATAAGAACGGTTTCCACGCGTACCTGAGATCCGTAAGGCCATGATTTGGCTTCGAGATTGTCACCCCAGTCGATGGCTGAAACCACAACTTCGGGATCCGTATCCGGATCTATCAGTATATTGTCAGCTTGCCATTCGTTATTCAGATCGTTTTGTACATACCATTGATCCCCGTCGGCGGTAAATAACGTCCCTTCAAGTTTCAACTCATCAGTGGATCCTCTTAAGGCTTTTGCAACTCCATCCGACCAAATCACCGGGAATGATAAGTTGTTGCCTGCTACATCAGTTGACTCGCCCGGGTTGACAGGCTTGGCCGACTCAACCGGATTGAGAGATGCTCCATCATTCTTATTCAAAGAGCTGATCGAGCTTTCACATCCCCATAGTGCCAACGTCATTAAGAATACAAGCGGCACCAAGTACATATTTAGTATAGATTTGAACTTTTCCATATAAAACCTCCTGATTGTTATCATTGTTATTTTTCTCTCAAGATCTATTACCTGGTTGAAAACTAAATTTCTCAACACGCAGGTCTTGTACTATTACCTCCCTGCCAACCGATAGGACAAAGACCGTCTGACTTGTAGGATTTTGGAGCCCCGGTATAGGGGGTAAAATATTTGCACCGATAGAGTTAGCAGCTTGTGTAGTATATCTCCCTATGCCCCAGATGAAGAAACAATTACACGCCGGCAAGCCATATCTCTTCAACTTCCCTAACCATGGATTTTTAAACTGCAGGTGCAGTTAAAATTTAAAACTTCAAAAACATCCTTCAGGAGACCAATATGAAAATGTTAAAAAGAATGACATCTATTGCCCTGACTTTGCTATTGCTTGCCGGTACAGCCGTTGCCCAACAAACGGGCCAGCAACAACAGCAGCAACAGCGAATGCAGCAGCAGATGATGGAACAAACGAACCAAATGATGCAAAAGATGAATCAGCTCATGGATCGTACACAAAATATGAACCAGGAAATGAATCGTCGGATGCAACAAGCACAAAGCGATCAGCTGAGAAATCAATATCAGAATATGTACCGATTTGGAGAACAAATGGGAATGGTGCTTGGCAACATGAAAAATGCTGCTGAACGCTGCAACCTGATGCTGCAGGATCGGGACATGACACGAGACCGGGACATGCAACAGGATATGGACCGTCTGCGTCAGCGTATTCATGATATGACCGGTGAGGCAGAAGAGGCTCTTAAAACGATGGATCGGATAAGAGACCGGCTGCATACCCAGGATCAGGATCAACAATCCCAATCCCAATAGTCAACAGGTAACACATTATTTCACTCACCATTAATACAGAGTGAGACTTCCCATGATCAGATTATTCTCAATACCAGTACTATTTATACTCGCAGAGATAATACTTGGGACATTCGGAGCCGGTTGTATTCAGGCACAAGAGTTATCGTATTCTGGAAATGCCCAGTATGCAACCGGCTCTTATTTTTTCACGGAGAAAACCGAAAGTTTTTCAATATCCAACGGATTGAATCTATCGGCGGGTAAGGTAAAAATTTCATTTTCGGTACCCTTTATCACCCAAAACTCGCCCTGGGTTTCGTATGGTGCCGCGGGATATATTCCCACCGGTGGCCCCGATCATAAGATGGTGAGAGATTCTACGGGCAAAGGCAGCGGGGGAGGCGGCAAGGGAAGCGGCAGTGGTTCCGGCATGATGGGAATCCGTGACTTTAGCTCTAATGGATCTATGGCCAGCAGCCAGGAAGTTCCACTCCCGGATACCAGTTCGTACAGTCAGTCCAGTTTCGGCGACCCCAGCATCTATGCCAATGTTAAATTGTATACCTCCGAAACCGGATCGACTTCCCTGCAATTGAATACGGGAGTTAAGCTACCACTGGCAGACCCCAACAGCGGATTTGGGACAGGCGAATGGGATTACGGCTTTGGCCTTTCCGGATCGCAACGAATTGGAAAACTGATGCTGATCGTGGACCTGATGAAATGGCAATTTGGTGACCTGCCCGACCTGGAACTCAAAGACCCGCTGGCCTACAGCGCGGGACTGGGTTGGTCAATCAACCCCAAATGGCTCGTCAACACTTCCTTCAACGGCTATACCGAAATAATCGAGAACGTTGATCCCCCGATGTCGCTAGGTATCGGCATTGGTCATTTCATTTCTTCGAAAGCTTCGCTAAACGGCAGCGCTTACTGGGGATTGAGTGAATCCTCTGCTGACTTTTCGCTAGGACTTGGCTGGAGTATAAAACTCTACTAGATTTACCAAATCTTATATTGTGGGATTGCTCTTCCAGAAACGAACTTCCTCATAGGAAAGGGGACTTTAAATTGATTCGAACCAAGTCTTTCTGTCGGCAATTGTGGCCGGTAAGTATTCCAGGAATTCAGCCGCCCTTCCTTCGAGGTGCCTGGCTGGATCTCACCAAACGCAAGCTGGAGATTCCCACCGATAATATGCTTTAACTGATTAACCGTTTCCCACGGTCTGAAGATTTCAGGTGGCTTCCTGGAGACACTTCTCAAAACGAAGATTCCTGATTAAGGTTCATTGAGCTTACTAGCTTAACTTGCTTACTTCTACATTCCCTATCTTTATCTAAATAATTATCGGTATAAAAAGGATTTGCAAACCGATGACTTGATCAAAATATAACAGATCTCTGATGCCCCATAATTTCTGGCAAATCCGGGCCATCAGGCTCATAAAATAGGTCCAGCATTTAAATTTGCAGCAGCAGGCAACCCCGGATACCAAATTCCTGTACAGACATATAGAAACTATTAGGAAACGGTCTATTTGTAACGAACAAAAATCATCTAACTCCTATTAAATCAATCTATTATGAAAATACGGTCACAATTTCTCCTATTTATATTACCTATTGTCCTTATGCTTTTTGTCGGATGCAATTCTACCGGAACCGATCCAGCCCAACCCACCCTGGCATTGAGCATAGCCGCCAGGAATGCACCTCAATTTTCCGGCAAACAAAATACTACCGTTGAAAGCAGTCATATAACCATTTCAGAAGCAAAAATGCTGATCAGAGAGGTTGAGTTGAAAAGTGATCGTGAAGACGATGGGATTGCGGACGATTCACTAGATTTCAAAAGTGAATCTTTTGTTGTGGTCCTGAACCTGGACGGTACACCCAACGAGGTGGCACTCAGTGAAGTACCATCAGGTACCTACGATGAAATTGAATTTGAAGTTCACAAACCAGAAGATAATGAAACGCCACCCGACCCGGATTTTAAAACGGGCACCAGCGGCGACGAACGTTTTTCTATAATCATTAGCGGCAGTTATGACGGCCAAGATTTCATTTATCGGTCCCGGGTAAACATGGAGCAGGAAATAGAGTTAAATACCCCCTTGTCCATAACCGAAGACTCGGGTCCGGCAAATCTTACAATGCTGGTTGACCTTTCCGAATGGTTCATGGACGAAAACGGAAAGTTGCTCAACCCCACCAATCCGGAAAATGAGAATGCCATCGACGACTCGATCAGGCGATCCTTCGAAGATATTTTCAAGGATAACGACAAAGACGCCCAAGAAGACTAAATATTCCATACATAGCCCGGTAAAGCCCTTGCAGGAGCTGCCTGTAGGGGCTTTATTTTTTAATGAAATAGCAATGCGGTTTCTCTGGCTCTCAAACTATTTATCAGGAACAGTGGTTTACAAGGCTATCATTTTTTAACATAGTATCTAAAGGGTATGTAATTACGAAAACGCCATGCGCTCTCTGCTCTGTATACTGCTGCTGTGCGCCTTAACTCAATCGGGAATCTCCCAAAACCTTGTCGTATTTCCCGAACACAAAGGCAACACGCTCATTTTATGGGCCCAAAACCGTCTGCCCTGTGCCCTCACCCTGTATGGGCGATCCGCTTCACTCGATACTACCTTCCAGGCTTTTATTCCAAAAGGAGCCCGCAGAAAACTTATCAACTGGAACAATCCGCCTGCTTCTTTCGCCTCCCACCTGCAAAACGGCCTCGACTATACCTTCATACTGGGAGATCCTAACGCCGTGCATGACGATACCTACCGCTACAGCCTGCCTTTTCCACGGGGCAAATCGTATCGTCTCACACAGGGAAACAATACCAGCTTTACCCATAACGATCGGATCTCGAAATATGCTTTCGACTTCTCTATGCCTATCGGCAGCAGCGTCACGGCCGCACGGGGCGGTTCGGTCGGCTACGTGGTAGAGCGATTTAGCAAAGGAGGCGAAGATTCCACCTATTTTGATAAGAGTAATAGAATTATGCTTTGTCATGACGACGGCACCGTTGCCGTTTATGCTCACCTCAAACATAAAGGGTCCCTGGTTAACGTGGGTGATGAAGTGTTTGCGGGACAGCCTATAGGACTCAGCGGAAATACGGGCTTCACCACTTCCCCACACCTGCATTTTACGGTTCTCATAGCTGGTCGATCTATCCCGATACAGTTTCGCAATCAAAAAGAGCACCTCACCGAAGGAAAAAAATATCAGCGGGAATAAATAGGCAGCGGATATACTAAAATGGTTTGCTATTATACATACCCGGTTCCCACATACAAATGAGACTTATCCCTACAAGAGATGTAGTACATACTTAGTAAAGTAGGATTAAATTGTTGTGCGGCTTGCAGTAACATAAAATCCATCAGGTGAAAGCATGAGTACATCTAAAAAAGAGCATCCCCCAAGTGGAAAATCCCTTGCAATCCTCAGTTTGGCAGCCATCGGAGTGGTATACGGGGATATAGGAACCAGTCCCATTTATGCTATCCGGGAATCATTTCATGCCTCTTATGGGCTTTCAGCTACTCCGGAAAATGTGCTCGGCGTGCTCTCTCTCATCTTCTGGTCGCTGATATTGGTTATCTCCATCAAATATCTGGTGCTGGTTTTGCGCGCCGACAACAATGGGGAAGGCGGCATCATAGCACTTACGGCCCTGGTAAGTCCGCCTTCAGAAAATACCAAAGGCCGACGCTGGATACTTGTGCTTGTCGGCCTTTTCGGGGCAGCCCTGCTATATGGCGACAGCATGATTACGCCTGCCATTTCGGTTATTAGTGCTATAGAGGGACTGGAAGTAGCCACCCCCGTTTTTAAACCCTACGTTATTCCTATCACCATTGGAATTCTCATCGGGCTATTTGCCGTACAGTCGCACGGTACTGCGGGTGTCGGGGCGGTATTTGGCCCCATAACCCTAACCTGGTTTATCACGCTGGCTACACTGGGCACCATACAGATCGTCCATTATCCTGACGTGCTGGCGGCCCTGAATCCGATGCATGGCATCTCCTTCTTTGTGCGTAACGGCTGGGCGGGATTCCTGGTACTGGGTTCCGTCTTCCTGGTAGTAACGGGAGGCGAGGCCCTCTACGCCGATATCGGACATTTTGGGCTGCGGCCGATTCGACTCACATGGTTCTGTGTAGTTTTGCCCTCCCTGCTACTCAACTATTTCGGGCAGGGTGCACTCATCATCAGTCATCCCGAAACAATCGAACACCCGTTTTTTTACATGATTCCCGAATGGGGCCTCTATCCGCTGGTTATCCTGGCTACCGTAGCCACTATCATCGCTTCGCAGGCCGTCATTTCGGGTGCCTTTTCATTAACCCGACAGGCCGTACAGCTCGGTTATTTCCCGCGACTCAAGGTAGAACAAACCTCCGAGACACAATTCGGGCAAATCTATATGCCGGGTATCAACTGGATTCTGATGATCGCCTGTATCGGTCTTGTGATTGGGTTTCAGACGTCGAGCAATCTTGCTTCTGCCTATGGGGTCGCAGTAACCACCGACATGGTATTTACAACCATACTATTTGCGGTAGTCGCCCGGAACCGGTGGAAATGGAGCAAGTGGCTTGTAGCTTTGATGGGACTGATACTTCTCACCATAGACCTTGGCTTTTGGGGCGCCAACCTGCCCAAAATCCCTTCCGGTGGTTGGTTTCCACTCGTCATTGCCGGAGTTATGTTTACGGTCATGACAACCTGGAAGCATGGACGCAGTATTCTGGGCGATCGTCTTAGTGAAAAGATTGTACCTCACAAAAAATTTATTCAACGTATAGAACAAGAAGAGCCCCGACGCATACCCGGCACCGCCGTCTTTATGGATTCAAACCCCAAGGGAACACCGCAGGCTCTGCTGCACAATCTGGAACATAACAAGATCTTAAATGAGCGTGTAATACTGCTGACACTTATACCCAGGGAAATTCCCCACGTGCCGGATAAAGAACGAATCGACATAAAATCGCTGGGTCATAATATATATAGTATAAATGCCAGCATTGGATTCACTGAAGACCCGGACGTACCGGCTATTCTCCGCAAATGTGAAACCGACGGTACCGGATTTGAAATCAGCGAAACCACCTTCTTCCTGGGACGAGAAACCATGCTTGCCACCAAAAAACCGGGTATGGCCATCTGGCGAGAGAAATTGTTTGCCTGGATGTCTCGCAATGCAGAGCGGGCCGCCTCCCACTTTCGCATTCCCTCGGACAGGGTCATTGAAATTGGTACTCAAATTGAGCTGTAAAATGGACTATTAAACTTAAAAATGTAAACAAAAACCTTCCTGTCGCTATCAGGATCTCAATAAAAGGGCAGTATGCTTGGTTCGGAGATGGAATTTAAACTGTTGGCTCGTATGGGTCTGGTGCTATTGCTGGGATTACTGGTCGGCATCGAGCGCGGTTGGAGCCTGCAGAGAAAAAAGGAGGGACAGCGGACCGCCGGCATTCGTACATTTACACTGATAGCCCTCTCCGGCGGACTCTGGAGCATACTCTCCGAGCATGTCGGCCCCTGGCTTCTCGGCATTGCCCTCATCGCATTAGTACTTATAATAATGACCGGCTATTATCAGCATGCCCGGAAGACCGGGGCGCTCGGGCTGACCACTGAGATGGCGGCATTTATTACTTTTTCCATAGGTGCTGCCGTCATCAAGGGATATATCATCTTATCGGTTGCTGTTACGATTGTCATGGTGTTGATTCTCAGCATCAAGCCCAAGCTGCACAAGTGGGTCAAGACTATCGAACCGGATGAACTTTACTCCGGCATACTGTTTCTGCTCATATCAGCCGTAGTACTGCCCCTACTCCCCAATCGCGGCTTTGGTCCATGGGATGCTCTGAACCCTTTTGAAATCTGGGGGATGGTCGTCCTCATCGCCGGAATTTCCTATATAGGCTACTTTTCCATGAAATACCTGGGCCGCGAGAAAGGCATCCTGTTTATGTCCTTCTCCGGCTCTTTGGTCTCTTCCATCGCCGTTACAATAACACTCAGCCGCTTTGCACGGGAGGATAAAACTACCGATGTGCTAATTACCGGCATACTCATTGCAATTTTTACCGCTTTAGCCCGAATCGTTATCTGGGTTCTTATTTTCAACCGCGCTCTGCTTACCAACGTAGGACCGGCGCTTCTGCTCATGATTTTAACAACCTTATGCCTGTCATTCTGGATTTGGTGGAACAGTGAGAAAACGAAAGCACAAAAAACTTTTCCCCTGCGCAATCCCCTGCAGCTAAGCACCGCTCTGGAATTTGGGCTCATATTGGCCTTGGTGATGTTACTCTCCGAAGCCAGCAAACAATGGTTTGGAGATCCCGGTATCTACGGACTGTCACTGATTTCCGGCATGGTCGATATCGATTCTATCACCCTGTCGCTGCTACAAATGGGAGGCAAAGACCTGTCCAATACCACGGCATCAAATGGCATAATACTGGCAGCAATCAGTAACATCCTGATAAAAGGTGTCATATTCGCTTTCTTTGCCGGACTTCGGAATGCCTGGAAACTGCTGGCACTCTTTGCTATAATCATTGCGGCGGGGTTCCCGGCTTTGTTATTGTTCTGACACCATCTCTTTTAACCGTTTACGGGACTTGTCAAGCAAACAGGCATGCTTCTGCATCCCTTTCCATGGATCCTCTTTCTGCCCCATCCTTCGCATAATATTCTTCACCGTATAGGTTTGTGAGTTCAGGCCCTTATTTTTCAGTTCGGACCAGTCCAGAGGCGTGGCTACAGGTGCTTCAGGCTTGGCGCGCACCGAGTAGGGAGCCACCGAATTCTGTCCGTAGGCATTGCGCAGATAATCCAGGAAAAGGCGATTATTGCGCTTTTTTTTACGGACGTCGGTGGTAAAAAGGTCAGTATTCTTCTCGGCCAGATAATCCGCAACTTTTTTAGCAAAGGAACGAACCTCATCAAATGTATGACTGCGTCTAAGTGGCACAACCAAATGAAGCCCTCTGGAACCGGTCGTCATCACAAAAGGATTTAATTCAAGCTCTTCCAGCAGATCTTTCAGCTTAAAAGCGGCTTCTTTAACAAGAGAAAAATTGTCATCTGGGGGGTCCAGGTCGAAAATCAATCGGTCGGGATGGTTAATTTTATCTTCGCGGCTCTGCCAAATATGAAAGGTAATACATCCCTGATCCACCAAATAGGCAAGCGTAGCAACATTATTACAAATAACCTGTTTTTGCCTTCCGCCTTTTCCCAGCTTTATTGATGTCGTTGATATCCAATCCGGAAAATAGTCGGGAGCAGCCTTTTGATAAAAACCCTCTTCTGTTATCCCATCCGGAAATCGCTGAAGGGTAAGGGGGCGATTCTCCATATAAGGGAGCATAACGTCTGAAATCTGCCGGTAATACTCCAGCAGGTCTCCCTGGGTATATTCAATTTCAGGGAAGATCACCTTGTCGAGGTTATCCATTGCAATGGTACGGTTCCCAATTTTTACATTTTCAGGTGACATGATCAGCAATCCTCTCTCGTTACTTTTTTTGGTTTTTTATCTTTTCTAAGCCCCAGGTATCGCGGATGGCGCAACCGACCGGACTTGGTCCATTCTTCAAAACCCACCTGGGCTACCAACGAAGGTTCCACCCAGTGGATATTGCCGGTCGGCAGATCTTCAGTGTCGTGATAAGGCGGATCATCCTGTTTCAAATCTTCCAACTTTTCATGCAACCATTTCAAGGTTTCCTCATCAAAACCGGTCCCCACTTTCCCGGCATATCTCAAACACTCATCCTCATAATAACCCAAAAGCAATGCTCCAAAACCGATACGCTCTCCTTCGGGATCGGTATACCCGCCAATCACCAGCTCCTGCCTGTGCACGCATTTAAATTTCAACCATTTTTTTGACCTGCTGTGCACATACGCACTATGAGCATCTTTTGCGATAATACCCTCCCAGCCCTTGTCACAGGCCTCTTTGAAATAAGCTTCCCCCTCTTTGTTACGATGGGCCACAAACCGGATGCGATTGTTGAAATCGAGTACCTGCTTTAGAATTGATTTTCGGTGTCTCAAATCAATTTCCGATAGATCAAATCCCTCCAGATGCAAAACATCAAAAATATAATAGTATACGGCTACGGAAGAATGTCGGGCTTCCTCCTCACTTTCGATATGCATACGTTGCTGCAGTCGTGAAAAACTGGTCACATTATCTTCAAAGGCTACAATTTCACCATCAATGATAAATTGATCAGCCTGTTGCTTTTCAAGTGCTTCCACAAGCTCCGGGTAATGGGTATTCAACGTTTTTTGATTACGAGAAACTAAACGAATGTGGCCATTTTCACAGAACGCCAGGCAGCGCTCCCCGTCGAGTTTACGTTCAAAGATCCAGTTCTCATCCGAAAAACGCCTGTCGGTAAGCGTAGCAAGCATGGGTTCAGTCCAATCAGGCTGGCTTGTTTTATTAACTTTTCCCCTGACATCCTGCGGAAGTTGCTGCAACCAATCCTTCATTATTCCTCTTGATTTTCTTTTGCTATTTCTTCAATCGTGCGTCCCGACAACACAGATTTCGGTTCGGTACTTACAGGCTTTCGACGGGCATCCGCTTTATCATCATCCATTTTCACCAACAACCACTGTGGTTCTTTTCCCTCACGAAATCGTACCAGGGCATATCCACCGCATATCTTTTCTCCTTCCAGCCATACTTCAGCATGACCATTTTCGAGGCTTTCTTTCATGCTGACCGGCTCCTCCTTATCCTCCTGCAGATTCCGGTATGTTCCTTTATCCCAAACCATTACCGTGCCGGCCCCGTATTGGCCTTCAGCAATAACTCCTTCAAAGTCGGCATATTCCATGGGATGATCTTCAGTGGGTATTGCCAGCCTTTTCTCACTCGGATCGGTTGAAGGTCCTTTGGGAATGGCCCATGACTTCAGAACACCTTCAACTTCTAAGCGAAAATCGTAATGCAAATTTGAAGCATCATGCTTCTGTATAACGAAGATGGATTTATCCTTTGATTCCTTTACCTCTCCTGACGGTTCATCAGTTTTACTGAAATCTCGGTTTTGGCGATAATCTTTTAATGATGACATGACGCTTGATGTTTAGCTGAATGAAAACTGAAATTAATCCGGTTCGATAACAAGACTATTAAATTAAGTAGAAAATGTTTCTGAAATTTATGTATAGCTTTTGAATATCGTTGTAGTACAAAGTACGATATTTATACAAATCGCTTTTACCCATCTCCGTAAAAATCTTTGGTGAGACCCGGGAAGCTGTAAAATCACCGATTACTAAAAACATACTCTTACAAAGAATACTGTTTTCAAAAGGAAACCATACCAACCGATTATCCTTATATTAATATATCTGCTGACTGCTGTAACTCAGCTACCGAACTGTTATATTCATGCTTTAATTCTAGTGCCAAAATAAAATGAGAAAGGCTATTCTTAAGAGTTTTTTAAGCGTCTTCTTGTTGCTGTTCGGAATTACTTTTGTTTGTACGGCACAGCTAAAGACAGACTCTATCTCTACATCAGCACCACCCTATAAAATAGGTCTGGCACTCAGCGGCGGGGGCGCAAAAGGCTTTGCGCATATCGGAATTCTCAAAGTTTTTGAAGAAGAGGGCATCCCTATTCACCGGATCAGCGGAACAAGCATGGGGTCGATTGTTGGCTCGCTGTATGCTATCGGCTATACACCCGACGAAATTGAACAAATCGTGTTATCCTCCGACTGGAATATTTTATTCAACGATAATTATCGCATTAATCCCAAAAATATATCCAACAGTGTCTCCGACAAAGATACCTATCTGCTTACTTTTCCCTTTAATGGGAAACGGCTGACGCTCCCCGCCGGACTCATCGACGGACAAAATATCTCGATGATGCTATATCGGCTGATGCTGCCGTATCACGATGTACAGGATTTTAGTCAATTACCTATTCCCTTTACGGCGGTGGCCACCGACCTCTCTACCGGTAAACCCCATGCTTTTACCCACGGCTACTTGCCGGACGCCGTGCGAGCCAGTATTGCCATTCCCACAGTGTTCAAACCGGTAACCATCGACGGGCATACCTACATCGATGGGGGCGTATCCCGTAATATTCCGGTGGAAGATGCTTTTAGTCTGGGAGCAGATCTCGTAATCGCTTCCGATGTAGGTGAACCGGTAAAAAGTGTGGACAGCCTTAAAACCTTTGTAGATATTCTTTTCCAGTCTGTAGGATTCCATCAGCAGGAATCCGATCGCAGGCAAATTGAAAAAGCTGACTTTTATATACGTCCGGATATCGAGGACTTCTCGAGCTTCAATTATAAAAAGGCCAAACAAATTGTTGAACGCGGTGAAGAGGCCGCCCGCCGCATGGTGCCAAAAATCAAACAGTATCTGCAGGATCATCCCACTGCTCCCGACCTTTTCCAGCCTATAGCTGAAACTCAAAATGATACCTTGCTAGTCAGGGATATACAGTTCTGGGATCTGACCGGGACCCTGAGGCGACAGGCCGAGCTGGCTCTTGAGCTCCCATTGCCAGCGAAGCTGACACTCTCAGAGATTGAAAGAAAGGTTAATCGCCTCTACCAGTCAGGACTATTCAGCCAAATATCCTACCGGCTTCAGTCACCATCCAACACAAATAGTCGCGGGAGCACGCTTGTGCTGGACTTGCGCCCGAAAGAACAGGAATATGTAGGATTCAGCCTGCGATACGACAACAAATACAAAGCAGCGCTGCTCTTTGGAGCTCTGCTAACCGATAATATTTATAAAAGCGATCGGCTTTCGGCCCAGCTGCGCGCCGGAGAAATTCTTGCATTGAACACAAACTATTCTCTGCCGATGAGCCTGGCTCCCTTGTCACAAATAAATATGGGATTGAATCTCCAGCGGGCTCCCATAGACTACTACAGTGAAAACCTGTTACTCTCCACCATCGAGGTAGAACAATTATCACTAAACCCCTCTTTTTCGGTTCAGTTTCTGCAAAAGGCTCGGTTTGAAACGGGACTTGAGGCCGAAATTTACAGCCTCGACGAAGCGGTGGGGAATACGCTTTTCCTGGAGAATACCAACCTGCTGATGATACCCTATGCGGAGTTTAATGTTAACACATTAAACCGACCCTATTTCCCTACAAACGGTCAATCACTGAATCTCCGGGGCCTTCTATCGGATCATGTAATGGGTAGCTCCTCGGACTTCCTGCAAATTCACGGTCAGTGGCTCACCACATTCAAACTTTTCCCGGGTGTAAATTTCTCTAATACCTTTTGGGCCGGATATAGTACCACCTCCGACCTTCCGATGCATTACACCTACTATCTCGGCGGGATTACGTCCAACCCGGTTTTTCCATTGCACCAGCAGTCTTTTATGGGATATGGCGTGCAGCGCCTGCGTAGTTCAAATATTGCTTCATGGTCTTCTGAACTTCGGTTTAAACTTCACAAAGATATCTTCCTCAGCGGTGGCGTGAATATTGCACACCTTGCTGACCAGTGGACCTTCAACATCGACGAGGATCGCCTTAAATACGGTTACGGTCTGGAACTTGGAGCATCCACCATCATCGGCCCTATCCGACTGTCGCTTACGACGCCTGACTTCTCGGGCGGCTATGCCCTAAAAATTGATGTAGGATACCATTTTTAAAAATAAAAAGCCCGGGGAATTCCCGGGCTTAAAAATTATGGTGATCTAAATAACACAAAGCTAGCTGGTACGAAAGTCCTCAACCGGCTCCGGCTTGTTATCGAGCACTTCTTCGATATGCTCCATCACATCGGGTGTCAGTTGATCTACTACATCAATAGCTTTCATATTTTGTTTGACCTGTTCGGCTTTGGAAGCCCCCGTTATTACAGTACTTACGTTATTATTCTTGAGGCACCATGCCAGCGCAAACTGTGGCATTGGGATACCTGCATCGTCGGCAATACCGGCAAGTGCTTTAACTTTCTCCAGCTTACGTCGACCACTCTCCGATTCCAACAGCCGCTTACGCAGCCAGTCGTAATCATCCAGTGAAAGCCGACTGCCTTCGGGCACGCCATCATTATATTTACCGGTCAACAAGCCACTGGCCAGCGGACTCCAAATGGTAGTTCCCAAACCGATGTCATCATAAAGATCCGCAAACTCTTTCTCCACCTTCTCCCGGGTAAACATGTTGTATTGCGGCTGATCCATCAGCGGGGGACGCAGATGTTCACTTCGCGCAAAATCATAAGCCCGCCGAATCTGTGCAGCTGTCCATTCACTGGTTCCCCAGTATAAAGCCTTACCCTCATTAATCATCTGATTCATAGCCCAGACCGTTTCCTCAATCGGGGTATGCTTGTCCGGGCGATGGCAGAAAATCAAATCCACATAATCCGTCTGCATGCGTTTCAGCGAAGCTTCGGTACCTTCCTTGATATGTTTAAAGGAAAGGCCTTGGTCATTTGGCCCCTCCCCACCCCAGAAAATCTTGGTCGAGAGTACCAGATCAGAGCGTTTCCACCCTGCTTTCTTAATAATATTTCCCATCATTGTTTCCGACTGCCCGGCGGCGTAAGCCTCGGCATTGTCGAAAAAATTGACGCCCGCATCATAAGCAACCTTCATCGATTCATAAGCAACATCTTCATCCACCTGGTCACCAAAGGTTACCCATGAGCCGAAAGAAAGTGCTGATACTTTAAGTCCTGATCGTCCTAAAAATCGATATTCCATAATAATGTCTGATATTTATGCTTTAAATGATTTTAAAACTTCACCAACATAAAAACATTTAGCTATCAATTCGTTTCTTTTGTTGAAAGGCAGAAAATCCTATCAGCCCTTATCAAACATTAAAAAGGAGGGTTCCCAGGCCAATGATAATAAGCACCCAGCCGGTAATGGCTTTGTCCCGATGCTCCAGGATATCAAGATCAAACTTTTGCACGCCCCGAAGTCCCCAATAGGCCAGCAACATCATTCCCAGAACAGTCACTATAAGATAAACTGCGGATACAGCGATAATGGCACTCCAGCCATACATTCCGGCGGTAAAATAATAGGTCTCGAGTTCCAGGCAGGGTGAGAAAAACATGGCAACCACCAGCGATCCGATAATCGAACGCTTAGACTTATGATGTGCCTCGGCGGTTTCTTCGAGATGATGTTCGTGCCCGTTACCGCGCCGATCCCAAAACAGGTACAGCAATCCCAGCAAAATCAGAATTGCGGGCGCGATAGAATAAATCACCCATTCGTATTTCGAGTAGAGCGCAAACCCCAGCCATCCCACGATCACTCCCACCAGAATAGTACTCAACACGTGGGCCGTACCTGCAATACCGGTCGCCATCATTACTTCGCGGGCATTCCATTTTTCGGTATTACCAATAGCAACAAAGGGCATCCAATGGTTGGGAATGGCAGCATGAATAACGCTCAACACTACGCTTCCAAATAAAATCTGTATCATATCCGGTATGCTGTAAAATTCACGAGGCCAAAAATACAAATTTATGGCACCCTAACATAGAAGTTTAGCTCATAAGTGATGCGAGCCTATGTTGTCATCTTACGTTTTTCTTTCGATAATGCGGGGCGTAACTTCAAGGCTCGGCAAGAGACGGGAAATTGGTTAATAAATACGTTATATTAGCCGATGAGTATATCTCGCAAAAACAATCACATAGCGCCTATTCCGACCCGGGAAGAATATGTAACCCCAATAAATTCATATGCTACGGTCGGAAATAGCGTTGAGCTCTGTTCGTAAAAATTGCAATTTAATTATTGACGAATCATCATGGCAAAAAGTAATGCTCAAACGGTAGAAGATTATCTAAATGAACTTCCTGAATACCGCAGAGAAATCATAGAGGAAATACGGAATCTCATACTCGAAAATCTACCTGAAGGATACGAAGAAACCTATAACTGGGGTATGATTAGTTACGAAATTCCACTGGAGCATTATCCCGACACCTATAATAATCAGCCACTGAGTTATCTGGGACTTGCCGCTCAACGCAATCATAACGCCTTGTATATGATGAATGTGTATCAAGATGAAGAATTGCAGGAATGGCTGGAGGAGCAGTTCCGCGAAGCCAACAAAAAAATGGATATGGGACGCTCATGCCTGCGGTTCAACACGGTGAACGATCTGCCGCTTGAAGCCATAAAAAAAGTAGTAAGCTATCAGACGCCGGACGAATTCATCGAAAAATATGAGGAAAGCCGCAAATAAGCGGCTCGCCATCCATTAGCGGATCGTTAACCAGTAAGATTCAGACGTTACTGCTCATCTAAATGATAAATCCGTAAAGAATGTTTTCTCGTATATGCTATTTGAGAATTGATATTCTTAGTGATTTTTTGAACCCAACTGCAGAACTATGAAGATTCTATCTTGGTTAACCTTAACGGCTGCAATCTTATTCACCACAGCCCTAACTACCAATGCTCAACAAACCAACGCTATGAGTGATGAACCTCAAAACGATAAACTGGAAAAGGCAACTTTCGGAGCCGGATGCTTCTGGTGCGTGGAAGCCGTTTTTGAAGAAGTAAAAGGCGTAAAATCAGTGGTGGCTGGCTATGCCGGCGGTGATGTGAAAGATCCCACCTACCGGCAGGTTTCTAGCGGGACTACCGGACACGCCGAGGTCGCCCGAATCACCTATGATCCCTCGGTTGTCTCATATAAACAGCTGCTTGAAGTGTTCTGGCATACCCATAATCCCACCACCAAGAACCGACAGGGAGCGGATGTGGGCCCTCAGTATCGTTCGGTAATTTTCTATCATAACGAACATCAGAAAGAAGTAGCCGAAAAATCCCTCAAAAAAACCGACGGTTCCGACCTTTGGGAGAATCCCATCGTCACGGAAATAGAACCGATAAAAAACTTTTCGATCGCCGAGGATTACCATCAGAATTATTATAAGAATAACCCGAATGCCGGGTATTGCTCTGTCGTGATTGCCCCGAAACTTAAAAAGTTCCGGAAAGAATTTTCCGATATGCTGAAAGACAACGTCAAAGAAAAGCATTAATAATCGGGAAACTTTTAGTTTTAGGACCTGTACTCTGCAGGTCCTTTTTTATGGTTCTCCAAAAACGGATCACGAGCCAGTTTGCCGGTTACAGGGCCACACTCCTTCCTGCTTCTCAAATAATAAATTGACTTTCATCGAGATATTCGCCTTTGTTCAATTAGGAGCTATTCAAACGATGATGAGTCGGTTTAAGTTATACACTACCGAACCGCCAACTAATTAACATCATCAAATAAAAAAAGGACCTATGAAAAAAATAAAACAATTTGCTTTGCGAACATTAATGCTGGCATTTATGGTCTGTATCCTATCCTCGGTCAGCTACGCACAGGAGCGAGGAAATGAAGAACCCCGGGTAAGCCCAAATGCTACAGTCAGCCAAACCATTGGCACCACCGATATCACTATCACCTATGGGCGACCTGCCGTTAACGATCGCGAAATTTTCGGAGAGCTTATTCCTTATGGTGAGGTCTGGCGTACCGGTGCCAACGAGTCGACGGCCCTGGTGGTATCGAAGGATGTGACTATCGGCGGTAAGCCATTGAAAGCGGGTACTTATTCACTGTATACGATCCCCGGTGAAGACACCTGGACCATCATTATTAATTCTAAATTATCCTGGGGTACCCAGTACGACAAAAGCAAAGATGTACTGCGATTTGAGACCGAACCCCAAGAGGCAGATTTCATAGAACGGATGATGTTCTATTTTACAGACGTAACCAATGAACAGGCCACAGTAGTGCTGCATTGGGACAACGTGGAAGTTCCATTCACCATTAAAGTGTAGGCCGCTATTTCTAAACAGCAAAAGAATACCGATTCTTCCCATGATGGAGCCCTACCCCATCATGGGATTCTTTTGCTGTTTACCTTCCTTTGGGGCGCAAATTTTATTCTGGCTGAACTGGCGCTCGACGAGATGTCTCCCATCTCCTTTAGTGTCTCGCGGTTTGCGATGGGCGGCATGGCAATGCTGCTCGTAATGTACTGGCAATATCGCACAGAATGCAGCCTTCGGGCGGGTGAAACTGTCGCCTTTCTGCCTAAAGTAAAGAAGAAGCACTGGCCCCGGCTATTGCTGATTTCGGTACTCGGAGCCACTTTGGCACCCTGGCTGGGTATCGAAGGATTGGGGCTTACCCACGGAGCACGGGCCTCGCTCTGGCTGGCTCTGGGACCTGCCGTAAGTACGGGCTTCGGTTATCTTTTCAGTACTGAGCGCATGGGAATATACGGATATTCGGGGGTCATCCTGGCGGTTATAGGCACAATCATTCTGGCCTGGGACGGACTAAGACCCGAACAGGGATACTGGCTGGGAGACCTCATCCTGATTGTCGCCCTTGTATTTACGGTAATTGAACTGCACCTGATCAAACCGCTGGCCCGAGAGTATGGGTCCGTACCCATAGTGGCGCTGAGAACAGCCATCGGTGGCTCATTATATATTCTGATTGCCTCTCCTGCCCTTGTCAAAGTCACCTGGCTCTCACTGGGTCTTTGGACCTGGATTGCCATTCTTGCCGGCGGAGCCGTAGGCGTTGGGGTTGGACAATGGGTGAAAGTCCGGGCCCTCAAAAAGCTGGGACCAACGCAGGTAATCATTTACGGAAATATGGTTCCCATTGCCGCCATGCTGATTGCTTGGATCAGTGTTGGGGAAAACCCCTCCCGTCTGGAAACATTGTCCGCTGTATTTATTATTTCAGGAGCATTCCTGATACAGGTAATTGACAACGATCCCGGCATGAAACCTTCACATAAAAAGGCGAAAGAAGACGACCTCTCTTTTTATGCCAGCACCAAACAAGATGGCTAGTGGAATAGAGCAAATGTCTCACCGGCAAAACGGCACAGATAAACAGCTTAAATCAAAAAAGGCGGACTTTTCAGCCCGCCTTTTTGAATCTTTGTAATCTAACATACCTATCGTCTAGAAAGTAAACGAGAGTTGCAGCAGAAAATTGCGTCCGGCCTGCGGATAATAATAATTATAAAACTGGCGGTCGCCGCCCGAGACATATCCATAGGTATATCCGTTGGATTCATACATCTCATCAAAAATATTATTCAGCTGCAAGGTTGCGTCAATGCTCTGGAACAGCGGCGCATTGGTCCATTTATAACCAAGGCGTAGATCATTCAAAAAGTAGGGATCCAAAGATCGGCTCTGTGTCTGGGTGTTATCCAGATATTGCCGAGATACATATTTGGTATTGAGTTCGGCACTGAATCCGTCCGAACTAAATTCCAGCGCCGAATTTGCAATAAGATCGGGTGAAAATGATATATCGGTATCTTTGTATACTGTCTGCATCTGCTGCCCGGTATCGTAGTTATCGAGATAGCGGGTATATTCCTCAATCTTATTTCGGCTGAAGGTGGCATTAGCCGACCATTCCAGACCTCGGGTAATGGTTACGCCCGCCTGCAATTCCATGCCTGCCCGGTAGCTGTTGGGTACGTTCTGGCGAACGTAAGCTCCCACATCATTAATTTCCCCTGTAAGGATGAGCTGATTTTTGTAGTCCATGTAATACAAATTTGCCTCGGCATAAAACCGCTCGAAACTACCTTTATAGCCGAACTCCCAATCATACAGCGTCTCGTGCTGGGGGCGATTTTCCGGGGTGGAGTTCACATATTCATCCCGGGTGGGTTCCTTGTTCCCAACACTCAGCGACGCATAAGCTTTTTGATGATCGGTAATGTGGTACGTAAGCCCACCCTTTGGATTAAAAAAGGTTAGCTGATCGGTTTGTTGTACGTCTACAATTTGCTGTCCGCCACCCGGAGCCTGCTGGCGATCCTTACCCAAAAAGTCGTAGGTAATATATCGAAGCTGGGCATCCGCAAATACACTCAGCTTATCCGATAGCTGATATTGCGCTTTCAGGTAGGTATTAAAATCAGTTTTGAAAGCATTGTTATCATAGTAACGGTTTTCCACATCGGTATTGCCGGCAAATTCGGCCCAAACAACCTTCCCAAAATGATCGCCGTCATATTCGTTATATCCGCCGCCGAGCGTCAGCGACCAATGGTCCGGTTTTTTATACTGGGTGGAATACACTACTCCGTAGAAGTAATTATTTAGCCATAATTGACGCACCAGGTCACTTTCGGAAACCGTTGTGTTCTGGAATTGGATAGGCTGATAATCGTATTCGGTGAGCGATTGATCGGCTTTATATTCCTCATAGTAACCACGACCGTAGGTCAGGTGCAGCGAAGCATTGGCATCCCAGTTGGGACTAATCTGATACGAATAGTGCAACTGGTAATGATCCTGCTGGTAGTTGTCGGTTTGATTTTCATAGGGATCACCCGGCTTTTCCATGCCTGCAGGATTATGGGTGCGATCGCCGCTTTCCAGCTTACTTTCTGAAACGCCGTACCAGGCCTGGTAGGTCTCTTCGGTGCCTGAAAAGATATCGGCACGAAGCAGGCTCCGGTCGCCATGTTTAGCCGCCGACAGGTAAAATGATTTCATATCCGAATAAGCCCGGTCGATATATCCGTCAGAAGCAATTTTGGAGAGGCGTCCCTCGAACTGCCATCCGTTGTTCATCAGCCCCGAACCCAGCATGACATTGACCTTGCGCGTATTAAAGGAGCCTACCGAAGTATTCACTTCACCATAGGGTTGCGGGCGCATTTGCGAAGTTTGAATGTTCATGGTAGCCCCAAAGGCAGCAGCACCGTTCGTGGATGTTCCCACTCCGCGCTGAATCTGGATATTTTCAACCGATGAGGCCAGGTCGGGCATGTCTACCCAAAAAACGCCGTGTGATTCGGCATCGTTAATGGGGATCCCGTTGACCGTCACGTTGATACGCGCTTGATCTACGCCACGGATCCGCAAGCCGGTATAGCCGACGCCTGCACCCGCATCCGATGTAGTAGTAACCGAAGGCGTGCCGCTAATCAAATAAGGCATATCCTGCCCTATATTTTTTTGCTCAATTTCAGTGCGCGAAACGTTTACAAAAGCCATGGGTGAGGCCTCATCTACGCGCAGTGCTTTCACGAACACCTCATTGCTCATAATACGCTGTGGTTTCATGATAATTTCAAGGGGCTGGTCCCGGCTTTCGGTATCTATCACCTTCGTTTTATATCCTACATAGGATATGCGTATTCGGGATGATTTCCCCTCTCGCAGGCTAAGCGAAAAGGTCCCATCCTCTTGGGTAGATGTACCATTGGAGGTACCTACCTGTAGAATATTAGCCCCCGGCAGCGGCTCATCAGTTTTTCCGTCGATGACCCGGCCATTGATGGATTGGGCAAAAAGGGAAGTGGTAATGAAAAAAAACAAGTACAGAAAGACTGTACTTCGCAATAGTTTGGAAAACATAAGTTCCTCCGTCTTATATATCATTCAATAAGAGCAGGAGATGAACTTGCAAGAAATGCTGATCAATCCGACAGACCGGAAAGGACTGCCTTGGTTTCCCTACGCCGGTGTTACCCGGTTCAGGTTCTCAGGGTATGATCTCAGCCTGCTGTTGCAAGCACCCCCAACCTTGGGTTTGTTGTTCAAGCCTAAGATAAGGCCGGCAATGCTGATGGTCAACATTTTTCGCAAACCGGCTACACTGAACCGTCCTTTTCTTTTTTTTAATTGAATACAACAGGAATGCAGGCTATCACAAATATTCGATTCAACTATTATTAATACCGATGAAACTGTATGAACAATTATTAGATATCCTTGTCCAACTGGGAGAAACGCTGGAGACTGTTTTTGGCTTGGATGACCCATGTATCATAGATGTGCACGTAAATCCAGGCGAGCTGACCATTCCACCAAGGATCAATGCGGGACAGGCCCTGGGATGCGGATTATCGAAGATGAAGGAGTTCTTCGAATAAAAAATCCCGATAATAAAAAAAGCCCGGCAGATAACCGGGCTTAGTCATTTTTTAGTACTAGCTCATTACTGACCAACCATAAACACTGCGTTTCCAAACAGTAATTTGCCGTTGTACCAGAAGGCACGGAACAGAGGATTGTCAACCATGTACACCACCGATCCGCGTCCCATCGACTGAACGCCAAAGGTCAGCGTATTTTCCAACTCCTTCTTAGCTTTATATCCGATAAATCCACTCATGTGAGCATCTTCTTTTGCCACACCTACGTTCCAACCGTCGTCAAGATAATCATAGGCATCGGAATCGAGTTTCAAAGAAAAGTAGGTGTCATCATAGCCAAAGGCCAGCGGATGCGTATCATCCATGGTGATTTGATAGACGGAGCCGGTATTGTATTCCGAGATACTTTCCCGTTGCTGCTCCCCATACGCTACACGCTCGGTGTCGGCGGGGCCTTCATCACCGTTCTCTTCTTTTTCTTTCCACTTCAGGCCAAAACCCTCTTTGCCGGCCAGCAGATGGTTGGCGCTGCCCACAGCAATTAATTTTCCGCCTGCAGATACCCATTCCCGAATTTCTTTCATGCGTGCGTCATCAAGCTTATCACCGTAATAGGTTGGAAGAATCAGCACATCATAATCACTGAGGTTCACGCTGTTAAAATAGTCGGTGTCCAGCATGGTAATCGGATAATTAATCTGGCGGTCAAAATAATGCCAGATTTCCCCTACCATCGTTGAGGAGGTACCTTCGCCGGAAAGCACCGCCACTTTCGGTTTTTTCAGATAGGATACGGCATTCGCTCCAAAATCGGGACCCGAATCCACAAATCCGGTTTCGGCTGAATACAGCTGCTCATTATGCTGATTGGCAATATCCTGCACAACTTCATCAAAGTTTCCTTCTTTCCACTTGTTATCGCTTCGCGTAATAATCAATGATCCCCGATCGTATTGGCGACCATCAAGCTTCAAAGGAGCTTTGGTGAACCGAACGTTGACGTCATGTTTCAGCAAATCTGCCAGAAGCCCCACATCAGCCAGATCGTTCCATTCCGCCAGGTATGCATACGGCGTACCGGATGCGGAATTGTTAACATTTTTATCAGGAGCTTCTGCAGCTGCAACATCCAAACGGTTGGTCAGGGCATATCCGTCAAGACCGTATGCGTAATGCTGTTCCCAGGCCGTAATATCATAGGTCACTGAATCTGCCAGCTCGGGACGCGGCTCAAAAAGAACGCGGGCCAGTACTGATTTAGGCTGATACACACTCACCAGGTAATCCCCTTCTTCTACCTGCACCCGTTCGGTGCGGCCATCGGCATAATTGTATCCCTGCATGCGGCGAGACCGCGTAGCCTTGCCGTACTCAACCTGATGCTTATCCAACAGCGAAAACAGGGCCTGCAATTTATCGGGATCGTTATCGCTTTTGATCACAAATGTTTTGTACTTGCCCTGCGGATTATTCCGTGCCGTATCGTAATACTTGGAAAACTCCTCAACCAGCTTTTGCGCATTTTTAGAGCTGGCTTCGATCGTTGAAAGCCCGGTGGTAAAGTGATGCATCATACGATCGTGCAGCGACAACGTATCGCCTTCGGCTTTAAGAATTCCGAGACCGGCCACACCGCCTCCGCCCTGTTCGTAGGTCATCCCGATAGCTCCGTTAAAAATAGGATAGGTATCCCCGTAACTGGGATAAAACAGGTCATAGACATCCCGCGTAAAAAACATCCAATCGTTCTGGGTAAAATATTTTACGTTATTCTTCCCAATAGTATACTGGAACTGCTCCTGCCAGTCGGTGATCGCTTTGTGAAAAGGCTTGGCAGCCGGCGCAAAATAGTAAGGCTCTTCATACCCCATCTCGTGATAATCCACGTGCACTTGCGGCATCCATTTCTGATATTCTTCAATGCGCTCACGGCTCTCTTTCTGCGAAAGCCATGCCCAGTCCCGGTTCAGGTCAAAATAATAGTGGTTATATCGACCGCCGGGCCAGGGTTGATGGTGTTCACGGGCGTCCATTGCTACATTGGGCGAATCGCCGGCCGTCTCTTTGTACCAATGTACGTACCGGTCGCGCCCGTCGGGATTGAGCATAGGATCCATCATAACCACTGTGTTCTGCAGCCACTGTTTGGTCTCTCGATTATCAGGACGTACGAGCTCATAAAGCGTCTTCATCGCCGCTTCACTGCTCGAGGTTTCATCCCCGTGTACGTTGTAGCTCAGCCATACAATGGCCGTCGGATCGCCGGTGGGCTCGCCCTCGAGCAACCCGGTACGTTTGAGGTTGTTGGTTCGAATCTCTTCGAGCCGGCCCATATTTTCTTCGCTGGTCACCTGCGCCAGCAGCAGGGTGCGCCCTTCATTTGTTTCCCCATACGAGTGCGCCTGTACCATGGAGGATTGGCCCGCCACATATTGGAAGTAATCCATCACCCGGTAATGGGGAGTCCACTGGGTACCGAGCTCATACCCCAAAAATTCGGAGGGCGACTGCAAACTTGATTGTGCCTGCAAGGGCACGGCCTGAATCACCATGAAAACCGTTAATAATATAGCCGCTGAAAAAATACGCTTTTTCATATAAGAAATAGGATCAATTAATGAGTTATGAACTGATAAAAGGAATTTCCACAATTTAAATCAATAAACTTTAATTGTTTAACAATCTTTATCGTGTCGGCTTAAAGCTTGATTTATTGAAAATCCTCAATTGCGTGTCGTAGTATCGGAAAGGGCCTCACGAACCTGGTATACAACCGTATCGATGATAGCATTGGGTATCGGAACCGAAAGATTGTAGTGAGTAATTTTCCAGTCGCCTTTGCGCCTGACCAACACCCCGGACCCACGCGCCGGTCCCAAGTTGGGCGTATCCAGGGACTCATCAAACCATGCGATCTGCCCGCTTTCTGCAAAATAGATATGACGATCAACGGGCGTAAAATTCCAGGCTTTGCCGCGATCAAAATAGGGCTTGGCCCAAGGCTTAAACTCAGATACGGTCCACCGCTCGGTGGCATCGGTGCCCATAAAAATAGCGCTGTCGCTGGCGAAGTGATCAAAGTAGCGGTCGTAATCTGCATGCTCTGCTGCATCGTGCCAGTCGTCCAATGCAGCTCCCACTTCTTTTGCGGAGGGCGCCGGAGCATCAGAAGAAAACTTACATGACACCAATAAAATCAAACTGAAAAACACCAAATATTTCATCATAAAAATAATATTAATGGAATGAATTCTTGATAGTACGAAATGGTTAAAACTTCCCAAAATAGGACATATGCACTTCCAATTGTAGATTACTTTTTTAACCACAGAGTACTCAGAGGGGGCCGCAGAGTTACGCAGAGATTAGGTAATATAAAAACTCCCTTAAAATATCCTCCGCACGGTTTTCTGATTTACGAATCAGTCATTTTTAACCGCCGAGAGTGCAGAGGGTAGCTCAGAGTTTCGCGGAGTTGAATATAATTTTCTCTGCCCCCCTCTGCGAATTCCTCAGCGTAACTCTGTGGTTAATCCAACTGTATTAAATAAAGATAAACCTACTAAGACTCCCATAGCTTAGATCAAAGTCCCCGATAAGTGGTTATGTAAGGATATCCCTATAGATAGGTCTTACTTAAAAAAGACTATGGTTTCAAGAAAATTTACCAGAAACATCATCAAAAATGCCATGGAGGTTCATACCGCATTGGGACCTGGTTTGTTGGAATCTGCTTACCAGGAATGTTTATCCTACAAATTACAAAAAGCAGGCTATACCATTGAAAAAGAGAAACCTATGCCACTAGTTTTTGAAAAAGTAAAACTAGAATGCGGGTATCGAATAGATATCCTAGTTGAAAATAAGCTTGTCTTGGAACTCAAAGCGGTTGACAAACTAAATGATGTTCATCTAGCTCAAACCTTGACCTATCTTAAGCTGGGTAACTTTAATTTAGGACTTTTAATTAATTTCAATGTTGCTCATTTAAGAGATGGGATAAAACGAGTAATTAATTCCTGAAATGATTAACCGCAGAGTGCTCAGAGGGGACCACGGAGTTGCGCAGAGGTTAAACAAAGTTACCCTTGCCATATCCTTTGTACGAATCTCTGATTTCCGAATCAGTCATTTTTTTAACCGCCGATAGTGCAGAGGATAGTTCAGAGTTTCGCGGAGTTGAATATAATTTTCTCTGCGCCCTCTGCGAATTCCTCAGTTTAACTCCGTGGTTAAACAAACGAATCTTATATAGAATTTGTATATCCAATCCAATAATTTCAGAAAAAAGAAACAAAACCCATTTTATGCCTGTGACGAACCAAGAAATTGCCGACCGACTACGCGAGATTTATCAGCTCATGCAGCTGGCCGGCGAAAACCGTTTCCGGGCCATTGCTTTTGACCGGGCGGCCCAAACGATTGAATCACTGAATGATGATATCAGCACCTACATTGAAAATGATGCCCTCACTGATATTAAAGGTATTGGCAACTCCATTGCCGAAGACATCAAATCCTATGCCAAAGAGGGTAAAATTGAAGTCCTTGAAAACCTGCGGGAACGCATCCCCAAAGGCGTCATCAAATGGCTGGATATCTCGGGACTGGGTCCTAAAAACATTGCCAAAATCCACAGTGAGCTGGGTATTTCAGAGCTGGATGAGCTCAAACAGGCCTGTCAGGACGGACGCGTAGCCGGCCTAGACGGGCTGGGCGAAAAGTCTGCACAGAAAATCCTGAAATCCATAGAGTGGATGGAAAAATTCGACGACCGGTGCCGCCTGGATGAAGCCCTTGCTATTGCCGATCCGATGTACGATTTCCTCAAAGACCGCGAGGGCGTGCAGTCCATTGAGATAGCCGGATCCCTACGCCGTTCTAAAGAAACCATCGGTGATGTGGATATCCTGATTGGTACCGAAGAACAATATATTGATGATCTGTTTGAAGCTTTTGTGAATCATGATCTGGTTGTGGATGTACTGGGCCGGGGCGACACCAAAAGCTCCATCCGTACAAAAGGCGGCCGGCAGGTAGACCTCCGTATAGTAAAACCCGATCAGTTTCCTGCAGCCCTGATGTATTTTACCGGCAGCAAAGAGCATAATGTGGTGCTTCGGCAACGGGCGCGCGACCGCAATTTATCGCTCAATGAATATGGACTCTTCGAACTGGATGAGAACGGTGATACTGACTTTGACAAACCTATCAATTATAGCTCCGAAACCGATATATACCGGAAACTGGACCTAAATTTAGTTCCGCCCGAACTGCGGGAAGATCGGGGAGAAATCGAGTTCTTTGAGGAGAACAAGGTCATGGATCTTGTCACTGTGGATGATATTCGCGGCGTCATCCATGCCCACAGCACCTGGAGCGACGGCAAATTCTCTATTCGGGAGATGGCTCAGGCGTGCATCGATCGCGGTTATGAATATTTAGGCATTACCGACCACTCGCAAACTGCGGCCTATGCCGGAGGGTTATCGGTAGATGAAATCAAACAGCAGTGGAAAAAAATTGATGAGCTAAATGAAGAGTTCCAATCCAAAGGCACCGACTTTCGCATCTTTAAAGGCATTGAATCCGACATCCTGAGTGATGGCAGCCTCGATTATGAGGATAATATTCTGGCCGGCTTCGATTTTGTTATTGCCAGTGTGCATAACGGTCTGGATATGTCGCGGGAAAAAATGATGACGCGTTTCCGCAATGCCATCACCAATCCCTATACCCGAATCATCGGGCACCCCACCGGCCGGCTTCTGCTGCAACGAGATAGCAGTAACCTGGACATGAACGAGCTCATCGAGCTTGCTTCGGAGCATGATACGGCTATAGAAATCAATGCCAATCCGCGCCGACTGGACCTCGACTGGCGCCACGGCAATAAGGCACGCGAAACGGGTCTGATGTCATCCATTAATCCCGATGCTCATTCCAAAGATGGCATCGACAACATCCCGTATGGCGTGCGCATCGCTCGCAAGGCTAAATTTAACAAAGCACGTATTTTGAATACTAAATCAGCTGACGAAGTAGCCGACTGGTTCAAAAAGGGTGTCAACGCTTGCTAAAGGCTGATGGAATCTTTGGTGAGCCAGCATCTTTATATATAAGTGAACGTTATTAATTTAAAGTATTAGCAACTATTATTTATGGAGTATCGAGCAATTGGTAATTCTGACTTAGAACTATCTACTGTAACTTTCGGTGCCTGGGCTGCCGGCGGATGGATGTGGGGCGGCACCAAACAAAACAATGCCGTCGAAGCCATTCGCGCCGCTTATGACCTGGGAGTTACCTCAATTGATACCGCACCGGTCTACGGGCAAGGACTCAGCGAAAAAATCGTTGGCGAAGCCGTTAAGGAACTGCCGAGAGACAAGGTTCAGATCCTCACCAAATACGGACTGCGCTGGGACACCGAACAGGGTGAGTTTTACTTTAGCAGCCAGGATAATAACGGCAACGATATTGACATCTATCGCTATGCTGGCAAAGAAAGCGTGATCGAAGAGTGTGAAAAAAGCCTGCAGCGATTAGGTACCGACTACATTGACCTATATCAGATTCACTGGCCCGACTCCACCACTCCCATCGCGGAAACCATGGAGGCGATTGAGCAGCTCAAAAAGGATGGAAAAATTCGGGAGGCTGCTGTCTGCAACTATAACGCTGACCAGCTCAAGGAAGCTGATAAACATACCAATATTTTATCCGACCAGGTGCCCTACAGCATGCTCCGGCGGGATATCGAAGAAGAGCTCGTACCTTACTGCAGAGAACATAATAAGAGCATCCTGGCTTACAGTCCTCTGCAGCGTGGACTGCTAACCGGCAAAATGGAGGCCGGTCAGGATTTTGCGGATGGCGATGCCCGAGCCGGCAGTTCGTACTATACCGATAAAAATATCAGGCGTGTGAACGGTTTTTTGGATGAGATTAAGCCCATTGCAAAGGAGCATGATGCTACGTTGGCACAGCTTGTTATACAATGGACCATCAGTCAGCCCGGTATCACTATAGTCCTGGTGGGTGCCCGAAATCCCGAACAATCCACCCAGAATGCTCGCGCTGCGGATATTGATCTTTCGGAAGACGAGCTTTCTTTCATCAATAAAAAACTTGATGAATTAACCCTGAAAGGCGTTTAAATAGCATCCGACCTGAGAGAGCTTTGCAAATTTTTCTTACACCGGGTTGTCATAGTCCCTGCCAAGTGGGGCGAAACCTGCTGGTTTTACAAAACTCTCTTGGATTTATACGAGATGCATAACTAATTTCGTTAGAGAACAAGAAGGCTATCAATTAAAAAAAGAGTTCGGTATGAAAAAAAGTGCAGGCATATTCATTGGTTTCATAGCCTTACTGTTGTCTTTACATCCGACGACGGTCACGGCTCAGCAGTCGAAAGATATTATTCTGGCCGGTTACAAAATGAAGCCCACAGTCCGCACCACCGGATCAGGCTTTGTTACCGTAACGCTGCATAATGACAGCCTGAGCGTGGATGGTGAATTCTCTGATCTGATGAGTCCCTATTACGGAGCATATGTGATGGGCGAAATTCGCGGCAATGCCGGAAATGTCATCCACAAGTTAAAAGTGGACCTGGGCGATTCTAAAACTGACGGCTTAATCAATAAAAAGAAAAATACCTTCGCGCTTACCGCCGGACAGCTAGCCCTGCTGAAGAAGGGAAATTTGTATATCACTATCGCTTCGCAGGAACATCAGACCGGCGAAATCCTGGGAAAAATACCGCCGATGCAATAAACTGAATCTCGAGAAAGGCTTTTTAAGCGAAGTTCAATATTCTATATTCCGGTAACAAATCATTACCGGTATTAAACGCATTTCTTATGGCTGCATCACATCAATACGTCGAAAATTTTGAAAACCTTCTGAATCCCGAGCTAAACACCCTCTTTAATATGAGGCTGGAGGAAGCCGAAAAAGCGGTACTGTCCGGCGATCCGGAGCAGGTTCGAAAGATTGATGGCTCGTTTGCCATCGTCAAAAAGAAGGGAAAGGAAGTTTACATGGCACGATCGATCGGACGACCAATGCGGTACTTTCTAGCCAAACAGACCTCCGGCCCGCTGCTGATCGTGGCCGAACGTATTGATGAAATTTATAACTATCTGAAAGACAAAGGCCTCCATGAGCAGTTCCATCCGTCCTATACACGGATGGTGCCCGCTCATCACGTCACCAAGCTTCAACTTTTGGGATGTCCGGACCCCAGCCCGGAGTACAAACGCTATTTTGATCCCCAGCAGAATACCATGGATTCGGATCTGGATGTCATCGGCGAAAAATATATCGGAGCCTTGGCACACGAATGCCAACAGTGGCTGCAAACCATCCCGGAAAAAGAACCCATTGGCGTATTGTTCTCGGGCGGCATCGACAGCGGATCCGTTTTCCTGGTGTTGTACCACCTGATGCTTGAGATGGGGATGTCGCCGCAGCGGCTTAAAGCCTTTACGCTATCGGTAGATGACGGACCTGATGCCCGGCAGGCTGCAGAGTTCCTGGACCGGCTTGATCTCTCGGTCTTCCTGGAGGTCATGGACATTCCGGCTGATGAGCTCGACTATCAAAAAACTATTGAGATTGTTGAAGATTATAAATCGCTGGACGTGGAAGCCGCCACGATGACGGAAGCTCTCTGCCGTAAAATCCGCGAGCGCTATCCCGACTGGAAATACCTGGCTGACGGTGATGGCGGCGATGAAAATCTAAAGGATTATCCTATTGAAGAAAACTCCGAGCTGACGATCCGTAGCGTGCTGAATAACCAGATGCTCTATCATGAAGGCTGGGGCGTGGATAAGATTAAACACTCGCTGACCTACTCGGGCGGTCTCAGCCGAGGGCACGTTCGCACCTATGCTCCTGTTCGTCATCATGGGTTCAAAGGTTTCAGTCCCTACACCTTTCCCAATGTAATCGAAGTGTCCGAAGGCATCCCCTTCATTAACCTTACCGACTGGGATCACCATCAGCTTTATGCGCTCAAGGGCGAAGTGGTTCAGCGGGGCGTAAAAGCCATCACCGGACTGGATATGCCGGTCTTCCCCAAACGCCGTTTTCAACACGGGGCCCTGGAAAAGGACAAAAAAGACGAACTCTTTGCAGAAACGGAGATGGAATATAGGCGATATTTTTCATCGCTTTACCGATAGTGAATCTGCAATCCGGCTATGCTTGATACCTCAGAAATAATCGCACTGCGCTCCGAGCGGAATGACGTAAATCCGCACAGGCCCTATCACTTTTTACACGAACAGGAAACCGCTCCGGACGGGAAGCTCAGAGAAGTCAACACTATTTTTTTGACCAACAGTGAATGCCCCTTCAAGTGCGTGATGTGCGATCTCTGGAAAAATACCTTGAAAGATCCTGTTGAAGAAGGAGCCATCCCCGAACAAATTGCCTATGCCCTGGATCGACTTCCGCAGGCTCGTGTAGCCAAATTGTATAACAGCGGCAACTTTTTTGATCGGAAAGCTATTCCCCCTTCCGATTATTCAGCAATCGCTGATCTTCTTTCGGACTATGAGCGCGTGATCATTGAGAACCATCCCAAACTTTGTGGAAAAGCGTGTGTAGAATTTCAGGAGATGCTAAATGGACAGATGGAAATAGCTATGGGACTCGAAACCATCCATCCCCAGGTACTGCCAAAACTAAATAAGCAAATTACCAAGGAAGATTTCAGAGACGCCGCTTCTTTTCTGTCCGAACACAATATTGACTCCCGCGCTTTTATCCTGCTAAACCCGCCCTACCTCACCGATCCCAATGAAAATATCGAGTGGACTGTACGAAGTGTGAAGTTCGCCTTTGAATGTGGAGTTACCGCCTGCAGCGTTATTCCCACGCGTGCGGACAATGGAGCCATGGAAAAGCTGCAGGAGCAGGACCAATATATTCCACCTACAATCCCAGCATTTGAAACCGCCGTTGAACGGGCGATGAAAGATGCACCGGGTCGTGTATTTGCCGATCTTTGGGATCTCAAACAATTCTCCGATTGTGATTACTGTTTCGAAGAACGGCGAAATCGTCTTGGCCGGATGAACCGTCAGCAGGAAATTCTTCCACCTATCCAATGTAAACACTGCAGCAATGGCTGATCCCCGAAAAAAGCAATTCGATATTGTAGTTCTAGGCGCGGGCTTTGCCGGCTCACTGACGGCACTGGGCCTGCAAAAGCTCGGATATTCGGTGGGCCTCATCGAGAAAAGCAGCCATCCCCGCTTTGCCATCGGGGAATCGTCTACCCCCATCGCAGATCTTATTCTCAGGGATTTGGCCAAACGGTACGATTTGCCTTGGCTAAACGACTTGTCTCGGTATGGAAGCTGGCAACAAATCTATCCCGAAATAAGCTGCGGACTGAAACGGGGATTCAGCTACTATAAACATAACGTCGGGCAGTCGTTTCAAACCGATCTATTGCACCGGAATGAACTCTTGGTTGCGGCCAGTGACGATGATGAACGTTCCGACACCAATTGGTACCGCGCCGAGGTCGATGCGTTTTTCGTCGATCAGGCAAAGTCCGCCGGCATTCCCTATTGGGATAATACTGAGATCGTTGCCCTGGACCGGAAGTCCGGAAAGTGGTCCATCAAAGCTCAAAAAACTCATAAAGAGATAAACTTCCAAAGCCGCTGGCTTATTGATGCTACCGGCTCAGAGAACATTTTGAATCTGATGAACTTCCAATCTGACTCTGATTTAAAAAACATTCGCACCAGCACAAGCGCTATCTTTTCGCATTTTCAAAACGTAGAACCCTGGCAAGATTGGTTGTACAAGCAAGGATTATCCAGTAATGACTATCCCTATAACCCGGACCACTCGGCCCTGCACCACCTGCTCGATGAAGGTTGGCTGTGGATGCTTCGCTTTAATAACGGCATTACGAGCGCGGGTCTGGTACTAAAAAACGATGCGCAAAAAGAGTTACCCCACGACCCGGAAACAGCCTGGGACACTATCCTGGCAAAATATCCCTCGCTACTGGATCTGTTTGGGGATGCCGAACTTGCCCCCTCACCCGGCAAGTTTATCAAAGCCAAACGCCTGCAACGCAAAGCACAACGCGCAGCTGGCAAAGGATGGATTGCCTTGCCCCACACCGCCGGCTTTATTGATCCTTTACACAGTACAGGTATTGCGCACTCCCTGTCCGGGGTCGAGCGTATTCTTGATGCATTTGAAAACGGAAACTCCGATAATAAAATGCTGCAGCAAAAAATCGATCGCTACGCGAAGTCGGTATTCCGTGAACTCGATTTTCTGGACCTGCTCATCGATGGATGCTACCGGGCCATGGATCATTTCGAGCTCTTCCACACCTATGTTTCACTCTATTTTGTTGCGGCCATCGACTACGAGCAGAAACGCATTAACGGCGAATTTACACCCGGGGATGAGTTTTTATCGGCCGATCATTCTGAAATCAGATCCATTGTAGAGCAGAGCTATGAAGAACTATGTCATCTCACACAGACACAGTCCATATCCGAGAAAGAGATTCTCCGATTCCAAGAGAAGATTAAAAAAGCCATAGCCCCCTACAATCGGGCCAATTTACTAGCACCGGAAATCCCGCATATGTACTTTCATACCGGCGCCGAATTTTAATGCCCTGCCTATTTGGTTACATACACAGAATCAACCAAGGTTTCCGCCGAACTGGTCCCCACAAAGATTTTAAACTGACCAGGATCGACGACCTTTTTCAGATCTTTGTTATAGTAGGATAGATCATCTTTGGTCAGCGAGAAAGAAATTTCTTGGCTTTGTTTGGATTGCAGCTCGACTTTTTGGAATCCCCGCAGCTCTTTCACCGGACGCGTGAGATCGGCATACATATCCCGAATGTATAACTGCACCACTTCCTCACCGGTCAACTCCCCGGCGTTTGTAAGATTTACGGTCACCTCCAGCGAGTCACCTACACTAATGCTATCGGCACTGAGCTGCAGATTATCATACTCGAAATCGGTATAACTCAGCCCATAACCGAACGGGTAAAGCGGCTTGTTTTCCACATCAATATACTTGGAAGTGTATTTCTGATCGGTCATCGGACGCCCCGTATTTTTATGATTGTAATGGTACGGAACCTGTCCTACCCTGCGGGGAAAGGTAACCGGCAGCTTACCCGATGGATTTTCATCCCCAAACAGTACATCGGCAATGGCGTGCCCCGATTCGGTACCGAGAAACCAAGTCTCGAGTATGGCGGGAATGTTCTCATCCGCCCATCGGATCGTCAGGGGACGTCCGCTCATCATCACAAAAACCACCGGCGTGCCGGTTTTGTGAACGGCCTCCAACAATTGCTGTTGATTTCCCGGCAGATCCAGGGTAGCACGACTGGCAGCCTCTCCACTCATATTGGCTTCTTCACCAAGGACGACCACTGCTGCATCCGACTGCCTTGCCGCTCGAACGGCCTCGTCAAATCCCTCATCGGAGGTCCCGGTAATTTCGGTACCCTTGGCAAAATGGATACGGGTGTTATCACCTACTTTTTCCCGGATCCCTTGCCGTACCGTCACATTATCTTCCCAGTGTCCAGAAGCCGACCAGGATCCCAGCAGTTCCCGCTGGTTATCCGCCAGTGGACCTATTACCGCTAAATCCCGAATATCTTTGGAAAGCGGTAACACCGAATCCTGATTCTTCAGCAGGACGATAGATTCCCGGGCCACTTCGCGTGCCACCTTTCGATTTTCATCGCTCAACAACTCCTGCTGTTCTCGTTGAGCATCAATATACCGGTACGGATCTTCAAAAAGGCCCAAGCGATATTTCATCGTCAGGATACGCCGCACGGCCCGATCAATTTGTTTCTCATCAACCTTGCCTTCTTCCACCAGTTCAGGCAGCTTACTCAAATACAGACCGCTTTGCATATCCATATCCACATTGGCTTTAATCGCACGCAGGGCCGCCTGCTTGCCGTCTTTGGCATAACCGTGGGCAATCATTTCCGGGATGGAAGTATAATCTGTAACCACAAAGCCATCGAATTTCCACCGGTCACGCAAAATAGTATTAAAAAGATATTGGTTACCGGTAGCCGGAATGCTGTTATATTCATTGAAAGCCGTCATATAGGTCCCGACCCCTGCATCCAGGGCCGCTTTAAATGGCGGCAGGTAGGTTTCCCAAAGCCGGCGGTCCGACATGTTTACTGTGTTATAATCTCTTCCGCCTTCCGCCGCTCCGTAGGCCGCAAAGTGCTTGGCGCAGGCCAACAAGGTTTCTGCATCGTTCAGGCTATCGCCCTGAAATCCTTTAACCCTTGCAGCAGCAAACTTTGAGCCGAGGTAAGTATCTTCGCCCGCTCCTTCCGCAATACGTCCCCAACGGGGATCCCGGGCTACATCCACCATCGGAGCAAATGTCCAATGTAAGCCCGTAGCCGCAGCTTCCCGGGCCGCTACCTGTGATGATTTTCGGGCCAGTTCCGGCTCCCAGCTGGCCGCTTCTCCCAACGGGATGGGAAAGATCGTCCGAAATCCATGTATTACATCGTATCCAAATAAAAGCGGGATGCCCAAACGACTATTTTCCATCGCCATATCCTGAAGTTTACGCGTATATTCTGCTCCATAAGCATTAAAAATCGCGCCCACCTTGCCCTCTTTGATGAGCTCTTTATAATCGTCGCGCATTGTTGGACCGGTGGTTGTCAGGTCACTGGTAAACAAGGTCATCTGCCCTACCTTCTCCTCCAGTGTCATTCGGCTGAGCAGGGAGTCTACCCTGGAGTCGATCTTTGCCTCCCGAGTATCTGGCCCCGACTTTTGACAAGCTTGGGTAAATGACAAAAGCAGACCTATAAAAAATACAATTTTAAACCTAGAAGATGTTTTTTTAATACCCATTGATTGTGAAATTCACGTTAAATTTTTCATTGCCTGGCAAATAAATATCAGCTGATTTAGCTTGGTATTTACGTTATTTCTCGTTTTTGTAACTTTTATTTTGCGCTCATGGCCGTTCGGAATCCGGTGTTAATGGTAGCACTTTCTTTGGTATTGAAGCGATAGGATATCCGAGAGCAATAACTAAAAATAGATAGGTCAATAAGCAAATTTTCATTCCAAAGAGGCCTTTGATTGGTACTCTCTTGCTATAGCAAGATTATTTATAGTACATTTATTTGCCGATTGCACCACCAATCATTTTTAGCATGTACTGGTATCGTTCCTATAAAGGATTTGCTGTATTTTTATGCCTGGAAACCGCAATTTTAGTAATCAGCTTTTGGTAACCCAAATAACAACTGTTAAGCCTATAAAACGCTTCTTTATGAAACCGCTCAATTTTTTGGCAACAATTGTCGCTAGCCTCCTGATGATACTTTCCACATCCCTTAGGATGGAGGCACAGGACAATAACCTACGAATCATGACCTACAACATCCGCTATGACAACCCGGATGATGCGCCCAACAATTGGGACAACCGAAAAGAAAAAGTAGCTAACCTGATTCAATTCTATCGCCCCTCATTCTTGGGTACGCAAGAAGCACTTTTTCATCAGCTGGATTACCTCGATAAGCATCTGCACAATTATCATTGGATTGGACAAGGCCGAAAAGACGGGAAAAAAGGCGGGGAATTCTCGGCTTTGTTGTACGATACCCGGGAAGTTGAATTGGCAGCACAGTCGGACAGCACCATCTGGCTTTCAAAAACACCTGGAAAACCAAGTAAAAGCTGGGATGCAGCTTTGCCTCGTATTTTAACATGGGGAAAATTCCAGGTTAAACAGACTGGTCAGACGATTTACGTCTTTAATACCCACTTTGATCATATTGGAGAAAAAGCGCGGCAAGAAAGTGCCAAAATTATTATCGCCACTATTAAAAAGATCGCCGGAGATGCTCCTGTCATACTCACCGGCGATTTCAATATCACCGAAGAAAGTTCCCCCTACCAGATTTTAAGTTCTTCTTTTTTGAGAGATTCCTACTATGCTTCGAAAACTTCACCGGTGGGCCCCGATTTTACTTTCAGCGGTTTTGAGGTAGGCGAAATATCTGAACACCGAAGAATCGATTATATATTTGTCAATTCCCCGGTTACCGTTACCCACACCGCCATTATTTCTTCATTCAATAATGGGTATTATCCTTCCGACCATCTGCCCGTTGTTTCGGATATCCTGATTAAATGATGCGTAAATAAGACAACAGCCAAACCGAGACTCATTGGCCGATTTTTTAGGAGGCTTTGGGCAGGCTGAATTTGAAAGTGGATCCGGCACCAACTTCACTTTCAACGCTAATGTCTCCGTCCTGCTTCTCAACAAACTCTTTGCAGAGCTGCAGGCCCAGGCCGCTGCCTTTTTCATCCTGCGTGCCGGCACGCGATCCACTTTTGAACGTAAATAACTGATCCTGTTTTTCTCTTGGGATACCTATGCCGGTATCACTGACTTCAAATATAATCTCTCCCCCCTTTGCACGGGTACTAACCGTAATATTATCGCCTTCACTGGAAAATTTAATACTGTTGGAAATCAAATTTCGCAATATCAATTTCAACAGGTTAAAGTCAGCCTTCACCTTCAGATCCTGTGCTACATTATTATTTAGAGTAATCTGTTTGTGGTCGGCCTGGAATTCATAATTCCTGAGAACCTCCTCTACGATTTGCCGGGCATCTACAGGTCGGATATCTATATTCATACCGGACATCTGCTCTTTAGACCAGGCGAGCAGGTTATCCATCATGCTTAAATTCTGATTCAGTGAAACCTCAAGCCTGGCACTCATATCGGCAATTTCTTCCCGGCTCAAGTCGTCTTCCCTAAGCAGATACAACATTCCCTGCATCGAAGACAGCGGCGAACGCAGGTCGTGAGAAATAATGGCCAGCATCTTATCCTTCACCCTGTTGAGCTTCTTCAGTTCTTCATTCATCTCTTTGCGCTCCTTGTTTGAGCGATACAGCAGTACCAACGAAGCCAAAATTACCAAAATGATGACAATCCCTGCTATTATAAGCCAGTTCTGCATCTCTATGCGCGCTTCTTGCTGACGCTGCTTATCCTGCAACAGTTGATTAATCTGCTCCTGTTTACGAAGGTTCAACTTGGTTTCGGTACCGGCCAACTCCCGTTTGCGCGCCTGCTCATCCAAACTATCCCTGAGCACAGTATAGGTCTCATAATGGCTCAACGCGGCACCAAAATTTTGCTGATCTTTTTCCAGCTGGTATAGGCTCTTAAGTACGTTCTGTTCCAGTGCAATAGCTCCAATCTTTCGGGCCGTTTTCAACGCTTTTTGATAGCGTTCCCGCGCACTTTTAAAGTCCCCCTGCAGCTCCGCTACATTTGCCATCCCTCCGTAATTATAAATCAATCCCTGCAGAATACCGGCCTGTTTGCAGTATGAAAGGGACTGCTGATAATATTCCAAGGCCCGATCATACTCCTCCTTTTCCTTAAATACCTGTCCAAGGTTGTATAAAATTCTAAAGGGAGGTGTTTCTTTACGAACTTCGCGATGCAGGTCAAGTGCTTGCTGATAGAGTTTTATCGAGCGATCAAAGTCATTTAGTTTCTGCGCCGAAATAGCCAGATTCCCGGTCACCCGCAACAATCCCGGACGATCATTCAGATCCTTTTTAATCGTGATAGCCCGCTCAAGATAGTACTGCGCCTTATCCGGCTCTCCGTTGTTGTTATAAGCAACACCAAGGTTATTTAGGCTTGTAGACAGCAACAGGCTATCTCCGGAGGCCTCAGCCCCTTCAATACTGCGAAGATAATAATCAAAAGCCAGATCGGTATTGCCAATATCGGAATGGATGGTACCGATATTTAAATTAATACGGCTATATAAATTCGAATTCCTGGCAGAATCGATCAATGCACGGGCCCGTTCCTGCAGTTGCAAAGCCTTTTCATAGTTTCCTTTCAGTCGGTATGATTGCCCAAGGAGACTCACAATTTCCGCCTCATGGGCACTTCCGGGATATTTATTAAGCAGCTGCTGTAGAATTGCCCTGGCAGTATCAGGTTGGTCATTGTTCAAATAGGTATCAGCAAGCTGGATCTGCACAATTTGAATGAGGTGGGCACCGCTACTGGAATCAGCCCTTGTTTGAATATTTTTCAACAATGTGATGGATTCGTTGAGTTCACCGACCTGCTTCAATGAATCGGCCAAGGCAACAATTTTTTCAATACGTGCACTGTCGCGGGGAGATGCTCCCCAAACATCCTTCGGTATGCCGTCGTAGTTATCGGCCTGTCCAATCACTGACCCCACACAGCAGAAAAGAAAAATCCCTAGATAAGCCACACGCATATTGTTAAATGTAGTCTGCAGGTTAATTTACAATCAAAAGCCGTCTGTTTTATTCGCTTTTAACAAGCACAAATAGGGTAAAAAGCTCCACCATTTAACTTTTCTTCGCCATGTGTCCGCGGGGAATTTTTTCGATCACGTCCAGCGCAGGACTCGGATCACCCATAATATAGAAATGGATGCCGGGCGCTCCTTTTTCCAACAGTTCGGTGCATTGTTGGGCTGCCCATTCGATGCCGATAGCCCGGGCATTATTGGGATCGGCCTGTACCTCATGGGAGAGCGGTTCGGGAATATTCAGATGGAAATATTTTGGTAAAAAGTTCAGGTGATGTTCGCGCGTCAGCACCTTTAGTCCGGGCACAATAGGACAACGAATGCCGACATCACGACATTTTTCGACGAATCGGAAATAGGCGTCGTTATCAAAAAACATCTGTGTTACCACATAATCCCCGCCGGCATCAATTTTTTTCTTGAGCTGCTGGATATCAAAATCCATATTCGGCGCTTCGAAATGTTTCTCGGGATAGCCGGCGACCCCCACACAGAAATCGGTCTCGTGCGCATTGACGATGTCTTCAAGGTATTGCCCGCGGTTCAAGCCCTTGATCTGATTTACGAGGTCCAGCGCATATTTATTGAAGGTGCCGTTTTTATATCGCGGGGTAGAATCATTAGCATCCCCCCGAATCGCCAGTACATTATCAATACCCAGATAATTAAGCTCGATCAGGGCATCTTCGGTTTCTTCCTTGGTAAAACCCTCACAAATCAGATGAGGCACCGGGTCTACGCCATACTTGTGCATAATAGCGGCACATAACCCAATGGTGCCGGGTCGTTTGCGTTTGATGTGCCGCTTGATAGTGCCATCGCTCAACTCTTCATAATAAGATTCTGCAGCATGATAGGTCACATCAATGAAAGGCGGGTTATATTTCATAACCTGGTCGAGTGACTCAAAAACCTTTTCTACAGAACCTCCTCGTTTCGGCGGGATAATTTCAAATGAAATCAGCGGTTCATCCGCCTGTTCATAATGTTCAATAACTTTCATTTAATCTCCTATAATTTGTACATTTGGAGTCCAAAGACCTTTCAACAGCTACGCGATTTAAAGAAAATCGGACAGTGCATAAGGTAAACACTTCGTAGCTTAGTTGAAAAGTTTTTGTGCAACCACAAGCACCTTATAACCTATTTCCTTTTAGTAACTTACATGAAATTTGATACAATCAAGGATCTGCTACAAGATCGCATCTTAGTTTTGGATGGTGCCATGGGGACCATGATCCAGTCCCACAACCTCTCGGAAGAAGATTATCGGGGACAGCGCTTTTCTGATTATAACAAATCTGATCTCAAGGGAAACAACGACCTGCTGAGCATTACGCAGCCGGATATCATCAAAGATATTCACCGCGAGTTCCTTTCGGCCGGTTCCGATATCATTGAAACCAATACCTTTAACAGTACTTCAATCTCGCAGGCTGATTATCATATGGAGGACCTGGCCTACGAACTGAATGTGGCGGCAGCACGTAATGCCCGCGAGGCAGCCGATGAGTTTACCGCACAGACACCGGACAAGCCCCGCTTTGTGGCCGGTTCCATTGGCCCGACCAACAAAACACTTTCCCTCTCTCCTGATGTGGAAGATCCCGGATATCGGGCTATTACTTTTGATCAATTGGCCGAAGCCTATTCCGAACAGATTCGCGGATTGGCTGAAGGCGGCGTCGATCTGTTCCTGATTGAAACCATTTTTGATACGCTCAATGCCAAGGCAGCCATTTACGCCCTACACAAATTCAATGAAGAAACGAGCCGTGAACTGCCGGTTATGATTTCGGGCACGATTGTGGATCAAAGCGGTCGTACGCTCTCTGGACAAACGACTGAAGCCTTCTGGATTTCAGTATCTCACACGAAGAATCTATTGAGCGTGGGCCTGAACTGCTCTCTTGGCTCCAAGCAGATGCGTCCCTACATCGAAGAACTTGCCAATATTGCGACCTGCCATACCAGCTTGTATCCCAATGCCGGGCTGCCCGACGAGATGGGAGAATACAACGAAACGCCTGAATTTATGGCGGACCAGCTGCGTGAATACGCTGAATCCAATTTTGTGAATATTGTGGGCGGCTGCTGCGGAACCACCCCCGAACATATCGAAGCCATTGCCGAAGCTGCCAGTGAATGTTCGCCGCGCAAAATACCCGAACAGAAACCGTATCTGCGCCTCAGCGGACTCGAACCGCTGGTGGTACGTCCCGACACCAATTTTGTAAATATCGGCGAACGCACCAACGTGATGGGATCCCGTAAATTCAAGCGCCTCATCAAGAATGAGGAGCATGAAGAAGCGCTTTCGGTAGCCCGTCAACAAGTGGAAAACGGGGCCCAGATTATCGACATCAACATGGACGAGGGTATGCTGGAATCAAAGGAAGTGATGGTCAACTTCCTGCAGTTGCTGGCAGGCGAACCCGATATTTCCCGGGTACCGATCATGATCGACTCCTCGAAATGGTCGGTCCTCAAAGCGGGACTCAAAGCCGTTCAGGGCAAAAGCGTGGTTAACTCGATCAGCCTGAAAGAAGGCGAAGAGGCCTTTAAGGAACAAGCCCGGGAAATTCTCAACTTCGGAGCGGCCGTGGTTGTCATGGGTTTTGATGAGAAAGGCCAGGCCGACAGCTACCAGCGACGTATTGAGATTGCTCAACGTGCCTATAATATTTTAACAAAAGAAGTTGGCTTTGCCCCGCAGGATATTATCCTGGATCCGAATATTCTTACCGTAGCTACCGGTATCGAAGAACATAACAACTATGCCGTAGACTTCATCAGGGCCACCAAATGGATTAAAGAAAACCTGCCGCTGGCAAAGGTGAGCGGGGGTTTGAGCAATATCTCTTTCTCCTTCCGCGGCAACAACAAGGTGCGTGAGGCTATGCACTCGGCCTTTCTGTATCACGCGATACAAGCCGGATTGGATATGGCTATCGTCAATGCCGGTCAGCTCGAAGTGTATGAAGAAATCCCTGAAAAACTCCGCGAACTCGTGGAAGATATATTATTAAATCGCCGCGATGATGCCACCGAACGACTGGTCGATTACGCCGAAGAGATCAAAGATGACGAAACGGAGACCAAACAAAAAACAGAAGAATGGCGGGAAAAATCCGTAGAAGAACGTATTAAACATGCCCTTGTCAAGGGTATTGTTGATTATATTGTCGAAGACGTGGAAGAAGCCCGCCAGAAGTACGAGCATCCCATTGAGGTTATTGAAGGCCCGATGATGAACGGCATGGACGTGGTAGGCGATCTGTTCGGATCGGGTAAAATGTTTCTTCCTCAGGTAGTAAAAAGCGCACGCGTGATGAAAAAGGGCGTGGCTCACCTGATCCCCTTTATCGAAAAGGAAAAAGAGAAGAACAAGAACAGCGAACCCAAGGCCAAGGTATTGCTGGCCACCGTTAAAGGGGATGTCCATGACATTGGTAAAAATATAGTGTCGGTGGTATTACACTGCAATAATTTTGATGTGATCGACCTCGGCGTGATGGTTCCGGCAGATAAAATCCTGGAAGAGGCACGAAAACATAATGTGGATATTATCGGCCTCAGCGGACTCATTACACCTTCGCTGGATGAAATGGTGCATGTAGCCAAAGAACTCAAACGGGAAAACTTTCAGCAGCCACTGCTCATCGGCGGAGCCACTACTTCGCGTATGCACACCGCCGTCAAAATCGAACCCAATTACGATCAGCCGGTTGTGCATGTGCTGGATGCCTCCAGGAGCGTTTCGGTAACCGGAAACCTGATTTCCAAAACGTTGAAAGACGACTTCGTAGAACGCACGAAAAAGGAATACCAGAAACTTCGCGATCGACACGAAGGCCGCTCCAGCCGTAAAACATATCTGCCGCTGGAAAAGGCACGCGAGAATGCCTCTGATATCGACTGGCAGTCAACTAAGATCGTGAAGCCCAATGCACTGGGAAAAAAGGTATTTGATAATTATCCCCTCGAAGAGATCCGAAATTATATCGACTGGGGACCCTTTTTCATTGCCTGGCAGATGAAAGGCAAATTTCCGGACGTACTGGAAGATGAAAAATACGGCGAAGAGGCACGAAAACTCTATGACGATGCCAATCAGCTACTGGACAAGATCATCGATCAGAAGTTATTGAAAGCGCGCGCCGTTCTGGGGTTGTATCCAGCCAATACCGTCGGCGATGACGTGGAAATTTATACAGATGACAACCGTGAGGAAAAGCTCACCACCTTCCATATGCTGCGGCAGCAGGCCAAGAAACGACGGGGGCAACCCAATAAAGCCCTCTCTGATTTTGTGGCTCCGAAAGATTCTGGTCTTGCCGACTACATGGGTGGATTTGCCGTTACCTGCGGCATTGGGGCACCCGAACTCGTCAAACAATTCGAAGATCAACATGACGACTATAACGCAATTCTGACCAAAGCACTTGCCGATCGGCTGGCTGAAGCCTTTACCGAGCTATTGCACGAAAAAGTTCGCACTAGTATCTGGGGATATGCACCCGGTGAAGATCTCTCTAACAAGGAACTTATCAAGGAGCAGTACGATGGCATTCGTCCTGCACCCGGCTATCCGGCCCAGCCCGATCATACCGAAAAACGCATCCTTTTCGACCTCTTGGATGTGGAAAATACGACCGGCATCACGCTCACCGAATCGTTCGCCATGCACCCGGCAGCCTCGGTCAGCGGGCTCTATTTTGCTCATCCGGAATCCGATTACTTCAACGTCGGTAATCTTGAGAAAGATCAGATCGAGGATTACGCCAGGCGCAAAGGCATGAGCGTGCAAGAGATTGAACGTTGGCTTGGACCGAACCTAAACTATGACCCGGAATAATTGGTCCCAGGTCCGAACAATCAATCGAGTGTTAGCTTTCGGAGGTTTTGTCTGCCCACTGCATTCATCACTTCCTCCATATTGTTTACGTTGATTTTATTCTGCTGAACATAATCCACCGGAAGGATAGCAACACGAAAGATCTGATCCTGCGTATAGCCTGGACCGAGAGTGCTGAAATCCGTAGTCCCCGACAGGAACAGTCGCACATCAGCTACCGTGTGATCAAATCCGTACTGCAGTTCCCCATCATTAAAATACACGGTCACCGGAAGAGGTTGCCATACATCATTTCCAGTGGTTTGATCTACCTCCCATAGCAAATACACGGCTACAATATCAGTGGGAAGAACTTCAATATCCGGAAATGTTGAGTAGACTGTGTAATCATTGGCCTCGGTAAAATCAGCCTGCACTTCGTAGGCCTGACCAACCGGCCCTGCAGGACCTTGCGGACCGATGGGGCCCTGTTCGCCCTGGCAGGATATCAAAAATAGCATCAGAGTAATTGCAGTAACGTATTTCATAATCATAGGGTTTGTGACGTTAAATACGATTCTCGATCTACAAGCTACTGCAATCTACGACTTATTCCGACACAAACAGTCACATGATCATGCGGCAATTGGTTTTAATAGTTAAAAAGTGGAACCACAAATATTATTTAAATAACGGTGTGATTTCCCTATTGGGAGTAAGAGCATTACTCGTTTGCTCCACTGTCAAGGGCTCTGCTACGTTGAATTCAGCCGTCTGTTTAATATCAGCTGAAGAAGCACCGATTTTAACTTGATAGGTTCCGGCGTCCGCTACCCAGGCCGATTTATCCGGATCATAGGATGCCAAATCCGAAGGCTTCAGCACCAGTTCCAACGCCTGACTTTCACCGGGCTGTAGTTTTTTTGTCTTGCTAAATCCTTTTAATTCCAGCGCGGGTTTATCGAGTGATCCTTCCGGAGCGGTAAGATACAACTGCACCACTTCCTTACCGGCCACATCACCGGTATTGGTGACCGTAACCGAAGCTGTAATCTCATCCTGAAATTCATTGTTACTCAGAGAAAGGTCATCATAAGAAAAACTGGTATACGACAATCCATATCCAAACGCATAGGCCGGCTGTACATCGAAGGTATTGAAATAGCGATAGCCTACATAGATTCCCTCTTCATAAACAACCTCCGAGGGGGTTCCCAAGGGAATACCTCCCGGTCCGGTTACCTCTTTATCTGAAAGCTCTTTACCCGGAAAATTCTTCGAGGAAGGCACATCTTCGTACTCCACGGTAAATGTTGTTGGCAGCTTACCGGAGGGATTAACTCTACCCGAGATCACATCCGCTACCGCATTACCGGCTTCTTGGCCTCCCTGCCACGCCAGTAAAACACCATCAACCTTGTCTCTCCAGCTTGCAGTTTCAATGACATTACCAATATTTAAAATGACAACTACTTTTTTCCCGGTATTGTGGTAGGCCGAAGACACATCCTCAATAAGTTGCTGTTCGGTATCGGTCAGATAAAAATCATCTTCGATCTTTCGATCTGCAAACTCACCGGAATTACGGCCGATAGTTATAAAGGCAATATCCGAGTTGGCGACTTGCACTTCAATTTCCGACTTGCTGAGTTCCAATTCAGGAATAGGTTCCGGCTGATCGAAAAATGATTCCGGTTCCGGCCGATCCGCTTTTTCCTCCTTCAAATACTGCTCATACTTCTCTTGCAGGGAGGCATCCAGGGTATAGCCGGCATTTTCAAGTCCCTTCACCAGCGAAACGGTGTAAGCCTCATTCACATCCCCGCTGCCCGTACCGCCGGATATGAAATCATAAGACGTATTCCCGAAAGCAGCAATAGTCCCTGATTGATCTGAAACCGGCAGCGTATTTTGCCTGTTTTCCAGCAGTACCATTCCATCTGCTGCTGCCTGACGTGCAACCTCGGCATGAGCTTCCAGGTCGGGATTGTCTCTATAATCGTAGCCCTGCAGTGTAGGCGACTTGAGAATGGTTTCCAATACTCGCTGAACGTTGCGGTCGATAACTGACTCGTCCAACCCACCTGATTTAACGGCCTCCAGGATTTTGCTGTATTGGTCCGGCGTTCCCGGCATCAGCAGATCGTTACCGGCACGCATCTGGGCAACCGGATCCTGCCCGGCAAACCAGTCGGTCATCACTAGTCCATTAAAGCCCCAATCCTCACGCAATATGGTAGTTAGCAGGTCGGTGTTTTGCGAGGCCGGCGTTCCGTTTATTTGATTATAGGCACTCATTACGGTCCATGGTTGCGCCTGCTGGACCGAACGCTTAAAACCCCGTAGATATATTTCACGTAAAGCACGCTCGCCTGCGATCGTATTGATTAGCATCCGGTTGGTTTCCTGGTTATTGGCCGCAAAGTGCTTGATGGATGTACCAACGCCCGTCGACTCCACACCATTTACCATAGCCGCACTCATTTCGCCGGCCAACAACGGATCTTCGGAATAATATTCAAAATTACGTCCGCCTAATGGATTGCGATGAATATTTTGAGCCGGGGCAAGCAGGATATCGACTCCATATTCCTTCACTTCGTTTCCCATTGCCTTTCCAACTCGTTTAACCAGACTGGTATCCCAACTTGATGCCGTCATGGAAGCAATCGGGAAAGCAGTTGCATAATAGGTGTTGGTAGAATCTCCTTTTCGATGTGGCTGAATGCGCAAACCTGCCGGCCCGTCGGCCAATGTAAGTGATGGAATACCTAAGGAATCCAACGGGTAGGTACTGCCCGCTGCTCCGGGCACTTTCTCCTTAATTTCCGGCGATTCACTGCCCGGCATATTCATCCCGCGTCCGACCAGCAAATGGACTTTTTGCTCCAGGCTAAGGCGAGGTAAAATATCGGCGGCTCGATTGGAAAGCGAGCGAGAGGTATCTTCATAGACTTCAATCGTGCCGTTCCCATTCAGATCAGTTGACTGCTGCTGATCCTGGCAACCCAAAAATGCAATACTCAGAAAAAAGACGGATAAAAAAAGTGGTTTCATAATAGATAATAATTTCTCATTGTGTCGTTATGACATAATAACCTTTTTTTGTAATTCTCAAAACTCCAATAGACTTGAATTTCTTTGATCGTTTTCACCCCGGCCTCTCCATAGACAATGTCATCTTTGGGTTTCATGACAATGAGCTCAAAGTTTTGCTACTCAAAATGAAGAATATGGATCAGTGGTCGCTGCCCGGCGGTTTTGTAAAAAAAGAGGAAGCGGTTGACCAGGCGGCACGCCGGGTGCTGCAGGAACGGACCGGGCTTAAAGATATCTATTTGGATCAGTTTCGGCTATTCGGTGATCTGGATCGTAACGATTCCAAACATTTGAAAAAACTGATTCGTGACAATGTGATTGCTCCTGAGCTTGAGGATTGGTTTCGCCAGCGATTTGTGACAGTGGGTTATGTAGCGCTGGTCGAATTTTCACGTGTTATCCCTTCAACAGATGAACTCTCCGATAAATGTGAGTGGATTTCACTGGAAAGTTTGCCGCCCCTCATCCTGGACCATAAAAAAATCATCAACGAGGGATTAACCAACCTTCAGAAAAAACTTCGTTTCCGGCCTCTGGGCAAAAATCTGCTTCCCGAAAAATTTACCATGCCCGAGCTGCGTACCCTCTACGAAACCATCCTCGGTGAACAGCTGGACCGCCGCAACTTCCAGCGAAAGATGCTCAGTTTCGGAATACTTAACCGGCTTGATGAGCAACGTACCGGCGGTGCCCACCGTGCTCCCTATCTTTATACTTTTGATCAAGAAAAATATGCCCAAACAATGGACCAGGGATTCAATACGCTGTGGTAATTATTAGCACAAACATGTGATTTCAAACACCGGGTGTTTTATATAGATTTCTTCAAACGTTGGATAAAGATTAAATCTTCCCTATGAAAAAACTGATACTGTTCACCATAGGTGTGGTCGGGATCCTGCAGGCTTGTTCACCCGAGCCGGTCTATCGCCTGCAGGCCGAAGCCGACAAAACCCAAACTTCCTATTACCAGGGCGTTGAATATATTCACCTGCAGCAAGACAGTATTTTTTTGACAGTAAGCTATTATGAGCACACATCAAAGATGTTCGCCCTGGAAGTTGAAGTTATTAACGATTCGGATCGGATCATCCGCATAGCACCGGATTCCTTTGCCTACAAATCATATCGGGGAAGCCATCCGGAAGATCTGGAGAAATTTCTTGCTTACCGGGAAGCCAAAGATCCCGAACAAAAAATTCTGAACCTCGATCTTGCTCTATCACAGCAGAAGGCCAACCAAAAAACGGACGAACTGCTGTTTTATACCTTGCAGGGCGTAACGCTGGCGGATGGTATCATTTCTGATTCCGAAAAAGAGAAAAAGGAAGCCCGGCAGCAACTCACCGAGAATGCCGTAAATCAGGAAGTTGATCGTGCCCAATACCGGCGTAACCGGCCCAGCCTACGCGGCAGCAAAAAGTTCTGGCAGACCGACGCCCTGCGCGTCAGCGACCTCTGGCCGGGCGAGAAAATAAGCGGATTGGTCTATTTTGATATGGACGGCGAAGCGCAGCTCTACCATATCTTAATGAAGATTGAGGGCTTGAAATTCGAGACTTGGTTTCGACAACAAAAGTTTGACCCGGGCGGCGAAGATGATAGTTACTGATTGATATCCGTTTATCAAGCAAGATGCATCAACTTAGATAAACAATCGCCTACTTTGCCAACGCTTCGATTCGCCAGCTGAAATGCTTTACCAAGCTATCGGTAAGCCCAGCTTTAACAAACGCTACTTCTCCCTCTTCATTCAAAAACCAGGTTGTCGGGAATTCGTGAATATTTACATCATGAACATAGTCATTACCCCGTAACACTGGGAAGTCATAATCGTGATCAGCTATCCAATTTTTAACCGTTCGGGCTTTGTAATCATTGTTGATCGTGATAATTTTTATCTCTGGATTATGACGATATTTATCATACAGTTTTTGAATATCCGGCATTTCTTTCAAACACGAGCCACACCAGGTTCCCCAAAAGTTTATTACCGCAACTTTTCCTTCTAATCTTTTACTTGAAAAGGTTTTCCCTCCTAATTCTTGAAGCTGAAATGGCTTAATAGTCTGGGGATCTCCTATCCAACTGTTCAGTATATGAATCTTTTTCTGGTTATCTATCCGGGTTTGCAATTTGCTTTGGTATCCGGCATACCCTTCCCGGCCACCATGAGTTTCTGCATACAGCGACCTGAGTGCTTCCGTATTGGGATTTTTTCCCGGCCCTTCTATACGATAACCCTTCCGATAAAATTTCTCTGCCAATTCGTAATGGTCCATCTTCTCGTACAGCTTGCCCATGTGGTAGATAATTTCTCTATCCTTCTTCGTAAGTTCATAAGCCTTTTCAAGGTATTTTTGAGCGCTGTCGATTCTGTCTTTTTGTAAGTACACCCATCCCAGCGCATCATAACCGGCACTCTTTTCAAAGTTACCGAGCCCTGCATTCGAAGCGCTTATTCTTCGTACTGAGAGCTCAGCGACTTGTTGGGCAAGAGGTAAATTTTCGGTTTGTTCGGTCACAAAAAGTGCTACCTCGGCGGAAGAAATACCGGTACTAAAACCATCGTATTGAAGCAACCCTTCAGCTACTTTCTCAAGCTCTTCCTCGTTCATAAGCTGATACTCCCGGTATAATCGAAAAAGCTTTCGATACGCACTTGCCAACGCTCGTTTGTTAGAGTGATGGGGATGCTCAATAAAATTCCATAGCAGTTCCTGGTACCGGTCAATAATTTGCGGATCTGGATTTTTGTGGATCTGCTTAGAATGCTTGCGGCGATAATTACGAAATCGAGCAGATAATACTTCTTCGGCAAAAATACTTCCGGGATATTGCTGCAGGATCTTCTCCTCATACTCTTGCCTCTTTTCGGGCATATCCAACTTCTGGTAGTGATGGGCTAAACTGAACATTACCTCAGCGGTTAGCGGCCGTTGGCTTGCAAGCGATTGCATATCAGTTGTCACAAGCCTTCTCCGTTTTTTCATTTTCATCTGATTCATGCCCAACACCATCTGCCAATATTCAGCATGGGACGTAAGTGCCGATGTCTTAGCAACGGCTTTCTGATACATTTTTAACGCCTTCTGATTCGCACCCTTTTGGTTATAGTATTTTGCCGGCAGGTACCAGGCATTAAAGCAGCCGGGATCAACCTGTCTGGCCTTATTGAAAACAGCAAAAGCTTGCTTAAATAATTGTTCCTGTTGGTTACCCGATGTATTCTGGGCAAGCCCTGCAAGTTTGGTCCCCTTGATGACTAATAAATTAGCGGGATTTTCTACTTTCTCCATTATGCTATCCGTAAAAGCAATTGCCTGTTTCTCATCGGGAATGAGCTTAGCACGAATCCAAAGGAAATCGGGATGATTGGGTTTCATGGATAACGCCTGCTTAGCAGCCTGAATATTTGATGACTTACCTCCGGGTTCAACATCAGAAACCAGTGCGAGCGAAAAGTAGCTCCAGGGATTTTCGGGATTGTCACCCACCATCTTTTGAGCTTCTTTCATAGCATCATCTGCTCGTCCGTTACGTGCCATATTGCCCAAAAACCAAGCCTGCAGCTCTGCCGATTCGGGAAATTGTCGGATAGCTTGCTTTCCCTCTGACTGACCAAGAGCGAAGTCCCTTTCAAAATATAGTGCCCTTATCCGTTGTACCGCCTTTTGACTGTCCTGCTTGGTTGTCTTTGATAATTGCTTGCCTGCCGAGCAGCCCAGTAAAAAACATGACAAAAACAGAATCAAATGACGAGATAATAATCTGTACATGCAGTTCTGTAAAATAAAGCCAAGATTAACGCACCTAGTATACTATCTAGATAGTTTTTAATCAAATACTCTGTACATCTGCGGATTGGTCTATTTTGATACGAACAGCGAAGCCCAGCTCTAGCATTTTTTCATACGGATTGAAGACTTAACATTCGATACCTGGTTTCGACAACAAAAGTTTGACCCGGCGGCAAAGATGATGGTTACTAATTGGAAAGTTTGTGTTGAACAACATCAAAAATCTGCTGGCGTAGTGGTCCCAAATCGAAATAATATCCGTTTTTCTGCAATCCTACATTTTGCCGGTTGGTGAGCAAGATAATGGAAAGGGTATCGCGCGGCACAACCACGATATTGGTACCGGTGAAGCCGGTATGTCCAAAAGTCCCGGGCGGGCTCCCTTCTGCTGAGATAAAGTCCTTATCCATGGCCCAACCCAGCCCATTGCTATACTGATCTTTTGTCAAGAACATATCGATCACAGTCGAAGAAATAAGCTGTTTGCCATCAAACGCTCCTTTGTCCATCAGTAGATCCACCAATACCTGCAAATCACTTACTGTTGAAAAAAGGCCGGCATGCCCTGCAATTCCACCATTGGCATACCAGGCATTTCCGTCGTTGACTTCTCCGCGCAGCGTATATTGCCGCCAACTGTTCCAAGAGTGGGGATCTACATCTACACTGTAGCCAAAGTTATCGTCGTAAACCATGTGTTTTTCGAATGGATTTCCGTGGGAGGTTGCCGCTATATCCCTGAATCCTTCTTCCTTGGGATTAAAAACCGTATGCCTGAGCCCCAGCGTGCGATACAAATTTTCCTGCAGGAAATGGTCCATCCGCTGCCCGGATACTTTCTGTATAAGATCGCCCAGCAGCATAAAACCCAGATCGCTGTAATGCCGGCCGCTTCCCACCTCCCATTTTAACGGCAATTGGGCAATATACGCATGTCGCTCCTCTCGATTCGAGGCATAATAGTAGGTCGGCACCCATTGGGGCAGTCCGGACGTATGCGTGAGTAAATGCCGAATGGTAATTTTAGATTTGTCTCCCTCTTGAAAAGCCGGGAAATACCTTCCCACGGGATCATCGACATCAACAATACCACGATCAATCAGGAGCATAATGCCATAGGTAGTGGCGGTTACCTTGGTCAACGAAGCCAGATCAAACAGATGTTCGGTAGTCATCGGTTCGGGTTTATCCCGTAACTTCATCCCGTAGGAATATTTCTGAGCGTACCCGTAGGCAGCACGCTGCAGAACTGAGTCACCCTTTTTAACCTGAATAACGGCTCCCGGAATGTGATTTTGCCTGATCTGCTGTTGAATCAGGCTATCAATGGTCGGAATATTTCGTATTTCCTCCGGTGTCTGCCTTTGGGTATTCTGACATCCCACAAAAAGAATCCCCAGGTAACATATGATAAAAACCAGAAGTACCCGGTATCTCAAAACACTATACCTGCAATCTAGTTCAAATAATTTTTGTCTGACGTGCATTGATTGTTAAACCGTAATTAACCGATAGATACAATCGAAAGCATCCAACTATACTGCCAAAGTAATCCGATACTCTATCGGTATCCATTTAAACTGATTTTTATGGTAGTTAAAATAGACGGCTTTTCAATATTCTTTTTCCTCTTCCCGGAAAAATGTATTCTTCCCTATACCATACCGTTATAGACCTCCAGCAACCAGTTAGCCTTAATAGTGCAGCTGATAATGTTTCAGGACCTGTTACCATTACTCTTCTAGTGGGCTACCACTGAAAATATCCTCTCGATTCTGGCTCAATAGCAGGCGAATATCTTCGGGATTGCCTATGACCGAAAGCTCATCTTCGGCCTCCAGTTCCGTATCCCCATGGGGAATAATCAGGTCGCCGCCACGGTAAATGATGGCAATAAGACACTCTCCCGGTAAAGCGATACTGCCGATCCGTTGGCCAATTTTATCATCAAAATAACGATTATCATCCACTGTAAAATGGGCAAAATGCTGATCACTGACGAGTATCTCCCGGAGCTCTTTTTCGCTTTCGGCATCGGTCCACCGAGAAATAAAGTTTTCCGATCGAACAATCTCACCCAAGTGGCCTACCAGCCGGATATCCAGACCCGGCTCTTTCTCGGGCGTAACCAAAAGTATCAGGGCCGCAGGACTAGTATCCGCGCCTGATAACGAAATTTCAACTTTAGGACGCAAGCGAAAAACTACCATACCGGCCGCCTCAATATTTGCATAACTTCGGTAAGCTGCGATCACACCATTACCCAAATTGGCAAATCCTTTATTGGATATACTTTTAAAATCATTCACAATAACGCCCTTTTCAATCCGCAGGCGGCCGGCAAAAATATTTGCAGCCTCATCAATCAAGGAATCTAGATTCATCCCGCGATTCTCAACGTCTACAACGACTGCCCGGGCAACTACTTCCTCATATGCCAGTCGTTTCTCTTGGCTTTTTTCGTTAAGAATAGACAGCAGCTCATACTCCAGTCCTTCGTATCGTTTTCGACCCAGCCGCTCGTGCACGTGATAAATAGCGCCCTGACGCTCTACCCGACCTACAGCATAGTAATAATACCATGCCACGCAAATCACGGCAATCATTCCGGTAAGCGCTACCGGCAATACCCCCATTTCGGCAATCAGCCAAACCGAGATTAGCATACCGGCAATCTGAATCCAGGGATAAAACGGGGACCGAAAGCTGGGAGCATAGCCATCGATACGGCTCTCGCGCATCACGATTACCGCTAAACATAACATCCCGAAAAGGAGCAGCTGAAAAGCGCTGGCAAGTTTAGCTACCGCTTCCACATCAAACAATAGCAGAATTAATATCATGCAGATAACCGTAACAGTGACCGAGAAAGCCGGGGTCCCGGACTTGCTAACCTTTGCAAAGCGCATGCTTACAAGACGGTCCCGGGCCATGGCAAAAGGATAGCGGGAAGCAGACATGATTCCGGCATTGCCCGTTGAGGCAAAAGCGGCTACGGCAGCCACGACCATCGCGATCACACCGGTAGATCCCGGGAACCAAGACAGAAATTGGGAACCGGCATCGGCTACAGGCGTAAGACTGGCATAGAAATCAGCTGGTGCCAGCACATTCAGCATCACATATACACCTAGCACATAGATTAAAATAGCCGTAAGCAAAGAAAGGACCATCCCCAGGGGAATATTGCGGTCCGGATTCTGAATCTCCTCGGCCACGCTGGCCACCTTGGTGAGTCCGGCGTAGGAAACAAAAACCAGTCCGATGGTTGCTACAAACCCGTGCAGATCATTCCGGAAAAAATCCTTGTACTCCTGAGGTTTCTCCATCAGATCCATACCTTGTAGAACAGACAGACCCTGAATCAAGAATATCCCCATAATAACCACCAGGGTAGTTACCAGAATACGCTGTAACATGGTCGTTTCTTTGGCTCCGAAAATATTCAGTATTCCGAACAGTACCGTCAGTATTAAAGCCAACAGGGTGAACGATATATCCAGGTACAACGCCAGATAAGCCCCCATTCCGATCAGTGCAAATGCACTTTTAAACATTAAGGCAATCCAGGAGCCCAGTCCCCCGATCGTGCCAACCAGCGGTCCCAGGCTACGGTCCAAAAAGTAGTAGGCTCCCCCTGCTTTGGGCATGGCCGTTGAAAGTTCGGCCACGCTCAGCATAGCCGGGATGATCAACAGCCCGGACGCCAGGTATGCCAGGTAGACTGAAGGTCCGGTCTGGGCTGCTGCCAATCCCGGTAACAGGAAAAATCCGGAGCTGAACATCGCTCCGGTACTGATTGCAAATACATCGAAGAGGCCCAGTTGTTTGGAAAGTCTTTTTTTAGCCATTATCTGCGTTTTATGCGTAGTTATTTGGATGTAGGATGGAAGACAGACTAGTGATTGACAGATTTATCATCATTGCTGTCAAAGAAATCATTTTCGTCAAGATGATGCCAGATCCGGTGCGAGGTTCGCAAAAGCCGGGCTATGAATATTAATCCAATCACTGCCTGTAACATCACCTGTGGCAGAGGACTAATATCGACTACCACGAGCAGCAGGTATTCTGCCACTGCCAATAGTGCCAAGACCATTCCCAATCCCAGCAACTCTTTTGTGATATACTGTTTTGCCGCATACATAATCTCCTCCCTTTAAACGCCTTAGATAGGCGGTCAGAATTAAATATAAATGTATAGATAGTGATATTTGCTAGGCGGAAGTGCAGCGTTCAAGAATATCACGCGTGTGATAGCCCCGATCGGCAGACGAAAGGATGTTCAAAACCTCACACAAATAAAGGGATATCGTACCTTTTGCGAGGTCGGCAAAAACTTGAGAAATTAAAAAAGTTGATGGTGACATAGCCAGAGGCTGTTAATGGTTACATTGCAGTTTAGCTAAGCCAGTATAGAGAACTCAACCCGCAAGGCAAGCTGATATTGTTCTCTGTAATGACTGTATGAATACTACGAAATTACCGGTTAAACCCTTAACAAGGTTTTTTAGTTCCCGCCATAACTCCTGATCCATCTTGAAGCATTGCCAACGAGAATCACCACCAGACTTCCCACCACGGTGTATAGCGGCCAGGCAATAGCCAGACCTTCCCCGGGCAAGATGTTTTGCACAGGACCTTTGACCATAAACAGCAGCGACACCAACCCCAGAAAGAAACCAATCATGGCATCCGTTTTGTCCGGTGTGGAAAAGAGACGTCCCAGCAGAAAGGCGCCGAGCAAACCGCCGTAAGTATATGAGGCGATCCCGAGCCCCAGCTCTACAACGGCCGGACGCTCTCCCTCCTGCAGCTGCAGGTAGGCAAAGAAAAAGGCTGATCCCGTTAAAATAAAAGCCCAAATCATAGTAATAATTCGGGAAATCCTGAGATCCTCAGCGGCCGTATTACCCTCACCAAAATAGGGTTTGTACAGATCCAGTGTGGTGGATGACGCCAGCGAATTCAGTGAAGAGCTGAGACTGCTCATCGCAGCGGCAAAAAGAGAGGCGATAATCAGGCCGGAAAGCCCCACCGGTAGCTGCTCAACAATAAACTTGGCAAAAATCTCATCGGTGGTAGCCAACCCCAGCTGCTGCGCCGATTGCGCATCATAAAAAGCATACAGCAACAGGCCGATGAACAGGAAGAGTCCGAACTGGAAGGCTACCACCACCCCGCTCCAGACCAGCGCACGCTGGCTGTTTTTAACATTTCGGGTAGTAAGCAGGCGCTGAACAATCAGCTGATCGGTACCGTGAGAGGCAATGGAAAAAATAGCCCCGCCCACCAGCGCCGTAATTAATGTGTAGGGCTTGGCAATAAACTCACTGAAAGATAAACCGGCCCCAAAATCCAGCACCTGTAGTTTTCCCGCCTTGGAGGCCACCGAAAGGGCTCCGCTTAATCCGTTCGGCAGATCAACCAGTATAATTGCTATCGCAATAGCCGCGCCTCCGATATAAACCCCCATTTGCATCACATCCATCCACACGACGGCCTTGATGCCGCCAATAAGGGTGTAAATCAGCGTAATTCCGGATATGGCTGCGATAGAAAGCAGATAAACATCAATATCACTCCACCCCGTGAAGGCTCCGCCCAGCCGCAGGATGATCGCCAGCGGAATGGCTGTAGCAAACAACCGGACGCCGTCTGCAAGCAGACGCGTAATCATAAAGGTAGTGCTGGCCGCGTTGCGCATAGAGGCACCAAAACGTTGCGCCAGAAATTGATAGGCCGTTGTTTGCTTGCCCCTGAAATAAGCCGGCAGCAGCAGTTTGCTTACCAAAATACGTCCCACGATATATCCCAGCGTAATCTGCAAAAACGTCAAATTGCCACCGTAAGCCACCGCGGGCACACTGATAAATGTGAGCGTGCTGGTTTCCGTAGCCACCACCGAAAACATCACCGCCCACCAGGGCAAGCCGTGCCCCCCCATAAAATAATCCGAGGCTGAGGACTGGCGCCCGGCTGCATAAATACCCAGTGCCGCCACTGCAACGAGGTAAATGACGATTACGGCGTAATCAATGATTGAAAATCCCAAATAATTGCCCGTTTAATTCCCGTGAAACAAATCGACAACATTATAGCAATTTATTATTTGGATTACAGACCAAACCCGCTATCCTTTCCATTTGACTATGAACCGGAATATCGGCTTTATATATCAAAGCCGGATCAGCCAACAAAAACCTATTTGATGAACCCATCAATCAACAATCTCCAGAAAATTGCTTCCAAACCCAGCCGCACCATCATTGGATTAATGTCCGGCACCTCTCTCGACGGACTGGATATTGCCCTGTGTCGCATCAGTGGAAATGGATCCAATACTCAAGCTGAGTTGCAACACTTTAATGCCGTTTCCTATGATCCCGTCATTAAACAGCGACTTAATAGTATTACCTCTGTGGAAACCGTTTCCCTGGAAAAAGTGTGCCAATTGCATTCCTGGTTGGGTAATTTTCACGGTGAACTTATTCTTCGAAGCCTCGAAAAATGGGATATCAAACCTGCCGACATTGATTGTATTGCCAGTCACGGGCAAACCATCTTTCATGCCCCCAAAACTCAGCATCAACAGGAAGATATGCCCAACAGCACATTGCAAATCGGTGACGGCGATCATATTGCCCGTATCACCGGCATTTTAACCCTTAGCGATTTTCGCCAGAAGCATACCGCGGCCGGCGGTGAGGGTGCCCCGATGGCGGCACTCGTCGATGAGCTTTTATACTGGGATGATAACGGAGATCGGATTTTGCTCAATATTGGTGGTATCGCCAACTTCACTTACCTGCCCGCACGAATTCATAGCGATCGCAAGCCTGTAACCAGCGATAGCGGTCCTGGCAACACGCTGATCGATCAGGCGATGCAGCAATTTTTCTCCCAGCCTTTTGATAAAGATGCCGAAGTGGCACGGCGCGGTACCATTGATCATAAAGTGTTAGACGTCTTAAAAACTGAACCTTTTTTTGACCAGCCTTTGCCCAAAACCACCGGGCCCGAAGTTTTTAACCTGGCTTGGATTAAAAAACAATTAGAGAACGCCGGCATCCCGATGCCACCTCCCGAAGACCTTGTTGCCACCCTGACCCGGCTTTCGGCCGAAACCATCTCCGAGGCTATCGAAGATGTGCTCGATACCCGACCCGCTCATATTTTTCTCAGCGGCGGGGGCCTCCATAACCCATTGCTCAAGAGATGGATTCAGGAAAGCTTACCTAAGGGATGTAAGCTTTCCAGTTTCTCTGAGCTTGGATTTAATCCCGATGCCAAGGAAGCCGTAATTTTTGCAGTACTGGCCAACGAAATGCTTTGTGGACAGGGTTTTAAAATCAGTACCGACCGGCAAGATTCCGTTAATTTCGGCAAAATTTCATTCCCCGCTTGAAACTACGGCCTGGCATTTACAAAAATGGCTTAGTCATACTCTCGGGTCTTAAAAATTTTTACTATAATAGTTTTTCCTGCTAAAGGACCAATAAATCTCAACTTCGTACTTCAGATTTCAATTATTATGGAACACCCGGACTCAGATTCACGCCTTAGGTATTATGAGCATATTCCGACCCGTATTTTTGAGACCTCTTCAGAAGGCTCACGTTATGTAGCCAATGAAATTGCCGCTCTTATCCGTACCAATAACAACAATGATCAATCAACGGTACTGGGATTGGCAACCGGGTCCACACCCACTGAGGTATATTCCGAACTGATCCGTTTGCATCGCGAAGAGAATCTCTCCTTTCAAAATGTAATCACCTTTAACCTGGATGAATACTATCCGATGAACCCGGATTCCCTGCAGAGTTACGTGCGTTTCATGCGGGAACATCTTTTTGATCATATTGATATACCCGAGGATCAGATTCATATTCCCGACGGCACTGTTCCCGAAGAAAAAATTAATGAATACTGTCGTGAGTACGAACAAAAAATAAGTGAAGTCGGCGGTATTGATATTCAGCTGTTGGGCATCGGTCGAACCGGACATATCGGCTTTAATGAACCGGGCTCGCGTGCGAATTCCAAGACACGCCTGATCACACTTGACCGCATCACCCGCAAAGACGCCGCCAGCGATTTTTTTGGTGAGGAGCATGTACCGCGCCGCGCCGTTACTATGGGCGTGGGCTCCATTCTGGAAGCCGGGCGAGTCCTCATGATGGCTTGGGGAGAAGGCAAGGCCCCAATTATCAAAGAAGCTGTGGAGGGAGAGGTTCGTGAAAGCGTACCGGCTACCTACCTGCAGGATCATCCCAATGCTACCGTTATTTTGGATGAGGCAGCCTCTGCGGAGCTCACCCGTCAAAAAACTCCCTGGCTGCTCAGCACCTGCGACTGGGATGACCAGCAGATTCGCAAAGCCGTCGTTTGGTTATGTCAAAAAGTGGATAAGCCGGTACTGAAACTTACCGATGAAGATTACAACGAGCACGGCATGGGCGATTTGCTGACCCAACACGGGCCGGCATATGATATCAATCTAAAAGTATTTAATGAGCTGCAACATACCATCACCGGCTGGCCCGGTGGCAAGCCCAATGCCGAAGATGTCAATCGTCCTGAGCGGGCCGAACCTTTTCCCAAACGAGCCATCGTTTTTAGTCCTCACCCGGACGATGATGTAATCTCGATGGGTGGTACTTTGATTCGCCTCGTGGAACACGGACACGAAGTGCATGTAGCCTACCAGACCTCCGGCAATATCGCTGTTTTTGATGATGATGTAATTCGCTTTGTGGATTTTGTCTCGGATTACAACGAACTCTTCGGCATGGCTGAACAGCAGACCGACTCCATGCTGGCGAAAATTAAACAGTTTTTGGCCGAGAAAGAACCGGCACAGGTCGATTCAGATGAAATTAAGCATATTAAGGGATTAATCCGCCGCGGTGAAGCCAAATCGGCCGGCCGGTACTGCGGCATTCCGGAAGATCGGCTGCATTTTTTGGATATGCCTTTCTACGAAACGGGCCGCGTCAAGAAAAAACCACTTTCCCAGGAAGATGTTGATATCATCGTAAAACTGTTGAGAGAAGTAAAACCTCACCAGGTATACGCAGCAGGCGACCTTTCGGACCCACACGGTACGCATCGGGTTTGTCTCAAAGCCATTTTTGCGGCCCTGGAAGAGTGCAAAGACGACGCCTGGATCGGCAATTGCTACGTGTGGCTGTACAGGGGAGCCTGGCAGGAATGGGACGTCAACGAGATCGAGATGGCTGTGCCATTAAGCCCGGAAGAACTGGCCAAAAAGCGACGAGCGATTTTCAAGCATCAATCCCAAAAAGACCGACCGCTATTTCCTGGACCCGACCCACGTGAATTCTGGCAGCGATCGGAATCACGAAATCGCGGCACGGCTCAGCTTTACGATCAATTGGGCTTTGCCGAATACGAAGCGATTGAAGGATTCGTACGCTACAAACCGTTTGAAGATTAAGAATACTACTTCTTCCAGCGGCAGTACAACTGCCTTGGAGCAAAGGCCAAATAACTTGTACGCTCTGAGGCAGTTATACTGCCGATTTGACGATATTATTGCTCAAATATATTATCGATCTGTAATGGCACGTTAGCTGAACCTGCATAACAGCTGGCACTTGAATAATACCAATGTTCGGGATGGATTACGTATCCCTTCCGTACTGGATTATCATGAATATAATTTAGCTTTTCCAAGCAAAACCTTTCATTGAATATACCCTTAGGATGAAAACCCTTCTGCCAAATCTTAAATTTGTGAGAGCAGCCCGCTGCCTGGCAAAATATTTGTAGAGATTGTTTCTTTCCCTCTCTTTTTAATTGGTTACTGATTTCTCGTGATGTGTAACGTTTTATATCTCTAATCACGTTACTCAGATTGCTTGAATCCCCATCAACCAAGACAATTAAATGGAGATGATCCAACATTACAACATAGGCATAAATGCGTAACCCTTTATTGATTCGGCAATATTGCAAACTTTGAATGATGGTATTGAAATAGGATACATTGGTAAAAACCGGATACCAATCAACTATCGTAGAGGTGATAAAGTAAAGTGAAGTCCCTTCCCAAATTTTCCAGGCACTCATTGTCTTTTATAGAGTAAGACCATAGAAAGGCTAGAACCTTACAAAAAATTAGAAGGTTGGCGGCAGTACAACTGCCTTAAAGCGGGTGTAAGGGGGAAGTTTTCGCGCCAGCATAAATGCTCATCTCCAGCTTGGAGGGATCCCGACATCAAATAGGGATCTCCCGTCTTCCAGCGGGTGAAATTGCACAACCAGCTCCAAGGCAGTTATACTGCCGCCGGAATTTAATGGCTGCTTAGCCAATTAATAAACTTTTGAATGGCGTTGCCCCGATGGCTGATCCTGTTTTTAATCTCAGGATCAAGTTCAGCAAACGTCAGTTCGTAGCCCCGAGGGCGAAAAACCGGATCGTAGCCGAATCCCTTGTCACCATGCTCTTCGGTGAGAATGTGCCCACGGCAAACGCCTTCAAAGGTATAGGTATCTTCCTCGGTCACAAATGCGATCACCGTGCGAAACTGTGCCTGGCGGTCTTTCATCTCAACCCCGGCCAGCTCATCCAGCAACTTATCCACATTATCCTGATAGGTGGCTGCCCTCCCAGCATACCGTGCCGAAAAAACGCCCGGCCGCCCGTCGAGAGCTTCCACTTCCAGTCCGGTATCATCCGAAATGGCCGGCAAGCCTGTCGCTTTGTGAAAATAGCGGGCCTTCTTCAACGCATTGCCTTCCAGGGTCAGGGCATCCTCCTCAACTTCCTCAAGATTCTCGAAGTCGTAGGAGGATTTCAGTTCAATGCCGAGGGGTGCCAGCGTGGCGCGAAGCTCCTCAATCTTATGCTTGTTTCCTGATCCTAAGACAATGGTATCCATACTCATAAGCCGTTAGTATCTACTTGGTTGCCGTTGATTCATGAAGAACCTCCTGCACTTGCGGCCACTTGAGCCGCGGGCCAAACTGAGAAACAATTTTTGATCCGGCCAGACTTGCAAGCTTTCCGGCCCCGGCATAGCCAAAGCCATTGGTAATACCATACAAAAACGCGCCGGCATACATATCACCCGCCCCGTTCGTATCAATTGCTTTCACCTGGTACGGCTCAATATCTATATAAGTGTCCCCGTCGTAAATCATAGCACCATTCTTGCCCTGTGTAATCACAAATCGCTTGGCCTCCTTTTTAAGGGCTTCGCGAGCTTCCATCAGATCTTCTTTGCCGGTATAAATTTTGGCCTCTTTCTCATTGCAAAACAGCAAGTCCACCGAGGCCCCGATTACTTCATCAAACCGATCTTTGAAAGCTTCAACTATAGAAGGATCAGAAAGAGTCAGCGCCGTTTTAACCTCGTTTTTTTGCGCAATCTTTTTGGTTTCTTTCATGGCTTCAAATCCATGCTCTGAAGCTACCAGATACCCTTCAATATAAACATACTGAGAATCACGAATAGCCAGCTCATCGATCTCGTTGGTTGACAGGGTAGAAGTAATGCCAAGATAGGTATTCATGGTACGTTCGGCATCTTTGGTAATCATCACCAGACATTTACCGGTAATGCCCTCTTCGCGCTCCTGCCGGTCAAAATTGGTATCAATGCCGGCCTCGCTCATGTCATTGAGGTAAATATCACCAAATGTGTCGTTGGCCACCTTGCAAGAATAGAACGCTTTTCCTCCAAACTGGCTCACGGCAAAAATGGTATTGGCTGCCGAACCGCCGGGCTTTTCAATCGTTTCTGCACGGTTGATATCCTGGATAAGACGAAACTGCGTCTCTTCATCCACCAGTGTCATCACTCCTTTTTCGACCTCGTGCTTATCCAGGAAATCGTCGGACACTTCAAACTCAAGATCAACCAGCGCGTTACCAATACCGTATACGTTATATTTTTTATCCATAAATCAAATCTATCAATATCTGTGAAGTTGAACGTAGAAAGTGCCAAAAATACGAAGTCTGCCGGGCCGAATAAAGAATAACTCCCCAAAAATAAAAAGGCACCTGCTCTCACGAACAGGTGCCCGATAAATTACAGTATTGTTAAGCTCTATTGCGAAACAATAGGATCGGGATCTCCATCAGGATCTCCGGTAGCCGTACCGTCGCTGGTCGGATTTCCGCCGGTCGCCAGCAGTACTCCTGCCACGTGCGGAGAAGCCATGGAAGTACCGCTTATCGTATTGGTTCCGCCGTCTTTCCAAAGCGAAAGAACCGAAACACCCGGAGCCGCATACTCTATCGGGGGATCTGTGGGACCGGAATAATTGGAAAACGAAGCGAAGACATCGCTTTCGTCGGTAGCCGATACGGTCCATACATTATTGTATTCTACGCGGGCCGGAGAATAGTTATTGGCATCATCACCATCATTTCCGGCCGCAATCGCCATCAAGACTCCGGCATCTGCCGCATTACGTACCGCATCGTCCAGTGCCTGCGAGGTAGGACCACCCAGACTCATGTTGGCAACATCACCCGGAGAAGCGTTCTGTGCCACATAGTCGATTCCCGAAATAACACCTGAGTAGGATCCACTACCTTGTCGATCCAGAACTTTTACGCCTACCACCGTGGCACCGGCAGCAACGCCCACTACATCGATATCATTATCAAGTGCAGCAATGGTACCGGCAACATGGGTTCCGTGACCATTCAGATCATTCGCACTTTTGGAATCCTTTCCTTTTGTGACAAAAGTAGTACTACGGGACTGATCTACATTCAAGTCAGGATGATCCAGATCAACACCCGAATCAATAATCCAGGCAGTACCGGATGTAGCCGTTGGTCCACCTACACGGGTGATACCCCATGGTGTCGTCTGACCGGAGCCCGATCCACCGCCGCCCCCACCGTCGCAGGGTCCACCGTTGGGTGTACCACATGGAGGAGCTAGTGCAACGATTTGATCTTTTTCTATATAGTCAACACGATCGTCGTTTCTAAGGCGCTCGAGGGTTGCCTTATCAAGAGCAGCAGCAAAACCTTTAAGTGCCACATCATATTCACTAACTACGTCACCGCGCTCGATCTTATAATCGTCCAAAATCGTGCTCCGCAGCGCTTTGACACTCTGCACATCCGAAAGCGACTTTCCTTTGCTGTCGTTGAATACCACAATGTACTGATCTCCGACATCCGGAGCATTAGCCTGAATTTCGGTTTTCTGAGTTTGCTGATTATTGGTATTGGTTGGCTGATCGCAGGCGGTAATGCCAAATACGACCAGAAATACAACCAAAGCTAGCTTCGAGAATGCATTTCGCATAATATTACCCTTTTATTTAAAATTATGGACCCTTTCAGGCCTCCCTAAAAAGAAGCTTTTTGTCTCCAAAGCCCTAAATTATTAATAATGAAGACCATAAAGCTATTAATACATGAAAGGTAATAAGAGCGCAGAAAGCAAGTGGTGTTACAAATAATCAGGACTCACTTGATGAAAACCGAATCCCCCTATAGACCCATTCAATAGATGCAAATATTCCGTATTTTCAGTTTAGATTGTACCAAGTAAATTGGAATGATTGGGCTTCTAACACGTTTCCATAATAGCAATTATGTAATGCCGTATTTTTCATGGATGAGCTGATCACTTTTTTACAAAATCGACTCGACGGTAACCTGCCCGGTCGGAAGGCGCATATCCGGATGGCTCCGGAACCTGTAAATCAGGGGCGAAGACGAAAGATGGATCCGCCGGATGATGTTCATCATAGCAGCGTACTGGTGCTGTTATTTCCAAATGAAGAAAAGAAGCCGAAACTTATCTTGACACTACGCAGCGATGATATTGATCATGGCGGGCAAATCAGCTTTCCGGGCGGGCGAGCAGAAGAGGGCGAAAGCAAAGCCGAAACGGCCCTGCGAGAAGCACGGGAAGAGATTGGCATTCTCCCCTCCAAAGTCCAAATTATCGGGCAGCTAAGCGATTTATATGTAAGCCACTCCAATAACCTGGTAACACCGGTCGTGGGCACGGTAAAAGAAGGCCCTACCTTTAAAATCAATCCGCGTGAAGTGGAAGAAGTTTTCGCAGTCGAACTTGATTCGCTGTTGAAAAAAAAGAATCTCACAGTCGAAGACTGGAATCTGCACACCTACAAATACCGGGTCCCCTATTGGGATGTACATCGTGTGCCTTTATGGGGAGCCACTGCCATGATGCTCAGTGAACTGCTTGATGTATACCGGGAATTCAAGGGCTCTGTCTCTCAAATGGGCTAATCGCGATTCCAGAAGTTGGCATCAACAAGTTCATTCCGCTCATTGCCTTGCACGGCATAATTAAACCCCTTCTGAATAGCAAACCCGCCTACCTTTCCCTGTTTATTTACGGCAATAAACCCAACCTGAATATCATCCACCGACTTATTCTTGTCTACGATCCGCTGTACCGCTTTTTTACAGGCTGTCTCGGGATCATCGCCGCGACGCATATTCTCAACGACCAGGTGACTCCCGCAGGTACGAATCACTTCTTCCCCAAGTCCGGTAGCCGCGGCAGCACCCACTTCATTGTCTACAAATAATCCGGCCCCGATGATGGGCGAGTCACCTACCCGTCCGTGCATCTTCCAGGCCGTCCCGCTGGTGGTACACGCCCCGGATAAATTCCCCTGCTGATCTAAGGCAACCATCCCAATGGTATCGTGATTTTCAACGTTGATTTCGGGGTTATACTCCGATTCTTTCTTCCACTCCTCCCAGGCTTTCCGGGAGGATTCTGTGAGCAATTCTTCCTTTTTGAATCCCTGTTCAAGTGCAAAGGCAAGAGCACCTTCTCCAACAAGCATAACGTGCGGTGTTTCCTCCTTAACCTTTCGGGCCACCGAAATCGGATGCTTGATATGCGGCAAAGCGGCTACCGAACCACAGCGTTCCTGCTCATCCATGATGCAGGCATCCAGCGTCACAAACCCATCCCGGTCAGGATACCCGCCGTAGCCTACCGTATGGACTTCAGGATTGGCTTCCGTAACCCGCACACCGGCTTCAACAGCATCCAGAGCCCTCCCGCCATCAGCCAGTATTTTCCAGGCAGCTTCATTGGCAGCTTTCCCGTGATTCCAGGTAGATATGACAACCGGTTTATTAACCGATCCGGATACAGAAGAATAGGAATTCGACCCCGTCCACTTTTCCAGAGAAAAAAAGCTACCCAATGCCGAAACTTTAAGAAAATGCTTGCGAGTCATCATAGAAAAACCTCCATGTATTCGATTTTAGAAATCTTGTGTGACGGACCCAAAGATGCTTCAGTTCAATAAATCGGCAGCCGAGCGACCTACCTCCATGCCGATGGCAATTCCCATTCCACTAAGTCCCGCAGCAACAAAGCGTCGATTATCCAGCTGTTTAAGGATCGGAGTTTTGGTGGGCGTAAATCCCATGATGCCCGACCACTCATGATCAATGCGCCACCCGCCCGGTAAGTTCAGAGTATCTGATACAAATTGCACCAGGTGTTCTTTGATCGTCTCATTAGTGCCAAAACTATCGGTCTCTTCTTCCTCTTTGTCAAGGTTGCGAGCCCCGCCAATCAGCAGGCGATTACCAACATTGCGAAAGTAGATATAGCCCCGATCGTGATGGAAAATACCTTTCCAGGGCATCTCCTCAAGTTCTTCGGTGACCATCACGTAACCACGCGCCGGCTTGACATCGAGTTCGGGCAGCAAGTGAGGCACAAAACCATTGGCTGCAAATAGAATCTTTTCTGAAGTTAGCTTCATACCGTCTCCGACTACAACATCTCCCTTGGCCGTAGCTTCCTTTACCGGCGTATTCCATTTAATATCCACGCCGGATCCAGCCACTTCCCGGGAGAGCGCCTGCATCATTTTTCCCGGATGCAATGATCCTTCCAACCGGTTGTGAATTACCGGGTAGCCGTTGATCTCAGCCCGGCTGTATACCTTTTCGCCGCCCACGATATCATCCATCCATCCGTTGAAGCGATCAATATCATAGGCTACATTTTCAAATTCATTGTGATTTTTGAAAAACTCGTAACCTCCGCAGTGTTCATAGCCAATGGCCGATTCACCCAGCGTCTGTTTCAGCAGTTCAAGCCCCCCATAGCGGCGCTGAATCCGCTTTTTGATATTGCTTGCAGATTCTTTTTTGAGGTCGGCCACGTGCTCTCCGATTGAGCCCACGCAGGCAAAGCCTGCATTTCGGGTGCTTGCCCCTTGAGGCAAAAAGCCCCGTTCCAGTACTCCAACCCTGGCATCCGGATTTTGGCGTTTAAAAAAAAGAGCCGAGGATAATCCTACTATTCCCCCACCGACCACCAACAAATCATACCCTTTAAGAAAAGAATCCTGTTCCCAGTACGAAAAATTATAACTCATTAGCCTTTAATTTTGGATTCCGGAATTGGCTCAAAGACCAGCGAAGCCATCAGCGCGGCCCCGGTCGTGAAGCAGCGTTCATCCACATTGTACTTTGCGTGATGCCAGGTGTAGGTCGATCCGCTTTCCTCACTGCCGCTGCCCAGGAAGAAAAATACACCCGGAAAATGCTGCTGGTAAAAAGCAAAATCCTCACCCGCCATAATCGGATCGGGCATCAGTTCGACATTACCGGACCCCAGTACTTTCCCGGCCGTTTCAATGACCCGGTCGGTTGCCCAGTCCGTATTGATAACTGCAGGATATCCGTAATCGAATTCAAAATTGTATCGTCCGCCCGCCGCTTCGGTTACTCCTTTGGCAATGGCTTCCAAGCGATGTTTAATCAGCTCAGTGGTTTCCTGCGAGAAGGTCCGTACCGTCCCGATCATCTCCACCTTTTCAGGAATAATGTTGTGGGCCGACCCGCCCGATATTTTTCCGACCGTAACGACGGCCGGCTCCGTGGGATTGATATTTCGGCTTACGATGGTTTGAATCTGGTTGACCACCTGTGAAGCCATCACAATGGGATCTATTGCTTCGTTGGGAGAGGCCGCGTGCCCGCCCTGGCCAATGATTTCGATTCGGAATTCATCAGGACGTGCCATCTGTGGCCCCTTCCGCAAGGCGATTTTACCCGGTTCCAGATTGGGATTGGTATGCAGGCCATAGATCACATCAACCCCCTTTTTCTGCAGGTAACCCGTTTCACAGAGCAGGCGTCCGCCCCCGGGCAGCTTCTCTTCACCGGGTTGAAAGATCAGAAGCACCGTGCCTTCAATTTCTTCCCTTACCTCTGAGAGGATCCGGGCTACGCCCAGCATATTTGCCGTATGTGCATCGTGTCCACAACAGTGGGCCACCCCTGGATTCTGCGATTTAAATTCCTCTTTGTGAGATCCCTCCTCAAGGATGGGCAAGGCATCAATATCGGCCCGTAAAGCTACCACCCGGTCCGAATCCTGATCTCCTTCAATCACCCCAACACAACCAGTATCCAGCGGCTGATCCACATGAATACCCAAATCCTCGAGCTGATTCACAATATATTTGGTAGTCTCAAATTCCTTGTAACTGAGTTCGGGATGACGATGCAGGTAGCGCCGAATCTCAATCATATCCTGGTGATAGGCTTGGGCCTTATCCTGAATTTTACTTACTTCCATATCAAATAATTTAATTTCTACACGAGCCGATGTAATTGTTTATGAAAATAGGAATTTTACAACAAGTCTATGAGTAAAATCTGCAACATATGACTCGAATTGCCGTACACCCCCAGTGACTATAGATTATGGCCATAAACATTCAGAAGCACAATTATGAACACACGTAATATTTCATGGGAAATTGTACTGGCAGGGCTGACTTTCGTTGCCATCGCCATTTATCTCTTCAATCATGATTCTTCTCATGAAAACAGGCATTCCAGGCATGCACCGCCTGCTGTTGCGCCGGCCCCCGGACTCCCAAGTGCAATTGTCATTGACTTGGAAAACCTCAAAAACCTTGAGGACTTAAAGCATCTTCAAAATATCGATGAGCTCAAAGTATTCAAGGATGAACTCAGAAATATCGACAAGCTCATTGAACAGCAACGTCAAAACCAAGGACAGCAACAGCAGATTGATTCCAACCTTAAGCAACTGGAGGCGGAACTTCAGAAGATAGAGAACGCCGACTACAAGATTAAGCTGCAAAATCAGAAGCTTTACATCAACAAAAATTATAATATCGATGAAGCCCAATGGACCGAAGTGAAGCCGGGCACTTATGTGTATCGCAAGTCTTTTGACACCAGTAAGCTTAAGTCAATGGATGTTAAGCTGAGCTTCGGCAACGTAAATCTGGTTGGAGAAAACGGCAGCCAGGGGGAGATTGTGCTTCGCGCCACCGGTGATATTGAAGACCCGGCTGCTTTCTCCGATAAGCTGGATATCGAAGAACAGCTCAATCAGTCCGACGGCACTTTCAACGTAGCATCGGCCAAAGGAACTCATATTTCGGACCACATCAATATGGAAGCTACCATTACCATACCCAGCAGTCTTGTCATCAATGCCTCGACGGCAGGCGGCCATATTAATGCTACGAATCTTTCCTCCAAACAACATCTAAAAACATCCGGAGGACATATTAACCTGAACGCTGTACAAGGCGAAACAGTGGCAAAAACAGCCGGCGGCCATATCACCTGCGATGAGCTTTCCGGAAATATTGTGCTTTCTACCGGGGGCGGCCATATCCGTGTTAACCAATTAGACGGTACACTAACCGCCAAAACAGGTGGCGGACACATCGAAATACAGGATGCTTCCGGCACGGTAACTGCCAAAACCTCCGGTGGAAATATTTCGACCACTATGGTACAAGCGAAAGGCCCCCTGAAATTTGCAACCTCCGCCGGTAACGTCTCGCTGTTTATCCCCGTTGATCTCGGAGCCAACCTGAAAGTGGACGGTTCAACTGTTAACTTGGCTAGTCCTTTTGATTTCAGCGGTACCCAAAACAAAGGACGCCTGGACGGTACTCTGAACGGTGGCGGCATACCGATTGAAATCAGCTGTGGATTTGGAAACGTGAATATCAGCACCAATTAACACAATGGCCGAAGAAGAGCCCAAGTCGAATGAACTGATCGTCACTCGCGATGGATCACACACCGTATATTCTTCCCACTTCGATCAGAAATACCATAATCCCAACGGGGCCATAGCCGAAAGCCGTTACGTTTTTTTTGAACAAACCGGATTGCTCGGTACCCTGGAAAACGAAAATAAAATCACAATCCTGGAAATAGGATTTGGTACCGGACTTAATCTGATGCTGTTGCTGGATTATTATCTAAATCTAGGTTCTAATGCCCAAATTGCATACTACAGCATCGAAGGGTTCCCACTGAGTGCAGCAATGGCAAAGGAACTGAACTACGAGGAATATCTCGATCATCCCGAATCGGCCCAAAAAGTAACGCAACTATTTGCCAGTCTTACGGAAGGAATGAACGACTTCAATTTTCTCGACGGGAAAATCGACCTACACTTATTCAATGGATTATTTTCCGATCTTCCCCAGTTGTCTATTTCAGCCAATTACATCTTTCACGACGCTTTTTCTCCGGATGTAAATCCTGACCTGTGGACCGGCGAAGTTTTTAAAAAAAATCGATCACTCAGTGCTCCCGATGCCATCCTTGCCACCTATTGCGCGGCCTCTAAAGCACGCGGAGCCATGGCATGGGCCGGATGGCATATCGCACGAGCCAAGGGCGCGCTCGGAAAACGGGAGATGTCGCTGGCCTCTCCTGATCCTGACCGGCTGGGTGATTTAAAGCCCGTAAACAACGAGCGCTATACCCGCCGCTATGAAGAGAATGATTTTTAATCAGTAATTATCGTTGGGTTTACAACCAACGTAGTCGTCTCTTTCATCACATCGAATTCAACTGCCAATATTTCTATTCCTTCTCCTGGAACCGCTGCAGCAGCTGTCCCAAAAACTTGTTGGCATATACTTTATTGATGTGATCCATATCAGCGAGAATCACCAGGCGATCCTGGCTTCGTGAAAATGCGACATTTAATAGTCGAGGCACGGCTAGCCCGTTTTTCTCTTCATCAAAGGGACGCACCGAATAGTGCCGGCGGCGTCCGTACTGCTGCTCACCGCTCATCACCGTATCGAAAATAATGACCTTTTTTTCGCGCCCCTGGAAGGTGTGAATGGTCCCCACCTCGATCATTCCGAAATCGTTGTCATAGAGGTCGCGCCGGATATCATACACGGTGCTGCGAAAAGGAACGATAATCCCGATCTCGTCCACCGGCACATGATTCTTCAATACCAATCGCCTGATCATTTTGATGATAATGGCATTGTGCACCTCATTAACGGGCTGAAAACCTTTACCTTCATCCTTTTGTGTAAGCACCGGCCCATATTTCTGGCTGTCAATCACATTGACGGTGGGGTCGCTACTCTCCTGCTGTTTGAGCATTGGATCCTGGTCTTCATCCGGCTGTGCCGTTTTCAGCCTTCCCTCGTAGAATACCGTACTCAGCACTTCGGCCAGGTCTTCGTTGAGGCGATACTGCGTATCGTAAAAGGTGGTAAGCGGACGATTTTTGTCATGCCAGTCAAACAGATCTTCGGTTGATTTGGCATCTGATACGAACGTAAAGATATCTTCTTCCAAGAATTTGCGGGAGGGTACATCATCGGTAAGAGCAATAGGCGGCAACTGCATGGGATCGCCCACCACCACGATATGCGCCTTGGCCTTAGCAGCCAATACCATCAAGTAGGGCAAATTGGCCATGGAGGCCTCGTCGATCACCACGGCATCGAACTGCTGCCCATCAAAAAGTTCAGATGTACAAACCTTAGCCAGCGTAGTGGCTACCAGCTGCATGCGTTCCAATTCGATTCGTTCATTAACGGTAATCAGTCGGTCAATCTTTTCCTCCAGTGCGGCCTCGCCCCCGTGATCATCAATCCGTTCGCCCAGCATATTGATTCGCTCGTCGAGCTCTTCCGGCACCGACTCCCCGTGATCCATCAGGTTGTCGATCTCCTGCTGGAGCTTCTGATATTCTCCCAGCAGATTCTGCAGATTTCCGGCCTTTTCTTTCTGCTTCTGCTCTTTCTCCTTAACGTACTGCTCAAAAAGCACCTGCTCCAGGCGATCACTGTCCAGGGCAATTTCACCAAAGCGCGTCACTTCCTTTTCAAGATGTTCTTTTTCGACGGAAGTCAGCGCTTTCAGTACACTCAGCAACCCCACATCTACCGCCCGATTCGTATTGGCTGCAAACAGCACGTGCTTCCCCTTCACCAGGTAATTAGCCATAATAAAGCCTAAGGTAGAGGTTTTGCCGGTCCCGGGAGGTCCCCACACATACAGCACCTCGTTTTGCAGAGCTTTCACCAGTGATTCATGCTGAGATTCATTGCGGCGGCTGTCATCCAGTACCCGCGTTTCATCATCCTCGTGATGGTGCTTGCTGGGATCCGGATAAAAAAGGTGCCCCATCCGCTCACGATCTTCCTTGGCTTCCTTATCAAGCAGTTTTTCAAGCTCATTACGCAATTTGCGCAGCACAAAATCATTTTCCCATTCCAGACTCACCTTTGGCAGGGTTTTGCCGAAGTTATGTGGAAAATGCAGCACTACTTTCTTGTCTTCCACCTCCACGGGATACAGCTCCAGCTCATCCTCATGGTCCTCCATCTCCCCGGTAATCACTTCGGCAAACCGAAGCGATGTATTTTGCGATTCAAATTCATAGTAATAGGTGTTAGGGGGATGGTTCTCCAATCGCTTTCCCTCAAAAAGTACATCCTGGGCGGGCTTCTCACGGACCGTTTCAATCTCCGCATTAATAGCGTCCAGTGCCCGCTTTATGAGTTTCTTGGTCTTCTTATCTGTCAAACTGTTCCTTGGAATTTATCTATTACTGAAAGTTCAAATTATATGCATTACCGCATGATCCGTTTTCATTCATACAGATCATCAACATCAGCCTTTGCCAATTCAATGAATAGTTGGCTTACTTTTTTGGTCACCGCTTCAAAATAGGCCTTCCCTTTTTCTGCTGTGGCCTGTCGCGGGTCGCCTACGCCCGTGTCTTCGGTTACCTGCGACCACTGTCGTTCGGCCCAGGCCCACTCTTCTCTCAAAGCTTTAATGCGATACTCTTTGGCCGACCCCGGCCCGGCTTCATCCAGTGACCTAACCAACTCTGGACGAAGATACATAATCAAACTAGTTTCCATCTCATCGGCATGGTCACCATCCGGATAATCAAAAAACTCACTTTTATCTATCGCTTGAAACCAGTTGCAAAAGCTGATAAACATCTCCGGATATATAACACCAAGCTCACGGATTATAGGCTTGAAATTATTTCCCCCATGACTGTTTAAAATCAGAAATTTTCGAACCTGCTGCCGATTCAGGACCTCGATTACATCGTTCAAAACAGCAGCCTGTGTACTGGGATGCATGTTTATGTCCAGCTTTATATCGGTCTGTCCTGTATTTACCCCAAAAGGAATGGCAGGGAGAATCATAATATTCGCGCCTTGTTCCCACGCGCGTTTCCCCGCTTCTGCCGCAATGGCTTCCCCTTCGATCACATCGGTAGCATAGGGCAAATGGTAGTTATGGGCTTCCGTCGCGCCCCAGGGCAATACCGCCAGATCCACTTGCTGCTTTTTTAACGCTTTCCAATTGGTTTCTGCCAGAATATATGGCCGCATGGTTAACCTCTCTTAATTACAGTTACTATTGATCCCAAAGCTCAGCCCGGATGGTTTTGGCACTCTGTTCCGAAATCCGGTATTCCAGCTTTATCCGCCTGCGCTCGGGAATTTTCTGTTCGACCAGCTTCGCGCTTTGTGAAGTATACAGGATCAAATCCGTCTCCCGCACAAACAGCGGTAACGAATTCCCATAGGTAGCCCCTGCCACGAAAGATCCCCCAAACTTAATGCTCACCTTCAGCTCGTCGATAATTTTGGGGATAGTGCTGTCTTCGGCAGTCACCAAACCGATCGTATCGATGGCCGCACGATCCACAATCGACAACAAGGTATCCGGATCGATACTGTATACTATGGGCAGCAGACGTCCCTTCTCAGCAAAATCACGAAATTTGTTCACCAGCTGAATCGGCACGAACAGGGCATCATATTTTACGGTCTCGTTATACTGGTTAGCATTCAATACCCGGCTTCGAACTCCCACCTCTTTTTGGATGGCGTCAGCAATCATTTTTCCTAGCTCATTGGTCTCACCGATGCTGGCGCAGGTCTCAATGCGATCGGGCCAGTCCATAAAACTCAGCTGCTCCTGGAACAACTCATCGATCTCCGATTCATCCAGTCCGTAGCCGATCAGCTCTTCCAACAGCTTGCGCATCTTTTCAGAGCCCACCTCCAGGCGGTCGGACTTGTCGAGATTCGTGTTCTGCCGCTCTACGATAAAACCCTTGCCCCGCTCCCCGCGAATCAATCCCTCATCGGCCAGGATGTGATAGGCCTTGCGCACGGTGTGAAAACTTGTTTCCAGTTGCTGACCGAGCTGGCGCGTAGAAGGCAAGGTTTCGCCCACCTGAAACTGCTTGGTAGCAATCATCAGGCGAATGCGATCGGCGATATGTTTGGCAGAGGTTTTCAAATCAGGAAATTCGTTGAATGTCAGCCCAAAAGATAGCTGTTTCACTGATCATTCTCACAGATCGATTTATAAATAAAAAAGCCTGCCCTAATGAAAGAGCAGGCTTTTATGGACTATTAAAATTTGCTCCTAGAAACGAAGTCCGCGGAAATCGTACTTCAGGGAAACCCAGAACATTCGTCCCTGCGGAGGAACGCCCAGCTGATCCACTTTATCCGTATCGAAAATATTATTAACGCTCACCTGCAGGCTCAGACCTGTTCGGGCAACATCGAATCCGGCCGAGGCATCCATCTCAAATTTGGCCGGCAGCTCCTCTTTGTTCGTGAGATCGCCGTCGTCATCCAGCAATACATTGGTACTCCAGTAGCCAGAGGTAAACATGTAGGCATCCTGCCAGCGACCGTTCAGCTTGAGATATGGCGCCACAAAGATATCATCCTCAAACAAGTTCTTCGCTGTAAAGTTACCCTTGATTTTGATGGGGGGCGTATTGAGCGGCAGGTTCGCATCGGTCGTATTGTTGGTGAAATCAGTGAGCTTAATGGTAGAGAAACTACCCGACAGGCTGTATCGATCATTGAAGTAATAGTTCAATCCGACATCTAAGCCCTGCACCTTGGCCTCCCCGAAATTAATGAAGGTTTGCAAGGCCGTAAAATTACTTCCATCAACTAGAACGGAACTGCCGTTTTCATAAGCCACGGTGTTTGCACCGTCAGCTACAAAATCACTACCGATAAAGTTTTTGTACCAAGAATAGTAACCCACAATATCTACAAACAGTTTCTCTCCAAACGCGCCTTTGTATCCCAACTCCATAGAATTCACCTCTTCAGGTGACACCGGATCAATGGTATTCACCACGTTTCCGCCGGCATCCTGGATGGTGTATCCCTCTGTGTTTCCCTTAATCAACAGAGCATAACCCGGAGCAAAAATATCGGGTACCGGAATATAGGCATGACTTTGAAGGATAGTCGGTGACGTATATGCACGGTTGTAGGTAGCCCGCAGGTTATGTCCCGGCGCAACGGTATAAACCAGCGAACCTTTGGGACTAAACTGCGTGTCGTAATCGCTGTTACCATCAACCCTTGCGGCAAATACCGCCCGCAATTCATCGGGTATCAGATCGTAATCCAGCTGCAGGTAGCCGCCCAACAGCTCCCGGCTGATATCCTGTCCAGCTCCGTCTTCCAGGTAGGTGCCCTGAGACTCGGGCTGGTAGTTACGGTACTGCATGCCGGTCACCAGGTTAAGCCCACCAAACATATTGTTGTATTGCAGCTCGGAATCATAAATCTCGGTATCGTCAATAAAGGCTACGCTCTCACGGATACCGGCAATATCAATTTGATCGAGTGATGCACCGCCATTGACCGCCGCCTGAACCGCCGGAACAACCTGATTCAGCTGATAACTTCCCGCCTTGTTCCCGGTACGCGTTACCTGGGCATACCAGTGCGAACTGCTCAGCTGGAAGGTTTGATAATCCACTTCCCAATCCTTGATACGATTCCGTCCGTTGGAAGTCAGCGAAAACTGATCCGTCGATGACCAACCGTAGGTGGCCGTCGCTTTCCAGTCGCCCAGCTTATAATAAAGCGAACCGTTGATCTTGGTGGCGCCCACGTCGTAATTTTCCACCACATCAGTCTCAAATACCGTGTTGGCCGCAGTAGGCTTGGTACCGGCCGGCTGGTAAAAATGCAGGCTGTCTTCCCGCTGCGGCTTAAAGTCCACCGCTTTCATATACTGACCAGTAACCTTCCAGCCGAAACTGTTGTTAAAAGTACCTGCCAGGCGGTAGGAGATATCGCGCAGTTCCTGGTTACCTACACGGGTATCAACGGCAATACCCGATTGATCCCAAGGGTCTTTGGTCGTCACATTTACGACTCCGGCTCCGGAATTCGGTCCGTACAAGGCTGCCGCCGGACCCAGCACCACTTCAATGCTTTTCAGGTCAATTTTACTGGACGGCAGAAAGTTGCCCTGAGGAAGACCGGTCCCTCCCAAAGTAGCCAGACGTCCGTCAATCAGGAAGAGCATACGCGTGTTAAAACTGCTGTTAAAACCACGCGCCGAAATCAACTGCGTGTTGATGCCTGCATTGGTATAATTCACGCCTTTTAAATTCGACATGGCCGAAAGAAAGGTGGCACCGCCCGCCGTGGACAGCTCCTCTTCGCTCACACTTTCAATAGTTGTCGGTGACTCCAGCAGTTTTTCCGGCTGTTTGGATCCCGATACGACAATTTCATTGCCCCGCCACACTGTTTCCTCCAGCGCAATATCCAGGGTTATCGTTTGACCGGCTTCCACCGTAATCATATCGCTTTCATAGGAGGCATAACCGAGATAAGTGGCTTTCAGCCGGTATTTACCCGGCGCAATGCCTTTGATCTCGTATTTACCTGCTTTATCGGTCGCAGCCCCCTTGGTGGTCCCCACGAGGATAACGTTTACCGCCGGCATCGTCTCTCCGCTTTCCGTATCTGTAACCGTCCCCTGTATGGTGCCGGTGCTTTGTGCCCGGGCACCCGCCCAGGATACAAACAGACAGCACAGCAGAATCATGGTTGTTTTTTGTATCATAATAACCCCTTGTATGCTTTTACGTTAGTGTTGAATAAATCCATGATTTAATTTCATGTTTATCAAAGTTTTGGAAAATTTCAAATACTTATAACAAAAAATATTAGCTTAAATTGTTTAAATGCTGGTCAATCGCTTTACGGCTTTGTTTAGGCTTTTCGATAAAGGGGGTATGACCACAATCAGGCAGCTCTTGCCTGCGAACCTTTCCGCCAGTCCGTTCATATTGTTGCAAGGCATAGGCGATCTCGGAAACCATCGGCTGCGGGGGATACTGTTCAGTGCCGGGCCACCCCTCACGCAACCCTAATTGTCCTTGGTATCCCGGGTCCGAAAAAGACCGGTCTGAAATAATATTATCATCCTGCCCGTGTATCCAGAGGATCGCAGTCTTGGGTTCGGCCTCGATGAGTTCATCCAAAACCCACTGATTGTATTTGGGAGACAGCGCATTCACGGGCCCGTATTTTCCGGGTGCCACGTCGGGCCAGAATTCCGATTTGACATAATCGCCGGGGTATTGCCTATCGCCGGAGTGAATGGACAGCATGGCCGATAAAATTTCTTCTTCCCGATCTGCTTTAAATCCATTCTTCCAAAACAATCGGTTCATGGCATTACGCGGCGAATAAAGGGGGTGATCGGCCGACCGATCTTTTTCCCTGATGCGTCGGGCGAATTCGTCAACCACAATTCCGCCGCCGGATCCTGAAAAATCCCCGTTATTTGGGATACCCTTCTCCCCGTGAATGCCACCAAAACCCATCGGCGGTCCCGGGGCAATGAGTGTGGCCGTTTGCAACAGCTCGGGATAACGGCCAATTAATCCCCAGCAGACAAATCCGCCAAGCGAATGCCCGACCAGGTGAAAAGGCGCAATCTGCATCTTTTCTGCAAGTGCCTCAACATCATTTACCCAATCACCCATCCCGTTCGTGGCATCAATCAATTTTCGGTCGTCGGTCTGTCCAAAGCCACGCAGATCGGGCGCTATACAGTAGTACTGGTCCGAAAAGTTGAGCATAAACGGCTCCCAGATCGTTGAGCTGGAGGTGTTACCATGCAAAAAAAGGATGGGAACCTGTTCCGGATTTCCCGCCGTCAGCACGTGCATGCGCAGCCGCGATGTTTCAATGAATTGCGATTGGATACCCTCAAGATGCGTTATTTTACTCATGATGCTCCACCTTAAATTCCTTTTCCAGGTCTCGTTTCTGAATTTTATTGGAATCCCCTACCGGCAGACTATCCTTGAAAATTACGTGTCCGGGACACTGATACCCCGCCAGGTATTCCCGGCAGTAGGTCTTCAACTCATCGCCGGTTAATTCCTGCCCGTCTTCCAGCACAACAAAAGCACATCCTGTCTCACCCCACTTCTCGTCCGGCACACCGATTACCGCCACCTGTGCCACCGCCGGATGCTCGTAAATCACCTTCTCGATTTGTACGGGATATACATTTTCGCCCCCGCTGATGTACATCTCTTTCTTGCGCCCCACCATAAAATAATAGCCATCTTCATCGCAGCGAAACAGATCGCCGGTATGTACCCAATCCCCTTCAAATACCTGTTCGGTCTCACCCGGATTTTTCCAGTAGCCGGCAAATACGTGGGGGCCCTTCATCAGCAACTCCCCGACCTTGCCCTGTTCCACTTCCCGGTTCTTGTCATCTACAATTTTGACACCTACATGAAAGTTGGGAAATCCCACCGACCCTTTCTTGCGGATGGCATCTTCGGCCGGCAGCGAAAAACAGTTGGGACCGGCTTCAGTGAGTCCATACCCCTGCCGAATTGGTACTCCTTTCTGTTTATATGCTTTGATAACCGGTATGGGACACGACTCTCCTCCACAGATAGCAAACCGCAGGCTGGAAAAATCCGCATCTTTAAAATTGGACTGCTCCATCATCATCCGGAGCATAGTGGGAATGCCAAACAAGATGCTCACGTACTCCTCTTCTATCAGCCGGTTGCAGTCGGCCGCATCAAACTCCGGCTGGAAAATCAGTTTGCCGCCTTGGTGAATCAGCGGAGTCAGCAGCACGTGCCATCCGCCGGTGTGGTAAAAGGGCGTATTCACGAAGGTACTGTCGGAAGCGCCTAACCCCAATCCGATGGCCGTATTGATGGAATTCCAGTGGATCTGCCGCCACGAGATCATGGCTCCTTTTGATTTGCCGGTCGTCCCCGAAGTGTACAGGATCATAGCAATATCATCGGCATCGGCCTCGTAGATGAGCGGTGCCGGAGCTTCGGCTTGCATCATCTCGCGAACCGAATCTGCCCCCTCATTCATACTGACAAACGTCAGATTCGAATGCCGCTCACGGGCTTGATCCACCGTCTGCTTAAATTCTTTGGTATAGACCAGCACTTGGGGATTACAATCCGAGATCAGCTCAAGCAGCCCGGCAGTAGGCACCCGATAGTTCAGCGGCACCAGGATCACACCGAGCTTGGCGCAGGCAAAAAACAGGATAATATACTTCACATTGTTTTTTGAAATCACCGCCAGGTGATCCCCGACTTTCAGCTCATACTCTCGCTGGAGAACACTGGCCAGACGTTCGGCCTTTTCGTTAAGCTCCCTGTAGGTATAGCGAGCCCCGGTGCTCGTATCTACAATCGCCTCCTTGTCAGGCGTATAACGCTCACGTTTGGTAAGCCAGTTATTATAGTTCATACCTTCGCTGATCTAGCTGATTCCAATTTCTCTCTACGTAATTCAATGCCCCGGTTTTGGATGGCATAAACGGCAAACCCTACCACTACGGCACTCATAATAGCCAGGGCTGCGGCCACCCCGGGATTCTCCCCGGTGGCTTCCGAAAACGGGACTCCCAGCTGCCCGTAATACACCGTAAAATGCACAAGCACTGCGGTAACAGAGGCCAACACGGGCGCCAATTTGGGCACATTCTGGAAAAACATCCCCATTAAAATTGGTACAAACGCCGCCGAGAAATAGGCATATACCCCGTTTTGGGCAAAGATACCCACACTCAGCTTGGGATGGACCAGCTGCTGCCATGACAGTACAATGGTGATGAACCCCATTAGCACAATAACCAGCCGGTTGCACAGCAACTTGGCCGGCAAGCCCATAAATTCTTTTTGAAGAAGTTCTTCACCCGCAAAAGGCGCAATAATATCATTGGTAATAGAGGTAGAAAGAGACTGAATCAGACTTTCGAGCGTTGATATGCCGGCGGATATTAATCCCAGTACAATAACTAACGCCAATACGACTGTAAACTCCTTGATAACATAGGCCGAAATAATGCCATCCATCGGCAGCGGTTCCCCGTTAACGGTGAGATCGGGGAAACTGATGCGCGCATACAACCCCGCGATTACCACCAGGAAAAATAGGAACTGGGTGATTACTCCGACCACCAAATACCGATTTACGTCCTCATCTCTTTTTAGCAATAGCGATTTAGTGAGAATATGTGGCTGACAGACAATCGCAATACCCACGATAAAGGGAGCGATCAGGATTTCGAAGTAATCCCGGAACAGGAAGCTACTGTCGTTGGTAAGCTGCGTCAATTTGGGATCAACGGCATTTAGTTGTTGGATAAATCCCGATACCCCGTTGCTGAAATGCTCGTAGCCCGACCCCAGCAGAATAAACGCCACAATTACCATTAACACCGCTTGAATGGTATTGGTATACACCATGGAATTGGCACCACCGTACATCATGTAGCCGAATATAAAGATCACGATACCCAGCAATACATAAAATTCGGGCAGATTCAGCGTACTGGACAGTACCTTCGTCAACCCCACGCAAATCAGCACCACAAAGGTGATGAGCAGCAGGGAAAGAAATCCGAAAAAGATCCCAAAAGAACGACTCTTAAATTTTTTCTGAATCCAGTCGGCCATGCTCAGCGCCTTGACCGTAGCCCCGTAATTTCGAAAACCTTTGGTAAACAACACCAGCGATCCAAGTGTTGCCAGAGGCAGGGTCAGTCCCATCGCGATTACTCCGCTAAATCCATAGAGCGCCACAAATCCGGGATTGATAATAAAGGTAGCCGCGCTGGTGATGGATGCCGCCAGGGAAAGGCCCACAGCCGTCGGTGAAAAAAGCACGCTGCCCAGCGCATAATCATCCATTTCCTTGGTCTGACCGGCACCCCGTACTACAAAGTACAGAATCACCGCTGCGTACAGCAGGATCAATACCCAGCCTGCGATGACCATTGTGGACGATGCCAGTTCCATAGTTTTATTTTTTACAGCTGATTGTTATTAATCTTAGGTTTCTCAACTTCAAAGCCGGGACTCAAAATCACCAAATTAGAGTCCAAAACGCTCGTATCCCTACCATCGATACGCGCAGGCGCCGAAATGCAGTCCTCCACCGGAGCCCACAAACACTAAAATATCTCCCTTGTCGACCTTGCCGCCCCGCAGGGCCTTATCAAAAGCCATAGGGATGGCAGCCGAACCGGTATATCCATAGCGATCCATAATTGTGGGAGCCGTCTCACGCTTAAGCGAAAGATTGTCCATAGTCTCCCAAATCTGGTTAATATTGATCTGGGTCATGTAAGCACCGTCGATCTCATCGGTTGAAAACTTCCCTTTTTCCGCCAATGTGCGGATCATGTCGGTCCACACGCGTGGATTGATCTCTTTCGGAAATTTTTCCACGAAGCGCAGACACTGATTACCTCCGTTGGTTTTGCTGCGAGCGGCCGGATCCGCGGCCGCGCCACCATAAATGCCCATATGCTTGTAATACTCCGGTTTGGTACGCAGGTCGGAAGCCAAAAAGCCTTCTCCTTTGGTCTCGGTCGGCTCTAGTATCACCGCGCCGGCACCATCGGCAAACAAGGTTACCGTCTTCTTGTCATCAAGATTCAGGAACCGGCTCATCCCATAAGCCCCGATTACCATCACTTTTTTATACGAGGGGTCGGTTGAGATCATGCTGTTGGCCAGCGTCAAAGCCGTAGGGAAGCCCGCACATGCGGTGTTGATATCCATAGAGGTGGCGTTGCTCATTCCCAGTTTATACTGCACCACTGAAGCGGTTGACGGCGATATAAAATCGGGAGTATCAGTCGCAATAATAAGAAGATCAATACCCTTGGGGCCGAGTCCGGCCATATCAAGGGCATTTTTGCCCGCCTCTACGCAGAGATCGCTGGTTGATTGATCTTCCTCCATCCACCTGCGTTCCCTGATCGTCAAATTCTCACGCAGCCAGGTATCAACGTCCTCGCCCAACCGCTCGTTAAACCATTCATTTTTGATCACCCGCTCCGGGGCATATGAACCGCTCGCTATGATCTTTGAATGTCTCATTAGAATACGAGTCCCCCGTCCACCTGAAGTACGGTTCCCGTGATAAAATCTGCCTGGTCAGAAGCAAGAAATAGATAAGCCGAAGCGATATCCTCCGGCTTACCCAGGCGTCCCAGCGGCGTCTGACTCTTAAGCTTTTCAAGGATTTTTTCGGAAACGGTTTCCACCATTGGGGTTTCAATAAAACCCGGGGCTACGGCATTCACGCGCACCCCTTTACGGCCGAGCTCACGGGCCCAGGTTTTGGTAAGTCCGATTACACCCGATTTCGTTGCCACATAGTTACTCTGTCCAAAGTTTCCGTAAACTCCTACGACCGAGCTGGCATTGAGGATCACGCCGGACTCCTGTTCGCTCATTATCCCGGCGGCGGCTTTTCCACAGTAGAACACTCCGTTCAAATTGACATCAATTACCTTTTGCCAATCTTCGGGAGCCATTTTCTTGAGTGTGGCGTCGCGGGTAATTCCGGCGTTGTTTACCAATACATCCAACCCACCCCATCGCTCTTTCAGGGCATCCATCGCCTGCGTAACGGCATCATAATTGGTTACATCCACCTGAGTAAAATGGATATTAAATCCCTTTTCGGTCCATTCGTCCCGAAGCTTCGTACCGGCTTCGTCGTCCATGTCCCAGAGCTCCACCGAAGCGCCGCGCTCAATAAACTGACGTGCCGTCTCCCGGCCGATGCCTCCCACTCCTCCCGTTATCAATACAATTGTATCTTTAAAATCCTTCATAATCTTCTCTTCGCTTACTAATCGTTCAAAAAATTCAGTATTACTTCGTTAACGACATCCGGTTGTTCGAAATGCACGAAATGTCCCGCCCGGTCGACCATCTTTAATCGACTTTCTGGAATTTTCTCGGTACCCCTTTCAGCTACGGTTTCAGTCGTCAGCTGGGGATGCAATTGTCGATTAGGGATCAATGCATCCTGCTTGCCGTAGATGATAAGTGTAGGTTGCCTAATCTCATCCAACCGATCATAAACCGGACCTTCAAGCATAGCCCGAACCGATGTAGCATATGCACGGGCATATCCGTCAAAGTCCTCTGCACCCCGCAGAGCCACCCGGTCATCGGCCATAAATCGGGCCTCCTTCGGAAACTCATAGAATGCAGCTTTAAAGGTTTGGCGTACCATTGAATCCGGCGTTGCCTTGATGGCGGCCGGGGTAACAAAGCTTGTCATCATCCGGGCTTCCTGTTCGCTGAAGTTCTCGAATCCTGCAGGCGCCAACAAAACCAGCCGACTCACTTTTTCAGGATATTCTAGCGCCCCCTCAATTGCGATTTGTCCACCCATAGAATGCCCGATCCACACCGCACGGGATAATCCCAGTGAATCCTGCAGATGGGCTACCGTCTCGGCAAAAAAAGGAATGGAATAGCTTTCAACATCTTTTGATGATTTTCCGTAACCGGGCAGGTCGAGCGCTATGACGCGATGCTGTTGACTGAGTGCGGGGATATTCTGTTTCCAAGCCGGGATATAACTGCCCAAACCGTGAATCAGTATCAAAGCAGGTCCTTCACCCTCGTCTATGTAGGCTATTTTATGCCCGCTTGCCAGCTGCTGATACTGCACTTCATAGGGATACTGCAACTCCGAAAACTGCATCTGTTGGGCAATCCCCTCGCCCGATATCCCCCATAGGAGCAGGAAGAGGCCGAAAACCACCGATATTACAGATCGTTTTTTTCTCATTGTAATTCTAAGTTATTAAATATTTGAAAAGTTCCAAACGTTATAAATGAAAAAAAATAATTACTTGGTGAACTTATTACGTTCAGACTTCCAGGCCTTCATAAACTTTTCGTTATACTCATCCATCAATTCGTAAAATGCTTTCATCATCTTCATACGCTTGCGAATAAATGCAGCATCCTCGGAATTCAATTCTTTGGCTCGCCCTAAATATTTTTCCGCAATCTCGATATTCTTCTGCATTTTGTTAATCTGATTGGCGTAAGCCTTACCAAAAATATCGTCTGTGGCCTCATAGTAGTCCTTGCGGTCACCGGGAATCCAAACTTTATCAATAAGTCCACGCTCCTTGAGCCGGCGGCAGATTTGTGAGATGGGTCCCTTGCTCATCTCCAGCTTTTCCACAATATCGTCAAGCGATTGCGGTTCCTCCGAGATAATCAGCAGGCCCACAATTCGCCCCATCAGCGGATTAAGTCCAAAATTGCTGTATCCTTCGGCAAAATCGGCAATAATTTGTTGGGTTAACTCCGGTTTGTTGCTCATACAATACTAAACTATCTATAATTCGTAATAGAAATGACTCTAACTCTGCCCATAATTATTTGAAACTTTTCAAATATTCGCAACATTATTTTGAACTCTTTTCGTAAAGACGATTTTTTCTTGTCTTCAATAAGAAAATACTGCCTTCCGTTACACATGCTTCCGACACAGAATGATTTTCGTTCAAATCATCAAAGCCATAAAACCACTCAGGGAATACTTAAAACTCGTTTAATGTTACTATTTAATCATAATCCCAACAGAATTTTCCCTGATGACCAAACATCTACTGGTAACGCCTGAGGCTGATGAAGCCCGCAAAGAACTAATCAACACAGTCTTGGAAGACGTAAATATTACTATTGATTACTTAACAGATCTCAAAGAAGCTGAGCGCAGCGAGGTTCTTCGGAAAGCCGAACTTATGCTCACCTTCAATCCCGCCAAAGCGCTGAAAGAGCAGGAATTCACTTTTCTGCAAAACCTGGATTTTGTGCAGCTTATTTCGGCCGGCGCCGATCACATCCCTTTTTCAAAAATACCTGATCAGGCTACGATCGCCAGCAACGCCGGTGCCTATGCCCAGCCCATTGCCGAACACGTAATAGCCATGGCCCTGGCGCTAGCCAAACGGTTGCGGGAGGAACACCGGAACATGCAGCAGGGAGCATTTAATCAGTTCAGCGAAAATAAATTTATCCGTGATTCTACTATCGGCATCCTTGGCTTTGGGGGCATCGGTCAGGCCACAGCCGATCTTTTCAGAGCTTTCGGGGCAAAAATAATGGGCATGAATACCTCCGGAGAAACCCAACGGGATATTGATTTTATTGGAACGACCCAAGATTTGCCTCACATCCTCGAACAGAGCGATATCCTGGTCATTTCTTTGCCGCTTAAAAAGCAGACTCGCCACCTGATTGGCCGGAAAGAACTCGACCATATGAAAGCCGATGCCATTTTGATTAATGTAGCACGTGGCGAAATCATCGAGCAACAGGCCCTGTACGAACATCTGAAAAATCATCCTGATTTCAAGGCCGGGCTGGAATCGTGGTGGAAGGAACCGCTGCGCCATGGCTCCTTTGAGCTGGAATATCCGTTCCTTGACCTCCCGAACGTGCTGGCCTCTCCACACAACTCCTCGATGGTGCCGGGCACGCTGCAAAAAGGATTAGTCGAAGCCCTGAAAAACATCAAAAAATATCTGAGAGGAGAATCAATTAAGGGTGAGTTGAATCGGGAGAATTTCGTTTAGGTATGACCTTAGGATCCTGGCGGATTACCAATCCTATCAACAGTTATCCAATCTGCAGCTAACTGCCATTACACAAAATAGTTGACATTTTTATCAAACAATACTAATTATATAGTACTTAAATCTCATCAAGATCCAGACCTATGAAAAAATTAGTACTTGGAGTGTTATTGATTGGGCTGTATTTCTCTGTCCAAGCACAGCCTGATCAAACCGATAGCGTGACCGTAACTTTTAAAGTCACCGTTCCGAACTTAATACCGAAAGATGCCACGATTTACTGGGCAGGGTCGCTAAATCGATGGGACCCGGGAAATAATTTTTTCCCAAAAAGTACACCAGAATCACTTCATCAGAAAAACGGAGGCTGGGAAATTAAGTTAACGGCCAGTAAGGGCGATACCGTGCAATACAAATATACCCGAGGATCTATGTTTAGTGTGGAAGAACAGGATGATTTTACCTATCGGCCTTTGCGAAAAATTGTTTTTGATCAATCCAAAACGGTTTATGATACGGTTGCAGCGTGGCATGATCGTCCTCCGAAAGGACTACAATCAAATTGGCCCCAGGTTCCGTTAGAAACCACGAAGCAAACCATTAGTATGAATGGAGTGGTCCAAAATGGAACCGGTAGCTTCCTGTATGACAAATCGATAGGCTCTCGATTTTTTGATATGAGTACGCTTAATACCAAAGTCAGAGATATTCCCAAAAATGTAAGAAAGCAAGTTATATATTTTCTAAAAATTTCGGATGCCCCAGATAATACGGTAATAATTTTAGCGGGGAAGACGGATACTAATAACGGATGGAACATTTACATAGATAAAAATAATGATAATCAAATCGATACGGATGAAGTGATTTTAAACATTCTAACCGATACTACCACGCATACCTGGAGAGGAACTGTCCAGTTTCAAAAAATAAGTGGCGGCTCGGTAGTAGATGATACGGTAAATATAGGAATTAGAAATGCAACCAATCTTCCACCCGGGTATCGATCAAGTGCTGAAAAAGGAGCTCCGGATTTAACCTATCAGCTTCCCTTTCACCAACGCAAAGGCGTGTTAAATGGAAAAGAATTTTATCTGATAGCGCCATTTACTCAAGAGCTTTCAAAATTTTTCTACTTGGCTGTTGATCAGAACCATAACGATACCCTAAGCATAGGATCCGGTTCAAACGAAGTATCTCCATTCCGGTTAAATCAAATGTTTCAGCGCCGGAGATTTTATATTTTTCCTACTTTCCAATTGGGAAATGATTTCTGGGATGTAGTTTCGGTAAATGACGAAGGTACTTCTATTCGATTGAAACCGGCTCCAAATACCAAAGCGAAAATTGACATAAGCCCAGGAAAACCGGCTCCCAAATGGGTAGCAATGACCACGAATGGGGACAAAATTAGCTCGAAATCTCTTATCGGCAAATATGTGTTGCTAAATTTTTGGGGGAGCTGGTGTGGGGGGTGTGTTCAGGAAATACCCAAACTCCGGAGAGCCTATAAAAAATTTAAATCGGATAAGTTTGAAATTGTGGGCTTTGACTATGGGGATAATCGTCGCTCATTTAAACATGCACTAACCAAATATGCTATATCATGGCCTCAAGTGCGAGATAAAAAGGGAAATTATAAAACTAAGTTTTCCGTATTTGGATTTCCAGCAAATTTTCTTATTGGACCCGAGGGTAAAGTGTTGGAAACAGAGGCTACATTACGCGGCGAGAAACTTATCCCCACGCTGGAGAAATATCTGAAGTAATAGTTCCACCAAGCGTTACTAAACTTCGGAAGTTTAGTAACGCTTTAAAACTCACCTCTTATCCACCAATTTCTTGAGTTCCGATACGAGCATCAGCGATTCGATGGGCGTCATCCGGTTGGGATCACAGGCCTCCAGCTTGTCAATTAGCTGCTCGACATGCGGATCGAGCTGCGTCTGAAACAGCGACATCTGATCGATCTGTTCCTGCTTTTCCATCTCTTTGGCAACCTTTTTCACGGCCGCCTTCTTTTTCTTGGCCCCCTCTTCCAACGTGCCGTTGCTGTCGGTCAGATCCAGACTGTGGCTTTCCAGATTCTTAAGGATCTCCTTGGCACGCTCAATCACAATAGAGGGCAGCCCGGCCATGTCGGCCACCTGTATACCGTAGCTGTGGTCGGCTCCACCGCGGACCAGCTTCCGCAGAAAAATCACTTTATCATCGTGCTCTTTTACCGACACATTATAATTGACGATATGATCGTACATATTCTCGAGTTCGTTCAGCTCGTGATAGTGAGTGGCAAAGAGCGTTTTAGCGGCTACCGATGGTTGGTTGTGCAGGTACTCGGCCAGCGCCCAGGCAATACTGAGCCCGTCAAAGGTACTGGTGCCCCGACCCACTTCGTCCAGCAGAATCAGGGAATTCCGGGTGGCGTTATTGAGGATATTCGCCGCTTCGTTCATCTCCACCAGGAAGGTACTCTCGCCTGCAGCCAGGTTGTCGGATGCCCCGACGCGGGTAAAGATCTTATCCACCAGTCCGATATGCGCTTCCTCGGCCGGCACAAAACAGCCGATCTGCGCAAGCAGCACAATAAGGCCCGTCTGACGCAGGATAATACTTTTACCGGCCATATTGGGACCGGTAATAATCAGGATCTGCTCATCCTCATTTTCCAGGTGTATATCGTTCGGAATAAACGGATCGCCCGGCGGCAGAGTCTTCTCTACAACCGGATGCCGTCCTTTTTTAATATCGATTTTCTGGTCATCGGCAATGGCCGGCTTGCAATAGTTGTTGTGATAGGAAATCTCGGCGAAGCTCTGCAGGCAATCCAATTCAGCAATAGCCTCGGCCACCTGTTGAATTTCCTCGGCGAATCCGGCAATCTCGATGCGGAGCTCCTCAAACAGGTCGTATTCCAGCGACTTGCTCTGCTCTTCTGAGGACAGAATCTTCTCCTCCACCTCTTTAAGCTCCGGGGTGATATACCGCTCGGAATTCACCAGAGTCTGCTTGCGAATAAAATGCTCGGGCACTTTATCGGCATGTGTGTTGGTGACCTCAATATAATAGCCATACACTTTATTATAGCCGATCTTCAGGGAACTGATGCCGGTCTCGGCCGCCAGCTCATCTTTGATGTCGGCGATATAATCCTTGCCGTTGCGCGCCACATTACGCAGCTCATCCAGCTCCTCGTGGTAGCCGTCCTTGAAAATGCCTCCGTCACGGAGACTCGCAGGCGGATCTTCAACTATTGCCTCTTCAATACTCTCCTGCACTTCAATTAATAGTTTCAACCGTTCGAGGATGCTATTCAGCAACGGCTCTTCGAGCTGGTTGAACTGCATCTTGATACGCGGCACCTGGGCCAGTGAACGCTTCAGCTGCACCAGATCACGGGCATTGGCACGTCCCACACAAATTCGGGAAATCAGTCGCTCCAGGTCGCCCACCTGGTCCAGCTCTTCGCGCAGCTTATCGCGCACCTCGTGATTTACATTCAATGCTTCGACCGCATTAAGCCGCTCGCGAATGGGCTTCATGCGTTTCAGAGGACGCATAATCCACTTGCGCAACATACGTCCCCCCATGGCGGTGGCCGTCTCATCCAAAATAGAAATAAGGGTGCCCTCGCTGTTACCCTCCTGGATAGTAGTAATCAGCTCCAGGTTACGCTTGGTTGAGCTGTCGAGTGCCATAAATTCGTTATTCTCAAACTTGCGCAACCGCTTGATGTGACCCAGCGAAGCCTTCTGGGTTTCCTGGATGTAATGCATCAGCGCACCGGCAGCTACGTGGGCGACCCCCTGCTTCTCCACGCCGAACCCTTTCAGCGAATGAGTTTCAAAATGATCGGTCAGCAGATTATATCCATAGTCGCCCTCATACACCCATTCCTCAATAAAGGTTAGGTTATAGTCGAGCAGGTGCTCGGGCACATTGTTTTTTAATTCCTGTGGCAGCAGTAATTCTGCCGGGGTAATCGACTGCAACAGATCATCCAGCTGCTCTTCAGGCACTTCGGACAGTGCAAACTCTCCGGTAGAGACATCCGCAAAGCCTACACCGGCGGTACCGTTTTCCCAGTACACAGCCGCAGCATAGTTATTGCGCTTGTGCTCCAGCAGCTTTTCCGACATCGTCACACCGGGGGTGGTAATCTCGGTAACTTCGCGGGAGACAATCTTTCGGCCCGCCTTTTTGGCTTCGGAAGGATCTTCGACCTGCTCGCACACTGCCACGCGATAGCCCTTTTTTACCAGCTTCGGCAGGTAGGTATCCAGGGCATGATAGGGAAAACCGGCCAGCGGCGTCTGATCACTGCCGTTGTTTCGCTTGGTGAGCGTAATTCCAAGCTCCTCGCTCACCAGCTCGGCATCATCCGCAAAGGTCTCGTAAAAGTCGCCCACCCGAAACAGCAGAATTGCGCCCTCATGCTCTTCCTTGATTTCATGATATTGACGCATCAGGGGCGTCAGCGACTTGGATTTCGTACTCATCGGCAACCGGTTATTTTATGTTTAATATTTTCAGTACTATTAGATTTGCGGCAGCGCCCAAATATGTGCTGCTGAAATGATAACGCTTTTACTAACTTATCATCGATTGACAGTGCAGAAGTATAAGAATTTCTGGCGGCGCATCGTAACATTGATCAAGAAGAAAGATATTTTTTTCAATGCTTCGGCCATCACATTTAACCTGTTTATTTGTGCCATTCCGTTCATCCTGCTGATGATCTCCATCATCGGCTATGTACTTTCGTATGAGGATGCATTTAACGAAATCATCCGGTACGGACGCGAACTCTTTCCCAGTTTCACCTACGAATCACAAACCGGGGATGTCTACCGGGGGGCCATCACTCTCGAGACCCTGCTCAAACCGCTGATTGGCGCCCGGCGCATTTTTGGTATTGTCGGTACCATCATCCTCATTTTCTTCTCACAGGGATTCTTTCACACGCTCAAGCATGTAGTTTTCGACATCTTTGAAATTGAGGATCGCCGACATCCCATCCTCGAGATGATAAATAATTTCTTCACCTTCGGACTGGTAGGCGGCGTGTTCCTGTTTTTCAGCCTTACGATTTCGCTGCTGTCCCTGGTTTCCTTCGATCAGCTTTCGCTGCCTTTCACCGACATGGCCCTCAAGCTCAGCTGGGTATACGATTATCTGAATCTGCTGATTCCTACTGTCTTCACCCTTTTCCTCTTTTATATCATTTTCCGGTATATCAGCGAAAAGCGGATGCAGCCAAAAGTAGCCTTTCTAGCTGCAGTGGTTTACACGCTGCTATTCGAGGTGGCCAAGACCTTCGTCGGATATTACCTGGAATATGCCCTGACCGCTTACCGCTACTTTTACCAGGGCTATACCATTTTGGTGATTATCAGCATCTGGGCATTCTATTCAGCCGTATTGTTTGTGATCTCCACGATTATTGCACGTGCCTATCAGGAGAGCTTTGTGAAAGATAAATCGGTAAACGAAAATCCCTACGAGAAGATATCCTAAGAAAATATGAGTAAGAAACTTTCCGCCGGCTTTTATAGGCGATCGGATGTCGTCCTCATTGCCCGAGAGCTCATTGGAAAGGTCCTCTGCAGTCAAATTGACGGCCAGTTTACCAGCGGAATTATTACCGAAACCGAGGCCTATTGCGGGCGCGATGACAAGGCCAGCCATGCCAATAACGGCACCCGCACCCAGCGTACGGAAACTATGTACCAACCGGGAGGTCTTGCCTACGTTTACCTGTGTTACGGCATCCATCACCTCTTTAACGTGGTAACCAACGTCGGGGGAAAGGCCGATGCAGTGCTCATCCGCGCCCTAAAACCGCTCGAGGGTACCGAAGCTATGCTCAAACGACGCAACTATGAGCAAATCAAAGCCGGTCTCACTGCCGGACCCGGACGTCTGACCCAGGCACTCGGCATCACTACCAAATGGGATGCCAGCAGCCTGCTGGGTGGGACCATCTGGATTGAAGATCGCGGTCGCATCTTAGAAAATAGAGAGATCAGTTCAGCAACACGTATCGGCGTTGATTATGCCGGAGAGGATGCTCAAAAACCGTGGCGGTTTTATACTGCCGACAGTAAATGGGTAAGCCAGAAATAGCAAAGGCCCAGCCACTGGCTGAGCCTTCACAGAGAATCAAAAAGTAAATTTGTTACTTCTGAGCCGTATCCTGGGCAATATTCTGAAATCGTTTCATTACCTGAGGATTAGACTGTACAGCACGCATGATCGCTTGAAAGCGCTTGGGCTGCAAACCTTCATCCTTCATGATACCCATCATTTTCTTGCGGGAATCCTGCTGCATTTTCATCAGCTTCGGCTGTATTTCCTTGATGGTTTTTTGTTCTTGTTCCGTGACGTTCACAGAATCAGCCATCTTCGGGTTTCGTTTGCTCATCATGATCGTTTGGAAACGCTGCATGTTCATCTCTTTTTCAGACAGCATGTCCTGAACTTTTTGCTGAGATTTCTGCTGAATCTTTTGTACCTCTTGAGTAACATTCACGAACTTCTGTAGTTCAGCGTCGGATATACTGTCAGGCTGGGACTGCTGTTGCATCTGCATTTGCTGCCCCTGGGCAAGAACCGCACTTACGACAATAAAAAAACTGAACACGAAAGCGACGGAGTGTTTAAAAAACTTCATATGGTAGGTAGTAATTTAACTTAGATTATGGTGCTTGGATTTAGTATGACTAATATAACCATTATTTGTTCCGATCTAAAATAGCAGGAACCGTCCAGCTCCCCATAATTGGTCCAGAGATTCTGCAAGAGCACTCTTATCTAACTTATTTTAACGTTAAAGGAAACGAATTCACTGCCTTTTGCATTATCCCAGCAATCAGGTTCCCAATCCCAACACAAACACTGTTACTATGAATGCGTTACATCACAAAACTAGTTTGGCCCTGGCTCTGCTGTTTTTCGTTGCCAGTGGATTCACGACAACTCCCGCCGTAAACACCGACCCACCTTCAGAATGGTCTATTGATCCTGCACACAGCCAGATCGGATTTAAAGTCACCCACTTCTTTACACCCGTCAACGGTAAATTCCAGGAGTATGAGACCGATATTTATTTTGATCCTGAAAATATTGAAGAAAGTCGCATCTCACTGACCATGAAGGTTAATAGTATCGATACCGATAATGCCAAACGCGATGGGCACCTGCAGTCACCCGACTTCTTTCACGCGGAAAAATATCCGGAAATCACTTTTAAAAGTAACAAGATTACCCGTGAAGGAGACAACCGCTATGTCGCCCACGGCGATCTCACTATCAAAGACCAAACCAAGCCCGTAGAATTGCCCTTTACATTGTTGGGCGTCAGAGAACATCCAATGAAAGAAAACACCCATCTTGCCGGCATACAGTCCGATTTTAGCCTTAATCGAACCGAATATGGCGTGGGCGTGGGGGACTGGGCCGCCACGTTGGTTGTTGGAGATCAGGTAGATGTGTCACTCTCCCTTGAACTAAACAGCAGTGGTATGTAGGCTATTACCCTATTTCAAATCCGAAGAAAGCAGCTCAGAATTCTGAGCTGCTTTTTTTATTTTAAGACAGAATTTTAATCGGATTTTGACGCTATGCGTATTGTATCCCTGCTGCCCAGCACCACCGAGATCATTGCCGCTCTCGGCCGTAAAGGTGACTTGGTAGGCCGATCCCACGAATGCGATTACCCGGCCGAAGTAAGTGCGTTGCCAACCTGCACCGAACCTAAATTTCAGACGGATGGCAGCAGCCGCAAAATTGATCAACGAGTTAAGACCCTGATTCGGGAAGGCTTATCGGTATACCAAGTAAATGAAGAGCAAATGAATTCCCTCGAGCCCGACCTGATTATCACCCAGGACCACTGCGAGGCGTGCGCGGCCTCCCTCGACGACGTTAATGAAGCCGTACACCAAAAGCTGGGGCCGGACGTACAGGTACTCTCTGTCTCACCGACCGACTTGTCTTCGGTAATTCAATCTATAAGGGACATTGCCCGCGCGATCGATGCGGAAGAGGCTGCCGAAACGCTGACGGCAAGGATGAAATCGGAATTACAGGCCATTCAGGATAAGACGGAGCAGCTTTATCGCCCGGAAGTACTGGCCCTGGAATGGATGGAGCCGCTGATGACGACCGGGAACTGGATACCCCAGCTGATTCAGCTGGCAGGCGGCATCCCCATCGGAGCCGAATCGGGTGAACCCTCCCCGCAGATCGATTGGCAGGAAATCCGCCGACTCGATCCGCCCATTATCACGATCATGCCCTGCGGCTACTGCATCGACCAAACTTTGAAAGAGCTCGATACCCTAACCAGTCGTCGGGGATGGAACCAGATGCGCGCCGTCAAAAACCGGCAGGTATACCTGCTCGACGGCCATCACTACTTTAATCGTCCCGGTCCCCGACTGGTCGACTCCACCCGGATCCTGGCAGAAATCATCCATCCCTCTATATTCCGAAACAAAGAACATCCCGGGTGGATCAATCTGGCCGAGCATCGATTTTATCAGAACGTAAAAAATCATGAGTAAAAAGGTTGCTATAATCGGGGCCACTTCCGGTATCGGACGGGCTTTGGCTAAAGAGATGCACGAACGCGGCTATACCGTGGGCGCCACCGGGCGACGAATTGAACGCCTGGAAGAGTTAAAACAGGAACTTGAACACCGCATCCATATCGAATACATGGATGTTACTGATCTCAACGACTCGATCGACCAGCTCGAGCTTTTGACCCAAAAAATGGGCGGACTGGATATCATCGTGCTCAATGCCGGCGTCTCCTACTTTCGCAAGGATGCTTCTGGACGTGAGAGCGATCTGCATGTGATTGATGTGAACATTCGCGGTTTTGCCAACCTGGCGGCCTATAGTTTTGCCCGGTTTGAAGAACAGGGCCACGGACACATTGTTGGAGTCTCCTCCATCGCCTCACTATTCGGCTGGGGATTAAACATTCCCTATAACGCCTCAAAAGCTTTTGTAAACGTATACCTGCAGGGATACCGCCAAAAAGCCAACCACTCCGATGCCGACATTTCAGTCAGCACAATACTGCCCGGATTCGTGGAATCGGAGATGACGGAAGGTAAAAAGAGCCTGTTCTGGGTGGCAACCGCCGAAAAGGCCGCCCGGCAGATGGCAGATTCCATCGAAAACAAAAAGAACGAAGCCTATATCACCCGCCGCTGGCGGCTGGCCGCCTGGGCCGCCAAACTCACTCCCAACTGGATCTGGAACAGGCTCTAGTTACCGGGAAAGTTTTTTTCGGACTCAATAAATTCAAGCATATTATGCCTGGGATTTACCTTCACCGCGAGCTGTATCCTTCCTGTTTCTCCATTGGCATTTTGGAAATCGGTATCATTCCCTTTGAAATGCCCGATCCCATAAATGGTGATGACCGAATCTGATTCAACAGGAGCCAGCATATACATATTTTGGTTGCTTTTACTATAATTCGGCAAGTCGTTTAGAGTTATGGAGTTTGCCGTTCCATCCTTGCCTTCTATGCTGCGAAATCCATCCCAGCCTTTTTCTTTGTAATCCAGATAATAGATCTCTGCGGCATCAAAAGCCAGCTTATACAGCTGGCTTCTTAGTTGGTCCATATTCCTGTTTTTATCCGCTCCGGTCCACGTATTCCTAAAAATGATACTTTTCTGTACCGGATTAACAATAGCGTATACAAGGACCGAGACCATAAATATGCCACTTATGTACCATAAAACCCCTCTGCTTAATGGATCCTGTTTCTCATTTTGAGTCTTTTCATGTTTTAATTCCGAGTATACCCAAAGTGAAGGTCCGAGCACAAATAAACACACCAAACTTATTATAATACCTGTTCTGCCCACCAGGGCTCCTGACCTGGAATACCAATAAGAAGCCAGATCCACACTGCCACTCTGAAATTCGTGTATCGCTCGCAATGTCTCAATCATTTGGGCACTTTCCCATGGGAAAACAGGACCATAAAAACGCAAAAAATTGGGGTCCAGATACTCCAGAACAAATATTATCAATGCCGTAAAAGCCAGCACAACCGCCCAGGGCAACCAGCCTTTTACCTTTGAATATGATTTTTTAGTTGATTCGCTCATACTGAACTCCCTCTTTGGTTAAAATAGCCCGGGTCTGAAACTTTCCCCTACTGCCTGATTCATTTTTAAAATTGGCATCCCGGCCTTCTACATAGCCCGACTCGGCTAACAGCACCACGCAATCCGGTTTGGCCACAGCAAGTCTTATGGCAATCAGGTCGGGCATTCTCTGCTCTAATCCTTTCGGATAAAACAGGCTGTCATCCGTGATCAGGGAGTCATTATTCTGCAGGAACAGCTCCCCGATTCCCACTCCATTGCCCGTATTCTCAACGTGGTACTGCCTGAGTGTTTTTAACATTGCCTGCTTGATCTGCACTTCAAACACCCCGGAATCAATAGTCTTCCTGATCTCTTTCATCACGCTGCTTTGCCGGCGGCTGTTTTCGAAGCTGATTCCCGCAGAAACCAACGAGCCGGCTATGATAACAGCCAGTACCCCGCCTATAGCTTTGCGTTTTGTAGCGGATCCAAATCTTCTAATCCAGACGAAGTAGAAGGTCAGCAGGTACAGTAATGCGGCAACACCGGCCCAGATGAGCGATGGCCAAAGGCTCCCGGATTGTCCCGGTATAAAGAAAGCACCCGTAACCAACAAAACGCCTCCTCCCATCCAATAAAAAATAGTCTTTTTCATCTCTATCCCGTTTCTTTTAATTGAAACAAGGAAACTAGTAATAAATATTTAATTTTCAACATCCCTCATGTCGAAGAACAGCGCGGGAATACTTTTGTTCACCCGAAAACCACACCTGCAGCTCCTGCTTGCTCATCCAGGTGGACCCTACTGGTGGAACAAGGATGAGGAGGCCTGGTCGATTCCCAAAGGCGAAATTAAAGGAGATGAGGATCCGCTGGAAGCAGCCAAACGCGAATTTAATGAAGAGATTGGATTCACTCCGGAAGGCGAATTTATCGATCTGGGATCCATCAAGCAGAAAGGGGGCAAGGTAGTCCATGCATGGGCGCTGGAATACCAGATCCCGGACGATTTTGTATTCAGCCCCGGGCAGTTCGAGATGGAATGGCCGCCCAACTCCGGCCAAAAAGAATCCTTTCCCGAAATCGATCGCATTGAATATTTCGGGCCCTTCGAAGCGCGCAAAAAGATTAATCCCGCCCAGAAAGAATTCATCAGCCGGCTTATCGACAAATATACTCGTCAAGAACGCTGACAGTCCCAGCAAAGTTATAGTAATAGTGTCACTGAATCTTAAAATCAAAAGACAATAAGAGGAATCGATTATGGCTGGAAAAAAATTATTAATGATCGTTGGAGACTTTGGAGAAGATTATGAGATCATGGTGCCCTTCCAGGCACTGCAGATGGTGGGGCATACGGTGCATGCCGTTTGCCCGGGCAAGAAGAAGGGCGATGCTATTAAAACGGCCATCCACGATTTTGAAGGAGACCAAACCTATTCCGAGAAACCGGGACATAATTTTGCGCTCAATGCCACCTTTGACAACATTGATCCCAAGGATTATGATGCACTGGTTCTATCCGGTGGACGCGCCCCCGAGTACCTGCGCCGCGAAGAAGGTGTACTGGAAATGATCAACCACTTTGTAGAAGCGGACAAACCGATCGCCGCCGTCTGTCATGGACTACAGTTGCTCTCGGCTGCCGATGCCGTCAAAGGCAAAACGCTGACGGCTTATCCCGCCTGCGGACCTGAAATGCAGGCTGCCGGCGCCAATTATAAAGATGTAGAAGCCACGGAAGTTGTCGTTGACGGAAATCTTGTCACCTCTCCTGCCTGGCCCGGACATCCCAAGTGGTTGGCGGCCTTCCTGGATGTGCTGGGAACGAAAATCACGCATCGCGAAAAAGCCACTGCCTAAGATAATAGCTCTTAAAAACAAAAAAGCGGGGAGCCTTCCGGTTCCCCGCTTTTTTTATTGAGTAGAAATTCTTTGCTCAATATCCCGAATCGGATTTCATCTCTTTACCTTTGGCTTGATTGTCCGTAGGCATAATTACCGCATCAATGATGTGGACTACGCCGTTGGACGCTTCAATATCGGCATTAACCACATTGGCACCATTAATCATGGCTCCGTCACCGAGAGAGACTTTTATTTTGTTGCCTTGCACCGTTTCCACCATCTGCCCGTCTTCAAGATCGGAAGACATGATCTTGCCGGGGACTACATGATAGGTTAAAATATTTCGGAGCTTGTCTTTGTTCTCGGGCTTCAGCAACATATCAAGCGTACCATCAGGCAAATTGCCAAATGCTGCATTAGTAGGCGCAAAGACGGTAAAGGGCCCATCGCTATTCAGCGTTTCAACCAGATCACCGGCTTTTACCGCTGCTACCAGCGTGGACAGCTGGTCGGTCTGCTGGGCAAGCGAAACAATGGTCTGCTCTTCGGTAGTTGCTTTATCCTTAATGGGAATTTGCGTAAATGCCAGCAGCACAGAAGATGCTACAAACACTGTTATTAGTATTGAAGACTTCATAATAACCTCGTATTATTGAATTACAGTTAGTAACTGATCAAAACATTCTAGTCAATGTTTTGAAATATGATGGATTAACGCTATTCCAAATAGCAGCATTCATTTAAAGGCCAAGAATTTTTTCTTGGCCTTTTTTTATTCACTGACCACTACCCCTCTCTGATTATCATAAAAAAAGCGAGAAACTATTTTTGCTCCTCGCTTTTTTATTAAAGTGAATCGGAGAATACTATTGGTAATCCTCCACAGTACCCATCGTCTCTACATCGGTGGGCATTACCACGGCATCAATAAGATGGATAACGCCGTTGGCAGCGGTGATATCACTTTCGATAACATTCGCATTATTAATACGGATTTCAGGCGAATTGCTTTCGGCCTCATCTTCCATCATCTCCTCATCCATTGAAGCGGAACTCCCGATTTTGATGACGGTACCTTCCAATGTTTTCAGCGTTTGGCCATCCGACAAATCAGAAGCATAATAAGTACCTGATACCACATGATATTTCAGGAGTTTGGCAAGTTCGGCCCGATTTTCATCCTTTAACAGGTTATCCAACTTACCCGCGGGTAAATTACTGAACGCCGTATTGGTTGGTGCAAATACGGTATAAGGCCCTTCTCCTTTGAAGGTCTCAACCAGTTCAGCTTTTTGCAGTGCGGTAAGCAGGGTTGAAAGCTCTTGGTTCTCGGATACCATCTCAGCGATGGTCTTCTCTGATTCCATTCTAGACGTGAATGCGGCCACCACAATGGCGATAGCCAGCAAACTTGTAATTTTTAACAACTTCATAGTTACTCCTCTATATCTATTTTTTTCTTTTTGTTTCCGGATCCAGCCCCTCTCTTTATTTATTCAGATGGCACTCATCCGGTACATAATTAAACCGCCCAAAACTTAAACGGTTCCCGGATTCGTGAAAATTTACTGGGTCACTGCCTTAAGTGCTTTTTCATAGTATACGCATCAAGCACTCTGTTCCTGTCTTAAGAAAACCGTACGGAACCACTCACCTCATCAGAATCAACCGGCCGCTATCCTGTTCGATCTTAAGTTTTCTTTCCTTCTGCAGGGCTTTAAGAACAGCTTCGTTATCATGAATACGTAAATCATTTCGATACCAGAAAATCGCAGTAGGCATTAACAGTTTGTTGCATTATTATTTACAAGTATTTAAACAACAAAACAGCTTAACTGTTCGATATTATTGTCTAAGGATTGTATAATGAGCCGAGATTCGGATCACTGCTAACCACAGCCGAGGTGCCTATGTTTAATTATCTGAAGTCTGTTCTCCTGGGATTTAGCCTGCTGTTCATGATCTCGGGATGTTCCTCCAGCCAGACTCACGCCCAGCAAATTCTGGAAAACCTCCAGGTTCCCGAGGGATTTAGCATAAGTGTTTTTGCCGATGATGTCCCCAATGCGCGCCAAATGGCGATGGGGACCAACGGCATCATCTATGCCGGGAGCCGGGGCGCCGGAAAAGTCTATGCCATAGTTGATTCGAATGGGGACCATAACGCCGATCATGTTTACACTATTGCCGAAGGGTTGCGACTGCCCAGCGGTATCGCCTACCGCGATGGATCGCTCTATGTTGGAGCCGTAAGTAAGATTTTACGCTTTGACGATATCGACAACCGCCTTGCCGATCCGCCGGAGCCGGTAATAGTTACCGATGAGTATCCCACCGATGGCCATCACGGTTGGAAGTTCATCGATTTTGGGCCGGATGGAAAGCTATATGTGCCGGTAGGAGCTCCCTGCAATATCTGCGATCCGGATAAGGAAATTTATGCCAGTATCACCCGCATCAATCCCGACGGGACCGGACGTGAAATCATTGCCCATGGCGTGCGCAATTCGGTGGGCTTCGACTGGGACCCCACCACCGGCGACCTCTGGTTCACCGATAACGGACGCGACTGGCTGGGCGACAACCGCCCACCTTGTGAGCTCAATCATCTTACCGAAAAAGGACAGCATTTCGGATATCCTTATAAACACGGCGATGATATCTGGGACCCGGAATATGGCGACAAAGGCAAGAAAATGAATATCGATTTTCGGGCCCCGGCCCAGGAGCTCGGCCCGCACGTAGCACCGCTGGGCATGATCTTTTATACCGGCGATATGTTTCCCGACGCCTACAAAAACCAAATACTGATCGCTGAGCACGGAAGCTGGAACAGAAGTGAAAAAATCGGGTATCGTATAACCAAGGTCACGCTCCAAAACGGCGAAGCGGTTTCCTATGAACCGTTTATTGATGGATGGCTACAGGAAAATGAGTCGGTTTGGGGGCGACCGGTAGATCTTTTGCAGCTGCCGGACGGATCAGTGCTGATCTCCGATGACCACAGCGGCACTATTTATCGTCTAACTTACAATCAATAAAGCGGCTTTAATGACTTCACTTCGTAACAAAACAGAATATCGCAATATTGGACTGCTCATCCTTCGAATGGGATTGGGCATCATGTTTATTCTTCACGGCTATCCCAAGATGTTCGGCGGGCCCGAAATGTGGACCAAAGTCGGCGCCGCCATGCAGAACCTGGGTATCGACTTCGCTCCCATGTTTTTCGGATTTATGGCGGGCGTCACAGAATTTTTCGGCGGCATCTTCCTGCTGCTGGGACTCTTTTTTACCCCCAGCGTCATCTTTCTGTTTATCGTGATGCTGGTGGCAGCTACCAAACACATCAGTGCAGGCGACAGCTTTACCCTGTACTCACACAGCATTGAACTTGCAATAGTATTTTTCAGCCTGCTATTCATTGGCTCCGGCAAATACAGCCTGGATCGAAAACTGCAACAACGCCGCCGCCGACGTTATTAGCCAAACCCTTATGCTATGAATGCAATGGTACTTCATACAATTGGTCAACCGTTGGAACTGCGGGAGGTGCCGGTCCCCGAACCGGGCGACCGCCAGATCCTGCTGGAAGTCCAGGCCTGCGGAGTTTGCCGCACCGATCTGCACATTGTAGACGGCGAGCTGGACAAACCAGAGCTCCCGCTTATCCTGGGTCACCAGATCGTAGGCATAATTAAAGAAGTCGGCGATGAGGTAACTGATCTTAAGGTTGGCGATAAAGTAGGTGTGCCCTGGCTGGGATATACCTGTGGCAGCTGTGAATTTTGCCGATCCGGTCAGGAGAACCTCTGCGACAATGCCCGATTTACCGGCTACAACATTAATGGCGGCTTTGCTGAATATACGGTAGCTGATGCACGATACTGTTTCCCCATCCCGGAACAGTACCCTGCCCTGCAGGCTGCTCCGTTGTTATGCGCTGGCCTGATAGGATATCGATCTCTGCGAAAAGCCGGCGATGCCCAAACCCTTGGATTTTACGGATTTGGTTCCGCCGCTCATATTTTAACGCAGGTTGCAAACTATCAAAGCAAAAAAGTATATGCCTTTACCCGTCCCGGCGACACCAAGGGACAGGATTTTGCCCGTTCGCTGGGTGTGGAGTGGGCAGGGGGATCGGAAACGCTTCCGCCCGAAAAACTGGATGCAGCCATCATCTTTGCCCCGGTCGGAAAGCTTGTGCCCCAGGCACTCAAAGCAGTTAAAAAAGGGGGATCCGTTGTTTGCGCCGGCATCCATATGAGCGATATCCCGAGCTTTCCCTACAGCGACCTTTGGGAAGAACGCTCTATCGAGTCGGTAGCTAATCTGACCCGACGCGATGGCGTAGAATTTATGAAGCTGGCGCCCAAAGTGCCGGTGGAGTCCAATATCAATACCTATCCGCTGGAACAGGCCAATGAAGCCTTGGATGACCTGCGAGCGGGCAATTTTGAGGGATCCGCCGTGCTGCAAATATCCGGCGCGGATTCCTAGTTTTAAATTTAGATTTCCTGTTTTTTCGCAGCTTGCACAGCAAACTCCAGACTCGATAGCTATACCTTATCTAAATACCAGATAGTTTCTGACATCAAGTGCGATTCTTCGTATCTTTGGCGCCTATTGCACGAGCGTAATCTTCAAATTTTGTAACCCAGATTCTAAAAGCTTCTTATGCACGACATCGTTTTAATTCCCGGCGACGGTATTGGACCAGAAATCACAAATTCGGTAACCACCATTCTCGACAGCGCAGGTATGGATATTAACTGGATTCGCTGCTCGGCAGGCCTGAAAGCCCATGAAGAGCAGGGTAATCCGCTGCCCGAGGAAACACTTGAGGCGATCGATAAATATCGTGTGGTACTGAAAGGGCCGCTCACTACCCCTGTTGGTGCCGGGTTTCGATCGGTAAATGTTGCCATGCGCAAGAAGTTTGACCTCTACAGCAACATCCGTCCCGCAAAGACATTGCCGCATATCCACAGCCGTTACGATGACGTAAACCTGGTAATGTTCCGTGAAAACACCGAGGGGCTATATATAGGCAAGGAAAAGTGGGTAAAAGAAAACAGTCACGCTGAAAGCATTGCCGTAGTTACCCGCGAAGCCAGCGAAAAAATCATCCGCGCCGCTTTTGAATATGCACGGAAGAAAAACCGCAAAAAGGTAACGCTGGTCCATAAGGCGAATATCCTAAAGTTTACCTGCGGACTGTTCATGGAAGTGGGCGAAGAAATTGCCAAGGAATATCCGGATGTCGAATATGAAGATCTGATTGTCGACAATATGGCCATGCAGATGGTCATGCGTCCTGAGCAATTTGACGTGATTGTCACAACCAACCTTTTTGGGGATATCCTTTCCGATCTGGCTTCAGGCTTGGTCGGCGGACTCGGACTCACCGGTGCCGCAAATATTGGAGATGACGCCGCCATGTTTGAAGCGGTTCACGGCTCCGCACCCGACATTGCCGGACAGAACAAAGCAAATCCTATCGCTTTCCTGCTCTCCTCACTGATGCTGCTTGAACACATCGGGGAAGACAACAAAGCCGATCGTATCCGTCAGGCTGTTTATTACACCCTCGAGAACAAAGCTGTCTGCACGCCCGACATCAACGGGGAAGGATCCACGACCGCTTTCACTGAAGCTGTTTGCGAAAACCTTAAAAAATAGGAGTTCTACTACAGCTGCAGCAGTTCCACATCCAGGGATTGGGTATCCAGAAGGGCGATGGTCGCTTCTTCGCCAAATCCGTGTGCCGTACCGGGATTAATGGACAAGGTATCTCCGATCATCTCAATCTTGCTTTGGTGGGTATGTCCTGAGATCACGATATCAAAGTTTCCGCTCTGCTCAAGGGCAGCCGTAATCGGGGCATCCGTACCGTGATACAAGGCAATAGTGTGGTTATCAACCTTCAGTTGCCCAAAGCTCCCCCAGTGCTCGGCGCCGATATCACTGAACTTTTGCAACAGCAGGTAATGATCCCCGTCGTTGTTGCCGAAGACTCCTTTCAACGACATCCCTTCAAAAGGCGGCACGGTAAACGGACTGCAAAAGTCACCGGCATGCAGCACCAGATCAACCTTGTGTTCTTTAAAAATACTCACGGCCTGTTCAATATGCGGCACGTGATCGTGGGAATCCGAAATAAGTCCTATAAGCATAGGATGACATTTAGTTGAGTTTCAAATATAACTATCCGAAAAATTATAGCCAGGCTCAAGATCTTTTTCTGGTTTTTAAATGATTACAAGGGAAGTTTGCAAAATCCATAAATGCACTGCTAAAAGGGAGTTGAACTCCCGTTTTATGGTCGAAAACGTCGATGGTACAACCACCTCCGAGCAAAGCAGGAGGTTTTGCAAAGCCCTCTACAATAGCTAACATAACGTCAGATCGAGATAACAAGTACCAATTAGCGTCAGTCTGAGCCCAGTTTTCGCCCCGTTTACTGGGGGAGAACGCAGTCGAAGACCACTAATTTCCGGGTTGAACGGCATCTTTCGACTTCATCCGAGGAACATTCCCCCCGAATTGCGCTCAAGATGACGGATATCTTGTTTTTCATCATTTCTTATGTCGAACTTACGTTAACATATACTTTCTCAATTTTCACCAATCGGAGTCCAGATAAAACGATCGATTCTACTTCTGTTCGTTTGCATCTCGGGCTTGTCTTTTCAGGCCAATGCTCAAGATTTTTTTTAAAGGGCCATCTAGTACGAAATACCGGAGATCACCCAGCAGGGAATGGGCGGAAATGCCATATATGATAAAAGACTCTAAAGTTCGCATGGAGTTTGGAGATGGGATGCAAATAGGCGCTGAGTTTTTAATCAACGCCTATCAATTTTGTCCACTATTGCTGATTTAGTTACTCTTTTACAATAACATGCTCTACATTATTATCTTTTAGCATCTTATTGAAAGCACTGACATCCTTTTTTAAGATATTCTGATATTCATTCATCAGATTCTGATATACTTTTTGCAGATCCTGAAATCGTTCTCTCATCCCACCCGTAGGCCGGGCATCATGCCCTCGAACTACTTGGTACAAACGTCCCATCCGATTACTTAGTTTTCGCTCCATACCAATGGGATCCTGCCCACTTTCCATCTTGTTATTAATCAGCTGATCTTCCAGATCAGTGAGTTTTTTACTCAATTCATCTGCCTGCTCCTGTATTTCTTTTGACTCGCTTTTCTTTTCTGCAATAGATGTGATTTGGTCACGAATTGAACGAATTTGTTCTATCGCTTTCTGGAAACTGTTAATCATATCCGCAACGTCATTGGCCAGCTGGTAAGTCTGACGGAGATCACTTATTGAGGCGTCCCATCTCGGATCTGATTTGAGCTCAAATGGCTGCTGCAGTTCCTGGTCTCTTACTCGCAATTGCACCAAATAGTTACCCGGCACCGCTTCAGGTCCTCGTGGCGGATTTCCCAGGACCATTGTTACCAGGTTCTCAACGGCAAAGAAACCCTCGTGGTTTAAATCCCACTCAAAACGGTTCAGACCTTCAGATACCGATATCACATTCCGTTCCCTGGTATCTACAGTATCTGTTGAAAAGCTCCTGATCACTTTTCCGGATTCATTTAAAATGTCGATCTCAACCGTTTTTGATGCAAATTCTTCATTCAGGTAAAAATAAACCAATGCTCCTGTCGGATATGAATCCGGCCCCGGACTACCTGCATATCCCCTGAACTGTGTGCGATAAGCATTGTTCGGTTTAAAAAGGTGAATATTAGAGCTGCGAACTTGTTCATCCAGTTGATGCAAGGGCGATAGATCATCGAGCACCCAAAACGAGCGTCCCTGTGTGCTAAGCACCAGATCATCATTATGAACTTCAATATCAGTAACAGGAGTATATGGCAAGTTTAGTTGAAATGACTGCCAGTGGTCACCGTCATCAAATGAGATATACATCCCAAACTCTGTACCGGCATAGAGTAATCCTTCCCGATCGGGATCTTCGCGTACCACTCTTACGAAGTGATCGTTTGGTATGCCATTTGCCCCGGTCGCAAGCCGTTCCCAGCTTTGACCATAATCTTCTGTTTTGAAAATATACGGTCGAAAGTCTGCCTCACGATATTTATACACTGCTACATAGGCTGTTCCCGGATTATGTTCAGAAAGTTCTATGGAATTTACCGTACCATTTTCGGGCATATCATCGGGTGTGATCTCATTCCAGGATTCTCCGCCATTACGGGATATGTGAATCAACCCATCATCACTTCCAGCCCATAACTCACCCTCTTGATGCGGAGATTCAGCAAATGCAAATATTGTACTGTAGACCTCTACTCCCGTTGCATCATGTTGGATAGGACCCCCGGGAATACGATCCAGATATTTCGGGTCATTGGTCGTAAGGTCGGGGCTTATTACCTCCCAGGTAAAACCACTATCGGTTGAGCGATGCACGTATTGTGACGTAATATACATGGTGTCGGGAGCATGTTTCGAAATAATAATGGGAAAATTCCACTGAAACCGGTACTTCAAGTCCGTCATATTTGTCCCTTCCGTATAATGCGGGTAGGGCGTCATCTGTAGCGTTTGTCCGGTTTCTTTGTTAAAACGTGTGATCTCGCCGCTATAAGATCCGGCATAAACAATGTTGGGGTTGTCCGGATGCACGGCAACATAACCGCTTTCGCCCCCTCCTACCGAGTACCAATACTGCTTTGGACTCAAATCACCGGGCATCTTATAAGGAACTGATATCGTACTGTTATCTTGTTGAGCCCCATATACCCGATAAGGGAACTGGTTATCTACTTCAACTCTGTAAAATTGGGCTGTTGGCTGATTTTTTTGGGTTGTCCACGTTTTCCCACCGTTCAGCGATACATTAGCACCGCCATCATTACTGTTAACCATAATATCCGGGTTATTGGGATTGAGCCAGAGACCATGCACATCCCCATGCGGTACATCAATTTCGTCAAACGATTCGCCGGCATTTGTGGATTTGTAGAAGCCCGTATTGAGTACATATACTGTTTCCTCGTCCTGGGGATCAGCAAAGATATGCGTGTAATACCAAGCCCGCTGACGGAGTTTATGCTCCCCATTAACTCGGGTCCAGGAGTTACCCCCATCATCAGAGCGATATAATCCTCCCGACTCTTCTTTCTTGGCTTGCTGCATTACCCAAATGCGATCCGAATTCTGCGGCGAAATTGCAATATCGACTTTACCGAGCAGCTCGTTCTCGGGCAGGCCGCCACCAACTTTTTCCCAGCTATCGCCCCCATCTTTGGATTTATAGACGCCCCCTTCCCGGCCACCGTCAATAAGCGCCCAGGGCTGACGATTTGCTCTCCAGAATCCAGCATACAAAATACGCGGATTGTTGGGATCAATTTCTACATCTACGGCCCCTGTTTGGTCACTCACATACATTACCTTTTCCCAGGTGTCTCCACCATCCCTGGATCGAAAAACGCCGCGCTGTTCGTTGGACCCAAAAATATTTCCAAGTACGGCAGCATAAACCAGATCCGGATTTTCCGGATGTACACGAATCTCACCGATTTGCCCTTTTTCACCGAGGCCAACATGCTTCCACGTTTTTCCTCCGTCGGTAGTTTTGTATACCCCGATGCCTGTTGAAATATTACCTCGAGGAGCATCGGAACCTGTTCCTACGTATATCACATTGGGATCTGATGGGGCAACCTCTATAGAACCAATGGAACCCACTTTAAAAAAAGCATCTGAAATATTGTCCCAGGTTTCACCGGCATCCGTTGTTTTCCAAACCCCACCCCCTGTCGAACCCATGAAAAAGGTATGAGGTTTTGAAGCAATTCCTTCAACGGCCGTAACCCGTCCCCCGCGATATGGACCTATAGACCGATACTCCAACCCTTTCAGAAAAGATGGATCAACAATCTGATTTTCATCCGTCGCTTGTGCCTCGGATTGAAATGGAAAAGTTAAGAGTAAGGTGAAGGCGAAAAAAAGAAGCTTTCCTGGTGTATTCATAACCTAATCGGGTAAATTAATTTTCTAAAGCCGGAGATAATTTAACGTCCATCAGGCTGAACAATGACCGGTGGTACATCAGCCTTGGACAAGCGTGTATTATAATTACTGATTTCTTGTTTTAGCTCACTAAACCGTTCATAATGAGGTCGCAATTCTTCTTTTATATCCTCGAACCGCTCATAAGAACCTTCTTTCGGCCGCGCATCCTGTCCATCGATCACGGTATACAGATAGGCAAGCTGGTTATCCAATTGAGGCGGGTAGTTTATCGGATCCTGTCCCGACTCATTTTTAGTCTGAATAAACTCTTGTTCGAGATCGGTTAAATCACGGATAAGGCTGTCTGCCTGTTCTTGTATCTCTGCTTTGTATCCGGCCTTTACCACCAGATTAGAGATACTCTTTAGTTGTTTGCGTGCACTGCGTATGCCGCGAATCGTATTATTCACACTCGTCAATTCATCGCGCACTTCAAGAGCCAAGTCAAACTGGGCCTGCAGATCATCGTCGGTTATATCCGTCCATCGGGGATCCTTATTAATGGTAAACGATTGCTCGTAAGTATTTCCATCAACAGTAAGCCGTACGCTGTATTTTCCTGTTGGAGCTTTAGGTCCCCCGATATAACTGAGCGACATAATCGCATCGTCAACCACTTCAGGAGCCGGATACCGCATATCCCAGAGCAATCGATTTAGCCCTTCCTGAGCCGAAAGGTCATCCTGGTCGAAAATCTTAACTTGTTCCTGGTTTTGATCTAAAATTTCGATCGCCAGTGAATCTGGTTGCTGTTTGAGTGAATAGTAAATTTTCGCTCCGGGTTGTGGACTTTCGGGGACTCCATCTCCACCAAAACCGCGCAACTGGGTTCGCAAGCCATCAACCGGTTCGTACAAGTGGGTCTGATTCTCTATCTGCTGCCCTTCAAGTTCACGAAGAATGGAAAGGTCATCCATAATCCAGAATGAACGTCCTTGCGTAGCAACGACCAGATCTCCGCGGTGTACCTGGAGGTCTGTGATGGGGGTTTTCGGCAAATTTTGCTGAAATGACTGCCAGTGCTCTCCCCGGTCAAACGAGATATACATGCCAAATTCGGTACCCGCATAGAGGATATTTTCATTTTCAGGATCTTCACGAACAACACGCACAAAATGATCCGAGGGTATCCCATTTTCCCCATCGGTAAGCAACTCCCAGTCCTGTCCATAATTTTCTGTCCTGAAAATATAAGGGTTATTGTCAGCCTCGCGATATTTGTAAACAGCCAAATACGCTCGACCTTCTTTGTGATGGGACAAGTCGATGGCATTTACCGTACCCTCGGTGGGCATATCCTCAGGGGTAATTTCGTTCCAGTTTTCGCCGTTATCTTGTGAGATATGGACCAATCCATCATCCGTACCGGCCCATAGTACCCCTTTTTTAAGAGGCGATTCTTCAAACGAGAAAATGGTTGTATATAACTCTACGCCGGTATGATCATGCTGGATAGGCCCTCCGGGAATATCCTGGTATTCCGCTTTGTTTGTGGTCAAATCAGGACTAATTTTCTGCCAGCTTTGCCCGCCGTCAGTAGACATGTGCACATATTGGGAAAGATGATACAGAAGATCTGAATTATGCGGTGAGATACGAATGGGTGCATTCCACTGGTAGCGGTATTTGATATTTCTCGGTGCCGTTCCATCGTGCAGCTGGGGATAAGCCACAACATTTCGCTGGTGACCCGTCTCTCGATTTAACCGTGTGATGGTACCAATGTAACTACCGGCATAAATAATGTCGGGATTATCAGGCTTTACAGCGATATGACCACTTTCACCGCCACCTACGCCATACCAATGCTGCTTTGGGGTCAGGCCTCCTGGATTCCAGCTGGGTACCGAAATGGTTGAGTTGTCCTGTTGTGCACCGTATACCCGGTATGGAAACTGATTATCAACCGCTATACGATAAAATTCTGCGGTAGGTTGATTTCGCTGCGTCGACCATGTTTTGCCGCCGTTTTTGGATACATTTGCACCGCCGTCATTCCCGTTGATCATGGTGTTATTGTCATTGGGATTGATCCACAATGCGTGATTGTCTCCGTGGGGCGTGTCAACCTCCTTGAAATCTTCCCCGCCATCAGTGGATTTATAGAATCCGGCATTAGAAATATAAACCGTCTCCGCGTCCCGGGGATCGGCATGAACATGCATATAGTACCAAGCCCGTGACCTAAGTTTGTGACTTCTGTTAATGCGCTCAAATGATTGGCCGGCATTATCAGACCGATAGAGGCCTCCTTCTTTTTCCTGATCTCCTTCAAGCAGTACCCAAACCCGGTCCGGATTAGCAGGTGATACGTCCACCCCAATACGGCCAAGGGTACCACCCGGCAGCCCATTCGTCAGTTTGGTCCATGTGTCTCCACCGTCAGTTGTTTTCCATACACCGCCTTCGGGGCCGCCATCGATTAAGGTCCATGGTTTTCGCTCAGTCCTCCACATCGCGGCATACATAACGCGTGGGTTCGAGGGATTGATAGCCAAATCAACAGCGCCCGTGGAGTCGCTGGCAAAAAACACGTTCTCCCAAGTCTCCCCACCATCCTGAGATCGAAACACGCCTCGCTGCTCATTAGGCCCGAAGATATCTCCCAGTGCAGCTACAAAAATACGGTCCGGATTATCAGGATCTACGATTACATCACCAATAAGGCCGGCTTCAGGCAGACCTATATGCTTCCAACTTTCTCCGGCATCGGTAGACTTGTACATGCCGTCGCCCATCGAAATATTGCCTCGGGGGCAGGCTGAACCTGTTCCCACATAGATCACATTCTGATCCGATGGAGCCACAGTAACAGCTCCCACTGATCCGACATTCAAAAACCCATCGGTAATATTCTTCCAATTTTTACCCGAATCAGTAGTCCGCCAAACGCCCCCGCCCGTTGTACCCATATAGTAGGTTGACGGTTTTGAAGGGATTCCTTCAACGGTAGTGACTCGCCCGCCGCGGTATGGCCCAATCATGCGATAATCAAGGCTTTTAAATAAAGAAGAATCAACTACAATATTCTGATTAGAAGATTGAGCAACTAAAGAGAGAGGAATTAAAAATAATATTTGAACAACAAGGAGGAGGCAAAATTGACGGTAAATTTTCATAAATATTTTAGAAGCATTTTATATGATTCAAAAAAAATACTATTCCGAATTACTAAATCAACGCAGAATTATAATGAGCTCCCCTTAAATAAAAAGGCACCATCCAAAACAGATGGTGCCCCATATAATTAATTGATAAACAGACCACTTGGATTAGTTCAGGTAGCCGTCGTTTTGCTCAAGTGCAGGGTTGGCATCCATTTCGCGCTGCGGTATGGGATAAACCAGCGATGGAGAATCCCAGCCGACGCCACCTACCGATCCTTGGGTGCGCTTCAGGTCGAACAGGAAATGCCCTTCAAAAGCAAGTTCGATGTGGCGTTCGTCAAGGATTTCCTGCAAGCCTACCGGTCCTGTTAGGGGATCCAAGCCAGCTCGCTCTCGAATGGTGTTGATGTCTTCAGTGGGTGTTGCACCAACTGATTCGTTTAACCGTTGATTTGCTTCCGCACGAATCAGATACATCTCAGCCAAACGAATAACATTTACGTTACCGTACTGGTTACGCCATTTGCCCGTTCGAATATTACTTCCATCAGCATAAAAAAGTGCCAAGCGCTCATCCCCGGACTCATAAAGGTCGAGGTGCGACTGCTGAATTTCGATATCTCCACGTCCACCATAGGGGTCTTGCGCAGCATAAAATATTTGCAGGCTATTTGTTCCGTCCTGTGGAGTAACCTGAGTAGCGAAGATATCCTCAGAGGTATTTTCGTGGGAATGATTATATGCTAATGCTACGCTATCAACCAATGCAAAGGATCCATTGGTTATAACATTATTAGCTTCATCGCGGGCATTTTCATAAAACCCATTTCCCATTTGCAAATAAACCCGTGCCAAAAAAGCACTGGCTGCATAACTTGTAGCATATGGATTATCATCGATAACATTGGATCCAGGCAAGTTATTTTTTGCAAATGTTAAATCAGAAATGACTTGATCATAAACTTCCTGAACAGTGTTTCGAGGAATATTATCGTCCTCACTTATTACTCCTGTCGGCTGCAACTTTAATGGAACTCCTAAGTTTTGGCTAGGATCACCATCACTGTAATCTTTTGCAAACAACCGAACGAGTTGAAAATAGGTTATCCCACGAATAAATCGTGCCTCTCCTTCAACTCTAGTTCTATCACCTTCATTAACTATATCTAAAGCTGATATTACATTATTGACTACATTAATAGTTGAATAACTATTAAGCCATCCATCACGGACAAAACTGTTATCCACCTGAATGTTCTTGCGATAGATTTCTCCCGGCTGCTCATAGGTACCGGTCCAGTTTGCTTCCTGTCCTACGGCCATCAGGTCGGGCAACATATAAAATTGCCCTCCATATTGATCATATCCACCTAAGTGATCATAAGCGCCTACTAATGCATTCTTAACATTAGCAGAAGTGCTTAGAGCTACATTATTTAAGATTGATTGCTTTGGCTCGGTATCCAGCACATTACTGCATCCCCAGACCATCAGCAGAATCGCTAACACTGAAAAATATTTAAGACTTCTCATATCTATGTCGTTTAAAATATTGGTATTAAAGTTATCTGCTGGGATTAAAAACCAAAGTCTATGCCCACGCTAATCGTACGCGGTTGCGGAGCAGCATAGAAATCATTGCCCAAAGCCAGGTTACCGTCAAGGTAATCGGCACTTACTTCAGGATCCCATCCGTCGTAGTTTGTGATGGTCAGCAGGTTGGATGCCGTCACAAATACGCGGGCTTTCCGCAGATTTGCCTTTGACAATAAGCCTTGCGGCAGATTGTAAGACAACGATATGTTTTTCAACCGCAGGTATGAACCGTCGGAGAGATAGCGGCTTGAGCTTGTGGAAGCACCGTTATCCCAGTACAGGCGAGCTTGGGGCACGTCTGTAATGTCACCCTGTTCCTGCCATGCGTTCAGCTGGTCAACCGTCTGGTTATCGAAATACAGACCGGAAGCCGACATATACCAGCCGCCGTTATAAATCTCATTTCCATAAACGAACTGCCATAACATATCCAGACTTACCCCCTTATAAGAGAAGGTGTTCTGGAATCCGCCCGTAAAATCAGGGTTTGGATTTCCAACCACCGTACGAGAAGCCGTATTAGAACTATTCGTCACGTACCGGTCGCTGAACATCCCGTCCACTTTAAAGGCTGATCCATTGTTAATTTCGGTATCGGTGGGATCGTGATTTACGAAGTACAGAGCGTCCCCGTTCTCGGGATTCACACCGGCAAATTCATAAGTGTAAAATACGCCGATCGGCTCTCCTTCCACCGCCCGGTTTACATATCCGCCTTCCAGAATCTGTCCGTTCAGGTCAGTAATCTTGTTCGTGTTGAAGGCAATATTGAAACTGCTGGACCAGGTAAATTCACCGCTCACGTTCACGCTGTTGACGATAAATTCGAGTCCTTTATTTTCGAGCTTACCCACATTGCGCAGCTGGGTAGCAAAACCGGTAGTACCCGGAACGTTAACATCCAGCAACAGGTCGGTTGTCTTTTTGTAATAGTAATCAATCTGACCATTAATACGATCCTGGAGGAATCCGAAATCCAGTCCAATATCAACCTGGCGGGTGGTCTCCCACTTCAAGTCAGGGTTGGGTGTTTGTGCTGGGGCAAGTGCGGATGCACCGGCATAGGCAATACCGTTAAACAGTCCAAGAGATGGAAAGTTACTAATATTGGCATTCCCCGTAACACCATAACTGGCACGGAGTTTCAGGAAGCTAAGCAGACTTGAGTCTTTCAAGAAATCTTCCTGTGACAAGACCCAGCCGGCCGAAGCGGCAGGGAAAAAACCATAGCGGTTATTCTCCCCGAAACGCGAAGAGCCGTCCACCCGTGCACTCAGCGAGAGCAGATAGCGGTTGTTGTATTTATAGTTGGCTCGGCTAAAGTATGACAGGAACCTATAATTCGTATCCGAAGAACTACCGGAAGTAATTTGAGCAGCATTTTGGATATTCGAAAATTGTTCGCTAGGGAATTGTTCGCCACCCACTGAAGTCAACGTTTGATCCACCCAGTTGTAACTCATACCGAGTACCATATCGAGTTGGTGCGATTCAGCGAATGTATTTTTATAATTCAGGATATTATCCGTCGTATAATTCTGAACCTGGGTCCAGGCATTGTAACCAGTCCCTTCTGCACCAACATAATAGGCTAAACTTGGTTTATAATAATACTCCTCATTTTGGTCAATAACGTCCAATCCGAACTTGGACTCAAAACTTAGGTTATCGAGGATATTGTACTTCACATTGGCGTTTCCGAGTGTATGGAACGTCTTGGTCTGGAAGGTAGAATTATTATTAATGTCCAGTCCATTATAATAATAGGTGTTCTGGTTGTACTCCTCGCCCTTCTGATATCCGTTGGAGGGATCGCCATCCGCATCTGCGAAGAACGGGGAAACCGGGGCCTGAGCCACCAGCTGCATGGGCGTTTCAAAGAGGTTATCGTTACCAAGACGATCATTGATCGTTCGGTTTACGTTAATACGTAAACCCAATCGCAGGTCTTCGGTAGCCTGGTGATCCAGGTTCAGGCGGGCATTCAACTTTTTGTATTCGTTATTTATCAGAATACCCTTTTCGTCGCTGTATCCCCCGGAAGCGAAGAAGGTAGTCTTTTCATTACCCCCGCTGGAACTCACCTTCAGGCTCTGTGAATAGGCATCCTGGAAGGCCTGATCCTGCCAGTTGTAGTTGGTAGGATTGCCCTGCCAGTCATTTCCAGAGGTAATGGAATTCATGGTAGGCACATAGTAGTTATTTACATAGTAGTCGATAGCTTCCTGCTCGTTGGTCCAGTATCCCGGATACAGGCGATAATCATACTTCCCGCCGCCAATGGCCGACTGTCGAAAAAAGTCGGTGTATTGCTGAGCATTCATGAAGTCACGCTTGCCGGAAGGCGTGCTGGAGCTTACCTGGTAGTTTACGTTAAACTGCGTATCTCCCTGTTGTCCGCTTTTGGTGGTAATAATAACAACCCCGTTGGAAGCACGCGAACCGTAAATAGCGGCTGCAGATGCATCTTTCAGCACCGAGATAGACTCGATGTTACTCAGGTCGAGGCTGGCCATCGGGTTGGTTTCCGCATCATCGGCCGAAGACAGACTTTCCGAAGTTACCGGAATGCCATCCACAATATAGAGCGGCTGGTTGCTGGCCGAAATCGAAGAGGAACCGCGAACCCGTACTTTAATAGCCTGACCCAGCTTACCGTTACCGGCATTCACAAATACACCGGCGGAACGGCCCTGGATCGCATTTTCAAAACTGTTAACGGGAACGTTCTCAATATCCGAGCCGCTCACGTCCGAGACACTTCCCGTCAGATCTTCCTTGATCTGCGAACCGTATCCCACAACAACGGCTTCTTCAAGCTGTTGAATATCTTCTTCAAGCGACACATTAATGGTCGTCCGACCATCAATGGACACTTCCTGTTTTTTGAACCCGACGTATGAAAATACCAGAACATCATACTGTTCGGGCACTTCCAGCGAATAGTTACCATCCGTGTCGGTTGCAGTACCTATTCCAGAAGCTCCTTTTACCAAGACTGTTACCCCCGGTAAAGCTTCTCCACTATTCGCTGATGTTACTTTACCCGTTATTTCCCGACCTTGTGCCAGTGCATCGGTAGTAAAGCCAGCAAATAACAATAAAGCAGACAGCGTTAGCATTGCCGTAACCTTCGTATTCATATGTCCTCAGTTTTATTCGAATTTAAATATAGGAAGGGTTTATTTTTAGCAATATCAGAAAAGCGCCCCATCAAATGACTCCTTATATTATTTGATTGGCAACCCTAATACTGCCCCTTCTAGCCGTAAAAAGCATAAACTATTTAATAAAATCAATACTATAAATTAAAATAGTTAGGGGCATATTGCTTTATAAGATGAGAACCAAGTTAAAAGCTTTGAATACAGTAAGTTATTACAGCCTTTAACATTTTGCGGATTACTGAAAAAAGAAGGAAGGCCGTATCCTGAGAAGCCAAACAATTACTAGTCGCTTATTTTCGAAAGCAAGTTTTCCGTTTTTCTCCGGTAGGATGCACCCGAATCCGCCTTTTTAACTTTCTTCAGATAACCTTTCGCTTCATCCTTTCGGCCTTCATCAAACAGAATTTTCCCGGACCAATAGCCCGATCGGGTGTAAAACGATCGTTGTTTACTATTGGGGAGACTGACAGAGCTCTCAAATGAGTTTTCAAAGGATTTTAGCGCTTCTTTCGGGCGACCCTGCCGGCGGAGTATACTGCCCTTCCAGGAAAGAAGCTCTTCCTTCAGCACGGCTTCAAAGGGAAGCTCCTGCTGTTCCCAACGCTCCAGTGCCTTATCAATAAGGGAAAGGGCTTTGTCGTACCTCTTTTGTTCATAATAAATTTTGGCCAGTACACGCACGTAATAATTATTATTGGGATAGCGGGAGTGCAACTGCTCGAAGTTCCGGAGCGCCACCTGATAATCATCCTCATAATGATAGTTGATATTCCCCAGAAAATAGGTAGCTTCAGCCCGGGCAAATATGGCTTCTTCTGAAGCCTGACGTATCAGATCCAGCCCCTTTTGCTTATCTCCTTGAGGCAGGAACCAGGAAACGGTTTTTACGATTAGATAGGCTTCGGGCAGATAGGCCGAATAATAAAGCTTCAAACCTTCGGCCAGTTTCAGGTCATCGAGATCCGGCTCTAGTTCCAGCAGGTACTCATAAGCCTTAAGCGCTTTGCGGGCATAACTCAGGCTGGTAACCCACTCCTCCCGATTCGCAAACTGGCGGGCCATGTAGCCATTACTTATCGCTCGAATGATCAAGCCGTCAGCATGAGACGGCTGTTTCTGCAACAGTTTTCGCGCCTCGTAATCGGCCTTCTTCATTTTATTGTAAAACTGCTCATCCTGCGAAGTATCCTGCAAATCCGAAAGTACGTGCCACCAGAACTCCATTCCGTCCAGGAGCGTCCAGAGCGGATGCTTGGGATATTGGTCTTTCCACGAGGCTAATACCCGATCGGCACCGTCGAAATTGAAATTATAAATGGAATCGACCGCCGCCTGGGCATCCTTCCGAAAGGAGTCGTTATTTATGAGTTCCGGAGTTTGGGCTGCTACCGGAATCGATACAAGTAAAAAGGTACAAACTAATAAAAATCGGCGACTAACAGACACCTGAAGCCTCTTGCTTTTATAACATATAGTATTCAAACCATTCCGTAGTGGAATCGAGCACATCGGCAAAGTGCTCGGGAAACTCCTCTTCTTCAAACGGATGGGCTGTCCCAAAAGTATGTCCGGAATCGGATACCAGTTTTAACTCTTTGTCTTCGGAGGTGCAGGCCCGATACAGTTTTTCAGCATCGGTGTAGGGAACAGCCTCATCTCCTTTCGAATGTACAAACAAGGCCGGTATTGAAAGCTCCTTGACCCGCTTTACAGCCATCAGCCGGTCGGCATTTTCCAGGGCATCTTTGTAGACCACATCCTTAACCGGCATCATCTGCCCGGTACGTCCGTTTTTGATCTCCGTAACACCTTTCTTTTCCCAATCGGTAATCATTTGGTCACTCCAGTGGGCATTATAGTCCGCCACAGCCGACCAGGTTACCAAACAGGTCACATCCGGGTACTCTGCGGCAGCGGCCACGGCCGTATGACCTCCGCGCGAATGGCCCAGCAATCCGATATTATCGATTTCGAGGGGAGCCTTTTCTGTTGAGATGGTGCCATCTTGCAGAGCTTTAATAACGGTTCCCACATCCTCCAGATCCTGGCTTAAAGTTTCCCGGCTAAACAGATCCAGTTGATCAAATTCGGTCATACTTTCTCCGACGCCGTTTAGCGAAAAGTTCATGGCTACCACGCCAAAGCCGGCTGAACAAATTTCGGCACAGGCATCCGGGAAAGCGCCCCAGTCTTTAAAGCCTTTAAAGCCATGCAGGAAAATTACAACCGGGAAATCTCTTTCGTTATGACCGATAGGCACGTAAAAATCATAATGAATGGGAAGTCCTTCCGAGGAAGGAACAGAACCTGATTCTTTAGCAATATTGGAATATCTCATGTGATTAAATAATTATATAAACTGAAGTTCAATTTGCATCGTACAACGCTTCTTTCCTCTAAATTCTTTGAGTCTATCCGGCCCTCATTTGTTTCGATTTTTCAAGAATACCATTAAGAGGATTTAAAAAGCATGTCATCCTGAATTTATTTCAGGATGATGACATGTCTGGTTTTGTCAAGCCTTTCAGCCCCGCCAGCTGGCAAACAGAATGACACTTTTACAAAAGACACACAAACTATCTCTAGCTGTCGAAATCGAGGGTATCCAGTTTCACCATTTTGCGGAGCCCGTTAATCTCCCCTTCGCGCAGGTAGCGCCAGCGTCCCATTTTTACATTATCCAGGGTAAGCCCGGCATATTCGATTCGCTTTAATTTGCTGACTTCCGTGCCGAAATACTCAACCATGCGTCGCACCAGCCGGTTTCGTCCCTCAAAGATGGAAAGGATAAAGCCGTCCGGCGTTTCCATAATATTTCGCGGTTGTACCGGACCGTCTTCCAGCTCAATACCCTTGGCCAGCTCATCCAGCTCATTGCCCCGGAGTTTTCGCTCGGTTTCCACTTCATAGGTCTTGCGAACCTGGTAGCGGGGATGCATCAGACGGTTGGCCAGATCCCCGTCGTTGGTGAGAATCAGCAATCCCATAGTATGACGATCGAGGCGGCCGACGGGATACACCCGTTTGCCGGTCGCATCTTCAATCTTATCCATCACCGTATCGCGGTTACGCGGGTCGTCGGTCGTGGTAATAGTATCTTTGGGCTTGTTAAGGAGAATATACACGAACTTCTCGAGGCTCAGCGTCTGGCCTTCCACTTCCACCTTGTCGGTACGCTGCACCTTTACGCCCATCTGGGTTACCACTTCGCCGTTAACTTTTACCTTGCCGGCCGCGATATAATCGTCGGCGTCACGACGAGAGCAAAACCCGCAATGAGCGATAAATTTATTAAGGCGTATTTTCTCCTCTTTACCGTAATTTTGGTCTATTTCGTGAGAAGGACCTTTGGGTCGGGATGGTCTATTCCTCTTCTTTCTTCGCTTGCTCATTTATGTCTTCGTCTTCAATATCTTGTTCACTTTCCAATTCAGCCTGGGCGGTGTCACCATCAGTATTTTCTTCCTCGTCCTCATCGAGCAGCAGTTCTTCTGCAGTATACTCGTCGAGATCCGGCACTTCCTCCTCATCGATCTTTTCGACGGCTTCGATCAGGGAGAGCGCCGTCTCCTGGGTATCTTCATCGTCTACCTTCTCCTGCAGCTCTTTCAGTTCGAGCTGGCGATCAAAGAGGAACTGACGATGCTCAGCCATATCGTCGTCCTTGAGGATCTCTTCAATTTCGCGGGGCTTCGGCAGCTCATCTATAGAGTTGATACCAAAGTGCGTCAAAAAGTGTTTGGTCGTGCGATACAGCAGCGGTTTACCGGGCGCATCCAGACGGCCTGAAACCTCAATCAGTACTTTTTCCAGCAGCTGACGCAGTATATATCCCGAATCCACGCCCCGGATATCATCAACCTCAGGTTTGGTAACCGGCTGCTTGTAAGCCACGATCGCAAGCGTCTCGATGGCCGATTGCGATAGCTTTCGATAGGCATTCTCATGCTGAAAGATGCTCAGCCACGGCTCGTATCGCTTTTTGGTTGAAAAAGTATATCCGCCGGCCACGTGTTCAATATTAAACGACAGCCCGTTTTCTTCATAGCGCTGGTTCAGTTTTTTCACAAAGGGAGCGACGGCATCGGTTTCGAGGCCGAGATTCTCTTCGCCCTGGGCAATGATTTCGCAAATCTTTTCTTCGGAAATAGGCTCGGGACTCGCAAATATCAGCGATTCAATCACCGCCGATAGGCGCGTGCCGTCAACAAATTGATAATCTTCCATGTGGTTTGGATTGAAGGGGGTTCCTATTCCTTATGCCGTGCAAAAGCTTGGTAAAATAACAAAAAATGTTAACTCTCGTGCTCTTTAATGATAAAGAATCCGTCATTGCCCTGGTTCTGGTAGAGCGGCATCAAGATATAGCCGTCGCAACGAGCCTCGATGCGACCGTTCTGATCGCTTGCCAGCCATTCGCCTTTTTTCACCGGCTGGAAATTCTTATACCCGGGACGCATCCTAAATTCGTCCTCCGGCTCAATAATATGCTGATACACCAGCTCCGTTTCTACAGGGAGCTTTTGGGTATGGCGTTTGAGATAATTTTCAAATTCCTGAATTTCTTCCACATACTGCTTTTCGATACAGCCCACCGCCTGAAGCAACAACACCAGCGCCGCTGTAGTATTAAATTCCGTAAGCTCATTGTCATGCTGACCGCCTTCGAGACCAAAGGAAATAAATCCCTGTTTTTGATAGTAACCCAACGCCGTACCACGCAGCGACTCTTCAATTCCAAAAACCAGTGGCACCTGCAGGTTGGATAGCAGCTTACGCTGCCGGGGCGCCGAACTCGTAATAGCAAACATCCAGCCTTCCGCCGAAAAGGTATGTACATCGGCCAGGATCACCGGTCCATTGGCCTCCGCCTGAACCTGATCAAGCAGCTGCAACAGATGTTTTATCTCGCGCCGCTCGCTGGATCTAATTTCTTCGGCCGGTGTTTCACGGATTTTATCCAGGATGGAATTAAACCACAGACGGTTCATGTCCTCGTCGACATAACGCACATTTTGATCGAGCGCATTAATATTTGCTCGTACAAGCAACAAATGTCCGCGAATCGGTTCTTCTATGTCACGGAGCGTATGTAGAATGTTTTCCGCAGCCCTCACCCCAGACTTCTCATTACCGTGCATACCTGCGATGATAATTACGGTGGGGCCTTCCACATCCCCTTTAATCGATCCAATAACTCGTTGTTCTGATGTTTCCGTTAGCGTATTAGGTACTGCTTTGTTGCTCATTAGCTGAATTGTTCGAATGTAATACTTTCAGTAGTCGTGCTGCTATCTTCATGTAATTTTGCTCGGTAATAATTCCAACCAGGCGATTATTTTTTACCACGGGCAGACAGCCGATCTTCTGGCTATCCATAATATCCATCGCTTCCATTATCGAAGCCTCCGGATGGATGGTGATGGGGTTATCAATCATAATATCCTCGACCGACTCTACCACTTCGTCGCCATGATTCACCGACTGCGAATATACATTGAAAAGCGTACGCATGGTAACGAGACCGACCAGGTGTTTCTTGTCATCCTCAACAGGAACATATCGAATACGGCGCCAATCGATCAAATTAGCTACAAATTCCAGGATATCATCTTTTTGTACGGTGAACAGGTCCGTAGTCATAAACTCTTCCACAATCAGGCTGGAGGGTTCCCAGTGATCGAGGTCTTCCATACGCACGCGGCCCCATTTGTGCACCGGTTCTCCCTTCTTCTGATTTTTGATCATCGCCGTCGTAATGGCTGCCAGCGTCTGTTCCTTAGACTGGTTCTCCTTCATCAGGGATGAATAATTACTGATCATCCAGTGGGAGGGCGTCTGCCCGGAGCTCACGCGTTCCTCTATAATATCCAAATACCCGCTGATATCACCATCATCAATCCCCACTTTTTGCAGTCCTTCTTTGGCAATGGGCAACAGCTCCTCGGTGATAAGGTCAACAGCATTAATGCGCTGATCATCAAACCAGCGGAACTTGGTATCAAGCCCCATTTTTGAAGCGGCCACAAAGTTGAGCCGGGCATCATCAAAATCCATCTCCTCGGAAACCCTGGGATGGTACTCGTCCATCTGGTTCATCAATCCCAGCCAGAAGGCCGAGTTGGCCACTTCGTCGGTCACTGTAGGACCAGAGGGGCACACCCGATTTTCAATGCGCAGGTGGGCTTTGCCGTCCTTCACCCCATAACAGGGACGGTTCCACCGGTACACCGTCCCGTTATGCACCTGCAGTGCTTTCAGTGCAGGAGGCTTGCCTTCATCCAGCATTTTTTCCACGTCTTCGGTCACCTCGGAACTCAGCATTACCCGATACCTCGCCGTATCCTCCTGGAAAATCTCGAGTATGCTATTCTTTACCCACTCATTGCCAAAGGTTACACGCGGCATGGTTTCCCGCAGGTGATCGCCCACCGTGCGCGTATCCACCGACTGCTGAAACAATGCAATACGGGTTTCATTCCAAAGCCGTTTGCCAAACAAAATCGGCGAGCCGACCGTACTGGCCAGTACCGGGGCCGTTACCAGCTGTGCAATATTATATTTAGTCACAAAATCGTCTGGGCTCACCTGCAGATGTACCTGGAACCCGGTATTGGAGGCTTCGAGCAGGGGAGAATCGAATTTCATCAACAGCTCATCCATCCCCTGAATGCGAAGATCAAAATCTTCTCCCCGCAACTTGCTAATAGCCTGGCAAAGGGCGCGATAGCGCTGCAGGGGCGTCATATTTTTAAGATCTACATCCATTTTACGAATGGTCGGCAAGATGCCGGTCAGCAGTATTTCACCACCCAGATTTTCCGCGACCTTCCGGACCTTGTCAATTTTCTCCTGCAGGTTGTTCTCCATCTGCGAGAGGCAATTCCCGGTAAACTCCAGCGGCTTCATGTTGATCTCGAGGTTGAACTTGGCAAACTCCGTGGTATACTGATCTTTATCTTCGCCCTCGATGTTTTCCAGCACTTCCATGGAGTGCGGCCAAGCTTTCGCCTGTTTATCCACCAGGCACATTTCCTGTTCCGCTCCAATGCGGATCGGATCGGTCTCAAACCAGCCGCCTTCACTTAACATACGGTCCAGCGCCCTTAGGTCCTTCAGCACATACTTCATGAAGCGCTGCACTTCTTCCTGACTATCTGCTAGTTTTACCCTGGATTCGCCCATAGAACCTCTACATCATTCGATAGTGTTTAGTTGATTCAATAATTGAATTTCTGGGACGTAATGCAAGCAATTAATACACTTTTAGATACCTTTAAATATACTCAAAGCTATACAGTTGAAGCTTCTACCAATAAAAAGGTGGAGAATAATATCCCTCAATAATCCCTTAGTAATAATATAAGGCGTAATTAAAGCACGATAATTCCACTGCGTGCTTTTGATTTCTACTGTTATGGTTTTCCTCGAGATTGCTACTCCGCGAGCCGGCCTGTATTCGAGATTGCTTCATCTGGTTACAACGCGAAGCACTGTAACCAGATAACCGGGCAATGACAGACATTTATTGAAGGGCTACTCCTATCATTCTGCCTGTCATTACGAGAAGGAGCGTTGCGACGACGAAGTAATCTCAGTATCAGAGACCTCATTACAATAATAAGTTTATTGAAATGGGTTTTAAAACCCACCTAGAGGCTGTCCTTACTCCAGTGCATCTACATTTACATTGATTCGCACTGAACTCCCTCCTCTCGGCTTTTGCTTTTCATAGCGCTCAAACGTACGATCAATTAGGTTTTCAATCGCGCCGGCCCCGTTGGAGGGCGAAATTTTAATAAAACTCTCCCACCGGTAGTAATTCTGCATCCGGGAGATGGAAGCGGGGGACGGACCCAATACCGAATCAGATCGGCCGAGCGTTTCAATGAGACTTTCGGTAAAAAGCTCGGCCACCTTTCGCACGCGTCCCTCACGCTTGCCCTTAAATACAAAACGGACAATCCGTGAGTAGGGAGGATACTGCAGCATCTTTCGATAGGCCAGCTCATTACGTGCAAACGACTTGTAATCATGGTTTTTAGCCGTTTGTACCGCGGGATGATCGGGTTGCCAGGTTTGAAAGAAGACCTTGCCTTCCTTCCCGGAGCGGCCCGATCGGCCGGCTACCTGACTCAACAATTGATACATTCGCTCACTGGATCGGAACGAGGGAAAGGCCAGCTCGGTATCCGCATCAATGACGCCCACCACCGTCACATCGGGAAAATCAAGGCCCTTGCCGACAATTTGCGTGCCTACCAGGATATCCGCCTCCTTTCGGCCAAAGGCTTTCAGTATATTGGCGTGCCCATTCGTGCCCGAGGTAGTATCAAAGTCCATGCGCAGTGTTTCGGCATCGGGGAACAACTCATCGATCTGCTCTTCAAGCTGCTGGGTGCCACTTCCTCTGGGCTCGACCGACTCGTGACCGCATTCCCTGCAGTGTCTCGGCTGTCGCTGGGCATAACCGCAATAGTGACAGCGTAACTGCTTTTTGGATTTGTGATAAGTGAGACTCACCGAACAGTTGGGGCATTCGGGAATGTCCCCGCAGTGCTCACACTGCAGGTAAGAAGAAAATCCCCTCCTGTTATATAATAGTATAGCCTGCTCTCCATTATTAGTTGCTTCTTCAATCGCCTGATAGAGCGGCACCGCAATAGGACCTCGCATAGCCGAACGGTACTGCTTCTTATCCAATACCTTAACCTCTGGAAGTTTGGCCTCAAAAGGCCGTTGCGTCAATTGAAGAAAGGTGCTTTTACCTTTCTGGGCGCCATAAAGAGAAACCATACTGGGCGTAGCCGATCCCATAACCACAACCGCCTCATTGAGGTGAGCCCGCATTATAGCCGCGTCGCGTCCGTGATATCGGGGAGCGGGATCCTCCTGCTTGTAGGAAGCATCATGTTCCTCATCAATAATAACCAGACCCAAATTCTGTACCGGGGCGAACACGGCCGAGCGCGCACCGATCGCAATCCGTTTTTCCCCCTGCTGCAGAGCTCGCCAGGCATCATAGCGCTGCCGATTGGTCAGCCGGCTGTGCAAAACGGCGATCTCATCCCCAAAAATGGTGTAAAATCGTTTAACAATTTGTGGCGTGAGTCCAATCTCGGGCACCAGCACAAGTCCACCCTTGCCCTGCTCCAGTACCTTTTTGAGGGCATGGATATAGATTTCGGTTTTCCCGCTGCCGGTGATGCCATACAACAGAAAGCTGGCAAACCCTCCCCGGTCCAGCGTTTTGCTGACCTCTTCATAGGCAGCCTGCTGCTCTTCATTCAATTGATTGAGTTTAGTAGGATCGTGCTCGTGCCTCAAGCTCAGGTTGGTCGACTCCACCTCCTCAAAATGGATCAGTCCTTCTTCGGCAATACGCTGCAGGGTATAATGTTCCAGCAGTTCATGCTGGGTTAGGTCGGATTGAAATTCCGGCAGTTCCAGCTCCGTCAACAGTTCCAGGGCCTGCACCCACTTATAAAATTTATCTTCTTCTTTGTGCTCACGGATCAGAGATCTGACCTCATCCGGATCAGCCTGCTCGGTCCACTGCCAGAGTTTCTCCATTTTGGGATCCATCCTGGTGACCGGCTCTTCCCAGATCTCCAGCACTTTTTGTCCCACCAGCTTTTTAATCGTTTTGTTGCCCCACCGTTTTTGAGCCTCGCTTAATAAATAGGATTCCTGCTCTTTAACATCGCTGACAATCTCAGCCTGATCAGCTGATAAAAATTCAGGTACCTCTCCTTCGGCCGGACGCAAATATTTCTCCGCATAAAAATTCAGGCCCGCGGGCAGGGCGGCTTGTATGGCTTCGCCCCATCCGCAATAATAAAAGCGGTAAATCCAGCTGGTAAGCTTGAGCATTTCTTGTGATAAGACGGGTTCCTCATCCAAAATTTTTTTCACCGGACGCGTATTAAAGTCCGGCTGCTCCTGATGGATTTTCACAATAAAGCCTATTGCGTGATGCTTCTGAAACGGAACCCATACTCGTTTACCCACCTCCGCCGTATTCAGCAGTTCCTCAGGCAGGGCATAGGTAAAAGCCTGTCGCACGGCAGAGTCAAAAACAATATCGGTGTAATAAGACAAATTTCAGTTTTAAAAATTTCTGGTGATGATTGGCTCGAAAGCATATCCAATTTGTGGAATGGAATCAATGATATAGTTTATTAAACGCTAACATGAAAATTATCATAGATAATTGATTAATAAACTATTTTAGGAGTTGAAGCACCCCGTCACACAAAGGGTTTTCACGAACAATTTCAGGGTATTTTGTATTAATTAGTTTACCCTTTGAATACTGTTTGCAGTTAGCTGCGGGCTTTCAACCCTCCTTCCCAATCAGTCAAATGACTGCGAATCATGCACCTATGAGGAATTATCAATAGAAATAAACTAAAAAATTCGAACCAACGCTTTGTTCACCCTAATTATTTTACTGTTTGCACTTTTTTACATATATAAAGACGTGGTTATTTAACGGTTAAGAGAGTATTAAGAAATTATTCTTGATACTCTTTTAGAAGTTATCCTAATCATAATTAAAAAATCAGGGCTATGGTAAAAAGACTACTATCTCTAATGACTTTTTGCCTGATGATGACTTCGGCTGTCTTTGCGCAGACGGGGACACTCACAGGTACCGTAACCGACCAAAGTTCGGGCGAAACATTACCCAGTGTAAATATTTTCATCGTGGAATTGCAGCGGGGAGCCGCTACCAATGCCCAGGGTGAGTTTACAATCGAAGATATCGATTATGGCACGTATACCGTTCGTGCTACTTACGTTGGGTACAAAACGTTCGAACAGGAAGTCACAATCGATCAATCAAATGTGACACTAGATGTGGCGCTTACTCCATCCACCCAACAACTAGAAGACGTAGTTGTTACGGCGTATGGTGTTGAGCAGAGCATGAATGACCTTCCCTACTCTGCCCAGCAGGTAGACGGAGATATCATTTCTGAAAACCGAAACGACAATTTCCTTTCATCACTAAATGGACGTGTGGCCGGCCTTAAGGTTAACCAATCCAACGGAATGGGCGGCTCCACCAATATTGTAATGCGTGGATACAAATCCATTTCCGGTGATAACCAGGTATTGTTTGTTGTTGACGGCGTACCTTATGCAAACCAGGAATTCAACAATAATTCTGTTAAACAGGGTTTTGCAGGTTACGATTTTGGTAATACAGGGGTAGATATTAACCCAGATAACATTAAGTCTGTAAATGTACTGAAAGGTCCGGCAGCAGCCGCGCTTTACGGTTCTCGCGCCTCCAACGGTGCTATCGTAATCCAGACCAAATCCGGTAAGAAAGGAAATCGACCGGTTCAGGTGACCTTCAATTCCAGTGCTTCCATCAGAAGGATGAATCCTAATACTTTCGTAGATCACCAGATGCAATATGGCGGTGGGTACGTACCCTCCTTTGCCCAAGCGGACATTAACGGTGACGGAACTGATGAAGTTATTGGAAATCCGGCCGATGATGCTTCCTTTGGTCCAAAGTTCGATGGACAAATGGTTTATCAATGGGATGCCTTTGTAGAAGGCGGTCCTAATGAAGGAAAGGCTACGCCTTGGGAAGCTCCGGAACACGGTCCCAAAGACTTCTTCGAGACTGGTACTGACTTTACGAATAGTATCCAGATAGATGGAGGTTTCGACGGTGGATACTACAACATGGGCTATAACCAAAGTAATGGAACGGGTATCCTTCCTAATGCCCAAATGGATAAATATAAGCTGAATTTTGCTGCGGGTTATGACGTAAGCAATAAGCTGAGCGTATCCGGTAAAATTCAATATTCCAAAACAGAAGGTCATGCCCGTCCTGAACGTGGATACAGTACTCTCATGAGTAACTTCCGACAGTGGTGGAACACCTCTGTTGATATCCAAGACCAGAAGGAAGCCTATTTCCGCAATCGCACCAATCAAACCTGGAACTGGTCACAAGATGATCTTGGAGGAAGCCCCATCTATTGGGATAACCCATACTGGACACGATACGAAAACTACGAAACAGACGAGCGCGACCGCTACTTCGGTAATGTTGAAGCAAACTACGAAGTTGCTGATTGGTTAAACTTCACAGGTCGTGTGAGCATTGACAATTATAGTCAATTAATCGAGACTCGCATCAACAAAACCAGTATTAATGTTTCTGAATACCACCAGGAACGACAAAACTTTACGGAAATGAACTACGACCTGCTTGCCAACTACAAAAAGCAGCTAAATGAAAGTTTTCGTATAAGCGGTGTTGTTGGGATGAATATCCGACGTAATAACAAGCAGGGTATCACAGCGGAAACGAACGGCGGCCTGGTAGTCCCGGGACTTTATGCCCTGAGTAACTCAGTCAGTTCTATTCAGTATCCTGGTGAAACTGATCAACAACTGGGTGTTAACGGTTATTTCGCCAGCCTGAATATTAATTACAACGACTATCTGAATATTGAGGCAACGGGCCGAAGAGATAAATCCTCAAGTCTGCCCGATGGCAAAAACGTGTACTACTACCCATCCGTTTCTGCCGGATTCAGTTTCAGTGAATTTATTGATGCTGACTGGCTATCATTCGGTAAGATCCGGGGTAGTTGGGCCGAGGTTGGTAATACGGCACCACCTTACAGTATTAAAGATACCTACAACCGCCCAGCAAACTTTGGGTCAGCAGGCCTCTATACCTTGCCAAACACCAAAAACAATCCGGAACTCAAACCGGAACGTACCAAGAGCTGGGAACTTGGATTGCAAATGTCCTTCATTAATGATCGTGCAAGCTTTGACGTAAACTACTACGATCAAAACACGATTAACCAGATTCTGGCTACTGAGGTTTCCCGTGCAACCGGTTATGCATTCAAGTTTGTTAATGCCGGTAACGTAGAGAACCGTGGTTGGGAGGTAACGGTAACAGCACGTCCTATCGTACAGCAGGATCTCACCTGGACGGTTAATGTGAACTGGAATAAAAACATTAATACCGTTAAAGCTCTTGCTCCTGGAATCGACAACTACCAATTAGCTGCACCTCAGGGTGGAGTTAGTATCAGTGCTGCACTCGGCGAAGCTTATGGAGCCATTCGCGGAACTGACTTCGTGAATCTCAATGGAAAACCATGGAGCGAAAATGGCGGTAAGAAACTTACCGAAAGCGGCTATTATGCCATCACCTCTTCGTCCAATAACATTATCGGGAACATGAACCCTGATTGGACAGGTGGAATTTCAAACCGTATTAACTACCAAAACTTCTCGCTCAATTTCTTGGTTGACGTAAGCTGGGGTGGAGATATGTTCTCTCTTGACCAATACTACGGACAAGGAACCGGAATGTATCCTATTACTGCCGGGTTGAACGACTTGGGTAATCCCAAGCGTGATCCTGTAACCAACGGAGATGATTCTGGTGGCGTAATCCTTGACGGTTACAAAGCGGATGGATCAAAGAACGATGTTCGTGCACGAGCAGATGTTTACTACGGTGCTTACGGTTGGATCACCAATCCAGCGGCACAGTACATCTATGATGCCAGTTTTGTTAAACTGCGTGAAGTTGGACTTACCTATAACCTGCCACAAAATCTGATTGAAAAAATTGGACCACTTCGTGGCGCTTCAGTTTCAGCTATCGGCCGAAACTTGTGGATTATTCACAAAAATATGCCGCACTCTGATCCTGAACAAGGTATAGTTGCCGGTAACGTGCAGGGATACCAAGGAGCAGCTTATCCGTCCACACGCAACTTCACCTTTAACTTGAAACTCGAATTTTAGAATTGAATACCATGAGAAAACTACTATTACCTATACTAGTACTTGCACTGGTAGTCAGTTCGTGCACGGATAATCTGACCAACTTAAATGATAATCCTAAAGGCGCAACTGACGTACCAGCAGATCCTTTATTTTCTAATGCACTCTCCAGTTTGGGGACCTTAAATTCTGAAGTTGATTACAATATCAACATGTTTAAGTTCATGTCACAGTACTGGTCAGCTACAACCTATGCTGATGAATCCCAGTACAACCTGACTGGACGGAATATTCCATCCAATTATTGGAGTGAAGTTTATCGCGATGTACTCAATGACTTGGATCAATCATCAAAACTTGTATCAGATTCAGAACTCATTCCTGATGCTGATAAAAAAGTGATGCAGGCTCAGATAGAAGTTATCAAGGTAATGGCCTACCATCAGTTGGTCAGTATCTTTGGTAATATTCCTTATACTGAAGCTTTGGATGCAGAGAACCCTGCACCTGCTTATGATGATGCAGCAACGATCTACTCTGACCTCATGAGTCGCCTCAACACTGCGATCAGCGACTTAAATTCAGGTGGAGATGGATTCAGCAGTGCAGCTGATATCTTTTACGGCGGCGATGTAGACGCTTGGTATAAATTTGCCAACTCGTTGAAAATGCGTATGGCCATTCAATTGTCCGATGTTCAGCCAAGTGTTGCTCAAACGGCTATTGAAGAAGCATCACCAAATGCTTTTCAGTCGAATGGCGATAACCTGGCGCTTCAATTTACAACCACACCTCCCAATACCAATCCGGTTTGGGCATGGCTCATTCAAAGTGGTCGTAATGACTTTGTCGCTTCCAACACGATCATCGATATTATGAATGACCTGAATGATCCTCGCCGTAAAATACAATTTTCCCAAAATGATGGGGAGTATATCGGTGGGCCTTATGGAAGTTCCAACGACTACACAGCTTACTCTCATCCCGTAGGCCCCTTGCTTGGGCAAGATTTTGAGGGCCTACTTATGGAATATGCTGAGGTTGAGTTCATCCGCGCCGAGGCTAATGCGCGTGGTTGGTTAAACGGAACCTCTGCGCAAGCGGCTCAGCATTATAATAATGCTATTGAAGCCGACATGGAATATTGGAGTAATGCTTCTACTTCAGAAAGCATCTCTAATCAAGAGATGGCAGACTATGAAGCAAATGACGCTCCATATCCGGTTACCGGTACCATGCAAGAACAGTTGAAAGCCATAGCCACTCAAAAATGGCTGGGACTCTATATGCAAGGATTACAGGCATGGATTGACTGGCGACGGTTGGATCATCCGACTTGGTACTTTGCTGACAACCCCGGTGCCTCCAGCGAGGATGATATTCCAGTACGCTTCATCTACCCGGTAGATGAACAGAACCTGAACCAGTCTAACTGGAATGAAGCTAAAAACGCTATGGGCGGTGACGAAACCAGCACGCACCTGTTCTGGGATACGGCTGATGCCAGTTCTGTTAACTAACATCGCTTATCCTTAGAGATAGGTCGCAATTAATTAAGGCCCCGAGCAATCGGGGCCTTTTTTATTTTAAGATTATTTTCAACTCTTACGGTTACTCTCCAGTTATCCTTTCTTAAAACCCATCGATTCCGGGAAGACCTAATAATAGAATCACTTTAAAAATCTTTTCCTTCCTACCCCTGGAATTCTATTCCCAATCTTTACTTACGTGCTAAAATTCGGGCTTTGCCTTTTTGAAGAGAGCTCTGCAAAGCCTAAAAAAATGTGTCATTCTGAATTTGTTTCAGAATCTAATAGAGTTTTGCAGTACATAAATATAGATCCTGAACTAAATTCAGGATGACATGCCTGGTTTTGCAAAACTCTCTTGAAATTAAAAATGCCGGAGTTAATACTCCGGCATTTAAAGTTAGATCGTAAACGAACCCACTTGAATTCGGCTTAAGGATAAGCTCCTAAAAATGACCTCATTGAGGAACAGGGGATCGACCCGAGCTCTCCCCGGATCGATCTAAGGTATGTATTAAGTCTCGCAGAATGGATAACACCTCCCGTCCACCTCAAACCCGGCTTCTTCTAAGATTAAATTCTTAAACCGGGTTGGTTTAGAAAAGATTAATTATCCGTTTCGTCCTGCTCTTCATTTCGAGCTGCAGATTTCGTCGTAATCTCAATTACGCCATATCCACTTTGGCCGCCGTATTGAGACGCTTCAGAATCTGACAAAAGCTTCACGGATTTTATTTCTCCGGGGGCAAACATATCACGGACATCAGGATAGTTACGTCCTATTTTTTGTCCATCTACTACAAATAAAGGCTGACGCTGATCACTATCACCCATATTTATATCCGATTTATTATCAGGCGATCCCATTCCACGGCTCACGCTTGACATCCCGCGTGGACGTAACACTACTTTGGCGTAGTCCCCGCTACCCGTAACTCTTACACCGCTAATTCTGCGAAGGTGATCTCCTAACGTCATCGTTTCTGTCTCATCACCCGCTGTTGATTTTTGGCTGCTCCCACTGGAAGCACACCCGATCATCCCGACTAACAGAACTGCGAAAGCGATCCATAATATATTTTTGTAGCTTTTCATAGCCATTTTGTTTTTGATTATAATTGTTTTGTACTATTTCAATAATACAAAAACTACACTTTTTAAAAAGTGTAAAACGGATGACTCAGCCCAGCCACCCCTGGCGATCCAGGCTGCGGTACTGTATGGCTTCGGCAATATGATTGGATTTGATGGATTCGGACCGTTCCAAATCCGAAATGGTGCGCGAGACTTTGAGGATGCGGTCATAGGCACGGGCCGAGAGCCCCAGAGAAGTAATTGCTTTCTTCAGCATCTGGGCACTGGCATCATCAAGCGTGCATATCTTTCGCGACATCTTGGTGTTCATTTGGGCATTACAATAGGTGCCTTCCATGCCCAAAAACCGTTGGGTTTGAATCTCTCGCGCCGCTATTACCCGTTTTCTGATGGAATCCGAAGATTCTCCCTTTGATTTACTGGACAGTTCATCGTAGCTCACTTTTTGCACTTCAATATGCAGGTCGATGCGATCGAGCAGCGGTCCGCTTATCTTGCTGAGGTAACGCTGCATCTGTGATGGCGAAGCCCCGCCCGGGTCCGCGGGATCATACCAATCGCCGGTAGGTGAGGGATTCATCGACGCAACGAGCATTATCCGGCTGGGATAGCTCACGCTCATCCGCGCCCGCGAGATACTTACCGAGCCGTCCTCGAGCGGCTGACGCATCACCTCCAGTGCACTGCGTTTGAATTCCGGCAACTCATCCAAAAACAGCACCCCGTTATGTGCCATGGATATTTCGCCCGGCATCGGAATGCTGCCTCCCCCAACCAAAGCCACATCGGAAACGGTATGATGAGGCGAACGAAACGGCCGCGAAGTAACCAACGCCTTACCGCTGGGCAGCAAACCCGCTACCGAATGAATCTTGGTCGTCTCCAGGGCTTCGTCGAGCGTTAGAGGCGGCAATATAGCTGGCAGGCGCCGTGCCATCATGGTCTTGCCCGATCCGGGTGGCCCTACCATAATTACATTATGCCCTCCGGCTGCAGCCACCTCCAGTGCTCGCTTCACATTTTCTTGCCCGCGCACGTCACTGAAATCGAGAATCTCTCCTTTCCCATTTTCTCTGAACATAGTATTAACATCCACATTCAATGGAAATGTACCTTCGCCATTTTGCAGCCAGCGCATCACACCGGATAATTTTTCAAAAGGATATACGTCAATCCCTTCAACCACGGCTGCTTCCGGGCCATTTTCAGCAGGAACCACCATATGTTTGAGTCCCTTTTTTTGGGCCTGCACGGCCATAGGCAGAACCCCTTTGATCGGACGCAGCTTACCGTCCAGTGCCAGCTCGCCAAGTATAAGTGTATCCTCTAGCTTGTCGGTTTTAATCTGTCCGGACACGTTGAGCAGCGTTACGGCAATGGGCAGATCAAAAGCGCTACCCTCCTTGGGCAGGTCGGCCGGCGCAAGGTTTACGGTAATACGTCCTTTGGGAAATTCAGCATTGGAATTTTTGAGCGCCGCCTCGATTCGGTCGCTGGATTCGCTGACGGCCCGGTCGGGCAATCCCACCAAAAAATATTTGGGCATTCCGCCCGACATATTAATTTCAACTTCAATGAGTCTGGCATCGACACCAATAGTGGAAGCACAATAAACGCGTGAAAGCATAGTATCTCCTGATGAATCTTTATTAGTTCTTTTACGTAGTAAGACCATAGAAGCAGTGATTCCTTACAGATTGAATCCACTTAACTGCGAATTAATGCTTAAATCAATGGATGATCATATTATGAAAACCGAAGGCAAAAGAAAGACTTTCACAGAAGAAATCAGCGGAACCGTTTCCGAAGTTATCTCACAGGTAAAAAAACTGATCCGGGAGGGAAATGCCCGACGCGTCATTATTCAGGACAAGAACGGCAAGGTACTCTTCCAATCACAGCTGACCATTGGCGTAGGCGGGATTACCTTACTTACAGCCATTGCCCCGATCGTATCAGCCATCAGTATGTTTGCCATCATGATGAACGATATAAAGATTATTGTGGAACGTTATCCCGAAGGTGAGGGAGGTGAGCCAGAGGATGAATATGAGGTAGAAGCCGACGTCATCGAGATCCGGGACGAAGACGAGGATGAACAAGCAGAAGAGCAAGAGACAAGTGATTCCTCAGAAACAAAAGAAGAAAACGACAAAACGGATAAAACCGTCGGCAAAAAAGATGAGAATGAAAAAGACAGCGATCAGTAATAGCAATCTCAAGATTTAACTGTGTACTGCTAACTGATCACTGTCAACTGAAATTACTTCGCTACTGCTTTTTCCTGTTCTTCAGTTTTGGCTACTTCAGCTTCCGCAAGGAATCGCTCGGCGTCCAATGCCGCTCGACATCCCGTACCGGCAGCCGTAACTGCTTGTCGGTATATGGGATCCATAGCATCACCCGAAGCGAAAATGCCCGGCAAATCCGTTTTCGAAGACTGCCCTTTGGTAATCAGATATCCTACATCGTCCATTTCGAGCACGCCTTTGAACAGATCGGTGTTGGGTTTGTGACCAATGGCAATGAACACGCCCGTAACATCATCAAGGGTAGTAATTTCCTGCGTCTCATTATTAATGACCTTCACGCCGTCAACCGCATCTTCACCCAGCACTTCTTCAAGTTCGGTATCCCACATAAACTCGATCTTTTCGTCGTTAAAAGCGCGATTTTGCATCGCTTTAGAAGCACGCAGCTCCTGACGCCGGTGTAATACGGTCACTTTACTGGCAAATTTGGTAAGAAAGGTTGCCTCTTCCATGGCCGTGTCTCCGCCGCCGACAACCACAACGTGCTGATCCCGGAAAAAGGCTCCGTCACAGGTTGCACAGGCCGAAACTCCTTTGCCGCGCATTTCCTGTTCGCTTTCGAGTCCCAGCCATTTTGCAGAAGCCCCGGTAGATATAATAATTGCCTTGGCGTAAATGGTATACTCTTCCCCAATTTCCATTTTGTAGGGACGTTCATCAAATTCAATATCCGTCACCATTTCGTAGCGGCAATCAGCCCCAAATCGCTGGGCTTGCTCACGAAAATCCTGCATCATTTGTGGCCCCATAACGCCTTCGGGGTAACCGGGATAATTTTCCACGTCGGTCGTCTGCATGAGCTGTCCCCCCGGTTCCGGTCCTTCAAATACTATCGGATTCAAATCAGCACGGGCGGCATACAATCCTGCCGTTAAGCCGGCCGGCCCACTTCCAATAATTACTACGTCAAATGTTTTGTCTGAAATATCTTCCATTTTTTATCAACTGTTTTGATCTTCAATAACGACGGAAGTTACAAAAAATAGTCGGAATGATTGAGTCGATCTTGTCTATCGATTTGATAAGATCCGCCGATCATGATTTTTCCAATTTTTATGAAGACGTGATATAAACTTAAATTCTTACCGATTTAGTACTTGCAAAACTCCTAGTTTTCAATAAGTTGTAAATCAACTTTAAAGTTAGGGATACCAGCGTGATTGTTGCCATACCAAAAGAAACAGAGAAACTTGAAAAACGGGTTTCAGTCGTTCCGGATACCGTTTCCAAACTAATTGACAAAGGCCTGGATGTATGGGTCGAGACCGGGGCAGGAACTGCCTCCAATTATCTCGATGCCGCCTATGAGGAAGCCGGTGCCAAAATCGTAACTGAGCGAGAGAAACTATTTACTGATTCCGATATCGTAATCAGTATTCAAACTCCCCCCGAAGATGCCTTAAAATCGATGAAATCCGGCAGTATCCTCATCTGCTTTTTATGGGCGCTTCAAAATGAGAAAACCGTTGAACTGCTGAAACAACAAAAGCTTACTTCGCTGGGTATGGATGCTATTCCACGCATCTCCCGCGCTCAAAGCATGGACGCCCTCTCCTCGATGAGTTCCATTTCGGGTTATAAATCGGCTTTAATCGGCTCGAATGAACTGGACCGGTACATGCCCATGATGATGACCGCGGCGGGTACCATCGCCCCGGCCAAGGTGCTTATACTGGGAGCGGGCGTGGCGGGCCTGCAGGCCATTGCTACGGCCAAGCGTCTGGGGGCCAAGGTGGAGGCCTTTGACATTCGTCCCGCCGTAAAAGAACAGGTGGAAAGTCTGGGAGCTAACTTCGTGGAAGTACCGGATCTGGATGAGGAATCGGAAACCGAAGGCGGCTATGCCAAGGAACTGGCCGAAGATGAACAGGAACGGCAGCGCCAGGTGATCCACGAGCATGCTAAAAAATCAGATATTATTATCACTACGGCCCTGATACCCGGCAAACCCGCTCCATTGCTGGTGACTAAAGAGATGGTTCAGGATATGCACCCCGGTGCTGTTGTCGTCGACCTGGCCGCCGAGCAGGGTGGTAATTGTGAGCTGACTGAGGCCGGAGAGACCAGGGAAGTCAATAATGTAAAAATTATCGGTCCGCTCAATCTGCCCAGCAGCATGGCCTACCACGCCAGCCAGCTGTACTCCAAAAATATGTTTTCACTGATGGATCATCTGCTGGAGGAAGGCGAACCGAAATTTGACTTCGAGGATGAAATCACACTAAAAACAACTATTACGCACCAGGGTGAAATCATCAGCCCCATGCTTAAGAATAATGGAGATTAAAAAAATTGAAATTGAGAATTATTATTTGCCAATTCCCAATTCTTCATGCCTAATCCAAAATTATTAACCCATGTCTGGACTCATATTTAACCTTTTTATATTCGTGCTGGCCTCCTTTGTTGGCTTCGAATTGATTTCCAAAGTGCCTCCAACCCTGCATACCCCCCTAATGTCGGGTGCCAACGCCATCTCCGGTATTACTATTATCGGTGCTCTCGTTGTAGCCGGACAGGTGGGCGATGAATTTGCGCAAATTATAGGCTTTCTGGCGATCGTCTTCGCAACCATCAACGTCGTGGGCGGATTTATGGTGACCGACCGCATGCTGGAAATGTTCAAGAAAAAAGACAAAAAAGATGAGTGAATTTTTACCTGCTTCCGTTCAATCCTTTCTGCCAAGTATTATTCAGCTTGTTTACCTGGTAGCAACCGGTATTTTTATTTTTGGGATCAAACGCCTGGGATCTCCGGCCACGGCTCGGTCCGGTAACCAGCTGGCAGCCCTGGGTATGCTTATCGGGGTTATCGCTACCCTGTTTGATCAACAGATTGTGAGTTTTGAATTTATTATCGCCGGTGTGGTTGTCGGTAGCGCCATTGGGGCGGTAGCCGCCAAGAAGGTGGAGATGACGTCTATGCCCGAAATGGTAGCCATTTTTAACGGCTTTGGGGGCGGTGCGTCCGCCCTGGTGGCCTGGGGCGAGTTTACGCGCATCAGTGATCCCTACCTGTTTAGCAATCAGGATCTGATTACTATAGGGCTGAGTATCCTGATTGGCTCCATCACCTTTACCGGAAGTTTTATTGCTTTTGGCAAGCTCAAAGGATTTATCAGTGGAAACCCGGTCACTTTTCCCGGTCAAAACATTGTTAATGCCCTGCTGACCATCGGAACCCTGGGATTAATAGGCTGGCTTGCCGTAGAGCCAACGAGCGTACTGGCATTCTGGCTCCTGTTCGGTATTGCCCTTCTGCTGGGAATCTTCACCGTTATGCCCATTGGTGGGGCAGATATGCCGGTGGTGATTTCATTGCTGAACTCCTACTCCGGAATTGCTGCTGCTATGGCCGGATTTGTCATCAATAATAACCTGCTTATTATCAGTGGGGCTTTGGTGGGTGCAGCAGGCCTGATCCTTACCAACATTATGTGTAAGGCGATGAACCGAACACTGGGCAATGTACTGTTTGGAGCTTTCGGAGGCGAATCATCCGGGGCAGGCCCGGCAACCGATACCGATAAGACGGTTCGTGAAACCACCCCCGAAGATGTGGCTCTGCAGTGCGCCTATGCCAATAAAGTGATTATTGTACCCGGCTACGGTCTTGCTGTAGCACAGGCGCAACACGTGCTCAAAGAAGTAGCCGACAAGCTGGAAAAACGTGGCGTCGAAGTTAAGTACGGCATCCACCCGGTAGCGGGACGTATGCCCGGCCATATGAATGTGCTGCTGGCTGAAGCCGATGTGCCTTACGATCAGCTTTATGACATGGAGCAGATCAATCCGGAATTTAAATCTACGGATGTGGTGCTAATCATCGGTGCTAATGACGTGGTGAATCCGGTGGCCAAAACCGAGCCGGGGAGCCCGATTTACGGCATGCCCGTTATGAATGTGGACGAAGCCGACCGCACTATTATTTTCAAGCGGAGCTTGAGCCCCGGCTTTGCCGGTATCGACAACCCGCTATTTTATAGCGAGTCGAACCAGATGTTCTTCGGGGATGCCAAAGATAGCCTGCAATCGCTTTCACATGCCCTCAAAGACCTGGATTAATTTCATTCTCTTTATGTGAACACTAACTGCTATTTATCGGGAGAGCTTATGTTTATACAAGTAAGTGGCTATTTATAGGTGATTTTGATATTTATTTTCGGGATTCAGGATACAAGATGCAGGTTACAGGATAATTCAGGATTTACTTCTATGACCTTTTTCGACCGACTCAATAAATTGGTGGAGTTTCTTGCCCAGTAAGTTCAATTTCTGAGAGAGATCATTGAATAATTTCTCATCCTTAAATGATTGGGTTTCAAAAAGGGTTTCCAAATGATCCCGGGTTTCATCCACCGAGGAATGTGCGTATACAAGAAACCTGATAAAATCTTGTTTGTATCGTCTTCTGCCATATCCTTCAACTATATTAGCACGAATCGATTTAGATGACCTTCGTATCTGACTGCCTGTCTCATATAGTTCAAACTTGGCCAGATCCAGAGAGAGGTTATGAATAACTATTACCACTTCTCTTGATAACTTCCAGATATCCAGTTTGTTATAGCTCATAAATTTTTAGCCTTTATAAGCTAGACCATTCTCATAGAAGATCCTTACAATTTTATTATAGAGCACGTTCGCATGAGCCATGTATCCCGGATCCTGCATCTTGCATCCTGAAACCCATACCCCCCCTCAATCTTCTTCTACATCCTGATCATACGAAGCCATCGCCCCCACAAAACACAGGCTTCCCAAAATACCGCAGCAGGTAAAAACCAGCATCAATGCTTTGGCAGGACCGTAATGCCCGGTAAAAATGGTATCCATCAACCAGCCGGTAAGGGGCGGACCGACGGCAAAACCAATCACGCTGATAATAAAGAGATATAACCCGCCGGCGAGGGCTCGCATATTGGGTTTTACCAGGTACTGCAAGGTCGCTGCAGCAACACCGTTATAGGAGGAAGAAATCACGTTGGCTAAACCGATCAAAATGAGTGCCGTTGAACCCGACTCGGCAAAAAGCCCAAAATAATAGAACGGCAGACAAGCCAGGCCGGCTACCATTCCCATGACAAAACGATAGCGTCCTCCGCCACGGGCCGCCAGCCAATCAGCCGCTTTACCGGAGGCCATCACGCTCCCCCCGGTAGCCAGCATAAACCAGCCATACTGAGGCGTAAGCGAAGCCGCGTTGTGGATATCTTTCAGGACAATACCTACAAATCCCAGGATGGTATAGCCCGTAAAGGCAAGAAAAGAAAATCCCAGAAAGTGATAAATAACCGTTCTTTTTCGCAGTATATATTTTAGTACCTCTGCAAAGGATTCGGTATGATATCGATTTTGTGGCCCCTGCGTGATTCCGCGCGGCATTTCCCGAATCAGCCACCAGGCAACAAGAGCAATAAGCAATCCGGGAAGACCTACGGCCATCAGAGCAGTTCGCCAGCTGTAGGCCTGGGCAATGCTACCCCCGCCGAGAAAGGCTAACCCAATCCCGACAAAAATACCGGCCGAGTAAATCGAAAAGACTGTGGCACGCTGGCTGGGACGAAAATAATCGGAGAGTAATGAGTACACCGCCGGACTTAGAGCCGACTCGCTAATTCCTACAAAAAAGCGCGCCGTAACCAAAAAAGTCAGCGAACTTGCAAAACCGCTGACGAACGTCATCAGGCTCCAAACCACCAGACCTGCAATAATCATTACCTTGCGGGAATAGATATCGGCCAGCCGCCCCATCGGAATGCCGCAAATTGCATAAATAAAGGAGAATGCCGTGCCGTAAAGCAGTCCTATTTGGAAATTGCTCAGCGACAGCTCCTGTTGAATGGCCGGCGCCAACACTGCGATTATCTGTCGGTCGACAAAACTGGAGATATAGATCAGCGTCAACAGTCCCAGCACCAGCCACGCGAGCGGACTTGAAATAATTTCTTCTGCTTTTTGTTTAGAGATACTCATTGGCTACCGCTTAAAATTCAAAGGACGTAAAGTAGGACAATTCCGGGAAGGAAATCCACCGGACAAATAAGCAATTCCGGGTAATTTTAGTTGTTTTACTGCCTACTCTTTTGAATTTTCAAACAAATCTAAAGCAGGTAATCTTCGACGATGGCTAAGACCAAGCAATACGACGATCTCCCCAAGCTTCCCCAAAAAACAGAGGCAGAAAAACAGCGTGCCGCGGAAATTCTGGAGGCGCTATACGAATCCTATCCCAATCCGCACTGTGCGCTAAATCATCGCAATGCGTTTGAACTGCTCTGCGCCACTATTTTAAGTGCGCAATGTACCGACGTGCGGGTAAATAAAGTGACGCCCGACCTTTTCGAAGCCTACCCCACCCCGGAGCTGATGGCGGAAGCTCCAAGTGAAGAACTGGAAGAACTGGTACGCTCAACCGGCTTTTATCGCAATAAGGCTAAGGCACTGAAGCAATCCTCCCAGACAATTGTTGAACAATACGACGGCGAAGTTCCGCAGACCATGGATGAGCTGCTGGAACTGTACGGGGTAGCCCGGAAGACGGCCAATGTGGTACTTGGTAATGCATTTAACATCAATGTGGGTGTTGTGGTCGACACGCACGTTCGGCGGTTTGCCAATCGCTATGCTTTGACCGAAGAAGAAAAGAATACCAACAAGATCGAACGTGATCTGATGGCCCTGTTTCCGCGCGAAAGCTGGACCGACCTTTCCCACCTGATCATCCATCACGGACGCAATGTTTGCAAGGCACGCATTTCGGAACCGCCGGACCACCCCATTTGCCAAAAGTATGGAATTCGCTGTGAATGCCAGGAAATGAGAGAAGCTGCAGAATAACAATGGCTAACGACAAACTTTTTGATTCCACCACCGATCCCATTCCCGAAGTCCGACGCGATTTACAGATTATCCCTATCGAAGAAAACGGGGATTCTTACCTGTATTTTCATGATCAGCGCGGTTATGCCACCCCGGATCTTGCGCTGAACCAACAGGTTGGGACCCTGCTCGCCCTGCTGGATGGGCAAAAAAGTATTGACGACCTGAAACCCTATATGAGCGCGGAGATCAGCGAGCAACAACTGTTGCAGTTCATTCAATTTCTGGATCAGCACCGGCTGCTCTCCTCCGATTATTTTATGCAGCATGCCCGTTCAGTAGAACAAGAGTATGAGAAGTCCACCCTCCATCAGTCGGTAACAGCCGGTGGCTCGTATCCGGAGGAGCCCCAAGCTCTTAAACAACATTTGGATGAAGCCTTCAACCGTATTAAACGCCCGGCGGTGGATACTGAAAACCCTAAAGCGCTGTATGCTCCTCATATTGATCCCCGGGTAGCTCTGGACAGCTATGTAAAAGCCTTTGCTCCACTCCGTAATCTCACGCCCAAGCGGGTGATCATCATTGCCACCTCCCATTATGCCGGCTTGTATCCCGATCTGTATAAGGAGTCGCCTTTTGTGTTGGTTAACAAAGATTTTAAACTGCCCCACGGAACCATTAAGCGAGACCGAAGTGCTATCCGGGAGCTGCAGGAGGCAGAAGGAACGCACGGCATTAGCCTGCAGGACCGGGCCCACCGGATGGAGCACAGTATCGAGTTGCACCTGCTGTTTCTGCGCTATTTGTGGCAGCATGATTTTCAGGTAGTTCCCTTTCTTGTGCGTGGACTCGACGACCTCTACTACATGAAAGACGGGCATCTGGGTCAACAGCTGGATCATTTTTCTTCGCTGCTGCGCAATCGTTTTGGGAAGGACGATGAAACCTTCTTCCTGATCAGCGGCGACCTTGCCCACTTCGGCAATAAGTTCGGGGATGAGCAGGCGGCCTCCACCATGTTCGACGAAGTGGAAGCCTTTGACCGGCAGTTCCTGGAACTGGGGGCCGGCAACCAACGCGAACAGATGCTGGAATTGATGAAAGAAAATATGGATCCCTATCGCATCTGTGGCTTCCCGCCCCTCTACACTTTCCTGCAGATTATGCCAAACCTCAAAGGCGAGATCTTAAGTTATGATTTGTGGGATGAGCGGGAAAAAGAAAGTGCGGTAACCTTCGGCTCGATTTTATACAGTAAACAGTAATCAGTTAACAGTTGCCATTAAATTTCACCAAACTCATAACTGTTAACGGTTGACTGATCACTCGACTATTTCCATTTTTTCAGCGAAGTAGGACGTAAAATCACGCATATCTTCGGCCATAGATTCCTCTTCAGTGGCATTCTGGAAGGTATCCGCCATGGTTACCAGCGTCTGGTGAAAAAAGACTTTCATCTCGTCTACTGTCATTTCTTTGGTCCAAAGATCCAACCGGAGCGTATCTTGCTGCTCAGGATCCCAGATCGACAGGAGCATTGCTTTACAATCCTCTATACCTTCGCCTTCCTTATCGGTGGCATTCCAGTCAATCTTTTCGGGAATATTATCGTCGTCCAGTTCTACCGTAATACTGATTTCTTTCTTAGAGGCCATATTTGTCGTTTCAATAGTAGTTCGAATTTTAGTCCTGAAAAATATTTAAATCTGATCATTTATTAAATAATCCCCGGCAGCGATCTTCTCCTTTATTCGGAGATATGTATATCCTTTAAAGAATATTTTTGGATGAAGAAAAAAAGCCTCAACCTTTTACAGGTTGAGGCTTTCTAATTTCATCAATCGCTCTTTCTTAGTAGCGATAATGCTCAGGCTTGTACGGACCCTCTTTGGGTACATCGATGTATTCAGCCTGTTCGTCACTAAGCTCGTCAAGTTCCACACCGATTTTCTGCAGGTGCAGTCGAGCTACCTTCTCATCCAGATCTTTTGGAAGTACACTTACTTCCAAATTAAAATCCTCAGGACGGTTCCAAAGTGCAATTTGTGCCAGTGTCTGGTTTGTAAAGCTGTTTGACATCACGAACGATGGATGTCCCGTCGCATTACCGAGGTTCATCAGGCGACCTTCGGATAGAAGAATCACTTCTTTGCCATTCTCCATCTTGAATAGATCGACCTGCGGCTTAATGTTTGTTTTCTCGGAATTGGCTTTAAGCCAGGCAACATCAATTTCATTATCGAAGTGACCGATATTACCGACGATGGTTTTATCGTTCATCTTCTTGAAATGACGTTCGGTAATAATATCTTTATTACCGGTAGCTGTAACCACGATGTCAGCTTTTGGAATGGCATCATCCATCTTCATCACTTCATAGCCTTCCATAGCAGCCTGCAGTGCACAGATAGGATCAATTTCAGTAACAATTACACGGGCTCCGGCACCTCGAAGCGAAGCGGCCGATCCTTTGCCTACATCACCGTAACCTGCTACTACAGCCACTTTACCGGCCAACATAATATCGGTAGCACGTTTTACGGCATCCACGCAAGATTCGCGGCAGCCGTACTTGTTATCAAATTTCGACTTGGTCACCGAATCGTTCACGTTGATTGCGGGAGCACCCAGCGTGCCGTTTTTCGCCATCTTATACAGGCGATTCACGCCGGTCGTGGTCTCTTCGGAAATTCCGTTGATGCCATCCAGCAGCTCGGGATAGTCTTCATGAACCAGCTTGGTCAAATCGCCGCCATCATCCAGGATCATATTCAACGGCTCACCATCTTCGAAAAAGAGGGTCTGCTCGATGCACCACCAGAACTCTTCTTCGTTCATGCCTTTCCAGGCATACACCGGCACACCAGTTTCAGCAATCGCAGCCGCGGCGTGATCCTGCGTAGAGAAAATATTGCAGGACGACCATTGCACTTCAGCGCCCAGCTCTACGAGGGTTTCAATTAATACCGCCGTTTGGATCGTCATATGCAGACAACCCGCAATGCGGGCTCCTTTGAGCGGCTGTTCATTCGCATATTCCTCACGAAGCGCCATCAAACCAGGCATTTCTGCCTCGGCCAAACGAATCTCTTTGCGACCATAATCGGCCAGCCCAATATCTTTTACTTTGTAGGGAAGCTTCTCTTTTACCTTCTGTGACATGGATTAGTACCTTAAATTTCTGTTTTATGAAAGTCTTTTAAAATACAAGATTTACTGAGGTTACTCAACAGCGCGAAACAAAATTAAATTCCTGCCTTTATCAGGAATTTTTATGCTGCTCAATAATCTTTTTGATCTTTTTGTAATCTTCATCCGGACCGTAACTGCCCATCGATTTTTTAATGAAATTACCATCCGCATCTACAAACACTTTAAACGGAATGCCCTGTACATTTAACTTCTGATGGAGGTTGTTGGAATCCAACAGAAAGTTAAAGGAATAGTCGTGTTCTTTGACAAAGGCCTGTGCATCTTCTTTGGTGTCGGTAAAGCCTGGAGTTACTGCAAGCACCTGGAAATTGTCGGGATATTCTTCCTGTAGCTTTTCCAGGGTGGGAAAACTGGAAATACACGGCTTGCACCAGGTCTCCCAGAAATCGATCATCACCACTTTACCTTTGTATTTGGATATGGGAACCTCTTCGCCCTCGAAATCGGTAAATATAGCCTGTTCCACGAATTGGGTATCGGTCTGAGCCTTTTGGGCAGACTTCTCCTGACTAGCTTCCTGCTGGTCGCTGGATTTGGGTTTGTCTGATGAACTACAACCCACTGCAAGCATAACCATTAATCCGAATAAAAGCGTTGGTACTGTTTTACTATTCATCTAATCCAAATACTTGAAGTTAAAAATCGTTGAGTGTCTATTAGTCAAGCTGATTAATATAACGGAATTCCACGTAATTTTATTCCTGATCAATTATTGATGCAGAAATCAGATTATCCCCCCAGATTCACCTTATTATATACAATCAAACAACTTTTCCCGAATGGAAATTTTTATTGGTTAAAACAATCTGAGGAAGGATTTGTACTTTAAAAACTTATCGCCAAGTAATTAAAAAAATTGTATTTAACACGCTTCATAGCTAATATGCTTTTATATTGCTAACTCTAACTTATATGTGCTATGATAAATCGATACAAAAGGCACATCTTTTTCCTGGTCCTTATGCTTGCCTCACAAGCTGCAATGGCACAGTTTACTGTGGAAGGACGGGTTATAGATGCCAAAAATGATGAACCTCTTGTAGGGGTAAACATATATCACCCAGCCTCACAAAGAGGGACTGTAACCGATGAAGATGGTGAGTTTTCTCTTGAACTGCCCGGAGAATCCGCTGTGCTTCGCATTACTTATATCGGCTACCAGCGACAAAATGTTGAAGTCAGTCGAACCGATAACAATGTTACCATAAGCCTTTTACAGGAAATCACCAACCTCGAAGAGGTGGTTGTAACCGGACTAGCTTCTTCCATTAAGCGAAAAAACCTGGCCAATGACGTCTCCTCAGTAAATTCCGACGAACTGGTTGGATCATCGCCAACCCAGACGCTGAGCTCCGATCTGTATGGTAAGATTGCCGGGGCCAACATCAGTTCCAACTCCGGTGCACCCGGAGGCGGTATTTCAGTCAAATTACGCGGTGTAACCACCATCAACGGCTCTTCTGAACCGCTCTATATTGTAGATGGAGTTTACCTGAATAACGATGCCATCGCCAATGGGTCCAATGCCGTAACTGCGGCGGCAGCTGGCGGTAGCGCTTCCAATCAGGATAACCCGGTAAACCGCGTTGCCGACCTGAATCCCAGCGAAATCGAAAGCATTGAAGTACTCAAGGGCGCCTCGGCTGCGGCTATCTATGGGCAGCGTGCTTCAGGCGGGGTGGTTATCATTACCACAAAAAGAGGACGTGGAGGACGGGCCGAGTTCAGCGCCTCCCAATCCATTGGCATTACGACTATCCAAAAGAAGTTGGGTCAGCGAACGTTTGACGCCCAAAAAGCCGAAGATACTTTTGGCCCCACAGGTTTGGCTCTCTTCAATGAAGCCCAGGCAGCCAATCGCTTTCTTGACTACGAAGAACTGATGTATGGACAGGAAGGACTGCTCTCTAAAACACAGGTGAGCAGCAGTTTCGGTAATGAATCCACCCAGTTTTACGTATCCGGATCATTACAGGATGACGAAGGCATCATTAAAACCACGGGCTACCAAAAACAGTCGATCCGTGCCAATATCGATCACCAGTTCACCGACAATTTCAATGTTTCCGTTTCCACGAATTACATCCATTCGGAATCGCAACGGGGCTTGACGGGTAACGACAACACCGGAACCACCTTCGGAGTGTCCATGGTGGCTACACCGAACTTTATTGACCTGCGTCCGGATAACGGTGTTTATCCCGACCATCCCTTCAACTCAGCCAATCAGCTGCAAACACGTGATCTGTTTTCCAACGATGAAGGCGTAAACCGCGTGCTGACTTCGGTGAAAGTTAACTACGAGGTTCTGCAGACCACTGCAAACAACCTGAGCATTCAGTTTACCGGCGGCGTGGATTTTTTCAGCCAGAATAATAAGCTGATTTTCCCCAGCGACCTGCAGTTTGAGCGAATCAGTTCCCAGCCCGGTACTCTCGTTGAAACCAATACCGATAATCTGAATACCAATACCACACTGATTCTGGTGCACACCTACACACCGAATGACAAAATAAGCCTTGTCTCCCAGGGAGGTTACACTTCATTCAACAACGATCAAAACGTCGTTTCTACCGTCGGTAATGGCATTCTTGGCACACAAACTAATGTGGATCAGACCGTAAGCATCACCAATAACCAGACCCGTATTTTCCAGCGCGACCGCGGCTTCTTTATACAGGAAGAACTTAACTATGCCGATACCTATATCGGTACCCTGGGCTTGCGCGGCGATAAGTCCGACCGTAACGGGGACGTTAATAAGTTCTATTACTATCCCAAAGCTTCCCTTGCATGGAACGTAAGCAACATGGGCTTCTGGAATGTCGATGCCATTGATAACTTCAAGCTGAGAGTCGCCTACGGACAAACGGGCAACCTCTCAACCTTTGGGGCGAAATTTACTTCGCTCGGCCCCTCAAATATCGGTGGACTCGGCGGTATTCTGATTACCAACACCCGCGGGACCGACAATATCAAACCTGAACGCCAGAAAGAGATTGAATTCGGATTTGATCTCAGTGCCTGGGAAGGCTTAATGAACCTGAGCGTCACCGGATATCAAAAAGGGATTACGGACCTGTTACTGCAGCGCGAGCTGGAACCGTCAACCGGATTTGTCTTTGAAACTTTCAACGGCGGCGAACTGCGCAACCGTGGAATCGAGGCCAGCCTGGAGCTTCTGCCGGTACAAAGTTCGAATCTGCAATGGTCTTCGACTTTTACCTTCTGGAAGAACGTCTCGAAGGTGACCAAACTTTCGGTACCCGCATTTGATGTGGGAGGCTTCGGTACCTCACTGGGCGTTTACCGGGTAGAGGAAGGACAATCCGCGACTCAGATTGTAGGTCTTGATCCGGCCGAAGACGGCAGCGGAATCATCCTCAAAAAACTTGGGGACGGTGAGCCTGATTTCCAACTTTCATGGTATAACCAACTGAATGTTATCAAGAACTTTGATTTCTCGTTCTTGCTGCACTGGAAGAAAGGCGGCGACACCATCAATCTGACAGAGCTGCTGTCTGACCTGAACGGCACCACGGCCGACTATGACGATACCGACCTGACATTCCCGGATTTCGTCAACGAAGCCGGCGGCATTACTAATGATACTCCCAATGGGGTTAAACGAACCAGCCTGCTGGGCGTATCCACCCGCCAATTTATTCAGGATGCTTCATACCTGAGGCTCAGGGAAATCGGACTGTACTACAATGTACCGCTTGATCTGATCTCGCAAATTGGAGCAGGTATCCGTGGCATACGCATGGGCGTTTCGGCCAATAACCTGTTTACCATTTCGCCGTATCGAAGCTACGATCCCGAAGTTTCGAACTTTGGTAACCAGCCCATTGCCCAGAATATCGAAGTGGCGCCCTACCCGTCGACTAAACAGTATTACTTCCACTTCAATATCGATTTTTAATCAATTAGCACTACCTATTATGAAAAAGACAATCAATCGTGTAACCAATGTAACGGTGCTGTTGATTATGCTTACGTTTTTCAGCTGTAATGTGTTGAATATTGATGATCGTCCCGATCCCAATAACACCGAGCTGGTAACCGTACAGGAAAATCCGACACGCGCCGAGGTGAATACGCTTATCACGGGCACCGAGTCGAGCTTGCGTACCGATTTGCGTATCTATCACATCAATCTGGGGATGATCGGAAGGGAGATGTACCGCTTCCTGGCCTCCGAGCCCCGTAACACCCAAGACTTGCTGGGGGGAGGCACTTCAGAACTGGACGCCGGTTCTTTCTATACCACACGTCCGTGGGCTGCCTTTTATGCCAGCATTCGTAACGCCAATATTCTCATCGAATCCGTAAAAACGGTTTCGGATCCCAATGTACTCAGCGACGCTGAGAAAAACGGGATCTTTGGCGTGGCCAACACTTTCAAAGCCTACGAATACCTGCTGGCCCTGAACATGCAGAATGAGAACGGGCTGCGCCAGCAGAATGAAGCCGACCCACAGCAGACCGGGGAATTTCTGACCAAGCAGCAGTCATTCGACCTGATTAGCTCGCTGCTGGATGAGGCCGCCGACAACCTGGCCAACGCCGGTGACGCATTTCAATTCTCGCTGTCATCCGGCTTTGAGGGATTCGATACGCCGGCCACCTTCCTGCAGTTTAACCGAGCGCTTCGAGCCCGAGTAGCCGTCTATACCGGTGACTTTACCGGTGCACTCACTTATGTCGATGATTCTTTCATTGATGAAGGCGGAGACCTGACGACTGGCACTTATCATATTTACTCGACCGATACCAATGATCAGACCAACCCGGTCTATGCCAATCCGCAGTCCGGTGCGGGTGACAGCTGGCTGGCTCATCCCTCTTTCGTTTCCGACGCCGAGCCTAATGACAATCGCGTACTGGGCAATAAGGCTATACAGCGCGTAGATGCTGATGGAGATCCCAATCCGGCCACCCTGGACGGGCTGACCAGCAATTATGGGCTATTTGTTTATAAATCACAGACGGCCCCGTTCCCGATTATTCGAAACGCCGAGCTGATCCTGATTAAGGCCGAAGCGCTGATCCAGCGCAACCAGGGCACCGACCTGGACGATGCCGAAGATCTGCTGAATATTATCCGCAACAACGCTGGGCTGGCGGACTACTCCGGGGCAACGACCCAAGCCGATCTCATAGATGAGATGCTGAACCAGCGGCGATACGAGCTCTTCTTCGAAGGACACCGCTGGGTGGATATGCGGCGATACAACCGTCTGGATGAGCTGCCCTTAGACCGCGCGGGAGATAATGTATGGGGGTCCTTCCCTATTCCGCAGCCGGAAAATGTAGGATCATAGATTAACTTTACTTCAAACTATTGCTTTAAAGGCTGCCTGAGAAATTGGGCAGCCTTTTTATTTATCCCTAGTCGGCAATTTTGTATTTTGGCGGATGATTTTCGGGATCAATCATATTAGGGAAGGGAGTATCATCTAAAAAAGCGAAGCGCTTTTCTTCTAAAATAAAAGTTTCTACCTTGAAATTTCGCTTAATCACTAAACAGGCGATCTATAATGAAATCATCTCTTTATTGCTTGCTCTTCATTTTGCTGGCTACACAAAATCTCTGTGCGCAATCCTTTGAAACCGTATTTGAGCGCTCCGACAGCACAGAAGCTGCTACCTACCGGCAAGGTATCAACTGGTGGCAACAATTTTCTAAAGCGTACCCTTCCGTTCAAATGCGTAGCATGGGACGCACCGACAGTGGGGAGCCTCTGCACCTGATTACCGTTTCCACCAACCAAGTTTTTGACTACCCTACCCTGCAGGAGGAAGGCAAATGTATCATCCTGATCAACAATGCTATCCATCCCGGCGAAGCTGATGGCGTTGAAGCGTCCATGATGCTGGTGCGAGATCTGGTGCAGCATAAAAATGAAATGCAGTTGCCCGAAAACGTAGTTCTGGCCGTTATCCCTTTTTATAATATTGGCGGCGTGCTGAATCGCAACAGCCATACCCGAGCCAACCAGAACGGACCCAAAGCCTACGGCTTTCGCGGAAATGCTCGAAACCTCGACCTCAACCGCGACTTCATCAAAGCGGATTCCTATAACGCGCTCTCCTTTGCCGAAATTTATCACCTGGTCGATCCCGATATCATGATCGACAACCATGTGAGCAACGGCGCCGACTACCAGCATACCATGACCCTGCTGCCTACACAGCATAATAAGCTTGGTGGCGATCTGGGCCGTTATCTCCATAATGAAATAGTTCCCGGCATCTATGATCAAATGAAAAGCCGCGGCTATGACCTGGTTCCCTATGTAAATGACTTCAGCGCTACGCCCGAAGAAGGCTGGAAAGAGTTTTTTGACTCCCCGCGGTATTCTTCCGGTTACACCGCCCTGTTTGGGACTTTCGGATTTATGCCCGAGGCCCACATGCTCAAACCGTACAAAGAGCGCGTGCCGGCCGACTATGCCCTGATGCAATCTTTTATCGATTTCGCGTATAAAAACAGCCGCAAGATACAATCACTGCGCAGCCAGTTTAAGCAACAAGTTCAAACGCAACAGCAATTTCCTGTTCACTGGCAGGTGGACAGCACCCACTCAAGCACCATAGAATACAAAGGATACGAAGCCGGCTATAAACCGAGTAAGGTTTCGGGACTTCCCCGCCTGTACTACGATCGCGACGAGCCCTTTACCGAAGAGGTAACATTCTACGATTACTACAAAGCGGGTAAACAGCTGCAAAAGCCGGATGCTTACATTATTCCCCAGGGCTGGCACGAAGTCATCAAACGACTCAAAGCCAACAAGGTGAACATGCGTCCCCTTTCGCAGGATACAACGCTGGCGGTAGAAGTATATCACATTACCGATTACAAAAGCCTGGATCAGCCATATGAAATGCATCATTTAAACCATGATGTGAAGGTATCGGCCGAAACCGACTCCATCTCTTTCCGAAAGGGCGACTATTTTATTCCGATGGATCAGCTGGCCAACCGCTACCTCATGACTGTCCTGGAACCGGAAGCCAAAGATTCCTTTTTTGCCTGGAACTTCTTCGACAGCATCCTCCAGCGCAAAGAATATTACTCGGACTACGTCTTTGAGGATCTGGCGGCCAAATACCTGAAAAAGCATCCGGATCTTCAGGATTCCCTGCAGCAAAAACGCAAAGCGGATTCCACCTTTGCCAACAGCGCCTCCAGGCAGCTGCAGTATGTGTATACACATTCAAAATGGTCGGAGCCGGCCTATCGCAGGTACCCGGTCTTTCGATATTTCAAATAATACAAATCACATTAAATAAATCACAGTGAATCACGATTTCATCATAGTAGGAGCCGGCATCGTTGGCCTTTCAACCGCTTATAAGCTTTCCTTGGCTTATCCCGACATTAATATCCTGGTGCTGGAAAAAGAATCGCATGTCGCCGCTCACCAAACGGGCAACAATTCCGGCGTTATTCATTCAGGTATTTATTACAAGCCCAATAGTTACCGCGCCAAAAACTGCGTGGAAGGACGGCATCAGCTGGTTGACTTCTGCGAGCAGTACGGCGTGGACTATGAAATCTGCGGCAAAGTCATCGTCGCCACCGAGGAAGAGGATATCCCCGGACTGGACAAGATTTTCGAGACCGGGCAGATTAACGGCATCGAGGGCATCAAAAAAATCGATCCCCAAGAACTTCAGGAAATTGAACCTTATGCCCGCGGCGTCAAAGCGATCCACGTGCCCTGCTCCGGTATCGTGGACTATGAGGGCGTCTGCGAAAAGCTGCGGGCCCTCATCGAAGAGCAAGGCCATACCGTTTGTTGCGGACAAAAAGTGACCAACATTCACAACAGCGGATCAACTCTCGAGGTCGTCACGGAAACCGACAGCTACACTAGCCGCTACATGATCAACTGTGCGGGTCTATACAGCGATCACGTGGCCAAATCCGCTGGCGTCTCTCCCCAGATACAGATCGTGCCCTTTCGCGGCGAATATTTCGAACTCAAGCCGGAGGCCCGTCATTTTGTAAATGGATTGATTTATCCCATGCCTAACCCAGCCTTCCCCTTTCTCGGCGTGCACTTTACCAAGATGGTGAACGGCACCATAGAGTGCGGCCCCAATGCCGTTTTTGCTTTCAAGCGCGAAGGTTACGACAAGATCTCTTTCGACCTGGATGAAACTATCGAAACTTTCAATTTCCCCGGTTTCTGGAAGCTGGCCCAAAAGCACTGGAAAATGGGGCTGGACGAATGGTATCGCTCCTTCTCCAAGAAGGCGTTTGTGAAGGATCTGCAGAAGCTGGTTCCGGCCATTCGTCCGCATCACCTGGAGCACTCGCCTGCGGGTGTTCGTGCCATGGCCCTCAAGCCTGATGGCGAGATCATGGACGACTTCCAGTTTGAAACTACCGACCAGGAGATTCACGTGCTTAATGCTCCCAGCCCTGCTGCCACAGCCGGTCTGGCGATTGGCGACGAGATCGTTAAGCTTGCCAGGGAATCTTTCAAATTGTAAAGGAAGTTGGCTACTATTGGTTTGGAATATTTAATCTGGTATCATTTGCTGATGGTTCATTAATCGCTTTTTCCAAGTTTCACCATTTTAAGAACCGAAGTAATCATCCCCCTTGCCCCCTTCCGTACCAGATTGTCATCAATGCTGATGAGGGGTGCCGAAAGGGGGACTTTGTATTGGTTTTTCATGGAGTATTGCCTTAATCTAGCATAATAATGCCGTTTTAGCATAAAGCTTTTTTAAGAATTTACAGGTGGCGTATATCCTAAAAGAAGATTTTCTGCTTTGGCACAAATTGTTAGCTTAAGAGGGCTAATAAAGATATAATCCTGCCGATGGAACAATCGAACTTTCCCGTCCATACCGATACGCAAACGCGTCGCCTTTACGCTACTGATGCTTCCAGCTACGAGGAACTGCCGGAAGGCGTCGCCTTCCCCAAATCTGCTCAAGACATTATTTCACTTGTCAAACAGTCACGACAAAACGGCCACAGTATCACCGCACGGGGGGCCGGGACCAGCCTGGCCGGGCAAACTACCGGCGGCGGGCTGGTGATGGATGTGGGTCGAAATATGAATCATATCCTCAACATTGATCCTGATAAAAAGGAGGCGCATGTGCAACCGGGCGTTATTCGGGATACCCTAAACCGCGAGGCCGGCAAACACAATCTGCTGTTCGGTCCTGATACTGCTACCACCAATCGCTGCATGCTGGGCGGGATGATCGGCAACAATTCCTGCGGGATCTTTTCCATTAAATATCAAACCACCCGGGAACATATCCGTGAAATTGAAGCCATCCTCAGTGATGGGTCCCGCGCCGTTTTTGGTCCTTTAACCAACAAGGAGCTGGAAGAAAAAATGGAGCTTCAGACGATGGAGGGACATATTTACCGCGAGATGATTAGCCTGATTCGAGAGCACCGGGAAACCATCCTCGAGAACTATCCTCATCCCGATATTATTCGCCGAAATACCGGCTACGCCCTGGATCGCCTCTGCGAGATGCAGCCTTTTAATGCCGATGGGCGCCCTTTCAATATGGCCGAACTACTCTGCGGCAGTGAGGGAACCCTGGCGATGACCGTCTCCGCCAAACTTAATCTCATGGAACGTGATTCAGCTTCGGTAGTGGTGGCACCGCATTTTTCCTCCATCCGTAATGCCCTTGAAGCTACCATTGATATTGTGGAAATGGATCCGGCGGCGGTGGAGCTTGTTGATGATATTATCCTGGACGCCACCAAAGGTAATATCGAGCAGCGGGAGAACCGCTTTTTCCTGGAAGGCGAACCCCACTGCATTCTGATTGTTCAATTTGATGGCGACGACCAGAAAGAACTGAAACAAAAAGCCCAACGGATGGTCGAGAAACTCAAACAGAAAAATCTCAGCACCGCCGCTCCCATTATCGAAGATCCACAGAAAATTGATCGCGTATGGCAGCTGCGCAAAGCAGGGCTCGGCCTGCTGATGGGATTGGGCTCCGAAGGCCGCACGCCCACCTTTTGCGAAGATACGGCCGTTCGAGTACCCGACCTGCCCGACTACATTGATGATTTTCAGAAAATACTCGACAAACATAATTCCGACTGCGTATTCTATGCGCATGCATCAGTAGGCGAACTACACCTGCGTCCCGTGATTAATTTGCAAGAAGAGCAAGGCATCAATAAAATGAAGACAATGGCCGGCGAGATTGCCGACTTGGTCCGCAGCTACCGGGGCTCACTATCAGGTGAGCACGGCGACGGCCGCGCCCGGGCTCCATACATTGAAAAAGTACTGGGCCCGAAGATGATGCCATTGCTCAAACAGGTAAAACAAATTTGGGACCCCGAAGGACTATTCAATCCGGGAAAAATCACCAATCCCAAACCGATGGAGCAGGATTTGCGCTACTCGCCCTCCTATACTCCTCCAAAGGTAGATACCGAATTTAACTGGCGCAAAGAAGAGGGATTTTCCGGAGCAATAGAACTCTGCAATGGGGCGGGTGTATGCCGCAAACTGTCGGAAAGTGGAGGCACCATGTGTCCCAGTTATATGGCTACCCAAAATGAAAAAGATTCCACACGCGGCCGGGCTAATCTGTTTCGACAGCTGTTTTCGGGGCGACAAAAAGAGGCCTTTCAGTCTGAGGAACTGCACGATGCGCTGGACCTCTGCCTGAGCTGCAAAGCCTGCAAAAGCGAATGTCCCGCCAACGTGGATATGGCACGTATGAAAGCGGAATTCACGCATGGCTGGCACCAAGAACATGGGATCTCACTGGGCGAACGATTTTTTGCCCAGGCCTCGAAACTGTATCCGCTAGCAAGCAGTATGCCCGGCCTCACCAACTGGCTAATGCGTCAACCCGTCACCAAAGAGCTCCTGGATCAACTGCTGGGGATCTCCAAAAAGCGCACACTCCCCGCTTTTGCCAACGAAACTTTTATGGACTGGTACCGGCAGGCAAAAGACACAAAACGCCGGGAAGCCACAGTAGTGCTTTTTATCGATATTTTCACCAATTATCATGAGCCCAAAATTGGCAAAGCCGCCCTGCAATACCTGGAATCCCACGGGCATACCGTCTTTGTGCCACCCTTTCACGAGCTCGGTCGCCCGCAGCTCTCCAAAGGCATGCTTGGTCACGCCCAAAAAATCCTCGACCGGCACCTGCCGCTGCTTGGGAGCCTCGCCGAACAGGATCTGCCAATCATCGGGCTCGAACCTTCCGAAATTCTGACAGTTCGGGACGAATACACGGATCTTTGTGTTGAAGAACAGCTTGAGACCGTCCGCCAGGTAGCTGACCGGTGCTACACTTTCGAGGAATTTGTCTCCCAACATCATTCAGAAGCAACCTCGTCAAACGTATCTGAAAACAATACAAAAGTGTACGTTCACGGACACTGCCACGCCAAAGCCCTCATTGGTAATAAGGCGGTTAAAGAAGCGCTCGCTTCAGCGGGGTTTGAACCTGTTGTTATGGATACCGGCTGCTGCGGAATGGCGGGCAGCTTCGGCTACGAAAATGAGCATTACGAAGTATCCATGGAAATCGGCGGTCAGCGTCTGTTTCCAAAAATAAACGAGTTGCCTGATAACGCGCTTATCTGTGCTCCCGGATTTTCATGTCGCCACCAGATACAGGATGGGACCGGGCGAAAGGCACTGCACCCGGCGCAGATGCTGGCGCGTTCGGTTACCCGCTAACTGCCTTAATTTTCCTTTTCAAGATCTTTCTCAATCGGCAGGCCGGCTTCCACCCATGAACGGAATCCCCCGGCCAGTGATTTAACATTCTGATACCCCATCTTTTGCAAGTTATCGGCAGCCAGTGCCGATCGATATCCGCCGCCGCAGTAAAGTACCAACTCTTCTTCAATATCGGGATACTCCTCTTCTATGTCACGCTCGATGACGCCGCGGCCAAGATACTCCGCCCCCGAAATATGTGAATCTTTCCATTCATCCTGCTCCCGGATATCCAGCAGCACGAAGTCCTCATTATTCTCCCGCTTTTCCTTCACTTCTTCGGGCGTAATCTCTTCAATACGCGTTTTGGCGTCGTCTACCAGTGTGACAAATCGCTCGGAATGGCTTTTACTCATGTTTGAGTTTTTTTGAAAATTCGCATGTTATCGTTTGTATTTACCAACCATTAACAACAGACGAACCCAATTAATTTTTAAAGGTATTCCGGTCGATAAGTTCTCGAGCACTTTTAAGGGCGGCTTCGGTAATATCTTCTCCGCTCATCAGGCTGGCCACTTCGGTGATATGTTCGTTTTCGTCCAGTGGAATAATATGGGAGACCGTACGATTGTCCTCCTCCACTTTCTCAACCTTATAATGCTTGTGAGCCTGACTGGCAATCTGAGGCTGGTGCGTAATCGCAATGATCTGGCATTTTTCAGAGAGCCTTCGCATCGTGCGCCCCACCTTTTCTGATATTTCTCCACTAATACCCGTATCAATCTCATCAAAAATCATAACCGGAAGGCTCTGCTCCCGCGCCACTATAGATTTCAGAGCCAGCATCACCCGGCTAATTTCCCCACCCGAGGCAATCTTGGCCAGCGGCTTGGGTTCCTCTCCTTTGTTGGTGGAAATATATAACCGAATATCGTCGCAGCCGTGCTCGGTGCACTCCACGGGCTGACCGTCAATGGTAATCCAGCCCTGACTTTCGCTAGTAATCATCCAGTCCACCCGCACTTCAAAATTCGCATTGGGGATGCCCAGCTTTTTAAGTTCTTCCTGGATCTGCCGGGACAGTCGTTCACCTAACTCTTCACGAACACGGTGCAGCTTACGAGCTTTCTCGGAAAGCATTCTGGCCTGATCCTCGATCTTTTGTTTCAGCTTCTCAATTTCGAGGTCAAAATTCTCTGCCAGGCTTAACTCTCTCTTGATCTCATGCAGGTATTCGATCAACTCTGGGATGGTACGATGATATTTTTTCTGCAGCCGGTTAAGTTCGTTCTGACGCTTGCGAAGTTCATCCAGTCGTTTGGGATTAAACTCAATATTGCTGCGATAGCGCTGGGCAAACTGTACGGTCTCCTGAATACTGATGCGTGCCGAGGAAATCTCCTCGAGGTAGCTTTTAAACTCCGGCTCAATACGGGAGATATCCTCCAGGTGCAACTTAATCTGGTTCAACAGACCCATCACATTCATCTCGTCCGCATCCCCGATTTCCACGATGGCACCCGCTTTCTGCTCCAGCTCCTCGGCGTTGTCCAGCAGGTGCATCTCTTCTTCCAGCTGTTCTTCTTCGTTAGGATCAAGGTCAGCGTCTTCGAGCTCCTGCACCTGGAAGCGGTACAACTCCACTTTTTCCTGCAGCTCCCGTTCGCGCTTTTTCAATTTCTTCAACTCACGACGAAGAGTGTTCATTTCCTCGTATGAATCTTTATAGGCGTTCAGAGCCGGCCGTATCTCATCAAAACCGTCGATCACGCTGCGATGATTCTCCTCTTTCAGCAGCATCTGGTGATCGTGCTGGCCATGCAGGTCCACGAGATAGTCTCCCACCTGCCGCAGTACAGAAATGGTCACCGGCGTATCGTTGATAAAACCGCGGCTCCCGGAAGATCGGATCTCGCGACGCAGTATCAGGTTAGTTCGTTGTTCAACAGAATTTTCCTCCAACAGGCGCTGGATTTCTTCATTCTGATCGGCACTGATGATCGCCTCGGCAATAGCTTTATCTGCGCCCTGGCGAATCACATCGGTATCTGCGCGTTCCCCCAGTATCATATTCAGGGCCCCGATAATGATGGACTTACCCGCTCCGGTCTGTCCGGTGAGTATATTGAGCCCTTGCTGAAAAGAAACATCAAGCTCATCGATTAAAGCAAAATCTTTTATGTAAAGAGATTGTATCATAGGAAGCTATTTTTAACAATACCAAAGGTACAAAGTGAAAGGCAAAAAGTCTGCGGAGACTGAATATAAAATAGGTAGCCTGATCGTCCATCCCCAAATAAAAAAAGGCTCCCGCCCTCTATGCGGGAGCCTAATCTTTTGCCCTCAAGGTATCTATCTTAATGAGTAGTCACTAAGTAAGACCATTGAGATAGACAATCCTTACAAAATAATTTCAGATTTTTTGTACTTTTGGATCCATCAATGTTAATCGCCCTCTCAGCACGTTTATGACCCAACAAGAATCTACCGAATACAAAGAATATCATCTGGAAGTACCCGACGGACATACCACCGGCACGCGCCTAGACAAATATATTGCCTCCTTTATCCAGAACGTCTCGCGCACCAAAGTGCAGAAAGCGATTGAGGGCGGGTATGTGACCGTCAACGGCAACGTCGAAAAATCCTCTTACAACATGGAACCCGGCGACGTGATCGATATTCACCTTCCAATACCCAAACCACCCGAGGCCAAGCCGGAAAAAATGGACCTTGATATTATTTATGAAGATGATGACCTACTCATTGTTAACAAGGAGGCCGGTGTGGTGGTACATCCGGCTTATGGTAATTGGACCGGCACGCTGGTAAACGGACTGATGTGGTATGCCGACGAACTCTCCGAACCTGATGAAGATACCATTCGTCCAGGCATTGTACACCGCCTTGATAAAGACACCAGCGGCATTCTGGTAGTAGCCAAGAACAACGAGACCCACCGGCAGCTCAGCGAATATTTCCGCACCAAGGATATCGAGCGTAAATACTGGGCGGTTATCTGGGGCACACCCGACGAATCCGAAGGCACAATCCGCGGCGACATCGGACGCAATCGCAGCGACCGCAAGAAAATGGACGTGGTACCCGATGGCAAAGGCAAGGAGGCGATCACACACTACAAGGTGCTCGAATATTTCGATCACCTAACCCTGGTGGAAGTACAGCTCGAGACCGGACGTACACACCAGATTCGCGTCCACTTTGCCAACGAACATCACTGGGTATTTGGCGACAAAAAATACGGGGGCGACTCCGTGCGCTACGGACCCAATACCGGTAGCCGCAGACAGATGTTCAATAATTTATTTAAAACACTGCAGCGGCAGTGCCTGCACGCCAAGACACTCGGTTTCGAGCATCCACGGACAGGTGAGTTTGTAGAATTTGACTCCCCGTTACCGCCCGATTTTGCCGAAGTGCTGGAGATGCTGCGACAAAACTGCAAGCCGGAACAGATGTACCAGTAGTATCTATTGTACATGAAAAAATGAACGGAAACTGACTGCAAACCTGGTAAAATCCTTCAATATTTGTTTGCCTACTTTCGGAAAGTACCGTATCTTTGGCCTCTTATTGAATTACGCCCGTAGCTCGATCCTGAACTCTTGGGAAGTACCTGATTACCAATCAGGAGGTTAAGAGCTACGCAGCCGGATTTGGTTATGAAAAATTATTTTTTGCGCCTGTAGCTCAACTGGATAGAGCACCTGATTACGGATCAGGAGGTTAGGGGTTCGAATCCTCTCAGGCGTACTATCTGTAAGCCTTTATCTCACAATGAGTTAGAGGCTTTTTTGTTTTATTTTATCTTATATAAAGAAAGCTTTTCTTTATTCTGGTACAAGAATGGTACAAGAAAGATAAGAATAGCCCCCCTCTTCAGCCACTCCCCAAAAGTATTGAATAACCTATTTTAAGTGTCTTTTATTGGGTCAGACCTAGTACTCAGCCCCCTATATTGATATTAAATACTTACGATTGTATAAATTAATATAGAAAAGAACGAAATCTCTTTTAGCAAAATACATGATACAGATTAAATAAAATTTAATTCTATAAACCTACCTGATACCTTCTCCAACCAATTTTTAAAAGCTTATCGCTAACTAATAATTGAATATTGTTTAATTAATCGCCCTAAACTCCATTAATGTCGGTATTAAATATCGAGATTTTGAAATCGGCAATTCATAACAGATATTTTCATACATTGGTCTCAGATCATCAACAAATGAAGGACATTCCTCTAGTATTTTTTTCACAAATCCATCAAACACTTTGATTGTTCCAATGTCATCTTTTGATGGAGAATTTGATAGTTTTAAGAGGATATCCATTGTTATCAACAATAAACGTTGGTTGCTAACTTCCCCAATCATGCCATCATTATCTGCCAAGAACTCAAGATGAGTTATCAAATCAAAAAGTTCCTCTCTTAACTTTGTCCTTATTTTTTCATTGTCAATCCACATCATAAAAGACGAAATATGACTCAATGTATAAATGTATTTTGCAATATTGTCTTCATTGATAGATGTAATTGAAATTTGTGCAATTATTTCTTCTAGTTGCTTTCGCAACTTTTGAGGTAAAGGGTAAGTACCAAATATATAGTACAAATTTAGCCAGAATGAAAAATTAATGGGATCCTCGTAGAGTGCATCAATTAACTCTTCAGCTAGCTCTTCTGTTTTTTTAGACTGTACATTCTCAAATATATTATCTTCGAAAAGATTCCTTAAAATTGTATCGTTTATACCTATAAAAGAACCAAGACAATCTTTTCCTAAGTCAGTATTTAAGTATAAAACAGGATCCGGAAATTCTTGAACTTTGTTTTCTTCATCCTCTGCTTTGATTGTAAAAAACTCTTTATACTTCTCTTGAAGATAGGTCGGTGGCTTATTATTAAAACAATAGCCTAATGCTGATATCAAAAACAAATCAAATCTTAGCTTTTGGGGATCGGCTATATCACTTTTGTAAACTTCATTTCCAAAAAAGGATTCAATATCTAATGATTTACTTTTGAATGTTTCAATTATCCAATCTAAGCTCACCTGATAATCAATGAATATCGAAAAGATATTGCTTGTATGCCCCCATGCTATTAATAATATTAGCTCATTATCTAATTCTTCATCAACTGCCCTAGCCTCTACTTCCCTATGAACCCATTCGAGCAAAATCTTAAAGGCGACAAACTGTTTATGAAACCTTTCCGAAAAAAGATATGAAACCAATCGATTAGATAATCTCGTATATTTTTCCAGTTCTAACCTTCTTAAGAAATAAATTATCTGAATAAAAGATACTGGGGATTTAGCACTATTAATTAATCTTTTAATAACATTCCGTAATTCATCCTCATCTAATCTTTTAAGACTCTTAATAACCCTATCAGAAAACTTTACAGGAATACCTGAGAACCTGCTAAATGCTTTAAAAGTATTATCTTCTTCTGCTAACTTACTTAGACATTGTAAGAAATCAGGCTTGTTGTAGGTGGTTTTACCATACCGATAATATTTTAAAAGGGTGCCAATCTTTTCTGGAAATAAATCTTGTAAATTTACCTCCTCCCTTTTTCTTAATTTTTCCTCTATCTCCCAATAAAAGTTAGTTGGACTTGTTTCTAGTAACCCATACAATTCGTTAACTCTTTCTGTTACATTCTCAACACCACATATTTCATCTATTTTCTCATCGAATGTTTGAGCATCTAAATCAAATAATTCTCTCCGTTTCTTTATTAATTTTTTCCTTTCTTCAAAAGATGATACTAAACACCAAACATGAAAATCATTTTTAACTTCTATAGATTTTCCTTTACTAGGATCTTTAAACTCAAATCCTATTTCATTACTATCACTTGATAACGGGTGAAAAGTAATTGTCTCTTCGAGATTATAAGGTTGTAAGGAAACAGTAATGCCATTGATAGCCTTTTGAACTTTTGGCCAATATTCTTCTTGAGGAAATTGAAACCCGCCTAAGCTAACTAAATCTCTTTCCTCATAACCAAACTTCCTCAAAAAAGAACCATCTTTCTCTAACTCATTCTTTAATAGAGGTGATAAGTTCTCGAAAGTTTTTTTGAAAATTAATTGATTAGCTAATTGTATTTCCTCTTCACTATAATCTGTCCCACTCCTTATCTCATCGTTAATATTATCAAGAAGAATTTGAAAATAATCTTTTAACCTATCACTAATGAGCTCAGTTAAACCAGGATTTCTAATAAGTTTCTTATCTATTAGAGTCTTAGACAGCCAACTCATATACGATTTAAAACCTTCTATATTGGCTATAAGAGTAGAATGCTTAGTTAAATACCCTAATAAATTAACTGCTAAACCATACTTCAGATCCTGTGAAGTAATATCTTCAGATTGCAAAAAGCTTTTTCTAAAATGATCATAATAAAAATTATTTATTAGCCAGTTTGAATAACCAACCTTGGTAGATTTTTCTATTGATTCCTCTTCCCAAATTTCAAATAATGCTCGAGCTAATTCATCAAATAATGACTTCAGAAAGCTTAGTTCATAAAAATTTTCTGAATTAACATTTGAACTACTATCTGGTAGAATTAACAAATCATCATCTATAAATGAACTAGCATGATACCTGCGCAAAACCTTTAGTTGTCTAGTCTCAACCACTTCAGTCCCGCTAGTTTTGCTCTGCTTAAGTTGATAAATAAGCTCCGCTTTACTGAAAGGAATGAAATAAAAATTTGCTCTTCTTAAACTAGTTAGACATTTAAAATATTTATCTGTCGACAAGTTGTCATTGTTCTCAAGCCAATAGAGCAGATCAACTATTGAAGTAACATATTGATTTTCAATAAATAGATGCTTGTTTATAAATCGATCATCACAGACAACAAAATCACCTTTCTTTCCTTTAGATTTAACAACATTATTCATAGCTCTCTCCAGAGGTGAAAAAGTATAATTATCTTCCTTTAGATCACTCTCTGAATCTTGTGGGATTACTTTATATGTCTTTTCATCTATCCCTTCATTTATTCTTTCAACTAAATCCTTAATCCACTTGTCAATTTCACTTCTTTTTTTAGATCCTCGATAGTTCGACTTTACCCTACTGTAATCACGCTCAGAAATATTGATTTCAAACTCAGAGCATACAAAATCTATAATTTCATGCTGAGACATTGTTATCAACATCTCTATATTGGTAAATAGCTCAGTGCCAATAGCAACCTGCTTAGCATCATGCTCATTTTCTAAGTTGGATTGTAAAGCATTGATATAATTTTCTCTTTCTTTTGGAGTAATAGTACCATTCCTTTCTAAGCTTTCAATAATAGACCTCAACCCAATTACTCCTGGGTTAATTTTCTTCTTGAGTTCACTGGACAGTACTTCTGTACTATGATCTGTTAAAGGAAAATATTCAATTCTGTAACCTCCCTTCTCAATAATCCTGTTATAACTCTTTGCCCACTCTTCACCCTTTGCATTTAAAATTTCGTCATCATAATCTGTCTCTTCATCATAATCTTCTTCATTTAGAATATTTATCTTACCAGTATCGATTAGATCTATTATATCCTTATAGCTTTCGAGCCTAGAAGGTTGATGACTTTGAACAGCCTCTCTCATTTGCATTAAAGACTGAATTAAGTAGAATGAGATTTTGATAGGCGATAGACTTTCTTCAATCTCATCCAAAATATTAAGCCCATGTGCAATTATTAGGGAAGTGATATCAAATGTAACATTATTAATTTCGTCAGTCTTTGTACCAATACTATTTAAGTTCTTGCCTCCATGCCTGATTAATATTTTACCATCCTTTGTTGGGTTATATTTAGTAGCAAATTGATCTACTAAACTCAGATAATAAACTTCAGCTAGATTTCCATTATTATGAGATAATATTGTATGGAATGGAATTTTTGCATCTCTATAAGCCTGATCTGCACGTTTAGCTTGCTCTCGCTTTTCACTTTCAAATTTTAGCAAATCATTGAAATTCAAAGCCTGAAAACCATGCTCACCGTTCTCTGAAAAGTCAATTTCTTTTAATAATTTAGAAGCTTCATCATCAATTCCTAGCTTATAGGCAAGTTGAATTGCGAAACCAAAGAACTTTTCTGGTATTCCAACATTTTTTGCTTTATACCATAAATCCCTAGCTACCTCCTTGGCTTCAATTTCGATTTTCCCAGCTAGAGATAGAAACTCAAAGGCAGGTAAATCATCTCTTTTTGACAGTTTCTTTGCAATAGGAACTGCACTTGTTATATCGCCCTTTGAAATATAGAGGTTAACGAGATTTAAAAGATTTTTTGAGGTTGGGTCATCTCTAACTAATAGTTCTGCATCATTAATGGCATCAGGTAAATAACCCAGTTTAAACTTACAATATGTTTCGACCTTTGTTTTTTCCGTTTTATAAGGTGAGTCATCAAGATATTTTGAGAACTCTCTAACTATTTTATGACATTTGTCATAGTTCTCAACATTCAGATATGCTAGGTACACATATCTTATGGCAAGACTAAGATGAGTATTTAGTAGTGTTTCAGAGTACTGAATAATTAATTGCCAATTGGCATTTTGAAAGTTAACGCCACAATATTCCAGCAAATATCTTATATCATCTGTCTCTCCGTATTTCTCCAACAACAATTCACATACGCTTTCCCACTGCTCAGTTTTAATAGCCCTTGATCTAAGGGCCATTTTTTTTATCTGAAATAAATCACTTTCATATTCACTTTCCTCCAGAATTTTTAAAACTTCCTCTTCTCGGTCATCCAGAATAAGGGTTTGTAATAACCAGTATAGTCTTTGCAATTCCCCTTTCGAATTAGATTTAAATACAGTGCTATATTCTTCTAGTATTTCTTCAGCATCCGAAAAATTATTTTTTTCCAAGTAGCAGACTGTAAGAGCAATAACATAGTTGGGGTTATCTATGTTACCTCCTTCTAACAACCTCTTTAAAGCAGAAATACATTTCCCAATATTGAAATGGATTCTTGATACAATACCCCAAATAATTGCTTGGTAATGAGTAGGGTTCTTATCAACTAAATTATTCAAAAATGACAATGACTGATCATAACTATTAGGATCCAAGATTAAAGTAGCCAGCTGCCAAGCTTCATAATTTTGTTTTTCATCCTTATCTATTTCTCTATCAATTAATTTTGAAAAAATATTTCTTGATTCTTCTAAAGCCTGGAGACTTATTTCATCAGTCTTAACAAAATCCTGACTTATAGGCTCTGGCCAAGGTGTTGGTAAAGATGGGATAAATTCACTTAAAGTAGCTTTGTAAAACTTAATTACGCCTTCAAGAAATAATAAATCTTTCCATTCAGGACTAATTTGTAGACCTTTGTCAATATTTAATTCTGCTTTCTCTAAATCTTTTTGATAGAAATGATATAATGATATTAACCTGAAAGTATCTGCATTTCTCTCTTTTTTCGGTAAATCATTTTCAATAATTTCCCGTACTTCATCAATTTTCTCCAACTCTAAGTAGCATGCAATTTTAATATTTAGACTATCTATATCATTCTCACCTTCTAAAATTTTCAGAGCTTTATTAGCACCTTCTTCTATTTGTGCTATTATTGCTTTTAATCTTTTTTGTTGTTGGGGAGGAACTAACTGATCAGCCTTTTCTGCTAATTCTTTTGCCTCTTTTACATCATTATTTTCAGACAAAGTTATACTCGCCTGAAACCTGATAAGTTTAGCTTTTAACTCATCTTCCAATGAGTTCCAAATTGTTCTATTGGTTTGAAGATCCCTTACCCATTTATACGCTTCTTTGTGCTTCCCAGATCTCCAGAGTTCTCTAAACTCTTTTAACTTTTCATCGATTTCAGTTGATAAATATTCCTCAAAGTTTTCATTTCTTTCTATTAAGGATTTAAGTATTAACTCTTTCCCTTTTTCCTTAGAATTATAATTCTCTTCACGACTTGCTTCTAACGCTCCACATATTTTTTCAACCCAAAAATCTGTCTCAAGATAAGTCCTTACTATCCCTCTATGAGGACGAAGTTTTTGTCTGATTCTAGATGCTGACCATGCTTCATATTCTATTCCTTCTTGTTTAAATCTCTTCTTTTGTTTTTTTATCTCCGTGATTCTTTGCCTTGTTTTAAGTTCACTTCCTACACAAAGAATAAACCGTTTAACCTTATCTTTCTTCCATTTTTTTAAATGTTCAAAAAACTTGTCAGATGCTTCTCTTATCTTTCTCGGGGGAAAGTCTTCATAACATTTACATTGAACTACTTCAATGGCTTCTGAGCTTTGCTTAAATGCGATTACATCTATACCCTCTTGCGACTGCCCTGGATCTCCATAGATCTCACAGGTTCCTATGCTTGGTTCTTCAGACATTATATCCCTACACATCTCCTCAAACTCAGTGTCACTCATTTCATAAAATGGTGGGGGATCACTCGATTTAATTGAGGGAGATAAAGAAGAGTTACTGGATTCCATTTGAAATATTCTCTTTTGACTTATTTTAAAACAATATGGCCAATCAAAGAAATAAATAAAAACCCTTGAGACAATACTATGTACTCTGGGAAATTATCTCTTTTAGGTGAAGAGAAAAAAGTGTGTAATATTATCCTTCATAACTAATAATGAATGTCTCCAAAATTATAGTAAGGAATACCAACTATTTCTTTAAGTCAGGTACAATTGGTTTTAAAGTTGATCTTCCTTTAGTTATTAATCATAAACTATAATAGCACTTTGATACTAAAAAGTGATTAGTAACTAAATGTTATCAAACTCAGAACTTGATCAGCTCATTGATGCTTTTGAGACACTTGACTTAAAAGAATGTGAAGACGATAAAGTCTACAGCATATTTAGAAAATTCGAAGAGCTCCCAATTGTCGCTTACGAATTTGAGAAGGAAATTCCTATAACACGAGTTAGGCCAAACGATGGTAGAATTTTTACAACCAAAGAAAAATTATGGCACCCTCCTGACGATAAAAACAAAAAATATCAACGAGCTAGTAACCCTTCTTGCAATGCATTTTACGGCTCCATAATACCTCCAGAGGATAAAGTAAAAATAATCACATCCTCTCGTATACCCACTTTTATGGAGGTGAGTGAATTAATCTTCCAAGAACCTGAAGAAATTAATACGGAAGTCTTAACATTTTCAAAATGGGTTTCAAATAGGAACTTGAATATTGTATGTGTCTTTGATTTTGAAAATAATGTAGACGACAACAGGATTATCAATTCGTGTAAGAAAGCTTACCAACAAGTTATTCAAGACAATCCAGACAAGGAATATTTAATAAGAACTTTTACAAGGTTTTTAGCTACAGAATTTAAAAAAGAAGCTTCCGGTTTGGAATATAGAATATCATCAATCTTTTCAGAGATAATTTTCAAAGGGGCTGGTTTTGATGGGATACTCTATCCAAGTTTTAAAACAAATTTTGACGGATATAATATTGCAATTAGACCTGAAATTGTAGAGCAGAACTTTACACTAGATTCTGTTGTGCAAACCAAACATTACAGACTAAAAAAATATAGTCTTGTTAATAATGAATTAATTGCTGAAGAAGTTGCTGAAGATGGTAGTTTTGAGTTCGAAGAAATCGAAGACTGGACCTATAGAATACCTGACAAAAAAATACCTACCATAATGGATGCAAATGCTTAAATAGGGAGCTCTAGTCATCACATAAAACTAATAGGTGTGTGGTCCAATTTATCAGTTATCTTTTTTTATCAAACATTATTCATGGTGGTAACTTTGGATTAATGAAGTATTAACTTTTCTCATAATTTGGGGTTTAACCTATATGCAAAGTCGATATACAATAGACCCATTTCTATTCAATGGAATGTTTAAAGCTTTTAGCAATTTCGTCAAGTCTAAGAGCAAAATTGAAGATTTGTCATTTGTAAGTAATCCTTATCTAGAAGAGAGCGAGTTTTATAAATATGAGGTTTATAATAAAGCCCGTGAAAATTTAAATTTTAAGTCTTGGGAATATTCAGATATTGGATCTGGTAAAATTGGCAAATCAGTACTATCAGCAATCGAAATTAAAGCAAATAATTTAGTTACTTGGGAGCCAAGATTCGGGGAATCAGCTCTTGCTCACTATGACTTAAAACAAGCAGTTGGCAATTCCGAAAACCTCACAGAATTTGAAACTGTGTTTTATGAATTATATCTCTCCCAAAAAAACGAAAAGAACTTTAAGGAACTGATCGATTTATTTGGAAAAAGGTATCCTTTATTAGCATATCTATATTTCTTAAAGGATAGAAACAGATTTATGCCTATTGCACCCTCATATTTTGACAAGGGGTTTGATATGCTTGGTGTAGATTTTAAAACCAGTCATCAGTGTTCTTGGGAGAATTACACAATCTATAATGGGTTACTTTCAGATTTAAAACTATTGTTAGAAGAAAAGATCAATTCAGATGTATCACTCTTGGATGCTCATTCCTTTATATATGTAACAGTTAAAAATGTTGGAGATAAGATTGATCTAATCGAAAAAGAAAAATATGATAATCTTACCGAAAAAGATCGTGAAGTTGTTTCAAAAGCTAGAATTGGCCAAGGTAGGTTTAGAGAAAAGCTTTTAGGTTATTGGGAGAAATGTGCTATCACTGAATGTAAAAAAGAAAGTTTATTAATCGCCTCACATATAAAACCCTGGAGTGAATGCACTGTCGAGGAAGCAGTCGATCAATTTAATGGCATACTATTATCCCCAACAATTGATACTGCATTTGATTTGGGACTCATTAGCTTTAAAGACGATGGAAGCATCTTAATTTCAAATAAGCTTTCTGAGTCAGATGCTCGCAGTCTAGGTATAGAATCAGAATTAACACTTAGCAAAATTGAAGAAAGGCATAAAGAATATTTAGCCTACCATCGCAAACATATTTTTGAAAAATAAAGTCAACTTACGCTTTAAGTAGGAATACTCTAAAAGCTGAAACTCTCATCATTTTTTAAAAAGAATATATCCCGCAAATGATTATCCTAAACAGAGAAAATGAAACCCACCTTGATAAACTAAAAGGGCTATTCAAAGATGTGGATGAGGCTATTATTACCAGTCCATTTTTAATGGAAGATCTAACATTATTCTTTGATGAAGCATTTGGTGAAAAGTTAAATAATCTAACCCTATATACAACCTTACCAAATCCGATCAATGAGTTAATAAGGAAATCAAATTCACTTGTTTCAGCTTTTGATTACGCTTATCAAAAAGAAAATTTCCATATAGATATTAGAATTGTAAATAATCTACATGGCAAAGCATATTTAGCTTTGGAAGACAATAAACCTGTGAAAGCTCTGGTAAGCTCTGCCAACCTTACCCACCGAGGGTTAAACAAAAATCACGAATGGGGAGTGTCAATTGAAAGTTCAAAAGATTTAAAATATCTGACTACCAATATCCGAGAGTTACCCTTCAAAAAAATTGATGAAAATAGGATTATAAAGTTATTGGATAAAATTGAACAAGAAGAAATTCCCAATAAAGATATTGATATCCACAACATTGATATATCAGATATAATCGATCCAAATATCTTTGAAGAAGTAGAAAATGAAATTTGGCTTAAACCAATAGGACACACAGAAAGTCCAATTGAGCCTGGAAGAAAATTTGATAAAGACCAACCCCGATTACACTTCTCAAAAAGAAGGCCAACAGGAGTTAAAATTGATGACCTGCTCATTACTTACGGAGTGGGGGCACGTGCAATCTTATCGGTTTATAAAGTAACTAGCGAACCAGAACATATTACTGATAAAGAAATCAAGGAAGGAGCAAATGAAAGGTGGCCGTGGTACGTAAAAGGGAAAAATTTAACTCCTGAATTTGGTGCTAAGTGGTGGGAGTTTGACCTAAAACTCAATGACTTATCAGAGGAGTATCTGTCAGCCCAACCTGAAAAGCCCATAACAGATGCTGGGACACAATCTTTTGGGGCATTTAACTACGGACACGACAAATTGCATTTAGATAAAGATTTCGGAACTTGGCTATATAATAAAGTCTTAAATATGATTTAGAGATTTTAAGAGCCGAATTTTATTGTAAAATTTCCCATATGCCTATTTTATAAGCATTTGGCAAATTAGACCTTGGTAGGTCTGACGATAAGAAAATCAAGTTGGTAGTCAAACTATTGGGTAGAGACAATTCATCAGATGCATATTTTTCATAGGATTTAGAGTAATCATTTATAAAATCATGATATATTGTCTCGTAATTTTCTTCTGCGTTATGTAAGCCTATTTCTCTTTTAGGATCATTGTTATCAAAGCTAAACCACTCGTTGTAAAACCCTGAAGCTTCATTACTAGGTTGCGTATCATAGGTGTAATCATCTATGTAACTATCAGTATCTTCAACTAATTTTTTAAATGAATGGGTAAAGTCATCCTGTTTACCACAGATCAAGAAGTAGCCATTTCTATTTTCTTCAAGAAAAAGTTTGAGCCTCATTAAATCATTAAAGATTCTCTTTCTCTCGCTATTAGAACGAGTAGAACTACCATTAATAAATTTAAATTCAAATGCGTGTTCCTCATCTTCACTTTCAACAAGCATATCTAACCTCCTCATGTATAAATTTGGATGAGAATACTCCAGTTTTATTTCAGCTTCGCTTAAACTTTCTAGACATTCAGCTGCAGGATATTTAATTGAGCCCTCACTGAAAAGGTAATTCCTACCAACTGAAGACTTATAGTTTAACCACCAAATTATTGAAGAAGCAAGATGAGTAATTAGTTGCTCAGTCATCTATCTTTTGATCTGTTAGCTCTTCATAGTCTAGCTCATTAATCCCAGTTATTATTACTCTTACCCACGGGTTATCCATATGGATTTCAACAAATTGGTTATACGACTTCTTACCAACATATTTACGCACCGCATCGTCAAGTACCGAAGTCGGATCATCAGTTTGAAGACCTCCACGTATTATTGCGATTTTACCCCTAGGGTCACCATCTTGTTTTAATTCATCTTGAAATATTTCTACTTCAGCCATAAATATTAATTCAAATTTGTTTTACTCTTTCTATTAATTAAGGATCATTTAATTCATCCTTAGGAGCATAGATCAGCTCTTTATCAGGATACAATTCAATGCTAGAAATTAAAAAACAGAATTTCTTGATACGATTCACCGCAAAAAATTTCCAACAATAATATTATTCATTAAGTAAAGTTTTGTCATTTCTTTACATACAAGGGTTTTTAAGGATAAATCGGTCTTAGCTTCCTGTAATCATACTTTTCCCTCATAAAAGATTATGAAGTTTAACTTACATTGTATTCATCCAAAGCTGTAATTTTAGCCTACTGCGTGTACAAATCCCCCAGTTTTACCCATTTCTCGTAAAGATTTATGAATCATAAATCTCATTGATCTAAGATTATGAATGATTATGGACTATTCACCCCTTGAAACAGATAAATCCCCAATCTTAAAGCATTCAAAATATTCATAACTTGCTATGATTCAATTTTATAAGAATGTATTAGCATTCTTATAAGGCACTATTCTAAAATTAATTCTCTCATTCTATTTGGAATTGCTACAAAAAAATGGACAGTGAGTTAAGCCAGATCATGCAGCCTGTTCTTGTTGTTGGATTAAATAATCTTGCATTTCCACCGGCGTGCGATAGTCCAGCGTAGAATGAAGGCGCTGGCG